>JACCDN010624055.1_pt1 | contig 205317 bp, 180 predicted proteins | sample 7441691 | NCBI WGS metagenome assembly JACCDN01 (sample SAMN15323439, study PRJNA562643) | freshwater metagenome | isolation source: river surface water | place: USA:Blue River Watershed | collected 2017-08-16 | reverse complement strand
CTCCGTTGGTAGTGGCTTTAAGCAATGGTTCAACTATTACCATTCCAGTGGGAGCAACCTCTGCGACTAGTTCACCCGTGGCAGTACGTGCGGATGATGCCTACACCCAAGGAAATCAGAACGTCACGGTGAGTATTACTGGTACCACCGGTGGCAACTACGAATCCTTGAATACAGCCAGTTCTGCAACCACAGTGGTTGGTGACAACGGCAGCGTGACAACCGTGAGTTTGAGTGCGGCTGCCTCGGTCAATGAAGGTGGAACAATTGTGTATACCGCAAGCGTAAATAATGCGGTAACGGACACACCACTGGTGATCAACCTGAGCAACGGCTCCAGTATTACCATTCCAGTGGGAGCAACTTCGGGTACAAGTTCACCTGTTTCTGTGCGTTCAGATGATGCATATGTACAAGCACCTCAAAACGAGATCGTAAGTATTACGAGTACCACCGGCGCCAATTTCGAAAGTATTGATACCAGCGGCAGTGTCACGACGGTTGTTTCCGATAACGGAAGTATCACTAACGTGACCTTAAGTGCAGCCGCAACTGTTAATGAAGGCGGCACCATCGTTTACACAGCAACAGTTGATAACGCGGTTACCGGAACGCCGTTGGTGGTTACGTTGGACAATGGCTCCGTAATCACCATACCTGTGGGCGCTACCTCTGCGACCAGTACAGCGATTTCTGTTCGCACCGACGACATTTATGCGCAGGGAAATCAGATACTGACTGCTGGTATCGCAAGTACGTCTGGAGGTAATTACGAGGTTATCGGAACCACTTCTACCGTCAGTACAACGGTTACCGATAATGCAACGCAAACTAGTCTGAGTTTGAGCGGTGTTGCATCTCTCAGAGAGGGGGATTCAGGTGTTTACACCCTTACCTTAACTAACCCGGCGCAAACTGCAGTTACTGTAACGCTCAACTACACCGGAACAGCCACCAATGGAGTGGACTTTAGTGGTGCAACCACTGTGACCATTCCAGCAGGTGCCACATCGGCCAACTTCACAATCAACGCAATGACTGACAGCTCAACAGAAGGCAACGAAAACTTCACAGTAACCATCGGTGGCGCAACAGGGGGCGGCTTCGAGAATTTGGCATTGAACAATTCAGCGAAGAGCGTAACCACAACAATCGTTGATAACCAAGCACCTATTGCAGTGAATGACCCTAGCGGTGGTGGTTCAACCACAGTCGGCTTGTACTCTGAATACTATTCATACGTTGAAGGTACAGACGGCCCTAACTTAACCTCTCTGGCTGTAATCAACGCGTTCATCGCCACTCATAATCCAACGGCAACCTTTGTTGCCAAAACATTTGATTACGGTTCCGATAATTTGTTTAGCAATGATTTGGGCCAAGGCACGAATCTACAGGCGTTTCTAGGCAGCGATGCTGCATCTCTAAGCAATGATCCCGGTAACAGCAGTGATGCAATTATTAGAATGTTCGGCGCTGTAGAATTAGCTGCAGGGACCTACAACTTTAAGATTCGCGGTGATGACGGTTACCAAGTTAAAGTTGATGGTGTTGCGGTAGCCACCGTAGACCAAATTCAATCACCTACGGGAACGGTGCACGCCCAATTTACTGTTGCTACGAGCGGCGTTCATAGTATTGAAGTTCTCTATTGGGATCAGGGTGGTCAGGCGGTATTTAAGCTTGAATTGAGCGATGACAACGGCGTTACCTACAACCTTATGTCCGGCAAGCCATTAACTTACAGCGCAGCGCATTCCATGAATGAGGATACCTCCTGGAGTGTGCCTGTATCGACCCTGCTGTCAAATGACAGTGATCCAGACGCTGATCCAATAACCTTGGTCAGTGTTCAGAGTCCTGTAAATGGGACTGTTAGCCTGTCGGGTGGCAATGTGATATTCACACCTACACCTAACTTCTATGGGCTGGCTACCTACACCTACACCATTAGCGATGGTCGCGGCGGGTTTGATACCGCGCTGGTTACCATGAATGTACTCCCGGTGAATGATATTACGGTTGTATCGGGTGTTTCTGCTTCGGAAACCGCTATTACGTTCACCGCAAATGATGCTGATGTGGGTACGGCCTTGGCATTGAGTGCCCCCTTCGCGGCTTCCTTCGGTAATCCAACTGTTAACAACGGAGCTAGCACTACGCTTACCGTTGCCCAGCAATCAAGTGTTGTTACAGGTGTATTGAAGGTTACCGATGCTACGTCTCCCGTTGACGTTATCAACCTTTCCTTGGGAACCAGCGGAGGAAATACGTTAAACGCTTCTGGAAATACTACAGCCACTGCACTTTATGGCTTTGGCGGTAACGATACGCTCACGGGTGGTAGTGCCAATGACACACTTGTAGGCGGCTCTGGTACTGATACTCTGAGCGGAGGGGGCGGAGACGATACCCTTTGGGGTGGCACTAACGCAGACACTTTCAACGTCACCAGCGGAACCGACACGATCAATGATCTCGGTACCGGTGGCAACGACATACTCACAGTAAGTTCAGGCGCCACGGCGAACGTGACCGTAACAGGCGCTTATGCCGCAACGACTGCAACAGCTAACAACGGTACAGCCGTATTTACCACCGTTGGATTGAATGTAGATATGACAAATGCGACAGGCTCTAAAGGTTATACCATCGTGAATACTGGTGGTGCGGCTACCTTAATCGGTAGCGGATTCAGCGATACCCTAACCGGTGGTACCGGTGCCGATACGCTAAGGGGCGGCGCTGGTAGTGACTCCATAAACGGTGGCGGCGGAGCAGACACCATTACGGGAGGTGCGGGTGCAGATCAGCTAACCGGTGGTACAGGAGCGGATACCTTCGTGTGGAACTTGGCGGACAAAGGTACAACTGCCGCCCCCACGTTGGATACGATTTTCGATTTCACCACCGGCGCAACTGGTGACAAGTTAGATTTACGCGATCTCCTTCAAGGTGAAAATAGTGGCAATCTTTCTAACTATTTGCATTTCTCTAGCGATGGCACCAACACAACCGTTTCAATTAGCAGTACGGGCGCATTTAACGGATCAAATTACGCAACGGCCACTGATCAAAAAATTGTGCTGAACTCAGTGAATTTAACGGGGAGTGATACCGCAATTATCAATTTGTTGAAAACCAACAGTAATTTAATTACCGATTAATGAATGTCTGCTCAAGGATGAGCAAAACCGGAAACATAAGCATGTATATAAAGCGAAACCAAGAAGGCGCCATCATTGCAATTAGTCAAATTGCAGAAAATGACCTTAGCGAGTTTGTGAGTGATGATTCCAAAGAGCTGCACATTTATTTGCAGTCATTAAAGCCTGAGCAAATGGCATCGCTGGAACAATCTGACCAAGCGATGGCACGGGTGCTGGAGGACGTTATTAATTTGTTGGTGGATCAAGGAACCATTCGCTTTACCGATTTACCGCAAGCAGCGCAAACAAAACTGCTCTCGCGTAGAGAATTGCGTGGGCAGCGGCAAGGAATGAATTTGTTGGATGATGGCGATGACGATTTAAGTATTTAAAAAGCCAAGGTGCTTTTTTCAGATGTTCACGAGAGCACCTTCGTTTTTTTAAGTATTAGATGTTCTCTTACACACCAGGCCCAGTTAAACCATCAATTCCTAATTGAATAAGTTTTTCTTTTTCCTGTGCCGAGCGAACGCCTTCGGCGATCATTACCATTCCCAATGAATGTCCAATTTTGCACAAGCCAGATAAAAAGCTCTGGTTGCCGGAATTGGTATCAATTTCGCGCACTATAGCGCCGTCAATTTTTAAATAATGCAAACCAATATCTTGGAGTTCACGAATCTTAGTGAACTCTAGCCCAACGTGTTCAAGCCCAACTCTGCAACCAAGTGTACGCAAGGCGTTCGTAAAGCTGCGCAATTCAGCCATATGGCGCAAAGCGCAAGACTCTGGAAATTCTAACCACAAATATTGTGCATTTTGAATGGATTGGTTGAGTAGGGCGATTGCTTGTTCACGGAAATCTGCGTTGCATAATGAATCGGCGGATATATTAATAGCAATCGCTGAATCAGAGTTGTTGTTCAGTGCATTTTTTATCACCTCTACATCGATAGCGGGCATCATGCCCAAGCGCGCGGCCCACGGCATAAAATATCCTGCGGGTTGCCAATCATCATCGAGCAATAAGCGCACGGGGGCTTCATTGTGAAGTGTGGCTCCAGTTGGGGTACGCACAGGGAAATGAGCGAGTTGAATTTTCTTTAATTGAAGCGCATGCGTTATTGCATCTCGCCAATCACTTAGATTGCGGTGAACAACAGGCTGTCCACTGTTGCTCAATACAATTAATGCGCGGTTACCTTTTAATTCTGCTTGGGCAAGAGCACCATCAAGTTTGTGTAAAAGTTCATTGCGTTTTTCCCCGCTAACGTAGGTGCAAACCGCTACGGGCAATTGAATTGTGTGCAAATCTTTGTCGCTTAGCTGCGCGCTTAATTGTTCCGTAAGTTCTGCTCCAACAGATTCCGCAGAAGGGTTGCTAGAAATCGCCAGCATAAAATCGCTGCCGTTTAAGCGCCCAGCATGGCTGCCCGGGTAGCGGTCTATGAATTGATGAAGAACTCCGGCGATTTGCAAAAGCGCATGGTCTGCAGCAGCACGGCCGAGGTGATTATTGATTTCGGCCAAGTTCAAAAAGCGCACCACCGCAATAACCCCCGCGCTGTCGCTGTCATCTCGACTTAATTTACTTTCCAATAAATTGAGAAAATGATTGCGATTGGGTAGCTCAGTGAGTTGATCTAATTGTGATTCGCGACGTAGCTTTTCCAGTTGTTGTGTTTCTTTTTCCAGCATGGCTTTTACGCTTTGCGAAAGCGCATTCATAGCGCGGACCAAGCGTTGGAACTCTGTGGTTTTGGGTTCATCTGATGTCACAAAACGACGTTGACCTATAGCTTCAGCTTGTTTGATTACAGTATTTAATGGGCTTGAAATAAATTTCAAAACCAATGTTCCAATAACGCCACTTAAAACAGCCGCAATAACAAACCAAGTTAGTAATTGCGAGGTGCTGCGCCATAACGCTTGCCATGCATAGCGAGAGTGACTTTTTACAGTAAGAGTTCCAAATTGTTGCCAGCCATCTTGGATTTGTGCAACGCCGGGTTCTGCGTCAAAATTAACCAGATGAATAAACCATTGGGGCACGTTGGCAGATTTAGGTGTGTTTTTATTTTCTTCGTAACGACGTGATACCAATAATTTCTTTTGCGGATCTGCCAAGGTGATGTATTCGTAATGGCCTGTATCAAATTGCGCGCTGATTAACAGTTCAAGAGTTACTGGGTCTTTTTCCATTTGTGACATGGATAAAGCCAGAGAGGTTGCGTTGTCCATATTCTTAACGCGCAGCTGCTCTTCTAAATACTGTTGCGCAGACATAATGCTGATAACAAAACTCCCGCCCAGCGCGAGTAGCAGCAGCACCAAAATGCCAATCCACAATTGTTTAATTAACGACATAATTGTTTCTCTTAATAATTGTTTCGTTATATACGGCTTTGCGACATGCTAAAAGCCTTCTTGTTTCATACGCTCCAGTACATCTCTCCAGCGGGAGAGGCGTGCGGTGGGATCAATTTGTGGTTGCGCTTGGTTGCCAACCCATAATCCGCCACTGTTAAAACTAAATACAGGGTGCAAATCGTTACGCCTGTCGGCACGATCTATATCTGAAACCAAACTGTCTAAAATCAGGGGGACAGAATCAGGTTGCTCATAATAGCCAAGCACCATGTGCGCCTGAAATACCTTGCTGGTGGTTCCGCCAATTTGCGCTTTAACGTAAATTAAACGCAGGCTCTCAAGGGGGACACCAAGTTGCAAAAGCGTGAAATATTTTGCAATCGTGTAATCCTCACAATCACCCGCACCGGCACCTAAGGTTTCTAAAGGGGTTGCCCAATAATCGCTGGTTTTCCATTGAATGATATCGTCAACAAAGCGCGTATTTTTATTGAAATAGTTGTTAACCGCATTAATTTTTTCGGCTGTGTCTTTGTCTTTATTATTTTCAATCAACAGATTCCATGTGTGGAATTTGGCAATGCCAGCAATCCCAAAACGGGATTGCATGGTGTTTTCCAATTTATTGATATTGAGGTCGGCAGAGCACAACATCGCCATTAGAAATGTTGCGCCGAGCAAATGCCCGCGCGACCGGCGTATCCAGCAAAGGCATAGGAAACAAAGGTTTCCTTTGGGCAGTGGCGAGCGAGAAATCAAAGTAGGGTGACTAACCTGAGAATTGAGGTGCCTTGAGTATAGCCAAGCTTTGCTATCTTACTTTCCAGAACTTCTGCATTTCGATGAACATGAAAGAGGAGGTCCAAGCAATTAAGACTACACCGGTTAGCGCCTCCAATCCCGTGAGAAAACGTATGCTACCAACGGGATGTACATCGCCAAAACCGAGGGTTGTATAACACGTGAACGAGAAATAGGCGCAATCAAGCAGGGTTTCCTCTATTGGCCCGACAAGTTCACCGAATTTGTGGGATATAACGACCCAATAGATACCAAACGCGAATAACCATACTTCAATTACGTGTGCAATGAGGGCGCCGAATACCCCAAAAAGTATGCTTATGCGGCGGTTGATGGGTAATTTGGGAATCGTAAGTGAAAGCCAATTTAAGACTTCAAAGTGGATAAGAACTGCGGCTCCCACCAAAATTATGTTAATTAAAATGATCAAAAACATAGCTGCAACTCTAGAGGCTGTTGACGATTGCCTGTTTGCACTGCTGGAAGCCGTTTTTTCAGCCAGCAAGGCAGCAGGAGTGAGGTAAACGACTGCTAACGCGGCTGGATGGAAAAATCGCTCCAGCCCTTCGGGTGGTGTTTGAATTTGCCTCACTCTGTGTTCTCACCGTTAAATTTGAAAGGCTGAATGGCACTTGGCCGAGCTTAATTGAGGAAAATTCAACCACAGTGTACACAGCTGAAGGTCACTAGACTCTACGTTAAGTCTTAAAAAATCGCAGCTGGAACAATTGCGAATTGTCGAACTCATAACCATAAGTTTAGTCTTTGTGAATTAACATGACGCGAAAGTGTAATTGCTTCACATCAAATGTGACCTAATTTCTAAATCGCAAAATAGCCGGCCGATATACTGATTCATGTCTTTAATGAGCTGTGCCTCAAATAAACCGGAGCCGGGATAGGGTGTGGTTTGGGTATAAAAGATTTCCGCGCAGTATTTATTTTTAAAACTCAGGAGTCTTTGGATTCGTTTATCGATTAGGGTTGGGAGTTTGGCGTCAATGCCGATGCTGCTGCCAAAGCGGGTGACAAGGGGGCGGCGGTAGGCGTTGAAGCCTTGTTAACGGGTGTAACGATTTACCAATTAACGCAAAGTGGATTAGCGCTTCAAGCTACGTTAAAAGGCACTAAATATTGGAAAGATGCTGAATTAAATGATACGGAATAAAAAATGGCAATCGATTGATTGCCATTTTTTGGAGTAAATTTTGTGAGATGATTTGACGTTTTAAATTGGCCAACTCACCAATTCAGTTTTATCTTGATCTGCAATTATGGCCCACGCGTTATGGTGCCAATCGCCCAATACTAAGCGCTCCGCGGGCTCGCTATTGATCTCAAAGAGGTGGCGTGCGGGTCTATGAGTATGGCCATGAATCATGCGAGTAACACTGGCGTTTTCCATGGTTTTGATAACCTCGGCTTGGTTAACATCCATGATGTCTTCCGCTTTCAAGCTATTCATTGCTTGACTCTTTTCTCGCATTTGCGCCGCTAACGCACGCCTTGCGGTAAGTGGTTGTGAGAGAACGTGCTGTTGCCATTGTGGCGAGCGAACTTGCTGTCTAAATGCTAGATATTGAGCATCGTCGGTACACAAGCTGTCGCCATGCAGCAGCAGTGTGGGTGTACCGTATAGATCAATCGTGGTGTATTCGGGAATGATCTGCCCGCCTGCTTGCGCCGCAAAATTTTCACCCAGCAGAAAATCTCTGTTGCCGTGCATTAAAAAAATAGCTGTGCCCGCATCGCTTAATTTCTTTAGCTCTGTTGCAACTTCGCTGTTGAGCGGCGCATCGTCATCGTCGCCAATCCATGCATCAAAAAAATCGCCCAATATAAACAGCTTTTCGGCGCCCTTAGCTTGAGTGTGCAGAAACTGAAAAAACGCCCGCGTAATTTGCGGGCGGCTTTCGTGTAGATGCAAATCAGAAATAAAAAAGGTAGTCATTTTTATTCCGCAGATTGGTTACTTAGCAACGGAAACATTTTGAATGACTACAGCTTCAACAGGAACGTCCTGATGAAAACCTTTGCTACCAGTTTTCACACCTTTAATTTTGTTCACAACATCCATACCTTCGGTAACTTTACCGAATACCGCGTAGCCCCAACCTTGACTAGTTTTACTACTGTGGTTCAAAAAACTATTGTCTTTTACGTTAATAAAAAATTGCGCGGTGGCGCTATGTGGATCGTTCGTACGAGCCATTGCGAGGCTACCCGTTACGTTTTTCAAGCCGTTATCAGCTTCGTTTTGAATCGGGTCGCGAGTTTTCTTTTTCTCGCTCATGTCTTCCGTCATACCGCCACCTTGAATCATAAAGCCATCAATCACGCGGTGAAAAATTGTCCCGTTGTAAAAACCTTCTTCGGCGTATTGCAAAAAGTTAGCCGCGGTGTTTGGCGCTTTATCGAAATCCAATTCAATCACTATGTCGCCGTAGTTTGTATGTAAAGTAATCATGGTGGAGCTCCTAAACAAGAGGACAAAAAGTCGGTAAGTCTTAAAAAGCGGGTATGATACGCGTTCAATGATCGCAAAGAAACGCCACGCGTTAGATTTGCATCATCCAAATTTAAACCAATAAAAAGCGAGATGAATCCATGCACGGGAAATTCCTCACCATTGAAGGTACAGAAGGCGTTGGGAAGAGCACCAATTTGGCCTTTGTACGTGATTGGCTAGTTGCCAAGGGTATTGAGGTGGTGGTAACGCGCGAGCCGGGCGGTACCCCTATGGCTGAGGAAATTCGCGGTTTGTTGCTGAGTAAACGCGAAGAATCTGTGGATGAGACCGCTGAACTTTTGCTTGTTTTTGCAGCTCGCGCTCAGCATCTTGCCCAGCTGATCAAGCCAGCGTTGGAACGTGGAGCCTGGGTGTTAAGTGATCGATTCACGGACGCTACCTATGCGTATCAGGGCGGCGGACGAGGCCTGAGTAAAGAGGTAATCACGCAGTTGGAGGTTTTGGTTCAGGGCGAGCTTCGCCCGGATTTAACCTTGATTCTCGATATAGACGTAGAACTTGGGCTCAACCGTGCCCGGCAGCGCGGTGAACTGGATCGCTTTGAAAGTGAGACATTAGGTTTTTTTGAGCGCGTACGCGCCGCTTATAAAGCGCGAGCACTTGCTGCACCCAATCGCTATGCCGTGGTAGACGCGGGTCAAGAGCTGGCTAAAGTCCAATCGGATATTGAACAGGTGTTGCATCAGTTACTCCGTTAAAAAAGGAATAACAGCATTAAATTTGCACGCCTTTCAATCTAGTCTAGAGTTAGTAATGAATCGCTATATCTAAAGTTGTTTGAGATAGCTTTTGTAAAATAACTCCAACTAAACGGTGATGAGATGAACAAACAACAAACGGGCTTCACACTTATTGAGCTGATTGCAGTCATTGTAATCCTAGGGATTCTTGCGGCCACCGCGATTCCTAAATTCGTAAACCTCTCAACGGACGCTCGCACAGCAAAAGTTAACGCCGCGGTAGGGGCAATGAAATCGGCAGCCAATATGGCTCACGGTAAGTTTTTGGTTAATCCGGTGGCTTCGCAAACATTTGAAGGTGTTGCGGTCACTTTTGTAAATGGTTATCCCAATGCGGCTTCTATTGCTGCTTTGTCTGGATTGACCGCGCCAGACTACACCTCGACAACTACGGGTACGGCGACGACAGTGACAGTGACTACAAACTGCACCGCTAGCTACACGGAGGCAACCTCGGCTATTTTGCCGCCGACTTTTGCTACCGTCACAACGGGTTGTTAACCTAGTCATTACGAAAAAGCCACACATCCAAAAGCTGTGTGGCTTTTTTTTGCCTCAAAATTCGGCAAGACACTCCACCTCAACCTTATGTCGCAAAATCGGGTGCGTAAGTTGAATATGTTGGGCGTGAAGTAGTAAGCGTGGGGCTTGTGCTTGAATTTCAGGTGGAGAATAAAGTTGGTCGCCCAGCATCGGGTGCCCAATACTCAGCATGTGAACTCGCAATTGATGGGTTCGTCCGCTAACGGGCTCTAACAAAACACGTGTGTGGTTGTTGGTCTCGTTACGTTCCAAAACGGTGTAACGCGTGTGAGCGGGTTTGCCAGATTCAAAACACACTTTTTGCAAGGGGCGGTTCGGCCAATCGCAAATCAGCGGAAGTTTGACTTCGCCTTCATCTTCTTCCACTAAACCGCTAACTATTGCCACATACCGCTTGTGTATGCCGCGGGCTTCAAACTGTTTGGTGAGAATCTTCAGGCTCATGTAATTCAGTGGGAACATCACAATGCCTGATGTTCCTTGATCCAGCCGATGAACTACGCGTGCGTTGGGGTTAAATTTTAACGCGCGGTTAATCAAACAATCTTGCTTCTCTGGCCCCTTGCCTGGAACAGTTAAGAGCCCCGCGGGTTTATTGCAAATCATTAAATCGTCGTCGAGATGCAAAATATCAAGACCGAGGCTGAGAGCTAAATCGTTCATGCTGGCGCTGCTGAATAAAAGGGCGGCAATTATCGCAAATCTACCGTTAAATTGCGAAAACAAACCCATCCACCAGTTTGCCAAGAGCCAATAGCGCTTGTAAGCTTGCCGCCTCAATTCTTTAGGCACCTCTATGTCTGACTTTCCTATACATCCGTATCCTTGGCAACTGCAAGAATGGCAGCAATTGAACCAGCAGATTGCTGCGGGAAAATTGCCCCATGCGCTTATGTTTGCGGGCGCTAAGGGTATTGGAAAGCGCCACATGGCAGAGGCACTCGGGCAGTTGCTGTTGTGTCTATCGCCCATCGAAGGCACGCCTTGCGGCAAATGCCGTGGCTGTATGTTGAACCGTGTTCACAACCATCCCGATTTTATTGTGGTGGAGCCAGAAGAGGGTGCTAAGGCAATCAAGGTGGATCAGGTTCGCGCGCTTATAGAAGACTTGGGTAAAACCTCGCAGCAAGGCGGTTTTAAGGTCGTTGTGCTGGAACCCGCAGAGGCAATGAACGCCAACGCCGCCAACGCTTTGTTAAAATCTTTGGAAGAACCTGCCGCAAACACGCTTTTGATTCTGGTGTGTCATACCCCAAGTGCTGTCCTCCCAACTATTCGAAGCCGTTGCCAAATGCGCTTGTTAGCGACCCCGAACTCCGAGCAAGTAATTCACTGGCTCAAACCCTTGATGGCGGGCAGCAGTATTCCTGTTGAGAAGCTAATGGATGCTGCCGGCGGCGCGCCTTTAACTGCTTTATCTTTTTTAGAGGGCGATGCATTGGAGCGCCGCGATGCATGGCTGCTAAACTTGGTTCGGCTCAGCACCGGGCAAATCTCGGCAATTGAGGTTGCTTCACAGTGGCAAAAAGAAGATGTCACTGCCTTAGTCGAATGGTTTTTGGTTTGGCTGCATTCCCTTATTCGTTGGCAAGTTGGTGCAGAACACGTGTTGATTAACCAACTTCCGCAGGATCTTCGCGACCGGCTGAGTAAAGTTCCACATGGGCTTCTACACCGTTACCTTGAAAAAATACTAACTTCGAAACGTCAACTCTTGGGTAACTCCAACCCCAATAAGCAGTTATTGCTAGAAGAAATGTTAATGGATTGGGGCGCGCTTTTAAGGGCGGCTAAGTAGCAACGCTGATTGTCCACTAAAATAGTGACGCAATTGCGGCTAGACAGGTCTAAACTATTCAATTATGTTTCAGTACATTACGTTTCAGTCTATTGAATTCGGACGGTTGACTTTATGCAAGCGATAGGCGGCGGTGCCCGAAACGGCATACTTTCCCTCACCATTAAAGACAAAGCAGTGCTCTACGCTGCATACATGCCTTTTGTTAAAAACGGAGGCATGTTTATTCCCACGGGTAAAAGTTATAAATTGGGCGATGAAGTGTTTATGTTGCTGAGCTTAATGGAAGAGCCTGAAAAAATTCCGGTTGCAGGAAAAGTGATTTGGGTGACTCCGCGAGGAGCCCAAGGTAACCGCGCTGCGGGAATTGGTGTGCAATTTACCGATCAAGACAACACCGCCGTAACCAAAATTGAAACTTATCTCGCTGGCTCTATTAATTCCGATAAGCCGACGCACACTATGTGAGCAATTCTTAGCTCTCAAAAAGCCAGCCACCGTGCTGGCTTTTTTGTTGAGTGTTGCAAAAGTTTCACCGGCCGGTGAGGTGCGTACACCCAATTGAAAAATGACGGCTATGTAGATAGAGCCGGCAAGCTAGAGGGTTTCTAATGTTAAATAATCCATCATGTAGGCGGCAACAATTAGAGTTAATGTTGGAAAGCTCTAATAGGATTATCTCTAATGACGAATCCACTTTGTTGGAGCCAAATTGCTCAGAAAAGGCGAAAGCGTCCTTAGCTCGCGGGATATTTCATTTTTGCGTGATTACAGCAGACAACTCCTACTCTCTGGGATTAGGTAAGTCTGTAATTGAGTCCTATATTATTCGCGCCTGTAACATTTACTCGCAAGGTGATGTGTTAATAAACACCAAAAAGGTGCTGGGGTTGGATAGCTATCAGCGCCATTTATCTCTTTTTTGCTATGCGTATTTATTCAATATTGATGACACCTATTGGAATAAAATTGTGACTCATTGGTTAAGTTTGAATTTGGAAGACAGCTTAATCATGGCTATTATCGCCAAGCGGAACCCTGAATATGCACAGCAGGCGGCTAATTGTAAATTGCAGCAAGAAAAGTGGTTTGTGCATGCCAGTGCTGCAATCTTCGCAACCACACCTGAAACTCAGCTTGCCGAGTTAAAGGCGCATCTTTTCCGCTGGTACACGTCACGCAAACTCTGCGCGTGGTATGACTCCCATAAATCTAAACAACCCTGTTACAGCGGCTATTGGAGTATTGAATCTGCTGCCATTGTTAAAGCCTGTAATCTAGAAGTAGATCTAATCAGCCTAGGCCGCTATTTCCCTGCGGGATTATTAGACCCAACGGGGAACCCTCAACGCGTACGCGTTTTTTATCCGCACCAAGATGAGCTTTGTTTTATTGTCTCGCGTGATTGGAAAGATGAAAGCCAAGAGCGTTTGAGTTTGATATCGCCGAATGGTTTGCTTGAGGTGGCCGCCACTCTTTATGAAAAGGGCGATAAAAAGTTATCCGATTTCGTATCAGTTCGCCATGAATCCACACTAAAAAATTTACCGTGGTATTCATTGATAGGTAAACCCGCAAAAGTAAAAACCTCCATACGCATCGCTGAAAAATATGTGTACCAAGGGCAATGGCCGGATGAACAAGAACCCGCCAACTCAGAACATTATTTAATGGGTGTTGGGCAGCATTTTTTAGCGATAAGTTTTACATATATAACATTTAACTATTCACAAATAGAAAACTACATCCATGAGGTTTTGCAGGGTTTGGAAGTTTGAATATTTACCAGATGTGGTACTTATCGAAAATAACGGATGCTCGGATTCTGTGTTTGTTATTCCATCCAAACTGCTAGTTCCAACTCTCATCAGTTCAGATATTAAAAGTTTCAAAGATTTAGCCTTTTCCGACGCAATGGGCGGCTATTCGCTAGTTGCTAATGCTTGCGAAAAGTAGGTTGCTGAAGTGTGGATATTCAGTGCTCGCTTGGATCCATGACCATACGAGATGAGGGGGGTGTGGTCATGGTTTGCTCTGGTGCGCTCAGTTGGCCTTTTCAAGGAAACCCAATGTTACGCATGCGGATGCTCTGCTTTATGAATAGCCGAAATTCACGTGCCAACGCATTCGAGTCAAGTTGAGAGAGCTTTCTTCTGATTTATACCCTTATCCCTTATAATCCCCGCACTTTTAGTTAACGGCTTTTCAACATGCTTATCGACTCCCACTGCCATCTTGACCGCATTAATCTTGATCGCTATGACGGCAACCTTGCCAATGCTATAGCGGCTGCAAACGAACGTGGCGTTCAACAAATGCTATGTATCGGTGTTAGTTTGGATAATATTCAAACCGTTATTGATATTGCGCAGGCTCATGCTTGCGTATTTGCCTCTGTAGGCGTTCACCCCTGTGATGTAAAAGATGGCACTGCTACCGCAGAACAACTCATGCAATGGGCATCCCAAAAAAAGGTGGTCGCTCTCGGTGAAACTGGGTTGGACTATCATTACGAAACTGAAAGCAAAGAATTACAACACGAAAGTTTTGCCATGCATTTGGATGTAGGCAAGAAAATCGGTTTGCCAGTAGTGGTTCATACGCGTGAAGCTCAAGCGGATACGCTAGCTCTGATTAAACAACACGGTAGTTTGGAGCACAGCGGCGTGCTGCATTGTTTTACGGAAGATTGGGAAATGGCTAAAGCCGCATTGGACTTGAATTACTACATTTCAATTTCTGGCATTGTCACCTTTAAAAACGCAGAACAAATTCGCGATGTTGTGCGAAATATGCCGATAGACCGCTTGCTTATAGAAACCGATTCACCTTATCTCGCCCCCATTCCTTATAGAGGAAAGCCCAACGAACCTAAATATGTTTACGAAGTGGCTCAGTTCGTGGCCGATTTAAAAGGCATGAGCATTGAAAAATTGGGCGAGCACACCTGTGAAAACTTCTACCGTTTGTTTAGCCGAGCCAAACAATACTTACCGCAATAAATTTTTGTAGAGAACATTATGAACGCACAACAAATAAAAATTATGCTCGACCTGCAAGATGGTATGAACACCAAAGTGAATGCTGATTGGAAAACGCAAGGCTACGAATGGTACCGCGCCATCTGGGTTGAGTGTGCTGAACTGCTTGACCACTACGGCTGGAAGTGGTGGAAAAAGCAATCACCCGATACGGAGCAAGTTGCGCTGGAGTTAATTGATATTTGGCATTTCGGTTTAAGCATTTTGCTGCAGAGCGGAACCAAGCCAGAATTGATTGTTGCGCAAATTCAAAATGCTTTGGTTATCAACACCGATGAAAGTGATTTTCGCTTGGACTTGGAGAGATTTGTTGCTGCTACTTTAAATGATCGCCAATTTCATATTGGTTTATTTGGCCGATTGATGGCTGGTATCGGAATGAGCTTTGAGCAGCTTTACCGTGGTTATGTCGGGAAAAATGTGTTGAATTTCTTTCGCCAAGATCATGGCTACAAAGACGGATCCTATCGCAAGCATTGGCATGATGGTCGTGAGGATAACGAGCATTTAGTGGAGGCTGTGTTGAGTTTGGATGCCACTAAAGTCGAATTTAAAGATGAGCTTTATGCAGCGCTTAAGGTGCGTTACACAATCTAATTTTAATCATGGTCGTGTAAGAGGGTTTTCCCTACAAACAGGGTGAAATTTCCCGCTAAATCTCTATAATGCCGCCGGATCTGTCGTAAAAGGCAGGCGGACGGCACAAAATGCCCTACACTTTTGTTTTATCCCATATCACCCGTAAATGGAGTCTCACTGTGAAAGCACCCGTAAGAGTTACCGTCACCGGCGCAGCTGGCCAAATCAGCTATTCATTACTGTTCCGCATCGCCGCAGGCGACATGTTGGGCAAAGATCAACCAGTAATTCTGCAATTGTTGGAAATCACCCCAGCTCTTAAGGCGCTGCAAGGCGTTGCAATGGAATTGGATGACTGTGCATTCCCATTGTTGGCCGGCATTGTAACTACCGATGACCCGAACGTTGCTTTCAAAGATACTGATTACGCCTTGTTGGTAGGTGCTCGTCCACGTGGCCCAGGTATGGAGCGTAAAGATTTGTTGGCGGCTAACGCTGCAATTTTCTCTGTGCAAGGTAAGGCAATTAACGATCACGCATCACGCAATATCAAAGTATTGGTAGTGGGCAACCCAGCTAATACAAACGCCTTGATTGCACAACGCAATGCACCAGACATCAACCCACGTCAGTTCACCGCAATGACTCGTTTGGACCATAACCGTGCATTGTCACAATTGGCGACCAAAACTGGCACCAGCATTAACGACATTACCAAGGCGTTGATTTGGGGTAACCACTCATCAACCCAATATCCAGATCTGCACAACACCTTGGTAAACGGTAAGCCAGCATTGAGCTTGGTTGATCAAGCATGGTACGAAGCGGACTACATTCCAACAGTTCAACAACGTGGTGCTGCAATTATTGCTGCACGTGGTGCTTCTTCTGCCGCTTCTGCTGCGAATGCTGCCATCAACCACATTCGCGATTGGGCACTGGGCACTCCAGCAAACGATTGGGTGAGCATGGGCGTGTACAGCGATGGTTCTTACGGTATTGAAAAAGGTTTGATTTACTCTTTCCCTGTTGTTTGCAAAAACGGCGATTGGGAAATTGTGCAAGGCTTGGAGATTAATGATTTCTCTCGCGGCAAAATGCAAGCGACTGAGAAAGAGTTGCAAGAAGAGCGCGACGCAGTTTCTGATTTGTTGCCTGCTTAATAACGGCAATTGGGCGTTTGCGCGCCCAAATGCGTGTTAAAAAAGCCGCCATAGTTTTGCTATGGCGGCTTTTTTATTTACTTTTTAGGTTTAACAAAGCGCAAAGTGAATCTGTCGCTTTCGCCAATCGCTAAATATTTTTCTTTGTCTACTTCTCCAGCAGAAAGAACAGGCGGTAAGGTCCAAACGCCTTTAGCATAGTCTTTGGTATCTTTGGGGTTGTTATTAACCGCGCTGCGAGCTTCCAATTTAAAGCCTGCTTTTTCTGCTTCTGCAATCACAAACTCTTCTGGCAAGTAACCAGACATTTTCACTTCTTCAAAAGTTTTTCCCGCAGCAGCTCTGTGGTCAACCACGCCTAATACACCACCCGGTTTCAACACTTTGTATATTTCGGCAAACAGTTGGCTGTGTGTACCTTGCATTGCGAAGTTGTGAACATTTCTAAACGTAAGAAAGAAATCGGCCGAATTCAGTTCTCCAAAACTCATACTGGTTTTTGAGATTTCTACCACTTTTACTTTGCCGAAGTTTTCTGGGTCTGCCGCAAATTTGTCTTTTTGGCTGTTGTCTGGCTTATCTGATTTAAAATTAACAACGGTGAACTGACCAGATTTATTTAAATAGGGCGCAAGAATTTCTGTGTACCACATGCTGCCGCCCGGAAACAACTCAATAACATTTGAATTGGGCTTAACACCAAAGAACATTAAGGTATCAAAGGGGTGACGGTATTGATCGCGCGCTTTGTTCTTCTCGCTGCGCCAGCTTCCCGCAATTGTTGTTGCTAGTCGTTCTTGTGCGCTTGCATCTTTGCTTGCGTAAACGGGTGTAGCTGCAAACAACGAGAGGCTTAGTGCAAGCAGAGGAGTTGCTGTCAGGCTAAGTTTAGAGAATAGTGATTTCATAGATAATTCCTTGTTCGTACTCGGTTGAATAAAGTCTAGTTTAAAGAAGTTTTCGCGAATCTTATTTGGGTGACAAATCTAACTTGGCTATTTGTGAATCATGGAACTTTGAAAATAGAATTAGAGCGCTGGCAGCTCCAACTAAGGCCATAAACATATCTGATTGAGTATCCCAAGGGTCGCCTTGTGTACCCAAAAACTCATCTGCGCCTTGGCCAAGAGCTAAGGCAGCGGCCCATTCGATAAGTTCATAGCACGCACTAATGGCTAAGACTATAGAGGCGATGATAAACGCCAGCATCTTTGAGCCTTTTACGATCTGGTTGCGGGTTAAGATTTCCCGTGCAACTAAAGCTGGCACAAAGCCTTGGAAAAAATGGCCAATTTTATCGTAGGGGTTGCGTGATAAATCGAACCACTCTTGCAGCGCAAACCCCAATGGAACGCGAGCATAAGAATAAGCGCCGCCAAGGATCAACACCAACGCATGTAAAAATATGAAAATGTATAAAAAAGTGGTAAGCGGAAACTTTTTGTAAGTTGCAAATAGCACGGGTAGGGCGATAAAAATGGGGAAAACCTCCAGAATCCACGTTGTGCGGTCGTATGGGTTCCAGCCAGATAAGGTTATGCAAGCGGCTAAGCCAAGTAGTAATAAAATAAATAGAGGCTTACGTGAAATAACCATATTTATGTTCCTGTTATTTTTGCAGCTATTTTTCAGATGTTAAATCCGCAAATTGCCCTTGGGTTTGGTTTTTTAAATCCTGCGGGGACATTTCAATTTCTAAACCCCTGCGTCCAGCGCTGAAAAATACGGTTGCTAGCTCTTGTGCGGAGTTATGGATAAATGTTTTTAACCGCTTTTTTTGGCCTAGTGGGCTAACACCACCAAGCACATAACCGGTAATACGCTCCACATCGCTCTTATCAGCCATGGCTGCCTTTTTGGCTCCTGCTGCTTTGGCAATCTGTTTCATGCTCAACATATCAGATACGGGGATAACACCCACCGCATAATCTTTTGCATCCAACATCACTACAAGCGTTTTAAACACCTGCGCAGCGTCAACACCCATTTTTTCTGCAGCTTCAAGCCCGTAGGATTCAGTTGCAGGATCATGGGTGTATTCATGGGTTTTAAAGGTTGTTTTAGCGTTTTGCAGAAGCTTAATAGCTGGCGTCATAGGTTATTGGTTCTCATTTGGAGCGCGTATGCGCCGCTAGAAATAAAGATAGAGATTGTTCTTGGAAACTCAAGCGTTGAGCAATCAATCCATATTAGCATTAGCCTAAAGAGGCGCTACACTTTAGCAAACGTTCAATGAAAATTCGCTATGACCAGTAAAGGCAATAAGAATCTAATTCAGTTACATGTCTCCCAATTAAAGCTGGGAATGTTTGTGAGCGAGCTTGACAAAAGTTGGCTTGAAACTCCATTTGTCGTGCAAGGTATAAGGCTTGAAAGCCAAAGAGACATAGACGCTATTTGTGAACACGCGTCGTTTGTCTGGATCGATCCGCTGAAGCAAACGACGTTTGTTGGAGGTTCGTTAAAGACAATTAAATCCCGTGTTACTTCTGAAGCATCTCGCTCAAAACGTAACGCTGCGGTCGCTCGCAAGTCAGAAAAAAAACGTAAAGAGTATCCAAAACTCAATACTGCTACTGAAGAGCATAAAGTCGCAAGATTTTTATATATTCAGGGGAAAAGTGCGATTAAAAAAATATTACGCAGAGTGAGCGATAGAAATGAAGTTGCTTTAGACGAGGCACAAGCTTTGGTAAATAGCTGTATGGAGAGTGTAATTAGAAATCCCGACGCACTTATGTGGATGTCAAAAATTCGAGAGCAGGATGAATACACCGCAGAACACTGTTTAAATGTTTGCATATTAGCGATGGTGTTTGGCAGGCATTTAGGGTTGACAGAAGTTGAAATCGTTCGCTTAGGGCTGTGTGGTTTGTTGCACGATGTTGGAAAAATGAGGATGCCAGTAGAAATTTTAAACAAACCTTCCAAATTGAGCATTGAAGAATTTGACATAATTAAACAGCATACAGTTGCTGGCTACACCCTGCTAAAAGAATCTTCCAATTCCATACCGCCTATAGTGTCTGAAGTCGCTAGAAGTCACCATGAAAAAATGGATGGCACGGGATATCCTAAAGGGGTTCCAGCAGGAAACTTAAATGAATTAGTCAGGATTATTTCAATTGTCGATGCATATGATGCGATAACTTCAGATCGTTGTTACTCTAAAGGGAAAAGTAATACTGAAGCGCTGAAGGTGATCTATGAGCAAAAGGGTATTCAATTCGATGAAGAACTAGCATTGGCATTTATTCGATGTATCGGTATTTATCCAGCAGGAACTATCGTCCAACTCATCAATGGTATGGCTGGTGTAGTTATTGAAATAAATCGACAATACAGGCATTTGCCAACCGTACTTATATTACGAGACGCTGACGGTAGCAAGATCAATCCATATGTATTAAACCTTCTTGAAGTAGAGTTTGGTAATTTAAGCAGCGAGAATTTAGTTCGCTGCACATTAAAAACGGGATCTCTTGGAATTGAGCTCTCTACTGAAGTCTTACTATCCTCGCAATAAATTGCTTCTTATCCTCTGCATCGAACCCACTATAGTTAACCCTAGGATAATCAATACAAATGTAGAGGGTTCTGGAACAGCTGCATGAGTAAAGGTTAAGTTATCAATTTCCGCCCCAGTGCTTCTGAAGAAAAAAGCATCTATGTTAATAAACTTAATACCTTTTTCCGCGGTAAAAGAAATATAAAAGTTAGGCTCGGCCGGCGTATCGTCAAATGGCCCTCCGAAACCGGGTGTTTTTTTCATTTCTAAAAAACCATTATCACCGTAGGCAGAAAGATAGATAGCATCGTTATGGATAGATGTCACAAGCATGCTCACAAAAGTAGGAAGCTGGCCTGAAAAAATTATCTGCCCGTATGGGCCTGTCACTAAATGGTTTTGATAGGTTAATCCGCCGTCTGAAGAGCTACCGTCAAAATAGCCATCATTAAAGGTTAAACCTTTGTCGACGTATTCATTGGTTAGAGGGTTGTCACAAAAGCACGGAAATACCGGGTCGTGCAACGGAACCAATTCGTCAAAGTTAATTACCACTGCAAAAGTGTTAGAGGCAAATATTAAGCTAATACATGTGATGAATTGGGCGACTAAATGCTTAAATATCTTGGGCATAATTAACTCCTTGGCGTATGGAAAAAAGGCCTACATGAGTTAACAAGAGTACAAAACCTTGATGCGAAAAACACAGTGCTAAATGCAAAGTTCCATATTCGTTTCTGATAAAACCTACAAGCCTAAGAACATTTAGCACTCATTCAGTTCAGTGTGAACTGGCGAACGGAGCGGAGCACATATCCTCACTAAAGTACTGCACATCTAAAAGACCGATGGCTTAATTTGCATCATCGTTCTGAAATAAAACTGTGTTTTATTTCCATTCCACATTTTTTGAGGTTGATATGACTAATATTGCAAGAGAATTTCATGTTGATAAATCAATTCCGGTGATTGATGCGCTAGATTTTTTGACGCTGCGGAATCAAGAGTTAGTTGACGTGTTTGATCAATATAGTGGCGCCAGATCACTCAGGGAAAAGCAGTCTTTGGGGCAACAGATCACCAAGGCAATTACCATCAACCTGCATCTTGAGGACGACATTTTTTATCAGGAAGTCAAAAGAACCTTGATGGAAAAAGGTTGGCTGTCGGCAATTACTATGGAGCACTCAATCATTAAATATTTGTTGTCTGAGATTGAAGGCTTGGATATCGACAGCGCGGTCTACGATATTAAGATTAAGGTCTTAGGTGAGCACATAAAACATCTGGTAAAAGAAAAACATGGCAAGCTGTTCCCAAAGATAAAGTCTTCTACAAAAATTGACCGGTGGCGGTTGGGTGCTCAGCTGGCGGCTCGCCAAAGTTTTTTAGAAAATGCTTTCGCGAGTAAATAAATCTATTTTGAAAATCTTATATTTGATCAGCCGCTCTAAAATATGGAAGCGCAAGAATTACATTTTGGTAGATTAAAACCGCATTTCCTCCGCTTCAACTAACGCATAAGCGCCAAAAAATCTGCAGGGGCAGGGGCTTCGAACCTAAGTGTTGTTCTTGTTCCCGGTCTTATGATGCTTAAGCACTGCGCGTGTAAGCCCATGCGAGTGCCCGCTGTTCCGTAACGCTGATCACCTACAACGGGAAATCCAAGCCATGCAAGGTGAGCGCGAATTTGATGTTGCCGCCCCGTTTTCAGTTGCACACGCAAAAGGCTGCGGCCGTTTGCACTGCGCTCTGTTTGGTAGTGAGTGATTGCTTCTTTTGCATCTGGGTGTTCGCCAACATGCATACGGTACTCTACTTCATCCAGCCGTAAGGGTTGATCAATCGTGTCAAGCGCTGGCTCCGGCGTACCATTCACAACGGCGTAATAAATTTTCTCGGCGGTGTCCCATTTGGCCATCACGGCTTCACGCATTTCGCGGGATGTTGCAAACAATAAAACCCCTGATGTATCGCGATCTATTCTATGCACCGGCCATAGTTTTATATCGCGTGAGCGGTGTGATAATTGATGGCGTAATAAGGCGAGCGCATGTTGTTGTGTTTCTTTAGCATTTCCTACCGACAACAACCCCGCCGGTTTGTTAACTGCAATCAGGTCACGGTCGGAATACAAAATCTCTAAGTGCGTGCTCAACTTATTGGGTGACTTGGGCGATGCCGATACTTCAACCCAATCATTTGCGGTAAGTACATGGTTATGTTGTGTAACAGCTGTGCCGTTGACCGAAACGCAACCATCATGCAAACGCGCTTTAATTTTGCTGCGAGACCAGCCTTGAAGTTTGGTATTCAAAAATGGAAGAAGGTCAACGGTTTCGTTGACCTGAAATTTATCGGACATTTTGGGGGCAACCTCAAGCAAAAGGATTTGCAAAGAGGTAGTTGGCACCCTGATCGCATAGGAACGAGCAAGATGACAGATTTAGCGGAAGATTTCATCCTTGATTTGAAAAATATGTTGTTTCATTCTGAGTGCTAGGGCCTGCGGTTTTGCAGGATTGTTGAGGGATAGGGGCTAAGTGTATTTAGGTTTGCTGAAAATTTTTTCGCCTCCTGGCGAGTCACTTTTCGTTGCTTGTCCAACGAAAAGTAACCAAAAGGAAAGACACCCGGTTCGCACCTGATCCTGCGCGCTTCATAAATTTGTTGTCGTTCCGACGCGGCATCCATGCCGCGTAGTCACTCAAACGCACTTCCTGTGCGTTTGCCATCAAATTTATTCCAGTGCTCGGGGTGCTCGCATGGGGCCCACTCGGTGCCAGTTTCGAATATTATTTTTTGTTTTAATGCAGGGTGGAAATTGCCTAGATAAGATTTAATTAAATAGGGAATCGTCATCCTCGCATAGCGGGGATCCAGCTCTTGATCTTTTAATCGCTTTCATTTGCACAAGCAAAAGCTGGATTACTCGCTTTGCTCGCCCTGCGGGTCAACCTTTGGTTGTTCAAAGCACGAGGTGCTTTAGTCCCGCTTACGCGAGCTCGTAGGGTGCCGTTTTTTTTGCTTACTTCTCCTATGCAAACAAAGAAAAGTAAACCCTGCGGCAGGCATTAGATTGTGCTGTATAAATAACTAAAAGTTTTGTAGGCAATGTAAATGGACAGATTCAGCAATCAGACAGTCATGGAAGAGATCCTTCTCCTCCTCGTGACAATTAAAAATTGGAGGCAGCCTCCGTTTTGATCTCGTAGCAAAATGAACAAGTTATTCCGTAACCCCCGGCTCATACGCCAAAACCGGACTCAACCACCTTTCAACCTCTTGCAAACCAACACCCTTACGCACCGCCAAACTCTCCACCTGATCTTTCTCAATTTTCCCTGTCGCAAAATACGTCGATTCAGGATGCGAGAAATACCAGCCGGAAACGGCAGCAGTCGGCAACATTGCAAAATGCTCTGTTAATGTAATGCCGGTGTTGTCAGTCGCTTTCAACAACTCAAACAGCTGCGTTTTTTCAGTGTGATCCGGGCAGGCAGGGTAACCGGGTGCGGGGCGAATGCCCTTGTATTGTTCGCGAATTAAATCTTCATTTTCGAGATTTTCTTCGCGGTCGTAGCCCCAGAATTCCTTGCGCACGCGTTGATGCATATGTTCTGCGAAAGCCTCGGCCAAGCGATCCGCTAGGGCTTTCACCATAATGCTGTTGTAGTCGTCGCCTGCATTTTGGTATTGCTTGGCGAGTTCTTCGGCGCCTATGCCTGCTGTTACCGCGAAGCCGCCGATGTAATCTTGTTTGCCGCTTTCTTTTGGGGCAACAAAATCTGCTAATGAAAAGTGCGGTCTGGTTTCCATACCTTGTTTTAAGTGTTGTTGGCGAATGTGGTGCAGCGTTGAAATTTGTTTTCCGTCTGCATCGTAAACGGCAATGTCATCATGGTTAATGGTATTTGCAGGCCAGAAGCCAATAACGCCGTTGGCACTAATGCATTTTTCGTCGATGAGTTTACGTAACATCTTTTGCGCATCGGCGAACAAGTCGCGCGCGGCGGCACCCACAATTTCATCTTCTAATATGCGCGGATATTTTCCGGCGAGATCCCAGCTGATGAAGAAGGGTGTCCAGTCGATATATTCGACCAGTGTGTTCAAATCGTAATTTTCAAATATTTTTATGCCGGTGAATGCTGGCGTTGGTGGTGTGTAATTGTCCCAGTCCAGCTTTAAGCCTTTTGCGATAGCTTCAGGATAAGTGCGCACCGTGCCGCGTGGTTTGCGGTTGGCGTTGCGTTCGCGAACCTCCGCGTATTCAACTTTCAAATCGTCTACAAATTTGGGGCGCAATTCATCTGACAATAAGGTGCTCGCTACGCCCACTGCGCGCGATGCATCTGCCACGTACACAACTTGGTTGAGTTTGAATACCGGATCAATTTTTACAGCGGTATGCGCTTTGGATGTTGTTGCACCACCGATCATGAGCGGTTTGTTAATGCCACGACGTTCCATTTCGCGACCAACAAAAACCATTTCGTCCAGTGATGGAGTAATCAAGCCAGAAAGACCAATGATGTCGCAGTTTTGCTCGATGGCAGTGTCGATAATTTTATCGCAAGGCACCATAACGCCGAGGTCAACAACTTCAAAATTGTTACATTGCAAAACAACGCCAACAATATTTTTACCAATATCGTGTACGTCGCCTTTTACGGTAGCCATCAAAATTTTGCCGTTGGGTTTCGAGGCTTCGGTTTTTTCGGCTTCGATAAACGGCTGCAAATAAGCAACAGACTGCTTCATAACACGCGCCGATTTAACCACCTGTGGTAAAAACATTTTACCGGCGCCGAATAAATCACCAACCACGTTCATGCCATCCATAAGCGGGCCTTCGATTACATCAAGCGGGCGAGGGTAGTGTTGGCGAGCTTCTTCGGTATCTGCCTCAATGTGCAGTGAAATACCTTTTACCAAAGCGTGCTCAATGCGTTTTGCTATGGGCAGCGAACGCCATTCGGCATCTTCTTTCACTTCGCCCGTTGAGCCATCGCCACGGTATTTTTCGGCAATATCCAACAGTGCTTCTGTGCCGCCTGAGTGGCGGTTAAGAATTACATCTTCAACTTTATCTTTTAGTTCTTGCGGCAAATCGTCATACACCGCTAATTGGCTGGCGTTGACGATACCCATGTTCATACCCGCCTTAATGGCGTGATACAAAAATACCGAGTGAATAGCTTCACGTACGGGGTTATTGCCGCGGAACGAAAATGACACGTTGGATACGCCGCCGCTAATTCCTGCGTGCGGTAGGTTTTGGCGAATCCAGCGCGTGGCTTCAATAAAATCTACGGCGTAATTGTTGTGTTCTTCTATACCGGTTGCGACAGCGAAAATATTTGGGTCGAAGATAATATCTTCCGGCGGGAAATTTAATTTATCGACGAGTGTGCGGTAAGAGCGTTCGCAAATTTCTTTTTTGCGCGCTTGGGTATCTGCTTGGCCTTTTTCGTCAAACGCCATAACCACAACGGCAGCTCCGTAGCGCATACACAATTTGGCTTTATGCAGGAATTCTTCTTCACCTTCTTTCAGGCTTATGGAGTTAACAATGGGTTTACCTTGAATGCACTTTAAACCCGCTTCAATGACTTCCCATTTAGATGAGTCCACCATAATAGGTACGCGCGAAATATCTGGCTCGCCTGCAATTAAGTTGAGAAATTTCACCATGGCTCTCTCGGCATCCAACATGCCTTCATCCATGTTGATGTCGATAATCTGCGCGCCGTTTTCAACTTGCTCTAACGCTACTTCAAGTGCGGTGGAATAATCTTCTTCTACAATTAATTTTTTGAAGCGCGCAGAGCCGGTGACGTTGCAGCGCTCACCCACGTTTACAAATAGTGAATCTTGCGTGATGTTGAACGGCTCTAAGCCCGATAAACGACAGGCCGGTTCTATTTCGGGAATTTTACGGGGCGGATATTTTGCAGCAGCTTCTGCAATCGCTCTAATGTGTGCGGGTGACGTTCCACAGCAACCGCCAATAATATTTAAGAATCCGCTTGCCGCAAATTCTTCAACAATCGCCACCATTTCTTGTGCGGTTTGGTCGTACTCGCCGAATTCGTTTGGCAAGCCAGCGTTAGGGTGCGCACTCACAAAACAATTGGCAACGCGCGACATTTCTTGCACGTATTGACGCAATTCTTTTGCGCCGAGTGCGCAGTTCAAACCCATGCTTAGCGGTTTTGCGTGGGCGAGCGAATTGTAAAAGGCTTCGGTGGTTTGACCGGAAAGCGTACGGCCAGATGCATCGGTAATGGTGCCGGAAATCATGATCGGCAATTCAAAGCCGTGGTCGTCAAAATATTTTTTTACCGCGAATACTGCCGCTTTTGCGTTGAGTGTATCGAAAATAGTTTCGATCAATAGAATATCCGCGCCGCCTTCAACCAAACCATCAATTGATTCGAGGTAGTTTTCTACCAACTCATCAAAAGTCACGTTGCGCGCACTGGGGTCATTCACATCGGGTGAAATTGAACAGGTGCGACTCGTAGGCCCGAGTACGCCGGCAACAAAGCGCGGTTTAGCCGGATTTTTTGCGGTCATTTCATCGCACAGTTCACGCGCTAGTTTTGCAGATGCGAAATTTAACTCGTGGGTTAAATCTTCCATGTCGTAATCGGCCATGGAAATGCGCGTAGAGTTGAATGTGTTGGTTTCCAGAATATCTGCACCGGCTTCTAAATATGCGCGTTGGATTTCGCGAATCACTTCTGGCTTAGTGATAGACAGTAAATCGTTATTGCCCGCGATATCCATGTGGTAATTTGCAAAGCGCTCGCCCCGGTAATCCGCTTCCTTAAGTTTGTAGGTTTGGATCATGGTGCCCATAGCGCCATCCAAAATCAGGATACGTTTCTTGATGGCGTCATGCAGTGAATGGATGCGGGCTTGGCGTGCGTGATGAATACTCATGGAAAACCTTTCAGGCAATGTACTTTGGATCTATATCGAAACTATTTGATATAGAGAAAATGGCGCAAATTCTACCAGACCAGCCCTAGCGGGGCGACTAAAAAACCTGTTCGATCAGCCTGCGGAGTCATTAGCAAGGGATTAACGGGTTTGTGACGAACTTCTGCTGTACTGTGAGACGCGAGCGGGGGTTAACGTACAGTAAATAACCAAGAATAGACGACAATAGTCAGTTAATTCGCTAAAGACCTTAGCGAGCAGGCGTTCAACTTTAAGGTATTTCTTTCGTGATGAAGGATTAGAGGTGTATATGAGTCATTTCTTGCGCGTTTTATGTGGGGTAATCATCTGCCTAGGGCTGGTTGCTTGTGGTGGTGGGTCGAGCAATTCATCGCCTTCGCCAAATTCCAGCACGCCCGCCACGAGTTTGGCGACCAGTTCAGCGAGTAGCTTAAACTCCTCATCTCAATCCAGTAGCAATCAAACTGGGGTTGTTGGAATGGATGTTCGCCCATCAAATACCAGTTGCCTAGCGCCTGAACCCGTTACGGATAACTCGGGCGACATAAGTTGGGTGAGGGCCTTTGCATCTTTGCCTACTATTAGCGCGCCGTCGAGTTTGTTCCAACTGCCCGGTGACAATACGCATTGGTATGTGCTGCGGCAAGCCGGCTTTATTTTGCGTTTTGATAATCTCGCATCGGCTAGTCAGTTTACTGAAGCCCTCAATATTGATGGCAGGGTGGATTCCGGTAGCAATGAAATGGGGCTCTTGGGCGCCGCACCTCACCCCGATTTCGTCAATAACCGGTATGTGTTTTTGTATTACACCGGTCGCTCATCTGCCAATGAAATTGAAACGCGTGTTGCGCGTTACAGCGTGCGAGTTGATGGTACTTTTGATCGAGAATCGGAGTTAGTAATTTTGAAATTTTCGCGTCCATTTTCCAATCATGTGAGTGGACAAATGGCGTTTGATCAGCAAGGTTATTTGTATATTGCCTCTGGCGATGGTGGTTCGGGTGGCGATCCCTTAAATAAAGGGCAAAATCTCAATGAACTCTTGGGGAAAATTTTACGCATTGATGTTGATAAAACTGAAAGCGGAAAAAACTACGCGATCCCCAGTGATAATCCTTTTGTAAATACGCCTAATACACGACCCGAAATTTGGGCTTACGGATTGCGCAATCCTTGGCGTTTTGGTCTCGACAAAATCACCAATGATTTGTGGGTTGGCGATGTTGGCCAAAGTGCGTGGGAAGAAATTAATGTGGTGACGCGCGGTGGAAATTATGGCTGGGGAGACATGGAAGGTGATAGTTGCTATAGCGGCCGCCCACAGTGTTCAACGGCGAATAAAATAAAACCTCTGTATGCGATTAGCCAAAACACGGGGGCTTGCTCGGTGATTGGTGGCAATGTTTATCGCGGAGCAACGTATCCTGCTGCTTACGGTAAATATTTTTATACCGATTATTGCGAACACACTATACGTTCAATCACTTTAGGCACAAATAACAGCTTAAAACACGCTACCCATGGGAGTTTTCCGGTTAGCATTATTTCGTTTGCGCAAGATAACCAAGGTGAATTATTCGCAATAGGGCAGGGATCAGCAGGTCAACAAATTTATAAAATGCAGGCGACCAACGGTGTTACGCAGGCGGGTTCTATGGCTAGCAATCTTTCAGACACAGGGTGTGTTACTAAATCAAAACCTACCGAAGCAGCAAGTGGATTAATTCCTTACAGCGTCAATAGCGCTTTGTGGTCGGATGGTGCAGAAAAGCAGCGCTATCTAAGTTTACCGAATAACACGCAAATTACTTTATCCAGTAACGGTGATTTTAATTTTCCCATTGGCTCCGTGTTAATGAAGCATTTTAAATTGGGCGATAAATTTGTAGAAACCCGTTTGTTTGCACACAGTAAAACCGGTTGGCAGGGTTATAGTTACGAATGGAACGAGTCACAAACGGAAGCGACTTTGCTCAGTACAGCCAAAGATAAATTCGTGAACAGCATCAATTGGCATTACCCCAGTGCCGGTCAATGTTTGGAATGCCATACATCGGCAGCCGGTTTTTCTTTAGGATTGGAAACCAAACAGCTTAATAAAGAATTTATTTATCCATCGCTAACATCTGCTAATCAATTAACCACGCTTGCGCACATAGGCATTTTTTCATCACCACTAACGAGCGAACAAAAGACTGAAAAGCTTTACTCGCTGAATGACGCCCAAGCGACAAGTAAACAAAAAGCGCGTAGTTATTTACACGCGAATTGTGCGAACTGTCATCAACCCAATGGACCGACGCCAGTGAATATTGATTTACGTTTCACCACGTCGCTGTCGCAAATGAACATCTGTAATGCGGTGCCAACAGCAGGCGATTTGGGTGTTGCCAATGCGCGAATCGTCGCTGTGGGTGATCCACAAAAGTCGACCTTATTGAAACGTATGCAAGCCACGGACGAAACTAAAATGCCACCCTTGGCGCATTCGGTAACTGATACTCAGGCTGTTCAAGTTGTGAGCGATTGGATAAAGGGCATAAGCGCGTGTAATGCTGAATAGGACGCGTTGAATATTTGACTTGTCACCTCATGGCGATTCAGCGTTTATCTATAGAGCCGATTACAGTAGAATACCCGACTAATTTAATCGGGTATAAGTTTGCGAACGTAAAAAGCACCGCAAACCGGCAGAGAGAGCAGCGTAAACATGGTAAATGTTGATATTACTGAATCAGCGCAGGATTACTTGAAAGGCTTGTTGGACAAGCAAAAAGACAATGAAAACATTGGGATACGTATGTTTGTGGCCAACCCCGGCACCTCTCAAGCGGAAACGTGCATTGCCTATTGCCGCCCGGGTGAAGAAAAACCGGATGACGAGGTTGTTGAACTCAAAGGCTTTAAAGCCTACTTTGAAGGCCGCAGTCTGCCGTTTTTGATAGACGCCAAGGTTGATTATTCCGCTGACCGCATGGGTGGCCAGCTCACGATTCGCGCTCCCAACAGTAAAATGCCGCAAGTGAATGCGGATAGCCCTATCGAAGATCGCATTAACTATGTTCTTTATAACGACGTTAACCCTAGCTTGGCATCCCACGGGGGTAACGTAAGTTTGGTCGAAGTCACCGAGGATATGTACGCCATCCTCAAGTTTGGTGGCGGTTGCCAAGGTTGCGGATCAGTGGCGATTACCCTTAAGCAGGGCATTGAAGTTCAGTTGATGGATAAGCTGCCAGAACTCAAAGGCATCCGCGACGTGACAGACCATTCGGATCGTTCAAACGCCTATATGTAATTGCTCGATACACGTAAAAACACCGCCTTTTGGCGGTGTTTTTTTATGGGTGCGAATAACTATTGCCCAGGCTCACTCACAAACCCCAGCTTCAAAATCCCCGCCCGCTGCACGCTCGCCATAACTTTCATTACATGCTCGTATTCCACTTTGCGGTCGCCGCGAATGTGAATTTCGGGTTGCGGTTGTTTGGTTGCTTCTGCGGTTAGGCGAGCTTGGAGTTCTTCTTCGGTGACATCACTTTCATTCCAATGAATTTTCCCATCGGCAGAGACGGTTAAATTAATGGTTTCGGGTTTGATGTTATTCACTGTGTTATCAGCGCGGGGCAAATCCACTTTTACGGAATGGGTAATAACAGGCACCGCAATAATAAAGATAATCAGCAGCACCAACATTACGTCCACTAGGGGTGTCATGTTGATGTCGCTCATATCTTTATCGTCTTCAAAATCGCTGCCAAAGGCCATGGTCTTTTCCTCAGTTACTCAGCTTGCGAGCGTATAGATTTCACCAGTGCACCTTTGGTTTTGCTGCTGGCCGGAGGAGCACCCGTTAAAAAGTAGGCGTGCAATTGGTGTGCGAAACGGTTCAATTTGGCACTTACGGTACGGTTGCCACGGTTGATGGCGTTGTAGCCCAACACTGCTGGAATGGCCACTACCAACCCGAACGCTGTCATGATCAAGGCTTCACCTACTGGCCCCGCAACCTTATCAATACTGGCAGAGCCGTTGACTCCGATGCTCACCAGAGCGTGGTAAATGCCCCACACGGTCCCAAACAATCCAACAAAGGGTGCAGTAGAACCAACGGAGGCCAGAACCGCCAAACCACGCTGAAGCTTGTCGGTACTTTGGTCGATAGAGTCTTTCAAACAGGCAGTTAACCAATCTGATAACGGAAGGTTTCCGTGTAAATCGGTTTTGTGATTGTGGTGATGGTCGAGCGCTGCCTGACCTTCTTCTGCGAGATGGCGGTAGGGGTTGTCGTACCGATCTACGCCAAGAACATGCAATCCTTCCGCGAAACTTTGAGCATGCCAAAAGTCCGATAACGCCAGGTTAGGTTTGCGCAGACGCAACAAGCCCCATGTACGCAATACAATGACGGACCAGCTCACAATGGACATGAGCAACAAAATAATCGCAACGGTTTTAATGATTGCATCGCCCTGCAACCAAATGGACGATATACCGTAAGGTGAGTTCATACTTGCCTCTTTAAATGCGTGTTACGGGTGATTAATTACTTGTTCAGTGAAAATTCAATCGGTAATTCATACCAAAAATCTATTGCCTCGCTCCCCCGTTTGGCGGGAACAAAGTGCCAATTTTTTACGGCTCGCAGCGCGGCATCGTCCAAGCGGTTGTAACCGCTCGAGGTCTTCAGCCGAAGCTCGCCCAAGCTGCCATCCGCTTTTACTAAAACTTCCAGCACCACGGTTCCTTCTTCCCGCGCGCGACGAGACTGAGGTGGGTATGCCGGTGCTGGGTTATTAAGATGGCTTGCATCGGCCTGCGGTGGGGCGACTGGTGCTTGGCTGGGCTCCGCTGTTTTCACAGGAACTTCTACCGGTGGGCTTGGCTCCGGTTGCGATTCTTGGTGTATGGCTCGCTCTGAAGCGGGCGCTTTAGGTAAAGGAATCGTGGGGGCGGGAACAGGTTTCTGCTCCGGCGGTGGAGGCGGTGTGGGCTCCACCGGCTTAGTTACGGGCTCACTTGAAACAATCATGCCTTGAATAGTAGGCGGTTCAATGACAACGGGCTGAGCGGGTTGGCGGGCATAAAGCACTGCACCTAGAGCAGCAATATGCACGAGCACCACGGCAAGCACAGAGTAATGAGGAGCGTATTTCTGTTTCATTCAGGGATTGCAGTTCAAGAGTTAATATCTCAAATGATAATGTTTATCATTAATTACTGCAATGAGTTTTCAGCTGTCGCTTAAATATTTGTGAGTTATGGCTAGGGTGACATAGCAACAAACATGGCGAATAATAAAGTTGGATCGCTCGATAAGCGTTGGGCAGTGCGAGCTCTATTAGGATCACAACCAAGAGGATTTTTGCATGAATGATCAAGACAAAAAATTAGCCATTGAGTCATTAAACCGCATTATGGAGTTGGAATTGGCGGGGGTAGTGCGCTACACCCATTACTCCCTCATGGTGTTTGGCTACAACCGTATACCAATAGTTTCTTGGCTAAAGGGTAATGCCACTGAAAGCCTCGCTCACGCGCACAGGGCTGGCGAATTGTTAACCCTGCTTGGCGGCCATCCGTCCTTAAAGATTGGCTCGCTATTGGAGACCGAGAAGCATGACATCGGGGATATTCTGCGTGAAAGCTTGGCGCACGAGAAGAATGCGATCAAGGCATATTATGACTTGCTCAAAATTGTAGAAGGCAAGTCCATCCTCTTGGAGGAATATGCCCGTGAGATGATTGTTCAAGAAGAATTGCATTTGGATGAAGTGGACAAGATGCTGCGTCGTCCCGGCGAAATCGCTGCCTTTGAGCCAAATCCTGTTTAGAGCCCCCCTTAGTCTGGCACGTGTTTGATGTGCCAGACGTCTTCTGCCTTACCTGCTTTCTTCTATTGCCTGTAGTTCCTGTCTCAGTTCCATCTCGAGATCCATCACCCTATTTCGTTGGTAGTTACCCTCGCGTCATTGCGCCTTGTGCCCGCATTTCTATTGACATCCCAATTGTTCAAAATATAATAAGAACCATTGTCATTTGTAATGTCTTGCTTTTGGTCAATTTTACGCAATTGCAATATTCAAGCAATTGATAGTGCTTGATAAGAGCAGCCTTGGAACGTCGTTTAGGAGCCGCAAACATGAAAGAGAGAAACCTGCAGAAAATCGCCATCAAGAAACTCGCAATCGCCGCTTTGGGCTTATCTGCACTGGCCGGTGCCCAAGCTTTTGCTCACTCAGATATGGAATGTACCGATAAACCCAAAACCCAATGGCTGCATGTTTTGGATATGCAGAAAAAGATCGTGAATGAATATGGCTTTGCGATCAAAAAATTTCAGGAATCAGGCAGCTGCTACGAAATTTACGGTTGGGGCTTGAGTAAAGATGGGAAAAAGTTTGAGGAAATTGAGGTTTATTTCAACCCGGTAACGGGTGAAATCGCTAAAAAGAAATTTAGAGATTAATGGCATATCCAGCATTACACATTTATATTTTTTAAAATCGGGAACGCTAGAATGAAGTATCAACGTAAGAACACACTTGCTTTAAGTATCGCCGCCGCAATGTTGTTGCCATTGGGCGTACAGGCTGCGGAGCAAACAAAAGATGCAAGTAAAAAAGATGAAGAGAACAAAAAAGTATTAAGCACAGTAAAAGTTCAAGCAACAGCACTTGAAGCAAACCCCAACGCGCAACCCGGTGTTCCCTACAAAGCGCAACTCTCTGGTGACGAGCGCCATACTCGCCCGATTGCAGAAACTCCACAAAATATTACTGTTTTAACCAAAGCTGAAATTGAAGAATCGGGCTACACAGATTTGCGTGCAATTTTGGATGCGCAACCCGGCATCACATTAGGTACAGGTGAAAATGGAAATGCGTTTGGTGACCGTTACATTATCCGTGGCCAAGAAGTTCGCAGCGACATTTTTGTTGATGGCTTGCGCGACCCAGGTATGACAACGCGCGAAAGCTTCGCGGTTGAGCAGCTTGAAATTACTAAAGGCCCAAACTCAAGTTTTGCGGGTCGTGGCAGCTCTGGTGGTGCAGTAAACGCTATCACCAAACAAGCAACAACAGATTACGATTACACCAGTTTAACCGCGGGAATAGGTAGCGATAATTATCATCGCCTTACCTTAGATACTAACCAAGCCTTAACCGATGAATTGGCGGTGCGCGCCAACTTTTTAACCGCAAAAGAAGATGTGCCAGCTCGCGATCCTGCTTACCGCGAGCGCAAAGGTGTTGCAGTTTCTGGCTTTTATAATCCAACAGAAGAGTTTGAAATGACCTTGGATTATTACGGTTTGGAAGCAGAAGATAATCCTGATTTGGGTAGCTATTTAGTGGGCAATGCTCCCGATCGCAAGCCTGCCAGCAATGCTCCGGTTTATGCACAGAAACAAGATTTCCTTGAGTCTGATGTAGATACTTTTACGGCGCGTTTGAAATATCGTTTTAATTCCGACGTGCGCGTGACTAACATTACCCGCAAAGGAACTTCTGATAACGGCTACGTTGCGACAGGTGCGCGCGCAACAACAACTAACGCCAAAGATCCAAACGGTGCCTACTCAACAGTGAGTTTGAGTACGCACCAAGGTTGGCAAGAGGTGGATTATTTCGCCAACCAAACAAACTTGTTTATTGATAAAGAAATTGGCGGTATGAAGCACGAATTTATTATCAGTGCTGAATACACAGATCACTCTGTGTTAAATGGTAATTACACGGTAGTGAACTCTGGCCAAAACTGCTTTACTTCTACTACAGCAACTGCAAATGGTTGGTGTGTAATTGATAAGGGGGGCAAAGAAGTTAGCAATATCAATACCGTTATGAACCGCAGCATCACTAAATCAATTTGGGATACTAATTGGGCTGTGAAAACCAAATCTATATCTGTTATGGACACTGTTGATTTGAGTGATAAGTGGAGTGTTTTTGCTGGGCTTCGCGCAGATCGTTTTGATTTTGATTTAGGCACACAAACCGCAGCGCTTGTGCAAGCTGATTACCAATACTCAGATACATTGACCAATAGCCATGTGGGTGTTGTTTACGACATTAGTGATGAAGGTAACGTGTATTTCACATGGTCAACCGCTGCGGATATTAATGGCGGTGAATCTGACGTAGGTACCAGCAGTGGTTATGGTGGCACCGTAATTTATAACGGCAGTGTGGCTGGTGCAAAACCAGAGCGTTCTAACAATTACGAATTAGGCACCAAGTGGAATCTTTTTGATGAAACATTGTTGTTGACCGGTGCTCTTTTCCAAGTGACAAAATCAGATGTCATGGAAGGAGCCAACTACGATTCGGTGGGTACCTTTAACACAGGAAAGATTCGTGTTCGCGGAATTGAGTTCGGTGCAACGGGTCAAATTACTGAAAAGCTAACCACTCAAGCTGGCGTGACTTATATGGAAGCCGATGTACTTGAGTCGGCTACTGCCGCTAATGTTGGCAAAACAATCAGCAACTTTGCTGATAAATCGTTGAACTTGCAATTGAAGTATCAGTTTACTGAAAAGTTTGGTTTCGGCGGCGCATGGAAATATGAAGGTAAAAAATATGCTGGCCAACCGGATACTGCCGCGGTTTATACCAGTATTCCAACAACCGGCGCTTACTATTACGCTCAACCCATTCCTGCTTACGCGGTGTTGGATTTGTTTGCTACCTACGACTTTAGCAAAAACCTGGACGTACGTTTAAACCTAGGTAACGTGACAGATAAGGATTACTACCTTGCGGCTTATCGCTCGGGTTCGTTTGTTTACAAAGGCGATGCACGTACAACACGCGTTACTGTAAACTACAATTTCTAAACACAGTGCTTTTAACCCAGCATAATGAGAGCCGGGCTTTTGCCCGGTTTTTTTATTTTCTATGAATGAATATCAGCAAACACTGCAATCTTTAAATTATATTCCTGCCGATATTCTATCCGCACAGGATTATGAATTTTTGGCACGGCGTTTTATTTCAGCACCGAGCTTCGAATATATCGCGGGTGGCAGTGGACGAGACTATACGCTTGCATCAAATCTTGCCGTATTTGCTAAGTACGCTGTTTGCCCACGAATTTTGCGTGACCTTGCGCACGGGAATACAGGTTTCAAATTACTAGGGCGCGAATATTCACACCCCATTTTTCTTGCACCGGTTGCTTATCAAAAACTTGCACACCCTCAAGGCGAATTGGAAACAGCACGAGCCGCAGACGCAACAGATACATGTATGGTTTGCAGTACGCTTTCTACAAGTCGTTTGGAAGATATCGCAAAAACGGGCCGCGCCGAAAAGTGGTTTCAGCTTTATTTCCAGTCATCGCGCGAAGCAACACTTGATTTATTACGCCGAGCAGAAGCAGCTGGTTATAGGGTTATTGTTGTGACCGTTGATGCATCTATTCGGTCACCCAGCTTGGGGGCTTTGCGTGCGCAATTTCAAATGCCTTCAGATTGTATTGCTGTCAATGTGCAGGCATACAACTCAGTACAAACCATAGAAACACCGCAGGGTCGCAGCAGAATTTTTCAAGGCGCTATGATGGATGCTCCAACGTGGGAGGATGTCGAATGGCTTCTAACGCAAACGCAATTGCCTGTTTTGGTTAAGGGTGTTCTTCATCCAGAAGACGCGCAAAGAATTAAAAGCATGGGGTGTGCCGGTATTATTGTTTCCAACCACGGTGGGCGTAGTCTTGATGGTGCACCCGCAAGTTTGAATTGTCTTGCTCGTGTGAGAGCGGCAGTAGGTGAAAATTATCCGCTCTTATTCGATGGTGGTATTCGTTCAGGCTTGGATATTTTTAAATCCATTGCTCTGGGTGCAGATGCCATATTAATCGGCCGTCTACAAATTTATGCACTCAGTGTTGCCGGAGCACTGGGCGTTGCACACATGTTGCGACTCTTACGTGAAGAGCTAGAACTTTGCATGGCGCAAGCAGGTTGCGCAACAATGTCAGATATTCGCAAATTCCATTTGGAATCTACCTAAAAATGGGGAGGCACCAATGTTATTGGTTATTGAAAATGTATTAACGAAGGATGAAGTCAGACAATTCCGAACGCACATGGCGCAAGCGAGTTGGGAGCCAGGGGTAAAAACGGCAGGAACATTGGCGCGTTCAGCCAAGCAAAATTTACAACTCGATGACGCATCAGAAATTGCAGTTGGTTTACGCAACCACATTTTACGCAAACTGGGAAATCATCCTTTATTTATTTCTGCAGCCTTGCCCGGAAAAATTTATCCGCCCAAATTTAATTGTTACACCGATGGTGGTACATACGGAACTCATATCGACAGTGCAATTATGCCCGTGCCGGGAACTAACCTGAGTATTCGAGGTGATTTATCGGCCACGTTATTTTTATCTGAGCCAGACGAGTACGTTGGTGGCGAATTGGAAATTGACGGCGTACAGGGCGGCGAGGGAATTAAGCTTTCCGCCGGTGATATGGTGCTTTATTCTTCTGGATTTGAACACCGCGTAAACCCCGTTACTGAAGGTGCGCGTTACGCGTCTTTTTTCTGGGTTGAGAGTTACGTGCGAGATGAAAAACACCGCAGTATTTTGTTTGATCTCGACCAAACTATTCAAAAGCTAACGCAAAAAGTAGAAGCTGGCGATAACGATTTATTAAAGCTCACCGGTATTTATCACAACCTTTTGCGTTCTTGGGCAACAACATGACTTCGCAAAAAATTCTCTTGTGGGATCCGCTGGTGCGACTTTTTCATTGGTCAATTGCGGGCGCTTTTGTAGCCAATTATTGGCTGAATGAAACTGGTGAAAAATGGCACGAGTGGATTGGGTATTTTGCGGTTGCTTTTGTGTTCTTCAGATTTGCGTGGGGGTTTATAGGGCAGGGAGCTGCGCGATGGTCAGATTTTTTTCCAACCTACACGCGCCTCAAACAACACTGTAACGCTTTAATTCATCGTGAGCCTTACCATCGCCTCGGGCATTCACCGCTTGGCGCAGTGGTGATGATTTTGATGATGGTATTCATCCTGATCTTGGGTGTAAGCGGGTTCATGATGGAGGAGATTGATTACTTTTGGGGTGAAGATTGGCTGCAAGATTTTCATTCCTGGAGTGCCCATGCGCTTTTGGGTTTAATAGTTGTACATATTTTGGCGGCGCTTTTTGAAAGCTACCGCCTTAAGGAAAACCTTCCGCTTTCTATGATCACTGGGAAACGAAACCCTGTCGATCATCTTTAGTGTCAATCTGTCCTCTTATTTTTCTGTATTAAGTACGCCCATCTGTGAGTAAAAACGGCGAACTTTGTTCTTAATGAGAAATATTCCTATTTAAGTTGATAATAATTATCATTTGAGTTAAATTTCTATTACAGCTGAAGCACAACTTGTGCGCCATGAATCCCGAAAGGGATTTATTTTTCAATCTTAATAGTAATGATTATCAATATCGTTTTAATGCTTAAATAGAGGAAGGAAGTAATGACCAGTAATGCAATTCGCACAACCCATAAAGGCCTAGCGCTGCAGCAATTTAAAATCTCAGCACTAACATCTGCGATCTTGTTCGCCGCAACTACTGCTATAGCTGCGGAACCTTCAAATAAAGAGGGCAAATCCGAGGGCGCTAGTACTTTGAGCACCGTAAAAGTGAACGCAGATGCAATTGGCTCGAGCTTTAAGGCTGAAAAGGCTAGCTCAGAAAAATTCACTCAACCTTTGGTTGATACTCCACAAACAGTGGTGGTTGTTAAAAAAGAACTTATCCAACAGCAAGCTGCAACCAGTTTGAGCGAAGCGCTTCGCAACACTCCAGGAATAACCTTGTTGATGGGGGAAAATGGAAATACGGCAACCGGTGATTCTATTTTCATGCGCGGGTTTGATACGCAAGGCAGTATTTTCGTTGATGGAATTCGCGATTTGGGATCGATTTCCCGCGATACGTTTAACACTGAGCAAGTCGAAATCGCTAAAGGGCCAGCCGGTGTGGATAACGGCCGCGGTGCGGCATCGGGCTACGTAAATATGAGCAGCAAGATGGCAAATGCAGATGACGCAACATCCGGAAATGTGAGTGTGGGTTCTGGCGATTACAAGCGCGCGACACTGGACGTAAATAAAACCTTGGGCGAAACATCTGCATTTCGCGTTAATTTACTCAAGCAAGATGCTGGAATTGCAGGGCGCGATGAGGTTGAAAATAATTATCAAGGTTTCGCAGCGTCATTGGGTTTAGGTTTAGGAACTGATACTCGCATACATTTAAATCTTTTAAATGTTCAACAGTCCGGCATTCCTGATGGCGGTGTTCCAACAATTGGGCTGGATGGTTATTACAATGCTATTTTTGCAACGGGCGCGTTGAAAGGCCAGCGACCAGCCGCGGTTGATAGTGAGAATTTTTATGGATCTAAAGCTGACCACAATGATGTGCTCGCAAACATGTTCACTGTTCGTGTTGAACATGATTTGGCTGACAACATCACCCTGCGCAACACCTCGCGTTATGGCCGCACAAAACAAGATCAGGTGTTGACGGGTGTTAACACAGTAAGTTTTGTGCCGGCAAATAATCCCGATGCGTGGACGGTATCTCGTTCTCGTCAGGGCAAGGATGTGCTCAATAAAGTGTTAACTAACCAAACTAATCTTACTGCAACTTTTCAGCAGGGCAGCATCAAGCATGAGTTAAGTGGCGGTATCGAAATTATTTATGAGGACCAACTTAATTACACCGTGGGTATTCCCACGGGCTCTCCTACTCAACTTGCTGCAAATCTTTACCGCCCGAGCACTGCAGATGTATTCCAACCCGTTGTGCGCACAGGCAATAAATCTGAAGGTGAAACCACGACGTCTGCATTTTATGTGTTGGATACCATTAGCTTTAACGAGCAATGGGAATTAAGTGCAGGTGTGCGCGCAGAGAAATATCACACACGCTATGACGCTCTAACGCGACAAACAGCTGTTACTCCTCCTGCGGTTCAAACCATTCCCGTTGGAACTATGGTAGGTACTTCGCTAGAAGCTAATGACGAACTTGTTAGCTGGAAATTAGGTGGAGTTTATAAACCTTCTACAAACGGCTCTATTTATATTTCTTACGCAACATCGCAATTGCCGCCCGGTGGAAGTAATTTTTCTTTGAGTACCGGTGCTACCAATGCAAACAATCCCAATGTTGACCCACAAAAAGGTGTTAACGAAGAAATAGGCACAAAGTGGAATGTATTTGATAACAAGCTTGCATTAACCGCAGTAGTATTTCGCAGCACCAACGAAAATGAATTTGTCTCCAACCCAGATGGTACCACCAGTGCTGTAGGTGAACGACGTGTTCAAGGCGTAGAGCTTGGTGCTTCGGGCATTATCAAACAAAACTGGCAAATAAACGCAGGGCTAGCGTACATGGAGCCAGAAATTACTCGTGGTAATCGCGCAACGGCAGCTGCAAGTACCGATGGTGGATCTATTCAATGGTCACCAAAGCTCACGTTCACATTGTGGAATAGCTACAGCTTTTCAAATGGGTTTGTTTTAGGCGCAGGTGCGCGGTACATCGATTCAGTTCGCAGCACAAGCTTAACGAATGCAGCAGCACTAGCTACTCGTTCGATGGTTGAGCTGCCAGACTACTGGGTTGTAGATGCCATGGCCTCCTATCCTTTAACGGCGAGCACTAATATTCAATTGAACCTAATGAACCTTACGAATGAAAAATACATTTCAAGTTTAAACAGCGGTGTGTCTCGTTACTATCCTGGTGTAGAGAGGTCTGCGCGCTTAGGTTTGAATTTCTCCTTTTAACGAAAATCAATGTTGCATACTCCAAGGCTGTTATTAGAAAGCCTTGGAACTCTTATTAAGTGATAAAGAATAGACGATTGTGAAACGAAAATACCTTTTTAACTTAATGACCATTCGGAAATGGCATTGGATGAGCTCGGCAATTTGTTTTGCATGCATGCTGTTGTTTGCAATAACGGGCATAACCTTAAATCACGCGGCAGATATAGAAAGTGAGCCAAGTGTTGTTCGCATAAATGGAGTTATACCTTCTCATGAATTGAAGAGTTTATCCGCAGGCCCCAAAGAAAAATCAGTTGAGTTGCCGTTGGAGATTAAACAATGGCTATCTCAACACAAAGCAATAAAGGTGAATGCGGTTAAGGCAGAGGTTAACGATGGTGAGGTTTACATGCCTTTAGTAAGGCCTGGTGGCGATGCTTGGTTGAGTATAGATACCACTACCGGTGAGTTTGAATATGAATCAACCAGTCGCGGTTGGGTTTCATATTTTAACGATATTCACAAAGGCAGGAACACGGGTAAAGCCTGGGTCTATTTTATGGATGTATTTTCCATTGCATGCATTATTTTTTCCGTTACAGGTTTTATTTTATTACAGCGGTATTCGGACACTCGCAGCCAAACCTGGCCGCTTGTAATTGCAGGATTGGTGGTTCCTCTATTATTTATATTGTTTTTAATTCACAAGTGAGTTTTTAAGATGTTTAGAAAAATTATTTTTTTTATTCCTTTTCTTGCCTTTTGTTTGCTTATGCCAAGGCTGGTTTATGCAGCCGGTTTAGATATAGAAATTGAGGTGCCGCAGCAAAAGGTAGCGGAGTATCACGCTCCGTACACTGCAGTTTGGCTTGAATCTACTGATGCTGAAAAAAAGGTCACTAAAACGCTAGCGGTTTGGTATGACATGAAAAAGAAAAATAACGAAGGACAAAAATGGCTAAAGGATTTGCGCCAATGGTGGCGACGCGATGGGCGTGATTTGCCAATGCCGGTTGATGGCGTTGCAGGTGCTACCCAATTAGTTGGTACTCATCAACTTCACTTTATTGTTGGTCAATCACCTTTAACTGATTTGCCAAAAGGCCGCTACACATTGTTTGTTGAAATGGCGCGTGAAGTTGGAGGCCGTGAGCTAGTACAACTTGCATTTACTTGGCCTGTTGAAGTGCCAACAAAGTTAAGTGCAAAAGGTGAAACCGAAGTGGGTACTGTAAATCTTTTACTTAATCCTTAAGGAATAATTTATGAAAAAACTTGTTTTAAATGTCTTTTTGCTTAGCTTCGCGCTTTCGGCTTTTAATGCTCATGCACATCGCGCGTGGATCCTGCCGTATGAAACCGTTAAGGCGGGGGATTCGGGTTGGGTAACTTTCGATATGGCGGTATCGAATGGTATTTTTCAAATTGATCATGGTGCAGGCCGCGCTGAAGGAATAAATGTGCTTACGCCAGACGGGAAACTTGAAGAGCCCAAAAATCTATTTACGGGTCAGCTGCGTACTAGTTTTGACGTTAACTTGCTACAACAGGGCACCTATAAAATATTCACTGCTTCCAACAATTTGAATGCGCGTTGGGAAACTGCTGACGGCAAACGAGGTTTCTGGCCCGAGCGAGGTACTAAGCCCAATCCAGCTGATCTATCCTCTGCTATTCCCAAGGATGCTAAAAACATAGAGATAACCCAAAGTTCTCGACGTGTGGAAACCTTTGTGACTCTTGGTAAGCCCAGTAAAATATCGCTCGCACCCACCAATGAAGGATTTGAGTTGGTGTCCGTCACGCACCCAAACGATCTTGCCGTGAGTGAGCCAGCTGAATTTGTTTTTTTAATGGATGGTAAACCCGCCGTTGGTGCAAAAGTCACAGTAGTTGCCGCTGGAACACGTTATCGAAATTCAGCTGATGAAGTAGAGTTGCAAACAGATAAAAATGGGATGGTAAAAATTCCGTGGAAAACAACCGGTGCTTATTGGCTAGGGGCTAGTTATCGGGATGAAAAAGCCAAGAAACCTGCGAAGTTTCGATCAGGAAGTTACAGTGGTACGTTCGAAGTGTTAGCCGAATAAATCTGCTGAGATAGAAACAAAGCCCGATAGGTCTTTCCACCTATCGGGCTTTGTTTATTTTTGTAAATGGTTAGTTCATTAAAACGCCACATTTTTTGCACAAAATTGGGAATAAAGAATGGTAGAGTTATACGGTGAATCTTAGTGTGGTCTTTATTCAAGACTGAATCTCCCGGTATTTTACTTGAGACGTGGATATGTCCAGATTTCTGACATCAATTGGTGAGTTCTTTTCTTTTTGGCGTTTTAAAAGAATTCTATTTCTGCTTATTGTTGTTTTGGTGGCTATAGGCATCTGGAAATATTTTTTTGCACCCAGTAATGATGCGGCGAATTACATAACCGCAAATGTAGAGCGCGGAAGTATTCAAAATTTGGTTACAGCAACCGGTATTTTACAGCCGCGAGAATATGTTGATGTAGGTGCGCAAGTATCTGGGCAACTGAAAAAGTTGTTAGTCGTCGTTGGGCAACAAGTCAATGCTGGAGATTTGTTAGCAGAAATAGACGCTACTGTGTACCGCGCCAAAGTAGATGGCATTCGTGCGCAATTACAAAATCAAAGAGCTCAGTTAGGTGACCGTGAAGCCCAACTTATACTTGCTAAAGTTCGAGTGGAGCGCCAACAAAATTTATTTAAAGATGAGGCCACCACTAAAGAGTCTTTACAAACTGCTGAAGCAAGTTACAAATCTGCCGAGTCGCTACTAAAAGCATTGCAAGCGCAAATAGAGCAAACTGAATCCAGCTTGCGCGCAGAAGAGGCCAATTTAGCTTACGCAAAAATATACGCTCCTATGAGCGGTACAGTAGTTACTATTACATCGCGCCAAGGTCAAACACTTAACGCAAATCAGCAGGCGCCAACGATTATGCGTATTGCTGACTTGAGTACCATGACCGTACAAACTCAAGTTTCTGAAGCGGATATAGGTAAGCTACAAGTTGGTATGCCTGTGTATTTCACCACCTTGGGCGGGCAAGATTACCGCTGGTACAGCAAGCTTGATCGCATAGAACCTACTCCTGTAGTGACTAACAACGTTGTTCTTTATAACGCACTTTTCGACGTTCCTAACGACAGCAAAATGTTAATGACTCAAATGAGCACGCAAGTATTTTTTATTGCCTCTCAAGCTAGGGATGCTTTGGTTATTCCTGCCGCTGCGGTGAATTTTAAACCGCGTAAACCGGGCGAAACAGACGAGCAAAAATGGGGCGATAAATCAAATTGGCAAAAGCAGAAATCTGAAAATGCCAACACAAAAACTGATTCCAAAGATGAGGGCAAAGCCGATCCTAAAAACGCTACTGACAAATCAAATAATAAAAAGGAAGCAGATCAATCATCTTTAGCTGGCCTGTCAAAATCCGAACAATCATCTGATTCCAGTGATGAAAAGCAAAGGCATAGGCGCGGTTCCCACAAAATGCCTACGGTAGGAGCTGATGCCAAGCCACAACCTGCAATAGTTCAGGTAATGAATGCTAAAGGGCAGTTGGAAGAGCGCAAAGTCATGGTAGGTATTAGTAATCGCGTACAAACACAAATTCTTGAAGGTTTAAATGAGGGTGAAACGGTTGTGGTTGGTATGCGCCAGATTGATAAACCGAAAGGCGCACCATCATCTCCGATGGGTGCGGGCGGTGGGGCACCGGGTGGTGGTGCGCGTCAAATGCGATAAGCGCGTTCAGAAAAAAACAAAATTTTTTGCCAGACACTTGTTGTTAAATATTCACGTATTTTGTTGACGGATCTATGACTGATAAACAACCGCTAATCAAACTCACAGGCGTTACAAAAAGTTTCCAGAACGGGGATTTGGAGACGCGCGTTCTGCACGGCGTTGATTTGGAAATTTATCCCGGTGAGTTCGTAGCCATTATTGGCCAATCCGGTTCGGGCAAGTCCACGTTAATGAATATTTTGGGGTGCTTGGATAAGCCCACAACGGGGGAATATTACTTTTCAGGAAAAAATGTTTCCGTTTTTGACGAGGATGAACTTGCGCAGTTGCGGCGTGAAGCATTTGGTTTTGTATTTCAAAGTTATAACTTGTTAGCGGGCGCAACGGCGTGCGAAAACGTGGAAATGCCTGCAACCTATTCAGGTATGCTTCCTGTTGAGCGACGTGAACGCGCCAGCGAATTGTTGAGTTCTTTAGGGTTGAGTGCTCGGCTTGATCATCGCCCTAACCAACTGTCTGGTGGGCAGCAGCAACGTGTTTCAATCGCACGTGCGCTTATGAATGGTGGCCAAATTATTTTGGCTGATGAGCCTACTGGCGCGCTCGACAGTAACAGTGGCAAAGAGGTGATGAAGCTACTCAAAAATCTGTCAGAGCAGGGCCACACCATTATTCTGATCACGCATGATTTGCATGTGGCGAATCATGCCCATCGTTTAATTGAAATCCGCGACGGACTCATTGTTGCAGATCCCGGGCCCAGTGAGGTCAATCACCCGCCTATCACCGAAGCAACCTTGCATGGTGAGCCAAACTTTTCTACAGAGATATTAGAAGGATCCAAAACTGCATTCCGTTCATTGCGCAGCAATGTATTCCGCACCATTCTCACTTTGTTGGGAATCGTTATTGGTGTTGGCTCTGTAATTACCATGCTCGCAATAGGAGATGGGGCGAAAAAGGCAGTGGTGGATAGCATTAGTGCGATGGGTTCGAATTTGTTGGTCATAAGACCCGGCGGGCCTGAACAACGTCGCGCGTGGGAAATTCAAACTCTTATTCCTGCAGATGTAAAAGAAATCAACAAGCTACCGCATGTGGCTGCAGCGCTGCCAGAACTCACTGGAAGTTACACCCTCCGCTACGGAAATGTGGATGTTAGTACCGACGTGAATGCTACAGGCTACCAATATCCTATGGCCCGTAAATGGGATATAGCGCTGGGAACATTTTTTACAGAAGAAGACGAAAGAACTTTTGCAACTGTCGCTGTTTTAGGAAAAACCGTTGTTCGAAAATTGTTTGCGGATGAAGATCCTCTTGGGAAATACATCATCGTTAACAATGTATTATTCCAAGTGATTGGAATTATGGCGGAACGCGGCGCTGACGCCAGTGGTGCAGATCAGGACGATAAAATTTTAGTGCCCTATACCACAGGCAGTTTGCGGATTATGGGTAGAAAGTTTTTGCGCAACGTTACCGTTTCAGTAGATTCCGAAGAGCATATGATGGATGTGCAAGATTCTGTTAGCGCTTTATTAATGGAGCGCCACGGTACGGAAGATTTCACTATTCGTAATATGGCATCTCTTATAGATACCTTATCTGCAACGCAAAATACCATGACTATTTTATTAGGTTCTATCGCAGCAATTTCACTGTTAGTTGGTGGTATAGGCGTTATGAATATTATGTTGGTAAGTGTGACTGAGCGGACACGCGAAATTGGTGTGCGTATGGCTACCGGAGCACGGCAGCGAAATATCATGCAGCAATTTTTAATTGAAGCTTTGAGTGTGTCGGCACTTGGAGGAATTATTGGTGTAATTCTCGGCTTGCTTGCGGCGGCTATAGTTGGGCATTTTGGTATGCCTATCGACTACTCCTTAGGTCCGGTTGTTTTAGCGTTCAGTTGCGCGTTTTTAACGGGCTTAATATTTGGCTTTTTACCAGCGCGTAAAGCGGCGCGCTTAAATCCTGTTGTCGCTTTAGCGTCGGAGTAACTAAGGTGAAGCAATTTAACAAAGCGAAAATAGCAGTGCTGGGTTTTTCCATCAGTTTTATCCTAGCCTCGTGCTCGTCAATAGACGAAGTGCCAAAAACCAATATTCAGTTTTCACCAGTGTGGGAGTACCTTCCTCAGCGGGAAGGAGCCATCACTATTGAAAGAGATTGGTGGAAAGCGTTTGAGTCACCGCAACTTACTCAATTAGTTGAGTCTGCGCAGAAACAAAATTCGGATATTGTTATTGCCACTGAACGTGTAAAACAAGCTGAACTGCAAATGAAAATGGCGAATGCCAGTTTGTTTCCATCCTTAAGCTTAACCGCATCCAGCGGTGAGCGACGCTCAAAAGCAGAGGGATTAGAGTGGTCTACAGCAGATTCAACATCGGCCGGCGTGAGCGCTAGTTACGAGGTGGATTTGTGGGGTGGAGAAATGGCGAATCGTCACGCAGCGAAATCAAGTTACAAGTCTAGCGTTTTCGCAAATGAAGCAGTGCGTTTAAGTATTTCTGCGAGTGTTGCGACATCCTGGTTTAATTATCTTGCCTTACAAGAACGCACACTGACGGCGCAAAAAAATGTAGAGATTGCTGAGCGAATTCAACGCATTGTGGATTCACGCTATCGCAACGGTGCTGCAACTGCCGCTGATGTGGCTGTGCAGAAAACTAACTTGCTTTCGCAACAAAATGCGCTCTTGCCGCTTCAGTTGCAACTTGATCAAACACGTGCTTCGATTGCAGTGCTTGAAGGTGAAGTGCCCCAGGCTTATCAGCTCCCAAGTGAAAAATTCAATGATCTAAAGATTCCTACATTGAGTGCGGGAACTCCTGCTGATGTGATAACGCGTCGGCCTGATGTGGCTGTAGCAGAAGCTCAACTGCAAGCCTCGTCTGCAAATGTTTATGCTGCAAGAACAGCTTTGTTACCAGGAATATCGCTCAGTGGAAATGCAGGTAAATCTGCATCAGAACTTTTTTCTCTAAATCCTGTATTAAACAGTTCAGGTTGGAGTGTCTCATTAGTGCAAACCATTTTTGCGGGTGGCCGTGTTGCCAACCAAGTACGTATTAGTAAATCGCGTCAAGTTGAGTTACTTGAGCAATATCGCAAGGTCATCCTCACTGCATTACAAGAAACTGATGATGCGCTGAATCGCGTAAATATAACGCAGCGTCAGGAAGCGAATCAGCAAGCAATTTTGGAGCAAGCTGCGCGTAGCTTAAAGTTGAATGAAGATCGTTATAGAGAGGGAAGTGTAGATTTACAAACGCTACTTGACTCCCAACGTAGCTTTTTCCAAGCGCAGGATTCCTTGGTTCAACAGCGATTGGCGCGTTTAAAGGCAACGGTTGATCTTTATCGTGCCCTTGGTGGAGGTTGGGCAAATAAATAGAAATTGAGTTAAAAAAAGCTCGAATAGGCATGGCTTATTCGAGCTTTTTTTTGCTTTGTCATTGCGTTTTTTTACGGGCCTTGGTTGTTAATGGTGCGTTAACCATGTTATTCGCACCAAAGTAATGTAAATTTTTATGTTGTTTTCGTTAAAAGTCAGGAAATTACCGAGTTTCAGGGCTGGCATTTTTTATGCAGAATCACTTTTGATTGAAGAGATATCGTATGCGCACAGTCTATCAATACTTTGCCGATATTCGGTGGGGAAAGCTGGTTCTTTGGTGTTATTTAGTTTGGTACCTTGTGACCTTATATTTTCATTTTGATCCATCATTCAAAATATGGATCAATTCCGCAGGAATAAGTTTGGTCATTGGCTCAGCGTTAATGTTAAGTGTTTCAAGGGACGTTGCTTCAAAGTGGCAAACCTTCCGGCTCTACTGGATGCCTTTTGCGGTTTCAAGTTTCTCGGCATTGATTAAAGACAAAGGTTACTTTGTTATTTTTTCTCCGAATGTTTTGGAAGTGTGTGTGGCGGCGGGTGTGTGCGCATTATTTTTAAGTCTTGTCGCTGTCGTTAAATGGACGAAGACGAAAACGGAAGTGTTGCAAGGATGTAGTTGGAAATAAGAAAGCCTGCATGAGGCAGGCTTTCTTATATTTCGTGAAATTTTACATAGCTGAATAGTTTGGTCCACCGCCACCCTCAGGCGTGACCCACTGAATATTTTGTGCCGGGTCTTTAATATCGCAGGTTTTGCAATGCACGCAGTTCTGTGAGTTGATTTGTAATTTCTTTTCACCGTCTTCGTTGTTTACAATTTCATAAACACCAGCAGGGCAGTAGCGCTGCGCGGGCTCATCAAATTGCACGAGATTAATCCTTACGGGAACGCTCGGGTCTTTTAACAAAAGATGACAAGGTTGGTTTTCCGCATGATTAGTATTAGACAAATAAACAGACGACAATTTATCAAAACTCAATTTATTATCGGGTTTTGGATAATTAATCTTTTTAGCAATGCTCGCCAATTTAAGTTGAGAATAGTCCGGCGTAGTGTTGTGCAGAGTCCAAGGTAGTTTTCCACGTAAGGTCATATCGATGAACGCGTAAGCACTTCCGATCAATGTACCGAACTTTTGTTGAGCTGGGCCTATGTTGCGTTGTTCGTAAAGTTCGGCGTAAGCCCAAGAATCCTTATAAGCCGTTTCGAATTCACTAATTGCGTCATTGGCTCTACCAGTTGAGAGAGCCTTAACCAAAACTTCCGCGGCGATCATGCCGCTTTTCATAGCCGTGTGGCTGCCTTTTATTTTTGCAAAGTTCAGGGTGCCTGCGTCATCGCCCAAAAGTAACCCGCCGGCAAAATGCATCTGGGGTTGTGATTGAATGCCGCCCTTTACAATTGCTCTGGCGCCATAACCAATACGTTCGCCGCCTTGCAAATATTGCGCAATTTTAGGGTGATGCTTGTAGCGTTGGAATTCGTCGAATGGGCTTAGGTGCGGATTGTCGTAGCAAAGGTCAGTAATTAACCCCACCGCAATTTGGCGATCATTTAGGTGATATAAAAAGCCTCCGCCACTGGAATTGGTTTCACTGAGTGGCCATCCCAAGGAGTGCATAACCAAGCCTTCTTCATGCTGTTCTGCTGGTACTTGCCAAATCTCTTTAATACCAATGGCGTAGTGCTGAGGGTCTTTACCTTGGTCGAGCTTGAAGTGGTTAATTAACTCTTTACCCAAGTGGCCGCGGGCACCTTCGCAAAATAAAGTGTATTTTCCGTGCAGTTCTATGCCTTCAACAAAATCAGGCTTTTCTGATCCGTCTGCGGCGCGGCCCATGTCGCCGGTGATAACGCCTCCAACGCTGCTATCTGCCTTATACAGCACTTGTGATGCTGCGAAACCCGGAAAAATATCAACACCGAGTTCAGTGGCTTGCTCTGCTAACCATTGGCACAAGCGCCCGAGGCTGATGATGTAGTTATGATTATTGTGTAAGAGCGGGGGAAGCAACCCATTGGGTATCGCTATAGCATCAGAGGACGTTGTCAAATATTCCCAAGCCTCATCAGCTACCGGCGTTTCTAATGGGGCGCCATCTGCTTTCCAGTTTGGGAATAATTCGTTTAACGCGCGGGGTTCAAATACAGCACCAGACAAAATATGCGCGCCAACTTCGGCCCCTTTTTCTAGCAAGCAGACACTTATATTGGAGTCTAACTGGCGTAACCGACAAGCTGCGGCTAAGCCCGCAGGCCCTGCGCCTATAATCACAACGTCATAATGCATTTGTTCGCGAGCCATAGGTCTTCCTACATCGAATAGCTAAGATTTAGTAGGGCGGCATTATAAAGGAAAAGAGTGCGTTCAGGCGGAGCGGGGTGATGGAATAGTGCGTGAGTGAGCAAGGCAAAAACCTAGAAATGAAAAAGGCCGCCGAAGCGACCTTTTTCCAACCCCATTGGGTTAATACTGCAATTACTGAGCAGCGGCAGCTGAAGATGATGCAGCAGCGTCAGCAGCTGGAGCAGCTTCGGTAGCAGCAGAAGATGCAGCTTCAGCAGCTGGTGCTTCAGCAGCAGGAGCTTCAGCAGCTGGTGCAGCAGCAGGAGCTTCAGCAGCTGGTGCTGGAGCAGGAGCTTCAGCAGGTGCAGCTTCTTTCTTAGCGCAACCAGCCAAAAGACCAGCAGCAAGGATAAATGATGCAACGATTTGAATAGTTTTCATGATGTGCTCCGTCAGTATGGGACAATGTTTGAAATTAACGGACTAATTTTTCGACTTCTAGGATATCAACTAGGCCCGTGGAAAAAGAGTGTATATTTTTGCAAACCATATGAACAGGGGTTTGCTATAAGTAGTTGTTCATTTTCGCTAGAATAGCCCCAATTTAGGGCTAAATTGGTTAAGAAAGACTCGTTTTTTTATTGATTTGAGGTGTTTATGACGGTTGAGCAGTTTGAAACATGGTCTATGTATATTTGTGTCGGCGGTTTAATTGCCTTTATGGTGTTTATTGTTTGGGATTTAGCCCGCAAATCTAAGGCTGGAAAATTTGGAACTTTTATACTCTTTTTAGTTTTGGGGCTTTGCATGCTGGGCTTCATTATAAAGACTATCTTAGTGGCAACCCTGGATTCTCATTGATAATTAAACAAGCCACATTTGCCCCAATCATTTGCCCGTCTGGTTGACTCTGGAGACAATTCTTCTAAGGTTACATAGAGCAACCTGAAACTCATCAAAGAAAAGTTTAAGAATGTAAAGCAAGATGTCTAGTGAAAACCGCGCTGTTAGACTCAGCCAGCAATTTGGGTAGATGCCGCGTAAAGCATGCCGCCGCAGAGCGGTGCCCTCCACAAGAAAATTGACTAGCCAATCTTAACTACACGTTCACTAGGGTGTTTTACACCTCGGATTTTAATCCCTAATAATATCTACATTCAAAATAGAAGGAATCAACATGCGTATTTCTTTACTGTGGCCAAAGCTACTCCTCGCAGGCGTATTTATTAGCTTGTTCGGTTGTGGAGAGCCGAGCCAGTCCACAGCAAAACCAGCAGCCGATACAAAAGCCCAAGCGCTTTTTAATGCTGATATTAAAGATGCAAAAGTATTGGTGTTTTCAAAAACCAAAGGCTGGCGACACGATTCTATCCCAGCAGGTATAGCCGCCTTGCAAAAAATGGCGACTGAAAATAACTTCACCGTGGTCGCCACCGAAGATGCCTCTCTATTTAGCGATGCACAACTAAGCACCTTTAATGCGATTGTGTTTTTAAATACCACCCTCGATGTACTAGATGATTCCCAGCAAATAGCGATGGAACGCTTTATTCAAGCGGGTGGTGGTTTTGTTGGTATACATGCTGCTGCTGATACCGAGTGGGAAGGTGATTGGCATTGGTACCGTCGTCTATTGGGCGGTGTTTTCAAAAGCCACCCTAACGAACCAAGCAATGTACAAAACGCGCGAGTTGTTTTGCGAGATGCCCATCATCCTGCTACGGAAGCCACTCCTGCCACCTTTGAAATTGCTGATGAGTGGTACGACTATCGCGATTTCTATGAATTCACTAAAGTACTTTTAACGGTAGATGAGAAAACCTATCGTGGCGGAAAGCATGGCGATTATCATCCTATAACCTGGTATCACGATTTCGATGGTGGCCGTTCTTTTTACACTGGTTTGGGCCATAGTGCAGAAACTTTCTCTCATCCAGAATTTATCAAAATCTTATTAGGTGGTTTGAAATACGCCGTTGGTGGTAAACCCAAGCTTGACTACACCAAAGCTGCTCCAGAGCCGAATCGCTTTGTTAAGAAAACGCTTGTTAAAAATTTGAGCGAACCCGTTAATCTCAGTTTCTTTGCCAATGGCGATGCGTTAATCGCTTTGCGTGGCGGCGGCATCTTAGTTGTTGACTACAAAACGGGTGAGGCACGCGATGCAGGTAAAATCGAAATTGACCCTAACACACAAATCGAATTTGGTTTGTTGGGTTTCGCGGTAGATCCAAACTTTGAGAAAAACCGTCATATATATGCAACTTACAATGCTGCAAAAGAAGACGGCAGTACGGTAGAGCGTTTGTCCCGTTTTAAATGGGTTGATGGAAAACTGGATAACAAATCTGAGGAGATTTTTTGGGAATATCACGTTGATCAAAACTGCTGCCACACTGGCGGGGATTTGCAGTGGGGTAATAACGGTGAATTGTTTGTATCCACGGGCGACAACTCAAACCCGTTCACGGAAGAAGGCTCTGCGCCTATAGATTTCCGCGATGACATGGCGAAAAGCGATGCCTTACGCGGTGCAGGTAATACACAGGATTTCCGTGGAAAAATATTGCGTATCCTTCCAAAAGAAACGGGCGGCTACGATATTCCCAAAGGAAACCTCTTTGCTGATCTTAAAGAAGGTCGACCTGAAATTTATGTGATGGGTACGCGTAACGCGTACAAAATTACCTACGATAAACCTACATCAACCTTATTTTATGGCGACATAGGCCCAGATGCAGGCGAAGACACAGCCCTAAAAGGCACGCGTGGTTACGATGAGATTAACCGCGTCACTAAAGCAGGTAATTTCGGCTGGCCTTTGTTCGTAGGCAATAACTTTGCTTACAAAGATTACGATTACAGAACTGGAAAATCAGAGAAATATTTTAATCCGCTAGCCCCTGTTAATAATTCGCCTCGCAATACTGGAGCCAAACTATTACCACCTGCACAGCCACCATTGTTGTGGTATCCCTATGGTCCGTCTGAGCAATTCCCTGAATTAGGCAAAGGTGGTCGTATGGCGTTGGTTGCAGATGTTTATCATATGGATGATTACCCTGCGAGCGAACATCGTTTACCCGCGTATTACAACAATAAATTATTTATTTTTGAATTTATGCGTAACTGGGTAAAAGCGGTAAGTTTTGATGATGCAGGTCGTATTATCAAAATCGAACCTTTCGCCCCACAAATAGAATATACCTCACCCATCGATGCGCGTTTTGCGCCCGACGGTACGCTTTATGTTCTTGAATACGGTAAAGCGTGGTTTAAAGGAAACCCTGAAGCAAGCTTGAGTCGTATTGAATATGCGGGCCCAGGTAATCGTCCACCTATTGCGAAAATCAATTTCGAAAAACCGCAAGGTGCCTTGCCTTACAAAGCAATGGCCGATGCTAAATCTTCCGTTGATTTGGATGGTGACAAGTTAACCTATGCGTGGTCAATTAAATCTCCAAGCGGCAAAGTCACTGTGTTGGGAACTGGCGAGCAGCAAGAGCTCTCCATTACCGAAGCTGGTGAGCACATTGTTAAATTGGATTTGAAAGATCCATCAGGCGCTTCTGCGAGTACCGAAGCAAAAGTGTTGGTGGGTAATGAGCCAGCCACTATTGATGTTAAATTGGATGGTAACCAATCTTTTTATTGGCCAAATACCAGTGCAGTCAAATACGCAATCAACGTTGCGGATAAAGAAGACGGTACGATCACAAATGATACCGGTAACTTAATGATTGCATTTGCGCCTAAAGAAGACCCCAATGCACCCGCTGCAGAAGGTCACCAGCAAGCTGATGTCGCAACGGTTGCTAAAGGCATTATGGAAGCTAATGGTTGTAAAGCGTGTCACAGTCTTGATACCAAAGTAGTTGGTCCTGCATTTAAAGATGTTGCTGCCAAATACAAAAATGACAAAAACGCTATGAATCATCTCGTCAATAAAATCAAGAAAGGTGGTAGCGGCGTATGGGGTGAATTAAATATGCCTGCGTTCGCAACACTCAGTGATGAGGATAGAACGGCAATCGTAACTTACGTGTTGTCATTGGCTGATGTTAAAAAATCCTTACCCTTGCAAGGTAGTTTGAGTTTTACACCAAATGCGCCAAATCAAGCTGCATTTGACTCCATAGCATTGCCTGAGAAGTTGCCAACGCAAGAGTTCGAGTTGCTGGCGTCTTACATGGATAAGGGTAACGCCGGTATTGGCCCAATCACCGTTAAAAAAGCGATAGATCTCAAACCTGCGCGCTTCTACGTATATCCATTGGTTGATTTTGCAACCGCGGATAAATTGTTAGATAAAGCAAGGCATAAGCGATTAGACACGGTCAAATTACCGGCCGCCGGCAAAGACACTGTTGTTTCCTTGGGCCTTTACGATTTAACAAACATCAGCGCGCTTAAAGTGGGTGCTTGGTCAGTGCTGCAAGATACTGTTTGGCAGTATGAATTGCATGGCGGTTCTGCAACTGGCCCGCTTTTGGGTAAAGCCGAGCGTTCATCGACCGAAGCTGATGCTTATGCGCGTACTGAACTGAAATTGCAGGCGCAAGCGGGCTTCCAAGAGCTTTATCTTGTTATTCGCAGCAATGGTAAGTCAGATGGAGAGTTGCATTTGCTGGATGTTGCCTTTAATAAGTAAACATTAGCCCAGCGATAAAAAAGCCCGATTGAATGTTCAATCGGGCTTTTTTATTTGCCAGAAAACAATTAAACCGGCTTTCTGAAGGTCGCCCAAATAGGGCAGTGGTCCGATGCTTTTTCCAAACCACGAATGTTGTAATCAATTCCTGTTTCAATACACTGTTCGTGCAATTTCTGTGTTGCTAAAATCAAATCAATTCGCAGCCCGCGTTTTGGGTTATCCTCAAAGCCACCGCTGCGGTAATCAAACCAGCTAAAAAGATTTGAAACTTCTGGGTTCAGTTCGCGGAAGGTATCTTTAAATCCCCAATCCAGTAATTGATTTAACCAAACTCGCTCTTCCGGTAAAAAGCTGCATTTACCTGTACGCAACCAACGCTTGCGGTTTTCTTCGCCAATACCAATATCACAATCTTGATGAGAGATATTCATATCGCCCATTAAAATAATGTTTTGATCTTTAATATGAGTTGAGCCCAAATAGGTATAGAGGTCGCTGTAAAACTTTTGCTTTGCAGGAAACTTCACTGCGTGATCACGGCTTTCTCCTTGCGGAAAATAGCCATTTAAAACCACAACTTCACCCAGGGGTGTATCAAAAGTACCTCCAATAAAACGTTTTTGAGATGTTTCATCGTCGCCTGGAAAACCTTTTAAGGTGTGCTTAAAAGGATATTTGGAAAGTAGGGCGACACCGTAGTGAGTTTTCTGGCCGTGGAATGCAAAGTGATAACCCATTTTCTCGACATCGGCGATTGGAAAATCTGGGTCGTTCACTTTGGTTTCTTGCAATCCAATAAAATCAGGTGCGTGATGATCGATAACCGCCTGCAAATGGCTCATGCGTTGGCGAATACTGTTTACGTTAAAGGATACGACTTTCATTATTAGTTTCCTGGTATAAAAAAACCCGAGTCAAACAACTCGGGTTTTGATTGCTCAATTAAAAATTTATGGTGTCGCGGCTTTTTGCGCAACTTGTTTTTTAGTTTGCAGAATAAAATCACCCAAAATTTTACCCGTTTCTACCAAGTAGGGATCTTTTTCTGGTTCAAACTCTTTTTTCTTCGGCGCAGCAGATTCATCTTCATCTTTCTTCAACTCTTTCGCCTTGTACTCAGCGTAATTTGGGTACACGGATTCACCCTTAGCTTTGCGCTTTTGGTTTTCAATTTCAAGCGTGCGCTGCTCTGTTTTTTGCTGTTCTTGTTGGCGAACTGAGAGCTTTAATGACACAGCTTTCTTGCTATTGAGTTCTTCGTAAAGCGCAGCTTGTTGTTTTAAATAAACAAACTCTGGATCTGCTTTTATACGCTCTTCGTGTGCTGGTTTGAGTACAGGAAGAAGCTCTTTAATGTTGAAATACACATCGTGTGGCGCAGCGCGGATTTGATCCCAAGGAAGCGCATTATCGTAAGCGCTTTCGCCCAGTTCTTTGGTGTCAATCAAGCTGGGCAATTCAATGTCAGGAATAACTCCTCGATGTTGATTGCTATCGCCTGAAATGCGATAAAACTTCGCTTGAGTAATTTTAATGCTGCCTTCACCCTTGGTAATCGGCATGTAACTTTGAACAGATCCTTTGCCCCAAGTTGTAGAACCTACAACCAAGCCACGACCATAGTCTTGAATGGCACCCGCAAAAATTTCAGATGCCGATGCGCTGAATCTATTGATCAGTACTATCAAGGGGCCGCGATAAACTGCCGGTACAACGGCTCTTACATCACGCGAAATTTCTTCACCTTGTCTGATTTGCACAACCGGTCCCGGATCAACAAAAAGGTTGGTGAGTGTTGCAGCTTCAGGGAGTGAACCGCCGCCATTTTCACGGAGGTCTAAAATAAGGCCATCAACATTTTCTTGTCTTAATTCTTGCAATAAACGATAAACGTCACGGCCTACGCTGGAATTTGGGTCAAAGTTGCCGTAGAACACAGGGATGTCGATAACACCGAGCTTTAAATTTTGCGTTCCATTTTTAACATTCAAAATGGCTTTCTTCGCCTTTTGCTCTTCCAATTCGATAGTATCGCGCTTAATTGAAATGATTTTGTGTTGGGTAACCGTTGGATCAGCAGCAATCACTTCTAGGCGAACAATAGTACCTTTAGGCCCTTTGATTTTCTTAACAACGTCAGTTAGGCGCCAGCCGATAATATCTTCAAATTCACCTTTCTCGCCTTGCGCAACACCCACAATTTTATCGTTAGGCTTTAGTTGGCCTTGTTTTTCGGCGGGGCTTGCTGGAATTAAGCGCGCAACTTTGGTGTAGTCTTCATCCGTTTTTAATTCAGCACCTATGCCTTCAAATTTATTGGTCATGCTGGTGGTGAAGCTTTGTGAATTATCGGGTGATAGGTAGTTGGTATGTGGGTCAAACAACATCGTCAAAGAGTTCATGATGATACTGAATACTTCTTCAGAGGTCTGTTGATTGAAATAACGCAACTGCGTTGCAAAGCGCTTGCGCAAATTGCTGCGGCTTTCTTCAAGCGTCTTTCCACTCAGAACGGAGCTTAGTAAACTGGCCTTGATGTTTTGCATCCATAATTTATCAGCTTCCTCAGCGCTAGCCGGCCAAGGTGCATTTTTGCGCTCGGGATTGTAGTTTTCATCCGTATCAAAGGTGAATTGAATTTTTTTGTCATCCAGAAGGGCAATAACCCGATTGAGTCGTGCGATATAACGCTCACCAAAGCGATTGTAAATGGCGAAGCCGTTGTACAATTTTCCCGCCTTAAAATCGTCATCAAAAGACTTGCGGTATTTATCAAACTCGGCAATGTCTGATGCAAGAAAAATATTTTTTGAGCTGTCGAGCGTTTTTAAGTATTCATCTAGAAAGCGTGAGCTCAAACTGTCATTCAAATCCTGTTTACGGTAATGATGCTCGCTTAGTTGATTCACAATTTCCACAGCGGTTTTTGACTGTATATCAAGCGGCTTTAATTCGGCAGTTTTTGCTGTGTCGTTAAGTGCGAAACTGCTTAAGCTGAATGCGAGACTAAAAGATAGGGCGGACGTGCGTAACAGGCGTGAAAACAAAGGGTGCATAAACGAATCTCAAATGTTAAACGACAGCTCAAGATTGGCTGTGGCGAGCAAGGGCTTACTATAGCTTACTTGCCATAAGCCAAGCCATCATTTAGCGGGGGGCTGAATCGTAAAAAACTGTAGTCCTTGTGATGAATGACTCAATGCAATTGTTTGTTGGCTCTGGCTTTTAAGTCATCAATTGTTATCCAAAGTTCCTTTCGATCCAGGGGTGTGGCTTTGGGTAGGAAGGGGTTTTCGATATAAAAAGCACGGCGATTGGGGAGATCAGCGCGATCAAGTACATCTTTTACCTCTTTACTGTTGAAGAAGTAGGCATCAAAGCTCCCATCCTCAATGGCGGCTTCGAGTCCTTTTTCAATATCTTTTGCCAGCTCAGCTTCGCCTCGGTGGACGAAAAAGTAAGTGGGCAGGGGGTAAACGAGCACAAGCTTCTTTTCAACAGTGAGCTTAAGGTTGGGGAATGCACTCACTTCGCTCCAGGCTTCGTTGGCGCCGCGTGGGAATGCATCAAACCGGCTGCCATCCAACATGTAAAACAGGCCGGGCTTCTTAGTACTTTTAATGACATCAAAACCGGCACTTTCCATAATGCTGGCATCTTGCCAGCTTCGGCCTTGCCCGAATTTAATGTTACGAAGATCATCGAGCGTTTTCACATTGTCAAAACGCGCTTGATCACCCTCACGGATGATAAAAACCCGATGACTCATTAGTCCACGGTAGGCGTCAATACGAACAGGGATGTAGTCCAACTCCATTTGCTCAGAGGTACCGCCCCACATGAGCGACACGCTGCCGTTTTTCACCGATTCCATAAGGCGTGGACGGGAATAGGTTTCTTCAGTGGTGACAAAATTGTAGGGCTTGCCGCTGTACTTGAGTGCGAGTTTCATTAGCCCCTGCATGTAATCAGTTTGAACAGGAGATGGCTTGTTGTATTTGACAAGGTTTTCCGCCAAGACGGCTTGCGTCCATAAAAGGCATGCTACGAGAACGCTGATGACTTGAAGTGAGGCGTTAGTGGCCATCTTGTAAAATCCTTTGAATATACTTCCTTTGAATTTAGCCTATAAATTATTTTTTGCCCGCAAATAAAAACGCCATGCTGTTAACATGGCGTTTTGTGGGAGGGTAAACTTGGAAAATCTAGCATTCTTCAGCAGCTGTGCTGCAGCGCCAAATCATCTCCATAAACTCCTGCTGTTCGGGATTGGAAATAGCTGTATTTTCAATTTTGCAGATTTTGTGTTTGTACCAGCTTAAGTCGTGACGAACAAAGCTCAGTGAGCCGTTTTCCATCTCCTTGAAGCTAATAGCAACCGTATGTGCCTCTGCTAACCCCAAGCGCTGGATGAGCTCATCTAAAAGTGCCTGCGCGAGCTGATTATTTCCGATGGGAAGCTGAATTTCACTGCTATTGATAAAAACGTAATCTCTCCCGAGCAACTGGCTTACGCTGATGTGTTCGAGATCTATCGCCTTTGGATGGGCATGAATGTGTGCAAAATGTTGTGATAAATCACTTTGCGATTGAAAGGCATGTTGACTTATTGCCATGCTGTACTCCGCTGAAACTTTAAACGTATTTAAAGGGTTAAACCGGCGGAAGTCTCGCGTGCAGAATCGGTGAAGAGAGGTTATGTAAACTCAATCCGAACCGACCTTACGCAAATGACTTCGTTATATTTTTTTATGTAGTCGAGCTATTGGCAGTCCGTTGAGAAAGAATCTATCAGTCTGATTTATTAATTGCTAAGAATTCTTAGTACGAATTTTTTAAAAAATGGCCGAAAAAGGTAATTAAAACGTATATTTTGAATAATAAAAAAGCGGCTTTTGCCGCTTTTTTTATTTAAATATCAATAGGATGCTTCTTATAACTAAAGTTTTCTCTTAAGTAGGCTTTCCTTAATAGTGTCGCGCATTTTACGTACGGCGTTTTCAGTTGTTACCCAGTCAATACACGCATCTGTTACCGAAACGCCATATTTGAGGTTACACAAGTCGGCAGGAATGCTCTGGTTTCCGGCTCCAATATTGCTTTCAACCATCAAGCCAATAATTGACTTGTTGCCCTCAAGTATCTGATTAGCCACATTTTCCATCACGAGTGTTTGAAGTTCGTGATTTTTGTTGGAGTTAGCATGGCTGCAGTCCACCATAATATTCGGTGTAACCTTGGCTTTAGCTAACTCTTGCTCACAAACGGCCACACTCACTGAATCGTAGTTAGGTTTACCGTTTCCGCCGCGCAACACAACATGCCCGTAAGCGTTTCCGCGGGTGTGGATGATGGCTACTTGGCCTTCAGTATTAATGCCTAAAAATCTGTGTGGCTTAGACACGGATTGCAAGGCGTTTATCGCAACGGTTAAGCCGCCATCAGTACCATTTTTGAAGCCCACAGCCGAGGACAAGCCACTGGCCATTTCGCGATGGGTTTGCGATTCAGTCGTGCGCGCGCCAATGGCTGACCAGCTGATCAAGTCATGCAAGTACTGCGGAGAGATTGGATCAAGCGCTTCAGTTGCAGCGGGTAATCCTATTTCTGCTATATCTAACAATAACTTGCGGCCTATATGTAAACCTTCTTGTATCTTGAAGGAATCATTCAAGTAAGGGTCATTGATTAAGCCTTTCCAGCCAACAGTTGTGCGCGGCTTTTCGAAATAGACGCGCATAACGATATAAATGGTGTCACTTACTTCATCGGCTAATTTCTTCAGGCGCTGAGCGTAGTCTTTAGCGGCTTCTACGTCATGAATGGAGCAAGGGCCGATCACAAGGAATATACGGTGGTCTTTGCGATCAAGAATGTCACGGACGACGGCGCGACCTTGGGTAACTACATCGCGGGCTTTGTCGGACAGAGGAATCTCAGCCTTGAGCGCGCCTGGTGATATCAGCAGTTCTTGCGATACCACATTGAGGTCATCTACTTGAATATCAGTCATTATGGATTTCCGTTAAATTGGTCAATTCGGAGGCTATTCTACTTAAAATAAATCCATTTTGTAGATATTTTTTTTAATTATCGCCATAAAAGTAAGCAATATGTATTGGTCGATCCTCTGTTTTTGAACCGCAAACTACATGCATTTTCGCATTTGGGTGATGCCTATCCTAAACGCCTCCGTTCAAACTGCCTTTTTTGGAATTTTACGGGTAGCTCGAGTTACGAAGTTTGCTCATTTTGTTAGAGACGATATTTTTCCGAGAAATTTGTTTCAAGTGTCAACCAAACCGCCTTAGCTCCGTTAATAGATTTGAACGCGCTAATAAGCGCATAAACAACCAATGGAGTAAGCCATGTTCAATACGAATCTCTCTAAAACTCTTCTTTCAATAAGCTTGGTCGCATCGCTGTTTAGTATTCCGGCTTATGCCGCTGAACCGGCTGCAAAGCATCACAAGCATAATGTTGTGAACCGCGAATCCACAAAAACTAAAACGGATAATGGTTTTGTGCACACATTGAACAAAACGAATGACCAAGGGGCTACCGCTTCCCGCAGAACGGAAGTGGCTCGCGATAAGGATGCTGGTACAAGAACCAGAACAACTTCCGGCTCAACTTTTGAGGGCAAGACTTACAATGGCGAGAATGTGAGCCGAAAAACGGATACGGGTTATACCTCGCAAGGTCATTTCACTAACTCCGAAGGCAAAGTCGTTGATCGTTCCGTGGATGCAACCATTAATAAAGATGCCAATACAGTAACCAAGCAAATTTCAGTTACGCCTGAGGGGGGCGAAACACAAACAACAACACGCGTTCGCCCACTGAAGAAGCATGAGTAAATGAGCCGCGCTACTTTGGTTGCGCAGCCGGCATTGAAATTCGGTTTATACTGACGGGATAAAGTTTCTTGGACGCGTTGATGTTTGTGAACAGCCCACCTGTTGCGGAAAATGTATCGGACGCGAAAGTGCTTGCGCTTTCGCTCGATGAATTTTTGGCTCAGGTTGAGCGCAGGGCATATCGCACGGCAATGTTAAGCACGCGTAGATCTGCCGATGCGTTGGATATTGTTCAAGATGCTATGACGAAACTCGTCCAGCACTACCGAGATCGCTCCGCAGCTGAATGGCCGTTGCTATTCCAGCGAATTTTGCAGCATCGCATTATGGATTGGCATCGCCAGCAAACCCGTCACAAAAAGTGGTTTTGGCAATCAACCACAGATCTCGAAGATGACAGCGAAGACATTATCAATTCCGTTGTTGAGGAGCGCGAGCAGGACCCAGCTGAATTGCTCGCTCGTGCGAGTGATGTGAAGCGTGTAATTAGTGCACTTGAACAGCTTCCGCTCCGCCAACGTCAGGCATTTATGTTGCGTGCGTGGGAGGGTTTCGATGTAGCTGAAACAGCAGCTGCCATGGAGTGTAGTGAGGGAAGTGTTAAAACACATTACTTCAGAGCCTTGCAAGCCTTAAGAGAATATTTGGGCAGAAATGCCTAAAGAGGTTATATGCTGAAAGAAAATGAGCCCGAAAATCATGACAAACTGAATCAAGTGTTTATTCAAGCCGTGAATCAATCTCTTGATAAAAGTTTGGATGATATTGATGAGCTAAATATGCAGCGTTTAAAAAATGCGCGCGTGAAGGCTTTAAGTAGATCTGCAAAGTCTAAATGGATTGTATTGAGTGCCGCTGCAAGTGTTGCCGCACTTTTATTGATTCCATTTGCTACACACCATTTATCCAGCAAATCTGCAATTGATGCGGAATTGGAATTTGTAGCGCAGGAAGTTCCAATATCCGCAGAAGAAATGGACGATATAGAAATGCTAATGGCGTTGGAGGATACCGATGCCTAATTCCGCAATTTCAATTAAGCGCGCATTGTTAGCTGCACTTGTTTGGAGTGGCTGTGTGTTAGCGGGTGGCGCTAAACCAACGCAGGAGTTTTGGGATTACATGATGGAATATAGTGATGAGCAGGGCGATGTTTTAGATCCGTTGGAGTACGATCAAGTTCATAGTCTCAAAGAGCAAGGTACACCCGTAGACGCAGCTACTGAAAAACAAATCCCATTGGAAGGCGCGAATAGCCAAACAAAAATTATGCCTACGAAATTTACATCCTCATCCTCACAGTCGTCGCGAGTGAGCGTCAAAGGAGCAGCGTTATGAAGCTCATTATTTTTCTTGGTTGCTTATTTTTTGCCCCCTTGTTGCTGGCAGATGCCGCGCTGCAATGGAGTCAATTAACGCCTGCGCAGCAAGAAGTTTTGGCGTCCGTGCAGCCCAAGTGGGATCAAATGCCTGCAGAACGTCGCCAACAGTTGCTTAAAAAAGCGGATAAGTTTTCAACTCTGAAGCCAGAGCAGCAACAAAAAATGCTGGATCGCTTTGAAAAATGGAAGAGCTTGCCTGAAGATCAAAAGCAAAATTTGCGTAAGCGTTATCAGGACTTTAATCGTTTACCGAATGATCAAAAAGCGGAGGTGCGTAAACGTTTGGAGTGGTTTCAATCCTTACCGGAAGGCGATAAAAAAATGATTCGCGAGAAATGGCAGTCATTATCGCCCGAGAAGAAGAAAAAAATGCGCGAGCGATTTAAAAATATGACGCCCGAGGAGCGAAAGGTTGCGCGCGAGCGACTTATGCGTATGCGTGACGGTGATCAGTAAAAACGTCAGTCTAGGCAGTTGCATAGTGGGCTAGCTGTTATCGGTATTCCACCGGTTTGCCATCTGGTTTGCGGAGAATAATGAGATCACTTCTGCTCACATTTTCAGTCGCTTCTCGGCACAAATTTAAAAAACTACTGATTCCAGCCGTCAAAAATTTTTGTTTGTGCAATACAAAGTTGAATTGTCTTTTTAGATCCAACCCTTCGACCTCTAATGGAATGAGGCTCCCGCGCCTGAATGCATCTTTAAGCGCAAGGCGGGAGATGCAGCCAATACCCAAACCAGATTCAACGGCGCGTTTAATGGCTTCTGTATGTTCTAATTCCAAAAGAACTTTCAAATGAGTGAGTTGATGGCGCATGGCGGCATCAAACACTTGTCGCGTACCTGAGCCGCGTTCGCGCAATATCCAATTCTCGTTAATCAAATCTGCCAAATTTAGGTTCTTTTTTCCTGCCAGCCGGTGATCAGGCGCAGCAAAAATAACCAGCTCATCTGCCACCCATGGTGTTATTTCCAAATCGGGATGATGGCTATCTCCCTCAACTAACCCAAGGTCTAACTTGAAGTGAGCCACTTGGTCGATGATCGTCGATGTGTTTTGCACGGCAAGTTCTACACGGCTGCCCGGGTTTTGTTGCATGTAGTCGCCAATGAGCAAGGTCGCGAGGTAGTTGCCAATGGTTAGGGTCGCTCCAATACGCAACGAGCCTGTACCGCTTTTGCCTTCAAGCAGAGCCTCAAGCTCTTGGGCTCGATCCAGTAGCTCCATGGCCCTAGGCAAGAGTTCGCGGCCCTCAGTGTTGAGTTGCAGTCGTTTGCCCTGACGATCAAAAAGGCGGGTGTTGAATTGCTTTTCCAGTTCGGCAAGGGCCATGCTGGTGGCAGATTGAGTCATTGAAAGCGCTTCGGCTGCGCGTGAAACGCTGCTCTCGCGTCCTATAGCGACTAAAACCTCGATTTGGCGAAGGCTAAATTTCATGCCGAGCATCCCGTTGCTAAGAAATGGTTAAAAAGTTGATTAAATTAGGCTTTTACCGGCTAAAGACGCCACCTCTACGGGCTTCAACCCTCTATAATGCGCGCCACAGTTTATTTGCTCTCATATCAATTTTTCTGATTAAGAATATAAGAGTAATCAATTTTACATATATTATTCAAGTGCTTATAATTCAAGCATTTTTAGATTGGCCCAAAAGTTAATGGAGCTACTTGCATGAAAGTGTTAGTCGGAATCAAGCGCGTGGTAGACCACAACGTGCGTGTACGTGCGAAGGCAGATGGCAGCGGGGCGGATATCGCCAGCGCCAAGATGAGCATTAACCCCTTCGATGAGCATGCTGTGGAAGAGGCGGTACGTTTAAAAGAAGCAGGTGTTGCCACCGAGGTTGTTGTAGTTACCGCTGGCGCAGCCAACGCGCAGGACGTATTGCGCCATGCTCTTGCGTTAGGTGCTGATCGTGCAATTCTTGTTGAAACAGCGGATCATTTAAATTCGCTGGCCGTAGCGAAGGTACTGCGTGAAATCGCAAAACGTGAGTCGCCCGAGCTTGTATTGATTGGCAAGCAAGCGATTGATGACGACGCCGCCGAAGTGGGCCAAATGCTTGCCGCCTTGTTAAATGTGGGGCAAGCGACTTTTGCATCCAACGTTAAAGTAGCCGATGGAAAAGTAGAAGTGACTCGTGAGATTGACGGCGGTCAAGAAACCATCGAACTGAATTTGCCAGCGGTAATCACTGCAGACTTGCGTTTGAACGATCCGCGTTACATCAAACTTCCTAACATGATGATGGCGAAGAAAAAGCCGCTCGAAACTATCGCAATTGCAGATTTGAACCTTACAACGGCAAGCAAAGTTACCACAATAAATGTTGCTGAACCGCCAGCTCGTGCACCTGGGAAAATACTTAATAGTCTTGAAGAGTTGATTGATGTCCTGCAAGCGCAAGTGAAGGTGAACTAAATGTCTGTTTTATTAATTGCTGAATTCGATCAATCTTTAAAAGCTGCCACTCGTTCTGCAATAACTGCCGCAGCGCAGTTGGGTGGTGACGTTGATGTGTTGGTTATTGGCCACAATATCAATGCCGTTGCGCAACAAGCTGCACGTGTGCAGGGCGTTAAGCGTGTATTGGTTGCAGATGATGCCGCTTACACCAAACCGCTTGCAGAAAACCTTGCTCCTGTCGTTGCAGGTATTGCAGTAAGCTATTCCCACGTGGTTGCACCGGCATCTAGTTTTGGTAAAAACCTTTTGCCACGTGTCGCTGCGTTATTAGATGTGGATATGGTTTCTGAAGTTACCAAAATCATCGATCCATCAACCTATTTGCGCCCACTTTATGCCGGTAATTTAAACGCGACGGTCCAAACTGCCGAAGCCATTAAATTGCTGACCGTGCGCCCAACCGCGTTTACAGCGGCAAAGGACGCGGAGCAATTGGCTCCAATCGAAAATATTTCAACCAGTGGTGATCTGGGCTTATCGCGTTATGTGAGCGAAAACATTCAGGTTAGTGAGCGCCCGGAATTGGGTACCGCTCGTATTATTGTTACCGGTGGCCGCTCGCTTGGTAGTGCAGAAAATTTTGAAGAACTTATGTCTCCACTTGCCGGTAAATTAAACGCCGCGATTGGTGCTACACGCGCTGCGGTTGATGCAGGTTTTGCGCCTAACGAATGGCAAGTAGGTCAAACCGGTACCGTAGTTGCTCCGGATGTTTATATTGCAATTGGTGTATCAGGAGCGGCTCAGCATATTGCTGGTATGAAAGAAAGCCGCACGATTGTTGCCATCAACCAAGATCCTGATGCGCAAATTTTCCAATGGGCAGATTACGGTTTAGTGGCGGATTTGTTTGACGTAATTCCTAAGATTACTGCTGCAATTAAAAACTAATTGCGATTATCAAAAATATGATCTGTATTTTTTATTTAAAGAACTTCGTTAAGGTAAAACAAACATGGCTGCTGTAGCTCCCGAAAAAGTATTAAGTGTTCGTCACTGGAATGAATCCCTGTTTAGCTTTACGACTACACGTTCCGACGCATTGCGTTTTGAAAACGGTCAGTTCGTAATGATCGGCTTAGAAATTAATGGTCGTCCCTTATTGCGTGCCTACAGTATCGCTAGTGCCAACTATGAAGAAGAGTTGGAGTTTTTTAGTATCAAGGTTCCGAACGGCCCGTTAACTTCTCATTTGCAAAATTTGAAGGTGGGTGACGAAATTCTTGTCGGTAAAAAGCCAACGGGTTCTTTGTTGGTTGATGACTTGAAGCCAGGTAAGCATCTGTATTACTTGAGCACGGGTACAGGTTTGGCGCCATTTCTGAGCTTAATTCGTGACCCATCTGTATACGAAAAATTTGAAAAAGTGGTGCTTTTCCACGGCGTTCGTACAGTGAGTGAACTGGCGTACATGGATTACATTACCAATGAGTTGCCAAACAACGAATTCTTTGGTGATTTAGTGCGTGAAAAATTGATTTACTATCCTTCTGTTACGCGTGAGCCTTTCCGTAACCAAGGCCGTTTGACCGATTTGGTTGAAAGCGGAAAGTTGTTTGAAGATATTGGCCTGCCTCCATTTAATCCAGAAACAGATCGCGCTATGTTGTGCGGTAGCCCTGAAATGTTAACAAGTACTTGTGAACTCTTGGATGCTCGCGGCTTCAAGATTTCTCCACGTATTGGCGAGCAGGGCGATTATGTTATCGAACGTGCGTTCGTAGAAAAGTAAAAGTTACAGCGTTTTGTAAAAAGCGGATGCGCGAAAGCCATCCGCTTTTTTTACGAATGGCTAAAGTATGTTATCGAACAGTAGTTACGTTCTGTGTGATTTAAAATTTTGCTGCACTTTTTATCGTTAAATTGAGATTAAGGAATTTGTTATGTTAAAAACGTCTTTGGCTGTGCTTGCTGTTTCAGTGTCTACTATGGCTCTTGCGGATCAAGTTCGCCCTTGGGAAGTTGAATTGGGAGTTGGTGCTATTGCTACCTCGGGAAATACCAAAACTACTAGTTTGCACGCTAAGCTAAATGCCAAGCAAAACCTCACAAAATTCAGAAATGAATATATTCTCAGTTCACTTTATAAAGAAGATGAAGTACTGCAGGATGACAACACTAAGTCTAAAGAAAAAACAGCAGACAAATATTTGCTGTCTGCAAAGTCTGCCTATTTGCTAGGGGGTGGAACAGCAAAAAGCGGTAAAAAATCTTCTTACCTTTTTGGTTTTGCGTCTTATACACACGATAAATTCGGTGCTTATAAAACCTATGAGACCGCTGCCTTAGGTTACGGTGATTGGCTGTATGTGACGGATACATTCAACTGGTTTGCTGAAGCAGGTCCCGGTTATTTTCGTGGCGAAAAAATTACCGGCCTTGGTACTGCAGCTGCTCCTTATACAGTTGAAACAGAGCAGGGCGCCTTGTTGCGTCTAGCGAGTGAAATTGAATGGAAATTTAGTCAGACTGCCGTGTTTAAACAAATCCTGAGTATTGAAAGTGGGTCAGACAATACTCGTACCTTGAGTGAAACATCGGTCGCTGCGTCAATCACTAATGCTATGCAAATGAAAATAGGTTTTGCGGTTGCTAGTGATTCAAAAGTTTCACCCGGTAAGGAAAAAACGGATACCACTACGTCTGCGACTATTGTGTATAAGTTCTGATCTAATCCAGATCAAGTTGAAATTTTTTCATTTTGACAGTTCCAACAATAGTCAAAAGGCGCTGAATTTTTTTCACCGCATTGAGAGCAGCACCATTCTGTGGTGTTGCTGTTGTCGTACACGGTGCGGATTATGTCTAAAGATTGCAAGTAATCCGCTTCATTGAGAACCCAAATTTCTGGCCATGTGCTTAAGAATGAGAGATCGCCGGATGCGCCACTCGCAAATTCATTTTTTAAGCACGTAGCTATACCTTCATTGTGCAGAATGTTTTGTAGGTTGCTTACCAATAACCTGTTTTCGTTAGTATAAATAAGCTTCATATTGCTACACCTCTACCTCTACCTCTACAAATCTATCTGCAGTTTCAAGCAGTGGAAAGTAAAGCCCGAGCTTTATATCTTGCTCACCCAAGGCATCAAAACAGGCTTTGTAACGTAAAAGCTGCTCGCGATAAGCTTGGGTTTCTTGAGTTATAAAGTCCGAAATAGTTTGAGTGGTGGAAGGCTCACTGCTTTTGTAATCAATAATCCAGCGTACTCCCTTCTCGCTAAAAGTTCGGTCAATGATATTTTCGCGCAGCTTTAAATCGATTTGATTTCCCTGCGAGTGAGTGATGGCGAGTTCGCACGCGCTGTTCGCATGGTCTGCGTTTAATAACCATAGACCACGTTCATCTGCCAAAGTATTTGCTAGCGCGCGAATTATTTTTGTCTTCGCCAGTGTGATTTCCTCTGCTTTCCAGCCATATTGCGCTAATTGGATTTGCCAAAAGGGTTCTTGAATTTCAACCCATTCTTCAAAGAGAAAATTAGGTTTTACACCCACTAGGTTTTGCAATGCGCGATGAATCAATGTGCCTGTATGGCGAGCGAGTTTTGCGCTTCGCGTTTCTAATTCAGGAATGTTTTCATCGCCGCCAAACTCGTTGCCACGGTATTTTTTAAGTAATTGATTGTCTTCCAAAATCGGTGAATGCCAATCTGGCTTTAATCGAATCAGCTGCTGTAAACCAGGTCGTTCATATGCTTGGCCTTTATCTCCAGAGGTGATTTTTGAGCAGCTATGGGTAATGTGAGCTGGCGAAACAAATTTGATCTCATCTTGAACATTAGGCCAGATTGTATGTAAGAAAGATTTTTTAGGGGGATTTTTCCAAATTCCTTCTTCATTTTTTGCAAGCGTCGCAAACAAGTAAAGCTTTTTTATCGCGCGTGTGCAGCCCACATAGAAAAGTCGGGTGGACTCGTATTCGAGTTGTGCAGCGCTTTCCTTTTGAATGTACTTGTAGAGTTTATCTTTGTCACCTCCAATGGGTGCTAGAGGTCCTAGCAACAATTGGCGCTCGCCGTGTTTATTTAATCTTTCTCGCCAAAGCAGAAGCTGCTGTCCATCGCTCGGAGATGTTTTATGCAATCGAGGGATGACCACATGATCAAACTCCAAACCTTTGGATTTGTGCATGGTCATCACTTGTAAATATGCATCTGCATTCTGCCGGGGGGCTGCATAAAGTTTTTCTACCGCACGAATAAATTTATTCCAATCCTTTATGTATCCGCCTTGTTGGTGTTGTTCAAGCAGAGCGAAAAACCTTGGCGTATCTTTAAGATCTTGTGGGTCTAACAGCGTGGCGGGGCCTCCCAGCGCGAGCCAAATACCCTCAACCCATTGTCGTAAAGATTTTCTTTGACGTGTGGCGAGCGCGGTCTGCATTGTTTCTACAAAACGCTTTAGGCTTTGGCGCCCAGCGTAGCTTAAGCGTTCAACTTTTTCATAGCACTGGGCTTGTTGCCAAATGAATGGGAAATCGTTGGGTTTTAGAATTGGGTTGTCTTCCTCAAGGCGCGTATTTACTAACGCATGTAAATCGTTGAGATTCAATCCGCACCACGGAGCACGCAGAATCGCAAGCCATGCAATGCGGTCAGCTGGGTTTAGTAAGGCGCGTGTTAAGCTGGTGAGGTCAATGATGGACATGCGCTGCGCAAGGTTGTCGATATCCGTTGCTTGCCAGCTCAAACCCAAGCGGGCCATTGCGGGAAAAATGTGTTGCAAATGGTTGCGGCTACGGGCTAATAGCGCAACGGTATCCTGAGGATTTTTTTGACGAAGCTCTTGAATTAACACGGCGACCGACTCGGCTTCCTGAAGTTCGGCTAAGTACCGATCTTCGCTGTGGGTCTCTTCTTCGTCTTCTTTGCTTTCGTGTGATTTTGCTTCACTTTTTACAAATGAACTTACGTAAAGTTCAACGGCGCTGCCCTCCATTTCTGGTTTAAACGCGTGCGAAGATGAATACTTTACTGCACCGCGGCTGACATCGTCTTCTGCAGGAAATGCGGCGGTAAATTGTTGATTAACCCAATTCACTATGCCACTTTGTGAGCGAAAATTTACGGTAAGATCCAGTTTTTCTAGTGGTAAGTGACCTATACCTTGTGCGCGTGCCTCAAGAAAAATACCAACATTAGCATTGCGGAAGCTGTAGCAGCTCTGCATGCCGTCACCCACAATAAATAAGCTGCGGCCATCACCTGCTTGCCAGCCCGCTGTTAATTTCTGCAACAACTCAAGCTGGGTGCTTGCCGTATCTTGAAATTCATCGACCAAGATATGCCGAATGCGGTAATCGAGCTGCAAGGCAATATCACTTGGTGAGTCTTCAAAACCTAAAGCTGTTAGTGCGGCTTGGCTTACTGCTGTAAAATCTGTTTCACCACTTTGCGCAAAAATAATGTCAAGCAGTGCTGCGAGTCGCGGTAGCAAACGTGTAAGACTATCAAGCAACTCCCATTGCTGTTCATCATAGGTAAGCGGAGGAAGGGAACGTAAATTGTGAATGGTCTCTGCCGCATCTGGATTCAACTCTTCTATAGCGCTTACCATCGCACTGAATCGATTCTTGTATGCAGTGCTATCTTTATTTTCCTTTGCGTTTGGGAATCCTTGGTTTTTGTTTAAGGCTTTTCTGAACGTTCCTTCGCCTGTTAGTAAGAGTTCGGCGATTGCAATCCATTGTTCCAAATCAGATAAGGCGACATTTGGCAGACCCGTAACGCCGTGTAGCTTGGCAATATGGCTTGTGGAGGAATCCGCTTGTAAATTAGCGGCTGCCCAGTCAGCGATAGACGCTATTTCACTCCCGTTCAATAACAGTACATCTCGAGTGGCCGCTAAACTATCTAAAATAACCTCTTGTAAAACATTTTCTAAATAGTACCGCGCATTTTTATGCTGGGCCTGAAAAACCAAGCTTAGCCATTGATCTCGCTTTGCTAAAAGTGCAACTAATAAATTTTCGAGTGCAGGTAAGTTGTTGTCCAAATGTTCGAGTAAACGCCGCAAGTCTCCCTGAACACTGGTTTCTGATTCCAGTTCATTTAGTAGTTGGTGAACGGCTTGGCGATAAGAAGCTTCTGTATCGTCTCCTGGTTTGGGTTGGCTGCCAAAGCCGCTTGCTATGGGTAATTGCCGCGCAATAGCACTACACAAACTATCTATGGTTTGAATACGTAAGCGCTGCGGGCAGCGTAAAAGATTCCAGCCTTTTTCATTGTCGTGGGCTAATAAGTTGTTTGCCAACTGCCACGTTAGCAGATCGTGAGAGTTTGTTGGCTGCGGTTCTTTTTTTGCTTTCCAAAGCGCTTGCAATACACGGTCTTGCATTTCTCCAGCGGCTTTGCGCGTGAAGGTAATGGCAAGAACTTCTTCTGGGTTTTCGCACAAACTCAGCAATTTTAATAACCGTTGAGTGAGTAGGCCGGTTTTTCCCGATCCCGCTGGAGCGCTAACCGCAAAAGATCGAGCTGGGTCGAGCGCTGCGTGGCGCGCAAGAAAATCTAAAGGTTGGTTCATGAGCGATAATCCTCGCTTGCGAATTCCATAAGCGCAGTTGCGTCGGCCAAGCGGGTAAGGGGAATTAAATCTTCTGCATAAGATTCCAGCGTTTTATCTTTAAAATCGATTCGAGCGTCACCAGAGATAAAATCATCTGCAAGTTTTTGCAATTGTGTTTGCCATTCTTGAAGTTGATGTTGCCAATCATCGCTAGGTTTTATGCCCGTTTGATTCAAGCTGGAATCATGTAGTTCACCAAGTCCATCCCATTTTTGTTGTTTGCGGTTAATTTGCGCGAAGCTAATAGCGGCAATTTCATGTTGAGTTACAGCGTAAAGGGGAAGTTGTGGTTCTGTAATGCGATCGCCTTGCCAGGACTTTGAGCTTGCATTCCCTGTTTTGTAATCAATTATTAGTCGATCACCATTGATGAATTCGTCGATACGATCAACACGCAGTTTTAATGTCAGCCCCGCGAATTCAATTTGGCTATCTTCTTCGATTGCAATGACTTTAAAGGATGGCCGTTCACGTTCGCCAGCCAACCATTCAGTCAATAAATGCGTGAGACGCTTGTGCTCAATATCACAATAAATTTTGCCCAGCTTGCGAGGGTTGCGAGCATGAGCTTTGCTAACGACATCTCGCACGAGATCACTCACCAGTATTTGCAAAATGGCATCGTCTAACTGCGCTAAAGCATCGGAGTTTTGTATTTTCCGCCAAATTGCCGCGAGCGATTCATGCAATAAATTGCCGCGTTCTGCAGGGCTAAAACCTAACAAGGGATCATCTGGATTCTTTGCGCCTAAGCGCAAACGGACAAACGCCTCAAATGGGCAGGCTGCCTGCAATTTGAATAAGTTACTTCCTCCGCGTACGGGTTCATCGGGTTGTAATTCGGGCCCATTTGAATTACGAATTACTTCCAGTTGTGATGATTGCAATAAATGTTGGTAATAATGTTGAAGATCTGACCTAGTGCGCTGCACTATTTGCGAAACCTCAGTTAAAGGAATGTCTCGTATCAAGGCGCTGGGGCGAAGCTCGTTGTCGCCGTCTCGTTGCGCGCTACTAAAAATAATATTCTGGGCTGATTGCGTGTAGCGTTGCGTTAACCCCTCTGCGATTTCAAGCTCACGAGTTGCGCTTGCATGAGGCATATTGTTCTCGCGCTGAAGTGATAGCGGCAGCAAAGGATTAGGTGCTGGAACCGGCGGCCATTGGTTATCGCTTAAGCCCATCACCCATAAATGACTAAACTGTAAACCTGCTGCTTCCAAGGCTCCAAGAATTTGAATCGGTGAATCTGGAGTTTGCGCTTGAAAGGGTGTTTTATCTGCAAGCTCACGCAAATAGCGGCAAGCTTGCGCATAACTCATGGCGGCGGAATAATTATCCATGCAGGAAAATTGATCGCGTACCTCAAACCATTGATTTAGTTGTTGGTACTCTTGCGAGTCCAATCGGCGTGCGCCGGGCCAGTTCATAATTGCTAACAGTTGGTCGAATACAACGAGCCAATCACTTGCTGATTTGTTATCAAAGCGGCGCCGCAATAAGTTTCCAACTTCTTCAAACTGCTTGCCTAAGGTGAGCTTCGCGAAATGAGGGGCGCTTGTTTCAAGCTTGCCAATGCAATAGCGAATATCACTTGTATTTAAGGTTAGCCGTCCAAGCTTGCGTAATTCGGTTGCAAGATGTGCTCGTAAAATGGTCTCGTGAGCCTCATCGCCCCAGAAGGGGGAATTTAAAAAATTACACATTTTTTCGAGCGGCCAATTATCTTGCTGAATATCCAGAATGTCGAACAGGCTTGAAATAAGCGGTGTAGTACCGAGCGGTGTTCCCGCCGAAAAGTTAAACGGCAGTGTGTAACGAGCCGTTGTCGGTAAGATGGAGTGAGCTTCAAAAACTTCGGTGAATATACGCTCGACCTGATCGCGGCACTGACCTAAATTGGGAACAACAATTCCAATGAGAGCATTGTCAGGATTGTCTTGTAGTTCTGAGTAACTCCACAGCGCAGCAGCTAGTATTTCATCTTCAAAACTGTCGGCTTGTGTCCGGCGCAGTTGAACGTGTTGGGCAGTTTGATTGGGTAGCTTAATAAGTTTATCTGAAGCAACCTCAAGAACATGTTTTATAAGTGGCGGCAGGTCATCAAAACCTTCTAAATATATTTCATCCAGCTTTTTGAGGTCACTTTTTTCAAAAGCCTGTGCGATAAGCTCGTATGAATTCTCACGAGTTACAGCGTTCTGAAGTTTTAAAACGCGTTTGAATTCGGTCATCCATTCCAAAAATTGAGCTGAGTTGCTCTTGGTATCAATAAAATAATCTTGTGAGATCCTTTGATCTAAACGCCAAAGCTCCACGTTTTTAAATGCACTGTCTGCTTGCTGTGCTAAAGGTTTGGGTTGAAGTAGGGTGGCGCCTAGCGAAGAGTTTTTAATTGTGGCTTCCAATATGATTTGACGCTGCAACGAGGTTGCGATTTTTGCACATGAATAACTAACCGCGTTGCTTTGCAAATTTTCCCACAAGCTCTCTAGCCATTGACTCAAACTTTGAATGTTAGGTTTTAACCACGCTTTTGCAGTTTGTTGTGCGGCGTAGGCCCGAAGCAGGTGATTGCGCAAACGATTATTTGGCACAAGAACTAGTGCCCCAGAATCGAGTGCGGGTGTTAATGCTTCCAAAGAAAGATAAGTAGCGGCCATGCCTTTTCCTGCGTTAAATTAGGTTAAGAAAAAAGGCCCCTGACCACATGGTGAGGAGCCTTTTTTAATAAGTATACTTTTTAATTAATCGTCGTTAGCTGCACCGAGTAAATGCAATAAGCTGGTAAACAAATTAATGATCGACATAAACAATGTTGTGGTTGCCAAAATGTAGTTGGTTTCACCGCCGTGAATAATTTCGCTGGTTTGATAAAGAATCAATGCCGACATCAAAAGTACTACGCCTGCAGAGATAGCCAAGCTCACAGCCGAAAACTGGTAACCAAATAAGGACGCGATAACCACAAACAAAGATCCGGCAATCATTAACATCAACCCGGCTGCAACAAAACCGCCTAAAAATTGGAAATTTTTACGGGTGGTTAAAACATAGGCCGAAAGACCAATGAACACCGCCGCTGTGCCTCCTAAAGCTTGCATTATGATAGTGCCGCCATTGGCCATTTTAAGGTAGTGGTTCAGCATGGGCCCTAGGCTGCCGCCAATTAAGCCTGTGAATGCAAATACCACAACAAGCCCAGTTGCAGAGTTGGCTGTTTTGGGCAATACAAACCAGACCAAGCCAATAGCAGCCAAACTCATGACAAGTCCTACCATATGGCTTAGACCTGCGGCCATTGAAATACCGGCTGTAAGGGCACTGAAGGCCAGTGTCAGCCCCAACAACATGTATGTGTTACGCAACACCTTGCTAACGTCTGTTTGGCTCAGTGTTTGAGCGGATTGAATGGTGGATATATTTTGCATAGAGCTCTCCAATGGAATTAGCGACTTACTGGCCTGATGGCAGATACTGCATCTGGCAGCAGATACTACAAAAGAACAGACATTTTTACTACGTTTAAGTTCGCTTGGATTACTCTAGAGAAGCGCTTTCCTGCAATAATTTTTCTAAACAGTGCTCCTTAATCCCATAAAAATTTTTAATGGCTGAAATCTGTTGAAAAATCTCGGCTCGGTCTTTGGGGGAGTTACGCTTTTGCGCAAGGATCATTTTATTTTTACTGGTGTGTTCCAATGAGATGAATTCAAAAACTTGGGTGTCATATCCGTAGGCTTCCAAGAGAAGTGCGCGCAATCCGTCTGTAATCATTTCTGCCTCTTGCCCAAGGTGAATACCGTGTTGCAATACCGGAGCAAGTAAGCTTGGACTTTTTAACTGCGGACGGATTTGTTTGTGGCAACAGGGTGAGCACATGATGATTTCTGCACCGGCACTAATACCCATATGGATAGCATAATCAGTCGCTGTATCACACGCATGAAGCGCGATCATGACGTTGATGTTTTGTGCGGCAAAATGTTTTACATCACCTTGCTCAAAGTGTATGCCGCTTAAACACAGCTTGCCGGCGGTTTGATTACATAGGTCCACTAAATTCTGGCGAAGCTCCACTCCAGTAACTTGAGTTCTCGCACCCAGTTGAGCATTCAAATAATCATGCACTGCAAAGGTGAGGTACGCCTTACCGGAACCAAAATCGGCGATGTGAATTTTATCCTTTTGCGTCAATCCAGTGTTTTTAATTGCAGCCGATAATACTTCAATAAATTTATTAATTTGTTTCCATTTACGCGACATGGAAGGAATGACATTGCCCTGTGGGTCGGTAATGCCAAGCTCACGAAGGTATGGGCGGTCTTGCTCTACAAATCTACGTCTTTCGTGATTATGCAATAATGCATCAGTTGCATTTGCGCCATTCTGTGCGTTAGTAGTTTTATTGCGATTCTTGTTTATGAGCACTTTGCCTTTTTTGCTAAAGCTTAATTGAATCTCCCATTCGTCAGTTATCAAGTGCGCGTTTTTAAAGTCATCCCCCAAGGTTGAGTGGATAAAAGCGATTGATTCGGAAATCGTTAAATTTTTGGTGATGTGATTGGTTTTGTATTCATGTAAAAAAGATAGCAAGTAATCATCTTTTATTTGTACTGGCCGAATACTAATTCGCTCGAGACTTGCATCATCTCCCTGGTATTTGGACAACACCAAGCGCTGCAAGGATTTTGCATCGTAGGCGGCGTGGATCGTCGTTAAAAACTGTTCAAATTCGGGCGATGGCATGGGGTACCTTTGAGGGTTCTGTAGGGATTCCTTGAGTTAGATCTCAAGAATATCCAGACGATGAATTCCAAATTGATTGAGCGAAGGGCGAAGCGACTCTATCGAAGGTGAAGATTGAGTAAACACCGCAATATGTTCCGGCGTTGATTCGGGAAACATTTTATTGCTCAGCAAAGAAACTACTCGGCGCGCTATGGCTTCGCCTGAATCAATAAGCTCCAGGTCATTAGGAAATTGCGCTTTTAATTCCTCACGTAGCAAGGGGAAGTGTGTGCATGCTAAAACGAGCATATCCATGTCTTTGCCGCGAGGATGATCAAAAAAGCGTTGTAGTATCGGCTTTAACTGTTCTGGGAGTATTTGCTCGCCACGGAGCTTGTGCTCCGCAAGCGAAACTAATTCGCTAGAGCCTACTGAAATAACCTCTGCCTTCGACGCATATTCGAGAATCAAGTTGTGGGTGTAAGGGCGGGCCACGGTAGCGGGGGTTGCCAATAAACCGATGACTTGAGACCGGGTGCGTGCGGCAGCCGGCTTAATCGCAGGTACAACGCCGACGATGGGCTGTGAAAAGTGGCTGCGAATATGGGGCAAGGTAAGTGTACTTGCCGTATTGCAAGCAACAACGATGATGTCTACTGGGTAGTGGGCAGTAATCTGGCGAAAAACCTTGTCTACACGTGCTGTTAACTCCGCTTCGCCCTTGGTTCCATAGGGAAAAAAGGCGTTGTCAGATGCATAAATCAGCGGCGCGAAAGGAAGTTTTTGCTGAATTTCGCTCATTATGCTCAAGCCGCCAACACCTGAATCAAAAATCAGGATACGTGGCGTTGCGCTTATTGATGATAAAGACATGAATGCTCTACTGGGGATTTGCGTTAAAATGTGTTGCCCGGATTTTAGGGGAGCGGCTTAATAGCCTCAACTCATTTATGCTCTTAAATCCAACTAACTAAGGATCCTCTGTGAATAGTGCATTTATTATTCTTGCTGTGGTGCTCATTGCGCTTTTTGTTGGTTTCTTTTTTGCCAGCTTATTGCTGGGTAGAAATAACTGCAAAGCCACTGAAGCGGCCTTGTTATTGCGTGAGAATGAACTTAAAAGTCTTCAAGTGCATGAGTTGCATCAAGCAGCCTTGCGTGAAGCGAATCTGCAGCAGGAGATTACTCAGGTAAATACTCTGCTGTTGAGTGCACGACATGAACTGGTTGAGTTGAAGGCCGCCCATCAGCAATTGCAGGATACTGCAAATACCAGCTTACAGTCTCTGGCCGCCGCCAAGCAGCAGTTACAACACTTAACTGATCTTCGATTGGCGTTACAACAAAAAGAAAGCGCCTTGATGAAGGTCACTGCAGAGTCCACTGAGTTGGCTACGCGTTTGGAGCAGGAGCGTAAGAGTTTTGCAGAGCAACTTTCTATTCTACAAAACGCAAAAGTTGAGTTATCCAAAGAATTTGAAAATATAGCTAACAAGATTTTCGATCACAAGCAGCAACAATTCTCGCAATCAAGTAAAAGCTTGCTTGAGACTACTCTCGATCCATTTAAATTGCAGCTCAACGATTTTCGCCGAAAGGTAGAAGACGTCTATGAGAAAGAAAATGCTGAGCGCAATCGTTTGTCGGGTCAGGTATTGGAGCTGCAAAAGCAGGCACAAAAAATTGGTGAAGATGCTGTCAACCTCGCTCAGGCCTTAAAAGGAAACAGTAAGGCTCAAGGGAATTGGGGAGAAGTAATTCTTGAGCGATTATTGGAAGAGTCAGGCTTACAAAAAGGCCGTGAATATGACACCCAAATGAGCTTCACCAGCGACGAAGGTGCGCGTCGTATGCCTGATGTCATTATTCATTTGCCTGAACAAAAAGACATAATTATCGACTCCAAAGTATCTTTGATCGACTACGAAAAATTCTGCACTACTGACGATGCCCATGAGCAAAAATATCATTTGAATGCTCATGTAAATTCTTTACGTGGTCATATCAAAGGTTTGAATATTAAAGACTATGAAAAATTGGAGGGTGTTAAATCCCTGGATTTTGTCTTCATTTTCATCCCCATTGAAGCAGCCTTCATGCTTGCGTTGCAGCATGAGCCAAATCTTTACCGCGAAGCCTACGACAAACACATCATTCTGGTGAGCCCAACGACCTTGCTTGCAACCTTGCGCACCGTTGAAAATATTTGGCGCTATGAAAAACAGAATAAAAATGCAGAGCGTATCGCGAAGGAAGCGGGTGCTTTGCATGATCAATTCGTTTTGTTGCTGGATGCAATGGACAATATTCAAAATTACCTAGGCAAGTCTCAAGAAGCATACAACACAGCACGTAGTCGTCTACAAACTGGGCGCGGTAACTTGGTAAAGCGTGTAGATGATCTACGTCGGTTGGGTGCTAAAACTAAAAAGCGCATAGATGGGAATTTAGTTGAAGATGAAATTGAAAGTAGCGCGTTGATCGAAGCTAGTGACGATGATGCAATGGAATCCGAGTAATGAGCTTTACGATTCGTTTGATGCAAGACGCGGATTTGGCTGCTGTAGTTAAGATTCAAAGCGATGCCTATTCGGGGCACTTTTTAGAATCTGGTGAGGTTATTGCCCAAAGGTTCGCGATCAGCCCATTAACATCTTGGGTTGCAGAACGAGATGGGCAGGTGTGCGCATATCTCGTCGGCTATTGGTCCAAGGTAGGAAAAATCAGCCCGCTCAACGCTCCGTTTAAACTAATTGATAATGCGGATTGCCTCTATTTGCATGACCTTGCTCTGTTCAATGCGGTTCAAGGGTATGGTTTGGCAAAGCTGTTAATTAAGGCTGCAATTGATTGCGTAATCGTAAACAGCGTAGGTGCTATTGCACTGATATCTGTACAAAACTCAGTAGATTTTTGGTGTAAAGCTGGCTTTGCAGAGTACGACTATCTGGACGAAGAGCAGCGTACAAATCTCCTTACCTATGTGGCTAACGGTGCGCCGGCGCTTTACATGGTTAAGTATCTCTAAGCACGTTTTCTAAGCGTAACACCTACCTCTAAATGATGCGTGTAAGGAAACTGATCAAACAATGCGACATTAGTAATGTCATGTGTCTGCACAATGGTTTTTAAATTATCGTGCAAGGTTGCGGGGTTGCACGAAATATACATAATGTTTTCGTAGCGCTGCGTAATCGATGTGGTATGTGGATCCATTCCAGAGCGAGGTGGATCTACAAATATGCTGGTAAAATTGTACGTGTCTAAATCTATACCTTCTAAGCGGTTAAAGCTTCGAACTTTATCCATTGCCTGCGAAAATTCCTCGCTAGAAAGGCGGCCAATCGCAACATTCTCAATTTGATTAAGTTCAAGATTGTAAAGCGCCGATTTAACTGAAGGCTTTGCTAATTCAGTGGCCAATACGCGATTAAAATTTTGTGACAGTGGAATAGTGAAGTTCCCATTGCCGCAGTAGAGTTCAATCAAATCTCCTCCCCATGGTTGACTTTTCACTACGGACCACGCCAGCATTTTTTCGCACACGCGGGCATTAGGCTGGGTAAAACCAGATTCAATTTGTTGATAACGAAATTGCTTGTCAGCGACCTTCAATTGCTCAATCACAAAATCCTGTTCAAGCACTAGTTTTTGCCCTTTGCTACGCCCGATAACAAAGATGCCTAACTTGGTTTGTATGTTGCGCGCAGCTTGGGTCCATGCTTCATCTAATTTTCGGTGGTAGATGAGTGATATTAATGCCTGACCACTCAATGTAGTTAGAAAGTCAATTTGGTAAAGTTTTGTACGCAATACTTCATCGGCATTAATTTCTTCCATTAGGGCAGGCATGAGCTTGTTCATAAGCTCCGAACCAATTGGGAAGTCCACAATGTCGTAAGCGCGTTTGAACGCGTCATCGCTGAACATGCAATAAGTGGAGTAGGGGCCTTTATGCCAAATTCGGAATTCTGCGCGCATGCGAAAGTGCTTTATATCTGACTCAAAAATTTCTGGTTCTGGAAATGTAAAGTCAGAGAAGTTGTGTTTGAATGCAATAATTTTTTCGGCAAGCTGGTGTTGGTAATCAGCATGTGAGTAGGTTGGAGAGTTCATAATTTGAATTTATTTCGTGTTAAATGTCTAGAGCGATTTGCCGTTCACCTGCAATAGGTAATCGAATTTTGAAGGTAGCACCTTTCCCGTATTGGGAGCTAACGCTGAATTTACCTTTGTGATGTTCTGTAATAATGAAGTAGGAAACAGAAAGGCCAAGTCCTGTACCTTTGCCTATGTCTTTGGTGGTAAAAAATGGCTCAAAGATGTGATCTTTAGTGGAGTCTTTTATCCCCGGCCCATTATCGCTGACTTCGATAATGATGTCGGATTTTTTTGTATAACCGGAGATCTCTATGCGCATTTCTTCTGGGTGATTGTAGTCCTCTGAAACCAAGGCTTGATAAGCATTCCGTAATAAATTCAGAAAAACCTGCTGCAGTTCAGCGGCAGACGCAAAAACGCTAGGGAATTCAGCGTTAAAATTTGTCACGACTTTTATATCGTGCATATTGGTCTGCTCGGCGAAACCTGCATTGCGATTAAACTCAATGGCTTGCTCGACAAGTTTTGGAATATTTACCCAATTTTTTTCACTATGATTGCTGTGAGAGAACTCTAGCATGTTGCTCACTATGTTCCCTGCTCGTTCGCCTGCTTCTTTGATGTTATCCAAAAATTGCGGAATCTCTCTTTCTTCTAGGTATCGAGAAAAATCATCGAAATCAAGTTTATGCCGGTTGGCGATTTCCTTATTTGAACTTAGCTCGGGAGATGTTCTGCGAATAATATTTTGAACATTGTGCAGAATAATCCCTAGAGGATTATTAATTTCATGAGCAATGCCCGCCGCGAGCTCACCAAGCGAAGACATTTTCTCATTTTGAATCATCATGTTCTCGAGTTGCACGCGTTTGGTTACATCTTTTAGCTGAATAACCGCGCCTGATGTTTGCCCATTTGCTGCTTGACCACTAATTAAAGGGTAAATCCTTAAATCGTAGAAGTGCGGCTCTTCATTCTCGATCTGCTGAAGTTGACGATTAATAAAGGGCTGTTGGCGTTTAATAATTTCATCCAGCTGTTCGGCTGAGACGGGTAAATGTGGAAGGGCAGAGGTGATGTGGACGCCTAAGGCTTTATCGAAAGATAAGTCCGTCTTTTCAAAGGCGGCGATGTTCCAGTAGGTGACCTTGCCGTCTGCGGAGACGCCCACCAAAATGTCTGGAACTGAATTAATCATCGTCTGCAGATGGCGTTTTGTATCTTGCAACTGACTGGCAATGAGTTTGTGGCTTTGAACAGCACTCTCAAGCTCGGTATTTTTTTGATTTAGGCTTTGGGTGCGATCCCGGATTTTTTGTTCCAGCTCTTTCTGGTGTAGTTTGAGGAGGGTTCTTGCGGCTTTGTTTTTTAGTCTGCTCCGCTGTAATCCGGCAATCAGTACTGTTTGAATTATCAATAGCCCAGCAATAATCACCAGCAGGCTCAGGCTAGTTTCTCCATCCGTGTTTGATATCCCGCAGGAGCTGACGGCACATGCACCAATGATCATGGTTGCAGCGTTGCACAAACTCGATGGGAGGGGGCTTTGCTTGTAAGTCATTTGAACTTGATGCGCGAGTTAAATAGATCGGCATTGTCTCACCTATAACTCTATAGCTAAAGGGTTATGTCGCAACAGGTCTTGGCGCATGTTTCAAGGGTGTTTTGAGAATGTTTGCTTTTTAATCAAACGCTTAGCTGAAAGTACATGGACACGCTTCTGACATTTTATGTCTCAAAAATTGTGACAAAAAGTTTGACACTCATCCAAAATTAGGTAGAATGCGCACCTCTCAGCAAGGGCGGTTAGCTCAGTTGGTAGAGCAATGCCCTTACAAGGCATGGGTCACAAGTTCGAGTCTTGTACCGCCCACCACTTCATGTGGCCTCGTTGAGATCTTTGCGGACCGGTAGTTCAGCCGGTTAGAATGCCGGCCTGTCACGCCGGAGGTCGCGGGTTCGAGCCCCGTCCGGTCCGCCACTAATTCCTTAAAAAGCTGCCCACAAGGCGGCTTTTTTGCTTTCTGTATTCCTCATTCTAGTGTTATCCAGACAATATCTTTGTTTTCATAAAATGTTTATTTTTCGGTCATTAATTTGTCATTTGTGATTGTTATGGTTTACTCCATGGATTCATTCAGGAAAGGATTCCGCTTTAACAGCCATAATGCGAAGGTATTTGTATGCAAGATTATCTGGAAGACCTGTTGGACGATGTGCAAGACTTTGATGATGAGATTTCAGACGATTATTCCGATATGTAGTTCTGGAGCCTTCAATTCCGAAAACTTTTCTAACACTTAAATCCAACTCGCGCAGCCTCCTCGGGCGATGCTCGCAGCAAAAAATGCCAAATCAGTCACGCTTATTGGTTTGAATAATACCGTTAACAGCGTCGAACAAGCCGCAAATATTGCTTAAAAGATATTTTTTGCGGTCGCCATCAATTAGTTGCAAAACCAGCTGACATATACTCAAACCATTATCGACAACAACGGTTTAATGACCGGCCTAGATTTGGGATGAGGTTATGGCGCTAGAAAACACAGACACTGTTGAAGCAGTAGTCTTGTTCACGGGGGATGTAATTACACGGGAGCTACTGTACCCGGAGTTTGAGGCTATTTTGGATGGCTTTGTTCCTGTCCCCGATTTTAAAGGTACGTCCGCCAAGGCGACCTATCTTGTTATTAACTCCAACCTTCAAATAACTGCCGCAGTGTTTTTCCTTCTGGATTTTGATGATCGTGGAATGGTTGACCGCCGCTGGAATGTTCCTTTACAACAACTTGCTGAAGTGTCGGGGCGAGGGCCAGATTTGGGTGCTGGGGCAATCAGGCTTGCTTGCTACAGTCAATGTGCGATTGGTTGGCATCAGAAAAAACTGTGGGATCCGCAAATGGATTCGACGAAGTCCAGCTTCGCACAGCTCAAAAAGTCGGTTCAAAACAACCGAATGGGCGTAATTTTTAAAAAACCTGCGCAAGAACGTTTGGCTGTTGTTTCACCTGTATCTGCTCAGCCAGCTATTGAACAAAATACGCTGGAATTGCAGCAAAAGATGCATGAATTCTATGCGAATGAATTGCGCAACCAAACCGAGAGCTTATTGAAGGAACAACGCTTACGGATTGCAACATTGCATTCAAAGCAGCAGGAAACAATTCAAAAGCTACAGCATGAGCATCAGCAACGTCTCCAAGCTTACCAGGAAAAAGTAAAAGAGCTTAAAACCCTGAACGTTGAATTGGAATTGCGTAATCGCTCCTTAAAAGAAAGCTTTGATGTGCAAGCCAGCAAAGTTGAAGGTATGCGGGAGTATTTTTCACATAAATTGAAAGCCGCTCAACATGACGAAAATAGCCAAATTCAGGCGCTGCAGGAAAACTTTGCGGTGGAATTATCCCTAAAGTTGCAAACCGCTACAGCTGAGCTCCGTGAGATGCTGGACATGCGTGAAGTTGAATTATTTTATCGGCATCAAAACGAAACTGCCTTAAAAGAAGAAATTGTAAAAGTTAAGCAGGAAAATCAAGAGCTGTTAAATCACAGCGGTGAGCAAGTTTTAACGCGGCTGGAAAAGGCCGGCGTTAATTTCGTGGTCTACCATCCAGGTGCGGGTCAATTCACTATTCCGGTTGCAGACTTGAGCGCCTATTTGGAGAATCCCACAGCTTATGTGGCTAAAAATTCCGGTGTGGGTGAGCGATTGTATTCCAATTGGTACGAACATTATCAAAATCCCACTTGTAAAGGTTTGGATGCAAACGGACGCCCTTGTGGTCAGCCTCTGGTAAGAATAGGTTCTCCTGTGGAGTTCCATGAGGGTGAAAGTGACCGTTGCGAGCATCATCAACTTATTTCCTATAAGATGGTTTCTGAAAAACGTTGATCTCGAAATAGAGAGTGGTTAGATGATTTGATTTCAGAAGATGAGTTTTTAAGCCGGGCTGAAAAGGTTCCACTGCAACGCCTTTCTTGGGGGCTCGCGAGACAGAAAGGTGTTGACGTTTTCGTAAGACGTGATGATCTTATCGACGCTCATTTAAGTGGTAACAAGTTTTATAAGCTGTATTACAACTTGCGCGCGGCCAAGTTGGCCGGACACACACAGCTGCTGAGTTTTGGTGGAGCTTACTCCAATCATATTTATTCGCTAGCCGCGGCTGCTAAGGATGCTGGTTTTAAGTCGGTAGGTGTTATCCGAGGTGAGCGGCCGCGGTATTTGAGCCCGACTCTAAAAGATGCAGAAGCATGGGGCATGAATTTACATTTTGTATCACGGACTGATTATCGCAGCGCAAATTCATCTGTGTTTTTGGAAGAGTTGAAAGACATCTACGGTGATTTTTTTCATATTCCCGAAGGTGGTGCAAATATTTACGGTATTCAAGGTACTAAGGTGTTAGGTGAGTCCATTTGCCGGCAAATAGGATCTGACTATACTTCCGTGTGCTTAGCCGCCGGAACGGCTAACACAATAGCTGGCGTGGCTGCAGGTTTGCAGATGAGCGAGCAGTCCGATTCGGGTTCGGAGCTTGTGCTAGGTTTTTCTGTACTTAAGGAGCCCAAGAGCTCCGGCTTTAAAAGCCTTGGAGCGCAGGTTCTTGAGTACCAGCGGGAAATTAATTTAACGACTAACAATTGGCGAATTGTTAGTGGGTATCACGGTGGTGGATACGGCAAAAAATTAACTACCGAAATGTATCACTTTATGATGGATTTCGAACGTGAAACTCAGTTGCAGCTTGATCCTGTTTATACACTGAAATTGTGTTGGGGCGTTGCGCAACTGTTGAAGAACGATTATTGGCCCCGAGGCAGCCGGTTGATATTTATTCATACTGGCGGTCTTCAGGGCAGACGGGGTTTTGAACTTTAAAGCCTGTGGGAATACGAACGCTCTCTATAGCTGTAATAGCGAAGGAATACTTTATGCAACCGCAAAAAAATATGATGCCAGTGCGCGTTGAGTTCGACTTATCTTTAACGCGAACATTGGTTCCGCTAAAAGATATGAGCGAGGCGCATTTGTTGGAGTTATTGAGTAACTCAGATTCCGAAATTATTTGTGCAGGGCAAACCATTTTTGCGCGTGGCAGTTACGATGCTCATCACGTTTACTTGCTGCACGGGAATGTGCGCTTGGTTGATGAAAACAATCAAGTAACCCTCGTTAAGGGGCGCTCCAGTTTATTACCCATCGCGCACCACCAACCTCGGTTAGTCACTGCTATTGCGGAATCTGATTGCAGCATATTGCGGCTTAACAGTGAGCGATTGGATAAACTCGTAGCCTGGAGCCAAGTTGCAGATTATTTACAGCTAAATATTTCGCGTCAACGCGATTTGGATGAAGATATTGATTGGATGATGACGATTTTGAAATCCAATCTGTTTTTTAAAGTCCCTCCCATTAACGTGGAAGAGATTTTTTCGCGCTTAACACCACAAGTAGTCTATGCAGGCGATGTTGTTATTCGTCAGGGTGAACTTGGCGACAAGTGTTACTTTCTCAAGGAAGGTGAAGCAGAGGTTTGGCGCAACAATGAATCGGGGCGTCAACTCTTGGCAAATGTTGGAGTAGGGCGTTGTTTTGGTGAGGATGCTCTGGTTAATGAAGCTCCTCGAAATGCATCCGTAGTCATGACGACAGATGGCGTACTAATGACACTTAATAAGCAGGATTTTTTTCGCCTACTGAAAGAGCCTCAAGTTGCTTCAGTGAGCTTGGAATCTTATGCCGAAAGAATTTCAACGGGCGCTGTTGCCGTTGATGTGCGTAGCGAGGAAGAGTATTCAGAGCTGCATTTAAATTCTGCAGTGAATGTTCCTCTAAATTTGCTCGGAATTAAATCCCGAATGTTGGATAAAAGCCGCACCTATATTTTCTATTGTGACACTGGCCGTAGGAGCCGCGCCGCCGCGCACTTGCTTACTCAGCAGGGCTATCAAGCATTTGCGTTGGATGATTGTATCAATTTATTTTCGCAAGCTCGCTGGCAATCTTTGCTAGATTCGTCATCAAATTTCTTGCTGCGTGACGGTGTAGCGCAGAAAGGTATTTAACAAATTTGAATTACAGAAAAGGCCGCGCTTGCGGCCTTTTTTCATTGCACCCGATCACCGTACCGCATTTCACGCAACTTACCCTGTGAGAAGTACAAATTCGTCCAGAATTGCCCTTTACCTGGATTGTAAGTCCACACATCAATATCTTCACAATGTTCGACTACATCGTACCCTCCGTTGGCGAGTTTAATTCGCATCGGCGTTTTCTCGCAGTAGGCGTCCTTAAGAACGGGCTCACCGCATTTTCGGTATACATCGACTTTGGCATCTCCAATATCAACGATATCGCCATTGCAGCGTAAGGATTCTGCATGGGCGGAATGGTTTAGGAGCGCGCTGAAAAGAAGAACTAGGCCCGTTAAAAATCTCATATTGCTTCCTGATTTAGGTGTTTGTAATCCGATCCAAGCAAATTTTGGCAGAATGCATCCTTTAAGTTTATCCCTAAAGAATTTTTTCGCGCTGCCGCTAACTTGATAAGCACTTAGCTTTACTCAAAAAACCTTAACGTTTACTGAAGAGAGATGTTTTATGAACGCATACCAGGCTGCGCAGCACTATTCATCTGTTAAAAACCAAGCTGGTGTACTGGACGCATCTCCCCATAGGTTGATACAAATGCTATTTGAAGGCGCGTTGGAGCGAATCGCTCAAGCAAAAGGCGCAATGCTACAAAATCAAATCGCACGTAAAGGTGAGTTGATCGGTAAGGCTGTAAATATAGTCGGCGGTTTGCAAGGTAGCTTAAATGACAAAGAAGGTGGAGATTTAGCCGCCAATCTTGAGGAGCTATACGATTACATTATTCGCCGTTTAATTAAAGCAAATATCAGTAATGATCCTGACATTCTTGATGAATGCGGACGCCTTTTGGGAGAGTTGAAAGCGGGCTGGGATGCAATTGCTCCCGAGGTGGCATAAGGTGCAACTTCATCTGCTTGAGCCCATTAGTTACGCTGGCCACGAGGGCATTCTTCAAGTGCGAAGTTTACAGCGTGCATTAAATGCAGCTTTGGATGCGCAGGATTGGGAGCGGGTTCGTCGCTTGGATCAAAGCTGTGCTGTCGTTATTGATAAAGTCATTTCAGCAAATGAGGGAGATTCTAAATCGATTGCGGATGCACTTAGCGAATTAAAAGGTGTATACGCAAGTCTCATTGTTCAATGTAAACGAGAAGTCGCTTCATTGGCGCATTGATTTAATGCTAGGCTTAGCGGTATAACTAATAGCCTAAGCCAGTAAAGGAGCGCCAAGATTGTCTAATTACAATTCACAAGAAGCCCTTAAGCAATATCGCCAGTTGGGGCTGGAAACCCAAATTAACAACGCTAGCCCTCATCGCCTCATTCAGCTCCTTATGGAGGGTGCGCTCGAGCGGTTAAACGGCGCTAAAGCGGCTATGGAGCGGGGCGATGCAGCAACCAAAGGTGCTCTGATTGGAAAGGCAATGGGCATCATTTCTGGTTTACGCAGCTCACTGGATATGAATGTTGAAGGAACCGATTTGCCTGAGCGTCTTGATAATCTCTACGACTACATGGGGCGCCGTTTGCTAGAGGCTTCGGCTGCTAATAAAAGTGAAATGGTTGGTGAGGTTATAGAGCTCTTAAAGACGGTCAAATCTGGCTGGGACGGTATTGAACCCCAAGCCGCGCCATAAGCTTGTAATTCATCCCACTGGGCACTTGCGCTAGCAGGTGCTTAGTATCTTTATCGTACAAACCTGTCAAAAATTCACCGCAATTCTATATTCCTAAAAAATCGTTTTATTTATTCCTGCCATTAATTTGACTCGCCTCACATCCTCGTCTAAACCTAAGCATTAATAGTCATTGCTCCGACAGTGAGTGGACAAAATCTAGCCTACTTACAATTTTACAAGGGTCATAAGACATGTGGCGTAATAATAAAGTCTTAGTCATTGATGACAGTGAGTCGCGCCGGCACGATATAAAAGTTTTATTGGAGTTTCTGAGTGAAACGGCCTTGGTGGCGAGTTCTAAGAACTGGCATGAGTTGGTTCAGAGTGAAAATAAAGGCGAAGATTACATCGCCGTTTTTGTTGGCGAGTTTTCCCAATCAAAGCAGAGCTTTGAGCAGATATTAAAAAGTATTCGTGAATGGAATGATGAGCTCGCAATCGTTCTCACCGCTGAAAATGTGCCCAATGAAGAAGGTTTGGATGATGCGCTGCGTCATATGATTATCGCCAATCTTTCAATTCCTCCCACTTACAACACGCTAGTCGATACCCTACATAGAGCTCAACTTTACCGCGAGGCTCAATCCAGTAGTAAGCGCCAGCCAGCACGACGCCCTGTACATTTATTTCGCAGTTTGGTGGGGACAAGTCGCGAAATTCAAAACGTACGCGAGATGATGGCTCAGGTTGCTGAGAAAGATGTTTCTGTTTTAATTACCGGTGAATCAGGTACCGGCAAAGAGGTTGTTGCTCGCAACTTGCATTACAACTCGCCACGTCGAGACAAACCTTTTGTGCCAGTGAATTGCGGCGCTATTCCTGCAGAATTATTAGAAAGTGAATTATTCGGCCATGAAAAAGGGGCATTCACCGGCGCCATTAATTCGCGCGCTGGGCGTTTTGAAATGGCCGAAGGTGGCACTTTGTTTCTTGATGAAATCGGCGATATGCCGCTTAACATGCAAGTTAAAATTTTGCGTGTGTTGCAAGAGCGCTGCTACGAACGTGTTGGGAGTAATAAAACCCAAAGTGTTGATGTGCGCATCATAGCGGCCACTCATCGCAACTTGGACGGAATGATTACGAACAATACTTTCCGCGAAGATTTGTTTTACCGCCTTAATGTATTTCCCATTGAGTTGCCGTCACTAAAAGAACGTTCTGAAGATATTCCGTTGTTAATTAACGAATTGGTCGCACGCATGGAAAATGAACAGCGCGGTTCAATTCGCTTTAATTCGGCAGCCATTATGTCGTTGTGTCAGCATGAATGGAGCGGCAATGTGCGAGAGCTTGCTAATTTGGTTGAGCGCATGGCAATTATTCATCCCTACGGTGTAATAGGCGTGCAAGACTTACCAGCAAAGTATCGCCATATTGATGTTAGCGCCGAAGAATTTGCCCCCGCCGTTCAAAATTCAAGTCACGCCAATACGGGTTACGTAAATATGAATGACAACCCACTATTGCCCGAGCAAGGAATTGATTTGCGCGAATACATTACAAATTTAGAAATGAGTTTAATTCAACAGGCGTTGAATGACTGCGGCGGTGTGGTTGCGCGCGCTGCAGATAAGTTATGCATTCGCCGCACAACGCTTGTAGAAAAAATGCGAAAATATGAGTTGCAGCGTTAATCGAATTCCGGAAATAAAAAAACCGCTTTTCAAAAGCGGTTTTTTTATTTCCGGAATTAGGCTTAACCGATTTTTATTGTCGGCTTTTTAGGTTTACTTCTGCGCGTTGCTCCCTGTGGCTTCTTTCCTGCCACATTTCCAGGGTTGTTTCCAGATTTTGGTTTCGGCTTCGCACCTAGCGAGGGTCTACGAGCACCACCATTATTGTTCCCTCCATTACCTCCACCGTTATTGCGGCCAATTGTCATGCTTCGACCTAAGACTATAGGCTCTGGTTTAATGCTGGGGTCGGGCTCGAAGCCGGTGATCACTTCTTTGGGTATATCGCGCTTAATTAATTTTTCGATATCGCGCAAAAATTTATCTTCATCGACACACACCAAAGAAACAGCAATGCCTTCGCTTTCTGCTCGACCGGTACGGCCTATGCGGTGTACATAATCTTCTGGAACATTCGGTAATTCGTAATTCACTACGTGGGGTAGCTGATCAATATCGATACCGCGAGCCGCAATATCTGTTGCCACTAATGCGCGAATGGTTCCCTTTTTGAAATCATCCAACGCTTTTGTGCGAGCACCTTGGCTTTTATTACCGTGAATGGCGGCGGCGCTAATGCCGTCGTTAGATAATTGTTCCGTTAATTTATTTGCTCCGTGCTTTGTGCGCGTGAAAATTAAAACTTGTTGCCAGTCACCTTGCTTGATCAAGTGTGTGAGCAGCTCGCGTTTACGGTTGCGGTCCACCGGGTGAACAGTTTGTTCTATTCGCTCGCTTGCTGTGTTGCGGCGTGCTACTTCAATGAGTGTTGGTTTGTTTAGTAATTTATCTGCAAGATCTTTAATTTCGTTCGAAAAAGTTGCAGAGAAGAGTAAGTTTTGGCGTTGCTTAGGTAAGAGCGCAAGCACACGTTTGATATCGTGAATAAAACCCATATCCAGCATGCGGTCTGCTTCATCTAAGACAAGCACTTCAACTTCTTTCAGCGCCACAGCGTTCTGCTGAACCAAATCCAACAAACGGCCGGGTGTTGCTACCAGAATATCCACGCCGCCGCGCAGCTTCATCATTTGTGGGTTAGCGCTTACACCACCGAACACAACAGTGGAACGTAAATTCAAATATTTTCCGTAGGTACGCACGCTTTCAAAAACTTGTGCCGCGAGTTCACGAGTTGGAGTTAGGATTAGCGCGCGTACGGGTCTACGGCCGCTAGTGGTTTTTGGGTTTGCACTGAGTTTTTGCAATAGCGGCAGCGTAAAGCCTGCTGTCTTACCCGTGCCTGTTTGGGCGCCTGCGAGTATATCGCCGCCTTTCAAAACGGCCGGTATAGCTTGGGTTTGGATTGGGGTTGGCGTGGTATAGCCTTCTTCTGCAATGGCACGAAGAATATCGGCGTTTAAGCCGAGAGAAGCGAATGACATAGTGTTTTCCTGTTGCTCGGCCTCCCGCATTGGGGATAGGTCTGGCGAGCGAGAGATTCCAGTTGGCATAGCCATTAGGCTGGAAGAGAGAGGCGACGCTGACCTAGTAGCGCCGGACGCGCATAGTACAGTTATTGGCCGCGTATAGCCAGCGGCCAATAACGTCGAATCATCCCACGTAGGCTTTTACTAAGGTGATTGCCGCTAATGCTAGGAATAAAACAAATGCGCATTTGTGAGCTAACTGGAGGGGTATGCGCTTCATCAACCATTGGCCTGCAAAAATAACAGGCACATTAGCAATCAGCATACCCAAGGTTGTTCCTGCCACTACCCAAATGACTGCAGTTTGATAGTGGGCTGCCAAAATCACTGTCGCGATTTGGGTTTTATCGCCAATTTCCGCTAAAAAGAACAGTATGAAGGTTGCGACTAAAGGGCCGTACTGGCTGAACTTCCCCATGTCATCGTCTTCTTTATCGGGTACGAGTAGCCAAATAGCTACCAGTAAAAAACTGGCGCTGATGATCCAGGGAATATATTGAGGAGGAATTTTGTCGCCAATCCACGCGCCAATCCAAGCAGACAAGGCATGATTTAGAAGTGTAGATAATAAAACCCCGAGACTTATGACGTAAGGTCTGCCGTATTTACTAACGAGGAATAGTGCGAGGAGTTGGGTTTTATCGCCTATTTCTGCAATTGCAACGGCGAGGGTAGAACTGAGGAAGGCTTCCATTATGAGGTCCGGGCGGGATTTCTAAACCAGAGACATAGCAACCGTCCCGCCAGTGGCGGTGGCTATGTCTCAGGTCTCATCAATCCAACGAAATTTTGTTGGACGCCTTTGCCATGCTGTATGAGCAAGTTTGTTGACAAAGGCGCTGTGCGCAGGGCACCAGCAGATTACTCCCCCGAGAGAAGTCCGCTCAGTCTACCTTGCAAGCCAGCTTTCCTCAACGAGCTTTTTAACCTTAACGGACTAGCATTTTAATGGTAAAGATTTTAGTGAGTTAACGTACAGAGATAGCAAAGAGATTTACTTAAGGTTGAATCACCATATTTGCTTGAGGTGATGGCTATGTCACAGGTGACAGAAGGTGCAATAAAAGATTTACGTTCAAAAATTTCTTCTATACGTTTTGGAATGCTTACCACGCTAAATGATGACCAAACTCTTTCAAGTAGACCTATGACACAACAGGCCTTGGAGGATACAGGCATCCTCTGGTTCTTTACGTCCGACATCTCCCAATTAGCGCTAGATCTTAGTCGCCACCCCAAAATTAATGTCACTTTTGCAAATCCCCCGGATAGCGTTTACGTAGCCATTTCAGGTCATGCTCACGTTATCAAGTTTAAAGAAAAAGCCGCCGAGCTTTGGAACCCAGCCGTAGCCATCTGGTTTCCAGAGGGGTTGGATGATCCGCATCTTTCATTGATTAAAGTGTCTATCTACAACGCTGAATATTGGGATTCGCACTCCAATAAAATGCTCAAAATATTTTCTATTGCAAAGGCAGCAATCAAAGGCGAGCCGCCGACAGATATTGGCGAGCATCAAAAAATTGAACTTAATTAGCAAGTGAGAAAACCATGTCTGAAATTACCCAACACGCAATTTTCGCCCGAGAATTTCAGCGACGCGTCGATGAACTGATCAGTTGGGCCGTAGAAAATTCTTCTGATTCAAACCGAAAACTTATGCGTGAGGATTTTACTGAAGCAAGGAAAGCTATTTGCGATTTGGCGGCAGGTGACGGGATTCTGAAACATATTGAACTAGAGCCCGAACACGGTGGCCCGCAATATATTAATGACAACCCTGCACCTTGGCCATGAGTTTCGTAAGGTAAAGGGCTAATCCACAAAAAGTAATGAAAGGATTTTATGTTGGCATCTACATTTAAACGTCACGAAGTTTTCAGCATTTTTCTAGGAATAATTTTGGTCTTGGTTCTTGCCATCGGGATCTTAGTCGTTTTTTCTGAACCGATTATTAAGTATTGGATTGAATCAAAAGGCAGTGAAAAATCAGGGCGATCTTTGGTCGTTGAGGGCCAACTTAGAATTAAATGGCACTGGGGTTATACCAGTGTAAGTGCTGGGAAAATTCGATTGTCTAACTCGCCGGGTTATCCAGAAAGCAATATGATGGAGATTGAAAGCCTACACTTTAGTTTTAAAACATTAAAAATTCTAACCGGCACACTTGAGTTTGGGGGTATTACATTAATTAAGCCATTTCTTGTTCTTGATAGAAAATCTGAAAATGATTTCAACTGGAATTTTCCAGTACTCTCAGATGCTAAAGTGCTTAACGAGACTGTTTTTCCCGATGATCGCTATGAGTTTCCAGTGTTTGAACGTTTGGAGTTAAAGGAAGGCCAATTTATTTATCGCGATGCTACTAAAGGAATGAATCTCAATTTAACGCTAGACTCAGTAAGCGGAAATAGTAAGGAAGGGGCAGATAAAAACTACACAAACAATCAGCTTGCTGATGGCGGGTTTAAAATTTCTGGTTCAGGCTCTATGCAAAAGCAGAAATTTCTTGTGGAGGCGACGGGCGGATCACTGGATGGCTTGCGAGACTCCTCAAACGATTACCCGCTACAAATTAACATCACCATGGGGGCAACGAAAGTTAGCTTCGATGGCACCTTTAAAGACCCCATCAAATTAACCGGCGTTAATGCTTCGCTCAACATAAGCGGGCACAGTATGGCAGATTTGTTTTATTTAACAGCTATCCCACTTCCCATCACTCCTCCCTATAAGCTGAGCGGGCGCTTAACAAAAACAGGGCAGGTTTGGGCTTATGAAGACTTCAAGGGCCAAGTAGGTGGAAGTGATTTAGGTGGGAATTTATCGTATGACTTAAGCGGAAAGCGAGGCTTTTTAAAGGCCAATCTTTCTTCAACGTTGTTAGATAGCAAAGACCTCGGTGGTTTTATAGGTTTAAGTCCCTCTGGTGAAAATGCTGCACCTGAACAACGACAAGCTGCCGCAGAAAAAAAAGCTAGCCCGAAACTTATTCCAGATGTTCCCCTTAATTTGCAGCGTCTACGCGGTACTGATTTGGATGTGACTTTAAAAGCGCAAAAAATAATTGCGCCTGCGCTCCCCTTAAAAGGTATGGAAGTTCGATTTAACTTAAAAAATGGCCTACTTGAGTTGTATCCGTTTATGGTGGTGTTAGCAGACGGGAAGGTGGATGGGAAAATTGAGATAGACGCGAATCAAGATGTGCCCCCAATGAAAATGAATTTAGGTCTGCATAACCTAAGTTTAGGGCAGTTTTTTGCCAGCACTCGTTTTGCAAAAACAACGGCAGGCTTTTTTGGTGGAAAGCTCAATTTAGTAGGAAAAGGCTCTTCTCTTGCAGATGTTCTGGCGACCAGCAATGGCGAATTTACCATGATCATGTCGGGTGGAAAAATTAGTCAGCTATTGATAGAAGCTTCAGATTTAGACATTGCCCAAGCCTTGCCGTTATTTTTAGGCAAAGATAAATCAACAAAGATTCGCTGCGGTGTGACTGATTTTGATGTCAAAGATGGCATTTTAAAATCAAAAGTTGTTGTGCTGGATACGCATGATTCGCTGATAACAGGAAATGTGAATATTAATTTAAAGCAGGAACTTATCAGCGCAAGATTGGATGCAAAACCCAAAGATTCAAGTGTTTTTTCCGCGCAGATTCCTATCACTCTATCTGGCCAGCTCAAATCGCCTTCTGTGGGCTTAGAAGGTAAAAAGGTAGGAAAAAAAGGGGCTGCTGTTGCTATTCTTAGTAGTATTCTCGCTCCTTTTGCAGCCATATTGCCCTTTATTGAAGTAGGCGATGCTGAAAACGCAGATTGCCGAACGCTGATGAGTAACGCTCGTAAATAAATTTATTTTTTGCTGCGTCTATCTCCGATCACTTTTGCGGGATTACCAGCCACTATTTTATAAGCCTCCACATCTCTGGTCACTTGGCTGTTCATGCCCACCACGGCATGTTCATTAATGGTTACCCCATCCACAATGCCAACATGTGCACCTAACCATACATCGCAATTAATATTAATTCCGAGTGATTGTGTTGGTTGTTCACAAATCAAACGATCCGCCTGCATGCCATGATTAAATGCATAGATGCTGCAGTAGGCTGCAATACGCACATTATCGCCAATTAAAATTCCCTTACTACCGCCATCAATAGTCACGTGATGGTTGATAGAAACATTCTGTCCAATAGTCACTGGCCCATGAATAACCGCATCAGCTGCAACGTAGGAGCCGTCACCTATGATAATAGGGCGACCAGGTTCGGCGAAAAGTTTTGCCTCAGGGGCGATAAAGCAATTGTTTCCAATTTGGATGGTCTCTACCTGTTGAAGGTAGGTTTGAATTTCATTCTGCCATTCTCTTGCCCAAGTTTTGTGTATTGTTTTCAGCTCCGCGTATAGCCAAGGCATATAGCTCAAACGAAGCTTGTGCTGAGTACGATAAAATTCTAAAGAGGGTTTTGCTAAATCAGTTTTTGTTTTATTCATAGTTGAGGTTGCAAGTGGAAATAAATCGAATTATAGATCTATTTAATGCCAAGCGGGCAGAGACGAGGGCGTATTAATAGGAGTTGGGAAAAGAGCATCCGCAGGTTACCGGTGGTTAGGTAAATCTTTGGGCTTCACAGCCAAGATTTAAGGAGCATCTAGATGAATGCTCTTGGGGTATACCCTTTACTGTGTAACACTACGGATGCTTGTTTTTAGTATAGCCAAGTAAAATCTAGAGTGTTTAGTTTTTTATGCTTCATGAATTCCAGTTGATAGATGATTTTTTTATGAAAAATTATTACGAATTAATAGAAGACAATAAGAGTTTTTTGGTTATTTACAAAAAACCAGGTATAAGCTTCCATAGCGATGAAGGTCATCCAGGGCTATTTGAACACGTAAAACAAAGCCTTTTTCTATCAGAGCTTTATCCGGTACATCGTTTGGATAAGGTAACCTCCGGTTTATTGGTTATGGCAAAAACTGCTGAGGCTAACCAAGAGTTGGTTGATCAATTTAAACATCGCCAGATCGAGAAGTTTTATTTGGCGATCAGCTCAAAAAAACCTAAGAAAAAGCAGGGGTTGATAAAAGGCGACATGATTTCCGCAAGACGTGGGGCGTGGAAACTTTTGCCAACGCAAGAGAATCCCGCTGTAACTCAATTTTTTAGTGCATCTATTATATCGGGTAGCCGATTATTCATCATTAAGCCAAAAACGGGAAAAACACACCAAATAAGAGTTGCATTAAAAAGTATTGGTGCTCCCATTTTGGGGGATGAACTTTATGCCGACTCAGCTAGTTGTGAAGGGATTGATAGAGTGTATTTACATGCTTACAGTTTGGGTTTTTCTGTTGCAGGAGTTCGCTATCGTTATACAGAGCTTCCTCGAGAGGGGAAATCATTTGCTACGCCGGAGTTCTTCAGTGCGGTAAATGCCTTCGCTTCGCCTTGGCTTTTAGAATGGCCGCACCTTTAGTAAGCATAAATTCTAAAAAAAGCAAAAAAATATAAAATATTATCTGCATTAAAAATTCTTTTCGTGGCATGAATGTTGAAGCAACCTTGTGCGGTATTGAATTAAAGGTTTTTTTAAACATTCATGCACCAAATCGTTTCGTGCAATCCTGTTGCGATCCAAACAGGTGCGTGTATTTCATTGTAGCCTTCTATTCTTTCATATCATTTTTTACCCAGTTTACGGCTTTACTAAGTCAGCAAATGTTAGAGGGTTTGTATGTGGATAACCATTAAGTATGCTCTATTAGTATTTGGCCTTGGGCGTACGCTGTTACTTTTTTTTCTTCTCGGTGCGAGTCTATGCGTGCTGGAATTTACAGGTTATTCGCAACCTTTGCTTTGGGTTAATTATTTTTTACTCATCTCTTTAGGTGTTTGCTCTCTGCTTGCTCTTTTAGACGATCTGCGTGGGTTAAATGCTTATTTAAATGCACTTGCGGATAAAAAGAATTTGGAATGGCGGGCCTATGTTAATGGATTTTTATCACCGCTTCGCGAGCCTCTACATAACATTTTAAAGCCTTATAACCGCATTCTTGATGCAAACCGGGATGCCTTAAAGGAAATGGCTTTTTCTTCTGCTGAGTTGGCTTCAAACGCCCGCCAGTATTCCCAAAGCGCCGCTGATCAAAGCTCCGCCACTACATCTAGCGCTGCAGCTATTACCGAAATGAGCTATTGCCTTCAGGATATTTCGGAACGCATAAGCTCAACTCGTGATCGTGCTACCGAGGCGCTGAAGTTTACTGAAAAAGGAAGCGCTGCATTGCGCGACGCAAATACCCAAGTGGCTCAAGTTGCTGAGCTTGCAAAAGACACCGAGAGCCGGATAACCACACTGGATGAGCTTATGCGATCTGTTACTAGTATGTCGCGTATTATCAGCGAGATTGCGGAGCAAACTAATTTGCTAGCGCTTAATGCCGCAATCGAAGCTGCGCGAGCCGGTGAATACGGGCGAGGCTTTGCGGTAGTTGCTGATGAAGTGCGTGGGCTTGCGATGCGCAGCCAAGGTTCAGCAACTGAAATTTCTACTTCTATCACAAAAGTTCAAACTAATATGCAACAAGTTTTGGTGAGTATGGCATCTGTGCTTGATAAAACTGCCTATTGTCAAAACAGTGTTCAAAATGCGGATTCTTCTTTGCAAGAGATATCTGCGCAAACACACGAAGTATTTGTATTGGTGGATGCTATTGCCGTGGCTGCAACCCAACAAAGTACGGCGGTAAGAGAAATATCGGGCCATGTAGAAACTGTGGCTAATCATGCGAAGGATAATAGTCTGAGAGCCGCACAAGCAGCAGAAATTGCTGAGCATCTACATCGTTTAACTCGTCAGGCGGAGTTGTAAAAATGGCACTACCTTTCTCATTTGTTTTTATTTTTCTCTTGGTGCCTGCCATTGCACTATTTACCGCAGGTTATGGCGTTTTCAAGCGCAAGAAAATGGAGGAGAAATTATTTCACTGTGGTATTGCCTACCTAAAACGCCTAAGGTCTCTTTTGACTTATATTCAGCAACATAGAGGTTTGACCAATGGTTTGCTTAGCGGCAATGGATCCGTTGTAGAGGATATTCAGAGAGTCGAGGCTTTAATTGCGCGGGAGATTGGCGATATATCCGCTGTTGATGGTTGGGTAAAAGATAACCCGAAGTGGGAGAGTATTCTTGATCATTGGAAAAGAATTCAATCGAATTATCGGGCCATGGAAGTTGATGTAAATTTAAAGCAACACAATATTTTAATTGCTAACGTGCTTTACCTCATTGATGACTTGGCCTACGCCCATCATCTAGGCAAGCTTGGTCTTATAGATGCCACCGAGACTAACTGGCGAAATTTATTATTTATTGCGGAGTATGTGGGGCAGGCTAGAGCCTTAGGTATGGGTGTTGTCAGTAAAGGGGTTTGTACGAGTGTCTTACGAATTCAATTAAATCATTTGGTGGTAAAAATTGAATCAAATATCAACCTTTCATGGTCTGAGGTTGTACAAAATGATTTTCGCTATTTATTGAAGGTGATTGAGGAGCAGGTGATAGTGGATGGCCCCACCATCACACCCGCGGAATATTTTAAGCTGGCGACAGGCTGTATCGATCACGTACTTAGAGAATTTGACCGGCAAGTGGAAAGAATTCAATTTCAAAGACACTAAGTGATTTTCAGCTAATAACTTTTACTTCGGTAATTGCGAAAAACATATTTACGTTTCTTGCGGATGAAAAGGCTCGGTAGCAGCCCATAGCGTTTAAATGTTTAACAGCCATGGCAGCCAATTCCCAAGCGAGGTATTCGTCTGACTCAACAGGCTCCTGTTCTCCAAAAATGGTTGCGTCAGTAACTTCTTCCAACTCTTTTATGCGAAGCGAATCGGCTTTCAATACGGGATCTATGGACTCATAAGCCCATGCCCATTTCCATGTATTATTCGCGGGCGAATAACTACCAATATCAATAATATCCGCTTCTATGACTAATTGATTTTCTTGATTAAAAAACTGCAGCTTGGCTTTGTCATTTTCAAACATCCAGCGTTTGTGGCTGCCAAATCCGTATGCAGATGTTAAGTGCGCCTGTTTTTCTTTTAACTCTGCAGTGGCGGTGGTTAAAAAAAGCTCAAAATCTTGGTCGTTCATAAGGTGCTCTTTCAATCAATGTTTATCTGCGCGACTATATAGATATGAGCATAATTTTCATACCAAATTTGCCAAATATTGCCATGTTTAAAGCCTATAATAGGGCGGCTTCATAGGTATTATTGCTCTTAGCCAATCAGTTTAAGCAGCAGTTATGAATTACTAGGGGAATCTTTATGGCCGTAAAATTAGCAAATAAAACAACAGTTTTAGGGTTGAGCGCATTGATGGCTTTTAATCTAACTGCCTGCGGAACAGTTTTTTATCCTGAACGTAAAGGCAGCAAATCTGGATCAATTGACCCGGTAGTTGCCATTGCAGACGCAGTGGGACTGTTGTTTTTCTTTATTCCTGGTGTGATTGCATTTGCAGTAGATTTTACAAACGGTACTATTTATTTGCCGCACGGCAAACAGGTAAGCCTAACCCCTGAAGAATTAAAGTTTGTGTCGCCTAAGGACAAAATTGATAAACAAGCTCTAAGTGTTTTGGTAAGTAAAAAGGTGGCGATGGCTGTGAATATAAAACCAGCAGATCTTCAAGTAAAAAGTGTCAGTTCAAGGGATGCACTGTTGAACTACTTAAGCGGCACCGGCTTAACCTTAGCGAGTTTGTAAAAAAATGACGCCTTGATGGCGCCATTTTTTAATCTTGATAAAGTGATTTTAATCCATCTGGCTTCTTCCTCACATTTTCTTCCTTCCTGCACTCATTTAAGGTGCGCAATAAATCATTAGGTTCCCACGCTTCATCTGGGTGGTTGCTATAAAGCACTGCATCTAATTTCCTAAGAGCTTGCGTAAGTTCAGGCCTCCCGCCTTGTTTTGCGACGTCATCCAGAGAATGAATAGAAACATTAGGCCATTGAAATTTGGCCCAGCTCAACACAGCTATGCGAAGGTCAGCGGCGTTTCTATTTGAAGCTGAGTGCTTTAATAAATCCCAAATATGTTTTTCTTTTTCAGATTGTTGCTTATGCATTTCAACAGAAGAAACGGTTAAATTATTTATTTGTTTACGCAGTCGAATCACATAAATGCCCAAGCCAAAAGTTAATATTGCAAAGAAAATTGTAACAACCCATAACCCTGTTGGAGTTTGTGGGAGCGCTTGTGGTTCGGATGTTGATTCGCGCTCTACAGTTTCTATTGATTGTTGAGTGTTAGGTTCTTCTTTAGGTGTCATCGCATTGCTACCGATAACGCTCAAGGTTTTTGCTGGGAGACTTGCTATTTGCATAGTGTGAGTCTTGCTATCCCACCACTCAACGCGCACTTCAGGTAAGGTAAATTCGCCCCCACGGTTTGGAACAATTGCTATGGTTTCAACACGAATACCTTGAATGCCTCTTTCTGTTTTTGAATCGCTATTTTGCGGTTGGTCTGGGTAGAAGGTTAGGCCATCAACATTGGGTGTGTTAAGCGGTGCTATTTGGCCTCCGGTCAAACCCTCTGCAGCAATAGTAATCGTGCGTGTTACAGGCTCGCCCATCTTCAAATGATCTAGGCTTGCGCTCCATGTCTCATGAATCTCCACATTATTTGCGGGTTGCCAAGGCTTACCGCTTGCAGGCGATGGTACTGGATTAACCTTTATGTCTTTTTCCTCTGTAGGTAAACGCAAAACATTTGCACGATTTCTGCCAAAAGGATCGTTCCACAAATCGCGCTCAATGTTGGGTACGACAGAGTAAATAATGCTTGGAATTTTTAACTCTCCGCTAGTTTGCGGGAATACTGCGTAATTGCTTTCCAGAATTAAATGTTGTTTGCCGTTAATGTTGGCTAAATATTGTTTGGGTTTTTCTGAGAGCGGAACTACCACGGCATCTTTAATATCTAGCGGTTGCATTTCTGCTTGGCTTAAATTGACTTGGGAAATAAGTTTGATTTTTATAAGGAGCTGCTCTTGTACGTACATTGAAGTCTTATCGATTTCTACGGAAACGCGCACCTCTTCATCGCCAGTGGATTGTGTCTGGCTTTGTTTGGTCACTTTTACTTCAATGGCATCGCTGATAGCTCCATCCACATTAAAGGACGGAATGAGTAAAGTTCCCACACGCTTGGGAGCTAGCGTAAGTTGCCAGACTTTTTTGAATTCTGAGCCCGCATTGGATATAGATGTAAATTGGCTAACATTATTGGATAGTACTTCAAAATCTCCTTTTAAGGTCGCAATATCGGGCGAGCCTTTAGAGTTTGAATCCGCGGAAATCGTGAGCGTAAACGTTTCCTGAATACCAATTGTGTCTCGATCAATACTGGCGACAAGTTGAGCTGCGTTAGCAGCGTTTGCAACCCAGCACAGACTAAAAATAGCCAAATATAACCATTTAGAAAAATAAGTAGATGCGCGCATATGTTTAACAGCCATATTTACAATCGTTGGTCGGCATTATTTTCGGGTGAAGTTGATTCGCCGTTACGTTCTTTTAAGCGATTTTGTTCATATTGATACTTAAATTTATTACGCAGTAAACCGCCCGGATCATCTGGCACTCGGCGAAGCCATTGTTCAAGCGCCTGCTTTTGTTCATCCGTTAAATTGCTTTGTTCAATAGGTGTTTGCGGCGCTTGTGACGACGAGCCTCCTGATGAAGCGTGGCTGGTCTGTTGTTGCATTCCTGCACTTGAAGATTGCCCAGCCTGAGAAATATTACTCTTAGCGCCTTCTTGTGACTTCTGCTGATCAGCATTGTTTTGCTGATCTCCTGTACTCGACGAGCTTTGGCTATTTTGTTGCGAATCCTTGTTGCTTTGAGCGCTTGAGTTATTGGCAGACCCATCATTTTTTTGCTGATTTTCGTTTTTCTGGTTTTCATTTTGTTCGTTCTTTTGATCAGAGTTATTTTCCTGATCTTTCTGATTCTCGTCTTTCTTTTCTTGATTCTCGTTTTTCTTATCTTCATTCTGGTCGCTTTTATTTTGCTCTTGCTGTTTACGCAGTTTTTCAACCAGCTCACGGTTTTTCTTTGCGTCTCCCATGCTGGGGTCGCGCTTCAGCGCTTCGTCATAAGCTTTAATGGCATCTTGCAGTTTCCCTGCTTTGGCTAGGGCATTGCCACGATTGTAGTGACCGCTTGCGGTATTAATGGCCGAAAACGATTCGGCCGCGGCGGCGTAATTTCCTGCTCGGTATTGAGCGCTCGCTTTCCAGTCGGGCGATTCAAAATGCTCGGCTGCCTTCTTTGCATCGCCACTTTTTAACTCTCGTTGAGCTTGTTGATCATTGGTCAACCACAGATCGTCCCAGCCGAATGCGTAGCTTTTCGACGGAGAAAAGCCGAGAAGCGGAATTAATAAAATAGACAAGAGCACTCCTCGCCTAAAACAAAAAAGAGCAATAGGGAGCAACAAAAAGACAAGCCAGTAACCGTTATCCACCCATTGATCAAAATCTCTCTGGATTTTTGGTGTATTTGCGGAATCTTTATATTCGCGCGGTTTAAGGTGTTCGATATCGGCGTTTGAATTTACCAGCTCGTGGTAACGGCTATTTAAGCTTTGCGCGAGCTGTGTTAACTCGGCGCTGTTGAGTTGTGTTGTAATAATTTTGCCGGAATTATCCTGCAAGAAACCGCCATTTGCATTTGGAATGGGAGCTGCTTGGGTTGTCCCTACACCCAAAATGTCTAAATGAATTTTTTTATTGGCTAATAGAGTGCGTATTTTACTAAATGCCTCCGGCACTACACCGTCAGTCACCAGCAGAAGATCGCCTTGAGTTGCACCTGCATCATTCAATAATTGAAGTCCTCGTTCCACCGCGGCTTCGGTGTTGCTGCCTTGTAAGGGCATAACGTTGGGGTGCATGGAAGACAGCAGGCTCACAATGGTTGAGTTGTCATCACTTAAGGGCGTAACCGTATGGGCTTCACCCGCATAGGCAACTAGAGCTGTTTGACCATCTTTTCGTTCACGCAAAATATCTGCAATTTTTAAACGAGCGCGAGCTATGCGCGATGGCTTAATGTCTTCACTAATCATTGAGTAAGACAAATCCAGCAGTATCACTAAAGCGTTTTGATTTTTTTCGACGGGTGTGGGGCGTTTAACCCACGAAGGCCCTGCCATGGCGATTGCACTTATGATCCACGTAATTAATAAAACCCAGAGCAGTGATTTTTTTGTTTGGGTGGTTTTTCCATCGATCAGGAAGGGCAATAGCTCTGGAGAAACCAGTTGCTGCCACTGGTAAGATTGGCGTTTTTGTCGCCATAAAAAAACAATTAAGAGAACGGCAGGAATAAGCGTAAACAACCAATAGGGGCGCAACCAGTGAAATTGGCTTTGTATTAAAAAAAGGTGTTCTTGAAAGAAGTTCATTGCGCAACTCCTTCAACTGAAGTTTTACGTAAACCGCGCAGCATATAACCTAGTGCCCAAGCAAGGCTTAGCAAAAACGCAAAGGCTAGGGGATAAAAAAACAGACTTTTAATTGGCCGGAACTTCTCCTCTTCAGAATCAATAGGCTCTAACTTATTCAGCGTTTGGTGAATTTCAGCGAGCTCCTCGAGATTCCGCGCGCGAAAGTATTGCCCGCCCGTTTTATCGGCAATTGCGCGCATTGTTGGCTCGTCCAAATCTGCGGATGGGTTGACGGTGCGTTTGCCGAAAAAACCATTATCGATAGTCATTTCATCAGCGCCGAAGCCGATGGTATAAATTTTTACATGCTCTTTCTCGGCTAACTCCGCTGCTTTAATTGGCTCTAGTTCGCCTGCGGTGTTGGCTCCGTCCGTTAAAACAATGAGCACTCGTTGCGCATCTGGTCGCGCTCTTAAGCGTTTTATGGATAGCCCGATTGCATCGCCAATGGATGTTTGGTCACCCGCAAAGCCAATTTCGGTTTCTTGCAATAAGGTGTTTACAGTTTGACGATCATAAGTCAGTGGCGCTTGAAGATAAGCTTGTGTACCAAAAAGCACTAATCCCAAGCGGTCGCTTTTGCGATTTTTTACAAAATCACCTACCACCATTTTCACTGCGTCCAAACGGCGTATTTCCTGGCCTTGGTATTTCATATCTGGAATTTTCATGCTGCCGGAAATGTCTACCGCAATGAGCAGATCTCTCCCACTGTTTGGCATACTTACGGGTTCGCCAATCCATTGTGGATTGGCAGACGCAACCACCAGTGCGCACCAAATTAGCCACATACTTATTAAACTGGCTGTTGCTCGAGTACGCAGTGAATGCGTGCGAGTTTCAATGTGTTGAACTTGCGCAAAGAAGGGGACGCGTAAGGCGGCGTCTGCCTTTTTTCGTGCGGGAATTAAATAAACAATTATGGGTAAAGGAAGCAGTGCTAGTAACCACGGCCATTGCAATTCAAACACGTTCGGCCTCCTGCTTGGCATTCATCTTGTGGTTTTTTTGCCATCGATTGCGATGCTCTTTAATCCACAGCACACATAAATTATGTAGCTGTGCGCGATCAAACTCTGGGCTTTTTTGATATGGACCAATTAAGAGCGTAGTGCCCACGCCTTTACTGAATTGTTGTTGCGCTTTTGGACATTGGTTATCTAACCACTCTAGCCATGCATTTCCTTTGAGGCTTGGATCGAATTGGTTTTCAAAACCACTTAAGGCGGTACGGCGTAAAACCATACTCACACCTTGCAGGTATTCAGCATTCTGTTCATGCGGATATTCTTTGTTCAATCTATTCAATTCGTTAAGCGCGGGCGCGCGATAAGCATTTCTCGTTTTGTGTTGTCGCACAAAAAAGATAAGTGCACCCAAAAACGATATTAATAAAAACGCAAGTAGCCACCATCCCCACGCGGGCGGCCAAAGGCCTATGTCGGGAGGTAAATGAATATCTTGTAATTGTGCAAGCGGATCGGCCGCTTGGCTTGTTTGTGGTGTTGATAATGTTGGATCTTGGGGATTCATAGGCCGTTATTTTTTTGCTGTAAATCGTTCGCGCAGCATTAGCTGCAAATTGTCGGTCGTCGCGTAAGAGAGTAGGGGTATTCTTAAGCGTTTTGCACTGTGCGTTAAAAGCTCTACTTGGTTTTTATAGGCATTTTCATAGGCGTGCTGGAAGTTGCTGTCGTCAGTAGGTAGTTGTAAGCGATTTACTCCATCGCTCACGGTTAATTGAGAATTACTTTTTAACTGCTTTTCGAGCGCGTCAAAAACATGAATCAAGGTTACATCCGTATGGCGCGCTAATTCAAACAATTGCTGTTCACAGGATGTGTCGTAATCATGGAAGTCGCTAACAATAAACAACGCGCAACCGGGTTTTGCAATGCGCCGCGCGTCAGTGAATACTGACGCAAGCTTTTTAGAATCAGTTGATGCAACTGGGGAATTTAATTGACAATTAAATTCCTGCAATTGATGAAGTAACTCCAACACGGCGTGTTTGCTGCGCCGTGGTTTGATATCGCGTTGATGATTGTCTCCAAATACTAACCCGCCAATACGGTCACTGTTGCTCAGCGCCGCCCACGCGATGTTTGCCGCAATATGTGCAGCAAGCACAGATTTAAAACAACGCTGGCTTCCAAAAAACATGGGAGCGCGTTGGTCTACGAGAATAAAAACCGGGCGTTCACGTTCCTCTCTGTAGAGTTTGGTGTGAGGTACTTGCGTGCGCGCCGTAACGCGCCAGTCAATACTTCTAACATCGTCACCTGCTTGATAAAGACGCACTTCCTCAAAGTCCATTCCGCGCCCGCGAAAGCGAGTTCGTTCCGCACCATTTAACTGGCTCTTTACCGCCTTCGGTAAAAACAAGCGTAAATCTTTGGCCGCAAAACGCAGGCGTAATAAATTACCTAGCTGAGCATAAGCCCCTGTTGGATTTAAATGCTCAAGCTGGCCGCGCATTTTTACATCGGTTTGTTGCATATTCATCAAGCCTTGATGTTAGTGTGAAAAGCTATCTGGATTAGACACTGTACTAATCAGGGTAGCGGTACCGCACCTAATCACGTTAGTGGCACGGCGCTTAACAAAGTATCGATTACCTTATTACTATCGATACCGCCTGCCTCCGCTTCAAAACTTAAAATCAAGCGATGGCGCAAACAGTCGTGAATTACGGCTTGCACGTCATCGGGGCTAACAAAATCTTTACCGTGCAGCCACGCGTATGCGCGAGCACAGCGATCCAGCGCAATAGTACCGCGAGGGCTTGCGCCGTATTCGAGCATCTCGCCTAGCTCAAGGCTGTAGATATTAGGGCGGCGGGTTGCGTTAATTAATTGAACAATATATTCCTCAACACTCGCCGCCATGTGAATGTCCAGAATCTCGTTGCGTGCAGCCATTAATGTCGCTTGAGAAATTGTTGCGGGAGTCACGCTAGGTATTGAGGCTGCTTCGTTACGTACCAACTGTAAAATGCGGCGTTCCGCTGCTGCGTCTGGGTAATCCACATTGACGTGTAACAGAAAGCGGTCGAGTTGTGCCTCCGGTAAGGGGTAGGTACCTTCTTGTTCAATTGGGTTCTGGGTTGCCATCACCATAAATAAGGGCGGCAGAGGGTAAGTTTTGCTGCCTACTGATACTTGTCGTTCTGCCATGGCCTCCAAGAGCGCCGATTGAACCTTCGCAGGGGCTCGGTTGATCTCATCGGCGAGAACAAGGTTATGGAAAATGGGGCCGGGCTGGAATTCAAAGGTGCCCTGTTGTGGGCGGTAAATGTCAGTTCCTGTGACATCTGACGGTAGCAAGTCTGGCGTAAATTGAATTCGGTGGAAGCTGCCTTCTATGGCTTGCGCAAGCGTTTTGATGGCTTTGGTTTTGGCTAGGCCGGGTGCGCCTTCGACTAATAGGTGGCCATCAGCGAGCAACGCAATGAGTAGGCGCTCAACCAAATGTTCCTGACCGATAATTTGGTCGTTCATCCAGAGTTGTAAGGTTTGGATCTGTTGAAAATTACTCATAAACAAGATTGCCTTCAGTTAATCGAAAAGAGCCCCTAGTAGGCGCGGAATAATAACACTCATGCGCGGCGCATAGACCCTAACATTTGGTGTCAGTTCCTCGTTTTTTCAATGGCTTATGCTGGGAGATTAGCTTTTATCCAGACAGGTGCGGCGCCTAACAGCTCATGCCGTGTTTATGGGCTAGGCTTAATGCACCTCGTTTAAAAATTGTTACCAAATTTAGTGCTTTCGCAAAGGAGTTCACCTTGACTAGCCCACTATCTGCTTCGCAGGATTTCATGACTTTTGTGCAAGATTTACACAACTTCGCGAAGGAAAAGTTACCGTCTGGAGACTTGCCAGACTTTATGAAGTTTGTAGAAAGCTACTTTTCTCGTTTTCCCCTTGAAGAGTTGGCGGGTCGTTATCTGTCTGATGTGTTTGGCAGCGTCTATCAATGGTGGCGATATGTTCAATACTTTGATGGTGGTTCTCCCAAGGTCAACTTGGTAAACCCCAAGCTTGAAACGGAAGGGTGGGTTTGTCCTCACACGGTGTTGGTTGTGCATCAAACTGATATGCCGTTTTTAGTAGATTCAATTCGCATTGAACTGAATCGTCGCAATATTGCGATTCATGCCATTAAAAGTACTGTGTTAAACATTTTGCGTGATAAAGAAAATAAATTAATCGATATCCTTACCGCAACAGATGTTTCAGCGGGTGCAGAAAAAGAAGCTTTTGTGTACTTGGAGATTAATTTATTAACTCAACAGGAGGAGCTTCAATCTATACAACAGAATCTCCTCTCTGTGTTGGCTGAGCTTGCTGCTGTAGTGCGCGACTTTAAACCTATGTTAGATGCTGTTCGCGAAGCTGAAGAAAACCTAAATCTTGGCGAGAAATCAGTAACCGTTGCGAATGTAAGTGAGAGTCGGGAATTTCTGGCATGGTTGCGTGATAACAATTTTACATTTCTAGGCTGTAGCCACTATGAGTTTGGTGAAAACGATGGGAAGAAGTTTTTAGTTGAGAAAGTGGATAAACGTTTAGGCTTTTTTTCCTACAAAGGGGGGGAAGCCAATTATTCTGAGTCAGATAGCTTAAATCCTGGCATGGTGCGTTTTCATTTGGCTCCTCAGGTATTAACCTTCTCTAAATCTGCAGTGAGGTCACGAATTCATCGGCAGGCATACTCGGATTACATTGTTGTAAAACAATTTAATGAGAATGGTGAGGTTATTGGCGAAGTAAGATTTTTAGGCTTATACACGTCCAGTGTTTACACAATGCTCCCCACCAAAATCCCCGTTATTCGCAATAAAGTGAACAAAGTTTTTGAGCGCTCCGGCTTGAGCTCAACAAGTCATGATGGAAAAGCGCTGCACCAAATTCTCACAACCTTTCCTCGTGATGAGTTATTTTTAAGTAATAGTTCAGAGTTATTTGAAACCGTAATGGATATTGCGCAAATCAACGAACGCTATATGGTTAAGCTGTTTATGCGCCGCGACCCTTTTGGAAAATTTGTAAGTTGTTTGATATACGTCCCTAGGGATGTTTTTTCCACGCAAATGCGGCTGCGCATTCAGGAAGTAATTGGTAACGAGATTAACTCAAAGGAAAGTGAATTCAATACTTATTTTTCAGAATCAATTCTCGCCAGAGTGCACTTAGTATTTAAAGTCGACCCAAAGCTTCCATTGGAATACGAGCAAGAGAAGCTTGAACGTAAGATTCGTGAGATATCGCGTTCTTGGGAAGATCATTTGCAAACATCCTTAGTTGAGTCTTTAGGCGAAGAGCGGGCAAGTGAGTTGTTGCGCGAATATCACAACGCATTTTCAACTTCTTACAAAGAGCATTTTGAATCACGTACCGCTGTGCACGATATTGCATCCATGGCTGAGTTGAAAACGCCAGATGATATAGCCATGAGCTTTTATCAGCCTGTTGGAGCAGAGCCCAACGTTGTACGTTTCAAGGTATTTAGAAAAAGTAAAACAATCGAGTTGTCAGACGCAATTCCATTACTGGAAAACTTAGGTTTGCGGGTTTTGTCAGAAAATCCTTATCCTATTGATCGCAAAAGCGACGGCTTGGTTTGGTTGCATGATTTTCAGTTGAGCTATGACCTTCCCGGTGTAATAGATGTTTTGCGCGTAAAAGAAATCTTCCAAGAGGCTTTTTCAGCCGTTTGGCACAAGCAGACGGTGAACGATTCCTTTAACAGACTTGTTCTCAGTGCCGAATTAAGCTGGCGTGAAGTATTTGTATTGCGCGCCTACGCGGGTTACATGCATCAAACCCTATTCAACTTTACCCAACAATACATTGCAAATGCACTAGTAAACCATTGCGATATAGTTCGGTTACTGATTGCATTATTCGATATTAAGTTCAATCCAAATGCGAACGCAGATACACGCGCCGCTGATATGCATCAATGCCGTGAGCAAATAACTGCTCACCTGAACGCGGTAGAAAACCTGAATGAAGATCGCATATTACGTCGGTTTTTGGTGTTAATTGATGGCAGTTTGCGAACTAATTTTTATCAAAATACGCTTGCGGGGAGCGCCAAAGATTACCTATCAATAAAGCTTAGCCCGCGTTCGATTCCTGATATTCCAGAGCCGCGTCCACTCTATGAGATCTATGTTTACTCATTACGAGTTGAAGGCGTTCATTTACGTGGCGGAAAAGTTGCGAGAGGCGGCTTACGTTGGTCAGATCGGTTGCAAGATTATCGAACAGAAGTATTAGGTTTAGTTAAAGCCCAACAAGTTAAAAATGCTGTGATAGTCCCAAATGGAGCGAAGGGCGGCTTTGTATGTAAACAAGCGCCCGCTAACGGCGGCCGCGATGCAATTCAACAAGAGGGAATTGCTTGTTACAAAATATTTATTCGCGGGTTGTTAGATTTAACCGATAACTTGGCGGACGGAAAAATGACCTCTCCTAATAATGTAGTGCGTTATGACGAGGATGATCCGTATCTGGTTGTTGCTGCAGACAAAGGTACAGCAACATTTTCAGATATTGCGAACAGCATTTCTGCGGAATACGGTCACTGGTTAGGCGACGCATTTGCATCTGGCGGCAGCCAAGGTTATGACCATAAGGCGATGGGCATTACGGCTCGTGGAGCGTGGATTTCGGTAATGCGGCACTTCCGCGAAAAAAATATCAATATTCAGGAAGAAGACTTTACCGTTGTCGGCATAGGCGATATGGCAGGTGACGTGTTTGGTAACGGTATGCTGTTGTCAGAGCATATTTGTTTGGTGGCCGCATTCAACCACGCCCATATTTTTATTGACCCAACTCCTGATGCTGCAAAAAGCTTTGTAGAGCGCAAACGTTTGTTCACAACCCCAAAAACAACCTGGGCTGATTATGATAAAGCAATAATTAGCACAGGCGGTGGAGTATTTAGCCGCGACCAAAAAACAATTGTTATCACTCCTGAAATGAAAACTATTTTTGGAATTTATGAAGACAGTTTAACGCCAGCGGAACTCATCACAAGTTTGCTCAAGGCGCCCGTAGATTTAGTATGGAATGGTGGTATTGGCACTTACGTTAAATCCTCCGCTGAGAGCCATGCAGAGGTGGGTGATAAAGCCAATGATAATTTGCGTGTTAATGGTAACCAATTGCGCTGTAAAGTATTTGGTGAGGGCGGCAATTTGGGGATGACGCAACGCGGTAGAATTGAATATTGTTTAAATGGTGGGGCATGCAACACGGATTTTATCGACAACGCTGGAGGCGTAGATTGCAGTGACCATGAGGTCAACGTAAAAATTTTACTGAACGAAATTGTCGCCAATGGAGATTTAACGCCGAAACAAAGAAATCAACTGCTTGCCACTATGACAGATGATGTGGCAAGTTTGGTGCTAAAAAATAACTATCGTCAAACACAAGCTATCAGCATTGCCGAGGCTGAAGCCCTGTCTCGTGGTGCTGAATATCGTCGTTTTATGTCGAGGTTGGAAACGCAAAAACGGCTTAACCGAAAATTGGAATTTTTGCCTACAGATGAAATATTGTTGGAGCGACAATCGCACAACATGGGTTTAACTCGTCCGGAGTTAGCTATTTTAATTTCATACGCGAAAGCGGTTCTTAAAGAAGATTTGGCGATTGATAACATTGCTAAGGATAAATATATTGCTACTGCTATTGAAGGTGCCTTCCCGCGAAAAATATCAGCGGAATACCCTGAGCCATTAGATGCCCATCGTTTAAAGCGCGAAATCGTGGCCACCCAAGTTGCGAATGACATGGTCAACAATATGGGTATTAGTTTCGCCCGGCGGTTGGTGGAGTCCACTGGAGCCACCATGGGTGAAGTTGCGAAAGCTTACATCACTGCTCGCGATGTTTATCAAATGGAAAAATTCATTGTTGATTTAGAGGCGCTTGATCATCAGGTTTCATCTTCAGTTCAATATGAGCTTATGATTAATATGATGCGGCGTGTTAGGCGAGCAACCCGCTGGTTTTTGCGCAACAGGCGCAGCACTATTAATCCGGCGGTAGAGGTAGAGTTTTTTGCTCCAGCCGTTAACCTCATTTCTCAACAGCTGCCACACTTGTTGCTTGGTGGGCAATTGGAGGAATTGCAAGGGCAATACCAACGATTAAAAGAAGGTGGAGTTCCGCAAGATTTAATTATCCGTGCAACTTCGGCTTCATATTTGTTTTCGGGTCTAAGCGTTGCGGAAGTTGCCAAGCGTAGTGAGCACAATTTAGAGGAGGTTACGGAGCTTTACTTTCGTTTGAGCGAAGAGCTTAGCCTCACTTGGTTCGCCAACCAATTATCGCAGCTAAAGGTGGAAACCTTTTGGCAGGCAATGGCGCGGGAAACCTACATGGACGATCTTGAATCTCAATTGCGTTCATTAACACTCTCGTTGGTTAAATTTTGTACGGAAAGGCAGGATATTGAGCGGGTAGTGGGTGCTTGGCAACAACAACAAGGGTCGCTTATTGCAAGATGGAAGCTAATGGTTAACGAATTACAGGCTGCAAGTGGAACAGATTTCGCAGTGTTTTCAGTGGCTTTGAGAGAGTTATTAGATCTGGCGCAAGCAACACAGCATAGCGATGTGGTGTTATGAAGAAAATAAAAATTCCCTTAGGAGGTTCTGATGAATGATTTCTTGCGGCCAGCTATTTATTTGGCTAACAGGATGTCATTTCGCTCCAAGCTATTTTTGGCCGTATTCATTTTCCTCATTCCGTTCTTGTTATTGTTAATTTCTCATGTGTTCACCACATGGAAGGGTATTCAGAAAATTGACCGGCAAGAACGAGGTTTGACTTTGATTGTTCAACTAAAACCTCTTGCCCTGAATTTAGCTAGGCATCGTGGCAATATGGCTCAGTACCTATCGGGTTCCATCGAAAGAGAGGCTGAAGTACTTGCGCTGGAAAAAAGTATAGATGCAGCCTTTGCAGCTATACAAATATCAACAGCAGCGAATCAATATGATGTGACCAATTTTAATGAGCTTTTAAAAGATTGGAAGGCGTTGAAACTTGCTACTAATACATTCACAGGTGGTGAGAAAAACTTTCAGCAGCACACAGATCTGATCGACAGTGTTCAGCATATAATTTCTGCGGTAGCAACTGATTTTGAGCTAATTACTCAAAACTCACACACCAATTATTATTTAGAGTCAATCATTTCCTCTGGCATTCCAAAACTTGAAGAAGCAATTGGGCAGTTGCGCGGCAAAGGTGCAGGTTCATTGGCTGATAAGCTTGTTACCTCCCATGAAAAAATTCTAATTGGCAGCCTCTTAGCCGCTGCTAAAAATAGCAACAAAAATGTTAGCCGTGATCTTGAGTGGTTGTTTAAAGAGACGAACATTCAAGATCAGTTTAGTGAGAGCCTTCAAAGTTACCGGAATATTTTGCAACAGTTTATGGATGTAGCGAACAACCAAGTTCTTGAGCCTGAACAGGCCACTATATCCAATGCTGCATTTTTTGAGATTGGAACAAAAACAATTGATGCATTAAACGTTTTTGATACTCAGATAACAGGTGTGTTCCAAAGCCGAATACATGAGGAACGTGATAAACAATATCGCCAAAACATCATGTTGATAATATTTGCGTTAATTATCACGCTATTAGGGCTTTATTTTTCATTCGGTATTCTCACATCATTAAATGATAATGCCAGCCGTTTGAACCGTATTTCGCACAACTTACAAGAAGGTGATTTTGCTACCAACATTAGTATTGAAACCGAAGATACTTTAGGTGATGCAGCCAAGAGTTTGACCAGAATGGTGAGCGGTGTTGCGCAGCTATTGAGCGTCATTCAAAAAGCTGCACACGAGGTTAGCGATCTTTCTATAAAGCTTCAATCTGCATCTGACGCAACCCGATATGAGCTGGATCAACAAAATATCCAGACTCAACAGGCCGCCTCTGCCGCCAGCGAAATGGCTGCAACTATTCGCGAGGTTGCAAAAAGCTGCGTGGGTGTTGGCGGTGCGACAGATACAACGCGCGATCTTTCTGTTGAAGGTCAAATAAAAGTAAGCGGTGCAATTGCAAAAATGCATAGTTTGGGTGCTGATGTTGAGCAGGCCAAACATATCATTAGCCAAGTACAAGATAATGTTACGGATATAGGCGCGGTTCTAGAAGTGATTCGCAGTATTGCCGAGCAAACAAATTTATTGGCTCTGAATGCTGCTATTGAGGCGGCTCGAGCGGGCGAACAGGGTAGAGGGTTTGCGGTAGTTGCTGATGAAGTTCGATCTTTGGCTCAGCGTACACAAGAATCAACTGCCGAAATTCGCGTTGTTATTGAAAAATTACAAGCGGGCGCGTCAGCCGCTGTCCACATTATCAATCAGAGTTCACTAAATGCGCAGGATGCTGTGAGCACGGCAGCGAGTGCAGATAACTCCCTTGCTAAAATTGTTAAAAGTATTGAAGTACTGCGTGACTTAAATACACAAATTTCCGCTGCCACTGAACAGCAAGCCGCAGTTGCGGAGCAAATGTCCCGTAATACCCTGCAGTTGGGTGATTCGTCAGAGAGTATTTTGGGGCAAATTGAAAAAACAGTAAGTGTTAGTAACAGCCTACGAAAGAGTGCTATGGCACTACTTGAAAACGCCATGAAATTTAGAACTTGATAGGGTACCTGAGTTTGCGTTCAATATATGTCCAACTTAATATCCCCCCCGATGAATTTAAGCTGCTGTATGAAGGTGTAGCTAAATCGGTTAATGCGCGTAGCTTGGATGGGCGCACGGTTAAATTTCCGGCAAATATCCTCCGTCCTTTTGTATCACACTCAGGTGTAGTAGGAACTTTTGCTATACATTTTTCCGATGACAACCGTTTTAACCGCATCGAAAAAATCGACTAGGCGCAGCTATTCCAGTATCCTGCACGCCATATTTTTCACTATTCGTTAAGCAAACCACCTTGGCGTTGCGCCGGAGCCATAGCAATGTATACGCATATTCGCGATCTCCTTTTTAAACTGGATGCAGAAACATCGCATGAATTCAGTCTCGATTTAATTGGGGCAGCTGAGCGCTTGAAGTTGGCCGGCCTGTTTTTGACGGAGGTGCCGGAAAGCCCCGTTGAGGTTATGGGAATTCGCTTTCCAAATGCTGTGGGTCTTGCTGCCGGTTTGGATAAAAATGGAGATTATTTTAATGCGCTTGGTGCAATGGGTTTTGGTTTTGTCGAGATTGGAACCATCACGCCCAAGCCTCAGCCTGGCAATGCCAAGCCGCGCTTATTTCGTATTCCAGAAGCGGAAGCCATTATCAACCGCATGGGTTTTAATAATAAAGGCGTGGATCATTTGGTTGCGCAAGTTAAGCGTCGTCGCTACCAGGGTGTTCTAGGTATTAATATCGGCAAAAATGCTGTCACACCAGTTGAAAATGCAGCGGATGACTACGTGAAGTGCATGCAAAAAGTCTATGCCCACGCGGATTACATTACGGTTAATGTTTCTTCGCCTAATACTCAAGGTTTGCGCGATTTACAATTTGGTGATTCATTAAATCGCTTGCTGGAAGCCATAAAGCTGGAGCAACGTAAATTACAATTGGAACATAGCCGTTACGTTCCGGTTGCGGTGAAAATTGCACCTGACATGGATGCAGATGCTGTAATTCAAGTCGCACAGAGTTTGGTGTCCCAGGGTATCGACGGTGTTATCGCAACAAATACAACCATAGGTCGAGAAGGGGTTGAAGCATTTGATGTGAGCAAAGAAACCGGTGGCTTGAGTGGGTTGCCCGTCCGCGATAAAAGCACTCGTGTCATTAAAGTTTTGTACGGGGAGCTTGGAGAAAAGTTACCAATTATTGGAGTAGGCGGAATAAGTGATGGTGAAAGTGCCGCTGAAAAAATAAAGGCGGGCGCAAAATTGGTTCAGATATACAGCGGATTCATTTATCGTGGCCCCACTTTAATCCGTGAAGCGGCCTCTGCAATATCAAACTTGGCGAATTAACTCAAAAAAGAAAAGGCCTCATAGTGAGGCCTTTTTTCTTAGCTCGATTTCGCCAATCAGCGAATTAATAAATAAAATAAAGTGTTAAATGTTTGCGATGCAATTGCTGATGCAATTTATTGATCAGCATAAGCTACGTCATGGTCATATTGGACATAGGTTGCAGATTGTTAAGTTTTTGAACTTGAGCCAAGCGGTTCAGTCCATCCCATTGGTCTACTCTGGATTCTCTCCATCCATTTAGCCATTGCTGTCGGGCAATACCGGTTTCATGGGGGCATAAGCTACGCGATCGACCGTCAATACCGGCTTGGTAGCCTTTTGAAAATGCGCGTTCTGTTTGATCTCGTTTCTGACTTTTCATCCTATAAGGCACCTCTTTATTAGCGCTATTTAGATTTCAGTTAAAGTTATATGGACATCACGAACGACTTGCTACAATACCTCCTTTGGTGACCTAGTGTGTTGGTTTTGACCAGTACACCAACAAAGGTTCCCCTTGTGAACGATTTTATTCTTCTAGATAAATTCCCCTATAGCACTTAATGCTCTAGCGAATTGATTTGACAAGAACACACATATACACGTTTGCATGAAATTTGGCCAATTCGGCTGCAATTACCTGTAAATAGGTTATTAAACTGGCGTTATCAATGACTCAATATCAATTTTTTGCAACCTGTCCTAAAAGTTTGGAAGGACTTTTATTTTCTGAACTATCTCAACTAGGTGCTACCGATCTGCGTGAAACCGTAGCAGGTGTGTATTTTAGTGGCAGCATAGAGACCGCTTACCGTGTGTGCCTCTGGTCGCGGTTGGCTAATAAGATTCTCTTGCCGCTTGTGAGCTTTGACGTTAAAAGTCAGGAGGATCTATACGACGGTGTGCGGGGGATTCGATGGGAAGAGCATCTGAAACCAAACGGAACCTTGTTAGTTGATTTCGTGGGAACAAGCGACGCCATACGTAACACGCAATTTGGAGCAGTAAAAGTAAAGGATGCGATTGTAGATTGCTTGCGCGATACAACTGGCGAACGGCCTTCGGTCGCTAAACAAGATCCAGATCTGCGTATTAACGCTCGTTTAAGCCGCGACAAAGTTGTAGTCAGCTTGGATCTTTCCGGCGATAGCCTGCATCGTCGTGGTTATCGTTTAAAACAGGGCAGTGCGCCTATGAAGGAGAATCTGGCAGCGGGCATTTTGATCCGTTCCGGCTGGCCTGAAATTGCGGCCACAGGAGGTGCATTGCTCGATCCCATGTGTGGCTCTGGAACCATTTTGATTGAAGCTGCCCTTATCGCGGCTGATATAGCGCCGGGTTTAGGACGTGTGAGTTTTGGTTTCGAACGCTGGCTAAAACATGAAGGTCACCTCTGGCAGAGTTTGCGCGATGAGGCCCATGAGCGTCGCCGCAAAGGGTTGGAAAAAAAACTTCCTGAAATTCGCGGTTACGATGCAGATATACGAGTCATTCGTGCTGCCGAAGAAAATATTGTTACCGCTGAGTTGGATCACTGGCTGCATGTCAGTCGTAAAGAGCTTGCTGAATTTAAAAAGCCAACGCACACAGAGTTAAAAAATGGTTTGGTTCTCAGCAATCCACCCTATGGTGAGCGTTTGGGTGAAGTTGAATCACTGAAAATGCTCTACGCACATTTGGGTGAGCGTTTGCGTAATGAATTTCAAGGTTGGCGTGCAGGTGTTTTTACAGGAAACCCAGAGCTTGGCAAGCAGATGGGGTTGCGTGCCGATAAAAAATATAAATTATTTAACGGCACCATTCCCAGTGAATTAATTATGTTTACTATCTCCGCGGAAGCTTTTGTACAAAGCCGCGTAGAGCAAGATGATCGTTTTAGCCGCGATGATGAAAAGCGCATTGCTGCCGAAGAGCGCGTACGTGAAACTAATCGCCAGGAGCAGGCCGCAGCCTTGTCAAACGGTGCGCAGATGTTGGTAAACCGTTTGCAAAAAAACCTAAAGCAATTAAAAAAATGGGCGCGTAAAAACGACGTTAATTGTTACCGTTTATATGATGCTGATATGCCTGAATATTCTGCGGCTATAGACGTCTATTGCGGTCAAATTCAGCCGGGTAAACCAGAGCAGTGGTACGCCAATGTGCAGGAGTATGCCGCACCAAAATCCGTTGACGAGGATCGCGCTGCACAACGTTTTGCCGAAATTGAATTGGCTGTACCTTTTGCATTGGATATCCCCGCGGAACGAATTAGTTACAAACAACGCCGCCGCAATAAAGGCACGCAACAATACGAGAAACTCACTGAATTACCCACGGGGGATGTCTTTAGTGTTCAAGAAGGCGCTGCGAAATTACATATTAATATGTGGCAATACCTTGATACCGGTTTGTTTTTGGATCATCGCCCCGTAAGAAAAATGATTGCCAATATGGCAAAAGACAAGCGGTTCCTAAATCTATTTTGCTATACCGCAACCGCAAGTGTTCACGCCGCTATGGGTGGCGCGCGCTTTACCTTAAGCGTAGATATGTCCAACACGTATTTAAACTGGGCTCGCAAAAACTATGCGTTGAATGGTTTGAGCGAATCAAAAAATCGTTTAGAGCAAGCAGACTGCTTGAAATGGTTGGAAGAAAACGATCAGCAATTTGATTTGATTTTGCTTGATCCACCCAGTTTCTCAAACTCCAAACGCATGGAAGATGTATTAGATGTTCAGCACGATCACGTCAGTATGATTCATCACGCGATGCGCGCTTTGTCGGAAGGCGGAACGCTTATCTTTTCGAATAACTTGCGTAGTTTTAAATTGGATTCGGAAGCGCTATCGGCCTACACAGTCACCGACATCAGTACAAAAACTATTGATGAAGATTATAAACGCAACCCCAAAATCCACCAATGTTGGACAATTACGCATTAAAAAGCTTGGCGACCTTGGTTTGAAGGCTAATGGTTAAATTTTATTAAGTACTGTAACAAATTCGAGATTATTGCATCCAAGTATCAAGTTGATGTTTAGTTCTTATGCCTAGAGGTCGCCATGCTAATTAAGAAGCCAAGTGATATACCCAGCTCAGAAATTACACCAGAATCCATTTATCTGGCGCGCCGAGATTTTATGCGCGGCACAATCGCTACTGGTCTTTTAGGTGCGGCTAGCCTGAATTCGCAGAACCTTATGGCAGACCCGAGTTACACAGCCGCTGAAGCGGTAAACAAGGGGCCTGAATGGTTGAACACCCAAATTGCCCATGCAAAAGCCGATACGCAAAAATTAGCAGAATCCCTAACGCCTTTTGAGAGTGTTACCGGTCATAATAATTTTTATGAATTTGGTTACGACAAGACTGATCCCGCCAAATATGCCAAGCGATTTAAAACAGATCCGTGGAAAGTCGAAATCTCAGGTGAGGTTGCAAAGCCGGGTAAATATAATCTGGAGGATTTGTTAAAAGGCATGGATTTAGAAGAGCGAGTCTACCGTTTGCGTTGCGTTGAAGCATGGTCAATGGTGATTCCTTGGGTGGGCTTCTCACTTGCCAGTTTAATTAAAAGATTTGAGCCCACAAGCAATGCAAAGTATGTGTCGTTTTATACTTTAAATGATCCCAAACAATTTCCAGCACAAGCTAGTTCGTTAAGTACCATCAATTGGCCTTACCGCGAGGCTTTACGTATTGATGAAGCCACGCATCCGCTCACAATTTTGGCGGTGGGTTTATACGGGAAATCGTTACCCAATCAAAATGGAGCACCCTTACGGCTTGTGGTGCCTTGGAAGTATGGATTTAAAAGCATCAAATCAATTGTAAAAATTGAGTTGACTGAGAAGCAACCTAAAACCACATGGAGCATGATTGCTCCCTCCGAATATGGCTTCTATGCGAATGTGAACCCGACTGTCGATCATCCTCGCTGGAGCCAGGCGCACGAGCGTCGCCTACCAAGTAGTTTGTTTAGCCCTAATGTTATCCCAACGCAAATGTTTAACGGCTACGCTGATCAAGTTTCAAGCTTATACACCGGAATGGATTTGCGTAAATTTTATTAAGAGAGGATTGGGTAAATGCCGGTGCTGTGGCGAAGAGTGTCTATATTATTGCTGGGACTAATTCCCTTAGCGTTTATTGTTTATGACGCGGCAAATAATCGCTTAGGGGCAGATCCCGCAAAAGCGATAGTTTTATTCACTGGAACTTGGGCATTTTATTTTCTTCTCATTACCTTAGCTGTTTCTCCATTAAAGCGTATAGCAAATCAAAACTGGTTGATGATACATCGCCGCATGTTAGGTTTGTTCGCGCTGTTTTATGCGATCTTGCATATGCTTGCTTATTTGATATTTATTCTTGGGTTTAACTTTGCAATATTTGGCAGTGAGCTTGTAAAGCGTCCGTATATTTTTTTGACCATACCTGCCATATTTTTGTTAATTATTTTGGGGATTACATCAACCAAGGGGATGATGCGCAAGCTAGGCAAGAATTGGATTAAGCTACATAAAACCATTTACATCGTGGCGATTCTGGCTTGGTTGCATGTATTGCTGCAGGTTAGATCCAGTTATGCTGATGCCGTTTTGTTTGGCGCTTTAACAGCAGTACTGCTTGGCATTCGTGTCAATTGGTCTTTGAAGAAAAAACGTTCTCGAGTGAGCGCCTAAAAGCTCAGTAAATCTTTCAATTCAACCGCGTTGCGACGGGAAATTTCCAGAACTTTGCCGTCGCTCATAGTAATTTCATAACCGTCATTAATTGCTTCTTCGATATTTACTACTTCATTCAAATTAACAACATATTGTCTATTGGCTCGGAAGAAATATTTTTCGGGTAAACGCTCTTCAATGTTATTGAGTGATTTCCTAACAAAAGCGTTTTCTTTGCCAAAAAATACACGCACGTGGTTTTTACAGCTTTCAAAGTAACGAATAGTTTCCAAGGGTACAAGGTGGCATTTGTCGCCGTCTTTTATAAACATGCGGCTATGAATATCAAGCGGCGGCTTGGGTTGGTTTCGGCTGTCTTCGGTATGAATGCTGAGTTTTTCAATCGCTATTTTTAAGCGTTCGTGGCTAATGGGTTTGAGTAAATAATCAACCGTGTTGTAATCGAATGAGCGTATTGCATATTCAGAATAGGCGGTAGTGAAAACAACCTTAGGTGAATAGTCCAGTTTTTCCAATAGATCAAATCCGCTCTCTCCGGGCATGTGTATGTCCAGAAAAATAATGTCCGGCTGATGCTCTTCAATAATGTCCAGTGCTGTTGACGGATGATCTGCCGCGCCGACTATGTCGATTTCGGAATAGTCTTCTAGCATCTTCACCAAACCTTCACGCGCGAGGCGTGAATCTTCCACCACTATAGCCTTCATTGAGATATTTCCTTGGGAATGGTTAGAGTTACGATAAATTGATTTTCCGTTTTTGCTGTTTGCAAATCTGCCGTATCTCCGTAAAGCAATTCGAGTCTTTGTTTGATGTTTTTCAATCCAATTCCAGTTGAAGGTAAACCTTTTTTTATCTCATGAGCTATATGGTTGCACACCGTAAAAATAAGTTTTGACTCTAGTTCTTCACAGGTCACGCTTAGCTGGCCGCCCGCTTTAATATTTTCAATGCCGTGTTTTATGCCGTTTTCAATGAGCATTTGCAAAACCATGGGTGGAACCAAGTAGGTGTCAAAATTTGGTTGAATCGAGAGTGTAAAATCTAGACGATCTTCCAGTTGTGATTTAACGATTTCAATATAGCGATGAATGATTGCAATCTCATCAGCGAGTATCACTTTTTCATATTTGCTGCTCTCCAGTGAATAACGCAATATTTCTGACAGAGACGTAATCATATGATCTGCTTTTTTGGGGCTTTCATGAACCATAAAGCGGATGTTATTCAGTGCATTAAAGAGGAAGTGTGGGTTAAGTTGGTTGGATAGACTGTTTAAGGTTGCATCCTTAAGGCTATGTTGCGCTCTTAAGTACCGCAATTCCGTTTCGCGCGCTCTCTTGCTGGATGTAATACTGTGGTAGAGAAAAATCCACGCCGAAATAAAAATAGTCGTTTGAATCCAATTGCCCATAATTGAACCCATAACGAGTTTCGCCAACGCGTGCTTGTTGTTGGGGTATATAGTTGCAGTAATTTCTGTCCAAAAAAAGGATGAAAAAATAGCGGACATTAAAATCGCTATGGTCAGCCCTGAACTCAGTGAAAAAGCCAAGCTGTACTCTAAAAACTGCTTGCTTGAAAAGGACTCCCACCCAAATGTTTTGTACATATAGCGGAACAGTAAAACAGATAGTGTAAACAGTGGAAACCAGAGTAGATCCCCAAAAAATAAAAAGCGCGCGTACTCATGCAACGGAACAATAATGACCATTTGCGTTGCAGCGAGAAACAACATAAAAAGCCCATGATCGAGCCAGAAGCGTTGATCATGGGGGAAAAACAATACCTTCATGGAAAATCTGCCGCTAGTATTTATTATGGTAAAGGCAAGCACGGGGGAGCTTGCCTTCATGTTTATAAAACTCAGTCAATCCAGCTTCTATAACCGATGATTCCGTGGTAGGCCAGATAGGCTACAAAAAGGACATGAAGCAAGGTAAGTATAGCTGCATTGGCAAGTACCAATTTATTCATTGGTGCATTTCTGTATTTATAGATCGAAATTAAACTAATCAAGCTAAACAGTGGATAGAGCAGTGAGCCTATAAAAAGACTCAAGGACGTTGGAGACAAAGTGCCCAGCTTAAGAATATGGTTGGTAGTCATAACAGGCGCAAAGGTTGCACATAGTGTCAAACTCGATATGAGTGGCCAGACCCTAACCCTTAGGATCGCGCCACTAATTTTTCCGAAAAGCCAGGAAGGGATCCATATCAAGGCAAACAAAATATTGAGTATGCTTAGTGTTATCAAGCAAATGATGAGCACAATCTTCCCGTAAATATAAAATGCAGAAGTACGTTTGTAGGTGTTTTCTTCAATCTGCAGAACTTCTCCCAAAAGCGGATCATTAACCAATGCGATACTGGGTAAGCCGCTCCATGGATTAACCGCTAAATTTTCTGCTATTGCGAAGTCGTTACTCTCCCATCCGCCCGTTAATGGAGAGCGGTGGATTTTGTTATCATCAACTCTTACTTTAATGGTGTCAGTAATTTCGGTAACAAAACGCATGATTTCATTGCTAGGGTTTGCGCGAACGTATATCCCCTGTGCTGCAATTAACTTGGATGATATTGGTGTTGAATGCGGTTCAACTTTTTGTACGTTTTTTAGTAAATAACCATCAATTGAATCGGATATCTGCCATATAGCTGAGCCCATGGTGTTGGTGAAAACTACATAGCCTGCCTGCAGTTCGGGACTGTATTTGACAACTGCTAAGGCGCCGGGAATGCCACCGGTATGGCCGTGAAACGCAACACCATAATCTGAATGCCCTGATGTGGTGTTATGTAATCCGTAACCTGCTATAACACCTGCCGCTGCGCTTAAAGTTGTTTTTGGGGTTTCCATTCGTTGGATAGATTCGGCGGTCAAAATTTGAGTGTTGTTAAACTTACCGCGTTGGATAAAAAAGTGAATGAGATTTGCCATTTCTTTCGCGCTGGAGTTCATTGCTCCTGCAGGGCGATAGATTGGGTAGGAATAGTCTATTAACTCATTATTCATGTACAACTTTGCGCCGTGCGCTTCGTAATCTTTGGAGTGGTAGAAGGTTGTCGTTTGCATATGCAATGGATTTAAGAAACTTTCTTGCACATAGTTTTCAAACTTTTTACCAGTCACTTTTTCGACAATATATGCGCTAACGGCGGGGCCTATATTGCTATAGCCATGGCGTGTACCTGGAACCCAGCGTGACTTGCGGGAATCAGGATGATAATTCAGCGCGTCTATAAGTAGTGATTCATCTGTTGCCTCAAAACCTATTTCGGCCAAATGCAAATCGTCCCAACCCGTAGTGTGTTCCAGTAGATGCGCTAGCAAAATCGGATTGGTCTTCTCCCACTTATTTTCAAATTTAATCTCTGGTGCTAAAACCTTTAACTCATCATTGAGATGTAGCTTTCCTTCTTCTACCAACTTCATGATCGATAGAGCCACAAACATTTTAGAAACCGAGCCAATACGAAACATGGTGTTTTCATCAGCTTTTAGGTGTTTCTCTCGATCGGCTTCGCCTAGTCCAGCAACCCAATAGGGGCCATCCTTGTTTACCAGTGCTACGGCTACTGCGGGCGTGTTGGTATCCTGCCGAATTTTTTCAATTGCAATTTTCAGTTGATCCAATGTTTGAGGGGCTTGTGTTTCCTGAGCAAGCGTTTGCATAGATATAAATGCGTAACATAGTGCGAATATACATGTGAATAACTTCATGGATTTTTCCTTTTTGTTTAATATTAGTTCGTACTGACGCAAAAGAAGCTCAAAATAAATGTGCAGGATAGAAGTTGGTAGCCAAAAACATCTTTAAGATTCAACTGGGCGATGAATAATTTTTGATGGTCTATGAAAGTAATTTTTAAATAAACATGACAATAAAGAGAATTTGAAATATCGAATGTTGTAGCGCTGGGTTGTGGTCGTTGACTGTCCGCCTTTAGGTGAGCGGTAACCAAAATAAGCGCGCACATAAAAACAATAGCGATGAGCTTGCCCATGCTGTATCCCAACTTAATCTGATTTTTCGGGATTGAGATTAAATGGGTAATAGCATGCTTTGGGCATAAAAATGCCGAGCGGTGAAAATCAATTATGAGCGGTGTAAAGCGGGAGGGGGATAAGGCGAGAGAATGCGAATAAGGAAAACACCCAGTAGTTGCCGAATAATCCGGCAACTACTGTATTGGAGCTGAATTAGTCTTTAGCGCGAGACTTGTACTCGTGAGTACGGGTATCAATAATGATGCGATCGCCAATTTCTACGAATGCAGATACTTGAATTTCAGTACCGTTAGTCAAACGAGCTGGCTTCATTACTTTACCTGAAGTATCACCACGAACTGATGGCTCGGTGTAAACAACTTCACGTGTTACAGAGTTTGGTGGGGTAATAGAAATTACTTTGCCATCGTAGAATACGGCTTCACATACATCGTCAATACCGTCTTCAATGTATGGGCCCATGTCGCCGAGTTCGTCAGCAGTCAATTCGTATTGGTTGTAATCGCTGTCTACGAAAACGTACATTGGATCAGCGTAGTAAGAGTAGGTTACGTCTTTACGATCCAGAACGATGTCTTCGAATTTATCGTCTGCTTTGTAAGGAGTTTCAGTCAAATAACCGTTGAGCAAGTTTTTCAACTTGGTTTTTACAACCGCAGTGTTACGACCTGAACGGCTGATTTCTACTTTTTGGATTAACCAAGGTGAACCGTCGATGTTAATTACATGACCGGCGCGTAATTCTTGACCTGTTTTCATGATGACTCTCAATAATGTAAATGGTATTGGCGAACCATACCGATTGCTGGGATAAATTCGGCGGCTACTATAGCGTTTTTTGGCAAAATTGCACCATATTTGAAGCTAAATCCCCCAAAGAATTTAGGTGCTGGCACCAGTCACGGGTGTGAGTTTGCCAGTTCTCAAGGCTGTCTAAACAGGAGTTCCAGCTTTCTGTAACATCTTCGCCTCTGTTCCAATGATGCCAGAGGCCGGTGATAGCAGCAGCGAGTTCTGGTGTGGCTTTGCTAAGGTAAAGCTTCAAAAAAGCATCAAGTTTGGTGAGGTGAATGTCGTCTTCTTGAGGGTAGATGTGCCAAATAAAAGGTTTTTGCGCCCATTGGGCGCGTACGAAGGAGTCTTCTCCCCGTACAAAATTTAGGTCGCAGGCCCATAAAAGCTCGTCATAACCACGTTGGGTTAGGAATGGAATAACTTTTATGGTGAGCGAGTCTTTTGTGATTTCGTCATGGCAACGCTGTGGCTTGCCGAAGTAGTGGGTGATGTCCGGTAGGATTTTTCCTTCGGGAACGAGACATAAAATTGTTCGACGAGATGCTGCCAAAGTATCCAGAAGGGAGGTTACCGCGCTGTTTTCGTAGCCGAATAGAGAAATCACTAGCTCAGCATCGAGCTTGCTTATGCCTAATGATCTGAACAGACTGGCGCGCCGCTCAGCATCACTAACAAAAGCGTCTCGCTCGTTTATAAGGTGTGCTTCTTTTAATAGTCCCCCCGTTTTGGGCGTAAACCCGGGGAAGAAGAAAGTCTTTTTCAACCTGAGGCTCGGGTGTGGCGAGAGCAGCCCATGGCAGCCTTCAACCCAATCTTCTGCACTTAGATACTCCAAGTTGAACCAGTGCGGCGGGGCGATTCGGTTTTTCATGGCCGTTAAGTAAACGATCGGAAGTTCGCAGGCGAAGGCTTCTATAACAACATCCGCAGCGTCTTCTATAGCGAAATCCTCATGCCAGACGCGAACATCAACCCCTTCAAGTTGCTGCTGATCTTGATGTGCTGCAGCTGGCCAAATTTTAGTCAATGCTGAGATGTCATCGACCCACAATCGAACCTTAAAGGGGTATTCCGCTGCTAGCTGTCTTGCCAAGCGCCAAGACACACCTATGTCCCCAAAGTTATCGACGACGCGACAAAAAATATCCCAAGTCTTAAAGGGGCGCTGGCTCATGTAATCTTCTTGCTGTGGGGAAAAATAGGGCGCTATTATGCGCGACATTTCTTTAACTCGGACGAATTTTTATGGCGTCGCTCCAAGACCAACTCCTCAAAGCCGGCTTGATTGATGGCAAAAAAGCCAAGCAAGCCAATAAAGAGAAACGCAAAGAAACCAATGTTGCTCGTCGTTCCGCTGAACCCGTGGTGGATGAGGTGAAACAATCCGCTGAGCTGGCAAGGCAGCAAAAAGCCGAGCGAGACCGTGAACTCAACCGTCAACGCAACGCTGAACAAGAGCAAAAAGCCGTTGCGGCACAGATAAAACAGCTCATCGAAAATCACCGGCAGCCTAAAGGTGCAGGGCAAAATGATGTTGAATACAACTTCACTGATGGCAAGCTCATCAAAAAAATGCGTGTTTCGGCCCTAGTGTTGGAGCAAATCGCTCGGGGTGTGCTGGGGGTCGTAAAATTAGGCGAAGGTTACGAGGTTGTCCCACGTATCGTTGCAGACAAAATTGCGCTACGCGATGCGAAATCAGTATTGGTTGCTAATGTAAAAAGCCAACAGCAAACCGAGGAAGATGATCCTTATAAAGACTATGTAATACCCGATGATTTGATGTGGTAACACAAAACGCAAGACTTGCCTATTCTTAGAACTTGGCTCAGTTTATGTCATAATAACGCAACAATTACTACAGGCGAATTTACTATGTTAGATATGTTCACAGGGCTTAGTTTTGCGTTTGGCCTAGCGCTTTTCTTGTCCGTTGCATTTGTATTGGCTTATGAATTCATCAATGGTTTTCATGACACAGCCAATGCTGTTGCAACCGTTATCTATACCAAAGCTATGCCGCCGCATATGGCGGTAGTTGCGTCAGGTGTGTTCAATTTTTTGGGTGTAATGATTGGTGGGCTTGGCGTGGCTTACGCGATTGTCCACCTCTTACCTGTTGACCTGCTGCTTAATATTAGCTCGTCTTACGGCATGATTTTAGTGTTTTCATTGCTGCTATCTGCAATTTTCTGGAATTTGGGGACTTGGTATTTCGGAATCCCTTGTTCGAGTTCTCACACCTTAATTGGTTCTATTTTAGGTGTTGGCGGTGCTCATGCATTACTTTCGCACTTGCCTCTTGCTGAAGGTGTTAATACCAAAAAAGCCACAGATATTATGCTGTCGCTACTTATTTCTCCCCTCGTTGGTTTTATCATTGCTGCATTAGTGCTGCTGCTTTTGAAAAAAGTCTGGCCGGGTCAAAAAATTCACAAAACGCCAGAAGAGCGCGAAAAAATTGATGGTAAAAAGCACCCACCTTTTTGGACTCGAGCGACGCTTGTAGCTTCTGCGATGGGGCTAAGTTTTGTTCATGGTTCGAACGATGGGCAGAAAGGTATAGGTATGTTGATGTTGGTGTTGATTTGTATGGCACCGGCGCAATTTGTATTGGATTTGAATACATCTGCAATTGATATCGATAAAACTCGCCATGCTGCGAGTTATATTGAAAGCATTTATAAAAATAACCAAGAAGCCTTATCTAAAAAAATCGACTTTTCAAAAACAGAAGCGACTGCGGTATCAGAAGAAAAGTGCACCAGCAAAAACGCATTTGTGGCTATTAGTAGCTTAGGCGCCCAACTTAAAGACGTTACGGATTACAGTAAGCTCAGCGTTGAAAACCGTCGTGAAGTTCGCCGCATTTTGCTGTGTATTGATGATACGGCTAAGAAAATGTCTAAAGTAGAGGGTGTTGCTAGTAAAGATAAAGATGAATTGAACAAACTACGAAAAGAAATTACCGCTACAACAGAATTTGCACCCTATTGGGCTATTGTTGCGGTTGCATTGGCTTTAGGTTTGGGAACTATGACAGGCTGGCGTCGAGTTGTTAAAACCGTTGGTGAAAAAATTGGTAAAACCGGTATGACATATTCACAAGGTATGTCTGCGCAAGTGACGGCCGCTACAGCAATTGGTATTGCCAGTATGACGGGGATGCCAGTATCAACTACCCATGTGCTTTCATCTGCGGTGGCCGGAACCATGGTGGCCAATAAATCAGGCCTGCAGTTCTCAACCATTAAAACTATTCTCATGGCATGGGTGCTCACTTTGCCAGCGACTATTTTGTTGGCGGGTGGATTGTTTTATGTAGGCGTTAAAGTGTTCCTGTGATTTGCTTAAGGTAAATCTGCAACATAAAAAAGCCGAGCAAATGCTCGGTTTTTTTATAGGTGTTATTTGAAGCTTATTTAACCGGGAGTCGTAATCTTCGCGCAGCGGGCATCCAGTCGTTTAACTCAAAATCAACAGCTGGATCTCCGCTCCGCGAAGATGACGATAGAGTTTTAAATTTAATTATCCCTGAGCAGCAGGCAGATAATTTTTGGGAGCTGGGATACTAACAAACTCTAGCTAAGTCTAGATTTCTCCCAAGAAACCACCTGACTGCCTCTCCCACAGCTGCGCATAAATACCACCCTGAGAAATTAATTCGTGATGCGTACCTTGCTCAACAATGCAGCCTTTATCCAACACAATAAGGCGATCTAGTGCGGCAATGGTTGATAAGCGATGCGCAATGGCAATAACGGTTTTGCTTTGCATGAGTTTGTTCAAGTTGGTTTGAATAGCCGCTTCAACTTCAGAATCTAATGCCGAGGTTGCTTCATCTAAAATTAAAATGGGTGCTTGTTTGAGCAGTACGCGAGCAATAGCTATACGCTGGCGCTGACCGCCAGACAGTTTAACTCCGCGCTCGCCTACGTGAGCATCGTACCCCGTACGACCTTGGTTGTCAGAAAGGTGCAAAATAAATTCGTGCGCTTCGGCTTGTTTGGCCGCTTCAATCATATCAGCGTCGGTAGCGTCGGGTTTTCCATAGAGCAAGTTGTCGCGAATTGACCGGTGAAGCAAGGATGTGTCTTGCGTAACCATGCCAATTTGAGCGCGCAAACTTTCTTGTTGAACCAAGGCAATATCTTTACCATTAATTAGAATGTTGCCGCTTTCTACATCGTAAAAACGCAGTAATAAATTCACCAAGGTTGATTTGCCAGCGCCAGAGCGGCCAACTAATCCAATTTTTTCGCCGGATTTAATATTGAGATCAAAGCTGCGAATCAGCCCCTCTGATTTGCCATAATTGAAATTAACACGTTTAAATTCAATATTGCTGGCTGTCAGTTCAAGCGGCTGCGCATTTTCTATGTCTTGTACTTCGCGTGGGCTAGATAGGGTATTTAAACCGTCTTTGGCGGTGCCGATATTTTCGAATAGGGCAGACACTTCCCACATAATCCATTGAGCCATACCGTTCAGGCGTAACACCAAGCCTATTGCTGCGGCAATCGCGCCAGTGGTAATGGCAAGATTGCCCCATAACCAAATAGACACAAATGCAACTGCGAAAATCAATGCTGCATTAATCGCCCACACGCTGGAACTTAAAGCAGTAGCTAACCGCATTTGCGGGTGAACCGTTGTTAAAAAATGTTCCATGCCTTGCTTCGCGTATTCTGCTTCGCGGTTGGAATGCGAAAACAATTTAACGGTAGATATGTTGGTATAGGTATCTACCAATCGGCCGGTCATATCGGAGCGCGCATCTGCCTGACGCATGGCTGTTTTCGCAAGCCGTGGTAAAAAGTAATAAAGCAATCCTGCGTAGCTTAATACCCAAATCACAAGGGGTAGGGCGAGGCGTAAGTCCAAGCTACCTAACAAAACCAAAATGCTTGAAAAATAAACGAAGACATAAAGTAGTACGTCTAACAGCTTCATAATGGTTTCGCGAACGGCCAGTGCAGTTTGCATAACCTTTGTCGCAACGCGACCTGCAAATTCATTTTGATAAAACTGGTAGCTTTGACCTAACAGGTAACGGTGAGCTTGCCAACGAATCCGCATGGGAAAGTTGCCCAGCAGGGTTTGATGCATGATAAGCCCATGCAGCAAAACGGTTAGGGGTAAACCAATCAGTACAATTGCACCCATCATCACCAATTCATGTTGTGATTGGCTCCAAAAATTTTCAGGACTGTGGGTGTTTAACCAATCGACTAATTTACCGAGAAAACCAAATAGCGATACCTCCATGACGGCTATGGCGCCGGTTAATAACGCCATTGAAATCAAATAAAATTCTGTGCCGCGCGCGTAATGACGGCAAAATGCAAACAGAGTTTTAGGCGGAGCCTTAGGATGTTCAGGGGGAAAAGGCTTGATTAAATTCTCAAAAAATTGATACATAAAAGGGTCGCTAAGATAAGTTCATCAGAACACGGCAATAAGCGTGTGATCTAGGTAGGAAGTGGCGAAAATATTATCATTTTTCGAGCCTATAAGCTTGCTTCAAAATGTTAAGATTGGCACCTTACTGACAATTGTAACTACCTAGTATTCAGGTTGATTGGACTGAACCAAATACATCGAATTCTCCGTAACGCTCATAAAGAGACAAACAATGAAAAACGCTTTGGTTGTTTACGCCGCCGCTAGTTTAGGGGCACTTTTGCAATGCCTTGTGATGTGGCTGTTTAGCCGTTATGGCGTCACTCACAATCTGAATGTACATATAGCGGGGTCACTTTCACCCGCGTGGTTGTATCCCCATCTTGTGTGGGGCGGCTTATGGGGTTTTCTATTTTTGTTGCCTATTTTAACCAGCAGCATGTTCGCACGCAGCCTTGTGCTCGCACTCATTCCTGCGGGGGTTCAATTGTTTGTTATTTATCCTTTTTACGAGGGTAAGGGTTTTGCGGGCTTGTCGCTGGGTTTATTTACGCCGTTTTTGGTGTTGTTTTATTGGTGGGTATGGTCGTTTGCAACTGTTGTGATCTTAAAGTTGGCAAGGTAGAAATACAGGTATAACTGGATAAAAAATGAAATATTTAACACGCTACGTAATTGCATTATTTTTTTCTGTGAGCTGCGCTGCGCAAGCACAATTTCTTCCTGATAATACAAGCCTGAATATGGAGTCAGTCAAACGTTGGATGGGTTCCAATCGAGACTTTGCAAATGTTGTTCAGGTTTTAGAGCCTATGAACAAAACAGAAGAAGATCTAAAAAAGTTTGAAGCATTACCCGCTTCCGAACAAGATGCAAAAATTGCAGCCTTTCTTCAAAAAAATAATTTAATCAGCACAGTTCAGCCTATTGTTAGTCGTCATGGTTGGAAGTCAGTGGGTGAATATATGCGTTTAAGTACGCGTTTGGGGAATGCTATTGCCGCTTATTTTTTTGCACAAAAATTGGCGAACCTAACGGAGGAACAAAAGAAAGCACTGCGTGCTAAAACAGATTCGGCGGTGTTAAATGCGCCAGCAGGAGATGTTGCATTTGTAAAAGGGAATGAAGTTTTGTTGAAGTCTTACATTCAGGCTTATGCACAGGGAATGTAATTAGCGCTAAAAACAGCTTTGGTTATTTTTTGCGTCTAACCAAAGCCGAAGTTTCATTAGTAATTAATCAATGCACCGCTGCGGTAATCTTGAATTGCCTGTTCAATTTCATCCGGCGTATTCATTACAAAGGGGCCGTACTGCGCTATAGGTTCTTTGAGCGGAATACCTGCCAGCAAAATAAAGCGCGTGTCTTTGCTTAATGCTGCTACCGATATTTCATCGCCCGCGCCTAAGAGTCCCGCATTGCCTGCTTCTAGTTTGCGCGCATCTTCCCCGATCGCAATGGCACCTTCATAAACATAAATAAACGTGTTATGCGTTGCTGGAATCGCGTGAGCAAATTTTCCGTTCAAAGGTAAATGCACATCCCAATAAATTGCTTGGGTAGTGAGGCCTTGAATAGGGCCGCTAATGACTTTGCCATCAATCACCGCTGTATTGGCGATGACTTTTATACAACCGCCGTTAGAAAGCTGCGCAATAGGTATATCGCTTGATGGAATATCCTTGTAGTGCGCAGGTTTCATTTTTTCTGCTGCTGGCAAATTCAACCACAACTGAAAGCCGCGCATTAAGCCATGTTCTTGCTGTGGCATTTCGGAGTGGATAATGCCGCGACCTGCAGTCATCCATTGCACATCGCCATTTTTCAAATGGCCTTTATTGCCCATGTGGTCTTCATGCAGCATGTGACCTTCAAGCATATAAGTGACAGTTTCAAACCCGCGATGCGGATGCGATGGAAAGCCAGCAATATAATCACTGGCGCTTTCTGACCCAAATTCATCCAACATCAAAAAAGGATCAAAGCGTGCCTGTTGCGTTTGCCCCAAGCTGCGTTTAATACGCACTCCCGCACCATCACTGGTGGCTCGGGCCGGAATAATTTGCTGGAGTTGCTTTTGCATCTTGTTCACCTCAATGTTGAGTGATGTTGGTTCGCTATCATAGCCTGATTTATTTATCAGGCGGCAGTTGCCTGCTCAATTTCACGACGCGCTTCGGTTAAAGATTTATCTTTCGCATCTGCAATGCTCAAACCTTCGGCGTAAATGTAATTGATGGATTTAATGCCCAAGAAGTTAAAGAAAGAATTCAAAAATGCTGTTTGTGAATCTGAATCTTTACCTACATGGAAACCACCACGAGCGGCGATGAAATACACAGGCTTGTCTGCCAACAATCCAACTGGGCCGGTTTCGGTGTATTTGAAAGTCACGCCAGCGCGCGCCAATTGGTCGAAGTAGGCTTTCAAGGTTGAAGGCACCCCAAAGTTGTAGAGCGGAACGCCAATCACAACGGCATCTGCGTTAGCTAACTCAGCTACCAAGGTGTCAGAAAGTTGCACAGCAGCTTGTTGCTCGGCAGTACGGCTTTCTGCAGGGGTGAAGAAGGCTTGTACGGTTGCTGAGTCCAAATGTGGAATTGGGTTCTTGGCCAAGTCGCGAACAATCACCTTGCCGCCTGGGTGTTTGGCTACCCAGTTTTGAACGAATTCGTTCGCCAATGCGCTTGAGTTGCCATGGTCGCTAAAAAGGCTGCTGTTAATCTGTAATAAAGTGCTCATTTTACTATCCTCACCAATCTGGTCTGTTCATTTGTGGATGCGTTTAGGCTGCTTGGGCTTTCAAGCTTTATCGCCGTGAGGCCATTAAATGATTTGACGAGCGAATGATAAATAGCGATATTTGGCGATATTTGATCGAAAAATTGAATCAAACGTAGAGATGAGAACCTATGAATACACCATCAAGCTCTGCCGTTACAGAAAATAAAGTCACACTGGAACAGTGGCGAGCGCTGCTAGCAGTGATAGATGCAGGCGGCTACGCCAAGGCCGCGGAGCAGCTCAATAAGAGTCAATCCGCCGTTTCCTACGCCATAGCGCAGCTGGAAACGGCGCTAGGCGTTAAGGTATTTAACCTGCAAGGGCGCAAAGCGGTGGCTACGCCTTCCGGCGAGTTACTCTATCGACGAGCCAAACAGCTTTTGGAGCAGGCCGAACGACTGGAAAAATCCGCTGAGTGCTTGTCTATTCATGTCGAACCGCTGGTAAAAATCGCAGTTGATATCATTATTCCGCCGGCTAAGGTGCTCTATTGCTTGTCGTTATTTGCCAAGGATTTTCCGGATACGCGGGTTGAATACTACGAAACGGTGCTGAGCGGTACGGAAGACATGCTGCTTAAGCGGCAGGTTGATTTGGCGATTGGAGGATTTGTGCCAGCGGGATTTATTGGCGATAAGGTCATGACAGCCAAGTTTCATGGTGTGTCCGCCGCTAATCATCCTCTGCAACAACTGGGGCGCGAGGTAGGTTATGAGGATATGCGCCAGCATCGCCAAATCGTCGTTCGTGATTCAGGCCAGTACCGCCGCCATACCGTGGGTTGGCAAGAGGCCGATCAGCGCTGGACAGTGAGCCATATCAAGACCTCACTGGACGCGATTCGTATGGGGCTAGGTTATGCGTGGTTGCCTGATGCCTACACCAAAGACGATATCGAGGCCGGAACATTAAAGTATCTGCCAGTAGAGGTAGGTTCTGAACGTGAGGGTGCGGTGTATTTAACCTTTGCAGATAAAGAGTTTGCAGGGCCAGGTACTAAGCGCCTCGCCGAGATTTTCAAAGAGTGTTTGCCCATCGCTTGCAAAGGTAAACACGACTCCTGACATGACTTGTCAGCTGTTGCGGCTATGATGCCGCCCATGATGTGAGTCCTTAACCAATTATTGGGAACCCAATCCGCTAATGAGCAAACTCTTTCAAGTACAAAGTGATTTTCCGCCCGCTGGCGATCAACCTGTTGCCATCGCGAAATTGGTGGAAGGCATTAACGCCGGCCTTGCGCACCAAACGCTCTTAGGGGTAACCGGTTCGGGCAAAACATTTACTATCGCGAATGTGATTGCAGAGATACAAAGACCCACCTTGGTAATGGTTCATAACAAAACTCTCGCCGCGCAGCTGTACGGTGAATTTAAAGAATTTTTTCCCAAGAATGCGGTGGAGTATTTCGTGTCTTATTACGATTACTACCAACCTGAAGCTTATGTTCCTTCATCGAACACGTTTATCGAAAAAGATTCATCGGTGAACGAACATATCGAGCAAATGCGATTGTCTGCGACAAAAGCGCTTATGGAGCGTAAGGACGCAATCGTCGTCGCAACGGTATCGGCGATTTACGGCTTGGGGGATCCAGAAGCCTATATGAAAATGCTGCTGCATTTGGTGCGCGGCGATAAAATTGATCAGCGTTCTATTTTGCGTCGTTTGGCTGAATTGCAGTACACGCGCAATGATGTGGATTTTTATCGCGCGAACTATCGTGTACGTGGCGATGTTATTGATATTTATCCCGCTGATTCAGATTGCGATGCGGTGCGCGTTGAACTCTTCGACGATGAAATTGAAAATCTTTCAATCTTCGATCCTTTAACTGGAGAAGTGCTGCGCAAAATTCCTCGCATCAGTATTTACCCTAAATCTCACTATGTAACGCCGCGCGAAACAATTGTTGAGGCTATCGATCAAATCAAAGAAGAATTGCGCGAGCGCTTGGAACAATTGCGCGAAAATAACAAATTAATTGAAGTGCAGCGTTTAGAAGAGCGTACGCGTTACGATTTAGAGATGATGCAAGAACTGGGCTATTGCAACGGTATTGAAAACTACTCGCGCTATTTATCAGGTCGCCAACCGGGTGAACCGCCGCCAACGCTATTTGATTATTTGCCATCGAACGCGCTCTTGGTGTTGGATGAATCACACGTAACAGTTCCGCAAATTGGTGCTATGTATAAGGGCGACCGCTCGCGCAAAGAAACATTAGTGCAATACGGTTTTCGCTTGCCGTCAGCGCTTGATAACCGCCCCATGCGCTTTGATGAGTGGGAACGACTCGCGCCACAAATGATTTTTGTGTCCGCAACCCCCGGCAAATACGAAGGCGAGCACCAAGGGCAGGTAGTGGAGCAAATTGTGCGCCCTACAGGTTTGGTTGATCCTGAGATCGAGATTAGACCAGCCGGCACACAGGTAGATGATGCGCTCTCTGAAATTCACTTGCGTGTAGAAAAAGACGAGCGGGTTCTTATTACCGTTCTGACCAAACGAATGGCTGAAGATCTCACCGAATATTTAACCGAACACGGCACAAGAGTGCGTTATTTGCACTCAGATATAGATACTGTAGAGCGTATGGAAATTATTCGTGATTTCCGAATGGGTGAGTTCGATGTGCTAGTTGGTATTAACCTTTTGCGCGAAGGTTTGGATATGCCAGAGGTTTCGCTCGTGTGCATATTTGACGCAGACAAAGAGGGTTTTTTGCGTTCAGATCGCTCGTTAATTCAAACCATTGGTCGCGCGGCACGTAACCTTAACGGTAAAGCAATTCTTTATGCGGATAAAATTACGGATTCCATGAAGCGTGCAATTGATGAAACTGATCGCCGTCGTGAGAAACAAATTGCTTTCAATACCTTGCACAATATTACCCCCAAGGGCATACGCAAAAATGTTCAGGATATCATGGAGACATCTGTAGTTCCTGGCGCTGGTGGGCGTGCAGCCCGAAACCGAGCGGCTGCTGCAGAGAAGCAAGGAAAGTATACTGTTGCAGTTGATCCTAAAAATATTTGGAAGTCTATTGAATTGCTGGAAAAGCAGATGTTTCAAGCGGCGAAAGATTTGGAATTTGAATCGGCTGCTAAATTGCGTGATCAAATTGAAAAGCTGAAGAGGCAAGCGCTGTAGAATTTTTACCAGCGCAAATCACAAGGATGTGAGCTAAAATAAAATTAAATGGACTAGAACAATAACTTTCTATGTTAAACCTCATCCTCCCAGTAATTTTTCCTTCATGGCGGTTTTTTAGCGGTATTGGTCCATCGCCAAGAATTGAGTACGCTTTTTTGGAAAGTGAATCCGCTGAAGCAGACGAGTGGTTCGAGTTTCGGCCATTGATTGAACGGGTAGGTTTCAAACGTGGGTTATTTCGTTTATTTCATAACCCAGAATGGAATGAGACACTTTATATTAATACCTGCGCTGAGCGTTTGTTTGAAGGCCATTCCAGCATGCGTGAGCAGGAAATCATGAGGCGCCTGCTTGAAGCTGTTCGTAACAACGTAATTGCAACAAAGCCTAACTATCCATTTTTCACTTACAGACTCGTTGCACTCATGCGCGAAGAGAAGGGCATTGTAAAAACAGTGACCTTTACGGCGACTCCTGTTCATCTTTTGAGTGAGTTATCGAAGGATGCGCAAACGGAGGCTGATAAATGTTAATTGAGCAAGCCGTTCGCTGTTCAGAGATCATTCTCGCATTTGCTTACGCCCAACAAAGTTTAGAATTTATCCGTGGTTTGCAGCCTGAGAAAGCCTTGGGCTGTATTCGGTTTGTATTTTCGGTATTGCTATTATTGGGTGTTTACCCTGTGGCGGTTGAAGCAGGTTTGTTAATTATTGCGTGTATTTTGTTGTACCGCTTCCAGGGCCCTTACTGTGGTGGAAGTGATTGCATGAGCATTCTGGTTTTGCTGTGTTTGTTTTTATCGCATATTGCACCCACGCAATTCTGGCGCGAAATCGCCTTAGGCTACTTGGCTTTCCAGTTAACCTTTTCTTATTTTCAAGCTGGGTACATCAAAGTCATTAACCCTGAGTGGCGGAACGGCCAAGCCTTGACTGACGTTTTCGCCATAACCGCTTACCCAGTAAGCCAAAAAGTTCGCCAATGGGCAAGCCACCCCAATGTGATGTTTAACATGAGCTGGGCGGTAATGATTTTTGAATTGGTATTTCCCTTATCGCTGTTTAATCACTACGCACTTGTTTTTGCTTTAGCGGTAGCTGCTAGTTTTCATCTGGCCAATGCTTGCCTATTTGGTCTAAACCGCTTTTTTTGGATATGGCCTGCGGCTTATCCCGTCATCTTGTGGTTTCACGCACGCATAATGGAGAGTTAATAAGGTGAGGTGGAAGCGCTTCCCGCGTATACTAAACACCTATTTCAGTAAGTGAGCACCGCAATGGCAATTCCCAATAAAATTCCTTATGACACTCTTTTTGATTTATGGCGCAACTGGCTTGGCCAAAGCGAATGGGGCGCCCTAGACAAATGGTTAAAAAATCAGCTTCGCAAAAATACCAACCCTTATTCTGAATTTGCGTCATCAAAAAACCAAAACCGCGAACTTAGCTTATGCATGTTTTCTGCCATGCGCTATTTTCAGCTTGCTTGTGCTTTGGAAGAAAGCTATCAGCAGAAGCAAATTCCTGATTGGAAGCAATGGGATAAAACTTGGGGGAAATCTAATGCAAAAAAAATTCCTGTCGCAGGTTTTTGGTTTTGGATTGCTTTGAGGGAAAAAAATGAAAATGCCGCGCCAAAAGCTTTGCGCGATTCCGCGGCGCGCAAGGAATGGTTCGAAAAGTTAGAAAAATATTTCAGTGTAAGTGAACAGCCTGAAGAGTTGCTGTTATGGGCTGGATTGCGCCCGCAGTGGTTGGAGTTATTAGAAGAGCGGAGAATTGCGTCGACTTGGACTCACGAACAACTAACAGAGTTCATCGAACAACAAAGCACAACACCGCCTTTATGGCTACGAATTCAAAAAAATCTCGCGGTGGATGAAGTTGTTAAAAAGCTCCAGCAAGATTCTGTTCACGTTGAAGTGGATGGTGAGGGCCGTTTATTTGCCGCGGGTGGTAAGCATTTATCGGGTGCTCAAGCGCATAAAGAAGGTTGGGTGGAAATTCAGGATTTGGCGAGCCAGCAAATTGCGCTCGCAGTAGACGTGAAACCAGGCCAAAAGGTCTGGGATGCGTGCGCTGGCGCTGGCGGAAAATCCTTGGCGATAGCGGCCCGAATGAATAACAAAGGTGTAGTCATAGCAACTGATTTACACGGCTACAAATTGGAAGAATTGAAGCGCAGAAGTAAGCGCGCAGAGTTTCACAATATTCGTAGCTTTGAATGGTCTGGCGATGAACCCTTGCGACTCCCGAAAGAAATTGCCCAACAACAAGGCTTTAATTGGGTGTTGGTAGACGCGCCTTGCAGTTCGTCGGGAACTTGGCGGCGCAATCCTGATGCGCGTTGGCGATTTGATCCTGAAGACACGCAGGAACTTGTAAGCTTGCAGCAAAAGATTTTAGGGAATACGGTGAATGCTGTACGTAAACAAGGACATTTAGTTTATGCAACCTGTAGCTGGCAATGCAGTGAAAACGAAGCACAGATCGATTGGCTGTTAAAAAGTTATCCTGAATTTAAACTCGTGTATCAAAAAATGCTGGGCGTACCTCAGCAAGATTCAGATGCAATGTTTGTTGCAGTGTTAAAGCGAGATTAATTGTTTTTTCGTAAAAAAAGGCGGAGGTTTTTTTACGCTCCGCCTTTTTTTTAACTCTTACTTCATATAATCGATCTGATTAAACCGTTTTTTGAAAGTGAAAAATTTTGATGGTTGCTGGTGCAATTTGGAAACGAGTTGTACGCGCATCAAAGCTTCCTTCTTGAATTACAACGTCTGGCTTTTTACCAACAGCGTTGGTTGCATCAAGATTTTTTCCAATCAATGTAAAGCTCTTACCTTTTAGGCCTGCGTTAAAACCTTCAAAGAATAAGTCCAGGCCTTGTGCTGTTTCAGTGGGGTTAACAACTGCCACGGTTAACACTTTTTCATCGCTCGTAAGCGCGGCCATCACGTCCAATGGGTAGGTCGCGCTGCCGGTGTTAACTTTGGGTTGATCACCACCCGCTGGATATTGCGGGGCAGGCTGGGGCGAATTACCACTTACACCAACTGGTATTGTTCCAAAATGCTTGTTGTATAGTTGGAATACCCGACCCTTAGCGCTGATAGTTGAACCTGTTGCATTCACGTTCATCCACGCAGTTGCCATGGTGTAACCAGCCATGTCTATAAAGTCGGTGTGCTTGAAGAATTCATGAAAGGCGATTGCAGTTGCTAAGGTGCCTTTCATGCTATCGCGGAAGCTGTAAGCCCACTCGTCAAAGAATACTTTTATTTTTCCATCGTTTAATTCAGGAAACGCTTTTTTGTATTCTTCCCACGCATCTGCCATGGTTGCAACACGTTGTGCAGGTTGCCTTGCCCATTCAGTTAAGGATTGCTTAACATCAAAGAGTTTCCCGGTTTTTAAATCAAACCGTTTATTTTCTGGTGGATAGGCGTGGGTTGCCAGTGCATCGAATTTGCCTTTGCAATGTTTAAACATGCCATAAGCCCAGTCACGCTCTGATCCCACTTTCACTTCGGGTTGTCCCTCAATGAAAATACCTTGGCCTGTTGTCATTTCATCGACAAAGCCACCGGGTGCAATAATGTAAATTGAAGGATCAACTTCACGCATAGCATCGGCAAATAAATTGTGTTTGATAACGTATTGATCGCGTGACATGTGACCGAATTGCCAATGGCCATACATTTCATTACCGATATTCCAGTATTTTACTTTGTAGGGTTCTTTGCGACCGTTTGCTGCTCGCTTAGCTCCCCAGAAAGTATCTGCTGCGCCATTGACGTACTCAACAATTTCCGCACCGGAACGAGGTTCACCATAGCCGGTGTTTACACACCAATAGGGTTCGCAGTTAATAAGCTCGCACATATGCAACAGTTCGTCTAAACCTGCATCGTTAGGTTGCAGTGCTTTCCAAACCGGATCAAAAACGGGTGGGCGCTTGTCTTGATCACCAATGGTGTTTTTCCAGTCGTAAGCAGAAATAAAGTTGCCGCCGGGCATACGCAAAATTTTGCAATCCATTTCTTTCATTAATGCGATTGTGTCTGCACGGAAACCATTAATATTATCTGCAGGCATTATAGAAACTGCACCTACACGGAAGCTACCTGAACCCGTTGCAGTAATTTCCAATCGAGCCTCAGTGGTATCAGTTTTGGCGGTAAATTTAAGCGGAACCGTGCTCCAATCTTTAGAGGCTTTTACTTTTACAGTTTGTTTGCCTTTACCTTCAATCAAACTCACAGAAATTTCGGTATCTTGATCTGCACTTACTACTATTCTACCTGTGTAAGCTTTTCCACCAACAAGCCCAATATGAGATTGTGCAATTCCAGCGGGGGTGGAAGAGAGCTTAATTTGCGGGCTGTGTTTGCCTACGTAAGGATTTTTTTCATCTAACGAAATATTTGATACCGAACCAACCGCTGTCCATTTATGGATGTAAGCCATAGATGCGCGAAAGTCTGCCGGATCTGGTTTTGGTTCTTCGGCGGCTAAAACGCCGTAATAAAATTTGCGGTCGTGCAACACTTCAGCCCACATGGTGTGGTTAATAATGTTTGCGCCGTGTTCCAAAAACCCACCGTACATGTATGGATTAATCGGAGGAAATTTTTGGTTAGTATTAATAACGCCTTTTAGTGGTGCCGATGTTGAAGCTACAGCATAGGATGGAATACTCAATGCACCTGCAAGCCCTGCAGTTCCCAAAAGCATATTTCGTCTGGTGATTGCTGATAGTTTATCCACGTTGTTCTTCCTAAAGTTATTTTTAAAAATAATAGGTAAGTTTCTGATATATTTTTCTATCAAGAAACTGATTGTTTGAAGCCTGGCCGGAGATGCTAGGGGCTTTTTTAAAGCTCTGATTATTGGGCAAATGGATGTTGATTGCTCTCCAAAATGCGCTTAAATGCTAGCAGCATTAGTTATGCATTACTATAGTAATTCTATAAGACAAATTGATCTGGAATGAAAATCTGCGTAAAGAACTGAGGCTCAATTATTCAAAAAATATGGAAGTTTTTTTAAGGGGTAGACGGAGTGAACGCAGCTATGTATTCACTCCAAAAAAGAAATGTTTTTAATGTTTGACAGCAGGGATGGTTATAAAGTTGGAATCAGTTAACCAATCCGCTAAGCGTTGCGGCCAATCGCGAAGCCCTTTAAGCGTTGTGCGCTGCCCCATATTAAAAGCATGATCACCTTTTGCATATAAATGAATTTCTGCGGGAATTTTTGTTGTTTGGTAGAGCTGAGCTAAATCAATAATAGGTTTTGCGCAACAAGCATCATCCATTGCTGCGACCATAAACGCCGGTGGGGCTGTTGCATCAAGACTTGTAGGAATCCAGCGCGGACCCGGGTAAACCAGAATTTGAAAGTTGGGTTTACCATTTGCTCGGTCGATAGGATCTTTTGCTTTTGGGTCACCATCGCCCGATCCGTAGGCAACGCTGGAAACAATTTCTCCACCGGCTGAAAAACCCATGATGCCTAGTTTGTTCGGATCAATCTCAAACTCTGCTGCGCGGCTGCGAATAGTTCGCATAGCACGATATGCATCTTGTTGTGGGTGTACGTCAACAGAGTAGGGAGAATTTTCTTGCAGCGCTAAACGATATTTCAACACAAAAACCGTAATGCCCAGCTTAGTTAAAAACGCGGCTGGTGCACGGCCTTCGGAGTTATAAACCAGATTCTTATGACCTCCACCTGGTATAACTAAAATAGCTGTACCATTTGCCAGTTCTTTTTCAGGTTTGAAAACGACAATCGATGGGTTATTAATATCGCGAACCCACCAGTCTTGCGCAGATTCTGGTTTGTCTTTAAGTTTTTCAAAGCCTGGAGCACCTTTTTTCCATAGAAAAATAGTCTCAGGCTCATTTGCATGCGCAGTTTTGATTAATAAAAAGCTACTTAAAAGAAATGCGGTGAGCAGAACGAGTTTGCGCATAGATTGCTTCTCAGATCAGTTTAATTCCATCACGATTCGGAAGCCCAAGGTTTCGTTCAAATATCCTGATGGGATATTATCTCTAGCGCTTGCACTTAAATGCTGCACGTTATCTTTTGTTGAGCCGCCACGAACAACACGACCTGTACATTGTTTTTCTTCTATTGCTGCGCCATTACTCGTGGCGTTTTTATAATTGTCCTGATAGCAATCTTGTACCCATTCCGACACGTTGCCGGCCACGTCGTATAAACCAAAGGGGTTTGGTGCGTAACTTCCTACAGGCGCTGATTTACTTCCAAATAAGCCAGAAAAATTGCTGGAGCAACCACGACGGCAATTGGCTTTTCCTTTTGCTTCTGATTCTTCGTCGCCCCACCAGTATGTTGTTGTGGTGCCTGCGCGTGCGGCGTATTCCCACTCGGCTTCTGTTGGTAGCCTGAATTTTTTGCCGGTGGTTTTGCTAAGCCATTGCGTGTAAGCAACAGCATCATTCCAACTGACGTGAATAACTGGGCGATCTTCACGGCCCCATCCATTGTCGCCGGGTAACGGCTTGTTGGTTGATTGGGCAAAAAAGTCATACTCTTCAAAAGTGACTTCATATTTACTGATAGCAAACGCTTTTAACGTTACCTTGTGTGCTGGTGCTGAATGCATATTGCTGTCATTACCCATGGTGAAACTTCCACCGGAAATCTTAATCATTGCGGGTGAATTTTTGCCGCCGTATACAATATTTGGAATAGCGGATTTTGCATGATTGGTGGCATCAGGCTCTGCCTCTAGAGTGAATGACGCATTCAAGGATTCACTTTTAATTTCCAACCATTCCGTTTTGGTTTTGTAGCCCGATTTAGAAATTTCGACATTGTAACGACCGGAGGGAAGGGGCATTCCATCTTTATATTTGGCTGGAATATTTAGCAAACGAATGCGCGCATCCTCAGGTACCGTCTTTACGGAGAACGCATAGGTTATGGGTGCGCTTGAGGAAGATTGGCTTGATACTTCTGAAGATGCCTGCTCAGATGACGAGGACAGCGCCACGCTGCTAACTTGCATAGTGGCAATTGCAAGACTTGATGAAGTAGATGAAAGCGCAAGCTTCTTTGATGGTGGTGGTGCAGTTACCTTTGGCGATGAAACAAAAACGCTTGCGGTTGCTTGCAAAGGTACTTTAAGAAACTTTGGGAAACTATTGAGCTGCTGCTTAAAGCTTGTAGCGAGCACAACACTTAAAACACACCAGAGAATCGCAAGAGCCAAAGCAGCAAGGAATAATTTTGAAGCACGCTTGCCCGGTGTAAATAGCAACGGATTTATATGCGTTGCTTGTTGTATGCGCGTGGCGAAAATAGTCGGTGCTATTTCGCTGCCAAATACAGAATTATTAAGTGATTTTCGGGTGTGGAAACCTTCATCCTTGTTCCAGCGTAAATTGACTAATCGATTCCAGCGCCACTTTATTGCTTGGCCGGTTGCTCCAAGCAGTGCATGAATTAACGCCATCACCGATAGATCTTCTGGCGCCGCCGCGATATAGGGTGTTCGAGCGGATGCTTCCACCTGATCAATGGCTTCGCTAACTTCTTGGCCTGATTGAAACCGTTGATTAGGATCTTTCGCTAGAAATTTTTCCAACATCTTTTGATAAGCTTGATATTGGGGCGGCAGTTTTGGAATAGGTGCGCTGATGTGTTTTAGCGCAATGGTGACTGTGTCTTCGCCTTGGTAAGGCAAAAAACCAGTGAGCATTTCAAAAAACAAAACACCCAAACTATACAAATCTGAACGGGAATCCACAGTCTGCCCGCGGGTTTGTTCCGGACTCATATAATGAGGCGTTCCTACCACTGTACCCACATGGGTCATACGTGAAACACCCACAATGCCTTTAGCTACACCAAAGTCAGATAGAACCGCTGAGTTATCTGCGCGGAACAAAATATTTTCTGGTTTTATATCGCGGTGGATGTAACCTTTTTCGTGAGCATGATCTAGCGCATTGGCAATTTCTTTGGTGACACGCAAGGCTTCTTCAGCCGTCATGCCTTTGATCATCTTGTCGTGCACAGAGCCATTGGGTAGATAATCCATGGCGATATAATTTAAATCATCTGCGCGTCCGATATCGTAAATTGCAACAATATTAGGGTGTGATAGCTGCCCGACAATAGTCGCTTCGCGCTGAAAGCGCTCACTGAATGCGGGGTCGCTCGTGAGGCTAGGGTTCATAACCTTAAGTGCGACAATACGCCCCACGCTAATTTGAATTGCGAGGTAGACGGTGGACATGCCGCCCTGATTTATTTTACGGATTATGCGATAACCCGGTATTTGTAGTGCCATATTGTGCGTTGTTTCTTCTAGGTATATTGCAAATATTTGTCGTTTATTTGAGTGTATTAATCAACAACCCCAGCAGGGTTGTAATCGCGCTAAAAAAAATAACTGCGTCCCATGTTCTGTTGTTTGTAATAGAAGGAATCCAATTCCAGAAACGGCTATGAAAAGATTCCGCCACTATGGGCGATTCAATAATTTGTAAGGTGATGTTGTCGCGCCCGCCATTAGTGAGAGCCTCATGCAGAAGCTGATCGACAGCCGTTAAACTGTTAGGGCTATGCTCTAAAATTTGCGCGATTGATTCATCACTAAGTTCGTCGGTTAAGCCATCACTACACAACAATATCCATTGATTTTTTTGCCATTGACCTTGTGCCACATCCACTTTTACTTGCGCAAGTTCTTGCATGCCCAAACACTGGGTAATGATATTTTTATCAGGATGGCTATCAACTTCATCGGCGGTTATAGCCCCAGATGTGTATAGCATTTGCACGTAGGAATGATCTGTAGTCAGGCGAGTTAGCTTTCCGCCTTGGTCGTCTGGTGTCCAAGCATATGCACGGCTGTCACCAACCCATGCAATTTGGTAGTTCTTTTTTTGGCTCAGTAAAGCTACAACGGTAGAGCCCATGCCGAAGGCACCTATACCCTTTTCGGCGGAGCTAAGGATTTGTTCATGGGATCTTTGTATTGCGTCTTGCAGGCTAAAAGGTTTGCCGGGTTGGGCTAGCTCCTCGAAGGTTTCACGCACGATGGCGCTAGCCACTTCACCGGCTTCGTGTCCGCCCATGCCATCTGCTACCACCCATAAATCAGCGTCTGGAGCGCTGAGAAAACAATCTTCATTGTTTTCGCGCTTCAGGCCCGGGTGGGTCGCGGCACTGTATTCAAGTGGGTGGACTAGCATCATTGCTAAGGCTCAGTTATTAACATTATTGCGCCATAATCGCCGATCACGGGACTTTTTGCTATTGTTGAATCCCGGCTTTTTGCGAACACCGTCAAAGCTTTAGAAAAGCGCAAGCCAGATTGTTTGCATGCTCGCCTTGGCTGGCAAATAGCTCCTTGATCGCCGGTTAAGACGGTCTTAAAGCTGATGAATCGCCAACCCTAGGGACTGCAATTTTTCTTGCTGACCTACATGGCTGACAATACCTACGCTCGCTTTCTCAGGAACCAAATACTGCTTCGCAACGCGCAGAAGATCCTCAATGGTAACTTGCACTATACGATTTCTAAAGGCTTCGCGCTTCTCCCGGGTGCGCCCAAAAAGTTCAGCTTGGTAAGTCGTTTTCGCCTCACCTGCGGGTGATCCTGGTTTATCAATACTGCCAATCACGCCTAAAATCGCTTCCTCGAGTGCTTGATAGCTATGTTTTGTTTCTTGCAGCCATTTCAAGCACTCATCAAAATCGGCAAGTGTTTCGGTCAATCGTGGGTCGCGGTATGAATAAAAGCGGAATGCGGCAATTGTATTGTCTTGGCTCGCTCCGCCACCATAAGCACCACCTTGCTCACGAATGGCGCGGTGCAAATAGCCGTTACGTAAGAAGCCTCCTAGTACCGTAAGCGCAGCGGCATCAGGGTGATCGGCAGGAACAGTTGGGTAAGCTTTTGCGCAGAAATTGACTTGGGTGTTTGTTAACCACGCTTGTTTTATTTGTTCAGCGACGGCTGGGGTTTTAAAGCGCTCGAAGTTATCAGTGCTATTTTCTGATGGCCATAAAGAGCTTAGGGATGCACGGTAAGTATCAAGATGCTCCTCTTCGCCAACGATTAAAAATTGCAAAGGCGAGTTCAACATTAACTGATGAATCTGCGTCAGGCTTTGTGCGAATTCAGCGAGTTTAGTTTTGTTATCGAGTTGGTTATCAATAGCTTTTAACTGTGCAATACCCGTTAGCCCGCCTAATTCATGTGCTAATTTTGCTGCTGGGCTCATTCCTGCGCTGGCAAGTGTCATTGCAAGGCTATGGCCATGCCCCGTGACACTTTGCTCTGAACGCGCACGTTTTTGCGCAATCAATTCGCGTAGGCGCTCGTGTTCATCGAAGCGAACTTCTTTCAGAGTTGCTTTCATTAATTCACTCATCGCACATTGATTGCGATTTAAGGCTTTTGCAGACAAGGTGATGTAGGCATCTATTTTCTGAACATCATCACCCGTTCCGCGAATACTGCTAAACGCGCGAATGCCGCCGACTACTTCCGCCTGCCAGCGCTGAACATCTAAATAATTTTTTTTGCCCAGCGCAATCTCTGTTAAAAAGGAACAGTAAAACGGTAATAGTTTTGTTTGCTCTTTAGTTAAATCCGGCATTTTGAACGTAATTTGTTGGTAAACCAATCCGTTCGTTCCGGCGCCGTAGCAGCGTAAGGGATAACCGTTAAACGTTTCGTGCGTGCCTGCTGTGTAATGAAGGTTTTTGGGAATATCCTCCAATCCAACTTTCGGAAGAATAGTTTCATCATCTTCTTGAAGTTGACGCGCTTGTAACGCGTGTGAGCGGGCAATAATATTTTGCTTCTCTGAGGCAGATAATTCTGATTTTATTTTGGCTAACCGTGCGGATTCCGCCAATTGAACGCGAGCGTTGAGTTGTGTATCTGGCTTCATAATCAAGCGCACGCGATGGTTATTATCTAATAACCATTTTTTAACAAGATTTGAAATGAAATCAGGTTGCCGAATTTTTTCGTGCAGGCTCTTAAGTGCGGCATCCATATCTAACAGTGCGATAGGATCTCCCCGATGGGTCGCAGAGGTTAAACCCGTTAAAATCAGCTGTAAACCATAGGGGTATCCGTCGCCACCAACTTCGCGTTGCTGAAGCTCTAATTGATGAAGAGATGCTTCAATTTGCGATAAGGGAACACCTTCTTCAGCAACAGTTTTCAAGGTTGAAAAAATTAATTCTTCAATCTTATCCACATCGTCCAAAGAGCAACCTTCAAGGCCGCATACAAATGCCATTTCGCGCGACGAATCGTCCATTCCGCACAGAGGGGAGGGGGCTTGTCCCAGATCAGTTGTTTCCAAGGCTTGCTGTAAAGGAGAGGCAGAGTTGTCTAACAATATGTTTGAGAGTAACTGAGCTTCAAGGCTCTGTTCAAGATCAGTTGTTTTGCCTAACAGCCAAGCGAGTACAACATGATTTTTCGTGGTGAGATCTTCGTCGTCTTCAACAGGATAGAACTCTTCAACCGCGATGGGTGCGTGATAACGCTTTTCATCGGGAACGCTGATAACGGCGTCGAGCTTTTCAAACCGCGATAAAGCTTGAGTTTCAAATTTATCTTGATGAACTTCTGCAGGAATATTGCCATAGGTCATGAATATGGCGTTGCTTGGGTGATAATGCGTACGATAAAAGTTTTTCAACTCTTGATAAGTTAAGTTGGGAATATCCTCAGGCTCGCCACCGCTATTAAAATGATAGGTCGTGGTGGGGTATAAATATTTGCAGAGCGTGTGCCATAGCTGCGAGGGTACAGAGCTCATTGCACCTTTCATTTCATTAAACACAACCCCTTTAAAAACCAAATCTGAATTAGGGTTATCTGTTTCAGAAAATTCAATACGATGGCCTTCTTGCGCAAAGTCCAGTTCGTCTAGGCGCGAGAAAAAAACCGCATCCAAATACACATCCAACAAATTATTAAAATCTTTTTGGTTTTGGCTAGCAAAGGGGTATGCGGTCCAGTCAGAGCTAGTAAACGCATTCATAAACGTATTGAGTGAACGACGTACCATCATAAAGAAGGGGTCACGCACGGGGTACTTTTCACTACCGCATAGGGCTGTGTGCTCCAGAATATGGGCTACGCCGGTTGAATCGTGCGGAACTGTTCGCAAAGCGACCAAAAATACGTTCTCTTGATTATCCGCAACCAGATGAATGTGTTGAGCGCCCGTAACGTTGTGGCGATATTCTTCAACAGTGATTTTTAAAGCATCGATGGTTTGGCCACGAATAAATTCAAAAGCAGGATGGGTCATAGGTTTTCCGTCATTTGGATGATGGTAAGAATGTGAGTTGCTCTGCCACAAAGGCGGCAAAGGCATTTAATACCGGTGAATAATCCACCTGGTTTGCTTCTAGCTTTTGCAAAGCGTAACAACTTGCCTCCAAGCTGGAAAGTTGATTTTCTTTATGTGCTTTGCGGATGGTGTATTGCGATACGGGGCAATCGTGCAAGCTCAGCCGTGGCATTGCTTGCAAAAAAGGATTGAGGTAGAGCATTTTTCGGCTTTTACGCCAAGTAGCATCCAAAATCCAAAGCCGATAAGGAGCTGAGTTCAACAGATTATTGGCCCCTATATTTGTTAAGGTCAGATCATTATCTGGCGCAGCATGGGTTATCTCATCATTCGGCTCGCTTAGGTAAAGCAAAATGTCGCAGAATCTGCTGGGTTGGGTAGATTCATAAAACGCGTCGTCGAAGGATTCACCCTCAAAGATTTGGCTGCTTTTTAGGCAGAGGTGTAGGAGTCTACCCGTATTTTTGGCTTCCTTAATTTCCAGAGGATGTTGCAATACGACAACGGGAGCGAGATTCTCAACCAATTTTATATGCTTGCAAATGCAAGTTTTGATTGGCCGTAGGCAGTGAACGCAATTTGGGCGTTTATTCATAGGTGAACTCGCACAGGTTTAACAAATTCGCTGTGTTTTGAGTTTGTGCGGCCACGAGTTCTTCTTTTTTTTGCTTCGAAAGTGCTTTGATCAAAGCTTCTCGTTTACTGGCCTTGCTGCGATCATCCTGCTCTTCTAGGAGCGCTAGCACTTGCGGAGCTTGCGTTCGGAAATAACGAGCTCCACCTTTGCCGTTTTTGTGTTCGCGCCAGCGCCTTTGGATATCTGTCGTAATGCCGGTGTACAATTGGCCATCACTGGTGCGAATCATATAAACAAACCACTTTTTCGCATTCATGCAAGGGAACCAATTCGAGGGGGGGCAAGTAATGGAGTTAAAACCGTTAAACCTTGCAGAGATCAACCGTGAGTTTCGGGCAGTTGCTTCTGCAAAATGCTGGCAAGAATACCATAATCCAAAAAATCTGGCCGCCGCAGTCGCGGTGGAAGCCGGCGAGCTATTGGCGGAGTTTCAATGGCTCTCGCTCGAAAAGTCAGCACATTTAGATAAAGAGGCATGTGAAAAAGTCGGTGATGAAATTGCCGATATAGTTATGTACTTAACAGAACTCGGCAGGCAATTGAATGTAGATTTAGCTGACGCAATAGCCAGTAAAATCGAAAAAAATAAGCGTAGATTTGTGCAATCTACAGAAGTGACTACCTCAAGAAGTTAAAAAGTGAAGCAACCAAATAACCAAGATCGTAATTTCGATGATCTCGCCAAACGATTTCAAAAAAATATTTACGGTGGTCTTAAGGGCGACATTCGTTTGGCTGTGCTCGAGCGAGATTTTAAAGAGTGTGTTCCTTTTTCTCCCTTTGGCCAAGCAATACATGGCAATGACACACCTAATGAGCCTATTCGTGTTTTAGATGCGGGGGGCGGCCAAGGGCAGTTTTCGTTGCAGTTTGCCAAAGCAGGGCATTCTGTTGTGATTTGCGATATCTCAGCTGAAATGCTTAAGCTTGCTGAACACGAAGTGCTGCGAAATGAATTAGCGGCGCAAGTTGAGTTAGTTCATTGTTCAATTCAGGAGATCTCCCAGCACCGTAAGGCTTCGGTTGATAAATTTGATGTCGTACTTTGCCACGCGGTAATGGAATGGGTAGCTAGCCCAGCAGATTTGTTGGTTGACTTACTCGAGCAACTTAAGCCACAGGGGTATTTGTCAATTACGTTTTACAATTTGCATTCATTGATTTACAAAAATTTGTTGCGAACGAATTTTAAAAAAATTCAACAACAAGATTTTGGTGGGACTAAAGGAAGCCTAACGCCGATTAATCCCTTATATCCCGAACAGGTTTTTCAGTGGTTAGGAAATTTACCCTTAAATGTTCTAGCTACGAGTGGCATTCGCGTGTTTCACGATTACATTTTCAACGAAGAGCATCGTGAGCGAGATCCTCACAGCCTAATAGGGCTGGAACTGGAGTTGTCTCGCGAGCAACCCTATCAAATGCTCGGGCGATACATTCATGTGCTTGCGCAGAAGACCGCTTAACTAACTATTTTGTATGGAGAGTAACTGGTTTATTGATAGTGCAGGTTATTGATTTAGCAACTTATTGATAGTGCATTATTTGTAGAATGTGCGTTATTTATTACTGTTGGATTCTAAGCTGCGACTGTCAGCTTATTTAATTAACCTTGAGACTTGTGTATGCAGCCTAACGCCCCAAAACTTTTACGCTACATGCATTGCGCTATGTTATATGCTGTGCTTTTTATGCTCACGGCCTGTGGTGGAGGTGGTGGGAGCACTAATCAATTTAATCCTGCCTCGCAAGCTTCTGTTTCTTCCCTGAGCGTTAGTTCATCGTCTGCTTCCTCTGTCAGTAGTTCCATATCAAGTATTTCATCGTCGTTCAGCTCCGTGCAACTTAAAGTGACCCTGAGTGGACGTGTAACTTACGATTTCATTCCGCACAATAATAATTATGTAGGGTTGAATTATTCCGCAATAGAGCAGCGGCCTATCCGCGGTGCTGTTATTGAGCTTCTCGATGATGCGGCGCAAATCGTTGCAGCATCAACTACGGGTGAAGATGGAAGTTACGCATTTCCATTAACGGCAAATTCGGTAGTTAAGGTTCGTGTTAAAGCACAGCTTTTGAAAATTGATGTACCCAGTTGGAATTTTAAAGTTACGGACAATACATCGAACAACGCATTATATGTATTAGATGGAGCGCTTAACTCAATAGGTGCGCAAGATTCCAAGCGCAATCTAAATGCTGGTTCGGGTTGGGATGGTGCAAGCTACTCAGCTGCACGTGCTGGAGCGCCTTTTGCGATTCTGGATAATATTTACACGGCGGTTAACAGGCTTGCAGCAGCTGGGAATACAAAAAATTTACGCCCTTTGGAGCTGCGTTGGAGTACAAAAAATTCAGCAGCAGAAGGCGATGCAACAAGGGGCGAAATTGGTACAAGTTACTACGACGGCTCCGCCATTTATATATTGGGCGATGCTGATCACGATACCGACGAATATGATTCCCATGTTCTTTTGCACGAATGGGGACACTATATCGAATCTGAGCTCTACAGATCAGATAGCATTGGCGGCTCACACGCAGACGGTGATTTCTTGGATATGCGCGTAGCAATGTCGGAAGGTTTCGCCAACGCATTCTCTGGCATGATGATTAACGATGTTAATTACGCCGATGCTTATGGAGCTTCGCAATCATCAGGTTTCTTTTTTAGCATCGGACGAAAAAACAGAGTTAACAAAGGCTTCTTCAATGAAGGCTCTATAGGTTCTATTCTGTTTAATTATTACACCAGCAGCAACAATAAAAATGCTAATGATTATGCGCCCATACACACAATTTTAAGTAGTAGCTCATACGTCAATGCCGATTCTTTCACAAGTATTTACATGTTTTCTCAAAAGCAAAAACAGCTTTTTGCATCTCACTCGGTTCTGTTTAATAGTTTGCTTCAAGAGCAAGATATTTTCGGCACCGATGAATACGGCTTGAATGAATCCAATAGCGGCGGTTCGGTCCATACCTTGCCGCCGTACAGAGAATTAACGACAAATAATGTGGCTGTTAATGTTTGTAGTAGTGTGCAGTTTGGTAAAAATAACAAGTTGGGTAACGCTCAATTCTTGAAAGTAAACATTACTCAAGCGGGAATTTATAATGTTCGGCTGAATAAGTCGGGGGGAGCAGATGCGCCATCCAAGCCGGAGTTCATTTTGTACTCCAAAGGAGTTCAACAATATTACGTTGCTAATAGCCAGCAGGATTCGGTGTCAGGAAATATGAATCTTTCGCAGGGTAATTACGTGTTGGAAGTGTTTGATGCAAACAACCGTGATTCAAAAAATACCGATTCCAATACAACCTGTTTCAACGTTCGCGCAACTCCCAATATATAGGCAAAACTATGCGCTCATCTAATTTCAATGCTCTCTGCTTTATTGTACTGATACTACTGAACCTAACTGCATGTAACCCAAAATCAGCCGAAATCGCTCCTACAACAGTAAAACATGAAAAACATGAAAAACATCTGAAACCGGGTGCGGATGTGAAGTTTCAATCGCATTCCATTATTTTTGTGAAAGGTGGTGAAATAGTTAATACGGATTTAGTTTTGACTACGAATGAACGTTCTGGTCGATTGCTTTTAGACCTTTCGGTAAGTGAAGGTTTGGAATTGCTCGATACACCGAAACAAATTGACGCAGAGCTTAGCGAAACAAAGTTGGTAAAAATCCCTGTTAAGCTACGTGCAATTCGCGATGGGCGTTTTTACCTGTATCTCCAAGCTAGCCTAAGTAACGGTGAGTCGACATCATCACGTAGTTTGGCACTTATCGTTCAAGCTGGGCCTGAAATCCAACAAGAAACTCAATTTCAAAAGCCAGCGGGTGAAAACCTCATTTCAATGCCTGCTCAGGAAACTCACTCAACCCCGTAATTCGTAAATGTAAATGGCACATAGCTTCGTTATAATGAGTGCAAATTTGTGATTTCTTGAGGTTTCAGTTTATGACGACTCCACGCCTTCCCGCCGAATGGGAGCCGCAGGACGCGATTTTTCTTACGTGGCCACACAAAGATACAGGTTGGAGCACACAATTTGACGAGCTGGTGCAGCTTTACGAAGCTTTAGTATCTGTTATTTGTGACTTCGCGGATCTTGTCATCGCGATTCCTGAATCCGAAATTGAAGACGTTCGCGGCCGTTTGGCTGCAATGGATGTTCCACTCGAATACATCTATTTTCATCCTGTATCCTCTAACGACACTTGGGCGCGCGATTTTGGTCCCATTACCGTTCAAACAGAGCAGGGTATGAAGCTGCTCGATTTTAGTTTCAATGGTTGGGGCGAAAAGTACGCTTTTGATTTGGATAATCAAATTACAAAATCGCTGTATGACCAAAATGCATTTCCGTCAGCCGATTATGAAGCTATTAATTTTGTGCTAGAGGGCGGATCTATCGAAAGTGATGGCAATGGAACTTTGCTAACGACTAGCTCCTGTTTGCTCAATAAAAATCGCAATCCACATTTATCTAAAGGGCAAATAGAAGATCGATTAAAAAATTTGCTCGGAGTGAAAAAAATCAATTGGTTGGAGTCTGGCTACCTTGCCGGTGATGATACGGATGGGCATGTGGATGTTCTCGCAAGGTTGTGCCCCAACAACACCATAATCTATACCGCGTGTGATGATGAGCAGGACGAGCATTACTTGGCCTTAAAGCAGATGGAGGCTGAACTTAAAGCCATGACTAACGCAGATAGCCAACCATACCATTTGCTTCCCTTACCTTGGCCCGGCGCTAAATTCGGCGATAAGGATCAGCGCTTGCCTGCTAGCTATGCGAACTTCCTCATCGTTAACGAAGCCGTTTTGGTTCCGATTTATGATGCACTAAGCGATGAAGACGCATTCGATGTCATCTCACAAGCTTTTCCCGGTTACGAAATTTTCGGTATCCCTTGTTTATCTTTAATCGAGCGCGGCGGAAGCTTGCATTGTATTACCATGCAGCTACCCGAGGGCGTGCTTTTACAAGCTTAAATATTAACTTTTGAAACTCTGTGAATAAAATTGGTTTTGAGTATTATGGACTCAGCTTTAGATAAAAACGATGAACAAAGCTTGATATGTAAGCGCAGTAACGATAGCTGTCAGTTCCTGAGTGAAATCGTTGAGTTGCGCAAAGAGGTGAGTTCCCTGGCTGAGATGGTGCGCACGGACGCGCTTACCGGCTTGTATAACTTTCGTTTCTTTAATGAAACTCTTGCTTTGGAGATGGAACGCACTCGCCGGGGTACTCAACCTCTGTCAATGATTCTTCTCGACATAGATCATTTCAAAAAATTTAACGATCAATGGGGGCACGAGCTTGGTAATCACGCCCTCAAACACATAGCGCGGCTTATTAAGGTTGCCATTCGCAAGCTGGACTTTCCATGCCGATTCGGTGGGGAGGAGTTCGTTATATTGCTCCCCAATACCGATTTGCGGCAGGCGTCCAGCGTTGCGGAACGATTGCGGGAAATGATTGCAACTAACCCGCTTGAGGTGAAAGGGCAAGACCCAATTACGATAACTGCCAGTCTTGGGGTTGATCAATTTACATCCGCTCACACCGAAACCTGCGAGTCTTTTATTCGTCGAGTGGACGCATGGCTTTATAAATCCAAGCATAAAGGCCGTAATCAAGTGTCTTATCCAGAGCTAAATAGCAGAATCGAACCCGATTCAGTAACTCAGGAAGAAAAAAATGCGCTCTTTGGTGCGCTGGGTAACGAAGATTAAGATACAGCGAGGTTAGAATTAATGGCATTCCCAAGCATAGGAAATATGGCTCCAAATTTTTCATTGAAGAATCAAGCAAAAGAAACGATTCAGCTGAAAGATTTCAAAGGTAAAAATAATATTTTGGTTTATTTTTACCCTAAGGCGGCAACACCGGGTTGTACGGTGCAAGCTTGTGGAATCAGGGACTACGCCGCAGAGTTGGAGCGATTGAACACACGTGTGCTAGCAATAAGCCCGGACAGCCCAGCGAAGTTGCAAAAATTTGATACAAAATATGAACTGAAATTCGATTTGTTGTCAGATGAAGATCATGCGGTGGCGGAAACATATGGAGTATGGGGATTAAAGAAGTTTATGGGACGGGAGTTTATGGGAATTATCCGTACTAGTTTTATTATTGATCAAAGTGGTCGGTTGGTTAAGATTCTTGAAAAGGTCAATACCAAGACTCACAATGATGATGTGATAGATTATATCAAAACCATAATTTAATTTCGTTTTGTTATATTCGTCACAAAAAACAAACAAAGCCAAGATTTTCGCATCAGCTCAATGGCGTATAAATCATATTGGCTATATTCTCACCAAGAGCGAAGGCGTGCCTTGATGATACAAGTAGTAACTTAGTTTTTAACCAAGTTTATTAAACACCATGCCTGGTGGCGTAAGGAGAGGCCTGAATGATTCAGCTACAGCGTAATTATCGTAACGACACTATTTCATCTGAAGGTGAGTTCAGCCAATCAGATATTCGTTCTTACGAAGAATATTTATCCTTGGCAAGAATTCCTCACTGTGAGGGGGTTTCTGCCCGAGTTGTTAATGCATTACACGCTCGAGTAGGACACTCAGATTTATCTATTGATAAAATCGCAGAAGATATTGGATTGTCAAAGCGTACATTGCAGAGGCGTCTGCAACAACAAAATGCAAACTTCGCTCAGTTGCGTGATGATGTGAGATTTCATTACTCCATCAAATATTTAATTGATGATCACATGAGTGTTGATCTGGTTTCTAAAGCGTTGGATTTCTCTGATCGCACGAGCTTTACTAATGCTTTTAAACGGTGGACGGGTCTTTCACCTAGCGTATTTCGCAAACTTTTCCGCGACTATGCTTAATTAATGATCGGTAACGCCGACGTAGAGCGCTAATTGCCTGCCCGGGTTAAAACGGGTACAGTTAGCGCTTTTTATCGTTAGGGGTTTTCCATGAGTTTCTTTATTTCTTCCGCTGTTGCACAAACTACCGCCCAAGCCAAGCCTGCTGGTTTTGATCCTGTCATGATCATTATGATGGTAGGTATGTTTGCCTTTATGTATTTCTTTATTATTCGACCACAGCGTAAGCGTCAAAAAGAGCATCAAGATTTGGTGAGCTCTTTGGCCAAAGGTGATGAAGTGGTAATGACTAGCGGTATGCTCGGAAAAGTAATGAAAGTTGATGAAAACTACGTAGTTATTGAAACTGGCAACAACATTGAACTTAAATTCCAAAAAGTTGCTGTTCATGCCGTTTTGCCAAAAGGCACCATCAAGTCTATTGAAGCTGCTTAATCTACGCCTTCACATTAAAGACAATTCGCCGGTTTAGGAAGCCCTGCAATTTTGCTAGCAAGCTTGGCAGGGCTAACCGGGAATAGTTGAAGTAAATAAATGCTTTTACCTTTTTCATTTCCAAGAACTTGTTCTGTTCTTTTTACAAGCGCACGCATGGAAGGTGAAATTTGAAAGGTTTCGTAGAAGTCTCTCACCAAATAAATTATTTCCCAATGCAATTCACTTAAGCTAATTGCTTCGTTTTCGGCGAGCGATTTTGCGACTGCTTCATCCCAATCTGACAAATTGACTAAAAAGCCTTCTTTGTCTACTGCTACAGATCTGCTTTCAACTAACAGTTCCACACTAATACCAGCTCTGTACACAATTGTGTTCGATGCTTAGTTGAACAAAGCCGTTGTAATCAATTGGTTTTACATCCTCTCGCAACTTTTGTTGCAAGCCGCGAGCGTTTACATCTCCTGCAAGTGCATAAATTTTTACACCGGAATTAATAATGGCAGTGAGTTCTTCAGCGCAAGGTGCAGAACTAAGGGCCCCAAAAACACCATCCTCCAACAATAAGATACCGTCTTTATTGCCGCACACTTGTAAGCATGAGGTTAGAGTTGTGTGTGAAAAAGGGGATTTATTTATAGTATGTAAAGTACTCATATTAAAAGCTCAGCAGCTGATCTTGCTGTGCCAGTAAACTGCTGACAGCTTTGCTATCAATAATCTGGACACCATCTAAAACAAGTTCATTTATTGTTATATGTCGTTTTATCAAGGATTCATAGTGTACATAAATCGAATTAATTTCATAGAGTGGTAGAGCAGGCAAAATAGCAGCAAAGTTTTTTTGAGCTATATCGTATGTGTTTTGATTTTTTAGCAATTGAAACACGCCATCGTCCATAAACAATACACTAAGCGCTTGATTGTAGGCTGATGCGGCGAGCATCGCGTCTAAAGCATCTTTGGCGAGTGATGAACCATAAGGTGCATGGCGGCTGATAAACAGGATTTTCTTTTGCGTAATACTGCTCATCTTAACTTCCAAATGTAATCAAGCGGTCTGAAATAACGGCTGCGTCTACAAGTTGCCCAAGGCCGCTTATTTCAAAACCGTCAGCAAGATTTGCAGCCGGTTTTTCGTATCGTGCTGCTTCTTGTTCATTGAGTAAACCGCGTTTTAATGCTGCCGCAATGCAAACAACCAAATCAATATTGTGTTTCAGGGCAAGCGCTTGCCAATTTTCTGTGAAGCGCGGTTCATCTTGCGGCGGTGTATTCAGGGTAGAAGCGGTATGAATACCATCGTGGTAGAAAAACACGCGATAAAGCTGATGGCCGTTTTCCAATAGTGCGGATGCAAAACGGTAAGCGCTATCGTTAGCTTGAGATGAGTAAGGGGCTGAATATATTGCAAGAGAAAAAATCATCGTAACTCAATGCTGATGATGAAAGAAAAACAGCAGTGTAAGTTAAGCGGTTCAAATAAAAAAGGCACCATAAAAATGGTGCCTTTTTAATATGGCGGAAGGGCAGGGATTTGAACCCTGGGTGGGCTATAAACCCACGCCGGTTTTCAAGACCGGTGCATTAAACCACTCTGCCACCCTTCCGTTGAGGCGCAAATTATACATAGGTTTTTCAGATCGGCAATAGATTACATATAAAAAATTACCGATAACGATTAGATTTTTTAGAGAAAAAATCCTTAAAAAACAAAAGCCGAGCAAACTGCTCGGCTTTTGTACTAATGCAGAACGATTTGAAAAACTATTCGCTACCTTCCGCCGCAGAAGAACGCTCTTGTTTTGCAAGGCGCGGATCATTTGCGGGGCGAGAAATAGGGCGAGGATTGTGTTCTACGCTTGGCGGTAAGCTAGTATCTAACGCGCGCGCCTGTTGACGGACAGGAGCTTCGGTCACAATCTGAATATTTGCAACAGGCTTGGGCGCGCGACGTGGATCATTACCCGCGCGCTCAACAACTCCATCAGTTTCAACCTCGGTAACGGCCTTCTTGAGCTCGTCAATAAGGTTATTTGTTTTGGGATTGGGAGTTTCCTGTGCGATTGTCTCAGGTCTAATCAGCTGCGCAGGCGCAGGCGCAGACGGAGCGGCTACACTAACAGCAATTGTTGGTTCGGTTTCAGGTGCTTCAACTTTTACTGCTTTGGTTTCTGCAATTGCCGAAGCCAAATTGGATTCTAGCGATGACAAATCTTCCACTGATGAGGGCTTCGCCTCGACAACGGGAGCCAAGGGCGCACTGGCTTGCGCGACTTCTTGCGCATCAATTGCATTATTGACTTGCTGATTGAGATCCGCAGTTTCCGGCGCAACAAATTCGATTTCTGCCTGCTGTTCAGCCGGTTGATCCAGTGTTGAGGCATCGTCGCGGCGTGAACGACGACGTTGCTGTGAGCGCGTACGACGGCCAGCAGGACGTTTGGCAGGGCGATCATCATCACCGTCAAATTGAGCGGTGTCTGTTTCATTCGCTACCACATTGTTTTCAATGATTTCTTCCGCAGCAACAGGGTGAGTTGGGCGGCGTTGTTCACGTGGTTCACGGTTCTGACGATTGTTCCGGTTATTGCGATTTTCGCGAGCTTCTCCGTTGTTTTCGCTGCTATCACGTTGACCATCTGCACGCTGACTATCGCCACGTTGATGGCGTTGAGGGCGTTGTTCACGTACCTCGCTTGCATCTCGTTCGGGGCGAGAGTTTACGGGATTGCGCGGTTCAAGATTATCGCTGATCTCATTGCTGTCTTTGCGTTCGCGACGGCCGCGCGTATCGCGACGATTACGATTTTGTCCGTTACGGTTACGGCTTTGGCTGCGACTATTGTCACGCTTGGTGGTCTTTTCCTTCTCTTCGCTCTCTCCACCAAAAATTGAACTGATTAGGCGCGAGAACCAACTTTTTTCTTTAACAACGATTTGCTCTGGTGCGGGCTGTGTTGGCGCGGTTGGCTGTACAGCAGGCTTATTGACAACCAATGGCTTCGCGTTAATTTCTTGTTCGTCTTCTTTGGCTTCGTCGATGTGAGAAACGATTTTGTAGCTCGTTTCCAATGTCCCTTCGTCATCGTCACGTAAGCGCTGAACCTCAAAGTGAGGTGTCATCATGTCTGCATTAGGCACGATTACGACGCGGGTGTTGTTGCGCATCTCGATGCTAGAAATGGTTTTGCGTTTTTCGTTCAGCAAATATGTTGCGACCGAAATAGGGCAGATAGCACGGATTTCCACGCTACGTTCTTTTTGGGCCTCATCTTCAACTAAACGAAGAATTGATAGTGCAAGTGAGCGAGTGCCGCGAATGGTGCCTTGGCCTTCACAGCGTGGGCACACTTTTGAGTGAGTTTCCCCAAGAGACGGGCGTAGGCGTTGGCGCGACATTTCTAATAAGCCGAAGCGAGAAATACGACCAATCTGAACGCGGGCGCGATCCATCAAAAGTGCGTCGCGCATACGGTTTTCAACTTCACGTTGATTGCGTACGGGTTGCATATCGATGAAGTCTATAACCACCAAGCCGCCCATATCGCGCAGGCGCAATTGACGTGCAATTTCATCAGCAGCTTCAAGGTTGGTTTGCAGTGCGGTCTCCTCAATATCGCCGCCTTTAGTGGCGCGAGAGGAGTTGATATCGATCGCTACCATGGCTTCGGTAACGTCGATAACAATCGAGCCGCCAGAAGGTAACTTCACTTCACGTTGGAAAGCAGTTTCGATTTGGCTTTCAATTTGGTATCTATTGAATAGCGGAATATCGTCTTGATAGAGTTTCACTTTACTGCGGTAATTTGGCATTACCTGTTGGATAAATCCTGAGGCTAAATCGAAAGCCTCTTTATTATCAACAAAGATTTCACCAATATCCTGGCGCAAATAATCGCGGATTGCGCGAATAATGACGTTGCTTTCCTGGAATAAGAAGTTTGGTGCTGGGTCTTTCTTGGCTGCAGCATCAATTGAATCCCACAGCTGCAACAAATAATTCAAGTCCCATTGTAATTCTTCAGCGCTGCGGCCAACGCCGGCAGTACGAATGATGACGCCCATGCCGTTTGGAACTTCAATTGCGCCTAGTGCGTCTTTGAGGTCTGCACGTTCCTCACCTTCGATGCGGCGAGAGATACCGCCAGCGCGTGGGTTGTTCGGCATAAGCACGAGATAACGGCCTGCCAAGCTTATGAATGTAGTTAGAGCCGCGCCTTTATTGCCGCGTTCTTCTTTGTCAACTTGAACGATCACTTCGGTGCCTTCTTTGAGCACGTCTTTGATCTTTATGCGGCCATCGGGCTCGCCAGCATTTTTAGTGAAATACTCACGGGAAATTTCTTTCAGTGGGAGGAAGCCGTGACGCTCTGCACCGTAGTCAACAAATGCAGCCTCAAGGCTGGGTTCTACGCGGGTAATTCGGCCTTTGTAGATGTTTGATTTTTTCTGTTCGCGATTGCGATTCTCAATATCCAGGTCGTAAAGCCATTGGCCATCGACCAGTGCAACGCGCAACTCTTCAGGTTGGGTTGCATTGATGAGCATTCTTTTCATGTTGTACCTAATCGTTAGTAATGCGCTAGCAAAACCAAGCGGTTAGGTTAATTGAAATGATTTTGTGCAACCTTATGGACTATTGCGCTACAAATACTGCTCGCAATAGCGGTTGGCAGGGCAGTTACAGGTGAGTCGCTACACAGCGCCTGTGGCAATTGAATCAAGCATGGCTTGCTTCAACCCCGTTTAACTCGCGGAGGTAAATCGCGTTTACCTAATCTATCTGTTGCTGGCGTAATCGCGTTGTTTTTGGCTGGCGTCTTGGCCAGTTAGCAAATGGCGTTCATCCATTTGCGACACAGCTTAAACAGCTGAACCAGCTTTAATGCTTCGCTCAATAAGCGAGGGAGCGCAATTTAACAACTGGTTAGGAGTAGCGTTTTATAGTGACTTTTTATAGTGGCTACAACGCATGACTCAAGTTTAAAAAATCAAATGTCTCGGATTTAATGGGCGCTTTCACAGAGTGTTTGCGTCTCGAATCCATCATAAACAATTACGAATTAACAAATAGAAAGCAGAGTTCAACAAAACATTCAAACTAACAATAACGGCTAGATTTACAGCGCGATTGTTAAGGTGCCTAAGCTACTCATAGCTAGGTCACCAAGTTGGTTTCGCTTGTAAGCCGACGTGTCTTTTGCTCTAAGGCGTGACAATGTCGGATCACTCTACTGTCAGCGGTATTTCCTCGCGGTGCGCCTTAGCCTAAATCTATACGGATGCTTACTGAGCATCTGATTTCAAGCAACTGCGCGACCCGGAAACCAGCCTGGATCAGCCGCTTGACTATAGCAGTTATCTGCATTTCCAGCAATCTCAAGTGCTTAGCGCGTTTGCTTGAGGTATTATGCGCGCCATGAAAACTCCTTCTACTCTCAATAACTCATCTGCCAACCAAGGTTTGCCAACACAGGTCAGCTTTGTTTCCGTTGATGAAGATCAGGCTGGCCAGCGCCTTGATAACTTCCTTATGGCACGCCTTAAGGGTGTCCCTAAATCCAAAATTTACAATGTTATTCGTAAGGGTGAGGTTCGCGTTAATAAAGGGCGCACTAAGCCGGACTACAAAATTTGCGGTGGTGATGAAATCCGTATTCCTCCAATCAGGGTTGGGGAACGTGAGCCAGTAGCTCGGGCCAGTAATGTGATGACTAAGTTGCTGGAATCTTCCGTTTTATTCGAAAACGAGGGATTGCTGGTTATCAATAAACCGCCGGGACTTGCCGTCCATGGCGGCAGCGGCGTTAGTCTCGGGTTAATCGAAACTTTGCGCCAAATGCGTCCTGAGGCTCGCTATCTTGAGCTTATACATCGCCTTGATCGCGATACGTCTGGCTGCATCATGATAGCCAAAAAGCGCAGCATACTCCGTCATTTGCAGGCAGCGTTGCGTGAAAAAAATACCAGTGGCGTCACTAAGGTCTATCAGGCGCTTGTGATTGGTCAATGGCCGAAAACCTGTCGTCGTGTGGATGCTCCTTTACTTAAAACGGAGGTTGCTGATGATGAGCGCGTGGTTCGTGTCCATGCCGATGGCAAGCCCAGTCTCACCGAGTTTAAGCTTCTCAACTCTTACGCCAACTGCTCATTAGTCGAAGCTCGGCCAATTACCGGAAGAACTCATCAAATCCGTGTTCATGCGAAACATATGGGGCATTGCTTGGTCGGCGATGAAAAATACGGTGATGATAATTTCAATAAAGAAATGCGCGCGCTTGGTGTGAAGAGGTTGTTTTTGCATGCGGTTGAGCTGGCTTTTTATCTGCCTGAAGCGAAAGAGAAAACTATCGTAAAGGCCCCTCTAGCTGCCGACTTGGCTAGTGTCATTAAAAAACTATCAGTTGCTGAGTCGCAATAGTCTTTATTTTGGAGTCGTAGAATTGTTGTTTATTTTTGATTGGGATGGCACCTTGGTAGATTCCAAAGCCATGATAACGAGTGCGATGCAGTTGGCAGCAGCAAATATGGGCTGGGCTCCGCTGGATGATGCCTTAATCCACAACATCATCGGCCTTGGTTTACCGGAAGCAATTTTGCGTTTGTATCCTCAGGTGAGTGATCTTGATCGTGCGAGGTTGCGCGATTTTTATGCAGGCAATTTTGTTCGTCTGTACGAAGAAAAATCGTCGGATTTTTTCCCTGTTGTTCCTGAAACGCTCGAAACGTTGCGTAATCAAGGGCATTTGCTGGCGGTTGCAACGGGCAAGAGTCGTAAAGGGTTGGATCGTATTTTGGCTGATTTGGGGATGGGTACTTATTTTGATGCCACCCGCTGCGCCGACGAAACCGCCTCAAAGCCGCATCCTTTAATGCTGGAACAGCTGCTCGCGCATTTTGATGTTGAGGCTCGGGATGCCGTTATGATTGGCGATACCGAATACGATATGGAAATGGCTCGAACCATTTCCATGCCTAGAATTGCGGTGAGCTATGGGGCGCATCATATAGATCGGCTATATCCGTATAAGCCTGAGCTGTGCCTCGATCAATTTGATCAACTGCTTGGCTGGCATAGAATCAACTGATGTTCTGGTACGAGAGGAGTAGAGGGTCAATCCCCACATTTCTCAACATATCGATCAATCGAATGAGGGGAAGTCCAATTAAGCTATTGTGATCCTTCCCCTTTAACTCCTTGAACAGCGCGATCCCAAGTCCCTCGCACTTAAAGCTGCCCGCACAATCGTAGGGTTGTTCGCAGGTCAAATAATGGTGTATTTGCTCTTCGCTAAGTGCGCGAAAGTGAACTCTGAATTCTTCAACGCCAAGCTGCGATCGTCCGGTTCGTGAATCTAGTAAGCATAACCCTGTTTTAAAAATTACCTCATTGTTACTGGCCGCCTTTAATTGCTTGAAGGCTTGTTCGTAAGTATGAGGTTTTCCCAGTATCTGGTTGTGCAGAGCGGCAACCTGGTCTGAACCTATAATAAGATGCTGCGGATAACGCCCCGACAGCGCTTCTGCTTTAGCGGCGGAAAGGCGAGTAACCAAGTCGTCGGGACATTCGTTTGCTAAAGGGGTCTCATCAATATCAGGGTTAGCATACTCAAAAGGCAGGCCTAATCGGCCGAAGAGTGCTTTTCTGTAAGGTGAGCTGGAGGCAAGTAAAATGGGCTGCATAAACGCTCTTGATTGTCGTGAAAACCATAAATAAGGGGTTAATTGTACCTGCAAGCCACTAAATAGCGCTATTTCAGGAGTTTTTTCTTTGACAGACGCAGGGTAGATCCCTATTATGGCGCGCTTATGTTTAAGACCCCCTCATTAAAGCCTTTGCCGAAGCAGGGCGATCCTCGAAAATTTGCCCAACAAGGCATCTCAATCGATGGATTTGTGCCGGTTGCTGCGTTGCCAAGATTGGTTGGTGCAGTACAGGAGCCAACTGGAAACATCCAGGTTAACTTGGCTTTCGAAATTAGTGAGGAGAAGAAAAAGGTTGTTACTGGACATGCAATCGCTGAGCTTGTTTTAGTTTGCCAGCGCTGCCTTGAAAACGTAACTGTACCTGTTGAAAGTAATATCTCGTTGGGTATTGCGTGGGATGAAGAAGAGGCAGAAAAACTGCCGGATTATCTCGACCCATGGATTACTGGCGAAGGTGTAGCAGATCTCTACGATATGATCGAAGAAGAAATGCTGTTGAGTTTACCTAAGGTTGCTTACCACGAAGAACAATGTGTTGATCGTCAATTGTTCTCCAGTGGTAAGCCAGTCGAAGTAAAGAAAACGAAAAACCCATTTCAGGTGTTGGAACAACTTAAGAGCTCGCCGAAAAAGGATTAAATAGTTAATCCCCAGAGGCGCCTCGGTTCCAACGAGTAAGTAAATAGGAGTAGATCCCATGGCAGTACAACAAAACAAAAAATCTCGTTCAAAGCGCGATATGCGTCGCTCGCATGATGCATTGACTGGTCCAACCCTGTCAGTAGATGCAACTAGCGGTGAAAAGCACCGTCGTCACCACGTTACCGCTGACGGTTTTTACCGTGGCGTTAAAGTGATCGACAAAGGCAGCAACGAGTAAGTTCTGTACAAGACGATTCATCTTGTCTGAAAGAATTCGAATAGCGGTAGACGCTATGAGCGGGGACTTAGGTCCCCGCGTTGCTATTTCGGCTGCGCAAAAATTCACCACTAAGTTTCACGATGTTGAGATCGTGCTATTTGGCAATGAACAACAGCTTATTGGTTTTTCCTCGTTAAAAAAATTATCTCGCCAGCGCATCAGTATTGTGAATACAGCAGACGTTGTCGCAATGGATGAAGAACCGTTGCAGGCATTGCGCCACAAAAAAAATTCATCCATGTGGATGGCCATCGAAAGCTTAAATAAAAATCTTGCCGACGCCTGTGTAAGTGCAGGTAATACTGGTGCTTTGCTGGCCATGGGAAAGTATTTGCTTAAAATGTTTCCGGGTATTGAGCGTCCTGCTATTTGTAAAGCAATGCCGGTAGAGAGCGGGCAAACTTATTTATTGGATTTGGGTGCAAATACAAACTGCACGCCTGAGCACCTCCATCAATTTGCGTTGATGGGAAAAATATTAGCAGCTTCTACACATGCAGAACCGCGCGTTGGTTTGTTAAATATTGGTATCGAAGCAACTAAAGGTACGGATACCATTAAATCAACTCAGCATCTTTTGCAAAATGATTTGCGTTTGAATTTTGCTGGTTATATCGAAGCTAACAAAATTTTTACCGGCGAAATGGATGTGATTGTATGCGATGGCTTTCACGGTAACATTGCATTAAAAACTTGCGAGGGCACGGCGAGGTTTATTGCAAAAAAAATTCAGGACGCGTTTAAGCGCAATTGGCTTACTCGGATTGCGGGCGTCATTATTTGGCCGTTGCTCAAACAGCTGCGCTCGGAACTGGATCCATCCATGTATAATGGAGCCAGTTTTTTGGGGTTGCAAAAAGTGCTCATAAAAAGCCATGGCAATGCTAATAAAAAAGCGTTTATGCAAGCTTTAATCGTAGCTCGCGAACAAGTTATCCAAAATATTCCGGCTCGTATTCAGCGGGAATTATCTAATCAAACTATTTCTTCTCAGCAATAAGTACTTATCTATGACTCAACAAAATCTTGCATTCGTATTTCCCGGCCAGGGCTCACAAAAAATTGGGATGTTGGCGGATTTGGCCGCGAGCTATCCAATTGTTACGCAAACATTTGCCGAAGCTTCTAGCGTCTTGGGGTACGATTTATGGGAGCTCGTGCAAAGCGGTGCGCAAGAGGATATTAATTTGACTGAGCGTACTCAGCCGTTGCTGCTGACTGCGAGCGTTGCTGTGTGGCGTGTTTGGCAAGAGAAAAATGGTGCGCAACCTGCATTAGTTGCTGGTCACAGCTTAGGTGAGTGGTCCGCACTGGTGTGTGCGGGTGTGGTGGCATTTGCTGATGCGGTAAAACTTGTTCAGCAGCGCGGAAAATTTATGCAGGAAGCTGTGCCTGCAGGCCAGGGCGCTATGGCTGCCATTATTGGCTTGGATGATGCGTTGATTGTTGAAGCGTGCAAAAAAGCAGAAGAAGGCGAAGTTGTTTCTGCGGTGAATTTCAATTCGCCTGGCCAAGTTGTTATTGCGGGCACTGCATCTGCAGTAGAGCGCGCAAGTGCGTTGTGTAAAGAAGCTGGTGCTAAACGCGCATTACCTTTGCCTGTTAGTGCGCCATTCCATACGTCACTCATGAAACCTGCGGCAGATCGCTTGGCTGAGCAAATTAACCTTACTGAATTTAAAGCTCCAAAAATCCCTGTTGTGCATAATGTCAGTGCTCAAACAGAAACTGATCCGGTAAAAATTAAATCGCTAATGATTGAACAAATCTACAGTGCTGTGCGTTGGGTTGATTGTGTAAACACCATGAGTGGAAAGGGTATTACCACCACCATTGAATGTGGTCCGGGCAAAGTATTATCGGGACTAAATAAGCGCATTAATGCAGAGTTAACAACACTTTCGATTGAAAAGCCGGAAGAAGTTGATAGCGCTTTAGCTCAATTTTAATAATTTATTGATAAGAGAAATCGTCTATGAGCATGAATGATAAGGTTGCTTTGGTTACAGGTGCGAGCCGTGGTATTGGAGCAGCAATTGCAGAACAACTCGGTAAAGCAGGCGCAACAGTAATCGGTACCGCGACGAGCGAATCAGGCGCAGAAAAAATTACGGCGCGCTTCGCGGAGCAGGGTATTCGCGGTGTGGGTAAAGTGTTGAACGTTACCGAAGCAGATTCTGTTGCCGAATTATTAAAAAGTGTTGCAGAAGAGTTTGGGGCACCGTCTATTTTGGTTAATAACGCGGGTATCACCAAAGACAATTTGTTGATGCGCATGAGTGATGACGAATGGTTTGATGTGATTAATACGAACTTGAGCGCGATTTATCGTTTGAGCAAAGGTGTTCTGCGCGGCATGATGAAAGCGCGTTGGGGCCGCATTATCAATATCAGTTCTGTGGTGGGTGCCATGGGTAACCCAGGTCAATCAAATTACGCCGCAACCAAAGCGGGTGTCGCCGGCTTTGCACGTTCTTTGGCTGCGGAAGTTGGTTCACGTAACATTACGGTGAACACGGTTGCTCCCGGTTTTATTGACACTGACATGACAAAAGTGCTGCCGGAAGAACAGAAGCAGCAGTTGCTGTCACGCATTCCGTTAGGGCGTTTAGGTTCGCCAGAAGAAATTGCAGCCGTTGTCGTCTTTTTGGCCAGCGACTTAGGTGGTTATATTAGCGGTGAAACTATTCACGTTAATGGCGGCATGTATATGTCTTAATTTATTGCTGCAACCCACTGTTTTTTAAAGAGAAAAATGGTTTTTTTAAGTTTTTTTAGTCCGATGCGTTACAAGTCATTTAAATAGATGTAAAATGCGCGTCGATTTTGCCGAATCACATGTCGGGCGATCAGCTTCCGGCGACTGTAGGCTCTACTAACTGACGGTTTTGTCATAAACATTTAGGAGTTACATAACATCATGAGTAGCATTGAAGAACGCGTTAAAAAGATCGTTGCTGAGCAATTAGGCGTTAAAGAAGACGAAGTGAAAAACGAAGCTTCTTTCGTAGAAGATCTGGGCGCAGATTCTTTGGATACCGTAGAGTTGGTAATGGCTCTCGAAGAAGAATTCGAAACTGAAATTCCTGATGAAGAAGCAGAAAAGATTACTACTGTTCAATTGGCTATTGATTACATCAACGCAAACTTGGCGTAATTTTTAAAGCTGATTACTTATCTTCTCGAAAAGCCGTATTATTGCGAAATAGTACGGCTTTTTCTTTGGTCGCATTTTTATATTTATACCTGCGCGGCTAAAAAACTTTCCCGAATTGGGCTTACCATGACCTAGGTGTCAAACTGAGGAGTTTCAAAACGTGTCACGCAGAAGAGTTGTCGTTACTGGTCTTGGCATGATCAGTTCACTGGGAAATACAGTTGCTGATACATGGCATGGCATTGTGAATGGTAAAAGTGGTGTTTCTACCATCACTAGTTTTGACGCATCTGCTTTCAGCACCCAATTCAGTGCATCGGTTAAAGATCTCATTGTTGATGATTATTTTCCGAGCAAAGAAGCTCGTAAGATGGATTCGTTTATTCAATATGGAATGGTCGCCGGTATTCAGGCGATTCGTGATTCAGGTCTGGAAATTACCGAGGCTAACGCTGATCGAATAGGTGTTTCCATAGGCTCTGGTATTGGCGGTATCGGTACCATCACGGAAGGCGCGATTACCCTTAACGAAAAAGGCCCTCGTCGTATATCCCCATTCTTTGTTCCCAGCGCGATCATTAATATGATTTCGGGCAACCTTTCCATCATGTACAACCTGCGCGGCCCTAATATTGCTATCACTACGGCCTGTACTACAGGTACCCATAGCATTGGGTTTGGTGCTCGTATGATTCAGTACGGTGATGCAGACGTGATGGTAGTTGGTGGTGCTGAAATGGCAACAACACCGCTTGGCTTGGGTGGTTTTGCTGCAGCGCGTGCGCTTTCAACTCGAAATGACAACCCGCAAGCTGCTAGTCGTCCTTGGGATAAAGGTCGTGACGGCTTTGTGCTGGGTGACGGTGCCGGTGTGCTGGTGTTAGAAGAATTCGAGCATGCGAAAGCACGTGGCGCTCGTATTTATGCTGAGCTAGTTGGTTTTGGCATGAGTGGCGACGCGTACCACATGACGTCTCCACCGGAAAATGGTTCAGGTGCGGCAGCATCTATGCTGAATGCTATTCGGGATGCAAAAATTGATGTGGCGGATATCCACTACGTTAATGCTCACGGAACATCCACTCCAGCGGGTGACAAAGCCGAGTGCCGAGCGGTTAAATCAGTTTGGGGTTCTGCGGTCAGCAATGTTGCGGTAAGCTCAACCAAATCTATGATTGGCCATTTGTTGGGCGCTGCCGGGGCGGTGGAGGCAATTTTCGGTATTCTGGCGATTCGTGATCAAGTTGCACCACCTACAATTAATTTGGATAATCCCGAAGACGGTTGCGATATCAACTTGGTGCCGCATACTGCACAAGAACGTAAAATTGATGCAGTTCTTTCCAACTCCTTCGGTTTTGGTGGCACTAATGGTTCAATCATTTTCAGAAAAATTTAAACGATTGTAGTTACCAAAACACACCTAACGCCGAACTCAGTTCGGCGTTTTTGTATAGCGAGCATGCGAGTCATTTATGCAAATACCACTTCCAGCCATAGCAGTAAATGGCGTTATAGGCGCTCAAGTGTCTCCGCTTGATCGTGGTTTTGCATACGGTGATGGTGTATTTGAAACTTGTAAATTGTGCAGCGGTGAAATTCCGCTCTGGAATTTGCATAGAGAGCGTCTAATAAAAAGTTGTGCGCGGCTTTTTATTAGAATTGATATGGTTACGCTCGAAGCACAGCTTACTAACTTGCTTTCTGCGATTTCAAAGCAAGATTCGAAGAGTGCGGTTGTAAAAATCACAGTTACGCGCGGCGAAGGTGGTAGAGGATATCGGCCACCTCAAGAAACAAGCCCCACCATTGTGATAGGAATTTTTCCTGGCGCAATTTATCCAAGCCACTATTTTTCTGTTGGTGTTGATATCCGGTTGTGTGATTATCGGATGAGCACTAACCCGCATTTAGCGGGATTAAAGCATTTGAATCGTCTGGAGCAGGTTTTAGTGCGCGCCGAATGGAATGATGAATCCATTGCTGAGGGCCTTGTTTTCGATGCTAACAATCATTTAATAGAAGCAGTTTTTAGCAATGTCTTTTTAATTAAAAATAACGAAGTTTTTACACCGGATTTGTCGCAGGCTGGGGTTGCTGGTGTTATGCGCCGATTCATACTTGAAACTGCGGCACCTCAAAATAATATCGGGATTAACGTAAAGTTGTTGCAGCGCGAAGATGTATTAGATGCAGATGCCCTATTTTTATGCAACAGCTTGTATGGAATTTGGCCGGTTGCACAGATAGTAGGGGAGTGTGCTCGATCCTTCCCTGCACATCCTATGATTGAAAAGCTACAACGCACAGTTAACGAAACCTTGGCTTCGAATTAAGCATCAACTAACAGCGTAACAGACGAATGAAATTAACATTCCTATCTCTAAAGCGTTTTATTCTTAAGGTATTATTTTCACTTATTTTAGTGTCAATAATTGCGGTTGGCTTTTTTTGGGTGGCATTTCAGGATTGGTTAATCACTCCCCTAAATGTTCCTAAGGAGGGTTTAACTTACGAGTTAGATACAGGCAAATCCCTTAGCCATTTGTCGCAAGATCTTGCGAATTCAAAGGTGTTAAACCGCGCACGTTGGCTAAATTGGTATGCGCGTTATTATCAAAAGGAAAAAATACATCCGGGCGAATATTTACTCGAGTCTGGGATTACTCCGTCAGGCTTGTTGGACAAACTAAATCGTGGAGATATAGTCCTCCACCAAGTGACTTTTTTGGAAGGTTGGACTTTCAAACAAGTGATGGCCGCACTCAATCAAGAGCCAAATGTAACGCATTTACTTGCAGATAAATCTGATGTCGAGCGGTTACAAATTTTAAATCTTCCCATCAATCATCCTGAAGGATGGTTCTTCCCTGATACCTACAGATTCTCTCGTGGTACAACCGACGTTGAAATTTTAACTCAAGCTTATAACGCAATGCGCAAAATCTTGGAGGAACTTTGGGCGGGTAAAGCGGAAAATCTACCCTACAGCTCTGAGTATCAAGCGCTTATCATGGCGTCGATTGTTGAAAAGGAAACTGGCAGTGCCAGCGAACGCAACCAAATCGCGGGCGTATTTGTGCGTCGTTTACAATTAGGTATGAAATTACAAACCGATCCCACCGTTATCTACGGCATGGGTGATTCATACACTGGAAAGATTGGGCGCGACCACTTGATTGCCCCAACGCTATACAACACCTATGTCATCAGCGGATTACCGCCAACGCCCATAGCGATTCCTGGTAAGGCATCTCTTCAGGCCGCGCTGCATCCCGATTCAGGCAAAGCGCTCTATTTTGTTGCAAAAGGCGACGGCACCAGCATTTTTTCCGAATCACTGATCGAGCACCAGCGCGCAGTAGTGCGATATCAGTTGCGGCGTAGCTCGGACTATCGCTCAACGCCCAAATAGCAGCTCCATTATTCATGACAATTAATGTGTGCTTACACTACAATAGGCCCCAATTTTAGCCATTTGTCTTTACTTTGGAATTTATAGCAGCATGACTGACCATAGTGTTTCCCCCGACGCAAACGCATCTCCCGAAAACAAAAAACCGCTGCATTTCCTGCAACAAATTATTCGTAAAGATTTAGAGCAGGGTGCTCATAAATCGATTGCTACCCGTTTTCCGCCAGAGCCTAATGGCTATCTCCATATTGGCCATGCAAAATCTATTTGTTTGAATTTTGGTCTTGCCGAGGAATTTGGCGGAACTTGCAACCTTCGCTTTGATGACACTAACCCTGAAAAAGAAAACGAAGAATTCGTTAATTCTATCAAGCAAGATGTGGAATGGTTGGGTTTTAAGTGGAATGGTGAAGTTCGCTACACCTCCGATTATTTCGATCAATTGTACGCTTGGGCAATTCATTTAATCGAAAAAGGCTTGGCTTTCGTTTGTGATTTGAACGCGGAGCAGATGCGCGAGTTTCGTGGCACCTTGATTGACCCAGGAAAAAATAGTCCATTCCGTGATCGCTCTATCGCAGAAAACCTGATGCTATTTGAAAAAATGCGTGCGGGCGAATTTGAAGAAGGCGCGTGCTCTCTACGTGCAAAAATTGATATGGCGTCACCCAACATAAATTTGCGTGATCCAATTCTTTATCGCATCAAAAAGGCTCACCACCACCAAACAGGTGACAAATGGTGTATTTATCCCTCTTACGACTTTGCGCACGGGCAAAGTGACGCTATTGAAGGAATTACTCACTCAATTTGCACATTGGAATTTGAGGACCATAAACCGCTCTACGATTGGTTTATCCAAAATTTGCCAGTACCTGCTGTGCCGCGTCAATATGAATTTGCGCGTTTGAATATCAATTATTCAGTTACAAGCAAACGAAAATTAAAACAGCTGGTTGATGAAAATTATGTTGATGGTTGGAATGATCCACGTATGCCAACTATTTCAGGGATGCGTCGTCGCGGTTATACGCCGACCGCCCTGCGTGATTTTTGCGATCGCATAGGTGTTACTCGTTCCGATGGTATTGTTGATGTTGGCGTGCTGGAATTTTGTGTTCGAGATGATTTGGACAAAAATGCTCCGCGTGCTATGTGTGTGTTGCGCCCACTCAAAGTGACCTTGACCAATTATCCAAGCGATAAAGTTGAAACGCTTACGCTGTATAATCACCCTAACCGCGATGACTTGGGTGATCGTACGATGCCGTTCACGCAAACCCTGTTTATTGAGCAAGAGGATTTCCGCGAAGAAGCAAACAAAAAATATAAACGTTTAGTTCTTGGTAAGCGTGCGCGCCTTCGTGGTGCTTACGTTATTGAAGCGGATGAGGTTATTAAAGATTACGCTGGAAACATTATCGAAATTCGTGCGCGAATTATCGAAGGCACATTAGGTAAAGATCCTGCGGATGGTGTTAAACCTAAAGGCGTTATCCATTGGGTATCTGCAACGCAAAATATTGAATGCGAAGTGCGAGTGTTTGAACGACTCTTCACCGACGAAGCGCCAGACGCAGGCGGTAAAAATTTCCTAGATTTCATTAGTCCAAATAATTTGGAAATATTGAGCGGTTGTAAGGCGGAATTGAGTTTGGGCAAGGCTCAATTAAATGATCGCTTCCAGTTTGAACGCCAAGGTTACTTCTGTTTAGACAGTAAATATTCCACTGCAGAGAAAATTGTCTTTAATCGCACTATCGGGTTGAAAGATAGTTTTGCGAAAATTGATGATCAAGAATAGTCTGTGTTTTTAACGCAATCTCAAAGATAGGTTTACGGAACAAATAATGCTACAGATATACAACACCCTTACTCGTCAAAAAGAAATTTTTAAACCCACGCAACCGGGCAAAATTTCTATGTATGTCTGTGGCATCACTGTTTACGATTATTGCCACATTGGTCACGCGCGCGTGCTCGTCGCATTTGATGTAATTACCCGTTTTTTGCGCAGCCAAGATTGGAATGTTAACTATGTACGCAATATCACCGATATTGACGACAAAATTATTAACCGCGCCAAAGACAATGGTGAAGAGTACTCTGATCTGACGAAGCGTTTTATTGATTTCATGCATGAGGATGAATCACGCTTGGGCATAGCTCGCCCCGATATTGAACCGCGTGCTACAGGTTTTATCGATGAAATCATCGATATGAACAATACACTTATCAATAAAGGTCACGCCTACGCTGCAAGCAATGGTGATGTGTATTATCGAGTAACAAGTTTCAACGATTACGGAAAACTCACCAATAAAAATGTGGATGAGCTGCTTGCTGGTGCCCGTATTGAAGTGGATGAGGTTAAAGAGGATCCGCGTGACTTCGTGTTATGGAAATCTGCAAAAGCGGGCGAACCTTCTTGGCAGTCACCATGGGGTAACGGCCGCCCAGGATGGCACATTGAATGTTCTGCCATGAGCAAAAAATGCTGCGGTGGAACGTTCGATATTCATGGCGGTGGGCCAGACCTGCCTTTCCCTCACCATGAAAACGAAATCGCACAAAGCGAAGCGGCTAATGGTTGTAAGTATGTTAACTATTGGATGCACGCTGGAGCCGTTCGTGTTGATGGCGAGAAAATGTCAAAGTCCCTTGGCAACTTCTTCACTATCCGCGATGTGTTGGAAAAATATCATCCTGAAGTTGTGCGTTTTTTGTTGGTGAGCAGCCACTATCGTAGCCCTATTAATTACGCTGAAGATAATTTGGTGGAGGCTCGCGCTGGGTTAGAACGCTTTTACGGTGCACTTCGCAATTATGCAGATGTCGCACCCTTGGCGCTAACCGACATGAGCGAAAGTGCATACTACAAAGCCTTCGTTGAGGCTATGAATGACGACTTTAACACGCGCGTCGCTTTAGCCGGAATGTATGATCTTGTACGTGATTTGAATAACGCCAAAGACGAGCCTGAACTCGCTAGAAACCTCGCAGGACAGCTTAAAGCGCTTGGATTGATTTTAGGTGTTCTGCAAGAAAATCCTGAGGTCTTTTTGCAGGCAGGCGGTAGCGATGAAATTTCAGCAGAAGAAGTAGAAAAGTTGATTGCAGAGCGTATTCAAGCTAAGGCGGATAAAAATTACGCACGTGCGGATGAAATTCGTAAGCAACTTCTGGAACAAAAAGTTGTGCTCGAGGATTCCAAAACAGGCGGAACGCTTTGGCGAAGGGAATAAGTACAGTATAAAAAGGGCCTCGAATGAGGCCTTTTTTTATACTCGATGCAAAATAATTTCTAAAACTAATTTGCTACCAAAGTACGCCAGCATAAGAAATAAAAATCCCGCCAAGGTCCAGCGAATAGCCGTGTTTCCTCTCCAGCCTAATTTGTATTTACCCCACAGTAAAAAGCCATAAACAAACCAAGCGGCTATTGAGAATACTGTTTTGTGAACCAAATGCTGGGCAAAAATATTGTCGAGAAAAATAAAACCACTGAGAATCGACAGCGTTAAGAGTATCTCTCCAACTAATAAGAACTCAAACAACAAGGCTTCCATGGTTTGGAGGGGCGGCAAATAGCGCAAGTATTTCAGGCTTGTTCTGTTTTTCAAATGACGGTTTTGGTAAGACAACAAAACTGCTTGGAGTGTCGCAATGGTGAGTAGGCTATAGGCGATAATCGACAAGATCACATGGCTAGCTAAGGTATGATTAAGTTGAAGGATCGAGCTGGTGGAATGCGAGATCAGCGTAGTGCCAATTGCCAATGCAGAGCAGGGTAATAAAAAAATAAACAAGTTATGTAGAGCCTTTTTAAGGCTACTCAATAGAACAATCGCATTGATGACCCAAAAAATCTGCGAAGAAACGGTGAAAAAGCTGAGCTGAACCCCGTCTGGTTTAACGCTAATGCCATAAATTCCGACGGCATGAATTGCTAAGGCTACGGCGATTCCACCAAAGAGTTTGGGAAGGGGCAAGTCTCTTTGTTGGATTAATTGTCGCGCCAAGTAGGCGCCCAGAGTTAAATATAAAGCGGCAGCAATAATATTGGCTGTAACAAACAACATATAAACGGCTCGACAAGATTTAGCGGCGGGCGCGACATGGCGCGATGATAAACAATCTCAATAGCGAGTGTGTCATAAGGCTGCCCTAATTGCCATGGGTGCCGATAATTCAACAAGATTTCCCCGCAGAGCTGGCCTACAAACAAGGGTTTAGGGTTATAATCGCGGCCATTTTCGGTGTCTGTAACCCCGCACCACATTTAGAATCGTGATCACCTTTAAGATTGAGAAGAGTTATGTTTGAGAACCTAACGGATCGTCTATCCCACACATTCCGCAGTATTACCGGTAAAGCGCGATTAAGCGAAGATAACATTAAAGATGCCTTGCGCGATGTGCGTAAGGCTTTGCTCGAAGCTGACGTTGCCTTGCCCGTGGTCAAATCGTTTATTGATACGGTGCGTAGCCGTGCTTTGGGTGCGCAAATTAGTAAAGCCTTAAACCCGGGCCAGCAATTTCTCAAAATCGTTGAAAACGAACTCATTGCAACTATGGGGCAAGCGAACGAGCGCTTGAATTTGGCCCAACAGCCGCCCGCAATTGTATTGATGGCGGGTTTACAAGGGGCTGGTAAAACAACATCTGTCGCCAAGTTAGCTAAATACCTAAAAGAGCGTGAGAAGAAAAAGGTACTGGTTGTAAGTGCGGACGTTTACCGCCCAGCGGCAATTAAACAATTGGAAACATTGGCGGGTGAGGTTGAGGTTGATTTCTTCCCATCAAATACTGAACAAAAACCAGTCGATATAGCGCGTGCAGCCATCGATCACGCTAAGCGCCAGTTCTTTGATGTTCTGCTAGTCGATACCGCTGGACGTTTGCATGTCGATGAAGAGTTGATGACCGAAATCAAAGATCTCCACGCAGCTATTAACCCAATTGAGACCCTGTTCGTGATCGACGCAATGATCGGTCAGGACGCGGTAAATACAGCGAAAGCTTTTAATGAGGCTTTGCCACTAACGGGTGTAATTCTTACCAAAGCGGATGGCGATGCGCGCGGCGGTGCCGCACTTTCTGTGCGTCACATTACTGGCAAACCCATTAAATTTTTGGGAATGGGCGAGAAAGTAGATGCGCTTGAACCATTCCATCCTGAGCGTGTGGCTTCGCGCATTTTGGGTATGGGCGACGTTATGTCGCTGATCGAGCAAGCGGAACGCACAATCGACAAAGAAAAAGCTGACAAATTAATCAAGAAAGTAACCAAAGGCCAAAAATTTGATTTGGAAGACTTACGTGATCAGCTGCAGCAAATGCAAAACATGGGTGGTTTGACGTCAATGTTAGATAAGTTGCCCGGCATGGGTAATGTTGCCCAACTTGCGCAAAGCGCCAACATGAACAAGCAATTTAAGAGTATGGAGGCCATCATCAACTCCATGACGCCCTATGAGCGCCGTAATCCAGACGATTTGAGCGGGTCGCGCAAGCGTCGTATTACCCTAGGGTCAGGCACGCAAATCCAAGATCTCAACCGTTTGCTAAAACAACATAAGCAAATGGCAAAAATGATGGGCAAAATGAAAGGCGGTGGTATGGCCAAAATGATGCGAGGTATAGGCGGAGCGATGGGAGGTTTAGGCGGTGCAGGTGGCTTGCCGGGGTTGCCTCCCAAGCGTTAATCCAAAAAATATTAAATAAAAAAGCCATTCGATTGAATGGCTTTTTTTTCGATTATTGAATGAGGTAGCTCACTACTTATGTTCAACACATGTTTCGACGCAGTTTTTTCTAAATTAGCAAAGGTCACGCTCGTTATCGTAAAGGTAATATTAAGCTCCGACATACGCGCCAATTGTTCGCAAACTTTTATTCGCCATTAAGTGTTACAACAATCGTGCGGCTGCCACCATGGTTACGGTGTTCGCACAAATAGATGCCTTGCCAAATCCCCATGTTTAATCGACCACCGCTTACGGGAATACTGAGGCTGTTGCCTAGAATACTGGCTTTTACATGCGCGGGTAGGTCATCACTGCCTTCATCCATATGTCTATAGTAAGGCTCATTTTCAGGCACAGCGCGATTGAAATAAGCTTCAAAATCCTGACGCACAGTTGGATCGGCATTTTCATTAATACTCAAAGATGCAGATGTATGTTTGATAAAAACATGAAGCAAGCCTGTGTCTATATTTTTCAGCTCTGGAATTTGGTTCAATATTTCTGTTGTCACCAAATGAAAGCCTCGACTGCGTGGCTTTAATTGAAACTCTTTTTGATACCACATAAAGGCCTACTGTTTTGTTTTAGGTTTCTCACAAGTGCCGGCGTGATACTCCAACACTTTTGGATCGGCGCATGCCGTGCACGCGTTGCCAAATGTGAGTTGTTCGGATGAAGGGCAGGGCGCTGTTATGCAGCGAACTCCTGTGTCGCGCGTAGCGCAAACAGGTAAATATTCACGCGTACACAATTGCGGTCGGTTTTCTGGGCATGCTACCGCATCCAATTTAGCTTGCTGCTGATTTTGGGGCGGAGAAGTGCAGGCGGTCACCGCGAATATGAGAATTAACGCTATGAATTTTTGCAGCATACCCATTACCTTTGTAGAAATGCTTAAGGCAGGATTAAGACTTAGGTGTTAAAGCGGTTCCTTCAAAAACCACGCCGTCCCAGCCTGTGAGAATAAAGTTACGGATGTTCTGGTGATCTGTCGCATTAGGATGTTGCAATACATCCACTCGGTAATAATCGCCAAAGCATTGCAAGGTTTGAGCAACTGAAAGTTTGTGCAATTTAGCAAAGGATAGAAGCTTGCAAGAACCGGAATTTTGCCCAGCGGCGTTGTGTAAATCACCGTTTCGGAATGCAGTAGGTGTAAAGTTGTAATGTTCTTCTACGGTTGAGATGGTATCGGTAAAACTAATGCTTTCTGGTGTGGTCATAACCTGAGTTAAAAATGTGTCGATGAGCATACATGTATCCTGTAAGAAATTTGAGTCATTTTACGACTGAATATTTGTGAGATCCAATGTGTTTTCGCCATTATCAGTAGCTATTCATTTTTATGTGGATTATGTTATTCACACAACCCACGGACTCAGGTTCATAAAGTGACAATCAAAAAACGCCCGATTTATATTCCCTTCGCTGGGCCCGCATTACTCGAAGCTCCGTTACTAAACAAGGGCAGCGCATTTAGTGAACGTGAACGACAGCAGTTCAATTTAGAGGGTTTGCTTCCTTACCGGATTGAATCTATTGATGAACAAAAAACGCGCGCATACCACCAACTCAACGCTTTCCAGTCGGATATTGATAAGCACATTTACCTTCGCAATATCCAAGACACCAACGAAACCCTTTATTTCCGTTTGGTCGCCGAACACCTTGAAGAGGTTATGCCTCTTATTTACACCCCAACCGTAGGTTTAGCTTGCCAGCAGTTTTCTAAAATTTATCGCCGTAAGCGTGGGTTGTTTATTTCTTATCCAGATCGTGACCGCATTGACGATATGCTTCAAAACGCGACCAAGCAAAATGTGAAAGTCATCGTCGTAACAGACGGCGAGCGCATTCTGGGTTTAGGTGATCAGGGCATCGGCGGCATGGGAATACCAATTGGAAAGCTCGCTCTTTACACCGCGTGCGGTGGAATTAGTCCCGCTTATGTTTTACCCGTTACGCTCGACGTGGGCTGCAATAACCCAGCGGTAATGGGCGACCCTATGTATATGGGTTGGAAACATCCACGTATTACAGGCGACGATTATTACGCGTTTGTCGACGAGTTTATCCAAGCCGTGAAGCTGCGCTGGCCTAAAGCCTTGCTCCAGTTTGAAGATTTCGCTGGCGATCACGCCACCCCGCTTTTAAATCGTTACCGAAACGAGCTTTGCTGCTTTAATGACGATATACAAGGTACGGCTGCAGTCGCCATAGGAACATTGTTGGCGGCTTGCGCCGCTAAAGGCGAACGCTTATGTGAGCAACATGTTGCCTTTGCGGGTGCAGGTTCGGCAGGTTGCGGAATTGCAGAGCAATTGGTTCGCCAGATGATGATTGAAGGTTTGACCGAACAAGAAGCGCACGACCGCATTTTCCTTGTTAGTAAAGATGGGTTGTTGCAAACGAGTTCTAAAGGTTTGTTCGATTTTCAAAAGCATCTGTGTGTTCCCGATGCTGTGGTCAACCGTTGGAAACTTACGCACGAAAGAAACGAAGATGTAGTGAATTTGCTTGATGTGGTTGTAAATGCGAAGCCAACCGTTCTTATCGGTGTATCTGGCCAGCCGAGTTTGTTTACAAAAACGATTGTTGAGACCATGCAGTCTTATTGTGAACGCCCCATTATATTTCCGTTGTCTAATCCCACATCCCAAGCTGAAGCTCAGCCGGTTGATCTCTTGCGGTGGACCTCGGGTAAAGCCTTAATTGCAACAGGCAGCCCATTTGCTGCAGTGGATATGGGGAATCGCCATTTTGAAATCGCTCAATGTAACAACAGCTATATCTTCCCAGGGTTAGGCTTAGGTGTGATTGCTGCAAGAGCCAAGCGAATTACCGATAATATGATGACAGCAGCAAGCCGTGCGCTAGCTGATGCATCGCCCGCACTTAAAAACCCAACGGCTGCTTTATTACCCCCGCTGGGGGATATTCGAATACTTAGTCAAACCATTGCCTTTGAAGTGTTTAAGCAGGCGGTTGCCGATGGGGTGGCCATGCCCATCCCCGAAAATATTATGCGCGAGAAAATTGCCGCCGAATTCTGGCAGCCTGAATATCGTGAATATAGACGTACATCGTTCTAGGTCGTGGGATTGTAGATTTACAGGATTTGAAATGTCAGTTGTAGAAGTTCCTCCGGCGCCGAAAGATACGGGCACTGAAGCCAAGGCCCGCTTGTTTGTTGCAGAGGTATTGGCCTCGCCTCAGTGTCCGGCGTACAGTATGAACAAGGATCAGTTAGATGGATATTTGCGTGCAGTTGCTGTTGAGCCAAAGCGCACAGAGCCTAAAGATTGGTTGCCTCTCATTTTTGGCGGTGAACTTCCCAGTCAGGTAGGTGATTACCCTATAGACGCTATTATCAAGGCTCTAATATGTATCTATAATTCTCACAGAATCGAAGTCTTAAGCCATCAGTGTGCCTTACCTTTTCCGTGCGAATATTCCGAAAGTAGGGATGCGCGGATTCAAGCGGAGCAATGGGCCAGAGGATTCATGCAGGGGTATATCTATTGGCAGGATATTTGGAGCCAATATTTAGATGAAAACCAGACGGGTTCGAATCTAGCTGTTATACTGCCATCATCAGCAAATGATGAACTAGACGACATTCTTGCCACAATAAGCGCGGTCGCAGATGCTGACTACGCGTTGCTGACAGGTGTCACTATCCCTGACTTGATACATATGTTTAATTGCTTGCCGCAAAAAGTCATTGAATATGGTCGAATCGCCCATATTATCCGTATCAATAGCCAGAGCTAGTTTTGTCCACTTCCATCTGCTGTTGGTCTAGAGTGTTAAATGCAAGACAAGTACTTTCAACCGTTATCTTATCGAGATGTTTAAAAAGGACTGCATGATGGATTTTTCTTCAGCGCAAAAATATCTATTAAGTAAAAAACAGGCGGTACAGACCTTTCCGCAAGATCCGAATGTCGGTGTCTATAAGGTTTGCCACAAAATGTTCGCTACCTTGACTTCGGGCGTTGCCTTTGCCCGTATCAACCTGAAGTGCGACCCGGATTTGGCGCTGGAGTTGCGTGCTCAATACGACGCTGTTCAGCCAGGCTACCAAATGAACAAAAAACACTGGAACACCGTGATTTTCGACGGCAGTATTTCAGACGAAGAAATTTACGACATGATCGATCATTCTTACGATTTAATTGTGAGTAATTTGTTGGATCATGAGCGTGAACGCTTGTTGAAAAATGGTTGATCAGCTGCAAGACAGTGTTTTACGTCAGCAGTCGGTGGATTTTGGCACCCGTCTGAAATATATCCGCGAATATAATGGGTTATCCCAAAGGGAATTGGCAAAGCGGGCAGGAGTTCCGCACAGCAGTATTTCAATGATTGAGCAGGGCACAAACAGTCCGTCAATCAATTCTCTCGCCAAAATTCTTGGCGGTATTCCAATGAGCATTGCGCAATTTTTTAGCTGCGATCTCTCTATATTTAACCAGCAAGTTTTTCGTGCTGATGATTTACGTGACCATCAACGCAACCTTGCTTCCAATATAATTGCCCAAACAATTCCCTTTCAAAATGCATCAACCCTCACCCGGTTTGAGCGTTTAGCCTATGCTGCAAGTGCGGATACAGGTGAAGTCCCCCAATACTCTGCGCAGGCTGTTAGCGGCTATATACTCAGCGGCACAGTGGAACTCACGCTCAACGCTGAAGTTGTGCTGCTCTCGAGCGGAGATGCTTTTTCCCTTGGCGCCATGCAACCTTATCGGTTCCGTAACCCTTCGCAAAGCGAAGAGTGCGTTGTTCTGACCTGTACGCTCTAAATAACCGCTACGCAGCAGTACCTCCAATTAGGATGCCGTTTTCACCAAAACCTATTTGCCTGCTACACTCAATCCAGCTTCAGCATTTTTATATCAACCTCTAAGAGAAGATGCTTATGTTCCAAGGAAAAGCGCTATCGCTCACCCAACATTCGGACGGAATCGCCGAGTTAGTGTTTGATTTACAGGGCGAATCAGTCAATAAATTTAATTTGCTCGCAGTGTCTGAATTAGACCATGCTTTAAGCTTGCTCGAGCAATCCAACGGTGTGAAAGGCTTGCTTGTCACTAGCGCAAAAGAGGTCTTTATTGTGGGCGCCGATATCATGGAATTCGGTGCCGTTTTTACGGCAGGCCCTGAGCAAATTATTGGGCATTTAGCTAACAATAATCGCAACAATTGCCGGTTGGAAGATTTACCTTTCCCTAGTGTGGTCGCCATCAACGGTATAGCTTTAGGGGGTGGTTTAGAATTCTGTTTATCGTGTGATTATCGTGTAGCAAGCACATCAGTAACCAAAATTGGTTTACCCGAAACTAAATTGGGCATTATTCCTGGTTGGGGTGGTACGGTTCGTTTGCCGCGAATTGCTGGGTTGGATACTGCTGTGGAATGGATTGCGGCGGGTAAAGAAAACACCGCAGAAGAAGCGCTCACTGCACGCGTTGTCGATGCCGTGGTAGAACCCGCAAAATTACGTGATGCAGCTGTGTATACCTTAAAGCAAGCCATAGCCGGCAAGTTTGATTACAAAGCACGTCGTGAACAGAAAAAATCACCGCTCAAATTAAATTTCATTGAATCTATGATGGCTTTTGAAACATCAAAAGCGTTCGTGGGCGGGCAGGCGGGCCGCAATTATCCCGCACCTGTTTCTGCCATAAAAGCCATGCAAAAAGCAGCTGATAAAGGCCGTGATGAAGCGCTTCAAATTGAAGCTGAAAACTTTGCGAAGATGGCGCAAACACCTGTTGCGCAATCCTTAGTTGGAATTTTTGTGAATGAGCAATTGCTAACCAAAAAAGCGAAAGGATGGGAGAAAAAAGCCGATAAAAAAATTGGCCGCGCCGCCGTGTTAGGTGCAGGCATTATGGGTGGCGGCATTGCCTATCAAAGCGCGCTTAAGGGCACTGCCATTAAAATGAAAGATATCGCCCAAGCAGGTATTGAACTTGGTCTTTCGGAAGCTAATAATTTATTGAGTAAACGTGTTGATCGCAAAAAAATGACTGCATCTGAAATGGGCGACGTACTTAATCGTATTGAACCCACATTGGTTTACGATGGTTTTGATAAGGTTGATATTGTTGTTGAAGCCGTAGTGGAAAACCCAAAAGTAAAACAAAATGTGTTGGCAGAAGCTGAATCGAAAGTCAGTGTTGATACAGTAATTGCCTCTAATACATCAACCATTTCTATTTCTTACCTTGCTGAAGCCTTGCAACGCCCCGAAAATTTTTGCGGTATGCATTTCTTTAACCCCGTTCATATGATGCCGCTGGTGGAAGTGATTCGCGGTGCAAAAACATCTGACAATGCAATTGCTCGCACGGTTGCTTACGCAAACGCCATGGGTAAAAAAGCAATTGTTGTCAAAGATTGCCCGGGCTTTTTAGTAAACCGCGTTTTATTTCCGTACCTTGCTGGTTTTGCAATGTTGGTGCGCGATGGTGTTGACTACCAACGTATCGACAAATTGATGGAGGCCTGGGGATGGCCAATGGGGCCTGCATATTTATTGGATGTTGTTGGAATAGACACCGCAGTCCACGCTGAAAAAGTCATGGCAGATGGCTTTCCTGATCGAATGAAACGCGATTTCAAATCTTGTACCGATGTGATGTTCGAGGCCAAGCGTTTGGGCCAAAAGAGTTCCAAAGGTTTTTACAATTACGAGTTGGATAAAAAAGGGAAGCCAGCAAAAGTAGCAAGCCCGGAAGCGCTGGACATTTTGAAACCTGTTGTAGCGGCTACGCTGGAAATTAGTGACGAAGATATTGTTGCGCGCATGATGGTGCCCATGGCAACTGAACTTGCGCGTTGTTTGGAAGAGGGTATTGTTGAAACTGCCGCAGAAGCCGATATGGCATTGGTTTACGGAACAGGTTTCCCTCCATTTAGAGGCGGCGTTTTCCGTTGGATTGATTCAATGGGTGCGCAAGCTTTTTGCGATATGGCTGCAAAGTTCAGCAACCTAAGCGCGCTCTACGAACTGCCTGCAAGCATGAAAGAAAAAGCTGCCAATAATCAAACATTCTACGGCCCATCTGTGAAAAAAGAGGGAGAAAAATAATGAGCTTACAACCACGTGATGCCGTAATTGTTGATTATGCGCGTAGTGCAATGGGCAAATCCAAAAATGGCTGCTTCCGCAATGTTCGTGCGGATGATATTTCTGCCGCAATCATTAAAGGTTTGCTTGCGCGCAATCCAAATTTTGACCCCGCAACTATCGACGATATGTTGTGGGGTTGTGTAATGCAACGCGAAGAACAAGCGTTCAATATCGCGCGTAATATTTTGTTGCTTGCTGGTTTGCCTCATACAATTCCCGCACAAACTATTAATCGTTTGTGCGGGTCTTCCATGGCCGCCTTGCATACGGCTACCGCTAATATTCGTGCAAATATTGGTGACGTTTATTTGATTGGTGGCGTTGAGCACATGGGGCATTTGCCCATGAACGAATCTGTTTCTATTAATCCGCTGCTTGGTTTATCTGTAGCAAAAGCGGCAGGTAATATGGGAATGACAGCAGAATATCTGGCTCTGTTGCATGGTATTAATCGCCAGCAGATGGATGAGTTTGGCGCTCGTTCACACCAGCTCGCCGCCGCAGCTCGTGCGGAACGCCGCTTTGCACAGGAGATTATTCCGGTTGAAGGGCATAACGGCGACGGCTTTTTAATTCAAGTTGAGGAAGATGAAACCATTCGCCCTGAGACGACAGTTGAAGGGCTAGCAAAATTACCACCTGTTTTTGATCCCAAAAATGGTCAGGTAACCGCAGGCACCTCATCTCAACTGAGTGATGGCGCCTCAGTGATGTTGGTGATGTCTGCAGAGCGAGCCCAATCCTTAGGCTTGAAACCTATGGCTAAGGTCGTTTCCATGGGGCTTGCGGGTGTTGACCCGTCCATTATGGGTTACGGACCAGTACCCTCCACTGAAAAGGCCCTTAAGGTTGCCGGTTTGACGATGGACGACATCGAAATTGTTGAGCTCAATGAGGCATTCGCTGCTCAAGCCTTGCCCGTACTCAAAGACCTTAAACTGCTGGACAAGATGAATGACAAAGTAAACCTCAACGGCGGTGCTATAGCGCTTGGGCATCCGTTTGGTTGCTCTGGCACTCGGATTACGGGATCTCTATTGACTGTCATGCAACAAAAGAACGCAACTCTGGGCGCCTCAACGATGTGTATAGGGTTAGGTCAGGGAATTACAACTATTTTGGAGCGGTTAAATTAATTGGCTTTCATTTCGTTTATCTTTGTAACCCGGCTCAGGCCGGGTTTTTCATATATGGATGCACTCGCAAGAGACTGTTCGTTATGCTTTTCTAAACTGCGTACAAATCTTCTGTTAGAATGGAGCTCCATTAAGTCTGGAGTAGTTATGTCTTCTTCTTTTTACGAAATTCTTGAGCTCTCGTCGGGTGAAATTGTGCTCAAGCGCAGTGGTGACGAAAGCTCTAACGAGCCATTAGTCACGCTCAAGTTTTCGGCTGAATCCATCGCTTTTTTAGGTACAGGGCGCTTTGAAGTTGCTAAGGCTATGATTGAGGCGGGAATGGAAGCGGCAAGTGAATTGGCTGAGCAGAATGTGGAAGAAATTTCTGCTGATTTAAGTGATATAACTCAGCACGTGTTGCACTGAGTTTAGAGATTCCTGAAGTTGTTTGATTCCAAGTGGTAGCTTGGAATCAATGAATAAAAATTACGCCTTAAGAACCCTCTCGTAAATTTCCTCGTAACGCTCCGCACTTTTTTCCCACGAAAAATCCTGATTCATTGCATTTTGCTGCAACTTTTTCCAAAGCTCCGGCTGTTTGTAACAGGCTAGCGCACGTTTAATAGCCAAATGCAATTCTTCCGATGTTGCAGTGTGAAACACGAATCCATTGCCTTCGGTACCTATATCGTCGAGTGGTCGCTCGTTAACGGTATCACGTAAACCACCAACTGCATTCACAACCGGTAAGGTGCCGTAGCGCAGGCTGTACATTTGATTTAAACCGCAAGGCTCAAAAATGGATGGCATTAAAAAAATATCTGCACTCGCTTCAATTTGATGCGCAAAGGCTTCGTTGTAGCCGATGGTGACAGACATTTTGTGCGGATGTTGCTTGGCGATATTTTTCAATGCTTCTTCATAACTGTGAAACCCGCTCCCTAAAATCACCAACTGGCAATCTTGAGCAAGTAATTGGTTCATTTGACTCAGAATTAAATCAACACCTTTTTGCTCTACCAAGCGACCAATAAAGCCGAGCATGGGAATTGATTCGTCAATGGGTAAACCTAATTTCTCTTGCAGTGCAGTTTTGTTATCAATTTTTTGGTTGAGGGTACGGCGATTGTAATTGTGCGTGATGAGCTTATCTGCCCCGGGATTCCATTCATCCATGTCTATACCATTTAACACACCCGTTAAATCTTTTGCGCGCGCGCGAAGCACACCGTCCAAACCACAACCAAATTCCGGCGTTTGAATCTCCTGTGCGTAGCTTTGGCTCACGGTAGTAATGGCATCGGCAAATGCAAGACCGCCTTTCATGAAAGACATTTGCCCGTAAAACTCCAGCTTTTCATGGTGCCAAAAATCGTTGGGTAAACCTAATTCAGCAAAAATTTGGTAAGAAAATAGCCCACGGTACGCAAGGTTATGAATGGTATACACGGATGCTGGTTTATGCTCGTGCTGTGCTAGTAGCGCGGGAATTAATCCAGTTTGCCAATCGTTACAATGAACAATATCTGGTTGCCAATCGAGGTTTGCTTTATTTAACGCTATGGCCTCTGCTGCGCGTGCGAACACAAAAAAACGCCAATGGTTATCACTCCAGTCGCTACCATCAGGCCCGCAATAAGGATTTCCTTCTCGCTCGGAAAACTGTGGAATATCCACCAAAATAACAGTTACGCGAGAACCTGGAAGGCGTGTTTGCAACAAACTGATGGTTTGTCCAGAAAGCGATATTTCTGCCACTTTTTTTACGCCAATTTCTTTCGCTTTTACTAATACCCCCGGATAGGCTGGCAGCAAAATTTTAATATCGTGCCCACGCTTTAGTAGTGCGCGCGGCAAGCTTGAGGCTACATCTGCCAAACCACCTGTTTTAATGAGAGGGTGAGCCTCACTGGTTGCGAAGAGAATTTTTTGCATTGTCGATTCCTATCAATAATCACATTTCAACAAAATTGCTCCGAGTGGAGGCAATGTAAGTTGAATGGACTGTGCGTGCCCCATCCAGCTAACTGACTCAGTAGGTATTTCAGATGAATTGCCTTTATTGCTACCCGCATAGTAAGCAGAGTCCGAATTAAAAATTTCATGATATTTTCCAGCAACCGGTACACCGAGACGATAGCTTTCTCGTAACGTTGGTGTGAAATTTAAAACAACCAATGTAAATCCCGTGCTGCCTTTACGTAAATAGCTGACAACGGATTGCGTTGAATCATGGCAATCAACCCACTCAAAGCCTTCATGCGAAAAACTGCGTTCGTAGAGTGATGGTAAAGTCGTATAGAGTTTATTTAAATCTTTCACCAGCGTTTGCAGGCCGAGGTGTCTGTTTTCTTCTTGAGTGTGATTGCCTTCATCCAATAAATGCCAATCTAACGAACGAGCATGGGCCCATTCGCTCCATTGTCCAAATTCACAACCCATAAATAATAATTTTGTGCCGGGGTAAGTGTAGAGGTAGGTGTATAACAAGCGTAAGTTCGCAAATTTCTGCCAATCATCGCCCGGCATTTTTCTAATCATGCTGCCTTTGCCGTGCACAACTTCGTCGTGCGAGAAAGGAAGCTGGAAATTCTCAGTGAAGGCGTAAACCATTCCAAAGGTTAATTGGTTGTGGTGATATTGGCGGAAGATTGGATCTTTGCTCATGTAGTCGAGTGTGTCGTGCATCCAACCCATATTCCATTTCATGGAAAAGCCTAAACCACCTACATAGGTGGGGCGTGTAACTTGCGGCCATGCCGTTGATTCCTCGGCCACAACAATTGCGCCTGGGCATTGGCCGTGGCAGAGAACATTCAGCTGACTTAAAAAAGCCATAGCTTCTAAGTTTTCATTGCCCCCGTAAATATTAGGGATCCACTCGCCGTGGTTACGGGAGTAATCCAAATGGAGCATGGAGGCCACGGCATCAACACGCAAACCATCCACATGGAATTCCTTCAGCCAATAAAGTGCGTTTGCCAAGAGAAAGTTGCGCACCTCGTTGCGGCTGTAGTTATAAATTAAGGTTCCCCAATCGCGGTGTTCACCGAGGCGAGGGTCTTCGTGTTCATAAAGTGCGCTGCCATCAAAACGGGCGAGGGCGTGCGCATCCTTAGGGAAGTGTGCAGGAACCCAATCTAATAAAATTCCTATGCCTTGTTGATGCAGGTGGTTAACGAAATAGCGGAAATCATCCGGCGAGCCGAAACGGCTGGTTGGTGCGTAGTAACCAGTGGTTTGGTATCCCCAAGAGTCATCAAGTGGGTGCTCGGTAACGGGTAAGACTTCAATGTGCGTAAAGCCCATGTATTTCACGTAGTCGGCAAGTTGATGAGCGAGTTCTTGGTAACTCAAAAAGCTATTGCCTTCACCGCGACGCCACGACCCCAAATGAACTTCATAGATGGAGATTGGAGATTTTTGCCAATCCCAGCCCGAGCGCTTATCCATCCATGCCTGATCTGACCACGCAAACTGTGATGGCGATGCAACGATGGAGGACGTTTTGGGGCGCTGCTCAAAGGCTTGGCCGTAGGGGTCGGACTTAAGAAAGGTTTGATGCGTATGGCGGTTCCGAATCTCGTATTTATAGTTGGTGCCGGGCTTTACTCCGGGAATAAATACCTCCCACAGGCCGCTGCCGCCCCGTACTCGCATGGGGTGATGGCGACCATCCCAATCATTGAAGTCGCCAACGATACTTACGCGTTCTGCACTGGGAGCCCATGTAGCAAATAAGACACCCTCAACGCCATCAACTATTTTTGGGTGAGCACCCAAGACCTTGTAGATGCCCCAATGTTGCCCCTCACCAAATAGGTGCATATCGAGCTCGCCCAATTGTGGTGCAAAGCTGTAGGGGTCGTATTCGACTCGAACTTGACTATGGCGGTCCGTCCAGCGAATTTGATAGTGAGCGGGTAGGTCTTTCGCCATTCCGTACCATTCAAAAAAATCAGTGCCTTCGATGCGATTTATCGGGCTTGTACCATTCTGCAGTAGCAGATTTACATCGCGAGCACCCGGAACAAACACCCTCACAACGGTATCGGCAGACGTTGTTGGAACCGCTAAAGAGTGTCGTCCTAACACCTCAAAAGGATCGTGGTGAGTTGCGTTGATAATACGGTGAAGTTCGCTAGATAAAGGTTGTGCAGGCTTGGCACTGAGCATGAAAAGAATCCTGTTTCAAAGTGAAGATACGATCAAAAAAATGAAGGAATTTCAGATTTTTATCGATACTTAAAAATTGGCGTTTAAGTTTGTAGACGAGAGCAATTTATTTGGATTAACTCGGTCTGCCTACTAGGCGCCATACACGAAAGCGTCATAGGTGAAGCATACAGTGTGGCTAAAGCTACAACACTCGGCGAGTAAAAAATAGTTTCGCACTGACTAAATATTTGCAGATTCAATGCCAGTATTGAGTCTACACTTGTATAGCCCCTTAAAGGCCACGTAAATCTCGCCACATACGAATTTATAAATGGATCTTTTCTGTTGGCATTGATATTGCTCAACGTAACAAAAGAGAAATCATTTTATTGTCAAATATCCATCCTGAAATAAGAAGAAAGGAGTTTTAATGAGTACTAACCAGACCTCTGGTCGTTTCGTCAGCCGCCTCACACACAAAACCCTAGCTGTTATTCTTGCGGGAGGCCGTGGTTCGCGCCTACATCAATTGACTAACTGGCGAGCAAAACCAGCCGTACACTTTGGTGGTAAATTTCGCATTATTGATTTCCCTTTATCCAACTGCGTTAACTCCGGTATTCGTCGTATTAGCGTATTAACCCAATACAAATCTCATTCACTTGATCGACACATTCAACGTGGTTGGGGCTTTCTGGGCGGCGAGTTGGGTGAGTTCGTGGAATTGCTACCCGCACAGCAACGTCTTGATGAATCGTGGTACGTGGGCACTGCAGATGCAGTATTACAAAACCTTGATATTATTCGCCGCCACAACCCTGAATACGTTTTGATCCTTGCGGGTGATCATATTTACAAAATGGATTACGGCACCATGATCGCGGCTCACGTTGAGCGTGGCGCAGATATCACTGTAGGGTGCATCGAAGTTCCGCTCGAAATTGCCAATGCTTTTGGCGTGATGGATATCGATAAAGATAACCGAATTGTTCGCTTCACAGAGAAGCCGAAAAACCCAGAGCCTATGCCCGGCAAAACCGATAAAGCCTTGGCATCTATGGGTATCTATGTATTCAGCACCAAAGTGTTATTCAGTGAATTATTGAAGGATCAAAAAAATCCTGATTCAGAACATGACTTTGGTAAAAACATCATCCCTTCGATGATTAACACTCATCGTGTAAATGCCTTCCCATTCCGCGATCCTATTAGCGGCGGTGATGGTTACTGGCGAGATGTAGGAACCGTAGATGCGCTTTGGGAGGCCAACCTTGAATTAACGTCGGTTATTCCAGAGTTAGACTTGTACGATGCTGAATGGCCAATTTGGACTCATCAGGAACAAGTTGCACCCGCAAAATTTGTGTTTGATGACGAAGGCCGCCGCGGTTATGCAGTTGACTCGCTTATTGCAGGCGGTTGCATTGTGTCCGGCTCTGTTGTTAAACATTCGTTGCTCTTCCCTCGTGTTCGTATTCACTCCTACTGTGATATTGAGGACTCCGTACTCTTTCCAAGTGTAGAGGTAGGGCGCAATTGTAAAATTCGTAAAGCGCTAATCGATCGTCGCTGCAAAATTCCTGAAGGAACTGTGATTGGCTACGACGAAGAAGCAGATCGCAAACGTTTCTTTGTTTCACCAAAAGGTGTTGTGTTGGTAACGCCAGAAATGTTGAGCGAGGATCATCCGCATGCCCTTTAATGGCAAAATGAAGGTCGTCTTTCTCTGGCACATGCATCAGCCAGATTATCGCAACATAATGACAGGGGAATATTACTTCCCCTGGACTTATCTTCATGCATTGAAAGATTATGTTGATATGGTTGCGCATTTGGAAGCGCAACCTAAAGCGCGCGCTGTATTTAATTTTGCGCCCATTTTGTTAGAGCAGCTCGATGACTACGCGCAGCAAATTAAAAATTTTTTTTCTCGTCAAGAAAAGATCAAAGATGCGGTGTTGCAGTCGCTTGTAGATTCCAGCCTGCCACTAGCTGGCACACCGGAATTCATTTCACTTGCTAAAAAATATTTGCGAGCTAATCGCCAACGCATGATCGAGCGTTTCCCAATTTATCGCGAGTTAGCTGATATTGCGGAGAAGCTTGATGAGCAATCTACTATTGCAAAATATTTGAATGAACAATTTTTAATTGATCTTGGCTTCTGGTACCACTTGAGTTGGCTCTCCGAAACTTTGCGCCGTAGCGATTACCGCGTGCAAGCATGGCAAAATAAAGGGCGGGGCTTCAGCTGGCAAGATCGTATGGATTTGGTGAAACTGATTGGCGAAGAAATCGCTTCAATTGGGCCCCGTTACAAAGCTCTATACGACAAGGGTCAAATTGAATTGTGTATGAGCCCTTACGCGCACCCGATCGTTCCTTTATTGCTTGATATAAATTCTGCCCGCCAAGCATGGCCAGAAGTAACACTGCCTATTGCTACAAATTACGCCGGTGGAGAGGAGCGCGCTAAATGGCATTTGGCGCAAGGTGTTAAAACCTTTGAACATTATTTTGGACACAAACCTCGCGGTTGCTGGCCATCTGAAGGCAGTGTTAGCGACGATACTTTAAAGCTAATGCAAGAAGCTGGTTTTGATTGGGTTGCTACGGGCGATTCAGTTTTACACAACAGCTTGCGTCACCCGGACAACAAAACTATTGCGGATGATCTTCACGAGCGTAAGGCCTGCTTGCATCGCCCCTATAATTTTGCTGATCACAAAGTTAACTGTTTTTTCCGCGATGACGGTCTCTCCGATTTGATTGGTTTTAAATACGCAACATGGCATTCGGATGATGCAGTTGGCGATTTGATTAACCACATGGTTAACATTGCCAACGCTTGCGATAACCCCAAAAATTCTGTGATCTCAGTCATCATGGATGGTGAAAATGCTTGGGAATATTTTCCCGAAAATGCATTTTACTTTTTGGCGCAGCTTTACAAACGTATCGACGAGCACCCCTTGCTGGAGTTAACAACCTATAGCGAATTGCTGGATCAACAAAAGCCGGAACCACTTGCTATGCCGCATGTGGTTGCAGGCAGTTGGGTGTATGGAAACTTCTCAACCTGGATTGGCGATAAGGATAAAAATCGTGGCTGGGATATGTTGTGCGAGGCAAAACTAGCAACAGATCACGCGATTGCAACAAAAAAATACACCAAATCAGAAATACAACAAATTGAAAAGCAATTAGCGTTATGCGAAGGGTCAGATTGGTTTTGGTGGTTTGGTGGGTACAATCCAGCACAAAGCGTCAGTGATTTCGAATACCTGTACCGCCAGCATTTAAAAAATTTGTATCACTTGATTCGTGTGCCTGAGCCCGACTATTTAAATACCGTAATAAGTGTTGGCGGCGGCGATCCAGCAACAGGTGGCGTAATGCGTCAAGGCCACGAAAACTAACGAGCTGAGTGCTCAAAATAAAAGGATAGGGCATAGATGCCAGATAAAGTTGTTAAGGTTTCACCGCTCTTTCATGCCCGCAGGGCGGGGGTGCTATTGCACCCCACATCACTCCCCAATACGCATTCTTTTTTTCAACACAAGCCTTATCCGCAAATGCACGGGACGCTTGGCAAAGATGCGTATTTATTTGTGGATTTTCTTGCAAAGTCAGGATTAAGCGTTTGGCAAATGTTGCCTACAACTCCAACACACGCTGATTTGTCTCCTTATCAATCTGTTTCTGCACATGCGGGGAATCCAGAGTTAATTAGTATCGATTGGCTCGTTGATCAAGGGTGGATTGCGGCGAATGATGACTGGCATAAGTTAACACTATCAAACGAAAATTTAAGTCAGTTACGCACGGAATGTTCAGAGCAGTTTTATGGCCGCCTGTCAGGCTCACATGATCTTCAAACGAGATTGCAAGAGTTTTCTACAAACAATCAATATTGGTTAGATGATTTTGTGCTTTTTATGGCGCTACGTAAGCATTTCAATCATTTGCCTTGGGTTCAGTGGCCAACCGAACTTATTAAACGAGAACCCGATGCGCTTGCTACATATCGAAAACTGTTAGAGAAAGATATTTCTGTCTACGTATTTGAGCAATTTGCTTTCGCTGAACAATGGAGTCAACTTCAAGGCTATGCAAAAAGCAAAAATATTTTTTTATTTGGTGATATGCCAATTTTTGTAGCTCATGACAGCGCAGATGTGTGGGCAGCACAACACTTTTTTAATTTAGATGATCACGGTAACTCATTAACCGTTGCCGGAGTTCCACCGGATTATTTTTCGGAAACAGGTCAGCATTGGGGTAATCCTCATTACAATTGGGCTGCAATGGAGGCTGATGGCTTTAGCTGGTGGATAGATCGCCTCCGCACGCAACTAAACCAGTTTGATCTTATTCGAATTGACCATTTTCGCGGTTTTGAAGCTTTCTGGGAAATTCCCGGCGGAAGTAAAGACGCACGTGGAGGTCAGTGGGTTAAAGCACCTGGTGAGGCATTTTTAGCTGCGTGTTTCAATGCATTCCCAGACTTGCCCCTTGTTGCCGAAAATCTTGGTTTAATTACTCCGGAAGTTGAAGCGCTTCGCCGTAAGTTTAATTTGCCTGGTATGTTGGTTTTACAATTTGCATTTGATGGCAATAATAAAAATCCTCACCTGCCGCATTGTCATTCAATGAGTGATGTTATTTATACAGGCACACATGATAACGATACGACGGTTGGTTGGTACGAATCGTTAAAGGAAGAGCAACAACTTATCTTAAGGCAGTATTTGTACGGTAGTGATCAAACTGTTCATTGGCTGCTTATTGAGTCGGCATTGGCTTCTGTGTCGCCGTTAGCAATGATTCCATTGCAAGATTTTTTAGGGTTGGATGGCAACCACCGAATGAATATGCCTGGCACTGTAGGAACTAATTGGCGCTGGCAATTCACATGGAACCAATTCCTGGATGATTTAGGAGAACAAATTCATACAAGGCTTTATCGTTACGATCGTTTGGCTTAACACAATTATTCACTAACACGAGGGACATCCTATGGAGCACAGATGTACAGAGCGAATAAGCAGTGAATTAGAAATACAAATTTTCAAGCATAATCGTTCGGTAGCAATTGGGCGGATTAAGAACGGCAGTCTTCACGGTGTGTTTGTCGAATCAGATTTTATGGACATAGACTGTGAACATCAGCTCAAGCTGGAATTGCTTCTAAACAGAAACACCGCCGAAAAAATACAGCGAATTGAAATGAACGCAATTATTATTCATAAAACGGGAAAAGGATTTGGTGCAGAAGTTGAATTTGGTAGCGCTCAACAAGCTAATCTTTTTATGGAAATTTTGCAGGGTACTAAATTTCAAGAGTTTGATGAGACCGCGTTTGCGCTAGTTGTTTAGTTGTTGATATATAAACTGAAACTGCAATACCTAATTCACTGAATATCAAGGGAAGCAAAAGAAAATAAAAACGCTTTCCTTGGTAGTTTTAAATTCTCGTTCTGCAATAACTCATGATCCTTAGTTTTTAATAAGAGCATTATTTTCTAACTGCACCTTTACCTGCTTGTGCTGATAAAATGCTCATTGTTGGTGATTGTGTTTAGTTCTAAGATTGGTGAATTTCTACAATTTCAACCCAGCTAGGGTTGCGTCCAACTAAATAGCGATTTATAAAATGCAAATTTCCTGTGGCTTTTTCTATTTTATAAACGCTTAAATGCCCTGATTTTTGGCCTGCTGACAATAAATAACGGCCATCTGGGCTAATGGCGAAGCTACGAGGTTTAACTTCTGTAGGAACACTTTGCACATAAGTAAGAAGCCCAGTTTTTGCGTTGCGACTAAATTGAGTCAAGGTGTTTGTTCGTCTTTCAGACACATAAATAAATCGACCATTTGGGGAGATTTGAATTTCAGCGGCAGATGGTTTTTCACTGAAAGCTTTCGCAGAAGCTAAAATTGATTGCTTTTCCGTTAGAGTCCCGCTGGCCTTATCAAAGGCATAAACACTTACGAATCCACTATATTCATTTACCGTATACAAAAATTTGTTATCACGCGAGAAACGCAAATGTCTTGGTCCTGAGCCAGTTTGTGTTTTTACCAAAGCGGGGGAGTTGGGTTGTATTTCCCCAGTTGTAGCGTTAAAAAGCATTTGCAAAATTTGGTCACTACCCAAATTGGTAACGAAAAGAAAATGATTGGTAGCATCCAACAAAACCGCATGAGCATTCAATCCAGTTGGATAAACTACAGGGGGTGCTATGCTGATCTCGCCCGATTTTTCAATCCTGCTCAATGTTATTGCTGACTTCCCGTAAGAGCTAGTAATGAGATATTGGCCTGTTGCATCTACCTGCATAAAACAAATATCGTTTTCTTGATTGGCCTGAGCAAGCCGAGTGAGTTGGCCGTTGTCTTGATTAATTAGAAAGGTTGCCACTGCATTTGGTTTGCCACGAACTGATGCATATAAGTTGTGCTTATTTGGGCTAACAGCCAGAGGCATTACATTGTCACCAGCGGTAATGGTTTGCTGAGTCTTAAGTTCACCATTAGCCTTATTAAGCTCATAAACTGCAATTTCACCGTCGTCCGTATTCGAAACGTAAACCATCGTACGTGCGTAAGTTTGCATTGCTGAAAAGAAGAAATAAATAATAAGGATTAAGTGCCTTATTCTTGGTAATGCCTTCAAGGAAGTCTCCTAATTCGTTAAGCAAGATAAATCAAATTGAATGCTGCATATTGCAGCAGGGTCACGTTACTAGCTATGTTAATACGATGGTCTGTAGGTAAAGAAATGTAGCGTGGTCGTCTTGTAAGTAAAAGAATGTTAAGTTGCTAGGTGTTTCTAAACAGCGCCAAATCACTTAATTAGTATGTGTCGCTTTTATAATGGAAGAAATTTAACTTGGCACATTTATTAAGGCAACTTAAATGGCAAGCAGAATAATCAGTAGTGTAAGCCTAATTCTCGGGATGTTATTAGTCTCGCACGTTTGGGCTGCTGACATTGTGACAGAGACATATTCAAGCGATAAGAAGATAGTGGAACAAGGGCACAGCCTTTTTAACAAGGAATGTGCAAACTGCCATACGCTTGAAAGCGAATCCATTGGCCCTATGGTGGGAGGTGTTACATCAATTCTTAGCCGTGTTGCACTGCAGTCTTTTATAAAGAGCCCAGAGGCAGCAGTTGCTAGAGGAGAAGAGCGCGCCAATGCGCTATTCGCTCGTTATAAAGTAGTTATGCCTGCATTTGGTCAACTTCAAGAGTCAGAAATTGACTCCATTCTCGCTTACATTCACCAGCAATCCATAGAAAAGCAAATCAAACCTTCGCAGGTAAAACTAGACGCAGTAGAAAAAAACACATCTCGAAAAGCCCCTCCCGTTGTTTCCTCAGGCATTACATTAAGGCTAGAGGAGTTTGCAGTTGTTCCGGTTTTACCTGGGCGCCCATCCTATAAAGGTATTACCCTCATGCGCCCAGACCCGAGAGCGAAGGGCGCTTATTTTGTTGATGAACTCATGGGTATTTTGTACGGCCTACAAAATGGTAAGGCAAATCCCTTTCTCGATATTAGGCAATATTTCCCGCAATTTGTTTATGAACCTGGTGTTGCAACTGGTTTGGGAAGTTTTGCAATTCACCCGGCATTTCTAAAGAACGGACTTTTCTACACAACCCACGCTGAGCTTCGTCATGGATCAAACGCGATAAACGCAAATGATATTCCGGTTGAGTTGCAACATACTGAATCCCCATCGCTCGAGTGGGTTCTAACAGAATGGAAAATGAATCAAGTTGATGCAAAAGAGTTTTCTGGAACACATCGTGAAGTTTTGCGTTTTATCACACCAACTACGGCGCACGGAGCGCAAGAAATTAATTTCTCACCAACCACTAATGTTCGCGATCCTGATTACGCCAAGTTATATATCAGCTGTGGCGACGGTGGCTCATTTAATTTAAAACGCACCGATCTGGCAGGGCATCCCCGTAGTCTACTTGGTTCTATTATGCGTATAGACCCCGCAGGTACTAATGGTGCAAATGCACAATACGGCATACCCGTAGACAATCCCTTTGCTAGCGAGCAAGACCCGCTCGTACACAAGGAAATTTGGGCTTATGGTTTTCGTAATCCACACCGTTTTTCTTGGGATTTTGCACATGGAAAACGCATGGTTGTTATTGATATTGGCGAAGCTAATATCGAAGAAGTTAATCTTGTTGTGCCAGGCGGCAGCTATGGTTGGGGAGTGGCAGGATTAGAAGGCAATATGACAATAAATCCACTTAAAGATACAAAAACTGTAACGCCAGCTTCTGCAGAACTCATTGCAAAACACTTGGCCCCCTATGGACAGTATGATCATACTGAGGGGCAAGCAATTACTGGCGGGTTTGTTTATCACGGTCCCATAAAAGCACTCAAAAATAAATATATTTTTGGTGATATCGTAAATGGCCGTTTGTTCTTTATGAACATGGATAAAAGTCTTAAAGATAAATCTGTCTACGAGCTTTTTGTGAGTGACAAGGGTGAAATTACAACACTCGTGGCAATGTCACATCTCAAGCGCGCGCACCTTCGTTTGGCTTATGATGATCGCACAGGCGATTTATTTCTAATGACAAAAGACGATGGACACATTAAACGAGTCGTTGGTGCGAGAGTGGAAAAAAATCAATGAGCCACTTATGCCTGCGCATATTAATTACTTTTTTCATTGTCACATCTATTACTGCATGTTCAAAGTTAAGAAGTGAAAAGGGCAGTGTGCGGCAAGCTGGAGTTGGAGTTCAGAAACAAATTTTTGGAAAAACTCATGCGGGCGATGAGGTCTGGCTCTACACGCTTACGAACTCCCGGGGTATGAGCGCCAGTGTTATCGATTATGGTGCTACAGTGGTATCGCTTAAAGTTCCAGATAAGCACGGCCAATTTTCAGATGTGGTGATTGGCTACAACAACATAGAAGATTACCAAAAGCGAAGCCAAAATTTTGGAGCAACTATTGGGCGTGTTGCAGGCCGCATTAATCAAGGCCGGTTTTTACTGGATGGCCAAGTTTTTGAGCTACCTAAAAACCTTGAAAGCCAACATACAGTACATGGCGGCCCTCTTGGTTTTGACAAAGTAATGTGGACTTTCGTTAAATACAATTCAAGGCGAGGAAGCCCGTCAGTTACTCTGCGGTACTTAAGCCGCGATGGTGATATGGGGTTTCCTGGAAACTTACTTGTTTACGTTACTTACACATTGACAGCAGAAAACGGTCTTCGAATTGATTACACCGCTTCCACTGATAAGCCGACGCCTATCAATTTGACTCATCATGGATACTTTAATCTTAAGGGCGAAGGTAATGGTGATGTTCTCGACCATAAGTTGCAGATTGACGCCTCGCAGACCACATCAACACACAATTTAGCTCCTACGGGAAAAATTGAAACCCTGCTGGGAACAGTTTTGGATTTTACTCAGCCCAAGCTTATTGGCGAGCATATCCATGATGCTGAATTAGCGACGCGCCGTGGATACAACAACTATTATATTTTTGATCATTGGTCAAAAAAATTAAAACGCGTTGCAAAATTGCAAGAAGACAGCAGCGGTAGAACAATGGAAGTCTGGACAACAGAATCTGGCATGCAGTTTTACACAGGCAATTTTTTAAATAGCCAACTCATCGGTAAAAGTGGTAAGCCCTATGTTCAATACGGTGGGCTATGTTTGGAAACCCAACACTATCCAGACTCACCGAATCAGCCGCAATTTCCCAACAGTATACTTCGCCCTGGGCAAGAGTTTCGTTCAACCACAATTTATAAATTCGGCTTACAACTCTGAAAGCTTTTATAAAACGCTATTTGCAGTCGGTATGTGTGGGAGTGGCTGCGATATAGAGGTTTCAAGGACGTTGTCGCTTATAAATGACGGAGACTATCCGCCAATTTGGCATATCGCATCATGTAGACAATTTGTTGAAATGAATAGCAATCTTGGGATGGATAGAGCCACGGGTTAGTTTGGGATACAATCACCGAGATTTATTAAGATCAATCACGATAGAAATATTCTGGACTATGTATTTCAGACCCTTGCAGTGCTTATAAGGGTGAAGCAAAGCATCGGTACGCCATTAATAATTGGGGGGCCTAGAATATCTACAATTAATATATGACGACGAAAAAGTTTATCGATCAAAAATGTACAATCCAGCGCCCTATGTTAAAGGAATATTTGAAAATATTTTTGATGTTTGGCCGCTTGAAATAATACCTGTTAAAAATTTGCGAACTTGGAGATGAAGAGACTTTTTCCATGCACTTAGTTCGTTCCTCTTCCCAAAATTGGGCTTAAGATATAAAGGATTACAACTTTTTCACGGATACATAATCCCCTCTACCGCTAACGCACCCTAAAAAACATTTTTATATATAAAAACGCTTCGACTGAAGGGCATTCTTATCCAGCTGATGAAACCCTAACCACACTAATTCTAGCAGCAAAAAAATGTCACTTTTTCGGTTAGGCTCGAAAAATTTCGACGCAATCTACGGAGCAGTGCGAGCAAAGTTTCACCGTATTAACTTTGAATATCGTTTTCCTCAAACGGGAAATATCACCAAGTTTGAATGTATAATTGAGCAAAGTGATATACTATACGTACCACTTTTTTGATGGCACGGCGTGTATCCCACAGACTCTTCAATGGGAAATATGCTTGCACTCGCTTCAAAACACCACTAAGCCGTGCTACGGATTGGGCGAAACCTGCCTGAAAATGTACCGTAATGAGCGCTACGCTGAAGCAAGCATTATAAAACACTCTTCAATGCTCATAAAATTGTGGGGAATTATTTCCCTAAGCGCACCCGCTCTAAAACCTCGCGGTGCGCAGTGGTTAAGCGAGAATATTTAGAATGTCTAATATTTAATATAAATCACCTAAATATTAAGGAGCGAAACCTTCCGTAATTTTTTTAATTTCGGTTATCATCTTCGATTTTTCTGAAGAATCTAATTTACTAGAGGGAGTTAAACATATGTTAAAAAAAATGGCAGAAAGTCTTGGCGTTTTTATAATGCCAATTTACATTGATGATCATGGTATTTCTGAATATATTGAACATGCTGTGAGCGGAATTTCCTCTCAAACAGATGCTAATTGGCATATAATTTTTATTGAAGACTGTTCCCCGTTGCAAGATATCGCGTTGAAGCTGCTCGACAAATATTGCAAAAAATACCCCCATAAAACTTCAGTTATATACAATGCTCAAAATCAAGGGCCAGGGTTTTCAAGGAATAAAGCTATTGAGCTTGCCTACTCTATGGGAGCATCATTTGTTCTTTATAATGATCAAGATGATATCTCCGACATTCATCGTTTAGAAAGAGTACGATCCACTTTTCTAAAACACCCAGAAGCCGTGGTTGTATATTCTAAGTTCGACCCAATTGACGAGATTGGAAATTTAATTTCAATGGAGAATCTTACATTTTCCATTAAAGAAATTCTTGACTGCTACCAATATTTACCCAGCGGGAATGAAATGTGGTATTCGATGGGAATTGAAACTGGTTATATTAACTTGACCTCTGCAACCTCCGTTCTGACAGAGGTTGCAAAAAAATTTCCATTCAGAGGGATGACAGTGTCAGAAGATTTTGACGCGTGGCTTCGATACTCGACAGAAGGAAGCTTTCAATATCTTGCTGATACACCAACAAAATATAGGTTACCAACAAACACAAAGGGATCAACCTCGCGATCACGCCATACTGACTTCTATAGGCTTAAATCCCAAATTGATTTTAATGCATTTTGTGAAACATTAAATATTCTCTTGAATAGTAAAAAATTAGATGCTTCCAAGATGAATCTTCTTAAAGCCAAATTTAAATTACGAATGATCAATACTTTTTTGGGTGAGGATAGGCTTGATTTAGTGGCAGAAGAGGCAATTGAAGCTCGCAACTGGTTAAAGCAAGTAAATTAATATTATTAACTCAATAAGTATTTTTGATTGCTTAGGCTAGGAAAATAAAGGTGGATTGCATTTTGAGCGGGAATAGAGTAGCTACAATTGAGGAAAAAGAATTTGTGTTATCGGTGTTCTCGCAGACGCCAGCTGTAACTTACCTCAAGGATCTCAAAGCTCACGCATTTTAGTAATCATACCTGTTAAAAATTTCAATACGGTGGAGCTTGCTAACATTAATCTTCGCTGTACAGAGTAAGCGGTGTTTAAATAGTGTGCGATTAAAGAGGGTGTGTACCTGTAGAAGTCCGAGCTGTAATTAGATCATGTCTAAAGGAATCAATCTTTTGTTGATGTTTATTATAGAGGGTCTTAGGACTACACCCTGTTTGTTTTTCCCTCGAAGTTTCGGCTTAATTGACTCTGTGATGGCAGATATCGTCAATTTTTTGTAGGATTTGGCAGAAATACACTGGCATCCCATCTAATAAATTTGTTTATCGCCCTTAATCGCTTCTGCAATATGCAACGCTTGCTGGCGGATATCATGGATTGACGTTGTTTCAAATAATATTCCCGCCAAGGACGGGCCCAAGGCATAGATTGGGTAAGAGCTAGAGATAGTAAAGTCACAATACATTAAACTTTTTTGTAGCTGATCTTGGGGCTTTAATAGCTTGCCGAGAAGATTTGACAGGTGCTGCGTACTATCTGGGATAAAGGCTTTAGAGCAACTAGCGTACCAATCACACAAAATTTTTAAGGGCACAACTCATCGCTGTTTTTAACGATTGATTTATAAATAATTATTTTTATAAAAATATTTTTTTGAGTATTTTTAAGCAATACACATAAGGTGACTGCTAATTCGTAATGAAACCAGCTGTTTAAATTAAAGCAGTTTGTTTTTGAGGGTGTGTTTGTATTTCAACAATATACAACATAAAAAATCCCCACGTTTTATAGGCGTGAGGATTTTTATGGCTTTAGTGCGGTTATAAGATAGGACTAAATTAACCGCGCAGATTTTTATTGAAGAACTCTACTGTGCGGTGCCAAGCGAGGTTGGCTGCTTTTTCATCATAACGTGGAGTGGTATCGTTATTGAAACCGTGTTGTACTTCGGGGTAAATAAAAGCTTCGTACTTAACACCATTAGCTTTAAGCGCTGCCTCATACTTTGGCCAACCTGCGTTTACACGTTCATCTGCACCGGCGTAGTGAATTAATAAAGGCGCTTTAATTTTAGCGACATCTGCCTCTTCAGGTTGTCTGCCATAGAAGGGTACAGCACCGCCTAAATCCGGAATGCGTGTTGCCAAGGTATTAGCAATGCCGCCGCCGTAGCAGAAGCCAACCACGCCCACTTTGCCGTTACCGCCGGGTAAATGCTTTAGCACATCGGCAGCCGTTACAAAGTCTTCAACGATTTTACTTTGGTCGAGTTTAGGAAAAAGTTCGCGGGCCTTATCTTCATCGCCAGGGTAGCCGCCTAAACTGAAGAGAGCGTCGGGCGCAAAGGCAATAAAATTATCTTTTGCCAAGCGGCGTGCAATATCTTCAATATGCGGGTTTAAGCCACGGTTTTCATGCACGACTAAAACGGTGGGCAGCTTTCCTTTGGCTTTTGCTGGCTTTACTAAATAACCGCGAATTTTCCCGGAACCATTGGGCGACGGATATTCTTCGTAACTTACTCTAATGGACTTATCGCTCGGGCTTACTTGTTCGGCCTCTGCAAAGCGCGGGCTGAGCGCATCCAACAATCCTGCGGCGGTAACGCCGGCTACCGCATATTTTGCAGCGCCTGTTAAAAAATCGCGGCGTGATGATTGACCATGAACATATTGATCAAACAGTTTAAGCACTTCAGGGTGAAAGTCTTTTGTGGTTTGACAAGTCATTGTCTGTTCCTCTAAATGAAGAAAATTGTGTTAGTTTATAAAGTTGGTTTATACGCTGGTGCCAAGTTGAAGAAACAGCGCGTTTTCTTATCTTTACCCGTACAAGCCTAAGTCGCTGAAGAATCTCGTCAACGCTTGCATAGAAGATTTTCAAAACCCCTTGGAGATCAAAAGGTGAGAAAAGCAACACATCAAAAACTTCATTTGGTGCGCATAATGT
>JACCDN010356478.1_pt1 | contig 206888 bp, 298 predicted proteins | sample 7441691 | NCBI WGS metagenome assembly JACCDN01 (sample SAMN15323439, study PRJNA562643) | freshwater metagenome | isolation source: river surface water | place: USA:Blue River Watershed | collected 2017-08-16 | reverse complement strand
ATCCATTTTCTCCAGCAAATAAAACACTTCCTTGCGTCATAGAAGAATTCGTAATACTAGTTGCCCTAAAACTACCATTTACATCTAATCTAAAACCTGCATCTGTAGTAGTATTAAATAAAAAATTACCATTTGAACTCGTTCTCCACCTTTCAACCCCATTTACTTGCACTCTAAAATATGTATCTGTTCCTTCTAAAAAAGTTAGTCCACCACCCCAGTTTACTTTGTATGCGTTTGGTAAATTGTAATTGCCTCCGCTTATCATAGATCCACCACTTGCAATAGTAGTACCAGCCGTAAATTGACCAGATGTAACTACCGCATTTAAAGCAACTCTAAATTGACTTGCACCATTAATATGTAAGTCAAGTAAATTACCTGTAAAGCCACTAGCAGCATTAACACCTATGCCTGTACCATTGGTATTCCAACCTGTAGAAGTCGCTCCTGATGGTTCTATTAAAAAATGAGGTTTATTTGTTACACTTGTACCACCAGTAAACCAAGCACCATTTAAAAGAGTTGCTGGTGTTGATGCTGTAGAATTATAAACATTTAATAATTGGTTTTGTACTCTTACTGTACCATTAACATCTAATCTAAATCCTGCATCAACTCCACTTGAACCAATTGTAACTCCTGAACTTCTAACTGTCATAGCTAAATTGTTACCATTAGCACCAAAGTATAAGTTTGACTCAGAACGAATAACAAAACTTCCATCTACATATCCAGTTGCAGTTAATAAATCTCCATTATTACCATAGCCCATCCATGCTTTTAACCCACCATTTTCTCTAAAAACAAAAGCAGCAAGACGAGTAGTCGAATTTATTCCTAATAAACCAAAACCGGCTTGTGCTAAACCATCTCCTGATATTTCTATTGGAGCCCTTGGAGTAATAGTTCCAACTCCAAGCCTTTTAGTTGTATTGTTCCAAAATAAATTACTATCACTACTTAAAACATTGCTTCCTGTCCAAAAAGCAACTTGTCCATTTGCACCAGTACCAATAGTTAAAGTACCACTTATATCTGGAAGTGTATAAGTTCTATCAGCAGTATTACTTAGTCCATCAAAAGTTCTTGTAAAACCATTTTGACCTATCCAGCTAAAAGCATGAGAGTTATTAGAGTATATTCTAAACCCAGAAGTAGGAGTTGAAGGTTTAGTTGCTTGTGCTATAAATCCATGAAATCCTGCTCCATTTATACCAGTAAGGTCTCCTCCTACTAAGTCTAGTTTATTTGCTAAACCTGTGGTAACAAAATTTTCACTAGCTATATTTTTCCAAGAAGTATCAAAATATCTTAATAAAGATGTACTTGCATTATAATAAACCTTACCACTTATACCAGTAGGGTCTGAGACTCTATTATCTATAACAAAATCTATTAAACTATTTCCCTTAAGATTTACATCTGAATATATTTCCATCCCATTATGGTTTACTTACTTTTACTTTCATACCGTTTAATAATGGGGCAGGAGTCACTTGTAAAGAAATAGTATTTGTATCTACAACTGTTTTATTTACTAAAATCACTTCGTTTGTTGAAACTAAAAAGACGGTTATATCTACATCCAAACTATTTAAGTTATGTGTTATAGTATAACTTGTAGAAGTACCATCACCAAAAAGTTGAGTATATCTATTATTATTTAACACATGAGATAAACTTGCAGGAGTTATTGCTTTTAAAGAGTTACTGCCTGCTAAAGCTTCTGTATTAGAAGCTAATTCTACTGTACCAGAAGTACTTTCAGACGCTGCTACAGTATTTGTTTGAATAGAAAAGTAATTGCCTGGGGTTTGGTCCGCACTGTTTACATTTGCATATAATAAGTCTCCAGTTTCTAAAAAGTCATTTCCTATTATACCTGTTTGTGTACCAGGAGTTATAACTATCCAAAAGTCACCTGCAAGTGTAAAGTTATTACCAGGTAAAACTCCATTTACAGAAGCATCATAACTTCCTTTAAATTGGCTTACTTGTAAGCCTAAAGAAACCCATATAGTACCATTAAAGTATTTTAAAGTATTACTAGTACTATTAAAAATAATCCTTCCTCTAGTACCAATAGGGTCTGTACTTACAGTATCTATTACTGTGTTTTGTAACTCATTAAGTAATAAGTCTAAATTTGAGTAGTGTTTCATTTGTTAAATTAAGTGTGCTTCACCAGCAACATTTATTAAATTGTTATTAGAAAAAAATCTTATCTCTAATGAATTTAAATTTAAATAATTTATTTCACCAGAGATTTTTGTATTTAAATTATCTGTTATGTTTACTATTGGTTTTTTATTTAGACTATGGTTGATTATCCACAAACTATTTGGTATAACCTGTATATGTTTATGGTGATACTTTACCCAAGCAACTTCTCCTGGAAGAGCACCTGCTTTCAAAAGGAAATCTTCACTTGAATTACCAGTTGCAGGTAAAACTTTATAACCATCTTCGGATAAAAAATTATCTCTAAGTTGTGTTTTAGTTAAAGGTTCAGCTTTACCAGTGCCTGGAGATATTCTTCCTAGAATTCTTTGTGTTTCTAAATTGTCTACCTCTCCTACAGTATTAAGAGTTTTTTTAATAAAACCAATTTTACCATTAGTATCTACAAAATCTATCTGAAATTCTCTTAAAATACTATCCTGTTCTCTTACGATATATTTACCAACCCAAGTAGTAGTATTAATCATTTCCCATTTAACTATAGGAAGGCTATATTTTTTTATATTCTCATATTGAGTTACTTGAATACCATTCCAGTTTATTTTTGGATAAGTAGATAAAGGTCTATCTACTTCTAAAGTCAAAGTGACTTCTTCACCAACTGAAGGATAAATTATATTTCCACTTGAAGTAGTAATAGTTAAAACTCCTTGAGGTGTTGATAGGTCTATAAAAACTTCTTGTACTAAATTAGTATGGGCAATATTGTTTATTGTAAAAGAAATATTAATGTTTCCTTCCACACTTAAATTAGTTACTGTGTAATAAGCTTTGTAGTAAAAATTATCTTGTATAAAGAAAATTAAAGTACTTCCATTTATAGTACCAGAAATACTATTGATAACAACATCAGTTTTTACATCAAAGATGATTATATTACCTAATGTTGCCACTCTAGGTGAAGAAAAATTATTACTATTTGCAAAGATATCAATAGACATTATCTATTTTTTAAATAATAAAAATTTTCTTATAACAACCTAACCAAATACTTTGCGGAAAGTAAGAGAATCGAACTCTTGCCACTTTATCATGGAGTATCTTAGCAGGATACCACTACGAACCAACATTAGTCTACTTTCCAGTTTTTATGTTTTGTCTATCAGGTGAGATTCGAACTCACTCATCCTTTCGGAACCAGTTTTACAGACTAGCAAGACTCTCCTACTCCTTAGCTGATAGATATACTTTTGCGGAAGACAGAGGACTCGAACCCATCCAGATTTTACTCCGAAACCTAGTTTTCAAGACTAGTCGCCACTCCATTGTAGCTGCTTTATCTTCCATATATTTTGAGTCCTCAGAGAGATTCGAACTCTCGTCTTAGGTTTTGCAGACCTATGTATAACCACTCTACCATGAGGACAAAAGAAAACCCAATGCTAATTAAAACATTGGGTTTAATATATTTGTAACTTCTTATTATAGTCAAATAGTATTTATATCCAATGTTTTAAACATTAAACTCGAACTACAATAACTATATGAAGTGTTTCTTTTCATTTCTTTTTTATATAATGCAAATATATAAAAATTATTTTATACTTTCCAAATCTTTTGGATTAATTTTAATTCTTTTAGACTTTCTTTTTTTATTTGGAATAACCTTATTTCTAAATCTACCATCATAAAATCCTTGTTCTTTTGCCTCTTCTCTATTAATAGAACTTTGTATTTTATGTAACTTTTCTTTATCAGTTTTCTTCTTTTTCATTTTGTAAAGTTGTATCTACATAATCACTTGAAAGTTCAGTTAAAAATGATGCTAACGCTTCATCTTTATCATCTATCCCTTTATTGTACACACTATAAGTATTATACCAATTCAATACTAATTTTATCTCTTTTGAAGTTAATGTTACCATTTGTTTATTTTTTTAATTTATATTCTTTTTCCATTTTTCATACAAGTGATAAATAGACACTGCACTTATTTCTAATCCTACAAAGAAAATTCTTGAGCATTGTTCAGAATTTGTCTTTATAGACCAAACTATAAATGCAATTATAAACAAAACTTCTAATATGGTTAGAAAATTATTAAACTTCTTTTTCATTTATCTTTTTATAAGTTTCAAAAATATAAAAAAATATATATACTTTTACAGTAGTAATTAATTTTATAATAATAATGAATTTAAAACTTTTTAGAAAGTTTCAGCTTTTATTTTCTTCTATAACTTTCTTTTTAACAATTTATTTTTTTTTTAAATCTAACAGGTTTAAATATCTACTCTATTCAACTTTCTAAATTTAGTTATAATTTTTCTTATTCTTTTTTTTGGAATTGGTTATTAGTAGTTTTTGGTGTAATTCTTTTCTTTAATTCTTTTTGCTATATAACAGATAAAAAGATAAATTATAAAATTCTAATCTCCTTTCTTATCTATTCTTCTTCTGTTTCTTTAATCTTTACAGGACTTTTGGATATTTCTCACCAACCTTATCATGACTTTTTTTCTTTCTATTACTTTATTTGCTTTCCACTTGGTCTATTTCTATTAAGCCATTTTAATCCTGGCAAACTTACAGTAAGAGAATGGAGATTAAATTTAATAACCTCCATTCTTTTGATTTTTATACCACTAATTTCAATACCTTTTTTTAAAGGAATGGCTGTTGCGGAAATACTTCATAGTTGTATTGTCTTTTATTGGTCTTTTAAAACAATAGATTGAATTAAAGAGTTTACTTCTTCTATAGTTGTCTTTTGAGAAAATCCATGATAAATATTCTTTGAAGTAAGTATTCTATAACCTCCATTGTAATCAAATAAAGTTAAACAAAGAGAGTACTTACTTCTTTGTATCCATATCTTTCTAAATTGTGGAAATGTAATTGAAAGTTCCATATAAAAAAGTATTTATAAGTTCCCCTAAGAAGAATCGAACTTCTAACTTCTGGTTAAGAGCCAGTAATTTTACCATTAAACTATAAGGGAATTTAAAGATTTAATATAAATATTCTGTTAAAGAAATTTCTTTTGTAGAAGAATCCTTTTTTGTTAAATTAGTTTTCATTTCATTCTCTAGAAAAGTAATTCTTTCCTCAATCTTTTTTCTTTTTTTATCTATCTTACTCATTAAAAAACATATTCTAATTTCTTGTGTATTCGGTCAGATTCGAACTGACGATTGAGAACATTATCTCTCCTGATTAAAAGTCAGGTGCTTTAGACCAACTAAGCGAACGAATACTTTAATATCTTAACCACTTGGCTATAGAGGTAGAGGTAGATTTATATTTTTGTATTTATAGTGCCTACCCCCATTAATAGAAGATAAACACTTATCGTTTATGTTTCATCTTTTTTATTTTAAGAAGGTAAAACGAGGTTTAAACTCGTAACCTTTTAGCTGCCTTGGAGAATTCCGCCATCTCGACTCTAACCTTAACAGGGTTCCACTCTACTTCTGAGTTACAAGGCAATTGTTATCCGCACTTCGTTGAAGATTCAAACTCCATATTCTTGGGTTGGAAGCAAGCGTGTTATCAATTACACTAACGAAGTTTTTTTGTTTCCTTTTTATATAAAGAACTATCTCTGCTGCATACCATTATGCTAGGACGTATTTGTGGAACCTTAGGGGCTCGAACCCTATTAGTACGGTCTTCAACCGTATGCAATCACCCGACCTGCTCAAGTTCCAGTAAACAAAAAAGCCAATCTTTTTACTGATTGGCTTTTTCTTTTTTATTTATAATTTCTTTTTATCCTACTATAATATCAGACAAGAAAAAGCCAATATGGTTTTTATTCCATTTATTAAATTTATTATTAAACTTATTTGTAAACTTTTTCATTGTTTTATTTTTATATAATTACTTTTTTCTTTTTTATTATTATTGAAATGCAAACATAAGAGAATTATTTTATACTTTCCAAATCTTTTTTATTTTTTATAAAACTATTTAACTTTATAACTCAGTTTATTTAATAAGTACGAAACCATTTATTTCTTTTGGTGCATACTGTTTCAACAAGTTAAACATCTCCACTATAGTTGTTCCTGAGGTATAAATATCATCTATTATAAGTACTTTACCATTCTCAATACTTTCAAATAGTTTTTTATCTACTTCTGAGTTAAATATTAAAAAATTTGAGAATAAAGATTTTCTATTTTGGAATACTTTTTTTATCTCAAACTTTCCATTTTTTGTAGCTCTTTTAAAATCTGACTTTAATTGATATTCTCTTTTCTTTTTATCTTGTGGTGTTTTTGCAGAAGCTAAATAAGAGTCATAATCTATTTTAATGTTTTCTAAGCTATTTTTTATAAATGCTTCATCTATTAAATTTATTGAAGAAGATTTACTTTTAAGTTCTTTTGCTAAAACATTTACTAAACCTGATGAAGACCTTGGGTATAATGCAAAATTAAAATTATCTACTCCTACTTCAAAGTTAAATCTTTCTACACCTTCTTTTATAAACTTTTCTTTATCCGAACTATTTATTAATTCAGAATTAGCTTTTAAAGAAGCTTTAAAACTATCGGTTAAACCTTTTAAGTTATAACCATTTAATTCCTTTTCTTTTATATTGAATTTATACGCAGAGAATAATTTAATCCCACCTTTTGAGAATTGTACAGTGTTTTTAGTTAAACTTATTAATTCCCCTGGTTTGTCTACATTAAAATTAAACTCAAAAGAATTGCCATTAAATTCTACACCTTCAAGTAATATATCCATTATGTTTTTTTAAATAAAAAGTATATTTTATTTTATGTATTTTTGTAAATAAATCTTAAAAATGAAAATAGCTATTATAGGAAGTAGAGATTTAAAAAACTACGATTACTTTTTAGATAAATTAAAAGAGGCTTTAGAAAAGTATTCTATAAAACCTTCTTTGATTATATCTGGTGGTGCAAAAGGTGTTGATACTCACGCTAAAAGATATGCTAATGATAATAATATTGAACTTAAAGAATTCTTACCAGATTACACTAAGTATTATTTTAAAGAAGCACCTTTAAAAAGAAATGACCAAATAATAGATGAAGCTGATTGTATATTAGCTTTTTGGAATGGTAGTTCAAAAGGTACTCAGTATGTAATAAATAGAAGTAGAAATCTTGAAAAAGATTGTATAATAATCTATCTCTAACTTATCCCATAGTTGTAACTACAGAGTTTACTCTATCAATTTGAAATGATAACCAATCTAATTTTTCTTGAGTAAAAGTTTTCTTATCTTCTTTAAAACCTAAAAGTAAAATTCCTGTCCAAGGATTTTTCTTTTTATTGTTTTTTATTTTACAAGATATAGAAGTATTTATACCATAAGATAAACATAAAGCAGAAAGTTTATCTTTATATTCTGTTTCATAAGAGATTAAATATGGCTTCAACTCAGTCAAATCTTTCATTTTTTGAATATTTCTTCTAAATGAAATAACAGGTATTTTCTGTAGTTCTGTACCTATTTCTTCTACCTCTTCTTTATTAAACTCTGCCATAAGAGAAATGTGTTTTATAGAGAAGCCATCATAAGTTTTCTCACCATTATGAAAAGAAAAGTAACAAGCTCTATCACAATCCATTTCTTCTTTTATTAAAGTCAAAACTTCATTAAGATTATCATAATAATCTTTATCTGAAAGGTCAGGTTTTCTTCTTTCTTTTAGTTTTTGCTCCAACCATAAACCACCAAGAGTTGCTGTCGCAGTAATAAAGCTACTAAGTATGTTGTCGTATTCCATTAAAAAAAAGGATTTCAAATATTTATTCTTTTAAATAATTTTAAATACTATTCTTCTAATTCTTTACCATACTTTGTTTTAAAAGTTCCTATTATAGTCTTAAGTTGTTTCTTAGTAACTTTAGTTTTCTTTCCTTCTATTAAAAATTTTACATCTTCTTTAACTTTTCTAGTTAATATAGTTTTTATAGGAGAAATCAATTCTGTATTTTCAAATTTTAATTTAGATAGAATTTCATCTTTTGAGATGTCACTTAATTTACTATCAAGTTTATTTTTTTCAGGTTCTTCAAAGAAACCATCTTCTACTAACTTAGTTAACCTCCATGTTATTCTTTTTTCAATAATTAAGTTTTCTAAAGTTTCTTCTATTTCAGCATCACTAAATTTTAATATATCTCTTAAAACCTGAGTGAAAGACATTAAAGTTAATTGACCATTTCCTACATCCAAAATGTTTTTAGCTAAGTCTATTCTTTGTTGTAAAATCTCTAATTCTATCTTTTCTAACTCTTTTGAATTAGTAGCCATATTAATTGTAAAACTTTCTAATTCTTTCTTAGAAAAACCTAATAGATTTAAATGAACTATAGCTATATGGATTAAGCCTTCTACAAAAGATGCTTGATGTCTTTTAATAGCATTTGAAAATCTTAAATCCTCTTGCCTTAAAGCATTCTTGTTTGAGTTGTGAACAAATATACCACTTTCAAGAGCAAAGTTATGGTGTATATCTACTTCTAAATCATATACATCTACTAAGTCATCAAAGTATTTAATAGTAATGTATTTTACTTCATAGATTTTATTTTCTAAGTTACCTCTTAAACTTTGTCCTATTTGTAGTTTTTCTGCTTCTACATAAGTTGTACCATCTCCTAATAAAAATGGATGATTACTAGTACAATTTATAATCGCACCATCTGTAAGTGTAATTTCGTATAGTTCTTTTACAGACTTTGTTTTATAACACTTAAGAATTTTGCCCGCTGTAATTAAGTTTAAATTGTTAATAGAAAGAACATAACGTTTTTTAGAAGTCTCTTCTTTCATAATTTCAGACAATTCTTCAATACTTATTACTCCTTCTGTAGTTATTAATTTTGTCGAAGGATGTAGGCAATTATGTGAGAACACACCAGCAGATAAAGCAAAATTATGATATTTATCTACAGTTATATCATACATATCCATTTCTTCTTCTATTATATTTATAGATTTGATTTTATGGTTAAATAAAATTTCACTTTCATATTTTTCTCTATACAAAGTTAAGTTTTTTAAATCAAAATCTTTTTTTAAAGAATCAGATAATTTCTTTTTATACTCTAATGTTTGCTGTTTATTATATAACTTAGCTCTTGATTCTGGTGAGCATAAATTCTTATATGCTATTTCCTTGTGATAATTACTATGTTCTTTTTGTGATACATTTTCTAAATTGTTAGGATGATTATTCCTTTTATTGTGATTTTTATGGTGACAAATTCTTTTTTCTTTATCACTCTTTCTTTTATAAAAGTTTTCGTCTATATTTTTAACTACCATCTGGTGAGTTAACTCCCATTTTTGTTTACCATTATGCCAAACCATTTCATAACCACTACCAGAAGCTTTATTTTTTTTCTTTTCAGTTACTTTTTTATAAAGTGGCATTAAACTTTCACCTTCTACTAACTCATCTGCTCTCTTATAAGTACCATCTCTAAGCATTAGAAAGTGATTATCAGTGCATTTAATTACTTCTTCATTGTCCAATATTATTTCATAGTAAGAACTAACAGTTTTAGTTTTTCCAGCCCATGTTATTTTACCAGGAGTTATATTACCAAATTCATCAGTAGAATAAACATAGTTTTCTACTCCATTTTCAAAGTCTTTTGCTAATTCTAACATAGTTTTTCTTTCATTAGAAAGCATATCTACTTGAGTATCAAAGGAGTGACATAAACTTTCCTCGAAAGTGAGAAAACTTTTAGGTATAATTAAACCAGCAAATAAATCTTCTTTAATGATTTTATAATCCTCTACATCTCCTAAGTTTCCTGCACCTTGTAACAACTCTACTCCTGAAACGTCATCAGAAAAAGTTGGCATATATATATTTTCTTCAATACTTATAGGGTTTACAGAAAAATCTATTTCTCCTTTAGAATTTTGCATAGGCTTTTTATACATAGATTTTTTAATTTCATTTGCATAATTTAAAGCTGCATCAGCATCCATACCAGAAGTATCAATTTTAAATAACATTCTTTGTGGTGCTCTAGTTATTCTATAAATAATTAATGCTTCTCTCATTAGAATTATTCTTCTCCAAGTGTCCACTACACTTCTAAGTATACTAGTACCATAAGGTTGAAGAGATAAGTCTTCTATGTTTTTAAAATGTACTACTTCCCATGGTTCAAACTTTCTTCCAGTACCACTACCACTCCAAATATAACTAAAGTCATCTAAATTTTCAGCATTAGATTGATATTCAAATCTTACTTGTTCAGGTGGTAAATAAATTAAATCAGTTACTCCTTCACCTCTTCTTGTATTTATAAAAGCCCATAAGTTACCAAACTTTAGCATCTCTTTAACTAAAAGATAACCTTGTGAGTTTATTTTTAATTTATTAAAAAACAAGTCTTCTAAAACTTTTTTAATTTCTTGGTTTTCAGAATTTATCTCTAAAATATTACCATCAGAATTTTGAGTACAGTTATGTACTTCAACATATAAAGTGTCTGAAACTTTAATAGAAAAATGGTTATTACTTTCTACATTTAATAAATCATAAACCTCTTCTTGAACTTCTAATTTTTTTATAGAAAGAATTCTTGAACTTTGAAATTTATTCTGAGTGCAATTGCATTCTGGGTCTTTATACTTATAATAAGAAAAAATTAAATCCCCTTCTTTAAGTTCTTTTAGTTCTTTAAAAGAATTATTTTCTATCATAATTTTATGGTTATGAGTACATTTAAAAACAGCTCTTTCTTTTGTCTCTACTTCTTCTTTAATATCACTTGGTATATTTAATTCTACCTCTACTTCATAAACATCTTTATAACCATTATTAACTATATGAGAACACATATTCCATTCTATCCTTTTAAATTTTTTATCATAAGAGTGTAAATAAAATAATGTCTTTTTTTGATTGTATAACTCTTTTATAGTTATCTCTCCTTGTGGTAAGTTTATTATTGTATCACCAGTTAAGCAAGTTTCTTCCATATAAATCTTTAAAGCAGTAGATATAATAGGATAAGTTTCATCCATTCTTCTATACTCACCATAAAGAGAAGTATGATTAGTAGAAATAGCTTTTTGCTGAAGATATTGTCTAAATACAGCAAACTCTGTTTTACGTTTAACTTCTTCTTCAGAAGCTGGGTTATTCATAGTAACAATATTATTACTACCAGCTCTTATTAAGTCTTTATTTTGTACTCTTTGGAAAAACTTATTAGCTGCATTTAAAAAACCTTTCTTTTCTGCCATTGACTATTTATTTCTTACTTTTAATAAAATTAAAAGATATTGTCTATTAATTAAAATCTTCAATTATTTTTAAAAGTTCATTCTTTAAATTATTAGAGTTATTTTTAAAGTCTTCTTCCCAGACTTCTACTAGTTTATATCCTTCAGCGTTAGCCAAATTTTTCTTAAACTTATCATTAAGTTTATTTTTTCTTTGCATACCATTTAAGTCTTTCTTTTCAAAAAGCCTTTCGTCACCATGAAAGTATGAGCCTTGAAACTCAATTAATATTTTTTTATCTTTTACTTTAAAGTCATAGAATTTAGAACCAATTTGAAATTGAGGTTCTAGTTGAATACCAATTTTTGAACACCATACACCAAATAATCTTTCAATCGCAGATGTAGTAACCATTGAAGCATCTATTGGTTTTCTTTTAAAGATTCTTTTCTTTACTTTTGGTTGTTTGTATTTTACTATTTTCTTCTTTTTCATTCACTACTTTAAATATGTTATAAGCAACAAAAAATGGGATTATTAGTCCCATTTTGATATTACTAGTTATTTTAATAAATAGACTTTATAGCTCTTTGATTATTACTAATACTCTTTCTCAGCGACATCATACGCTAGTTCAAGTTTTACTGTAACGATGTCTCCATTGTTCTCCATATCTAATTCTCCACCATCTAAATCAGCTATAAAACATCCTTTATAAACCCATTTCTCTACTGGGTTACCACAATCATCTTCTAATAAAAGAACTATATCTCTTTTATATTGTGCAGGATAACCAGAGCAACCAGTTTTTGGGTCATAATGAAGTCTTTGCCACTCCATAAATTTAGCCATAACTGCAGGACCTACTACATCTCTAAATTCTATAGAAAGATTACCATATTTAACTGGACCTCTATATTTAAAAGTTGCATTTTTATATTTTATCTCCTTTACTTCATTTGATATTTTTGGTCTTGCCGCTCTAACTTGAAATCTCTCTGATATTCCCATTTGTGGTGGAAATATAATTGACCAAGCATCTTTTTTTAAGATTGGAAAATCATTAGGCAATCCACTAAACATAGCTGTAGGCATTCTTATTCTTTTTTATTCAATTTTTTATTTAATACGTTTTAATCTATTTTTATCCATTTGGATTGTTATTACTAATCTCTTCTTGTGTAGGTGTTGAGGTTTTATCCTTGTTGAAGTAATTTTTAACACCAGTACTTACTAGTTTTAAAATATTATCTGGAGATAATAATAAAAAAGTACCAAGGCAATAACCAACAAGACCTTCCCAAGTGAAATCAAAAGTACCTTTCCAGATTAATATAGAAGTTCCTATATAAATTGCTACTCCTACAAAAGAAGTAATCCAACTTTTTACTACATTATTCATTATATGATTTTATTTTTGTTTTTAACTTTAGATGACCATTCTTTCCAAATATCTAAATAGCTTCTTTCCCAATAACTATTTAATTTAATATTTAACTCACGACACATTTTAAGTTTCTCATTAGCTATTTTAGAACCTGTTTGATACATAGCACCACCATAATCAATGGAGTTAACCCATAACTTATATCCTTTTTCAAATCCATATTTATCTATCATAATTGCAGAAGCTTCATCTTGAAGATATAAACCAAAAGTTCTTATTCCTTCTGTTGTAGACATACCTTCAGTTTTTATAGTAGGCCTATATTGTCCTCTTACCGCTTCTAAATCCTTTATATAGTTATAATGCTTCTTTTCTTTTTCAACTTGTTCTGGATTAGAAAAGTCAATAAACTCTTTTAAGATAGGCTTAAAAACTTCTGCTAAGTTAAATCTACTTAAATCAGAGATTCTTTCAATAGCATTTCTTAAATCTGCTTGATATTGAATTCTTTTGTTTTGAAGATTATTTTTTGCAGAACTAATAAAGTCCCATAAAATATCATCTCCAACAGTATTAAAAAACTTTTTTTCATATTTAGATAATAAACTATCTATATAGAAAACTTTACTTGTAGGATATCTTAACAAAGTTTCTAAATTTGTTTTTAAAACACTTGCTTTCTCTTTATTAAAAGCCCAAGTACCTTCTTTTAACTTACCACTTTCTTTTAAAAGTAAAAAAATATTTTTTATATGTTTTTCTTCTATACTCATTATTAACTTATTCTATTTTAAATAATAAGAAAAGAAAAGGTTTGGAGTAAACCAAACCTTTTTAACTTTTATAAATTCTAATTTTTAATCATTAAATTCTATTGTATCTGTAGTTGTAAAGTTAACCACTATTCTCTCAACTGGATAAAGTGGAACTATTGTAATTTTACCATACAAAGTTGTTCTATCGTCACTTAAATCTGAATTAACAATCTCTACTTTAAAATCCTCTATACCATTTAATTTTTTGATTCTTTCAAATATTGGTGTAACAGTATTTAAAAAAGCTATTTCAGTTAAATCTCCTCTTAAATTAAATAATAATGGTCTTAAAGTTTGATTAAGAATCTTTTTAGCATAACATAATAATAGTCTATTATGAATAAAAGATAATGCTGAAAAAACTTCTTGTGTAGTTCTAACTTCAGTTATTTCATATCCACTTCCTGGAAAAACAGTTATTGGATTTATTGAAGCAGATTTTAAAATCTCTCTATCCTCTAACATCATTCTTTTTCTTGTTTGTAACAAGTTATTAGTTACAGTTCTTAAAGGTCCACCAGGTGGTTGCCAGAAGTTTTCACTTTGTGCAGTATAAGTAATAGTACCCAAAGCTAATAAAGATGGAGGTAACCATATATTACTGTTATTAAAGGTATCCTTAATTTGAATCCAAGGGAAATATACGGCTGATGCGTTACTTCTAATATTAGAGTTTAAAATTAAATCTGCAGCCTCTTGAGGGTCAGATAATTCACTATACTTTAAATCAGGAATATACATACAATCTCCTCTTTTCTCTACCATTTCTAATACACTTTCTACAGCAGTTGAGTCTTTATCTATAAAAATATCTGGTGTTACTAAAACAGTAAAGTCACTATTTATATTCTCTTTATCTGATAAAAGTTTTATACCACTTGCTAATGCTTGATAGTCTTTTGAAGTTGTATCAGACCATGTTCTTTCTGAGTATTCATTCCAACCATCAAAACCACCATAAAAAGCTACAGCAAATCTACTTCTTTTTACTTTTTCTGACGGAGTAATTATACCATTAGTTGAACTAGTAAATACACTACTTTCAGCAAAAATATAATTCGCACTTTGCTCAGTAACAAGCTTACTATTATTTAATGGATTAAGATGAAAACCTTTATTTTTTTCACCATTAAAGTTAGCAATATATTTTAACTGAGACTTTACAATTGGTTTGTTTGTATTAATATTATTATTAGGTAATCCTAATGTTTGCTTACTTAAAGATTTAGTTTTATCATAAGCAGTTGTCCACTCAATAGGATTTAAAACTTTTGAAGTTACATTTGGATATCCTTGTACACCATAAGGTAAAACATTATTAGGAATCTCAACCTCTTTATTTATTTCACATAAAACAAAAGAACTACGAGATTTATACTCCTCTCCACCATCACCTATTCTTCTTAAAATATAATTGTCTGAATTAGAATCTAAAGTTAAATTAGAAAAAGTTTCATATCTCTTTTCTTCTAAATCTTCTCTGTCATTAAACTCTCTTATTACTAAGTCAAAACTTCCTTTACCATTATATGCTGTAGGATTTAAGTTTCTTATTTCAACTTTTATCTCAGTATTAGCAGCAACACCATCAGAAATACTATGTAGTCTAAACAAGTTTATTACCTCACCATTAGCGTCACCATCACTTACAAACCAAGGTGTTACTGGAGTTGTAAAACCAACATCAGAGAAATCTAAAACTTCATCTTCCCAAGCTGGTAAACTTCTTGAAGCAGAAGGTGTTGGAGCTAATAAAGATAAACCATTATAATCTTTTAATACAATTCTTTGAAATGTACTAGTATTTCTTCTATCAAATACACCTATTTCAAACTCAGTATTACCTGCAGCAAAAGTCATATTTATAGCCTCAAATCTTCCATTAATAGTAGACATATTACTACCAACTGTTGTACTGCTTATATTAGATAATGTTACATATCTTTTCCCAGTAGGAAAACCAGTTGTTAAATTACCAGTAACAGTTATTTTAGTTCCCACAATCACTAAAGTTTCTGAATGTTCACTCCTAATTTCTTCTGTTATAGCACTTACACTTGTTACTGGAAATGAACTACCATAAGGTAAACCACTTCCAAATAACATATTACCTATTAATAATGGTAAAGTGTATTGTGCAGTAGTAGAACCAGGTAAATAATAACCTCTTGTAGTAGTACCAGTAGGTAAAGTTTTAACTGAAGGAGAAATAAAATCAATCCATAATGGTATTATTTTATTTTTAAACAAAGGAAAAGTAACATCTCCTTTTTTGTTTTTCTTAAAAGGCTTATCCCAAAACTTATTTAAAATATAATCCTTACTTTCAGGTCTCAAAGAACAAGCTATAATTTCAGTTGTTAAATCAGCATATTCAATAATTATATTAAATAAATAATCTGATGCAGAAGTTACTACTAAACCAGTTACAGGATGATTATATGTTGATGCAGAAACAAATACATTAGTTATTGCAGCTCTACCAGTTAAAGAAGTAGGTCTTTCCTTTAATACAGCCATTAAAGAGTTAGGCGTAAGTGTTAATGGTGTAGTATTAAGTACAGCCATCGCATTACCAGGTAAATTTAAAGATACTGCCCAAGCCTTGGTGTCTTTATAACCTTCTAACCCTAATAATCTTAATTCTTTATAGTCATTAGATTGTTCCAGAAACTGTTTTGCATAATAAGAAGAAGGAAAGTTTAAATTTAAATTTCCCATTCTCTTAATTCTATTTTCAAAAGAAGTAGATTTAATTATCTCAAATGCAGGCCCTTTCTCTGTTAAACCAATTGCACCAGCACTAAAACCTCCCACAACCTGCGAAATTGTTGTTAAATCCGTCTCTGTAAAATAAATTCCTGAAGAATCGTTTTCTATTCTCGAAGATATTCTTGTAGCCATTATAAATTCTTTATACTTTTAAATAATTAGTATAAAATTTTCTCATTAGTTTTACACAAAAATAATTTATGATTAGTTTAGGATTCTTTTTATCACTTATAGCGTTTTATTCAAACTTTTCGCAAACAAATAAAAATAACTATAGTTCATTTAGTAAAGTTTTATTTTTCTTCTTAACTATTACAGCACTATTTGGTTTCTTTCTTCAAAATAATTTTGCTTACATTAGTATAATGAAATACTCTCACTTAGTAATTGGTTTGTTAATTATTACTATACCTGGTAAAATAACCTCAAGCGAAAACGAAACTAGAATAAGAAGTATTTCTTTTCTGTTTCATATAATTTGTTATCTTTTATTAAATAGTAAATAAAAAAGGAGCTATTTCTAACTCCTTTTATTTTTTAATCTATTTTTACTTCAAAGTTTTCTGAAGGTTCAAATCTACTTGGTATCTTTATAACAAGTAAACCATCTTTATAAGTTGAAGAACAGTTTTTAAGATTATACTTACTATTATCTACTTTATAACTTTTCTTAAACTCTTTGTTAGGTTCTTTACTTTCAATTAAAAGATTGTTTCCTTCTATTTTAATTGATAAGTTCTCTCTTTTTACTCCAGGTGTTTCAAGTGTAAGTTTTACATCACCTTTTTCTTCTTGCTCTATTGGAGTTAAAATTGAGTTAAAAATCTCTGAAACTAAAAAGTCAAAATCTTTTGAAAATTTATTCATTGTTAATTATTTTTTATCCTCTATAGTCAAAAACCATACAATTTATAAATTTTATGACAAATCTTCATTTTCTATATCCTGAGATGACAAATTGAATGTAGCACCTGATACATCTGCACCTCTATATGACGTAAAGCTTTTTGAGTGTGCTTTAAATAACTTTCTAATACCAATTTTATCAGTTGAGTAGTTAGCACCATTTACTCCAATACTTTGACCTACTGAAAAAGCATCTTGATTTGCTCCTAAGTAGATAAACTGCCAATTATATTTTGCTTTTTGATGCTCAACTTTTTCTTTTAAAACTTCACTTGATATTTCTATTGAACTATTCTCCTCTCCATCAGTTATAACTACAATCAAAACTTTTTCTGGTTTCTCCGAGTCATCTAATTTACTTAAATAAGTACCAGTGTCATCTATAACTTTAGCAAAAGAATCTAATAATGCTGTACCACCAGTACACCTATAACTTCTTTCAGTTAATGGTTCAAAAGCAGTTAAGTCTGTAAAGGAATTTAATTCAGAATAAAACTCATTAAATGTAGAAAAAGAAACTGTTAAAATTCCTTTAACTTTTTTTTGTTCTTCAATAAACTCATTTAAGCAACCAATAACATCTGACTTTATTGGATACATAGAACCTGATTTGTCTAGTAAAATAGAAATGTGCGTGTAATCTTTTTTCATTGTTTTTTTTGTAAAACTATATTCTTTTCTTAATAAAGTATAAACTTTTCCTTTTATTTTTAAGTATCAAAACAAATAAATATGACTTTATTACAAATTCTTGAAAGAGAAACACAAAGCCTTAAAGAGGAGTTTTGTTCTAAAACCCTTATATGGGCAGAAAAACATTGGGATTTTTGCAAAGAAAGATATTATTGGTCTAATAAACAATGGTGTGATTTTCTAGGAATAGAAGCTGAATATAGACATAACAACTGGGTTTTTCCTAAAGGTTTTTATAATTCAAAACACTCTAAAACAGTTCATAAAGAAAGAAAAAAGGCAAGTAGTGTTATAAGAGTAGATAAATTTACTTTTACAAAAAAAGAAGAAAAGAAAGCTTTATTACATTATTGTTCTTCTTTAGAAAAACTTGCTTATAGAATTGAAAAGAAAGGGCTAATAGAATCTAATATTAAAATAGAAAGTGCTTCAATCGGAGTAAATTTTAATACAGTAATTACCGATGGAATAAAATCAATAAGAGCATGGACTATAATAGCAGAAGGACCAATTCAAAAACCTCATTATAGATACTTAATAAAATAATATGCCTTCAATAAAAAAGAGAGCTAAAATAGCACTTAATCTTAAAACTTTTAACAATGACTGCAATTTACCTGAGTTGGTTCGCAAGTCAATTAATTTAAATATACCTAGCGAAGAAGTTTATATTTTAAGAATGCTTATAAAAAAACCATTTGAAAAAATTAAACTTCCAGTAAGTTTAGGTTGGGTTTATCCTCTAATAGATGCAAGTGTTCATCACCAAGGAAAAATGGATATTACTCAACCATTCATTTATTTAACTATTCGTAGTAATTGTAGGCAAAGTAGAAATAATGATACTTGGCACGTAGATGGTTTCTCTACCTCTATAACCCATTTACCAGAGCAAAACTATTGTTGGACAAATAAATATCCAACCGAATTTTTAGCAAAGAGAATTAAATTTCCAAAAGAGTTTAATCCTCTAAAACATAACATCCATAGTTATATACAAAAAAATATCTCATCTGAGTATGAAAAAGAAAATCTAATTTCTACAAGCCCAAATTCCTTATACTGTTTCGACCCTTATGTAATTCATAGAAGACCAAATAATATTCCTGAAAAAGAAAATAGAACATTTATAAGAATAAGTTTTACTCCTATTGAAATAAACGATATAAACAACTCATTCAATCCATTAATACCAACAAACTATACAAGAGATGGAGTAAAAGAATTTAGAAACAAGCTGATAGATTTTTAAGAAACTTTCTTTGACAAAAAGATAATGTAAGTAATAGTAGACATAAAAAAGGTGAGCTTTTACACTCACCTTTCTTTTATTTTTTAACTTTAAATCTATCTTAAATTAAACATTCTAAGCGTTATTCACCAATGATGGTTGTAGAACTTCAAAAGAACTTAAACCGGTCATATATACCACTCCGAAAAATTTATTGTTTAACATCTTAGTACCAAATCTTGAACTAATCATTTTTCTTGGATTAAAATCTTGGTCTTCAGAAATTGTTGCTGAAAGAACATACTCTACATAAGGAGCATATACATAACCAGTATCGAAGAATGATGTTCCTTTTCTTCCCATGATACAAACGTGTCCTGGTAAATTAGGGTCTACATAAACTGTGTATTTGCTTTCTAATGTACCAATTTTTTCAACTCCTAATGCAAATTTAGTTCCTGCTGCATCAATATCTGTACTTTTGAAAGTATGTAAGTTTGATAACTTAGCTGCACCTTCTGCAGAAATTAACACCCAATTCGCACCACCTTGTTTAGTTGCTTTTCTAATTTTAGCATCTACTCTATTCATTGCTAAAACTAAACCTTGGTTATAATCACTTTCAATACCTCTGAATACTGTTCCTGCTGGATTTGGATTAACTGTACCATAAAAATCTGCATTCCAAGTTTCAAAATGAGCTGCACCTAAAGCAATCTCTCTTACAATCATTCTATCTTTCTCACCAGCTATTTGTTCAGCTAAGTATTGAGATAATTCAGCTTCAGCATCAATAGCGTAATAAGACATTAAATCTTGTGCTAATTCAACTGTCCAAGCTGTTTTTAATTTATGTGTTTGAACTGAGATAGGGGCTTGAGTTATTTCTAATCTAATTTCAGAACTAAATGCTGGGAATAATTCTAAGTTCATATATTGTCTGTATCCTAATCTTAATTGAACTGTACCTAAGTTTGTTTTTGTAGGAACAATTCTTAATCTTACAATCTTATTAGGTTGACCAGGTCCACCAGCTGTTCCTACTGTTGAAGTAGTTTCATTTGTATCTACTCTTCCAGTTGATAAGAAATCTTCAGAATAATTTTGAGGTACTCTTTGTACAAAGAAATCTCTATCTTGAATAGCTGCACCAGCTGCATCATATACTGTAAGAGAAGCTAAGTTGTCCATTGTAATTCCACCTACTGCAGTTAAATCGAATTCTACTACTGCAATTTGAGAAACACCTACACCACCTAAATTTGCTACTGCTGAAAAAGCTGCTACGTTTGCAGTATCATTAACACCACCAGTAGCAGTGTTATTAGCATTTGTACCATTCCAACCTCTTGCAATAACTTTACCTTTAGATAAATCATAATTAGCATTGTTATAGAATTGGTCATAACCACTTACATTACTAAATGTATTACCAGTCATATTATCAGCTGCTCCTGTTACTCCAGATAAATAAGAACTTTTTATTGGTTTCTTAGTATCACTTACTTTATAATCTAAGTAGAAAACTAAACCATGAGGATAAGTTAATGGTTGTACCGAAATTAAATTAGGCGTTACCATCATTGCGTTTTGTCTTCTAATCATAGGAATAGCAATTGTATCAAATACAGCCATATCAGCAGTTGTGTTGTTTTCCTTAAGAATTTCTTTCTTTTGGTTTTCCATTAACACAGCCATATTACCAACATCTCTTCCCATTAACTTGTTAAGATAACCTGTACCTTTCCAAGCTTCTATCAAAACTTTTCTTCTAGCATGCTCATCGTTTTCGATAAGACGTCCTAAGTTTTGAGTTTCTATATTTTCTTTCAAATATTGCATTATTATTGTTGTTTATTTTTTTATATAATTTTCTTTATTTTTTTTTATATGTTATAAGCATCTGCATTTGTCTCAATACCCATTAACATATTCTTTCTTAATTGTTCGTTAGACTCTTTTATAACCTCTTTGTTTGTAGTTACAATTCTTTTAACTGGTGTGCTCTTTTTTACAGACTCATTTAAAGAAGGCTTGCTTTTAGACTTAATTAATTTAACTACGCCTTCATATACAGACTTAACTTCTTCAGTGCTTTTACACTTGTTAAATTTCTCAGTTATTGCTTTTCTTACTTCTTTATTTAATCTATCTCCAGCTGCTTCAAAAATACCATTAGCTCTTCTTAACTTGTCATTTTCAAATTTAAGTTTAGCTATTTCTTTTTTACTTACTTTAGATTCGTTAACTAATTTTAAGATTGAACTTCCAGCTTTTTGTAACATAGCATTTTTCAACTTAATGTTCTTTCTAGCTTCAAAAATTTCTTGTTTCATTTTTGTAAGAGCACCACTTGAAACTTGTTCGGCACCTTTTTCTTCTTTTACTTTAGAATAAGTTCCTTCTGTCTCAGCTTCTACTTCTTCAAAGTCTAAACTTTCAGTTATTTCTTCTATTTCATCTTCTGGAAATTCTTCTTCATCTTCTATTATATCATCTATAATAGCCTTTTCAATATCTTCAAAAGTTGTAGGAGAAGCAATTAAAGTTTCAAGTTCTTCATCAGTAATACCAACACTATCATCTACAAAGTCTTCTACATCTTCCACTTCGTCTTCAATCATAACTTCTTCATCTTCAGTAAGATTAGATAATTTAGTATAACCACTTTTAGCATACTTACCATCTTTTTTAACTGAATCTGGTGAAATTTCATTTTTATAAAAATCTTTAACTTTACTTACTCCACTTTTAATAGTGTCAGTCAAACCTTCTTCTATAAAATCTTCATCTTCATCATCACTTAATAAAGAATCAAATTCAGCATCAAACTCTTCTTGTTGAGTAGAATCTAAATCTTCTAAACTATCTATTTCAGTTGTTTCAACTTCTTCTTCGGTTCCTTCTAGGTCGAATTCTTCATCTTGTATTACTTCTCCCTCAGAACTTTCCATAAAATTTGAATAATTTTCTTTTATAGAAGTTTTAGGTGTTTGAGTAATAGATATTCTTTTATTTTTTAACATTATTGTTATTTTTATTTTTTATATAATTAAGAAACTATTTTTTCTAACTCAGAAATGTTTTTTGAATACTTTTGGTAATCTGACTTTATAAATTCCAAAAAGCTTTTGTATAAACTTTTTATAAATGATAAAATACTTGCTTCTTGTAATTGTTTCTTTTCTTGAAATACAACTAGTTCTTTATCAGTTCTAAATTTAGTTTCACCACCTTTCATAAACTCTTTATATAACTTATTAATAAACTTAGTTTCAATTTCATAAGTTTCTAAAATTTTGTCTATTATATTTTTATATGAATAAGTTACTTTAGTAGTATACTTTTCTTTTGATACATTTAACTTAGCTACTATGTTTCCAAAAGTTGCCATTTTGTTTTCCATGGTAGAAAGCATTTTCATTATCTGCTCATCTACAGTAGTGTTTTCAAACTCAGCCCTCTCTGAATTTAAAGCATCAATCTTTGCATCTATCTCTGATAACTTTTTATTATTCTCTAAATGTTTTTTTAATAAAGATTCTAATTGAGTATTACTTACTTCATCAGCATCTAAAATCTTTTTCTTGCCTACTGAAGCTAAAACAGATGAAGAATGTTCTCCAAATGTTACTTTTGTTTTAAGTAAACCATTTTTTAATTTATGATAACCACTAAATAAATCTTCAACAGCTTCTTTAGTTGTACTACTTAATTTATCTCCACTTGAAGCTTTTATAAAATCTATAATAGAACTGTTTATTGCTTTCAATTGTACTGAATATTTAGAAAGAGTTTCTATACTTTCATTAACTCCTTTAGTTTCCTCTAAAATTTCAACTGCATAAGGACTTGTTTTCCAATACACACCATTATCTGCCAACCATCTTGAAAACCTTGCTTTAATTGCATCTACTTCTTCACCTCTTCCTGCTCTTCTAGCCTTTTTTATTTCTATTCTTACTTCATCAGCTTTTCTCATAATAACACCTGAGGAAATTCCTTCTTTTAATTCTTGCATCGAAGTTACTTCTCCATTATTAACCATAATACTTGCTGGAGCCCATCCTATATTCTTCCAACCATTTTTTAACTGAAACTCATTTCCTTCTTTATCTTTGAAAATATGACCACTAATTTTTCCTTTATATGAGCCATTTTTTAGTTCAGAAATACTTTTAGTTTCTTTTACAAATTTTAAATCACTTGGTTTTGTAGAACCACTAAGTACAGGATTAGCATCCCACATATCTTCAGCACTTTCATATTTATCTTCTTTTTTAGTAGCGTTAATTCTATCTACTATTCCATATAATTCATTGTACTCTTCAAATTCTTCTAGTGAAGAGTAAACTTGTTGAACTCTCTCTTTCCACTCTTTTAAATTCTTTCTTTTTTCTTTAATAGGCATTTCTGTATTATTTTATACTTTTTAAATAATATTAGAATTTTTCTTCTATTCAATAAGTATAAAATCTAATGTTTATATTTGAAATATCAAAGTGAAAAAAATGAAACTTATTTATTTACATGGATTTAACTCTTCTAATAAAGGAAGTACGGCTCGAGAGTTAAGCAGGTTATTTCCTGAATTGATTGCTGTAACTTATGATTATTGTAATCCTAATAAAGCTTTTGAGCAAATAAATTCTTTAATTACAAATGAACTTAAAGATGAAAAAGAAATAGTTTTAATTGGAAGTTCTCTAGGTGGATTTTGGGCAAACCACTTTGCTCAATTATTTAATCTAAAATGTTTATTAATTAATCCTTCTTTAATTCCTTCAAGAAGTTTAACAAAATATATAGGAAGTAATACTAATTATTCTACTAATCAAATTAAAACACTTACAATAGAAAATTGTAATTCTTATTCTAAATATGAAACTAATATAAATGAAAATACTTTTAGAACTGTAATTATTTCTATGAATGATACAATAGTTAATTATTACGAAACTATTGAATTATTAGAAGGTTCTAAATTTATTTTTCATCCTTTAGAAGGACATCAGTTTAAAGATTATCAATTTTTAGAAAAAGAGATTAATACTTTGATTAATACAATAGCTATTTAAAATGACAAACTAACTTTCTTTTGAATGGATGGTTTTATTAAAACATTTAGAGAGACGTACTTTAAAAATTTGAGAGTAATTTAAAGCTTTTAAAGAGATTGCTGGTAAATATTATTTTGACGTAGTTAATTCTATGTACTAATATATTACTTCTTTAAAAAAGAAAAAGATTCTTTTATCTCTTTTAATAGTAAGTTTTTTATAACTTGTCTATCTAAAGATTTAAAAGAATCTTTACTTAACGTTTTCATAGTTTATAATTTTTCTATTTTTTAGTAGAAGTTTTATTTTCTTTAGTTATAAGCTTCTCTAGTTTTTTAGCTACTTTTTTATCTCCTTGAATAAATTGACCATTAACCCAATTTCTTTGTGGAGTTGTTGAAAGTAATATACTTAAAGTAAACTCTAACTCATTAGCATTCTTATTTATTTTATATGAACTTGTAGTTGAGTTAGAAACTGAGAAGTATGAAGATAACTCAGTAGCAAACTGAACTCTAAACTTATGCATCTTTTGAGCTATAATAAATCTATTTGCTTCAATAGATTCTAACTCCTCTTCTAATTTCAATTTAAGTTCTATATTAAAAACATTAGTATCATCTGGTGATTGAATAGACTTTACTGTAATATTATCATAAGAATCTTTTATTAACTCTTTTATAGATTTAACTATATCACTTTCGTCATATTTCATAATAAAAGAATTTCCACCAATTTCATGTGAAGTCTCTTTTAGATTTTTCTTACTTTCAAGCGTTTTACCTTCAGTTAAAGCTGCAACTTCTGAAGCAGGTATTTCAACCGTTTTCACATAAGAATATGAATTCTCACTATATCCATTAGCCGCAGCATTATTAACAGCTTTATTTAAATTATCTACTAAAGAGTTTATGTTTTTTGGTTGCATATTTATTTTTGAGTTACCTTTTTCTCTTTCATAAGATTTACCTGTTTCCAAAGTATATCTAAAATAGTCCCAAAATTGCTCTAATGTTTTAGTTATCTCTTCATCACGTCCTCTTCTTGATTTTAATATAGTATGAACCTTTACCTTTTTCTCTTTAACTGCTTCTAATAAAGCTTCTGAGATATCTTTAGTACAAGTAGATAACTTTGCAAGTATAGCTTCTTGGTTTTTTTGACTTGTTATAGTTAAGTCTTCTATTTGAAGAATTGGAAAAGAGTTGTTGTAATCCATACTCCAACCTATTTTATCTAAAACACCTGGGGCTTTTTCCCATAATTCTTCTGCTAATATATCAAAAGTGTCTTCATCAGTTACTTTAAATCTATATTGCCCTTCAATTCTTTCTTTTAAACTTTTCTTACCTTCTTCTAACGAGTAATTTTTCATTTCTTTTTCATAATTAAGAATGTCTTCCAAAGAAAGCCATTCAGGTTTTATCTTTAACTTATTCCATAATTCTTTCATATAAGTAATATGCTCATCTATATTTTTACTTGGTAATCTATTCAAGCTTCCTTTACCATAATTTAAAAAATATTCACAATCACTTTGTAGTCTTGAAAGCATCATATATTCAAATTTTTGACCATCTTCGTTTTCCATAAGATTACTAGTATTATCTACTGATTGAACATCTATTTGGTGTTCTAATCTTGCTATTGCTTCTTCTCTTGTATTAGACTTTAATATACTTTCAGGTTTATCTTCAAACTCTAAGTCATAATCAGTTAAAGCCATATAAAATTCATCTATATAAAATTCTTTTTTACTTTCTGGCACATCTTTAAAAGATTTATATTCTACACCAATTTTACCAATACCTGAGTTTGATTTGAATTTTTGTCTTTTTATCTTTCTTCTAAAAGACCATACTTTACAGCCTCTATAATCTTCTTCTTGTTTTAAATCTAAAGCTTGTGCTTGAGGACCACAATAAATTTTTAAAATTGCTTCAAAGTTCATCTCTTTTTATTTCTTTAAATAATAAAAAAGAGGAGAATAACTCCTCTTTCTTTCTATCAGTTTATTTTCTTACCAATTATCGTCATTATCATCGTACCCACTTCGAGTTTTATATTCCGCTTCTTTTACTTTAGTTTTTATATCTTTACTTATTCCTATACCTGATGTTCCTTCTTCCCAACCTTCAACAAAGAAACCTTTTGCAAAAACCTTCTTTAAAAGATTTAACACTTTTATTTGCCAATCATCTTCTATGCTTCTTTCATTATAAAACAAATTTAAAAAAATCTCACCACTATCTTTGACTAAATTTTCAAGCAATTCAGTAAAGTCAGCAAAAGTATTTGTTGTTCTTAAAACTTCTAATGTTTTAGATAATTTAAGAACAGCGTTACTACTAAAATCATATCCTCTTGATTTTCCTAATTCATATAAATATAAAGTTGCTTCTTTAGGAAAACCATATTTAGATAAAATTTTATCAAAATTAGATTTAAATCCTTCGGATTTTTTTGACTTTTCTATACTCTCAACCTCTTGTCTTTGATTTTCTATTTCTTTAACTCTAGTTGCAAATTTTTTACCTGTAACCCAAACTAATATAGTTCCTTTTGCATATACCATTGTTTCATTCCTCATTGGTAAAAAATTAATTGCTTTGCTGCCTGAGATGGTACCAGTTCCTGTGTAAAAACCAACTTTATCTCTTTGTAGTTCTCCTTCAACTTTTATACCAACTTTAACAATATTATCTTTAGTTTCTGACTCAAACTTTATTCTATAAGTTGGTTCTATTGCTTCTCGTAATAAAGAGATAATCTTATTTATTTGTTTTGTTTCTGTTAAGGTAGAAACAAATAAACCTTCTTGCATTATTTCCATTTTTTATTTTTTAGAATGTAAAATTAATATCTTTTTTAATATCACTATCAGTATCAACTGCTCTTATTTTTCCTTTTAATGTTCCACCATCAAAGTAATTTTTAAACTCTATAATTTCTCCTATATGTGCCATTTATATCTTAGTTTTTTAATTGTAAATATCTTTCTACGCCTAAACATTCTACTAAAATTTTATCTTCTTCTGATAAAGTTTTAAATTTATTTTCTTTTATGATTTGCTTCGAAGTTGATAAGTTACAACTATCACCAAAACATTGCTTTTCTGTTAAAAGTTTACTTGCCTTTTTACTTTCAGTAAGTCTTAAGTTAGCTCCATAAGTAGATTCTCTTGAAACTAAATCCCAGCAAATTATCTCTAAGTCATCCTCTACAACATTATAACCTGAGTTGTCTGTATATACAGAACCTAATGCTCTTGAAGAGATACCTAATCTCTCACCATTTAACACTATGCCTCTTGCTAATTTACCTGGGGCATTTTGTGGCATAAAAGCATTTAGTAACTTTACTCTTCCCCATACTTCGTTTCCTTTGAACCATAAATCTTCTAATACTGCTGCCGCATTTTTTAATTCAGGCACAGTGCTTTCTGCGGGGTGGTCTAGCTCTAAAAAGGCTTGTCTATCTTTTATCTCATCTCTTAGATATCTTTCACATTCTCTTTTTAAAGTAGCAAAAGGATATATTCTACCATTTCTATTTGGAGTATCTCCTTTTTGAATTAAACCAACTAAATATACAGGTAAGTTTTCATCTTGTTTTAACTTTTCAATCATAGAGGTGCCACCTTCTACTTCTAAAAGAAAACTTCTAGATTTTTGCTCTTTTAAAAGAAACCTATAATCTCTTTTATTAAACTTTGAGGTAAATATTTCTTTTTTCATTTACATTTTAAATAAAATAAAAAAAAGAAAATTGAGGTTTAATTCTCAACTTTACTTTATAATAATTCTAAACAATCTTTTTTACTTTTTTCTTAATAAGTTATTCTCTTTTAAAAACTTAATTGTATATTTCTCTAGCTCTTTTAACTTTTCTGATTCTGTTAAATTAATTTCTATTCCTTTATCAGTTATCTTTTTTACTTTTTCTGCTTCTTTTGAAACTTGGTCTAAAGTCATATTCACGTCTTCTTCTAATGTTGTTTCAGATTCAATTTGTTTATTTAAAATATCACTTACAAAATTTAACTTCTTAGTTATTATATCAATAATTTCTAAATCTTCACCAAAACTGTTTAAAGCTAATCTAGAAACGTAACTCTTAACTTCTTCTATATCAGAAGAAATAGTTTGAAGGTTTTGAAAATTTAAACTTTCGTCTGCTTCTTTAATTATCTTTTTTTCTTTTAATTTACAAGTGCACATTTAATTAATATTAGTTTCTAATAAATAACCTTTCTCGTCTGCAAAGTCATAAACTTTATCCATAATGGTATTAAAGTCTTCTACATTTTTTGAAGATTGTAATTCTGTTACTAATTTAAATAACTCTTCATCCTTAACACTTGATAATGTATCTATCATTTCTTCTTTAAAAGATTTAAAATCTTCATCTGATAAAACTTTAATTATATTACCAAGAGGTTTAGTTATATTAATTTTAGTAGAAGTATTAAGTTCAACTTTTTCTTCTTCCTCTTTTACTTCTTCAGTAGTTTCTTCTCCAAACTCTTTTAATAATTTTGAGTAAACTTTTTCTTCTGCTTCTTGGATTAATTTATTTAATCTTCTTTCTACTAAAGTTTCTAATATGTTTTCTTCAATTGGTTGTTCTATTGGTTTTTTCTCTTTTACTATTTCACCATCATTCATAACTAGTTCTCTAATTTTATCAGACAACGCAGAGATTGAAGAGTTAACTTGGTTTGCTAGAACTTTTACTTCACTATTGTTATACTTTAAACAAACGTCTACCAATGGTAAAACTGCTATTTGAGCTTTACTACTCATATCTAATAAACTTTGAACTGAAGTTACTTCTTCGTTTTCTTTTATTAGTTTAAATCTTTTATTCTTATTCATTTAGTTATTTTTTAATAATTCCAAGAATCTCCTGCTACTTTTTTACCATAAGCATCTATATCAAAATACTTCTCTTTTCCTTTTTTTATAGAAAACTCATCTTCTTTTGAACTTACAGGTTTTTCTGTTTTTGACTTAATATAATTTTTAATAGTTTTTAAATTTTCTTTTTGTATGTTTTTATCTAAACTATCAGAATAGTTATCTATCCAATCCTTTATGTTATTTAAGAAGATATTTGTAACTTCTTTACCATATTTAACAACAAGTTCTTTTTCTATTTTTTGATTAAGAGAGAAGATTATTCTAAAAGTAATAGGAGTTTCAAAATTCTCTATCATTTCTTGAGTACCATGAACTTGACTTCTAAATTTTACAGTCCAATAAGTATCAGCAGGGTTTATAAAAGCACCTATACCAGTATCAGATAAACACTTTCTTATAAATGTTGTTTTTAAGCTATCAAGTTTAGCTTTTAAACCTTTACAGTATCTCATCCATTCTGCAGTTCCTTTACCAACAGGATAAAAAGGTAAAATGAACTTTACATCTAACTTTAATTCTTTAGGATAATAGTTTATCTCATTTGCTAAAGAATTACCAATCTTACTTAATTTAAAAGTTATTGCTTCATTCAGATTTTTATTTACAACCTTATCTAACTTAAACGTTTTTTCTACCAAGGGTTTAAAGTCCATTAAAACTTTATCTTTATTTACAGTTGTAATTGACTCAGTTATTAATTTATTTTCTAAATTTATAGAACCTAAATAATTTAACTTTTCTTCTATAAACCTTTCATCTTTTTCTTTTAAAGCATTTTTATATTCTTCTTTTAATAAAAGGTCTTTGTTAAAAAAATATTTTTTAATAGCTTCAGAATCTTTTTCTAAAATTATTTTATCTATATAGTTATCTCTTTTTAAAGAATTAGTGTTTATTTTATAAAACTCAAGTAATTTTTTAGTCTCTAATTCTAATTTAGAAGAATCAATGTTACTAGTTTCAAGTAAAGCGTTTACTTCTTGATAAGAGTAAAACTTATTCTTGCTTTCTTTTATGGTATTAAATAAAAAATTAGCCTTAAATAAAGTAGGGTTATTATTTATCTTATTTTCTAATAATTCTAAACCTTTTTCTTTATTTTTAGATTTACTTAATTTTTCAAATATAGTTAGTAAACTTTCTACAAACATTTTTAAAATTTATATTTTTTTAAATAATTAAAGTTTTACTTTTAAATAAAAATCCTTCTTTTTTCAGATGATGGTTTTATAAACTTAGTATTAACCTCTTTTTTAGTTCTATTAGTTTCATGTTTAGCAAAACCACCTTTAGCATCTTTATTTATAGCTAAACTCATACCATTTTTTTGTAACTCAAAAATATTTCTAAAATTAGTTTTAATCTTTTCACCTCTTTTATGTACATAAGTGTAATACCAACAAGCATGCTGTATAGCCATAATTAAATCATCATTTTTACCAGGAGCGTGTCTTCTTTTACCGTCTTTATCCCATATCCAATTGAATAATTCTTCAACAGCAGTTGTACAAGGTATTACTAAAAAATTCATTCTTAGAAATTCTTCAAACTTATCACCTCCTTGTTGTCTTACATCTTCTGAAGCCCATAAACCAAGTTTTCTTTTCTTCATACCAGTAGAAGGGTCTTTTTTCTGAAGTGTTGAATAGTAAAGGTTATTATATCCTTCTTCTTTAAGACACTGAAGAACTGTTTCACCTCCACCTTGGTTTTCTACTACTATAATAGCGTTACCATAATCTCTTCCTATTTGTAATAATAATTTAGAAAATGCCTTTGGTATAAATTGTCCTTTATAAGTAGCAACAATTTTAAAGTTAGTTAAGTCTAATACACATAAAGTTGAATAATCAGAACCATCACCTGTAGCAACATCGGAAATTAAAGCATACTTATTATTTGAATTATATTTCTCAAATTCTTTATAGTTTTTAAATACACCTTTTAAATGCTCATAAGGATTTGTAAACTTTACTTTATCAGCATACATTTTTAAATCTCTAAGTATTTCTGAATCTAAAACCTCACCACCAGTACCCATAAAAGAACAATCTAACTCACACTTAGTTCTTTGTGGTCCTAACTTCGTACTTTCTATATCATACCAAGGACTTCTTAACTTACCATCATAAATAAATTTATACTCTTCTTTAGAAATCTTCTTTCTCATACCAGTAGCAATGTCGTCAATCTCTTCAGGCCAACTTTGGTCTAAAAATTCTAATGTACCTCCATTAGGTTTAGTTAAATCAGGAATCCATTTATACATTCCTTGTTTGAAAATTGGATGAACTGACCAATGAGCATGGATTATTCTAAATCCCATTTTATCAGCATTAGTATAAGCGTCATAATAAAAACCAGAAGAACCTTTTGGTGTTGAAATCATTACTGCATGACCATTTACTGTAGATAATGCAGGCCCCGCTGCTGTCCATATTTCTTGCATCTTTGTAGGAGTCCTTCTATCAATAAATGCAATCTCATCACAAGCTAAAAAATCTATTGTCTTTCCTCTTACAGCATCTTCTGAAGCAGCATTACCTTCACATCTTGAACCATTTAAAAGCTTAAAACTCATTTTATTATTCTCAGATGGGTCATATCCTTTGCATAACCAAGGATAATCTCTTATAATGGCATTAAGAACATCTTTTACTTCTCCCACAAACTTTTTAGAGTCGTTAGCAGTTTTGGATATAATTTGCACTTTGAAGTTATTCTTAGTAATCATTTTATAACCAATATATCCAGCTGTAAAAGTAGTAAACCCCATACGTCTTGACTTCATACTTATACAAGTATTATAATTCTCATAAGAGTTAAAAGCCTCAAGTTGGTGAGGAAATAATTTAAAAGGAATTCTTAAACCACCTTTTACTTCTACAGTGAAGTAATTCTCTATACAGTAAACACCATCCATACAACACTTTATATATTCTTTTATAAGTGTTTCTTTTAGGTCTTTTTTGGGTATTTTACTTAAATTTTCTTTAGTCAATAGCATTATTACTTTTTTTAAATATTTAGAAAAGTATAAACTTTTACCATTATATTTGAAATGTCAAAGCAAAAGAACAAATTATGTTAGATAACTTAGGATTAGAACTCCAAAATGCACAAAATAAATGTATAGGTCTTTTTAAAACTCGTGGTCAAGAATATCTTGTTATGAGTGAACATAAAGAAAGTGGTACTATTAACTGTATAACAATTGGTACTTTGTTTGGTTTGCATTCTCTAACAATTAATAAATCTCAAGGTAAATATGTAAAGTTTCCTAAAAAACAAACTTTAGGAAAAATGCTTGAAAGACCAAGTGATTTTATGTTCTGGTATAGAACCAAAATAGAAAATAAACCTTATTAATATTAATAAAATGCAAGATAAACTTTTAAAACGTTTTGTAACAGAAGAAAGAGTGATTGATTATGGTAATAAAGTTTTTTTGCCACTATACTTTAGTGGATGATAAAGTAGTTTATTATCACTTTTCTCAAAATAAAGTTAAGTTAACTTATGTTACTAAAAAGCAACTTAAAGAATTACAAAACACTACTTTTGACGAACACTATAAAATAATAACTGAAAGTTCTAAAAAAATTACTGATGGAGTTTTAAAAACTTTTAAAGATTTTGAAAATTTAATTTATGTAGGTGGTTCAAATGATGGTATGCTTAAAGATAGATTTGGTCAAGTTTTAGCTTTACCAATTAGAATAGATACCATTTTTTCAAGTTGTTATCTAAACTTAGAAACTTCTAAAAAAGAATGTCAAAATGTTCTTGACTCTCTTAATCCTTTATGTTTTAAAGATGCCCAAATAGTAGAGATACCTTGGTATAATCAAAATGAAGATTTAGATGAACACTATACAATAAATTTAACTATTATACCAACACAAGAGCAATATGAAACAGCTTTAGGAAATAAAACTTATCTTGACGATTATTGTAAAGTAAAACTTTTTAACTTAATAAAAATAAAATAAAAAGAAAAAACCACAAAGTCAATTTTTCAGATTTTATAGATGATTCTACAACTTTAATAGTTTAAGGATTTAAAAGTTATGAAGAAGTAGAGTATTCTTGCTTCAAAAAACTAATTGGACTTTCGTCTTAAATTATTTTAATAAGTCATCGAACTTAATTAAAGTTTCAGCATAAGAAATACACAAAGTTTCAAAGTTTTGGTCAAAAGCTCTCATATCAACTGGGTTATCTATAAAGCAAACTTCTACTAATGCGATAATTCCTTCTTCTCTCATTAAACCTAATCTACCTCTTCTAGATTCAGATTCAGTTTTTACACCTCTATTAGGAAGTTTTAAAATATTTGCAGTATTATCACATAACTCTTTAGCAAACATTCTATCAAATCTATCTGCTTCTGCTTCAACTAAAACTTCAACACCTGTTGCTTGTTTATTAAAAGCATTAAAGTGAAATTCACAAACAACTGAGGCATTACCAGGTTTTATTCTATTTAAATACTGAGCTAAACTTTCACTATCTAAATCAGTAATTATATCAGAGTATCCTCTAGCTCTAAGTATTTCTACTACTCTGTTTCTTATTCTTAAAGTTTCTGAAGCTTCTGCCCTATTATTTATACCAATAGCTCCTGGGTCAAAATTAGGTGAACTTCTTAAAGCACAATGCCCTGCGGATACAAATTTCATTTATTTTAAAATTTAAATAGTGAGTAATGAATACCTATTCCAATATATGGATTAAAAGAACCATTAGAGAATTGAAAACCAGCTTGAGGACCAATACCAAACCTTTTTACTTTTTCTTCAGATATTTTAAAGTTATCTATATTAATAATTTTTGTATTAGGATTAGATGAAGAAATGTCTAAATAAAGTTCTTTTTTACCTAATGATAAAAAACCTTTTCTTTTCCAATAAGAAACTATAGTTAAAGAATCAGAAATTGAATAGTTAGCCTTAAAAGAACTGTCTGTAAACTTACCTTTAAAATCAAGCCATTTATCTTTATATGTAGTGCCTACATATTCAATATAAGGAACCAATACTTTTTCACCATCTTTATAAACTAAACTATCTTTCCAAACAGTGTCTAATTTACTTTCAAAAGTACCTTCGGTTTCTTTCTTTATTGAAGTATAATACTTAATTTGTTTTTCTTTTATCTTTAACTCAGAAGTAATTCTTTCTATTTCTTTACCAAATAAAATACTCGCATCTTTTTTGCTAAGTTCTACTTGGTTTACTCTTGCGTGTTCTTTACCATATTTATCTTTATAGTAAACCGCAGAGTCGTTTAATGATTTTAAGTTTTCTCTTAAAGATTGCCTTGAGTCTTTAATACTCATACAAGAACGCACTGTAAACACTAACCACAAAGCAATTAATATATTTATTATGATATTCTTATACTTAACAAAAAAGAACTGTAGTTCAATCCAAGCCATTATTATATTTTTTTTCTTTTTTAAATAAAGTAAATTTATTATTTTTGTTTATGGACAAAAAGAAATTCTTTGAAGACAGTATAAATAAAGGAAACTTAGGAGAAGAATTTATTAAGTTTTGGTGCACTTCAACAAACCAAACTTATAAAAAAGAACTCACTGAGAAGAATTATATAGATGGAATAGATGCGTATATAGAAGGAGTTCCAAGTGATATAAAGAATACTAATAAAATTTATTTAGGGAATTATACATCCTGCTTTTTAACAAGACATCCTTTTAGAGAAAATACTAAAGCAGTTAATTATTGTATAGTAGAAATAGATGAAAGTAAAACCTCTTTTAAAATAAAATATAATGGTTCTATAAAAGAATATCTTGAAGATAATTATATAACTTCTTATGACAAAATTAAGGAGATATTAGTAAAGTATGAGCGTAAAACTTTAAGTGAAATTGGAGTAACTAAAGAGCAGTTCTTTTATATGTTAAAAAAAGAAATTACTCCATTATTACTGAAAAGAGTCAAATGTGAGTACTTTACAGATAACGATGGAGTAATCTATTTAAGAGAGTTTTTCTAAAAACCTAAAAAGTTTCTTTCTTTTTTATTATATTAACTTTGAAGAAATTTTAAACTTTTCGCCTTTTACTGGTGCCACTTTAATAATTAAAGCTCTCGTTTCACCGTTTTCTACTTCTATTTGATAGGAATATGCAATACCTTTAACATCTTCAGGAAAATCCCAGTCAGATGTTATTTGGTCAGTTATTCCTTCTTTCAAACTTTGTTTTTCACTTCTTACTGCTTCTTTTAAGATTGAAAGAAGCCTATTTACCTTAGCTCTTTCAACTACTTGTTGTACGCTTGCCATTTTTATTTTATTTTATTTTATTTTAAATAATTAAGTATTTAATTTTACACTTTTCTATTTCCAAATTAGAAGAGGAATACTTGTTCTTTGTGTTTTGTGCATAATTTGTCCTAAACCTTTAATTGAGTTTTCATATACACCTACTACTTGACCAATTCCATATCCTTTTTTATTTTGTAAATCAGTAATTTCTTTCTTAGTTCCTATATCACTTCTTTCTTTTAAATTACCTTTAAACAAAAAGTATTGACCATCTTTAGTTTTAAATAAAACGTTCTTTTCTTCTGAGTTTTGAGTTATGTTAGAATAAACTTCATTTATACCATTCTTTAAATTAACCGAACCAACACTTCTTACGTTCCAAGTTTGAACTAATTTAATATTTTTAAACTCATTTAAGATATCTGCTTCTTTATAAGAGATTTCACTTTCTTTTAAATTATCTGTTAAAGATAAAAATCTTTCTTGTTCTAATTTTCTTTTCTCAAAAGGCAATTTAATTCTTTTAAGTGACTCATCTAAAGTAGCAAACTTTTCATCTTTAATTGAAAAAGGTAATGGTTCTTTTCTTTTCTCTACATCTTTATAATTAATAGTATATTGTTTTTGGTTATACTCAACAATTAAATTAAGTTTGTTTCCTTTACCTTCAATTTTTCTTAATCTTATATTTTCTTTTTTTATAGATTCCCCTATATAATTTAACTCCTTACTAGTAATCATAACGCCCGTTAAAACTATTTGTACTGGAACACCTGCTAATACCTTTACCTCTTCAGTAGTCTCTTCTTCAAAAACCTCTTCATCTTCATCATCTAAAAGAAATTCTTTTTCATCCATATCTTCTTCCATTTCTTCATCAGAACTTTCTTCTAATACTTCTATTTCTTCTACTATATCTGTGTTTAAAGCTTCTTGAGAAACATCAAATTCAGACTCTAATACACCACCATTAGTTTGGTTAAAAGCAGCCAGTAAAGCTTCTTCAGAACCATCAAGTTCAGGAAGAGTTTCTGGAAGTTCTTCTACTGAAAAGCTTGGTTCTTTACTTCCAAAATATTTAGAAAACATTTGGTCTAAATCTTGAAGAGTAATAAAACTTTCTTTAGAGGCTTCTATTTGAGTATCTACTTCTTCATTTTCACTATCAATAATTCCAAATATATCATTTGGAGTTATCTCCAAATCTAAATTTTGTTCTGCTGAGTTCATTAAGTTTTCTTTTAAGTATTTTGCAATAAAAACATCACTTTCACTATTATATACAACTGATATATTTTTCGAGAGCATTTTATTTAAATATTCTTGCCACTCTAGTTCAGATAAAGAAGTTAAAATTTTATACTGTTTAGTCCCATTAAAAAAAACTTTATCGTTTTTAATATCAGAAAAATCAATATGTTTATTTATCACCATAATACTTTAATTCTTTATAATTTTATTTAATTAAAAAAATCTTTTTCTATTTAGAAAGCATAAACACAATAAACTCACTTAACATTTTGTCTTTATAAATAGAACGTTTTTGTGCCCAATAGTCATCAAAGTCAAAATACTCTCCAAATCCATCTGGGTAATCTTCATTACCTGCTTTATCAAACTTAAGATAATCTACATGGTTACCATCCGTATCTTTTATAAAACTATAAAAATCATCTAAATTATAATTTTTAGTATATTCTTCACCTTTATAGTTAAAAGTTATAATTAGCTCACTAGAAGCGAAGTCATAATCTATAATTTCAATTTCTTCTTTAGTAGCACTTTTAAAACCATTATTCAACTCTTCTTTTAATAAATAAGTTGTCTCTTTAAGAAATAACTCTAAATTAAAAGAATTGTTTTTATTATATCTTTTAGCAAAACTACTTTTCTCTAAAATATAATTACTATAAGAACTTTCTAAAGCTTCTTCAAAACTTAAACGTTTATTATTTTTAACTATAGGTAGATTACTTGGAACTGAAATATCCATAGTTGAGTTACTTTCTAAAATGTTTTCCAATAACTCTATTATAGGATAATAAGAAGATAAATCTAATCTATATTTTATACCTTTTAGTTCTAAAAGACCAGTATCATTAGTAACAGCAATATTTAATTCTTTTCTATTATCCCCTAAGTGCTCATAAGTTATTACTCCATCTTCATATAAACCTTCTAAATCATTTACTAATTTACCCTCAGTTAAAACAATCTCTGCACCATTTAATTCATCTAATTCTTCATAATCATCTATACTTTTAAATTTAGAGTACTCTAATAGTTTTTCATACTCATTAGAAACATTTATTTCATATTGAGGTATCGCTATCTTTTTCACCTCATTTAAATTAGAAGTTACTTTATAATATCTATACATTTTTTTATTAGCATCAGGTGTAGTATAACTCTCATTAAGATTATCAAAACCAATGATTTGAGTTCTAAAATCAAAATCTAAACCTTCTAACTTTAATTTCATAGTTATAAATTCAAAAAGTTGTTTCTCTAATTCTTTTGGGTAATTACTTTCTTCAAAAAATAATTGTTCACCCTCACCTCCAAATTGGTACTCATAATAAAACTCAGAGTCTTCTAAAATCTCTCTTATTTTTTCTAACTCTTCTGAGATTAAAACTACTCCACTTTCACTTTCAGTATCTTCAAATAAAGTTAATTGCTTTGGGTTAAACTTAGAAGCTCTAAATGCTTGTTTAAACTCAAATTTAGAATGCTCTAATCTAAAATTCTCTTTTGCCAATTTGTACCATTCTTCAAAAGTTAAATCTTCAAGTTCATACTGGTCTTTTAAAAGTTCATTTATTCCTTTAAATTCATCCTCTAAACTTTCAGAATAATACTCTTCATCTGTATTTAAAAAACTATCAGGGTTACTCATAAAATTATCTAATTCTTCTTCAGTGTAATTTTCAAAACTCTCAGTAGTAATCTCTTTAAGTTGTTTACCTTCTTTACCTGCGTATTGTGGCATATTTTTTACTTTTTTATCATATTTATTAAATAAAGGTCTTAAGGCATTTTGTTTATGTATATACACCTCTCCTTTTTCAGAACCATTAACTCCTATAGCAAAATATACATTTGGTATATCTTCTACTTTATGTTGAGTGTACCAATGTTTTGAACCATCATCTAATGTAACATAAAAGTTATTTTTCGCTTCAAAATTTTCTTTCATTGTAAATGTAGTTGCTCCTTGACCAGTTAAACCTCCATTAGGTACAACACGACCTGTAGAATTCTCAAACTTTACAAATGACTCATTAGGTTTACATAAACCTTCTGTGTCTTTTATAACTATACCTTTGCCATATTTTGGATGAACTACTTTGGTACCAACTTTTAAGTTTTCTTTTAATGCTATATATCCTGCAGACTCTACACCATTTATACAAATACCATCTTTTGTATAACAGCCATCCTCTTCACTCCATTCTAATATATCTCCTTTTTTTGCTATATAAAAAGGTTCTTTTTCAAAGTTTTCACCTTTATAGTTAAAGAGGTCTTTAATTAATTTTATCTTTTTTGGATAATTCATTTCTTTTAATATTTCACTTTTATAAATTATATCTTTAAAGTTTTGGCTAAATTCTTCTGAAGTGTTTTTTTCTAACAGTTTTTCATTTTTAACTAAAAAGTTTTTTAGATAGTTTAAATGTGCTTCTTCTTTAAGTTTATCTAATTCCTTTTTAAGTAAAGAAACTATTTTTACTTCGGTAGAATTTTTGTATGACTTGTTAAGAAACTCAAATATTCTATTATCCATTAATTTAATATTACTGCTTGTTTAGAATATAAGTTCCATAAAAACGCTTTTAGTTGAATACGAATTAAAGCTTTAATTCTTTTTTCATCTTCAATTGAAAGTTTTTCTTTTATTATAAACTTAGACTTCATCTAAATTTTAAATAATTTTTTTATAAAACTTCTGTATAGCCGTTTACTTTGTCTAAAAATATATTATGAGTATAAAGGTTTTTTAATTCCTCTATATGAGAAACAGTAATTATATTCTTATAATATTTAGGGAGTATTTCAAATAGTTCTGGTATTTTATCTAGATTTTCTTTATCTAAAGTTCCATAACCTTCATCTATTAATATTGAAGTAATTTTGGGCAACTCTGATATTTGTGCCAAACCTATTTTTATACATAAATTTATAATAAAAGTTTCTGCACCTGAAGCAAAGCAGACATCACTATCTTCCCTGTCATCTTCATAAAAAAATTCTATATTAAGTTCACCACTTTCAATATCTATTTTAAATTCTATCTCAAAATTAAATATATTACTTAATATGGAGTTTATTTGGTTATTTATCTCTCCAAGTTTAGATTGTAATATATAAAGTGGTAAAGCGTCTTTATATATAGTTTCTTTATATAGTCTTAATCCTTTAATTCTATTGTCTGATGTCTTAAGTTTACTTTCTACTTCTTCAACTAAAAGTATATCTCTTTTTATTCTATTTAACTCTTCTTTACTTAAAGTTATATCTTTTTCTAAATAAAGTTTAGTTTCTGTAAAAAGTTTTAAGTCTATTTTGAAGTTTGAGTATTCCTTTTCTAATTTAATCAAGTTTTCTCTAGCTATCTCTATTTCTTTTATTTTCTCTTTAATTAAAACTAAATTTTTATTTTCACTTTCATTTTTCTCTAACTTTAATTCAATAAGTTCTAACTCTTTATTCAAATCATCTATTTCTTCACTTGAATTTAAAAAGATATTTTTCTCTTCTTTAAGTTTAACTAACGTTTCTTTTAAGAGATTATTTTTTAATTCCTTTTCAGATAAATCACTTGCTAAGTTTTTTAAATTCTCTTTTGTTTTTTCTTTATCAGTTAAAGTGTATTCTTTATTGCAATTATTACACTTTTCTTTAAGTAGTTGTTTCTCTAACTCAGAAACTTTATTTAAAAAGATAGCTATTTCTTTTTCTAATTCTAATATTTCTTTTTTGGTTAAATCTATCTTACCATTAATTTCCTTTATATCAATAAATATAAGAGAACTTTTTAGTTGAGATAATGAGTTCTCTTTTTCTATTTTCTTAGAACTTAAAGTTTTCTTTTCTTCAAAAAGAACTTCTTCTTTTAGAGATATATTTTCTATAAATTCTTCAGACTTTTTTTTATTTAACTCATAGTTTAATTGAAGATGTCTATTTTTATAAGTAAATAAATTTAACTCAAGTTCAAGTTCTTTTAATTCTTCTTCTTTTAAAGTTAAATTGTCTTCTTTTTCTTTTTTTGAACTCTTTAAGTTTTCTAAATTGGTATACTTATCTAATTCTTTTGATAATAAAGAGATAACTTCTTTCTCTATTTTTATGTCTTCGGAAACTAATTTCTCTTTAAGTTCAAAATACTGTAAACCTAAAAACTTATTTATGAGAGATAATCTTTCTGAGTTTTTACAATCTATAAACTCAACTTGTTTTTTTTGTGCTGAATAAAAAGACATAATTTCAAAAGAAGATTCTAGACCAAAATACTTTACTATCTCTTTTTCTGTTTCCTTTCTTTGTTCACCATTTAAAGAGTTAATTTCATTATACTCACTATCTATTTCTTTAAAATCTAATTGTATTGAAATGCCTTCTTTCTTTTTAGGGATAATAGTTCTTTTTACTATATATAACTTGCCTGCTTTTTCTATTATAAGAGCAACATAGCATTCTTTATTTCTATTATTTTTATTAATCATCTTTTTTAAAGATGAACTTGAACTTCTTGAACTTGAAAACAAAGCAAATGCAATTGAATTTATAAGTGAGCTCTTTCCTACTTTGTTCTTACCACTTATACCTATTACACCATCCTTATCTAAACTAATTACAGTCTCTTTATCTTTAAAGCCTAAAAAGTTATTTACTCTTATCTCTTTTATTGTAAAGTCACCATATTCAAACTCTTTTGTTAGTTCTAATATAGAAGAGTAATGACTATCTAAATCTTTTATTTTTTTTATTTCTTCTGAAGTGTTTTTTCTATACTCTAAATAACTATCAAGAGCATTGGATAATATAAGTTTTTTATCCTCAACAGATTTAATTATATTTTTCTTTTTAGCAATTGTCTTTGCTTTAAATTCTATATTTTTAATCCCTTTGTTTGCTAACTCTTTTCTTATTGAAGATAGTTCACTTTTACTTTGAAGCTCTTTATCATACTTTATAACCAAAAGCTTCTCTTTGCTAATCTCTGAGATTTCTTTTATATCCTCAATATTTATAGTTTTTATGGAATAAATATTTTTTAACTCTATAAAAGTTGGTTCATATTTTTTACTATCACTATTAAAATCCCATTCTACAAAAGAACCATTTTCAGATTCTGATATTTTTGTTTGAATTAAAGAGCCACTATAAACAATCTCATTATTCCTAAACGTCTGTTTCAAGTGGATATCGCCTAGCATTACAGTGTTACACTCCTTAAATTCTTCTATATCTATACCTTCTGTTAATTTAAAACCATTATCTGAGATGCAATTTTTTACCGTACCATGATATAAACCAATAGTATAGTTGTCTCCTGAAATTTCAGGTTTCTTTTGAAAGTCAAAACAAGACCAAACAGCCCAGTTTATATCATAAAGATTATATTCACCACTATTTTTAAAGAAATGAATTGGGTTAATAGTTTCATTATATAATGAGTGGACTATAGGAGAGATGGAATCAAGTCTATCTATATTTTGTAAATTAACATCATGGTTTCCCAAGATGATAATAACAGGGCAATAGTTAGTTATATTTTGTAGAAAATTTCTAGCCAAAGTGAACTGCTCTGGAGAAATTTTAGTTTTACTATCTATCAAGTCACCAGTTAAAACTATAAGTTCTGGTTTTCTCTCTTCTATTTTTTTATAAAACTCAGTAAAGACATATTGGTGAGCCTCAAACTTTTTTGAGAAAAAAATATGTTGGTCACCAGAATGCCAAATTCTTTTAAGCATTTATTTGATTTATAATTTCCTTAAATATAGATAATAAACCTTTTTCATCTTTAATCTTAAAGTCATTTAAATCCTTATATTCACTAGGTATTTTAAACTCAGAAATACTTTTACAACCATATAGAAATAATTTCTTAATCATTTCCTCTTTAAGATTAGATTGATAGTCATTATCAAAGCACAAAACTATATTTTTATTATATACAAACCTTAATATCTCTAAAGGAATCATAGTTCCTAAAATAGGTAAACCATTTACAGGTAAAGAAAGAGCATCAAAAACACCTTCTGTTAAAAAAATAGGAAGTCTTTTATCTATAAAATTATTATATGGTATAAAATTTATTGTAGTATGATTTTTGTACTTCTTAGTTTTTAAATTTAAAGTTGAATAAGATATTAGTTCATTCTTTTCATTAAAGAATGGAAATATTATACTACCATAAAGTTTCTCTTCCTTACTATAACAGTAATAAACTCTTCTCTCTTTTAAAAAGAAATTAGAAATCCTTCTTTCTTTCTCTAAATAGTTTTTAACCTCTTCGTTTAAATGATACGAAGAACATAATGGTAGTTCTATATTCTTAATAGTAAGTTCCTTATGTACTATAGATTTAGCTTCAGTTTTAAAGTAAGATGACCAGTCATTTGATATGGCATAATCTTTAAGAAGCTTTTTAATATGCCCAGAGTACTGACAACTCCAACATTTAAAAGTAAAAGGCTTTAAAGAACTTTCATTAAGATTTATTTCTAAATTATACTTTTGACCTTTATCACATTTTGGACAGCAGTATTTTAAACCTTGAAAGGTACTTTTACTTTTACCCAGATTAAATGAGAGATAATTCTCTAGTTCTTTTTTTGTCACGACCTTGTACTTCTTTATTTAAAGCTTTTCTACTTAAGTAATTAGCATAAACAATTCCATTATCATTTTCATCCTTTATACTAAGATAACTCAAAGATATATCAAATCCTTCTAAATATGAAAAAATACTTAAAACATCCTTTTTATATTCCAAATAATTATGCAACTGAGTTCCTCTATGTATATAACTCTCACCCAAAGACTTAAGATTTTTATCTATAACAGATAAGCAGAATTTAGAATCAGAGTTTAATTCTATTCTTCCATAATATTGTTTATTAGCTCTTATAAGTTCAAATACCGATAATGTACCAAAAAATATACCAAGCATCTCCGCAACATTATGTGTAGGTTTACCAATACAATTCTTAGCTAAGTACTTATAATGAATTTGGTGGTCCTTTATAAATGTTCCATCCTCAGTAAATTCCTTTATATATATTCCTATACCCATGTGTGCTTCTTTTACATAAAAAGAACCATCGGAGTAGACTTTGTATATCTGTCTATTCATATTATTATATGTTATTACTTCTATTTATTTCTTATTTCTTATGGTTTAATTTCTGCAATCATATATATTCCCTTAACCACCATTTGAAGATAACTTGAAAGAGCATTTAGTAAAGAATAAGAATAGAAAGATAAGTATCTATAAGCATTTATAAGCCCTTTATTAAGTAAAGATAAGTAAACCTTTGAGAATAGATTAAGTGGAGCATAACTGAAAGTATAAGCAACCATTTTATCTTTAAGGATTGAGGTAAATGTTACTATAACTTTATATGGTAATTTTATACTCATTTAATTATTTTACTTTAGGAGAATATTCTGGTATTGCATTGGTATTGAAATACTCATTTGGTAATTCTCTAAGAGCTTTTATTCTTTTTGTTACAATACTACTTGTTGCTTCTAACCTAGGGGAAGGATTACTTTCTTCTTTCTTAGTGCTTTTACTTTTTGGTAAATAATAAAGAGTATTAATTCTACTTAGGACTTCTCTTACATTATATATTCTAAGAGCTTTTACTTCCTGTGATAGATAATTTGCTATTTGATTTATTACTTCAAATGGTGAGGTTGAGTTCCATGTTTCTATTAGTACATCTTTTTTTATTCTTTCAAAGTTATCGGAAAACTTTATTAATTTTTTTATCTCTAAACCTATTGTTCTAAGACTATTTACTCTTTTTGCTTCTACAAATTCTCTTTTAACTTTTCTATAAAAGAAGCTACCATCTTTTGAGATATTTCTATTATAGTTTCTTATTAATCTTTCTTCGTTACTACTACTTACATTTCTTTTTATATCTAATCTATCTGCTAAGTAATTACTATTGAACTTTTCACTTATGGTGTACTGTTCACTATATAATTGACTTGTTGATGTATTGATATACCCTTCAATCTTTAGTGTACTAAGGTCAATATTTCTTAGACTAATACCATTAAAGGTAAAGAATGAGATTGCTCTATATACTTCTCCTGTTTCTTTATTAAAGGTAGAGATTTTATGAAAATGACTTCTTTTTTTATCGAATGGGAATTTATATAGTTCTGTTCTTTCTTTTTCTTTCTTTTTAATAACTCCGTCAGCGTATTTAATAAAATGGCTATTTGGTTTTGCGAAGGGATTACAACTATTATTTAGTAATTTTTTATCAAAGTAAATAACATTTGGACACTGTTCAAAAACAATTTTATCTTTCGTCTTCTTGTTTACTTCTCCTTGTTGTTTAAAACCTAAGGTATTTTTATTGGCTCTACCTATATAACTGAATTGTTCTTTAATTTTAATAAACTTTTCTTTTTCAAGTTTTCTACAAAGTCTTGAAGCAGTTGACTTATCAATATCAAATTTATCTGCTATTTCTGTAAGAGTAATATTAAACTGTATATCACTAATCGCCTTAATTTTTTTTGTTTCCTCTAATTCAACGTTATTGTTATTATTTATTTCCGTTTCATTAGATTTTGTTAAGTACAATACATTGCTTTTATGATTGTTGCCTAATATTCCTTTTTTGATAGCATTGTTTATGCAGGCCCATTTCTTTCTATCTGCTAAACACCTTAGAGCTAAAGCTGATAAAAAGTGTTTATTAATTAAATTTTTAAGTGATACTTTTTCATTTATTATATGTTTATTATTATGTAAATTTTTTACTTTCTCATATCCAATTAAGTTAAGGTTTTCTTTTTCATCTATTGAAGCATAACCTTCTTCTATTAGATTCTTTATATTTTTTCTAATACAAAAAATACTCAAATTAAAAATCTTACTAAACTCTTTAGTTCTTGATTTATAATTATGAATAGATGGATAGGTATGTAAACTTTTTAATAATAAAAAGAAACGATATGTTTCAAGTGAAGTTTTATTTTTAATTACTTTTAGTAAAGTAAATATATCTACTTTTGTTTCTTTAGATTCTAAAAATAGATTTATATCATTTCCTTCTAAGTAAGTTTCTTTTGTATTATTCTTTTTTCTTTTACGATAAGCCAGTTTATTTTTACGCTTTTGCTCTTTAATTTCAACAGCGTATTTATTATCTGAACTCATTTATAGAAAAATATTTAAACAAATATGGAAAAAAAATCTTTAAGTATACAAATCATTTTGTATTTTTGTTTTTAAATAAACAAAAGTTGAAGTTTTCTAAATACCAAGAAGAGATATTTAAAGAGTTTTCTACTTCTAACAAAAATATTTTAATTAATGCAGTTGCAGGAAGTGGTAAATCTACCACTCTTTTACATTTACTTAAGTTATGCAAGAAAACTGATAGAGTACAATTATGTGCTTTTAATAAATCAATAGCTGAGGAATTTAAAACTAAATGTAATGGTTTAACTAATGTAGAAATAAACACTATTCATAGTATTGGTTATAGATATTTAAGTAGAAGGGGAAAAAGGGTTGTAAGTAATTTTGATAAATACTATAAAATACTTCAAACGGAATTAAAGAATAAAAAACTTAATTTAGTATATGAAGAAACCAATGGTATTATTGAATTAGTTAACTACTTAAGATTTTATTTTAAAGAAACTTTATCTGATTGTGAATGGTTATGTATTAATTTTGATATAAGATGTAACTCAAAGTTTTTTGAAATTGCACTAAGTGTGTTAAAAAAAGGTAGAGAAGATTTAAGTGAAATAGATTTTACTGATATGGTTTATCTCCCTGTATATCATAAGAATATTGTTACTAGGGATTTTAAGTATGTATTTGTAGATGAGTGTCAGGATTTAAATGTTATTCAAAGAATGCTTGTAGAAAAAATAGTTACAAGTAATGGTAAAATGGTTTTTGTTGGAGATGAAAAACAAGCTATTTATGGTTTTGCCGGTTCTAATATAAATTCTTTTAAAGAAATTGCTTGTATACCAAATACAGTTCAACTTCCTTTATCTATAAATTATAGATGTGGTAAGTTAATTATCAACCATGCTAAAAAATTAGTTCCTATTTTAGAAACTTTTGATACTCAAATACCTGGAGAAATAAAAAATTCTTCTTATAAAGATATAATTCCAGGTGATATGGTTTTATGTAGAATAAATGCTCCTTTAATTTCTTTATGTATCAAATTCATTGTAAATAAAAAGAAAGCTTATGTTAAAGGTAGAGATATAGGTGAGAATTTAAGTAAATTACTTAATGTAAAAAAATATAAAACTATAGCTGAAAATATATCTAAGTTAAAAGAGAATTTAAATAAACTTGGAGAGAGACTTGCAGATGAAACAAGTTTTCCAATTGATTATATTAAAAGGAAACATACTAAGTATCTTTCAGAAAAAGATAAACTTGATGGGATTATTGCTATCTCAGATGGCTTAGTTAAAACGGAAGATGTTATTTTAAGAATAAAAGAAGTATTTAAAGAAGAGGGTGAAGGTATAATTCTTTCAAGTGTACATAAAGCAAAAGGATTAGAGAATAATAATGTTTTTATATTATCAAGTGGTTATTTTAGTTCTCTTAAAGGAGATAATTCTTGGAAAAATACTCAAGAAGATAATTTAGATTATGTCGCTAGAACTAGAGCTAAAAAGTTTTTAGGTTACATAATAGATTTTGGTCCTATGGCTTATGGTGTAAATGGTAAGAATGAAGAAGAAGAAGACACTAAAGTAGTAACACTTAAAAAAATAGAACCTAAAGAAGAAAAGAAAGTAGAAGTAAAAAAAGAGGAACCATTGGTTAAAGCAAAAGTATCTGAAACTCCTATAAATCTTAGTAAAAGAGGAGAGGAATACTTTAAAAGTTTAAAATCTGTAACTGAGCATTTTATAAAAAAACATAAAATAATAAATTATTAAACAAATGGAGATATCATTTTGAAAATTGTAAAAAAAAATAAAATTAAAAAATATGAAATTAAAAATTAGTGAAAAATTTTATTCTATACAAGGAGAAGGAAAATCAACTGGCGTTCCTGCTTATTTTATAAGATTGACTGATTGCAATCTAAGTTGTGGAGCATCTCAAAAAATACTGAATAAAATTAGAAAAAATGAATTAGAATTAAATGTTAATGAAACTTGGCATGGTGATTTACATTTGCAAGGTGAAGCAACTTGGACGTGTGATAGTGTTGCAGTATGGATAAAAGGAAAAGAAGTGGGATTTCAGTCAGTAATAGATGATTGGAAAACTGAAGAGATTTATGAAGATATAAAAAATGGTTTAATTCATATTATTTGGACTGGAGGAGAACCAACATTATCTTATCATCAAAAGTCAATAGTAGAATTTTTAGAATATTTGCAAAACAAAGAAGATGAGATAGATGACTCACAACCAGAAATGGAGGTGTTTAATGAAATTGAAACTAATGGAACGATTTATATTGAAGATGAGTTGTTTAATAAATTATCTCAAATAAATTGCTCTGCAAAACTTTCAAATTCTGGGATGAGTGAAAAGAAAAGAATTGTTCCAATTGCAATAAAAAGAATTATGGAGCATCATAATTATCAGTTCAAATTTGTTATTTTCAATGAGTATGATATAAAAGAAATGTTTAGAGATTATATAGTTCCATTTAATATACCATTAAATAAAGTGACTTGTATGCCAGCATTAGATAATCAAGAGGAGTACCATGAAAGGACAAATTTTATTTGTGAAATGGCAAAGAAATATAAATTTATAGCAGCTCAAAGACTTCACCTTAGCTCTTGGGGGTCTGTTACAGGGGTTTAAAAATAAAATCTAAAACTTGGATAATGCCTCCTGGTGATACTCCTAAAGCGATTATTGAAGCATTACCTGATGTTCTTAACTTTTGTGGTGAAAATAATTTTTGCTTTGCAGGAAGAGACCATATAATAGCTTTTGGAGATAAACGTGAAGTTTAAATTTTTTAGATAAAACTAATTGGTTTTAATGACTTATGAAAAATTAGAAAAAGAACTTTCTGAATGGAATGGAGATTGTTACTTTGTATCTTTGTTAGATGAATTTGTATGGTCAGAAACTTTTAAAAGAGTAGAGAGTTATGCTACGGAAGTTTTACCTAACAATGAAGTAAAAGTTTATAGAACAGAACTTATAGATTTAAAGAAAAAAAGTCTACTTGAATATTTCAAATCAGAAGAGATAACTGAAAAGGATGTTTTGGTTTTTTGTATAAATGAAGAGTATATTCCACCAAAAGGAAACTTTATAAGATTAAAGGTTTTTAAAAATATAAATAAAAAAGAAAATGAAATTAAAAGATTATCAACAGGAGACTAAAAGAACTTTACCTGATTTAGGAAATGAAACTTTAAATGTTCTTCACATGGTTTTAGGAATGAACTCAGAGTTTGACGAGCTTTATAATGCTACGGATGACGTAAACCGCTCGGAAGAAGTTACAGATATTTTTTGGTACTTATCTAATTATTGTAATATAAAAGATATTGACTTATGGAGAGTATTTGAAGTAATTCCAAATTTATATTACTATATTAATTTAAAAGATGATTATGTAGAACAATTACAAGTAGCAATTTCTAAGTTAACTGATTTAGAAAAGAAAAAGTTTGCTTATGGTAAAACTATAGAAAGAATAAATGAACTAGAAGCGGTTTGTGAAGTAGCAAAAAGAATAAACGATTGTTATGCTTATTTTAATTTCAACCCTGAAGAAGCAATGGGTAAAAATATAAATAAGTTAAAAGTAAGATTTCCTGATAAATTTACTAAAGAAAATGCTATTAATAGAAATTTAGTTGAAGAAAGAAATGTTTTAGAATAACTTAGGTTATTTATAAAAAGTACTTATATTTGCATTGATTTGGTTTGTCTTTGTTCATACTTAGGAAATGTAGAAAAAAGAAAGAGGGTTTTGCCCTCTTTTCTTGTGTTAGTAAAGTATAAAAAGTTTTATTTATATTTATGTCTCAAAACAATTAGACATGACTTATAAAGTAAAGTTAAAGTATTTTGAAGACTCAGCTACAGGAAACTGGGGATTTACTCACTATAACACTTATAATAGCATCCATCCTTTTAATGCTTTCTTTTCACCTGAGGGAATATTCCATGATGTTTTTGAGCATTACTTTGAAGATGAGCATAAATATTTTAAAGACGAATCTGCTTGTAGTATATTTGGAGAAATGGTAGCATCTGCACATAAATATTACTTTTATAATGAAATAGGCTTTAACTCATTTATATACAGAAATCACTTTAACTTAACTGATTTTACAGTAGACACAAGAGATTTGATAAAAGAATATTTTTATGAAGGGTATATTCAATATCCATTAGACAAAATTAACATTCCAAAACAAAAAAAGATAGAAGATTTTTATTTTGAAAATATAATAGATGAATTTATAGAAAAGTTAAGAAGATATAAGAAAGAAGAAGGTTCTTCTAATAAGTTTTCTTTTTCAACAATAAGACACGCATATAGATTAGGTTATAGAATGGCTGAAGCTAAATGGGGTAAAAAAAATTATAGTGAAGTTTATAACTTTTTTTCTAACTTCTTAAGTGATTGGAATAAATTAACTTTATCTAAAAATGGTGAAGGTTTCTTCATTTACACTAAAGAAGATGAAATGAAATTAGATGGTATTGAATTTACGGTAAATACTACAAAGTTAACTTGTAAAGCACACTTATTAGATAAATTAGGCAACAAACACTCTTTTTCAAAACTAAAGAAAGTATAAAAGGAAAACTATATCTTTGATTTATCAAAAAAAGAATGGATTAAAAAATACTGTATATGACTATTACCATTACTAAAGAATATTATTTAGAATTATTAAAATGCAAAAAAATAGCATTACAGCAACAGTTTTATTTTATAAAGAATTATAAAAACAGACAATCTACAAAAGCTGATATAGGATTAGAAATAAGAAAAATAACTGAAGAAATTGAAACATTAGAAAAACTTTAAATCTCTAAACGTATGACACAAAAAACCATAATTGGATATAAACTGGTAAAAGAATATCCTCTTAAACAAATAGGGGATATGGTTGTTTTAAAAAAATTAAGTAATGGTTGGTATTGGGAAAAAAATATAATTGAAAAAGTAGAATTACCAATTTTAAAAACTGATTTCTTTGAACCTATTTATTCTAAAAGAGCTGTAGGAGAAATGGCAATTTTAAAATTATTTAATCGTCAAGTAAGAATTAGTAAAATTTTAACTAATGGTAAATATGAAGTTGAATTAGAAGGAAAAACTAAAAAGAATGTATCTGAAAAAGACCTAGAGGATATAAAATCTTATTGGTTTTTTAATTCAAGTTTTGCGATATGCCAAATAGAAATTACTTCAAAAGAAAAACTTGAAGATTGGGAGGCAAGAAAAACTATAGGAAATTGTTTTGATACAAAAGAACAATGTAGACACGTAGTTTCTATTCTTAAAAAAACATTACAAGATATAATTTAAGAAAGTTTTAGTAAACTTGGGAAAAGTTCAATTCTTTTACTGACTACGAACATGGTTACTAATAAATGACAAAGAGGAATTAGTGGACAGCTAGAAAGACAGCACTTTTTAACATGAAAATAAAAAAATATTATCCATTTTGGTTAGGGTTATTAGTATTCGTTTTATTAAACGGGATTGAGATTATAAGACAAGCTCCGAGTATAGGAATGCTTATCATGTATTTAATAGGTTACTTTAAATTAACAAAATTGGATTAAAAATAGTCAGGTGGCGAAATAACCATTACAGGTTCGAATCCTGTCTTGACTACAAATTAAAAAAATGAATTTCAAAGGTGAATTTACTTTTAAAGATTTGGTAAAAACAAATAAGCATAAACTCCAATCTGATTGGAAAAAAGTAGGTCTTTTACTTTTAAAAGATGATACTGAATCTTATTACGCATGGTTGTTAAAAAAGAGATTTGGTCTTACTTTAAATAGAACTTTAAGAGGAAGTCATATAACTATTATTAATGATAAGTTTTTAAACAATAAAAAGTGGGAAACTTTATCTAATCAATTTGAAGGAAAAGAGGTTGAGTTTAATTACTCACCTGAAAATATAAGAACTGATGGTTTACATTGGTGGATTAATGTAAAGAGTAAGGAATCTGAGGATATAAGAGAGCTTTTTGGTTTAAATAGAAAGCCATATTTTGGTTTTCATTTAACTTTAGGATATGCGAATGAAAAAAATTTACTACATTCGCAGTATATACATAAAATTTGTGTATCATTTAATTTATAAATAAAAAAAAGTATGTTATTACCGTTATTAATTTGTCTACTTTCAATAGTAGTTACGTTTGTTGTTTTAGTAAAAAATAAAAAACAATTTATAGATGATATTTGGCTGGAAAGTCCATTTTTTAGGAAAACGCTATTTATTTCCATAGTTTTACTAGCTGTTGCTTTTATTCAACCTTATAGAGCTGAAAGAATAAATCAAGGTTTTGGTGGTTTAAAAGTTTGGTACTCAGGTCAGGATAGAGGTGCTGGTAAGATAGAATATAAAGTTGGCTGGACTTTATATAATTACTGGAGTTCTTCTTTAAAAGAATTTCCAACTAACCAACAACATAAAGAATATCCTCAACAAACTGTTATAACAAAAGGTGGTTTTCCAGTTGATATAAAACCTTCTTTCAATTATACTATTAAAACTGGTGAAATGGCAAGTATGTATAGAGAGTTTAGAAGTGAATTAACTGAATTAGAAGATAAATGGTTATTAAACGCTTTATTATCAGTTATAAATGATGTTTCTAATAAATGGTCAATTGAGGATGTTTTCTCAAATAGAGAAAAGTTTGAATTAGAAGTAGTTGTAGAGTGTAATAGAAGATTAAATAAATGGTTTAATATTTCTCAATTGAGAACTAATATTATTCCACCTCCAGCTTTGGTTAAGTCTATTAATGACAAAACAACTGCTATCCAAGATGTGCAATTAGCAGAGAATAGAAGAAAAGTAGCAGAAGCAAAAGCATTTGAGAAAATTGCCATTGCAAGAGGAGATTCTGCAGCGGCAGTAATAGCCGCAGCAGGTGAAGCAGAAGCTATAAAAAGAAAGCAAGTTACTTTAACACCTTTATATATTGAATATATTAGAGCAGAGAGATGGAATGGTTCTAATGCAACAACAATAGCAGGAGTTAATAGTCCTTTGCTTATTACTCCAAGTAAACAATAAAAAAATATTATGGCTATATATATTGTAGTAGATGTGGAAGCTGATGGTCCTTATCCTGGTGATTACTCAATGGTTTCTTTTGGGGCTTGTGTAGTTGATTCTACATTTAATAAAACGTTTTATGGTAAAGTAAAACCAATTTCAGACAACTATATAAAAGAAGCTTTAAATGTATCAGGACACTCTAGAGAAGAACATTTAACTTTTGAAGAACCAATAAAAGTAATGAAAGAGTTTGCTGATTGGTTAAAGACTATTTCTAACAACCAATCAATAGTATTCTTTTCAGATAATAATGGTTTTGACTGGCAGTTTATTAATTTTTATTTCCATAAATTTTATGGTTCTAATCCATTTGGTTTTTCTTCTCGTAGAATAGGAGATGTTTTTTCTGGAATGTATGATGACTTAAAAGTAGGTTCTAAATGGAAAAATTTAAGAAGATTTAGACACACTCACAACCCAGTAGATGATGCAAAAGGTAATGCTTCCGCTCTTATTGAAATGAAAAAAATGGGTTTAAAGTTTTAGTATGACTAAACAAAAAGAAATACAAGTTGTTAAAACTGTAAGTAAAAAGAAAGTAGAAGACCACTTGAATGATAAGATTTTAAAAGTTGTGGAGTCTGAACTTTGTCCTGTTTGTAATTCAAAAATGAAAGTAAGAATTGCAAATGGTATTTATGATAATCTTGAAACTAAAAAGAAATATAACGGTAAGTATATACAATACTACTGTATAGGTAAATGTAAACACGACGAAGAAGAAGGATGGCATACAATTAAAAGTGATGCTTTAAGTTTAAGAATAAGATAAAAAGAAGTTTATGGCAATAAAGATTGAGTTCATTTCTTTTTTAGAAACAACGAAAGAACAGATTTTTAACAAAAGAGTAAAAGATGAAGAGTTAACTTATTCATTAAGTTTATTTAAAGACGAAGTTCTTTCTTTAGAAAAAGAAGATGAGTTTTATTTTGAAGATAATATATTGGTAACCAGTCAAGGTTATTATACTTGCCTAAAAGAAGAAGTAGAAACTTATAATAACGTTTAAAAATGAAATTAATAAATAAATTTTCAATAACTAAGTTAAAAATTGAAAGAAAAAGAATAGATGTAGATTTTAAGTATTATAATAAACGTCAATACTTTTGGTTAAAGAAACAAGAATACTTAATAGAGAAATATCTTTTTTCAGAGCAAAAGTATCTTTTAGATGACTTTGTTAGAATTTTTAAAGATAAATATTTTGATAAAAAAACTTTATTAGTTTTCTACAAACCTTATATAAGATTTTACTTAAATGACAACTCAATAGAAATGAAATATTTTGAAACAAGTGAGGAGTTAGATGCATTTTATAACTTAGAATTATCTGAATTAAAACTACTAGAAGTATAAACTAATTGTTATATATTTGGTTTATCAAAGCAAATATATGACTCAACAAGCAATAGTAAATTTAGCGGAAAGTTTAATGAGACTTAATAACTCAGGTATTAATTTGTTAGAATTAGGTTGGAAGTTTAGACTAAACAATAGAAAAACTGCAATAGGAGTTTGTAACTATAGAAAAAAGACAATTTTTTATTCTACAGTTTTTTTAAAGCAAGAAGAAAAGGAAATAAAAGATACTTTGTTACATGAAATTGCTCATGCTTTAACTAAAGGTTCTGGTCATGGTAGAGAATGGAAAAGAATGTGTATACTTTTAGGATGTAAACCTGAAAGAACTAAATCTTCTAATAATGAATGTAAAGAAGAGTTATTGAAAACTGCAAAATATATAGCAGTTTGTAAGAACGGTCATACTCATTATAAAAATAAGAGTTCTAAAACTCAAAGTAGTTGTGGTTTATGTGATAGAAAGTTTAACCCAAATGCTTTATTAGATTTTATAAGACAATATTAAACCACTAAGATAAAATGGATTTAAAAAAGAGTGTAGAGTTTTTAGACTCTAAAGAAGGTGAGCAAAGTATTATTGATTTTTTTAAAAAAATAGAAAAGTCAAAAGAAACGCTAACACTTCAACTTGAAAAGTTTAACAAATTATTTTCTACTACTTCAAAATTTGAAATGTTTGTAGAAAAAGTAATTGAAAAATATAATAGTGACCAATATTACTATAGATGGATGAATAGAGGAATAGAACCTCCAGAGGATTTATATTGGTTTTTATACTCTTACTCTCAAAAGTATGGTAGAAAGTGTACCAAGCAAGAAAGGAAAAAATATGGTAATATGTTTACTTCTGAGTTGTATTTTATTAATGGTTTTTATATTAGCAGAATGGATGGACAAGGTAGTGTAATCCAAATAACTAAATAAATAAAAATGAACCAATTATTTATACTTGAAATAGGAACAGAAATTGAGTTAGTTTAAGATTGGGATTTTACTTTTTATCCTGAGCGTAGAAATGAATCTTTAGGGATTAAAATAGGAACTAAGTTAAAACTAGATAGAATTTATATAAGAAAAGGAAGCGAAGAATATTCCTCCTTAACTTTTTGGATAAAATCAGGCCTTATAAAGGGGCAAGGTTTTGGGCAAAGTTAGAAGATTGTAATAAAATAAAATTTAAATAAATGTCTAAAGTATTAAAACAGCGTCTCTATCATTTGACGCTTTACAATATAAGTGAGATTCAGAAAGGTATTCAATGTTATCATGCTGGTATAGAATATTCACTAGTTCATGGTAATAGTGCGGAATATAATCAGTGGGCTAATAAAGATAAAACTGTTATTATTCTTAATGGTGGTACTACTAATTCATTTGGTTTTGAACCATATTCTAATGAAGAGTATTTTGGTACAATGCAAAACCATATTCTTGAGTTAGAAAAGAATGGTATAAAATATTCTTTATTTAGAGAACCTGATTTAAATAATGCTATAACTGCTATTGCATTCTTAGTAGATGAAAGAGTATGGAACAAAAAAGATTATCCTGAAATAAGTTTATTTGATTTAAATATTGATATAGCAGAAAATACAATAGAAAAGATAAAAGATAAAACTAGAGAGTATTACACTAAACTTTATGGTAAAGAAGTAGCTTTTTTAAGAGAATGGTTAGTTAATTTTAGACTAGCTTAGTTATCTAAATCCATAAAGTAACACTCTATTTCTTTTTCTCCTTTTAGAATATCTCCTGATGACCTATGGTGTCCATCTAATAAGAAATAAACTCCATTAAGTTTAACACAAAAAGCAGGAATTTCTACTTCACTAACCTTTACTAAATTATCTGAATCTACAGTAGTTTGGGTAGCTACCAATAAATCTGAATTAATAAGTTTTATTGGTAGTTTACTTTTTAATTTATCAGAGTTTCTATAACTTTCAAGTTTATCTATAATAGATTTCTTTTCTTCATAAGTTTTGAACTTAGTAGAATCTCTTTCAATAAAACCATATCTATCTCTAAAAACTATAGGGAAAAAATTTGTAGTAGCTAAGGCGTATTCTTTTAAAATTTCTTTTATAATACTCATTTAGTATAAAGTTATTTGTTTAATTTTAAATATGCAAAATTTATTAGTATTAGAGCACGATTCAATCTCGGAAGAGTTAAATAATTATCTAGTTAGAGAAAGTAAAAACTATGATAATATTTTTAAGTTTGAAAGACTATTTGGTTCAAAGTATTTAGAATTAAAGGAGTTTTTAAAAACTAATCTTATTACTCATATTATTTTCCAAACCACATGGTTAAGAAAAGATAGCACGGAGTATTTATATCAATTAATCTCTAAACTACCTCAAGACTTAGTAATATTTACTTGTACAGATTCTAATGTAAGCTTAGAGATTTTAGATGCAATAGAGTTAAACACTAAAGAACAACTTGAAGTATATTTAAATATGCAAAGACATAAGATTTTTCAAGTTAATTTTTATAATAGGCAAGAACTTAAAAAACAAGAATGGGTTATAACTAATAATCCAGTTTTAAAAGAAGCTGAGGATAAAATAGCTATTCTTAAAAACCAAGAAACTGAACTGAAAGAGATTTTTAATAGACCTAAAGCAGAATATGTTAAAATAGGAAAAGTAACTGCTTTTGGAAAAGAATGGAGTAATCTAAAAGAAGGTGATATAGTTCCTTTACTAAGAACACCTTCAACAGACACATCTCCATATTGGGGTGTATGGGTTCAAGGATTAACTGAGCCTGTTAAATTATTAAATTCAGATTTCCAAATTGAATATGAGTATTTAGGTAAGAAGCAAGAAAATGGAACTTTTAAACTAACTGCAGAAGGAATAGCAAGAGAGATTGTTTCTTCTGTAAGAAATACTGGTGATAGCAAAAAAGAATGGGTTAACTTATTAAAACAACAAATAAATAGATTAAACTTATTTGTAAATGAAAGTAATACCTTACATTCTTTTGTCCAAGAAAAATTAGATACATTAGGTATCCCAAGAAGACATTATAGAAACTACTTTAAAAATAAATTAGAAGAATATAATAAGACATACAGTTATATTAGAGAAATTCCAGGATGGGCTTAAAAAGATTTACATAATCTTCCACAACCTAGCATGAGATGAATTTATCTTTTTTGCTGCTTCTACAGTTTCTTTTTGATTATTTATTAAAGTATGAACACTTAAAGATTCTAAATCTTGCCTTAAGTTTTCTATCAATTTTTGACTTTCATTTTCCGCCTCTGTTAAAAGAGAGTTATAATCAAATTCAATTTCGTAAGAGTTTTCACTAGAAGAGATTGTTTTTTGAATTTTTCTCCATTTAGAAGCTTGGATATATTTACATCTTGTAAAAGCTAACTCTTTACAAAAAGTTTTAGCCCAGGGAGATAATTCAGACCAGTTTGCAAAATTTAAAATCATTTGAGAAGGGTTTGCAACTAATTTAACTTCTTCTGGTGTAAAACTAATAGATGGTGCTTCTGTAGGTAAAACTGTTTCGTTTTCTACACTTTGAAATTCTGGTAATTTTGTACCAGCACTTATTTCTTTTTCATTAAAATAATAGTAATAAATTCTTGCACCTTCTGGAACGTTTACTTTAAGGCCTGGTTGAGGTGTTATTTCTAAAACATCTCCGGAAAGATTATGAAAAAATTCTGAGAATAACATATTGTTTCTTGTTTCAATTGACTGTAGCATAAGCATTGTATCAAAAGCATAACCTAAGAAACCAAGACTTGAACCACCATAATTTAAGCCTGCATTAGAAAAAGAAAAAGCATTTGACCTAACTACATCATCAGCTTGACCACTCATTTGTGCAAACTTGTTACCTCTTAAAATTTCTGGTGTAGCATACCACATTACTCTATGTATTTTTCTTGAACCACTTACATAAGGAATAGAAGACTCTCTATCTAAATAATAAATCTGTCTACCTGCCTCAAGTTCAACATAATCTTTATGCCAAGGAATCTTACCTCCTACTCTAGCCATTGAGGCAAACCAATCTGTAATTTGTCTTGTTAAATTAAAGTTAACTGTGGCTAGTTGATTAGAATTAACTAATCCTGCAGGCATACCATAGACATTAATGAATTGATTTTTTAATTGCCAAATTGAGGTTTCTGTTTCAAATCTTAAAAAAGCATTTTTAAGAGCAATATAAACTTCATATTTAGTTAAATCTACTTCAATATCTACACCACCAAGAAAGATTTGAATTTCTTCTAAAACTTCTTGTACTTCATTATCAGTTATATTTAATTCCATTTAACTTTTAAATAATTAATAAAAAATTGTATTTTTGTTGTATGTTAGTAATTAATAAAGATAAAATTGTTGTCCTAGGTGATATACATGGTAGTTTTAATGTAGTTTCTTTTTTTATAAAGAAATATAACTTAAGAAATACTCTTATAATACAAGTTGGTGATTTTGGTATAGGTTATCCAGCTAATTTAACAAGAGATTCTTTTGAATTAAGATACCTAAGTAGTGAACTTATAAAAACTAATAATATACTTTGTGCTATTAGAGGCAACCATGATAATCCTTCTTATTTCTTAGAAACTAAGGAGATTTTTAAAAATATTTTTTTGATAAAAGACTTTGAAGTAATAAAAACTTTAAAAGAAAACATATTATGTATAGGAGGTGCTATTTCTATAGATAGAAAAGTTAATATAGTTGACTTTTCATACTGGAAAGAAGAAGGAGTTACTTATAGAGAAGATTTATCTGAGTTTAAAGAAATAACAAGAGTTGTTACTCATACTGCTCCAGATTTTCTACCACCTTATACTTTTAATCAACTTGTTTATTATTATATCAATCAAGACGAAACTTTAGAATTAGAATTAAACTTAGAAAGACAGTTGATGTCTAATATGATTAAACAAATAATAGAGAACAACAAAGACACTTTAAAGAGTTATTATTATGGACACTTTCATTACTCTGAAACTAAATTTATAGATAATATTTGTTTTAAACTATTAGATGTAAACGAACTAGTAGATGTTATTTAAAAGTAAAAAGATAAAACACCCTTTATTTTCTGCTTATGGTATTCTTGAGTACTATGACTTATTAGAAGCAGTAGAAAAAGATGAAAACTTAGAGTTGTTTTCTTATTTTAATGGTAAGTTTTATTACTCTTCAGAAGATAAAATAGATGAGTTGGTAGAATGGTTTTTAGAAACTAATAAAATTAAACCGTCTATTGTTTATAAACTTGAAGAAAACGAATGTTTATTAGAAGATAATTTTGGTTGTTTTTTTAAAAAAAATAGAGATTGGTTTTATATTAATAAAGTTTTTATAGAAACAGAATTTGTAAACACTGAGTATAAGATAGAATTAAAATTTAGGTCTTTAGGACTGTTTGATTTTTCCTATGAGGAATTAAAAAATGAGTTTAAAAGAATATTTGGAAATGACTATGTAGATTATTTGATTGGTTTGTATGAGTTTGTGCTGAACTTTAAAGACAGGTTTTATTCAAAGCAGTTAGAAAACCTCTGTCTAGTTAAAAATATGTTTTATGGTGCAACTATATCTAGAACTGGAAGAATCTTTATGCCACTTCAAAATAAAACAAAAGAAGAACTTAGTGAGTATAATTGCGAGAAAGATTTTTATTTTTTAGAAATAGATTTTAAATATTTTGAGTTTATGATACTTTCTAACTTATTAAAGTTAGATGTATTAGAAGACCCACATATTAAAATTTTAAAACATTTAGGTTTAGATACTTCAGAAAGAGATTTTGGTAAAAGAATAAACTATGCTTTTTTATATGGTATGTCAGAAAGAAATATTTTAAATCTAATAAAAGAAGAGACGGGAAAAGAAATTGATGTAGAAAAGTTACTAAGTTTTGAAATGTTTTTAAAATCTAAGGAGTTAATTTCATCTATAAAGGTAGAGGATGGATTGTTTAAAAATTATTTTGGTAGGACAATAAAGTTAGAAAAAGAGCATGCTTTATTAAATAATTATATTCAATCTACTGCAGCTGATATTTTATTCTTAAAATTATTAGAATCTAGAGATATATTATCAAAAAAAGATGGTATAATTTACCAAAACCATGACTCGGTTATATTTAAACTTTCTAATTCTTTTATAAACTCTGAACAATTTAAAAAATTAATTGATTTATTTAAAAAAAGTATAGATAATTTTCTTTTTGAAATAGATATAGATTATAGTAAAAATTTAGGGTTTAAAAATTAATTAAAAAAGTAATGAAAAGAAAACTTAAAGAATTTCAAACTAATAGTGATAAACTTAAAGATGAAATGTTTACCAAAGTAGTTAATAAGTTAGAAGAAAGTGGTTTACTTAATCCCAATACTGAAAGTGTTTATTCTTTTATAGAATATAATTATATCCTTTTAAAAGAAAAAATAGATATACTAAGTAATTCTGAGGTACAAGATTTTTATTTAGATTTTGTTGGTTGGCAAGGATTAAATGAAAGTTTAGTTAATTTTTTAAAAGAAGCAGAAGAGGTTGAAGAATTACCAAAAGACCAGATTGCAGACACTTTGGCTCAAATTAGTTCTAGTTTAACTGAGTCTATGCCATTATTAGTTAAAGTTAATAATACATATATAAAAGACGAAAACTTAAGACAAAGTTTAAAAGATTTGACACTTTCTTTATCTAATTCTTTACAAAAAGCAACTAAGTTGATAGATTATGTAACAGTTGGTGTAAGAAATAAATAAAAAAAAGTCCTTTTTTTTTGGTTTTAATGAAAAAACAATTTACTTTTATAAAGTAAAAAAAGTTATTATGAATTTAAAACAAAAAAACGCTGCAAAAAAAGCAGCAAAGAATTTTAAAGGTGTTTATTTTGACACTTTCCATGCCAGTTTTAGAACAATTTTGTTTTTAAACAGTAAAAGGCATTCTGCAGGTTATCATAAAACTGCTGAAGAAGCTGCTAAAGCTTATAACAAAAAAGCAAAAAGTCTTTTTGGTAAAGAGAAGTTAGCTAAAGCAAAAGGCTATTGGAATGTTTTAAACTAATTGGTTTAAAAGTCAAATTTAGAATAGTGTAAGTTTTTGAGCTTACACTATTTTTTTATTATTTTGTTTAAATAAAATAGAAATGTCTAAAGAAATTGAAAAGTGGAGAAAGGTTTTTGAAAAAGACACTGAAGAGAGAGATAAGTTAGAAGAAAGTATTAGAGTTAATAAGAAACTAATTAAGCAAAATCCTGGCTTTGGTCTTCTTAATGAAAGGGTTCTTTATGATAAAGAATTTCTTTTAGAAGTACAAAGTGCGGGATATAATCCTTTAGATAAAGAAGATGTAAAAAACTTTATTGAAAATAAACCACCTAAAAATATTGAAAGAAATTTAATACTTGCGGGTGTAGATAAATTTACCTCTTTAGGACAATCGGAATATAAAGAAGACTTTGATATTTCTTGGGCAGAAAAGAATAATATACCATTAACAATAAAAACACCTAATGATATTTATTTAAGTGAACTACCAAGTAGATTGCAAAATATCTTATTAGAAAACGTAGATAATACCGAGCTAATGTCTACACTTAATAATAAAGAGTTAAAAGATGAATTTAACAAAGAAAGAGAGAGTGAACCTCAACCAACAAATATAAACCAGTTAGAAGATAAGTTAAGAAAAAATATTGCTTCTGTATTTGGTTCAAATGATTATGGGAAAAATTTTATTCAAGAAGAAGGTTTGGTTAAAAAAGGTTCTAATGGTGGAGATATACTAGAGTTAATAAAAGAATTAAAAGCACTTGGTTTTTCTAACGAAGAAATCAAAAAAGAAGTTCAAAAAAGATTATAATAATAATAATAATGGAGCAACTAATACAGACAACAACTGCAAAAGAGAGAATGGATATGATTTCAGTTGGTTTAAATCCTTTAAACCCTGAGCATGTAACTTCATTTAGAAAGAAAGGAAATACAAAAAATCTTTTAAAAGAAAGAGTGAAAGAGATAGAAACTCTATATAAAGGACGTGAAAGTTCTGAGTTAGAAGTAGACCCTTTTGCACTTTTGGGTAGAGAGGTATCTGAAATAAATACTAGTGAAAATCTAAGCGAATCTTTTAAAGAGTCTATGGTGGAATACGGAGATTTTAAACCAAATCTTCCAAAGGAAAGTTCGGAAGGTTTTGTGAAACTAAATAGAGGTAATACTACTCAATCAAATCAAGATTATGAAACATTAGGTTTTGAAGAAGCTAAAAAGTATTTAAATTCTTTTATGATAAATCTTCAGAGTTCTTCTAATAAAAATAGAATTGAGATATTTAAAAACCTTAAAAGTTGTTTAGAGAAACTTCAAAGTCTTAAAGGTAATGCAACTAATTATAACAAGTATCTAAAAGGTATAGAAAAAGCAGAAGCAAATATGCTTCAAGTTTTAAATGAAAGAGATTAAAAAAATAAAACTAGAAGAACTTTTTAATATTAGTTCAACTTCTTTGTTAAAAGCTATGAATAACAAAGAGATTAACTTATTAGAAGATGAAGGTTTACCTGATGAATTCTGGGCAGAGTTGTTGAGTTTAATTAATAGTTCTTATACAGAATTTGAAAGTGAATGGGAAAAAGATTTAAGACAACTTAAATTAAAGATACTTTGTAATAAATATTTTACTAAGAGAGAGTTGCTTTCTTTAGATAGTTTAGAAACTGATATAAGAAAAGAAGTAAAAAAATACTACTCTTCCTTAGAAAGTTATGTTTCTTTAAAAAACTTTAAGGAAAGATTCTTTTCTTTACCTTATGATTTACTAACTTCTTTTTGTAGATATATTTTTTACTTTTCGGAGGAACTTAATAAAAAAATAGGTATAGATAAAAAAGAACTTCAAACTAAAATAAAAGAGTTAAAAGAAGAAAGAAAAAGCGTAATACAAAAAATTGCTTTTATTTCTAATAACAACACTTCAATTTTAGACTTAACTAATATAAAAGAGCTTTTAGAGTTTGGTGTATTTTATGAAGACAACTTTCTTAATAGAGGTTTAAATGAATATCTACATAAGATATTAAGTCATAATGTTTCAAGAGAAAATATTAAAGAGACATTTGGAAATACTTTTTATAGAGATATGTTAGAGTTAGTAGAAAAGAATAATGCTTTTATATCTCATTTAAAGTCTATAAAAAATGATACTGGTCAAGTTTTTTTTGATAAATCCGGAGGTCAATTAGGAAGAAGGTTTGACTTAGAAATAGAAGTAGTTGAAAAGAAAGAGTATAGCAACTATATAGTTCAAAAAGATACTGTGTTTAAAGAGCCTAATGAAAAGATAAACTTTGAGTTTAGTAATGATATACCAGCTGCAAAAGAAGTGGAACCTACTCAAGACAGTGTTGAATTACCTTCAGGTTCTTCTGGTGGTGGAGTAGATATAAGTTCAGATGAAATAGACCCTTCTACAATAGAAGATGATGGAACTGAAATGCCAGAAACAGAAGAGGGCATACCAACAGATTTTGGTACAGTAGAAGATAACACTCAAGAAGATGAAGATTTGGTTTAATAGTAAAAAAAAAATAAATTTGAAAAAATAATAAAAATAATAAAAATGGAAAGTTACAAATCACTTATTAGTAAAGTAGAAGAATTAAAAGTAGATGCTGAAAAATTCTTTGAACAAGAAAATAAATCAGCAGGTACAAGATTAAGAAAAGGTTTACAAGAAGTTAAAGTTTTATGCAATGCAATAAGAACTGAAGTACAAGAAAAAAAGAAAAAGTAATTATTTAAAAGGATAGCGGATTGGACTAACGGTTAGGTCGCTTGACTCATTATCAAGAGTTGTAGGTTCGAATCCTGCGTCCGCAACCAAAAAGAATACTTAAAAGGTATTCTTTTTTTTTGGAAATAAATGCACTAAGATTTGGATTAAAGTATCTTCTTCTTTTATTTTATAAAAATGAAGTTAGTACTTTTAATAAAAAAACTTTTTAAGAAAAAAAACTCAGCTTTTATCTTTCATTTTCCTTTAAGTGGTGAGGATACAACTAAGTCTATTGCTGAAAGAGAAAAGTTTTTTGTTAGTTTAGAAAAGAAGTATAAGTTTAAAAGAAAGCATTTAGATTATAAAGTTGATTATGAACTTGGAAAGGTTTACTTTATAGTTACAGATTTTATAGACTTAAGATTAAAAGCTTTGCTATATGAGTTTTATGCTTTTGTTTTAAAAAAGGAAGTTTCAATATTTAAAGATTATAAAGTAAAAAAAATAGTTTTAGATAACAAAGAAATATATAAATTAACTATAAATGGTTATTAAAGATACAGTGGTTAAACAACTTAAGGAAGATATTAAGTTAATAAATAAAGAAAGAGAGATAGAGGAAAGGCAAAAGAAAATGATTACTCTAATTGACACTTTAAGAAATCAATTTAATGAAGAGATAGATGATATTTTCTCTGAAGTTAATTTGAAAAGAAAAAGAATAAACTTAGATGACTACAAACTATAAAAAATGAAAAAAATTTATGTTACATATTTTCAAGAAGGCAAAATAAAAAAAGCAGTTTTAGATGAAAGCTTATATAATAATTATCTAAAAAACTCTTCAATAAAAAACATAACTACTTATGAAAACGAAAAGTTATTAGAGGTAGCTTATGCTACTGAGATAAATAAAAAAAACATCTTATTAGGTTAATGGTTACTTTATTTCTTTTATTAGTTGTTTCAATTACACTTATATTTTTTTATTTCGTTTATAAGTTAAATAAATATATTTCTCTCTTGGAAACCAAAATAGAAAAAGAAATTGAGTTAAGAGAAAATTTAGTACAAAGTTTAAAAGAAATAGTTGCTGAAGGATACTTATTAAACGATGGTAGATTAAAGAAGTTTATAATACAAAAAGAAAGAAACATTATCTTCAATGGAGAGAAGTTAGATAAAAATAGTAGTAAAGATACAGAGGTATTCTTATAAAATAGATATAAATAAATTATTTAAAAATAAAGCGTTCTAATGGCAGACAAAGATAAAAAGAAAAAAGTAAACACTGAAACTACTGTGGATACTGAGAAAAAAATAGAAACACCTCAAGAAACTAAAACAGAAGAAACTACAGAAGAAGTTAAAACTAAAGAGGTTGAAACTATAATAGAAACAGTTGAAGTAGAAAATAAAGAAGAAAAGAAAGAGGTTGAGGAAATAAAAGAACTTAGTCCATTACAAAAACAATGGAAGGTTTATTTAGAGTACCAACAAATAACTCCTCAAGAGTTTATTGAAAGGTCTCCTGGACATCCAGCTGTAGAGATAATTAAGTCATTAATTTAAAAAAAAGTTCAAATTTAAATGGTTAGTTCCTTGGTATGAATTAATCTAAATATTAAATTTGAATAAATCAAGAAGATATAAACTACCAATAAAGAAACAGAAATAATTTTTAATAATAAAAAACAGAAACAATGAGTAAAGATTTAAATGGACTATTGTCCAAATTAGACAAAGTTTTAGGCAAAAGACCTACAGCACAAAAATCAGACTTAAATGAATTAAGAAAAAAGAATGTATTTAAACCAGAATCAAAAAACAATTTAGTTGTTTTTAAACCAAAACCTACAGATGAAGACCCATTCTTTTTTTGGGATTTTCATAATGGATTACAAGAGACCGCCTACTGGTCTGTACCTTGTACTTTAGAATCTAGAGGAGAGTGTCCAATTTGTACAGCAATTGAGATGTTACAAAAAGAAGATTGGAAAGGTAACAGACACATTTGGAATCCTATTAGAAAACAAACTGACTCTTATGTTCCAGTAATCAATGTTGAAAGTGAAGCTACTATAAAGGAAGGCCCAAAATGGTTTAGAGTTCCTAAAGCAGTAATGAGTCAATTAACTGAGTGGATAAGAAATTTAGAAAAAGGTGAAGAGCCATTCTTTTCTGACGCAGAACCACAAAAACTTATTATATCTTATAATAAAGATGCAGCTCCTATAGACCAATATAAAGTTGATAAGAAAAACTTTAAAGGCTTTACAGATGAACAATTAGAAACTTTTAGAGGAATGTTAATTTCTCCTAGAGAATTTTTGATTGAGAAAAAGAAAGAAGAAATGGTTAAAATAGTTGACGCATACTTAGAGAGAATGGATAAAGAAGTAAGTGTAGACTTAAATGAAGACCAAAAAGAGGAAGAAGAAAAAATAGTTGTTTCTAAACTAGCTTCTTTCAAAAAATAAATTATAAAGGGAGTGTAAAAGCTCCCTCTATTTATTACTTTTATAAATCAATAAAAAATATATGGCAAAAGAAAAGAAAGTTGCGGAGGTAACTTCTGCATTGGATGATATGTTTGCTCAACTGATAGGGCAGCACAATAAGGTTTCTAGTGGTTCTGCTACTTTAGGTGTTCAAATGGAATCTGAAATTAAATATTGGGTAGATAGTGGTAGCCTACTTTTAAATATGATACTATCTAATAGACCAGATGGTGGTTGGCCTTGTGGTAGAATTGTAGAAGTATTTGGAAAGGAAAGTATTGGTAAATCTACTTTAGGTTATATGGCAATGGCTAACTGTCAAAAAGCAGGTGGTATTGCAATTTATGCTGATATAGAAAAAACAGGTAATAAAACTTTTATGAAGTTATTAGGTGTAGATTTAACTAAATTAATTTATACAGACATTCCTGAGATAGAAAAACTTTTTGAAGCATTAGAACAAAACCTAAGGACCATTACAGCTAGTGGTAGATTTAAAGATAAACCTATAATGATAGTAGTGGATTCTGTTACTGCATTGCAAACTGATGCTGAGATGGAAAGTGGTTATGAGTTTAACATGAATACTAGTATGTCAAAAGCAAAGCAGTTAGGAAAGGCATTAAAAAAGATAACCCCATTCCTTGCTAAGGCAAATGCCTGTTTATACTTTGTTAATCAAATCAGAGACAATGTCTCTGGCTACGGTGCTTGTGTAGACCCTTTTACAACAAAAATTAAATTAAAAATACCTAAATCAATTTATAAGAAATAAAACTTCCATAGTTACATTATTTAATAAATAAAGCAATGGAAGATAAAGTTTATAAAAATGAAGAGTTAGTTCTTTTATTTAAAAAGTATTTTAATGTTTCTATAATTAATGAGCCTTTTAAATTAAAAATTAATTTAAAACCTGAATTTAAAAAAGAAGTAACAAAAGAAGATAAAGAGTTAACTCCAAATTTATTGAGAGGCGGTACAAAAGAGTATTATAAATTTTGCTTAGGAGATGAAATTGGTGGGTTAGTTTATCACTTAAGAAAAATAGTTAAAAACCCAAAAAAACAAGTAGAGTTTTTTATTGAGAATAATTTATGTGAAAACGAAGAATTTAAGAAAAAACTAATTTTAAAATCTAAAAACTATAGCGTAACTTTATCAGAAGCTAACAAAAAGAAATGGGCTGATGAAAAATATAAATCTATAGAGGTTGAAAAGATGAAAATAACTGCAAAAGGATTAGAACGTAGATTAAAAGTTAGGGCTGGTTTGCAAAAATATTGGGAAAGTGATAATAGTTTAGAACATAGAAATAAATTAAATAAAAATCAATATTCTCTATTAAAAAGAAAAGTTAATGAAAATCTTTGCAGAGAAAATAAAAATTTAATTATTACAATTGAAGATGGTAAAAAGATAAATGATATTGAGTTTATGATTTATAGTTGTTTGAAAAACTTAGATATAAAGTTTGAAGTTGAAAAACTTATTGTTTTACAAGGACATCACTATTTTCCTGATTTTTATTTACCAGATTATAATTTAGTTGTAGAGGTTTATGGAGATTATTGGCATAGAAATCCAAAGTTTTTTGATAACTCTGATATAGAGACAGTTACGATAAGAGATAAAGATAGATTAAGACAAGAAAAGTTTACAGAAAATAATTATCTTTACACGTATTTTTGGGAAAATCAAATTAGGAATAATTTAGATATGGTTTATAAATTTTTATTAAAGTTAAAAAAATAATATGAAAGAAAAAGTAGAGTACATAGAAGTTGAAATGACTTTTGATGAATTTGGGAAAAAGTATTTGGCAATAGACAAATATGAAACTGAAAAGAATAAAATTTTTGATATTTCTCATTTAGGAATATTAATAAGTAGTAGGGAAGTTTTAAACCAAAAAGATGTTTGGTCTCCTTTAGATAGTTTTATTATAAAGCCAAAGGTTGAGAAGCATTATGAGATTAAAACTGATAATGAAGTCTTAAAAACAACCGGTGCTCACATGACTTATTTTAATAATTCATGGATTGAATCTCAAAGTAGATTAATTCAAGATATTGAAAACACAAGTTTAGTTAACTCAGAAATGTTTGTTGTAGATTGCACGGTTAGAGATACGGAGTGTTATTACGCTAATGGACAATTAAATCATAACTCGTGGACAGTTCCAGGTGGTAAAGCAATTCCTTTTTATTCTTCAATAAGAGTTCATTTAGAAGGAAAAACAAAAATAGTTGTAAAAGACCCAAGATTAGAAAAAGAGTATGAAGACGCTTTACAGGCTTGGAAGAATGCGGGTGGTAAAAAATCTGGTATTGAAAAGCCAGAAAAACCAAAAGCAACCAAAGAGAATGAAACTACAATTGGTTATGAAGTAGCTGCTTATACTATAAAGAATAAAACTGCTCCTCCTGATAGAAGAACAGCTTTTAGAATAATTTTCTCACAAGGTCTTTTTGATGAAGAGTGTTGGTATGACCAATGTGTTAAGTATGGTATAGTTAAAGTAGAAGGGCAGTATAGCACAATAACAACTGTTCCTAATGATAAAGGTAAATTCTATAAATCAGATTGGATGAATATCTTACAAAGTTCAGAGACTTTATATGAAGAGATAAAAAAACAATTGATAGATAAGTTAAACATTAAGTTAGAGCTTAGTAATTATTTAATCACTGATGCTCCAATAGAAGAAATGCCAGATTCAGATGAGGATATAGATAATGCTGTAGATTATGACGTACCAAAAAGTATAGATTAAAAAAAAATAAACTAAGTGAAAAGTGTGGGAACCCACACTTTTTTCTTTTATTTGTATAATGAAGAAAATATTGTATATCGACCTAGATGGTGTATGTGCTAATTTTGATAAAAGAGTATTAGAACTTTACCCAGGATTAAATTTAGTCTCAAAAGTAGATAGAGGAGATGTAATAGATAAGATTTGTGAAAGTAGTGAAAACTTTTTTATTGAGTTAGAACCAATAAAAGATAGTGTTGAAAGTATTTTAGAGTTATCTAGTCATTATGAGATATACTTTCTTTCTACACCAAATAATGTACCTGCTTCTTATACTCATAAAAGAATTTGGTTAGAAAAACATTTTCAAGATTTCGCTAAAAAGAAACTCATATTAACTCATAGGAAAGATTTATGTATAGGTCACTTTTTAGTTGATGATAGAACTAAAAATGGTGCTGGAGAATTTAAAGGAGTTCATATTCATTTTGGGCAAGGAAACTTTAAAACTTGGAAAGAGGTGAAAGATTTTTTAATACAAGCATTAAAAACAAAAGTAAAAATAGATTTTAATTATTAGAAATGACTGAAAAAACAAAAAGTAAAATATCAGCTACTATAATTGCTGATTCTCGTAACGAGTTTGGTGAGAGAATAACAACTTATATCTTAACTTGCCCTAGAATAATTTGGGCAGAACTTTTAACTCACCGGGTCTTTTCAAGAAATGCTGCTTCAAGTAGAGCAATTCCTTATAAAAAATTATGTGAAGCGGTTAAAAAAGATACTTTTATACCAATAGCATGGCAAAAGAACCATAAAGGAATGCAAGGAATAGAATATCATAATGAATTTAATGTAAAGATTTTAAATTTTTTATGGAAAATGAGTATGAGACTTACTGTGTTTATGTCTAATTTATTAAGTAAGTTTAATGCCACTAAGCAGTTGTGTAATAGATTGTTAGAACCTTATCAATGGTATACTTCAATTGTAACTGCAACTGAGTTGGATAATTTTTTTAAACTTAGATGTCCACAATATGAGATGTTTGATAAATATAATAACCTAGTAAAATTTAGAAGCAGGAAAGATGCGATAACTAATTGTATTTTCCCTAATCAAAATGAAAAATTTTGGAGAGCGGTAAATAAAGGACAAGCAGAAATCCATTTAATGAAACTAGCGGAATGTATGTGGGATGCTTATAATGAGTCAACTCCAGAAGTTCTTAAAGAGAATGAGTGGCATATTCCTTTTAAAAAATTAATTCAAGAACAAGATATATTTTTAGAGTGTGGTTATGACGATAGTAAAGACCCTTGGTTTGCAGATTTTACTTCACTACAGTTAGGGAAACTACAAACACAATTAACATTACAAGTAGCTACTGCTATGTGTGCTAGGGTTTCTTATACAGTTGTAGGTGATAAGGATAAAAAACCTAACTTAAAAAAAGATGTAGAGTTGTTTAAAATTTTATCTACATCTGGTCACTGGAGTCCTTTTGAGCATTGTGCTAAAACTATGTCAAAAGAGGAGTATAATAAATTTATAATGGGCTCTCCTATAAAAAATACCATACCTTATATTGAAGATAAAAAAGCATTAGGGTGGTGTAATAATTTTAAAGGATTTATTCAATTGAGACATTATATTGAGAACGGTGGAATAAACTATTAATTAAAATGAAAGATAAACTTATCAAAGTAATATTTGAATATTCAGATGGAAGTTCAAAATTTATTGAAACTGAAGAGTTAAAAAAATGGAGTGATTTAAATACAGGACTTTCTTTATTTGCAATAGCACATAATAATATAGTTGACTACTCAAAGATAAAATGGTCTGACTATAAAAGAAGTACTAATCAAGTTGATAAAAACTTTAAAGAGATATTTGAAGGAGATAAAGTTAAATGGTCTGGTCAAACTAAATCTATATTAGGAGAAGACCAAAACTTTATCTTTGAGCATATTTGTATTGTTGAGTTTGATAATAAAGAGTGGTGTGGATGGTGCCTTAGAAATTTAGAAGATGATGGTTTAGGAACTATACCTATTGGCTTTCATGGTGCAAAACCTAATGAATTAGAAGTTATAAATGAAGTGGATAGTTAAAATATTTAAATTTATTTTTAAAAAAAGAATAAGAGAATGGATGTAAATAAAAATAATAAAACTATTTTGTTTTATTTAAAAAGTTTTGAGTTTATAAAATCTAATTATATGCCTATGAGTCTTGATAATTATATTTTATTAAGAACTTTAAAGTCTGAGTATAAAACAATTAGTTATGAAGAATATCTTGAAAATTTACAAGAGGAAGAATTAGAAGCTTTAAAAAAGAATAATAGAAATTTAGAACTTGTATCTGTATTTTGTGACTTCTCATCTGAGTATAATTTTGAGAAAACAAAAACTTTACTGAAAAAAATAGTGGAAAAAGAAACTTTTAAAGAATTTATAGAAAATTCTAAAAAGCTAAGTGAGTTAATATTAACTTTGAATTATGAAAATTTTATTTTAAAATACCATGAAAGCAATTGATATTGGTTGGGTAACTTTAGTAGGTTTTATTAAATCTGAGTATCCACAAAAATATGGGAATAGTTTTTCTATTGTAAGTAATAATGGGAAAGAATATAGAGTAGTGAATATGGTTTATGAAAACTTAGACTACTTACTAGAAGAAAAGAAACTTGTTTTTCCCATAGAAGTGGAATTAATAGAAGGAACCACTTCTGTAAATATTATTGATAAAAGAATACCAGATGGTTACAAAAATGTATGAAGAACTTTACCATAAAAAAATGGAAGGAAGACTATTTCAACTAGATGGAAAGGATTATCCTAGATATTCTTCTTGTAGATGGAAGAGTGATAATTCACTTAAAAAAATATCTGAACTAGAAATAGGAGAAGAGATTGAAATTAATAGAGTAAAAGTAAAAAGAGTCCAATGAAGATATATTTAATAGAAGGTGAGAGAGGTAGTGGTAAAACTGAACTAGCTTCGTATGAATATGCAAAAGTAAAAAAGAATGTAGCTTTCTTTTGCAATTCAAGTAGTAGAAAGTATGTTATTGGTAAACTAAAGAATAAGTATGGTATAGAAGACCCTACTGTTTTATCTTTAAGTTCAACTGCTCCTTGTGGTTATAATTTTAAAACTGCTATAATAGATGAGTTATTTAGATTTAAAGATAAAATAGAAGGTTTTATGACTGCTTTACTACCATGCTTTTCAACTAATAAAAATTGTAAAATATTTATTTACTATACAATAAATACTATAGAAGAAGAGATAAGATTAAAGGAGTTTAAAGAAAAGTTTAAATATTATAAAATTAAAAAAATAAAAATTTTTAACCAAGATAAAAACTAATCTTTTTATATGAGTCAAACTAAGCGTAATTCATTAATAGAATCTATTGTTAATACTGCAATAGGTTTCACTGTAACACTTTTATTTTCACCTTTAATATATTGGGTATGTAATGTAAAAATTAGTGGTACTCAACAACTAAGTGCTACTGTTTTATTTACTATACTTTCAGTTATAAGAGGTTATTTAATAAGAAGGTACTTTAACAAAAAAGTAATACAAAGTAATCATAAAAATCTAGAAAAATAAATATGTTTATAGACAGAGAGGAAAATGCTGAGTTAAAAGAAGTTTTAACTCCTTATATACAAGATTTTTCAGAAAAACAAAAAGAGGATTTAAACTTAAAGTTTGAGGATATAGAAGAGTTATTCGAGTTTTTTAAAGAAGAAGTTCAGAAAGACGATTTGCCAAAAGATTTTAAAGCCCAAATGTTTATTGCTTCTTATAAATTAATAAGAGATAATATTGAGTTTAATGCAGCTAAGTTATTTACTTATGTTATAGAGAATTATAGTAAGCTTAAAAACTCTTCAAGTGACTTAGATACTATTGGTTTAGACCCTGAAGTTCTTATAATAGATGTATTAGTTGAAAACTTTAAAGAAGATAAATAATTATGAATAAAGAACAAAACAAATTTCATCTGTCTTATGTGACTGAAGAAGACATAAAGAATGAAACAAAAAAATTAGTAACAGAAATCACAGAGGATAAAGTTTCAATTTTTTCTTTTAAAGGCGAGAAGTTATATAAAACTGGTTGTGGTCATAGTCTTGTATATGGATTTTATATCGAATATATTACCAAAACTGGATTACGTGCTACTCAATACGCATCAGGTCTTTGGAATATTGGTTCTGATGATTATAAATGGAAAAATGAGGAATTTATTATAATTCCAAAAGCTGAGAATTATCCGATTGTTTGGGACTCATTTTCTTTTCCAATTGCTAAAAATGTAAGTGCTAAAACAATTGCTAATGAATTACAAAGTTTTAAACCAAAACAATAGAAAATTATGAAAGTTAAAATTAAACTAGATAAAAAATAAAACTATGCTTTTAGAGATAGATGAAAAGGTAAAAGAACTTAGAACACTTATGCTTGATAAGTTTCCAGGAGCTCCAACTACAACTTTTATAAACATTTGGGACGATGGTGACTGGTGTGTTGAAATAAGGTTTGGTAAAGATAAAGAATTTGGTAAGTTTACTCTTTATGTTTATTCATATCAAAAGTTTGAAAATAAAAATAAGTTTAAAGAAAGTGAAGAGAGTATTTTTTCAGATAACAAGAGAGACCAATTTGGTTTAGATAATATAAGTAAGAATGGCAACTTTAGAGACACAATATAGAAACTACATGGAGTTAAATCCATTATCAGAAATGACTTTTAAAGAATGGAAAAGTTATAATAGTAATAAACTTTTTAATTCTCAAGTAAGAAAGCTATTTGGTTCAAACAATGAAATAAACTGGGTTGAGTTAAAAATAGATGTTAGTATCAACAACTCTATTAATAAATACTCAAAAGAATATAAATTTTTAAAAATTAAATAAACACTAAAATGATTTATGCTATTTCAGGTAAAATTGGTTCTGGTAAAACAACTTTGGCTGAGTTGCTAAAAGAAAACCTTATCTCAAAAGGACGTAAGGTAGAGATTGTTAACTTTGCAGATAAATTAAAAGAGATATGCTTTTTATTAACTGGTTATTATGGTAAAACTCAAGAAGAGAAGAATATTTATATAGAAGAGTATGGTTTTACTGTTGGTGAGGCTTTACAACTTATAGGGACTAATGCTATGAGAAATAATTATCATAAAGATGTCTGGGTTATTTCAACTTTTAAAAACATGAAACCAGACACTGATTATATAATTGCAGATTGTAGATTTAAGAATGAAGCTGATTTTTGTAATAAAAACAATGCTAAGTTAATTAGAATAGATGGAGACCCTGCTGATACAAGAAAGAGTTCTAAACGAGATTTAAACCATCCTTCAGAAACTGATTTGGACGACTATCATAATTGGGGTTATTATTTTTATAATGATAAAAGTATTGAGGAATTGAAAAATTTTGCTAATTTTGTAATAAATAATTAAAATTTGAAAAATAGAATTCTTTATATAGACTTTATGAATGTAATTATTGCTCAAAATAGTCTACCTGCTGTAGCTGCAATAACTGACCATTCATCTAATCCTATAGGTGTTTATCTAACTTCGATTAATCAAATAAGAGTACTTATAGAAAAGTTAAAACCAAATAAAGTTATTCTTGCTTTAGATGGGCCTGAAGCTGGTGAGAGAAGAAGACAAATATACCCAGAGTATAAAAGAGGTAGTAGAGTAAAAGCTAGGGTTAGTAAAGTTCAAATTATGGAAGGTGAAGATAATATTGTTTATGGTGTTGAAGGAGCTTACCAAAACCAATTGATAAAAATATATGAGATGGTTAAACTTCTACCTGTAACATTAACCATAGTGCCCTATGCAGAAGGTGATGATATTATTGCTCATTTAGTTACAGTAAATTCTGATAAAGAAAATATAATAGTATCAAATGATAAGGATTACCTCCAAATGATAAATGAAAATACTTTTGTTTATAGATGGAGAGAAAAGAAACTTTATGGTGAAAAAGACATAAAGGAAACTTATAACATATTAGCTAAGAATTTTATTTATAGAAAAGTAGTTTTGGGAGATACATCTGATTTTATACCAGGGATTGAAGGTGTTGGAGAAAAAACATTTAAGGTTTTTGAACCACTTTTACTTTCAAAAGTTTTTTCTAATATAGAAGAATTTTACTCAGAAGTTAAAAATATAAGTTTAGAAGGGCTAGGTAAAAGAGAAAAGACTGCCATTGAAACTGTTATGTCTCAAAAAGATAAATTAGAATTAGCTTATAAGTTAATGAAACTTTCTTCTGATAGTCTTTTGGAGGAACAAAAAAAAATCTTACAATTGCAAATAGAAGAACAAAAAGAAAAAAAATTCAGTAGATTTACTACTGAACTAAAAATGCAAAAAAATAGTTTTAATAAACTTTATAATGGATTTTCTTCTTCTAAATGGATAGAACCATTTTATTTACTTAAAAATAATTTGGATATTAACTCTTAAAAAAAATGGAAAATTCTTATATTATTAACTCTAAAGATTTTAGCAGTTATGGTAAGGAGTTTCAGATGAAGTTTCTTTCTTTACTTTTGAAAGATAGACCTTTTTCTGCTAACATTATACCTATTGTAAAAGATGTTTATTTCTCTGATGTTTACTTAAGAACAGTTTTTGTAACTATAAGTAAATATTATAAAGAGTATTACGTCACACCTTCTATAGATAATTTAAGAATTGAATTATTAAAAGAAAGTAAAAGTGCGAAGCTTTATGATGTTTTACTGAAAAGTATTGATGAAGTAGGATTAGAAGATAGGGACTTTGTTATAAATAATAGTAAAGATTTCTGCTTTACAAAACACGCTTTAATAGAACAAGAGAAGATAACTTTGGCAATTAAAGAAGGTAGGTTTTCAGATGCAAGAAGACTTTCTTTAGAGATGTACCAATTTGGTGTTGTAGAAAGTGCAAGAGTATTTAACTTAAAAGAAGATTATAAAAAGATATATGAAAGTAACCTTCTAAGAGCTCCGGTTGCTTCGGTTTTTAAAACTTTTACAGATAACTCTAAAGGCGGATTAGGTTCAGGTGATTTGTGTATAATAGTAGCTCCTTCTAATTTTGGTAAGAGTAACTTTGCAGCAGCATTAGCAAGAGATGCAAATGTTAATAAAAAAAATGTTCTTTATTTCTCTTATGAAGAAACCGCAGAAGCAGTAGCGGAAAAATATCTTGCAGGCTTAGTAGATGAAGAAAGAAGTAAGTTAAATTTTGCTAAAAGAAATATAGAACTTTCAGTAGAAGACTTACCTTCTAATTTGGTTGTAATAGAGGATAAAGGGTCAAAAGCAACTTTATCTAATATCAAATCTCAGATACAGTATGTAAAAACATTAAACTTTTTTCCTGAATTAGTAATAGTAGATGGTTTAAATCAACTTAAATTACCAAAAGGATTAAAGGTTTCAGGTGATAATGAGAAGTATGAAATTTTAACTGAAGAGTTAAAAGAACTCTTGAAAGAAGAAAGACTTCCAGGTTATGCAACTTGGCAAATGAATAGATTAGGTTTCACTTCTGATTTAGGAGGAATTGAGACCATAGGTAAAGCAATAGAGGTTTTTCAGAAAGCTGACCAAGTTATTACTTTTTCTCAACCACCTCATTTAAAAGATAAAATGGAATGTGTAGCAAATCTACTTAAAAATAGACTTGGTAAAAAAGAAATACCATTAAGAGTTTATTATGACCCAGCAAAAGCTCTATTTGTTGAAAGAGGTATTTTAGACCCAACAGTTTTAATGTCCGATTCTCAAAAAGAAAAGGTTAAAAGTAGTATAAGTTCAACAAGAGAGAAGTTAAAGATGCTGTAAAAAAATTATTTAAAAAAGCCCATAGTGGCAGTTAAAAAAATATATAAATATGACAGAGAGAATTCTAACAGAGATTGGAAGTGAAAGGTTTTCACTTTTCCCTATTAAACACCAGGATATCTGGGAGTTTTATAAAATACACCAAGCTGCTTTTTGGACAGCGGAAGAAATAGATTTATCTCCAGATTTAGAAGACTGGGAACATCTTTCGGATAATGAAAAGTATTTTATAAAAAATATATTAGCTTTTTTTAACTCTAGTGACCAAATAGTTAACGAGAACTTAGCAGAAAACTTTTATAGAGAGATAAAATATCCGGAGGCAAAATTCTTTTATGGATTTCAAATAGCAATGGAGAATATTCATTCTCTAATGTATTCTTTATTAATAGATACTTATATTAAAGACATAAACGAAAAAGCAAATCTTTTTAATGCAATAGAGAGTTTACCAATTGTAAAAAAGAAAGCTGATTGGGCTTTAAATTGGATTTCAAATGGTAGTTTTTATGATAGACTAATTGCTTTTATTGCAGTTGAAGGAATATTCTTTTCAGGTTCTTTTTGTTCAATTTTTTGGTTAAAATCAAGAGGTTTAATGAAAGGTCTTTGTGACGCTAATTCTTTCATTAACAGAGATGAAGGCTTACATTGCGATTTTGCTATTCATTTGGTAAATAATCATTTAGAAAATAAACCAACTGAAAAAAGAATAAGAGAAATTTTACTTGAAGCAGTTAAAATAGAAAAAGAGTTTATAACTGAATCTTTACCAGTATCTTTAATTGGAATGAATGGTAACTTAATGAAGCAGTATATTGAATATGTTGCTGACCAATTACTTTTAAAATTAAATTGTAAGAAAGAATTTAATGTGGAACAACCATTTAAATTCATGGAGCAAATTGCAATTGAAACTAAAGGTAATTTTTTTGAAGGCAGAGTTTCTGAATATCAAAAAGCTAAATTAGCGGGGAAAATAACATTAGATGAAGAATTTTAATGAGTCTATTTTATAGAGAAGAGAGGTTAAAGACTAAGTTAATAAGAACTGTATTAGAGTATATTCTTTTTGAAGAGTATAATAGTACTAGTTTAAAATATCAACTAGAAAAAGTTTTGAGTTTTAAAATTGATGTAGAAACTGAGCTGCATAATGGTTTTAAAATTTCTTTTGAAGACGAAGGAGATATAGTTTCAATTTACATAAATCAATAATAATAATAACAATAATAATAAATGCTACAAATAAAAAAAAGAGATAACTCTTTAACTAGTTTTAACCCAACAAAAATATTAAATAGAATAAAAAAAGCTTCTAAAGGTTTAAAAGTTAACTCTGAGGAAATTTTTATAAAAGTTATAACTTCAATGCCAACTGAAGGAGAGATAACTACAAAAGAGTTAGACAACTTAATAACTACAATTTCTGCTTCTTATTCTTCTAGTCATTATGATTACTCTATTTTAGCTTCAAAAGTATCTATTTCTTCTTTTAAGAAAAACAAAGAGATAAAAGAAAACTTTTATAATCTTATGAAAGAGTTGTCTGAAGATAATATTATTAATAAACTATTAGTAGAAAAGATAGAAAAATATGGTATAGAAGAAGTAAACTCAATTATAGATTATGAAAAAGATTATAACTTTGATTACTTTGGTTGGTTAGCTTTAGAGAATATTTATTTATTAAAAAATAAAAATGGTATTACTTGTGAATTACCTCAGCAAATGCTTTTGAGAGTAGCATTATGGACTACTAAAACTCTAGAAGAAGCAAAGGAGTATTATGCCTCTTTATCTAATCAATTAATTTCACCAGCTACGCCTATTATGATAAATAGTGGAACTAAAAATCCACAATTAGCTAGTTGTGTTTTAACTTTTAACGAAGAAGACAGTAGAGAAGGTTTATTAAATACACTAAGGGATATTTCAACTTATTCTGCAGATGCTGCTGGTATTGGTTTATGTATGTCTAATATAAGAAGTAAAGAAAGTAAAATAAATACTTCTGGTGGTAATGCTGGTGGTTTATTAAAGTACTTAAAAATAGTTAATGAAAGTTTAAGGTTCTTTAATCAACAAGGAAGAAGACCTGGTTCAGCTGCTGTTTACATAGAAGTTACACATAAAGATATTTTTGACTTATTAGATATAAGAAAACAAACTGGTATAGATGAATTAAGAGCAAGAGATTTATTTACTGCAATTATGATACCAGATAACTTTATGAAAGCTCTTGAAGAAGATAAAGAATATTATCTCTTTTGCCCAAATGATATTAAGAAGGCAGGTTTAAAGCCATTTTATGATATTTATGGTGAAGAATTTGAAGAAGAATATAATAAAGCAATACAACTTGGTATTGGTAAAAAAGTAATGGCAAGAGATATTGCTTTAAAGATAGTTGAATCTCAAATAGAAACAGGTACGCCTTATATTTTATTTAAAGACAATATAAACAAAAAAAGTAACCATAAGAATATAGGTACCATTAAATTAGCCAACTTATGCTCTGAAGTAGTACAATTCACTGATTCTCAAACTACGGCAATTTGTACACTTTCTTCTATGGTTTTAAAAAATTATATAATAGATAAAAAGTTTAACTTTGACTTATTGTTTAATGAAGTCAGAAAAGTAGTTAAATCTTTAAATCATGTTGTAGATATAAACCATTACTCAACTGAAAAAGGAAGAAAAGGAGGCTTAGAACAAAGAGCAATAGGGATAGGTGTACAAGGTCTTGCAGATTGTTTCTTTTTATTAGATTTAATTTTTACTTCGACTGAAGCGAAAGAGTTAAATAAAAAAATATTTGAAACTATTTACTATTCTGCTTTAAAAGAAAGTATGGAGCTTTGTAAAAGTGGTGAGTATAAACCTTATGAATACTTTAAAGGAAGTCCAATATCAGAAGGTGTATTTCAATTTGATATGTGGGAAGGAACTGAACTAAGTGGTTTATGGGATTGGGATGAATTAAGAGAGGATATAAAAAAGTATGGAGTTTGTAATTCTTTAGTTACTCTTGTCATGCCAACAGCTTCAAGCTCTAGAGTTTTTAATTCTTTTGAGAAAGAAGAAGCAATTAATTCATCTCTATTTAATAGAAAGGTAATTAAAGGTGAAGTGGTAATAGTTAATCAATATTTAATTTCTGACTTAGAAAAGATAGATTTATGGAATGAAAATATAAAAAACGAACTTATAATAAGTAATGGTTCGGTTAATAAAATAAACTTTCAAAAATATTTAGATGACGAAGATAAATCTTATAGTAAAAAAGTAAAAAGGATAGAGTTTTTAAAAGAAAAATATAAAACTATTTGGGAGATTCCTCAAAAAGAAGTTATTAATATGAATATAGATAGAGGTCCATTTATAGACCAAACTCAATCTATGAATTTATATTTTGAAAACCCAACACCTTCTAAACTTTTATCTTCACTTAAATATAGTTGGAGTAAAGGTTTAAAAACTGGTAACTATTATATAAGAACAAAAGCAGTTTCAACTGGTGCTAAGCACTTAGCAATAGATGCAACGAAAACAATAAAAGAAGAAAAAAATGAGGAATTAGAATTACAAGCTACTATAAAAAGAGAATTAGAAAAGAATATAGAAAAACCTATTAACTCTCAATTTGAATGTTTTGGTTGTTCTTCATAATTAAGAAATGAATTATTGGAAAATAATAGATAAGCAGTGTAAAAGTAAAAGTGATAAGACATTTGTATACTGTTTATGTACTAAGTGTAATATAACAGAATCTAAAATTAGACTTGATAGTTTAAATGGAAATAAAACTACTCAGTGTGTTAATTGTTATAGGAAAAGATTAGAATACAGAGGAGTTAAAAAATATTATTTTAATGAAATAAGAAAAAGAGCAAAGGAGAAAAAGATTATTATATCAATAAGTTTTGAAGAAATAGTAGATTTGTTTTATTCTCAAAAAGAAAAATGTTCTTTAAGTGGACTTCCTTTAGTTATAAGAAAAACTAAAAAAGACAAAGATATAACTGCGTCTTTAGATAGGATAGACAGTAGTAAAGGTTATGAGAAAAATAATGTCCAATGGGTTCATAAAGATATAAATAAATTAAAATCAAACTTTACAGAACAAAAGTTTAAACTTCTATGTAAATTAGTTTCTATTCATAAAAGCAGTTTTAGCACCACTACCTAATATACTAGTTTTAGTATTAACATTAATTATAACTGGTTCTTTTGGTGCATTCTCTTTTTGTTGTTTTAAGAATCTTTGATTAGAATCTATGATTTTGGTATTCATTATATCCTTTATTTTACTATAAGAACTAGAGGTTGAAGAAGTTATATTTCTAAGTTGAATATCTTTATCTACTTCTTTATTTGCATCTTTAATTGTTGATTGTAGGCCACCATTTGTTAACCAATCATATATTCCATTAAGAGCTTGTTCCCCTAACAATGCCCCCGCTAAGCCTCCTCCAATAGTACCTATTGGGCCTAATATAGAACCTAAAGCTGCTCCACCTAAAAGACCACCACCAAATCCACCCAAACTTCCAGCAGCTGATTTAACTTTTTCTTGAGGACTGCTATCTCCCATTAAATCTGTTACTAAACCTAAAACTGAAAGTCCTGAACCTATTAAGCCTAGCCCTTTTGCAGAACCTAATCTTTTTGATAGACCTTTTAGTCCAGATAGTTTATTTTTCCCAAAGTTTTTTACTCCTTTTAAATTAAAACCACGATAATTTTGGCTTTTATTTTTACCATTTTTTTTTCCTCTTTTTAAATTAAAATCATCATAATTTTGACCTGATCCTTGGTTTTTATTTTTCCCGTAACTAGTTCTAGAAAATATATACCAAGCGGTAATTGTTCCTAAAATAGTTTGCAAAGTTTTAGCTATAACACTTTCACCATTAAAACCTAGTGTAGTAAGCATACCATCTATTTTTTGAGAAAACAATTCAATTTTACTAGCAGCCCATTGTAAAGGTTTAACAAAAACGTTTAAAACGGTAAGTACAGGTTTTAATGCCCAACTAAGTAATCTGAAACCAGTAATAACTGTGTCTAAAATTGCACTAAAAACAGGAGAGGCAACTTTTGCTAAAGGGTCTACAAAAACCTCCATAACCTTACTTAGCATTGAGTCAAACTTTTCGGTTATAGTCATCTCACTTTGTTGAAATGCCTTTAATCTTCCTTCTTCATCAGAACTAAGATTTTTTGCTAACCTTTTAGATATAGAAATTCCTAATGACCTTTCTTCGTTAAGTAGACGTTGAGTTGCTTTTACTTGTTCACTATCAAAGCCTAAAGCTTTTAAAGCATCTATACCACTTGTATTAATTTGCTTACCATTAAAGTATCCTAAATTCTTTATTCCTTCAGCAGCAGAGGCAATTTCAGTAAATAGACCTTCACCTTTTTCTCCTGATTGGTTTAAAGCAAACAATTTATTTGTACTTGCTGCTAAGTCATTAAAACCTAAAGCTGAAGCTCTATTTGCTTTCTCTGTTAAACCGATTAAATCTTGATAACCATCTGAGAATTTAGTTAATGATCTTGCAGATAAACCTAATTGAGTTAAAAGTTTAGCGGACTTCTCTAATCCTTCTGCACCACCAGCAATAAACATATCTCCTTGTAAATCTGCAATAGCGGCTAGATTATCAAAAAACACTCCCATATTTAAACCAGCCATTTGAGCAGTCTTTGCTCCTGTCTTTAAAATGTTTGTGGTATCTTTTATTGAATATCCATACTGTTGAGTTAAAACTTTAGAAAGTATTTTTGTAGATTCTGAGTTTATACCATAAAAGTGAGACAGTTTAGCTACTTCTACTCCGTATTTTTGTAAATCCTCTGTTTGAGTTTTTATATTTGTACCACCAAAAATTTCACCATCAGAAAAGTTAGATATTGAGTTTAAAAACTCATCAATAGAAACACCATTACTTGTGGTTATAGATTGTAGTGATTGGTTTCCTATTAAATTATTACCAAATTTATCAAACCCTAAAGCATTAGGTTGTAGTGTCCCACTAGTTCTTCTTTGAAATTGAATTAATCTATCATTAAGATTTAAAATCTGACTTGCAGCAAGTTTAGCGGCCTTCTCTAATCCTGCGAAAGTCCCGGATAATAAATCTTTCATTGTGGTTATCTTACTTGTAACCTCTGTTCCAAATAAATCTTTAAATTTACCTTTTAATGGATTAAGTTGCTCAACTTTATTTTTCGAGTTTTTTAATTCATTTTCAGCTATACTAATTAATTGAGTTTTTAATTCGTTTTCAATCTTTAGTTCTTTTCTTGCATCTTCAAGTGCTCTTAACGCATTAGTAAACTCGGCAAGTTGTTCAGGTGTCTTATTCTCTATTTTTTTCAACTCAATTATATCTTTTAGATATATAGAAATAGTTTCATTCAACTCATCTATTGAACTCATAAAGGTATCAGTAATCTCTTTAACTTTAGCTTTATAAGTTGCATCTAAGTTGTCTGATTTTGAATTGGTAAAAATATTGAGTAAATCTGTTAACTTCATTACTTTGTTTTAAATAAATAAAACCAACAAGATTTTAAATATATAAAGAATTAAAATAACTTTATACTCAATGGAAGATTTAATACAAAGTGTAATAAAAGAAAAACAAAAGAAAATCTTTTTAATAAACAGCAGTGATACTGATGAAGAACTTAAATCAGAATATATTGAAGGAGCTGAAAATGTACCTTTACCTTCAAAAGGTTTATTTTATAAGTTTAATAAAAAATTTGAAAACTCTAGTAGTATAAAAGTTAGAAAACTAACTTATGAAGATGAAGATATTTTAACTACTAAATCTTATTTAGAAGATGGTTCTGTATTTATAGAGTTATTAAACTCTGTAATAGTAGATAAAGAGATAAGAGCAACCTCTTTAGTACCTATAGATAGAGATACACTTTTATTATGGTTAAGAAGTACTTCTTTTGGTAATCATTATGAGATAGATGCTGTTTGCCCTAGATGTAATGGTAAAAATATAATTGCTTGGGATTTATCTGAATTAGAGATACCTGAATATGATAAAGAAGTTTTATTACAGTTAGAAGAAAAAGGAGAGTATGAAATAATAACTCCTTTAAAAGGTGTAAAAGTTTTTTTATCAGTTCCTACTTTAGGTAAAACAAAACAGTTTGAGAAATTCATCTCTTTAAGAAAAGAAAAAGAGAAGTTAAAAAGTGACTTATTTGGAACAGCTAGTTTATTAGTATATATTTCTGGTGTAGAAGTTACAGAAAATGAAACCTTAAGAGATAGAACAGAAATAGATAGATATTTTAGAAAGATAAGTTTACCAATTTCTGATACTAGATTTATAAGAAAACAAATAGACAAAGTAAATTTAAAATATGAAACTAAAAAAACAATGGAGTGCATACACTGTAACCACATTCAGGAGGGTGTGGAGTTGCCTATAGGGCATTCTAACTTTTTTTGGTCTGAATTCTAATGAATATAAAAACTCCTTAGAAGAAGAAATTAATTTATTAGTTTTTTGGGGAGGGCTTTCAAGACCAAGTGCAATGAAAATGCCTAGGTATAGAAGAAAAAAATGGTATGAAATGACTTTAAAGAATTTAGAAATTCTGTTTGGTAAAAAAGACGAGTAACTCGTCTTTTTCTTTTAAAAGTATAAAAGTTTTTTTATATATTTACAACATAATCATTAATTATTATGAAAAGAAACATCTCTGCTTCTGAGGCTAGAAAGGAGTTAAACTTTTTAAGGCATCAGTATAATATTAAGTCTGCTTTAAAAAAAGAAGCTTGTAAAGAATATCAAAATAGTAAAGTTTCTAAAATAGGAAACACCTCACTATTATTTGATAAAATTGGTTATATTAACTTAAAAAATGAATTAAAATCTATAACTTTTTGGATTGTAGAAACTAAAGCACTTTATAAAAAATATTGTAGATAGCCATGAAAGACAAAAAGCAAAAAAAACAAACTAATAGAAGCAATCAGTTTGCATTAACTAGCCCTTTAATACGTTTGGATTTAATAAACTGGAAATATAGAAGTTTTTTCCCTGGTAATAAAGGAGTAATTAATTTAAACTAATATTTTTATGCAAGTAATTTATAAATATCCACTACCGGTAAAAGAAAAGTTTATCATTCAACTTCCAAAAGATGCAAAAATACTTAGAGTTGAAGATGTAGATGAATTATTTTTTTTATGGGCAATAGTAAACCCAGAAAATGAATTAGAGTCAAGATATATAGAATGCTATAAAACTGGTCAAACTATAGAAACTAATTTAGAAGATTTGGTTTTCTTAGGGACTTGTAAACTTTTTATTATGCAGGAATTATGTCTTTATATGTTTGAAAATAAAAATGTTTTATTATGCAATACGGAGACTTACCAAAAGATTTAGGTTATATGAATATTGAAGTAGAAGAGATGTGTTTCTATCAATATCTTCCTATAAAACTAAAAGGTGACAGTAAAATTCTTTATGAAGAAAGATTAAAACCATTAGATAGTTTTATAGGTAAAATAAGTTGTGAGTTTGTAGCAGAATATGGTCTTAACAACTATATGGATTCTTATATTTATTTGACTGTAAAAAATATGTATCAGTTACCTAATCAATCTTATAATAGAGGAGGTTGGCATAGTGATGGTTTTTTAACTGAGGATATTAACTATATTTGGTCTGATAAGTTTCCAACTTTGTTTAATAACTCTAAATTTAATTTAACTCTTGATGACTCAACTTCTTTAAATGAAATGGAAGAACAAGCGTTAGAAGAAAACAATGTTACTTTTAATAATGGTCATATATTAAGATTAAACAAGTATAACATTCATAAAGTTGGTGAAATAAATGAGATTTCAAAACGTTTATTTATAAAAGTATCTTTTTCAAAAGATAAGTATAACTTAAAAGGAAACTCTATCAATCATTTACTTGATTACAAATGGATAATGGTTGATAGAAAACAAGAAAGAAATATTCCTCAATCTAAATAAAATAAAAATGGAAAAGGTTTTACATAACGAAGAAGCTCTGTTAAAATATAATTTATTAAAAGAAAAAGGTTTGATACTACTTGAAGCAGTGGTTGGTAGTCAAGCTTATGGTACTTCTCTTCCAACTTCTGATGAAGATATAAAATTTGTCTATATTGAAGAAGAAGAAAAAGTTTTAACTGGTAACCAGGTTTCTCAAATTAATGTAAATGCAGATTTTGTAGGCTATGAGATAGGAAGATTTTTTGAGTTATTACAAACAGGAAATCCTAACATATTAGACCTAACAAAAAGTCCAAGTGAATGTATAAAATATAAACATCCTTTATATGAAGAAATAGTTGAAAAGAACTATAAAAAGTTCTTAAGTAAAAAGTGTGCTGATAGTTTTGGTAAATATGCTTCAAGCCAAATTCAGAAAGCAAGAGGTACTAATAAAAAAATTGTTAATCCTTTAGAAAAAGAAAGAAAGACTATTTTAGATTTCTGTTGGGTAAATAAAGACCAAGGAGTAATTTCTTTAAAAGACTTTCTTCACTCAATTGCTATAACTACTAATATATGTGGAGTTACTTCTTTGCCTCACATGAAAAATTGTTTTCTTTTATTTGTAGATGAAGACGTTTATTTAAAGAATGAAGCAAAAGCTAGACAGTTAACTTTTGGTAATTGGGGTGTTATGAAACAATTTTTAAGTATAAAGCGTGATTATTCAAGTTGGTCAAAAGAAGATAAAGAGGTTTATTTAACTGTTTTAGAAGAATTAATAATTAAAGATAGTTCTTTTAAAAAATATAAAGGAATAGAAGATAAAGATGGTGTTCAACTTGTTTTATCTTCTATTGAAAAAAATAAAGAACCAGTAACTTTATTTTATTGTAATTATGAAGGTTTTTCAAAATATTGTAAAGATTATAAAGAATATTGGGAGTGGGTAAAAAATAGAAACCAAGAAAGATATAACCAAAACATTGCCAATGGTGCGGAGTATGACTCTAAAAATATGTCTCATTGTCATAGGTTATTAGATATGTGTATTGAAATATTAAGAGATGGAGAACTTAATATTAAACGAAGTAATAGAAAGCAATTGTTAGACATTCGTTTTGGTAAATATCCTTATGAGAGTTTATTAAAAGATGCAGAAGAGAAAAAAGAATTAATTGAGCAATTAGTGGTTACTACCGACTTACCTGATAGTGTTGATTTAGAATGGTTAAACTCTATTCATTTAAATTTGAGAAATAAGTTTTATAATAAAAAGTAAGACAAATGCAAAAAGAATACTTAGAGGTTAAAATGATATATGCTCAAGTAGATGTATTAATCCAGCAACGAATGATGTTTACAAAAATCATAAAAGAATTAGAAAATAAGATTACAGGCATTGATAATAAAGTGCAAGAAAAAATGAATGAAGCATCTGAGTTGTCTAATAAGTTGTATAATAAGCAAACAGAAGTTTTAATAAAAAATAATCAATAAAATGAAAACAGATTTCAAATTAACAGGGCTTTCAAAGCCACAATCATTTACTTGTGAACCATTAAATAGTGATACTATTTTTTGGGCTAAAAATGGGTTAGGCAAAGAAAAATTCAATGAGTTATGGAACTATAGTAACGGTAATTGGCAAGATAAAAAGATTGCAGAAATACAACACGAAGGATTAAATGAAGATGGTGTCCCAATTAATCCTGTCGTTGTAGGAATTAGAGAGTGTCTTAACCATTACACATAACGAAAAAGTATTGCTGAAGGTGGGATAATTGGAATACGTCTGCCCCACTTGCTGCAAACCCAATGTTGGGCGAAGGCGGTTGATTAATTAGGGATTAACAAAATAAAAATAAAAAATATGATACATCAATTAAAATGTTGGGATGAATTTATGATGGATGTTGCAACAGGGAAGAAGTCTTTTGAAGTTAGAAAAAATGATAGAGGATTTAATGTTGGCGATACACTAATTCTAAAAGGTTGGAATAATTATTTTGCTGAATACACAGAACAATTTATTGAAGCCGAAGTAACATATATTTTAAATGGTGGTGCTTGGGGGATTGAAGAAGGCAATGTAGTTATGGGGATTAAAGTCATAACCTACAATTTTTAGGATGGTAGTTTTCGCCCAACGGATGGTGCTATGAGCCGTTTTTATTCACGAATTTAATTTAAAAATATGAAGAAATATCAAATAATTTACGCAGACCCTGCTTGGAGTTATAACGATAAAAGAACAGGTGCAGGTAAAAACAACCCAAACGGTGCAGGAGGTGCTTTGAAGCATTACAGCACTATGGATACTAATTCTATTTGCAATTTGCCTATAAATGAATTGGCTGATGATAATTGTATGCTTTTCCTTTGGGCTACTTCTCCGTTAATGCCTGATGCCTTAAAGGTAATGGAAGCGTGGGGCTTTAAATACAAGACAGTTGGTTTTGTTTGGGCAAAGACAACAAATGATGGAATGAAAATAAGAGGCGATGGTATTGGAAATTACACAATACAAAACGCTGAATTTTGTTTAATTGGATTAAAGGGAAAATATTGGAGAAACAAAACTGGTGTAAAGCAATTTATTTTAAGCCCAAAGAAAAAACATAGTGAAAAACCAATAGAAATTGCAAATAGAATTATTGATTTGTGCGGAGATGTAAACAGAATAGAATTATTTGCAAGAGATGTAAAGCAGGGTTGGGACGTTTGGGGTAACGAGGTAGAAGGGTCTGTCGATTTGGAAACGTATCGTAGCCATTACGCATAACGGAATACGGCTTGCCGAAGGGCAGGGAATAGAATTACTAATGTTTAAATTAAATACAAATGTCAAATAGAATTACAAATGTTGAGGGTATTACATCAGCCCTGCCTTTTGGCAAACCGATGTTAGGCGATGTTTCTTTTCCAACGAAGGCTTATCAAATTGATTTAGATAGGTTAGACGAAGGGTATTTGTCAGATACAATTATGTGCTATGCAAATAATGTAAACGAGGCAAAAATGAAACTATTGCAAGAAATAAAGTATGATAATTGGAGGTTGAAATATACTGATGCAGAATTAACATACTTAAATATCCCTGTTATTCGTAGAAAGTCAGATGATAAAATTTTGTTTGAAGGAAATGCAGTAACAAAAACCGAAATGAATAGGATTTTATACAAACGTGAAAGGTATTTGCTCTTAGAAAATATAAGTAACGATACAAGTATAAACTATTGCTATATTAAAAAGGGTTCATATTATAGACCTAATTCTTGTGGATATACAGACTATAAATATCGAGCAGGTGTTTATACAAAAGAAGAAGCTGTGCAAAGTGCTAAAAGTTGCGAAGAGTTAACTATCATTCCAATTGATATTTTAGAACACAATACAATGATAAATAATGAAATTTCAGAGTTGTCAAGTCGGTTGCTCTGAAATATCGCCTAACGAACAGGTATTGCTTTGCAGTTGTGGAATTGGCAGCACAACTGTTGAATAAAGAATGAATGATGCCGTATTATTCGTCTGCCTAATTATTAACGTCAAGCCACAATTGCAGCAATACTTTTGTTAGCGGCTGGGCTTGTTAAATCAAATTAAAATGAATAAAATATTAATATGTTTACTTTTACAGTTAGTATTATTTATACCGTTATATCTAATTTGGAGAAACGACTGTAAAAAAATTGGTAGAGAAAATTTGGCAGTAAGTCTACAAGAAAGGTTTTTGTACTGGCTAATTTTATGTCCGTTATGGTTATGCGGATTGTTGGATTAGCCTTGCCGCTAACGTTATCGGGCTTGGCGAAGTGGCTGAACCCGAACTTAAATAGAATTACTAAACTTTAAAATTAAAAACGAATGATTGATAGAATTACTGAACAGCCATTTTGCCAAACCAGTGTTATGTGCATGGCGGTTGATAACCTTGAACTCCTTTTGTCGCAACCCGATGAAAGTGTAAATATGATTTATTGTGATATTCTTTATGGAACTGGTAGAAACTTCGGAGATTACCAAGATTTAAAACCGATTAGAAGCGAAATTGAAAATCACTACATAGCACGAATAAAAGAAATGCACCGAGTTTTAAAAAGTACAGGAAGCATTTACTTGCAAATGGACACAAGAATAAACCATTGGATGCGAATTTTAATGGATGATGTTTTTGGATATAAAAACTTTCAAAACGAACTTGTATGGGTTTATCGAAGTGCTGGATTTAGTAAAACGAAATGGAGTGAAAAACACGATGTTATTTTATTATATTCAAAAAGCAAAGAATTTAAGTTTAACCTTGAAGAAGTAAGAGAAACAGATATAGCAGAAAGCACTTATAAAAGATTTAAAAAAGATATTGATGCAACTGGTAAAATACCAAATTTAAAAAATGGTAAAATGTATTATGTTAGTCCTTATTCTCCACCGAAAGATTGGTTAAATATAAATACATTACCACAAGCACATTCTGAAAGAAACGGCTATGCAACTCAAAAACCAAAGGCATTAATTGAACGACTTATAAAAGCAAGCTCAAACGAAGGCGATACGGTCGCTGACTACTATTTGGGTTCAGGAACGACTGCTGTAGTTTGTAAAGAACTGAACCGAAATTTTATAGGTTGCGACATTAATCCAAAAGCTATTGAAATAACAAATGCTCGTTTAGATGCAGTTTCGTAGCCTTGCCGCTAACGGAATACGGCTTTGCGATGGTGGGGAAATCGAAGCCGAAAAGTTGAATTTATTACTAATGTTTAATCAAGGTACAAATGTTTGTTTTAGCACTAAAGCCCCACTATTGCAAAACCGATGTTATGTGCCGTTTTTCTTCGGAATATGAAAAAGTATCAAATAATTTATGCAGACCCAGCGTGGTTGTATCAATGTGGAAAAAATCATCTCGCAAAAAAAAGTATGATTAATGGCAAAACCGATATACACTATAACGCAATGCCTATTAAAGAAATGGAACAAATGAAAATAAACGAAATAGCAGATGATGATTGCTTATTATTTATGTGGGTTACATCTCCGTTTTTAAAAATAGGTATTGACTTAATGAATAAATGGGGTTTTGATTTTTCCACTATTGGTTTTGTGTGGTACAAAGAAAAAATTAATCCTGGTTCTTATACACTTTCAGAATGTGAAGTTTGTTTAATAGGTAAAAAGGGTAAAATACCAACGCCAAGAGGTGCAAGAAATATAAGGCAATTTTTGGCAGAAAAAAGAACAAGGCATTCAGCAAAACCAAACGAAATAAGAAATAGGATTTTTCAAATGTTTCCAACACAAAACAAAATAGAATTGTTTGCTCGTGAAAAGCACGATGGATGGGATGTTTGGGGAAATGAAGTTGAGAGTAGTGTCGCTCTTTAAAATGGCACATAACGAAACGGTATTGCCGATGTTGGGATAATAGCGTTCCGTCAGCCAGTAACAAAAGTTAAATAGTAATACAAAAGATTAATAATATGCAACAAAGCCAAATAGATAATGTCAAGCTGGAGCAACAGCTTAATAGTAATTCAAAAGACGAACAACAATCGTCAAGCCCCAATAACGGCAATACAATGTTAGCTACAGGGCTTTCTAGTAGTCAAAAATATTATTCAAAAAAAGAAGTAATTGAAATTATAAAAAATGTTTTGTTTCATAACGACCCTAAATTCTACGAAGTCAGAGGGATTGACACAAATAAAAGGGCTAATGACGTATTTTTTAAAGCTGCTAAAGTAGCCTTGTAGCTAACGTTTGCGGCTTTACAGTTGATATTGCTGTTTTAGAAAGCAATGAAAATGTAGTGGTAGAATTTAACGATATGTGGGCAATAGGTAACTATGGTATTCCAAACGATATTTATCTTAAACTTTTAAAGGATAGATATTTTGAAATTATAAAAAACCAATTATAAAAATGCTTGAAGAAGATTTAAAAAAAGAGTCTAAGATAGAATTAGAAAAAATAGACTGCAACTGCAATGAGTGTATTTATCTTCTTAGAAACTTAGAGAAATATAACTATTTTGTTTCTAAATGGAAAGAGATTGATATTTATAATCATAATAAACAAATAGAAAAGTTAAAAGAGAAACTAGAAAGAAAGGATGAAAAGAAAAAAGAAGGTTATCTACTTGAGTTAAAGAAATTAACTACAGGGAAATTAAACCATGCTAGACCTTTTGTCCATTATGGTGAATGTTTAAAACTAAAAAAAGAAATTTCTTTTATTCCTGGACAATGCCAAATTGATACACAAGAATGTTTTAAGCATAGAAAAGATGTTTAAATTTTTTTTTAAAGTAGTTTATCTTTATTTTTGTTTAAATAAAAACAAAATATGGATAAAAAATTTTCTTTTGAATATGACGAAAGCTTTATAGTTACTGAAGAGTACTTAACTAAATTACCTGATTTGCAAAGTGGAGAAATAAAAGGTTCTCCAGTTGATATAGAAAAGGTTGGTATTTCAAATTTTCATTTACCTTTAAAGATAAAGAGAAAGGATGGTTCTTATAATGAGTTAGAATGCTCTATTATAGGAACTGTTTCTTTAGAAGCATTTAAAAAAGGTATTAATATGAGTAGAATACTTAGAACTTTTTATGAGTATAAAGATTCATATTTTGATATTGAAAAGTTAACTGAAGTTTTAGATTCTTATTCTAAAAACCTTGGTTCTTTTGATGCTTATATTTTATGTTCTTTTAATTATAGAATATGGCAAGAGTCTTTAAGAAGTAAAAATAAAAATGGTGATAGTAATGGTGGTTGGCAATACTATAAAGTTGTTTTTGAAGTTTCTTATAATAGTGGTAAATTAGAAAAAGTAATCCACTTAGACTTTCCTTATTCTTCAGCTTGTCCTTGCTCATCTGAACTTTCTCTTCATGCAATGGAACAGAGAAATAAATATTCTATTCCTCATAGTCAAAGGTCAATAGCAAAAGTAAGTATCAAGTTCAATAAAGAAATAGTTTGGATTGAGGATATAGTTGAAGCTTGTAGAAAAGCTTTAAAAACTGAGACTCTAGTTTTTTGTAAAAGAGAAGACGAACAAGCTTTTGCAGAACTAAATGGAGCAAACACAAAATTTGTTGAAGACGCAGTTAGATTATTATTTGAAGAGTTAAATAAAGACGAAAGAATTACTGACTTCAAAGTGATAGCTTCACATAATGAAAGTTTGCACTCACATGATGCTATAGCGGTTATTACTAAAGGAGTAGATGGAGGTTTCAATGATAATTTTTCTTTTGCAGAATTAAAAAGTTTAGTTTACTAATATGAGTTTTCAAAAGTTGAAAAACTATAAAAATTATGGTAAACCTCTTGATATAGATGTTCCATTAAATCCATACAAAAAGATTAACAATACTAATCAAGAGACTTCAAAAGCTCCAGAAGTTAAAGGTATTTTAGAAGGAGAAAACAAACATCTAAAATCTAAAGTAGTAGAATTAGAAAGAGAGATTAAATTTTTAAGAGAAGATATTGCCTCTCTTTATTTTATGCTTAAAAATTTAGCAGGTAAATTAGAAATAAATGAAGAAGAGGATATAAGAAATGTGTATTATACTTTATTTAAACAAGATAAAGAAGTACTAAGAAATATTTTAAATGAAAATAAAAACAGAATTCCCGGAAAAGACTAAGTTTAAGATTTCTTTTTCTGAATATTCAACCTATCTAAACTGTCAGCATAAATGGTATCTTCAGTATGTTTTAAAATTAAAAAGTGATTTAAGTGAGGATTTAATTTTTGGTTCAGCAGTTCACGCAACTATAGAAAAAATATTTACTAATGAAACAGTTAAGAAACTTTATTCAAAAGATTTATATTATACAAGTCAAAGAATATTTAAAGAGTTTCTTAATGAAGAAATAGAAAAATATAAAAAAGATGGTTTTGAAGAAGAGTTAAAAAAACTATTTTCTTCTGAAGAAAAAATAAAATTTCTTGTTTATCAAGGAACTAATCTTTTAGTTAAACTTGATTTGGTTAAAACTTTTAAAGATTATGAATTAGTAGAAGTAGAGCATAAACTTGAAGACATAGTAATTTATTCTACTGAAGAATACGATTTAACTTATAAAGGATTTATAGATATTATTTTAAGAAATAAACTAACTAATCAATATCTTATTTTAGATTGGAAAACCTCTAGAAAGTCTTGGGATATAAGACAAAAGTTACAGTATAACCCTGACCACTTTGCACAACTAGCATTATATAAATATTTTTATTCAAAAGAAAAAGAACTTTCTTTTAAAGAAATAGATACTAAGTTTTTTAATCTTCCAAGAGAAGAACCAAATAAATTAAAACAGTTTAAAGGAGAACTAGACGAAGAGTATATCTTAGATTTTATAGATAGATTTATTTTAATTGGTAAAGAAGTAGTAGGTAAAAGAATTTTATCTGAGAATTTTGAGAAAGCAAAGTTAACTAAAAAGAAAAATATGTGCTTCTTTTGCCAGTTTAATAATGATAAGTATTGCAATCAAACTGACTTTTATCAAAAGATTTTAGTTTAATAGTTAAAATAAATATTTTTGAATAAATGAAAAGAAAAAAAGTAGGAGTTTATATAGATTATGTTTTAAGAGTACCTGACTTCAATAAAGCATACTCTATCTTAAAAGAAAATTTATTTAATATAAACGACCAATTTGAGATAGATAAAGATTTAAAACTTTTAAACTTCTGGCAAGAAGAGGTAAAAAATCCTGATGTAGAGAAGTTTTATTTGAATAAAGAGTTATTGTCTGATAATTTATTAATGAAAGATGAAGATTGGTCAAGTTGGTTTTTTAACAAAGAACACTTTAATAAATTTATAGATGACTTTTCTTTTTATTTATATGTAGATTGTGATATTCCAAACAAAAGAGATATAGAGATATTAAATATAGCTCAGGTTCATTTATTTGATATAGATTTAATAGACACTTATGCTTTAACTAGAAAGAAAAGTAATACTCTTTTCTTTTTATCTAAGATAAGAGTATTTCCAAAATCAATTACTTTTATACATGAAGAGGACACTATAAATGAAGAAGAGTATTATGGTATTTGGAATCCACTTAAGAATAAATCTCAAAAGAATGAAAAAGATTTAGGTGAATTTGAAAACTGGTTTATAGAATTAGAAACTAAGTTAAAAAATGGATAAGGAAACAAAAGACAATATAGTTAGTTATATAAACACAATTACTTCTACATTTCAAATAGATAAATGCAAGAAGCATGGTGTCTTAATAAATGAATTTTCTGCCTTTTTGTTTTCTTATATAAAGTTAAAGTATGATATTCATAAGATATATAAGGTTGATAAACAAGAGGTTGATTTTTTGCTAGAAGGGTATGTTAAAAACCAAGAAGCAATAAAATTAATTGAGCAAGGAGAATTTGAAATAGTTGGTGTACATAAAAATAGTAATTTAAAAATAATTAAGAAAGAAAATGTCTAAAAGTTTATTAGAACAACAGTTTAAACAAAAGAGTATAGATAACTCTTCAGAAGAATTTAAGAAAAATTATAGATTAAAAACTTTAGATGAGATATTTAAACAGTTAGGAAATCGAGAAAATAGAATTTTATTTTATTGTCCTGATATTCCTTTGGTAAATGATTTAACTAAAATTATTTATAATTTAGCATATACATTAGAAAAATATAAGTTTAATGTTACAATAATCCATGAAATCCATACCTATAAATGTAAATGGTTAATAGATGAGGATAGAAAGTATAACAAACTTAAAGTAGATTACTTTATAAAAAAGAAAGGCAGTAAAACTAAAAAAACTTCTAACAATTATTCTTTTAAACCTTCAGATACTTTAATTGTTCCTGACCAATTTATAGAGATTTTTGATAACTTAAACTCGGTTAAATTAATTCATAAAGTTGTATTATTCAACTCACTTGGAAGTTTATCAAGTTTAAGTCCAGGTATAGACTTTAATTCTTTAAAAATAGACACTGCAATCTTTCTAAATAAAACTTTAGAAGATTTATATTCCTCTCTTTTTACTTTTAAAAGTAAATATCTTTTAGAGTATAACTATGTTGACTATACTGATGTTAAAAGAGATTCAGAAGAAGTATTACCTTTAATTTCATTATCTAATATAGGTAATGTTGAGTTTGTTAACCAAGTTATAAATGTTTTTTATAATAAGTATCCATATTTAAGGATTTTTAATTTTAGAATATTAGATAGAAATAATTATTCTCTTTATAAAGAAAATTTTGAGAAATCTTGTTTAATTTTAGCTTTAGATAAAACTTTAAATGGTACTGTTATATTTGATGAAGCAGCGAAGTTTAAAATACCAATTATAACTAATAAAAGACCAGAACTAAATGAAGAATATTTAAAGTTAATTTATGCTGGTGATACTTGTTTAGAAATTGCTGATGCTATTGCAGAGTTTTGTAGTTATTGGTTAAATACTTTTACAAAAGAAGTAGATGACAGTTCTGAAGATTACATAGAAAAACCATTTGAAGAAAAGTTATTAGAAATATTCAAAGCTTTGACTGAAGAAAGAGCTCTTTATTTTAAAAGAATAAAAGAAAGTGTTTAATACTAAATATATAAATATTTTAAAAAATTATCTTATATCTAAGCAACTAGAACCAATTGCTACAGAAAGAGAAGAAGAAACACTGAGTAAAACTTTTAGTTCTTTAACAAAAAATAAACTTGTCTTTGGTAATAGTTTTGCTTTTATAGAATTTCTTTTATTAAGGTATTTGGTTACTGAAGGAAAGAATAAGGTTTTATTTATAACTTCTGATAAAAAAATAAAAAAAACTATAGATGATATTTATAGTGATATAATAAACTTGATTTCTGAAACCAAAGTAACCAAACCAATTCTTAAAGAACCTGATTATATAATTGAGAACAATGGTAATAAGTTTGAGTTTATTATATCTTCTGCTTATATTATAAATAAAAAAACTAAGTATGACTTAATAGTGTATTATGATTATGAAATGTTAAATAAAGAAAAGGTTAGGAGAGATATTTTAAGTAGTAATAGTAAAGTATTATTCGTCTCTAACACTTTACATCAAGAAATAGAATTTTTAAACGAAATAGAATAATGAAAAATATAACCGCAGTAATTTTAGGGAAGGAAAGTGAAAGTATAAAAGAAGAATTAAATGATTTTGGAATAGAAGATGTAGTTTTTATATCCTCTTATTTTGATAAAGTTAAAGGTAAAGATTTACTTTTAATTTTACCAGATGATTTTACATTAAATAAAAGTCTAAAAAACTTAGAAGTAAGGAAAGGTATTATTACTTTACCTTTAACTTTACTTCAAACGGAAAAGACCAAAGGGATATTAAATTCTTGCTTATGGAACTTAGGGATAAATGATACTCCAGGAGAACTTAATTTTGAGTTAGCACAAAAGCAAATAGATTTAACTTTATTTGGTAGTTTTATACCAAAAGATATTTTTAATGATAAGGAAAACTTCAATAAAGATTTAGAGATATATCAAGATTTTTACTTCTTTAATAAAGTAACTTCAAAAGAACTTAAAGTAAAAGGAATACCAAAAATTTTATCTTTTATAAAAAACGATTTATCTTTTTCTACATTTTCAGAAGAGGTTAAAGTAAAAAATTATCTATTAGCAAAACAAATAAACTAAACTAATGTTCTATGGAGAAGAGAAGAAAAACTATTTGGATATAATTTTAGAAGCTCCTAAAGTTAAAAAAAGAGAAAAATACTTTACAGAGGTACAAGAAGAAGCTGTAATAAAGTATAACGACCCTAAGACAAGTCAATCGGAGAGGAATTTTCTTTTTGATACAATCATCGCAAAAGCTTTTAGAAAGACAATAGCAGGGGTCTTAGAGATGCCAATGTTTCATAATATAACTAAGCAAAAGATAAATAGAGAGCAATTAATAGAATCTTGCTTCTTTCAGTTGGTGTTTCAGATAGGAAGGTTTAACCCAAATATGATAGGTAAATCTGGACAGAAAGTAAAGGCATATTCTTTCTGCTCAACAGTAGTAAAGTTTTTTATTTTAGAAGCTATTAAAAAAAATAATAAGATTTTAAAAAACAAAGCAGATGTAGAAACTTCTATAGATTTAACTATTTTATCTGAGGACAATCTTATTAATGTTGCTTCTAATATTTTAGATGAAGGCTTTAATGACTATGAAGGATTATTTTCCACTTCAAGAATAGAAATAGAAAGTGTCATAGATAGTATAATCCAATATGAAGACGAAAAAGAAACTAAGGATAAAGATTTAATTAAACTTTGCTATTATCTAAAGTATATTTTAAAAAACTGGGATAAAATTGAATTTGACAAAAAGAATGAGTTTATGAGAATACTTGCTCTTTATACTGGTTTTAATCAGCAAAAGGTATCAATTTTATTTAAAAAGATAAAAACTGAGGTTTTAAAAAAAATAAACCCTTCTGCTTTAATTAAAAAGAACAATAGTGATAATCTAATTGAAGATTCAGTTTTAGATAATCTACTAGAAGAATTAGAACAAGAAGCAGTAATTGAAGATTTAGATGACTTAAGATATCTTTCAGAAGAAGAAAAAATAAAAAGTTACGAAATAAATTCATTTGAAGATTTTGAGAACTCAGAAATAAAATTAGAGAATATAAATATTAGAAATGAATGGAAGGAAAAATTGAAGAAACCGAATTTTCAGTAAAAGGTAACGAAGGTGAATTAAACAATTTATTTACTGAAATTTTAGATGGATTAAGAGATGATATAATAGAAGCAAACAGTAATGTAAGTTTATACCAAGAAGCTGTTTTAAATGAAACTGGTGGTAAAGAAGTTTATGGTAGTCACTATAACGAAGCTTTAAAAATTAAAGGAGCATCAAGAGATAGAATGATAAAGTTTCTTAATATTTTTAAAGATAGAGTTACAAAGAAAGAAACTAATAAAGCTTTACAAATTTCTGCTCAAGAAGAAGAAGTGGATATAGACACAAGTAAACTTAATGATTGGTATTCTCAACATAAAAAGAATCTTGAGAAAAGTCAAGCACCAATAATTGAAATTAAATTAGAAGACGATGAAGACGGAGATATTGAAGAATAGAAGTATAGTTTTAAAAGAAGAAGTTAGTAAAATTAAACTTGAAATAGAATTATTACTTTCTAAATTAGAAAACACTTGTAATGAAATAGTTTTAATAGAAAGACAATTAGAGAACTTAAATGAGCAACATAACCAATAATAATTTTGAAGATATTGCCAGGAAGAAAATTCTTGAATTAGTTTCTGAAAAAAATAGTTCTAATTCAAGAATTTTTTACTTTGGTCAAGTTATAAATAATATAGACCCTAACAACACAAATAGAGTAAAAGTTAGAATACCTAACTTAGACGATGTCTTTTATACAAATAACACAAAAAGTAGAGGAGATTTACTTTTACCTTGGTGTACTCCGATGTCTAATAGGTTTATAGAAACTCCTGATAACAATGCAATAGTTTTAGTTGCTGTATTAGATATAAAATTTCCTTATTCAGGAAGAATTTTTTTTAATTCATTTTCAAGTATTTTTGATAAAAGTTTATTAGAAAACTCAGAAGTCGATACTAACTCTTTATCTAACTGGGATTTAATAGAATCTATATTTGGTATTAACATTCACTCAAAACCAAAAAATAATAACGAGTTTGATAGTAATCCCAATGTTAACTATAAAGTTGGTATTAGAGGTAAGTCTAAAAACAGTTTAATTTTTGATAAAAAATATACTGAATTAAAACAAAACAACTCAGTAGTTTTTTTAACAGAAAAAGATGTAGATGTTAATGCTGATGAAGAAATTAATCTTATTTCAAAGTCGGGTAGTAAGGAATATTATGCACCAGTTTTTGACGATGAACTTTTTAAATATCTTAAGTCAATAAATGAAGTGTTAAAAAAAATAATTTTAGTCTTAAACACTACACCTGGGATGTCTCCTTCTGGTCCTTGCACGCCTTCACCTCAAGGCAAAAAGCTTCAAAGTGATTTAAAATCTTTATCAAAAGAGTTTAATAATTTTATTTCAAAGGGTTCTTCTAAAAGAATTAAAATAAACTAAAAAGAGGTTTAGAATTCTTTATTTAAAAGTTAAATGAAGCAAAGTGGTAGTTTATTATTTCCTTTTAAGCAAAACAATGAAAATGATTGTTTAGAAAGAGCTTATACAGTTGAAGATACTGTCATCTCGTCAATAAAAGTTTTTTTAATAACTAGAAAAGGTAGTAGAGTTGGTTCAGATATTGGTTCTATTTTACCTAGTTTAAAGTTTTCTTTAATTAATAGTAGTCAAATAAAAACTTATGAGAAAGAGATAGAAAAAGAACTTATAGAAAATTTCCCTGGAGTAGACTTCATAAATATAAAGTTAGAACAAAAAAGAATTGAGAATAGTTTTACTCTTAAACTAGATATTCAGTTGTTTATTTTAGAAAAGGAGTTAAATATAGAATTAACAGTATAATAAATGAAAAGTGTAAACTATTTAAATAGAGATTTTGAAAGTCTTAAGTTAGATTTAATTAATTATGTTAAAAACTACCATCAGGACAAGGTAAAATATTTTAATCCCAACTCACCAGATATTTTATATTTAGAATTACTAGCTTATATTGGTGATAGTTTAAACTTTCAAATAGATAAATCTTTTAATGAAAGTTTTAGAGATACTGCACAGCAAAGAGAATCTTTAATTAGAATTGCTAATGATTTAGGTTTTTATAACTTTTATTCTAAACCTTCAACAACTCAACTTATTTTAAGTATAAATGTACCAGCAAAACCAAATACAAATGGTTCAAGTATGGTTATTGATAATCAGTATTTGTTTGGTATTTATCCTGGTATGGTAATAGAGTCAAACAATGGTACTTTATTTGAATGTCTTGAAGAAGTTAATTTCTCTTCCCCTATTAATAGAAAAGTAACACCAAATTTTGATACAAATGGTAAACTTATTGATTATACAGTAGAGAAAAGTATTTCGGTTAAAGCCGGTCAAACTAGAATCCAGAGGTATTATATTTCTTCTGCTAATTCTAAACCATTCTTAGAGATATTTATAAATGATAATGAAGTTACAGAAGTCTTAGGTGCTGTTTCTGTAAAAGGTAATTCTTTTGAATTGCCTGCGGATGAGTTATTTTCAATAAATAATGAAAACTTTTTTGTAGAAGTCCAAAATTTATCAGAGAACAAAGTTTTTTTAGAACTTACTCCTCAAGACCCTGGTGTTCAAGATATATTAAATGCTTATACTGATATGACTATAAACTATGGTGATTGGATAAATAAGCCTAAAAGATTTATAACTAGAAGAGATAAGAATAATAATACTTATCTAACTTTTGGTTCTACTTTAATTGATTATACCAACTGGAATAATGCTGTAAATAACTTTAGTACAAGTCAAATAACTAATTTTTCACTTAATCAAATACTTAATAATTCAGCTCTTGGAGAAATACCTGAAATAGATACTACACTTTTTATTAAGTATAGAGTAGGCGGTGGTATTGGAACTAATGTTATAAATAACTCTTTAACTAATATAGTTCAAAAACAATTCATACTACCTTTAACTATAACTAATTTTACTATTTTAGAACAAGTAAAATCTTCTTTAATAGTAAGTTCAAACTTACCAGCAATAGGAGGAGGTTCAACATTAAGTAATGAAGAACTTAGATATATAGTACCAAAAGTATTTGCTTCAAATGATAGAGCAGTTACTTATGAAGATTTTAAAGCAATTATATTTAATATGCCATCAAGATTTGGTATTCCTTTTAGAATATCTCTTGAAGAAATTAAACCACAATTATTAAATTACACTCAGGTTAAAAATTACATCTCTGAACAAAGTAGGAAAATCTCTTTATCTGTATCTTCAACTGAAAGAGAGTTGTTAATTGCTGAGATGAATAGTTGGATTGAAAACTATCCTTCTCAAGTTTTAGAAGAAACTGTATCTGGAACTAATGTTAGTTTGAGTGAAGTTTCTAATTCTTTAAATAGTTCAACTAATATTAATGACCATAAATTATGGTATGGAGAAAAATGTCGCCTATATGTTTTAGGAATAGATGAGGAGCAAAAACCAATCTCTATAACTAAAAAAGGAGTATGGCAATCTCCTAATGAAATTCTCAAACTAAATATAAAAAACTATTTAAAAGAAAAAAGACTTGTTGGTGATTGGATAGATATTGTAGATGCTAATATAGTTAATTTTCAAATAGAATTTTCTATCATAGCAGATAAAAAAAATAAAGAATCAGTTTTATTTGAATGTTTAACTAAACTAAGAGAGTATTTTTCTATATACAATTGGCAGATTAATCAACCAATATATAAATCTAATGTTAATGCTATTTTACAAGAGATTAATGGTGTTCTAAATGTTGTAGATTTAAAGTTTTATAATATTTGGGGTACTGACAGTGCAACAGGTAGAGAATATTCACCAATTGAAATGGGAAGATATAGATATATTAAACCCAACACTTCACTAATTAATAATAGATATGAGATGCAGGACTATAACAATATAATACTTTCAAGTCCCTCAGTATTCCTTCATTGTAAATATCCAGATGTAGATATAATAGGAAAAGCAATAGAATAAAAACAGAGAAAGTATAAAAAAAAGCATATATATTTGATTTATCAAAACAAAACAAATATATATGAATGGTGTTCAACATTTTTTAAACTATTATCCTTCAAATCAAGGAGTTACAGAAAAAAACTTTAATGCGTTTTTAAAAGTTTCAAAAACTGAAATGACTTTTACTAGATTTAAGTCATTAGCAAAAGATTTTGAGAATGGTAAATTTGCAAAAAAAGCAGCTAATTTAGTTTTAAAAGAGCAAAAAAACGAAAAAGTAGATTTACTTATTTGGAATCCAAACAAAGAAAAATTCAACAAAACACTTTTTGAAACATATAAGACAAATCAAGGAGTGGATGTAATCTTTTCAACTAATGGTGGTGTAGCCAAAGGAAGTACTTATGTTGTTGTTGGTGCTCCAGGTACTGGTAAAACAACTTTACTTGCATGGATTCAAAAAACTTTACAAGACAATTACAAAAACTTAAAAATAGCTTGTATCCAAACTGAAATGAAAAAGTTTGATATTGGTTATGAAATGATTGAGAATGAAATGAAATGGATGGGTGAGATTAACTATATCATGCTTAAAGAATATGGTTATGAAAGATTAAAAAGTACATTAGAAACAATTTTTTCATCTGGCTTTGATATTTTATTTTTAGATAGTATTGAAGATGTAGTAAGTAAATTAAAAGTTTATGCTGATATGTCTCAAAACGAAGCGGAAAATTATGTTATAGATTTAATGGACAAAGCAGCAGATGGTAAAGACAATAAAGGCGTTCACACTACAACTTTAGCAATTCAACAAGTAACAAAAGGTGGTGAGTTTAAAGGAGACAATAAGCTTAAACACATGACAACTGGTATGTTACACGCTTATAAAGATGAGAAAGGAGAAAGATATTTAACCTTTTCAAAAAATAGACGTTGTGGTGGTCATCAAGAAAAAAGATTGTATTATGGTTTAAATGATAAAAAAGAAATTGAATTTAACTTAGCTTTATTCACCCAAGTAGAAGAAGAAGCTAAATTTATGAAGCAAGAACAGTCAAAAATTCTTGAAGCTTCAAAAGATTTCTGGAGTGTAGTTGAAAAACCAGCAGTAATAGATTTAGTTTCAGTTTTAAATGAAACCAGTGAAAAAGAAGAAGTTGGAATTGAAATTTTAGATGAAGCATAGGTTTGTTTTGATATAAAGAAGGAGTTATTTTTATTTCTCCTTCTTGTTTTTAAATTTTTAAGATAAATAAAATGAATTTAGTAAAAGAATATAAAGGCGTTAAAATATTTGTTTCACCAGAAGGAGAGTTTTATTGCGACACAATAGCAAACTCAAATGATTATAAAAAGAAAAACTTTTCATCTTCAAAGTTGCAGTCAATAGAAAAAGCAATTGATAACTTTAAAGGTGAAGAGATAGATGGTAATAGTTACTACGATATTCTTCCCCATATTAATTGTTTAAAAAAATTAAAAGTAGTAAGAAAAGTAGGAAGTAGATTATTTTTTAACGATGGAACAGACACCTCCTTTCATTCCAAAAGACAACTTTACCCAGCTTCTATAGAAGAGAAGCAAGAGTTTAAAGACTTACAAAAACTTTTAGAGGAGTTAAATGAAAACCAGGAAGAGATAAGTAGAATCTCAGTTATTGATAGAAAGTTAAGAGAAAGAGCGAATGAAATAATAAGAAAATTTAGTAAAGTAACTGTAAATTAATAAGAAAATGACTATAACAGAAGTTAACTTATTAAATGAAAAAGCAAAGTTAAAAAAAGATGGTGTTTATTCTTTTCGTGGAAACTTATGGGTAGTTAAATCAAATAAATTTTTAGCTTATTGTAAGTCCAATGGAGAAGTGTTACAAAGATTTGGATTTTTTGATACTAAAATAGGTAATTTTAGTAGTTTATACCCGTCAGATAGAAAGAAAAAACTTATTGAATGGATGAAGACACAATAAATTTTAAAAATAAAAAGAAATGAAACCACCAAAGATTTATTCAAACACACCACCAAAACTTATTCGTGTATTTATTAGAAAGCGTAACTGCAAAACTGCTAATATAAATTTTTATGACACTACACAAGAAAAAGTTTATAAGTTCATTAAAGAAGTGGTTGAAGAACAGAACTTATCTGTTTTTGATAGTGGATTAAAAACTTCTTGTGATATTAGAGAATGGGATAAAACTTTTATTGGGAAAAATTTATGTTTATCTTTTGTAGGTTTAAATCCAGAAGTTTTGCATAAATTAATATTACAGAAATATTAAACTTTAAAAGTTAATTTAGAAACCTTGGTCATTCTTTTATAAAGGTATGTTCTTAGAATAGAATCATTTTTAGGAGAGTAGAAAAAAGTTTCTAAATCTCTTTTTGGTATTCTTCGTTCAAATTCTTTTATTAACTTTTCGTCTATCATTTCTCTAGAGAATTCTTCTTTACTTTCTTTAAGTTCTTTTTTCTTTTCTGGAAACTTTTTATACCATTCTGTTTCTAAAAAATTATTTATCTTTTCGGTTGTCTCTTCAATTATATCTTGGAAGTCATTCATATCATAATGAAGATTAAGTCCAAAAATTCTATCTAATCTTTTTTCGAGAACAAAAACTAATGGATTTTTATCATGTACTCCTACTGGACTTTTATAAGAAAAAGTTATTAAATTATCTTGAACTAAAGCAGATGGAGTTATGGATTTTAATAAAAAAAATGTAGATAAATTAAATTTAGCCATTATAAACTTTAAATATGAAAGTATAAAAAGTTTTTAATATTTTTATACTTATAATTATGAACGAGTACAAAATACACATCCAAAATACTTTATCTAAAGAAGTAAGAGAATTAGTAATAAAAGTTAAAGATTTAATTGAATTAACTAGTAGTAAACTATTGAATACTGATGAAGTGATTTTAAGTTTTTTAAAAACAACTGGTTTGACTATTAATGGTAAACTACTGTTTGAAGAAGATATTTTTAGTTATAAAAGTCATAAAGGATATTTATTAGGAAGTTTTGTAGGCAAAGTAGTTTGGGATAAAGAGTCTGCCTGCTTTGGATATGAAAAGATTAATGACTCTGATTTATTAATAAACTTTACACCTTTTAATAGTCATGACGAGTTAAGTTATGATTTTCTACCCCATTGTAAGATTATAAGAACTGCTGCAATAAAATAAAAAAGTATAGAAAGTATAAAGAATTACTGTTATATTTGTGGTATAAAACAATAAAAAATGAATAATTTAAACATTCAACAAGCAAATGGTATCGATTACAATGTAATTAAAAAAGCTGCTTTAAGTTCGGAACTTTTGCAAAAAACTGTTTCACTTTCTCAAGTTGAGATTGATGGTAATGGTGGTTTAAAAATTGCAGGAGTTAAAGTTAGAGCTGACGAAAAAGTAATTCAAAAGCAATTGCTAAAAAACATTTTTAGTATAAATCCAACTTTCTTAAAAAAGTTTGGTAACATTACTTCTGAAAAAACTTCAAATGATTTAATTAATTTAATTAAAACTGCTTTAACATTAAGTGATGTTAAAAAAAGTAATATAACTTTGTTGGCTAATCCAAGAACAAATAGTATTACAAATATTTTACCTTCAACCAAGAGTTATATCTCAAACAGTATGGCTATTGAGATGTTTGAAAGAACTATGAATAGTGATAAAGATTTAACTTTAGTTGGTGCTTCAGTTTCAGAAAATGGTGATTTGAGTTTTAATGTAAAAAAAGGATTAGTAGTAACACCAGAAGTAAAAAGTCAAAAATTAGTTGGTGAAGAATTTAATCCTGGATTTACTTTAGGAAATAGTATTACCAATGGTTTAAGTTTAGAAAGTTATGTAGAAAGATTAGTTTGCACAAATGGTATGACTCAAACTAAGTTGTTTTCTAAGTGTAAAATAGAACAATTAAGTGATGTTGAAATTCAAAAATTCTTTCAAGTATTTGCTTCAATAAAAGCAAATGATTTTATCCCTTTTAATTTAGGAGAAAATATCTCAAAAGCTTCAGAAACAAGAGCAAGTTTTGGTGAGTTGAAAAAAGCTAGAGCTATAATTTATGCAAACTCAGATATTAAAAAAGAAACAGACCTTTATTCTTTTTTACCTCAATTTCAAAGAGAGGTTAATAAATTAGCTAGCAAAGGGATTGATTACACAAAATGTACTGATATTCAATTAAATAACCATGCAGTTGGTTGTAATGTTTGGGAAGTAGTAAATGTATTAACAGATTTTGGTTCTCATGACTACGGTTTTAATACAAACTACAATCAAGTTCAAAAATCTGCCGGTGAACTTTTTAACAAAAAATCTTTTGATACAGAAAATGTTTTGGTTTTAAATTAGTAGTTTTATTGTAAAAAAAGGGAGGAGTTAATTCTCCCTTTTCTTAAAAAAAGATATGATTAAAAAATTATTACAAGATTTGGACCTTATAAAAAAAGATGAAGCTCCAAAAGTTGAAACCATAGTTACTATAAATACTACTCAAAGTATTCCGCAAACTACTCCAGTAACAAATGAGGTAAAAAGAAAAGATTACTCTTCTCACTTTGAAGGAAAATTAAGTACTAAAGTAGTTGATTTTTTTAAACTTAAACAAGCTTTGGTAGCTATTACGGATGAAAAAGTAAAGTATACTTCGATAATTTCTGCACTATCAATTCAAAATATAACTGAGGATATTCTTATTAATGAGTTTAATGAGACTCTTGAAAAGATTAACCATGAAATAGAAGTTATATGTCTTGAAGTGGATAAAGCAATAGAAGAATCAAAACTTAGTTTTAATGTTAAACAAAAAGATAACAGTGAAAAAATATTAAAACTAAAAGAAGAATTGGTTACTTTAGAAAAACACTTAAAAGAAGAACAAGAAGTTTTTGAAACTTCAACTAAAGGACTACTTGAGAAAAGAGAAGGGTTTAAACACGATGGTTTACTTTTAGGAGAAAAACTTAAACAAGAAATTTTAAAAATAAAAAATAAATAAAATGGAAATAAAGCAGTACAAACTACCTGATAACAAAAAAACAACAGCTCAGGTATTTATGTTAATATTATTAGGGCTAGGTGGTTTTGGTTTTTTAACTTATGCTTTGCCATGGTTAAAAACTGTTACATGGAATTTAGTTTCACTAGGGATAGGAGGAGTTGTATTATTCTTTTTATTTCTTTTATTAACTAATAAAAAATTCTGGATTAGTTTAAATCTATTAGTAGAAAATTTATGTGAATTATTATTAGGCTGGGCAATTAAAATGGATTACTTTTTAATTCTAAGAGATGAACTTGTGAAGGCAGAAAAAGCTAATGAAGAATTAAATAAGCATAATATTATCGTTAATGGTAAAAAGATTGAGATTGCTGATAAACTTAAAAATAATGATAGTGAGTTAAAACTTGCATTTTCTAAAAAAGAACTATGTGAAAGAACTTTGGTAAATAATCCTAATGATAATATTGCACAAAACACTTTAGAAGAAACTTTAAGTATCATAACTTCTAATAAAGAATATGCTGACACTATGAAGCCTATTTATAACGACTTGGTAAAACTAGAAGACTATACTAGGCAAGCTTATGAAAGAGGAGTATTAGATTTAAAAATTGCCAAAAGAGATTTAGAAAAGAAGAAGGATTTATTTGAAACTGTTAAAGTTGCGAACAATGCTATCAATAAAGCATGGGCTGTGTTTAAAGGTAAAGAGATAAACTCAGAATCAGAAAAGGCATTAGATATGCTAAGGAAAGATATAGCATTAAAAATTGGTAACATTCAAAATGGTATAAAAATAACTTCTAAAGTTATGGACTCTAAGAATTTAGAGAGTGCTTCTAAGCTACAAACAACATTAAAAGAACTAGCTGGTATAGATATTTCAGAAGGTTATAGTAATACTATAGACAATAGTCAAACTAAAATGGAATTAAAAGAAGTGGGAAAAGGAAATAAATATTTAGATATACTATAAACTCGTAGTAAGGAGTATAACATTACTATTTAAAACAATGGAGAAAAATTCAAAGAAGTTGTTTAATGGCAAAACTTCTGCCAGAGAAAGAAGACAAAGAGTAGTTGAACGTCTTGAACGACAATTAAAATCTGGTCTTAAAACAGTTACTCAAACTCAAAATGGGAAAACCTCAATAACAGAGGCGAGTTTATCTGAAAAAGATAAACAAAGAATAGAAAAAGAATTAATAACATTAAAAACAAGAATTTAAAATGACACAGAAAGGAAAAATGATTTTTGGAGCTTTATTAGTAATAGCTCTAGTATTTGTAGCACATCACTTTTTAAATAAAAATAGTGCTAAAGAAAACGTAAATGTTAAAACTGATAGTTCAGTAGTAGCTAAAGATTCATTGGTTAAATACCAACCTTTAAACAAAGTAGAGACAAAAGAAACTACAACACAAAAAGAAGTAGTTAAAAGTGTTGAAACTGGTAAAAAAACTATTAAGCAACCAGTTGTTAAAGAAAAAGTTAAACAAATTAAAAAGGAAACTACTACACCAACTAAAAAGAAGGATGGTGATAGAGAAAACCTAGACATTAAATTTTAAAAATTATTATGAAAAAAATACTTATTTTATTAGTAGTTTTATCTACTATAACCGCAAATGCTCAAAACCCATTACCAGCAGGAACAGTTAAACTAATCTTAAATGGTGAGTTTGGTGGTAAAGGGATAAAGTTAAATGTACTTGCATATACAAATAGTACATTTAGAAAATATGTACCAGTTGATAATAAAGAAATAAACATTGGTTTATCTCAGTCATTTCAAAGTACAGGTACAATACCTAAGGATTTAATTAGCTCTGCAGTTAGTTCAACTTATGATGCTTATACACAATTATTTGAGAGGTATAAATCTTCTGGACTTACTACAAATGATGTATATTTTTATACTAGTTCTGGTGTAGGTGTAGCAACAAATGTGCAAGAGTTATGTGATGCTTTTAGAAATAAAACTGGGTTTAACGTAAAAGTAGTAACTGATGTTGAGGAAGCTAAATATACTATTGCAGGAACAATTCCTTATGAAAAAATAGATAATGCTTTTGTTTTTGATATTGGTGGTTCAAATTCCAAAGGAGGTTATGTAATTAAGGAAGGTAACTTTTTAACTGCAGTACCAGTAGTATTTGACTTAGGGTCAGTAAGAGTTTCTGAGTTAGTTACTAAATATATGAGAACACTACCAGATGAGCAAGAAGAGTATAATAAAGAGTATATCTTTGCAATGAATAAATGTTTTGACTCTTTAAAACAAGTAATTAAAAGAACTTTATCTAACATAGAAGGGGCTGAGGATAGAAATGAGTTATATTTATCTGGAGGTGCATCTTTTGTTATGGCAACTTTATTAAAACCTGAGAGTGACAGTAAGACGCAAATGGTAGAGTTAAATATACAAGAGTTAAGAGCTTTTGTTAATAATATTCAATCTGTTGAGTTTTATAATGAGTTAAAAAACAAAGTTTTTGCAGACGAAAAGGTTTCCAAGACCTATAAGTCATCTTTTAAGATTTATACTCATACTCAATTAATGAGTGCATCAAAGTTAGTAATGACTTATGTTAATTCTCTATCAGGCTCTAATAAAAAGATTTTCTTTAATAGATATGGACTTCATGCTATGCCTTCAATGCTAGTTGGTAGAGTGTTAAGAGGAGAGATTACTAAGTGGTAGTAATAGTTAAAACTTTAAATTATAAAAATGAATTATCAAAAATTATTTTACTGGTTAACAGTAGCAGATAACTTTAAGACCTTTTTTCTTACAAATATTATTATCTTTACAACGATAACAGTAATTTGCTCTATTGGTTCACTAAGTGGTATTTGGGCAGTTGAACCTTTTAAAACTCCAATTTCAAACAAGTTACTAAAATGGACTTTACCAATCTGTTTACTTTTTTGGTTTTTGGATTTGTTTACTCCTTCAAAGAAAGAAGCTTTATTAATTATTGCAGGAGGTCAAACGTTAAATTTTCTTTCAAAGGATTCATCTGCTAATCAAATACCAAAAGAATTAACTAATTTTGTTTTAGTAGAATTAAAACAAATGGCAACAGAGGCAAAAGTTGATTTAAATATTGAGAGCCAAAAGGATAAGATTCTAAATGAAGCAAAATCTATGACTTCAACTGAGTTATTAGATAAGATGAAAATGGATAGCAATTTCGCTAAAATAATTTTAAAACAATAATAAATATGAGTCAATTAATTTCAAGACAAGAATTAGTAGATAAGATGTCTACAAACATTGTAAAATTTCAGTTTATAAAGTCAAATAACTCTATAAGAGATGCTTATGGAACAAGAAATAATGATTTTATACCAGTAAGTAAACAACCTAAAACTAACAAAGTAGAGAAGACAATAAGTTTTTTTGATATAGAAAAAGAAGAATGGCGTTCAATTGGTAAAAATGCAAACTTTTTGTTTATTAGTACAATTGATGTACCTTTGGCAAAAAAATAAATGGTTTTTCTTATTGATAAAGAACAAATAGAAGATAGTAAAACTGATGTTATTATAAATTGGATTACTATTGATTTGAGTGGGATAGACGCTTCATATTTTAAACTACATAATAAAGCAGGTAGTCAATTATATGGAACGTCTATTCCTTTTAAAGGGTTTTTAAAAGATAGTGATTGTTTTTCTACACCTGGATTCTTACTTTATCAAAACCTAGTTATCCATTCAGTATTACCTTTTGAGAAAGAATTATATGGTTTAATGTGGAGAAATATTTTTGAAACTTTAAAGGAATATAAAAAAGAGAATATACTTAGAACTGTTTCTCTAAAGGTACCAGAAATAAATGAATTACAACTTTTTTATAATACTTTTAAAGAACACTGTATTATTGAAGATTTAAAGTTTTATTTTTACCTAGAAGAAAGTCAAAAAGAACTTTTAAAAGATTATAAATTTGTAAAAAAAATATTAGTTAATGTTAGCAAGTGGTTTAAATGGGAAAAACTGGAAAAAATTTTTAAGAGAGTTAGAGATAGAAAAGTATCCTTCTATAAGTCCAGCAATAAAAGAAGTTCATCTTAAGTTAAAAGAAAAGAAAGAAATACTTTTTACAGAAGAAAAACTAACCTTAGGAAGATTAAAAAAATTTTTATCAGATTATGAAGAAGAAGAAAGGAACTATACTTTAAAAAATTTAGATTTTTCTAAGTTTTCTCATAGACCATTATTATATTTTCAAGAAGAAGGAGTAAGATTTCTATTGTCTAAAAGTAGATTAATACTAGCCGATGACATGGGCTGTATAGAAGAATCTTCTATAATTAGTTGTAATTTAAATAAGAGCAATCACTTTAAATGTACAATTAGTGAACTTTACGATAAGTTTCATAATTTAAAAAAACAAACTAAAAAGTGGGAAGAAGGCGAGTATTTTGTTTCTTCTTTAGGTTCTGATAATAGATTTTATTTATCAAAGCTTTTAAATGTAGTTTATAAAGGTGAAAAGCAAGTTTGGGAAATACTTTTAGAAGATGGTAAAAAGCTTAAATGCACTCCTGACCATAAACTAAATAATAATGGAAATTGGAAACAATTAGATGAATTAATTGTAGGTGACTCAATTTTTGTTAATGGAGAAGGAGACGATATAAAAAAAACAGTAGCAAAGCCAGTAAAAATAGTACAAATAAACAAAACAAATGAAGTAAAAAAAGTTTTTGATTTAACTGTAGAAAACACTCAGAATTATATTGCAAATGGAATTGTAGTTCATAATTGCGGCAAAAGTATCCAAACTGTAATTGCTTCTTTATGTTTACCAGAGGATGTAAAAATACTTATAGTTACATTAAGAACTTTAAAATATAATTTTGCCAAAGAAATTTCTTTTTATTGTAAAGACTATGCTATTATAGAAAAGGAATGGATAAGTAATAAAAAATTTACTATAATTCATTATGAGCAAATTAAGAAGTTTGAAAAAGAAATCTTAAAAGAAAACTTTGGTTGTTTAATTGCTGATGAAGCAACTGCTATAAAAAACAGAAAATCTCAAAGAACAAAATTATTTTTAAAGATAGTTAATAAGATAAAAACTGTTTGGTTACTTACAGGTACTCCAATGACTTCAAGACCTTATGATTACTATAATCTTTTAAAAGTTATAAAGCATCCTATAGTAGATAATTGGGAAAGTTTTATAATTAACTATTGCGATGGCAAGAAAAACTTTTATGGCACTTGGGATACTGGTGGGTCTTCAAACTTATTAGATTTACACAATAAGACAAAAGATTTTGTTTTAAGAAGGTTAAAGACAGATGTACTAGATGATTTACCTTCAAAAAATCGTTCATCAATATTTTTAAAGTTAGAAAACGAAAAAGGATATAACTCTGTAATTGATAACTATAAGAAAAAGAAATATAGTGTTCTAGAAGAATCTGATAAAGAATTTCTTAGTGAAGAAGATATTAATGTAGAAGAGATAACAAAAATTATGTTATGGCGTCAGTTTTGTGCAATCCAAAAAATAAAAGACAAAAGTTTAATAGATTTAATTAATTTTGAACTTGAGAATGATAATAAAGTTGTAGTTTTTACAAATTTCACTTCAGTAATAGATTCTTTAATAGAAGAATATCCAAACTGTTCTTTATTTATAGATGGTAGAATAAAGTCTGCAGAAGAGAGATTAGCAATTGTAGATAACTTTAATGCAACTGAAAGTAAAAGATTGTTAATTTTGAATTTGAAAACAGGAGCGATGGGTTTAAATATAACCTCTGCTAATATTGGTATAATAAATGATTTTGACTGGGTGCCAGGGAATATGATACAAGCAGAGGATAGGTTGTGGAGAATAGGACAAAAAAGAGAGGTAAATATAAAATATCCTATTTACAGTGACACTATAGAAGAGGTTATTTATGAGATTATAAACGAAAAAATGAATAACATCTCAATTGCAATCGAGGGTAAAGAAGGAGAGTATTTTAGCAAACTAGATAAAGAAAAAGAAACAAAAACAGTTTTTGAACTTATAAAAGAAAAATATAAAAAAATATAGTATGGTTATAAAGGCCTGGTTTTATTCAGAAAATGGTATAATAAGAATAGAACCTTTAATGAATATGGTTTTAAAAGAAAAGTTAAACCTTAATCTTGACACTTATAAAAAAAAAGAAGACAAGATAACTGATGATTTATATTTATTACTTTTGTTTAATACTGAAACTGAAGTAATAGAAGAAGTACTTGAAAAAAGGGACATAAATACATTACTTACTTTATCTGAAGCTGAAGAATGTCTTTTATATACACCAAAAGCTGAATTTGAAAAGAAGGTGTTAACTACCATACCGGAAAATTTATTTATAAACAAAACGCTATGGAACTTCTTAAATTCTACAATAGATAAAAAACTATATCCACTATTAATAGGACCAAAAGGTATTGGTAAAACTAAAACAGCATATAGTATAGCAAAAGCAAAAGGTATGGAGTTTTACTCTATAAATTGTGGTGCTATTTTTAAACCTAAACAAACATTAGTAGGACAAACACAACTAAAAGGTGGTGAGACGTTTTTACTTGAGTCAAACTTTTTAAAACATTTCTCAAGTGATAAGCCTACTTTGATTTTTTTAGATGAGTTATCTAGAATACCTTCAGGTGCTGCGAATACTTTTATGACTATATTCGACCCTTTGCATTCTTATATTTATGTAGAGGATTTAGGAAAAGAAATTTATAAAGGTAAAGATGTAGTTTTTATTGCCGCAGCTAATTTTGGGTTTGAGTATACTGATACAAGAAATTTAGATAGTGCTCTATTAGACAGGTTTGTAAAATTTCTAATAGATTATTTACCAGAAGATGAAGAGATAAAACTTTTACTTTCTGAAAATAAAGATTTAAAGATAGATGATGCAAGATTTTTAGTTAAAATAGCTAATAAATGTAGAAAAAATTATGAAAAGTTAAGAACCTCTGTTTCAACAAGACAATTATTAGCTATAAGTAATTATTTCACAGAAGGCTATTCTCAAAAAGAAATTATTAACTATGTCTTTTTAAATTTATTTATAAATGGTAATTTTGATATGAGAAAAGAAGTTGAACAAATGCTTAATGGTATAAACTAACTAAAAAAATGTTTAAAGAAGAATTAATAACTTTAGAAGATAATTTTTATAAGGTAAATAAAGAAAAACTTCTTTGCTTTAAAGATAAGAAGGATAGGTTAGCAGGAAATTTTATTGACTTCTCTAATAAAGATGTTAAGAGTTTAAAAACTGAATGTGCAACTTTTCTTATTAATACTGCTATTAATCTTTTTGAATTTTTAACTGAAGAGAAAATTAGTAATATTATTTTTGATGTAAGAAAGACAGGAGGAAGTTGTGACTTAATAGAAAACAGAATTATTATAGGTCTTAAATTTTTAGAGTATAAAGAAATTCCATTAGAGTTAGCTACTAATTCTATTTTAGCTACAATCAAGCATGAGTTTTATCATAAAAGATTTACAATAAAAGACTGGGGTAGTTCAAATAAAAAACAAATAATTGAAACACTTTCTTGTCCAATAAGAAAAGATATATTTAACATTTTAGAAGATAGGAGAATTGAAGAATTAGGTTGTAAGGATTTTCCTGGTTATGTTTTTCATTTTGAAGAAAGTAGAAAGTTAGCTTTTTACTTTTTAAAGAAAAAAGAAATATTAAACTTTGCAAATATACCAGTAGATTATTTAATGTATTTCTTTCTTATGCCAGAACTTTTACAAGATTATGAGAAAAAAATAAATAATTGGTTATTAGAAGTTCCTTTTGCAACTCCTGATGAAGTTAAAAGTTATGAAGTTTTAAAAAACTTAGTTATAGACACTTTAAATAAAATAAAATTCTACTTAAAAGAAAATTATAACTTAGTGTTCTCTAATAACTTATATGATATTAGACTCTGCACTTATCAAATAGAAGCTTTAATACCTCAAGAGTTAAAAGACTTGATGACTAAAAAGAAAGAAGAAACTTATTTCATAGATTTTGAGTTAGAAAATTCAGATAATGTCTCAAAAGATTTAGACACAAAAGATATAAATGAAATTTTAAAAAATTCTTTAAAGTTAAAAAAAGAAGAAAAAGAGAGCAAAAAAGAGAATAAATTAGAAAAGATAGAAAATGACTCTACTGGTCTTTTTGATTTTTTTAGTATAAACAGTGTAGAAAGTGGTACAGTAGATTATAACTTATTAAAAAACTCAGAAGAGATTTCAAAAAATATTTTTCAAAACTTAGGTTTTTTAGATTCTAAATTTAGTAGAAAAATTGAAGAGTATGAGTTATCAGAAGGAGATTTAGATGAAAGTGAACTATATGGTTTTTCTTTTAATAAAGATTTATTTGAAAGTGTAGAAGACCTTCCTCAATATAGTTTAGATTTTGGTATATTATTAGATGAAAGTGGTTCTATGGTTACAAGAATCTTTGAAGCAAAAGTAGCAGTTTTAGCTTTAATATTAGCCTTGAAAGAAAATAAAAATATAAATCTATTTGTTTATGGACATACAGCAGATATTAAACCTAAAACTGTAGAACTTTATGAGTATTATAATTCAGAAAAGAATATTACTGATTACACTACACTATTTAATGCTTATGCAAAATCTAATAATGCAGATGGTTATGCTATTCAGAAAATAGGAGAGATTATGTCTAAGTCTAATAAACTAGAGAAAGTTTTAATTGTTATTTCTGATGGTGCTCCTAATGCCAAAAAATATTTTGGAGACTCGGCTTATAGACACGTTAAGAGTCAAGTTGAAAAGTTAGAAAAGAAAGGATTCTTAGTTATACAAATTTGTATGGATAATATTTCGGAATCTCCAAAAATGTTTAATAAATTTGTACCATATAATAAAGGAGAATTTTTTGATAGTTTAAAAAATATACTCTTAGAAAAATTAATTGCTTTTTCAAATCAAGTATAATTATTTAAAAAAGAAAAAAAATGCTAGGAACTAAAGTTGAGTTAATTAATTTAAAGTTTGAAATAACTGATAAAATTGGAGATAAATTTTTACTTCAATCAGATACAGGAGTTTGCTTATGGTTAACAGAAGAAGAGATATTAAAAAAAGAAGAAGTGATTGAAGAAAAGAAAGTAAAAGAAACTAAAATAAATAAAAAAAATATAAAGAATGAAATATTACTCAACAAAATTAATTGATGGCTTTAGTACTTGTTTTAGACAATGGCGTGCAAATCATACTCATTGTTCCTTTTTACATGGTTACGCAATATCTTTTCAAGTAACTTTTGAAGCGGAAGCGTTAGATGAATATAACTGGGTCACAGACTTTGGTTTTCTTAGACGTTCAAAAACTAAAATCAATTGGTTAGAAAAAGAATACAATATTAATGAATGGTTTAAATATATGTTTGACCATACAATTGTTATTGCACAAGATGACCCACAACTAGAATATTTTAGAAAAGGAACTGAACTAGGTTTATTAAACTTAAGAGTATTGCCTTCTGTAGGATGTGAAAAATTTGCTGAAATAGTTTACACTATTTTAAATGATTTTATAATGAAAGAATCTAATGGTAGAGTAAAAGTTTCTAAAGTTGAATGCTTTGAGAATCAAAAAAACTCTGCAATATATCAAAATTAAATGAGATATTTTCTCATTTCATTTCAAGTTCAAAATAAGTTTGGTTCTTTTTTATTGGAGTCAGCTGAGTTTCCTTCTTATAAAGTTATGAGTGAGGTATTAGGACTGTCAAGTTTTATAGTTATTAATGTATTTGAGTTTAAGTCTTTAGAGGATTTCAATAACTTCTCAATAGGTTATGAAAGTGTTATTTAAAAAAGTAATTATGTTTAATATCTTCAAATGCTTGTTCAGTTTTCAAACAAAGTTTTAAAAAGTCATTAACGTCTAAGTCATCAAGTTCAAACCATTCTGAATTTACTTTTTTATGGTCATAACTTTTATGTAAAACTGTCTCTAATTTAAATTTAAAGTTAGTTTTAAAAGAATGAACTAGTTTTAACTCTATACCACTACCTATTTGTAATTCTTTAAGGCGTACTTCAACTTTCTTTTTTGTAATACCAATCTTAAAATAGTTAGTATTTAATTGTTGGATTAAATAGATATTCAAATTATATTTGTTTTAAATGCAAAATTAATGGAGTTGACCATTGCTTCAAAGAAAGGAAAAGAGTTAAATAAAAGAATAGTTAAGTCAATTGCAAAACAACTAGAAGATGAAAGAATGAGTGTAAAACCATTAACTATTAATAGTGAGGGGGATATAGTTTTTAAACTAACAAAATTAGAACAAGATTTAGAAATAATAAATAAATATATACAATTTAAAAAAGATGTGCTTAAAACATAAAGAATATAGTTTAATTCATTGCCATACAAATTTTTCTTTACTTGATGGTGTTGGAAGTATTAACCAATTAGTAAAAAAAGCAAAAGAAAATAACTGTAAGTCAATAGCAATAAATGACCATGGTAATCCTGCAGGATTATTTTCTTTTTATAAAGAGTGTAAAAAGCAAGACATTAAACCTGTACTTGGTTTGGAGTTTTATATAACTAATGATTTAGGATTAAAAAAATCTTATAAAGATAGAACAAGTTTAGAAGATAGAGATTATCACCAATCTGTTTATATTAAAAATACTCAAGGATATAAGAACTTTAATTATTTAACTTATAAGTCATTTGTAGATGGATTTTATTATAAACCAAGAATAGATTTTGATTTATTATTTGAAAAGAAAGAAGGTTTAATTATAACTTCTTCTTGTATGGCTTCTAAGTTAAGTAATTATATTAGAGCTAATGATTTAAGACAAGCTGAGGATTTATTTAGAAAGTTTGTTTTGGAGTTTGGTGAGGATTTTTATGGTGAAATTCAGTTTAATGAAATTAAAGGTCAAAAAGAGATAAATGACTTTATTATTCACTTATGTAATAAGTATGATATTAAAACTATTATAGGTGGAGATGTCCATTATGTAAACAAAGAAGATAATGTTTTACAAGATGCTTTAATAAAAAGTAAAAGAGATAGTGAAACAGATTGGGCAATAGAAGCTAGAAACCTTTATTTTCATACCCCTTCAGATTATGTAGATTTTAATAAAAGATTTGGTTATAACTATAGTGAAAAGTTCATAGAAACTTGTTTGGAAAACTCTAATAGTTTTTCTGATAAAGCTAATTTTGAATTTGAAACTGGTAAATATCATTTTCCTAAGGTGAATACAGGAAAAGAAACTTCAAAAGAATTTCTTGAGCGAATAGTTTGGGAAGGTGCAAAGAAAAAAATTTCAGAAGATTTAAAATATTTTCCTGATAAGTATACTAATGATTTTTTAGATAAAATAGAAAAACAAGTTGCTTATGAACTAGAGGTTTTTGATAAATTGGAATTAAATGATTACTTCCTTATAGTTTACGATATAATAAAATTTTGTAAAGAAAATGATATATATGTAGGACCAGGACGTGGTAGTGCTGGAGCTTCAACTGCTTTATATTTTTTAAATGTTACAGAGGTTTTACCATTAGAGCATAATTTAATTTTTGAAAGATTCGTGAATCCAACCCGGAAAACCATGGCAGATATAGACTTGGACTTCTCTGAAGGTGGTAGAGATAAGATATTAGAATACTTGGTTTCTAAATATGGACAAGAAGCAGTTATGAATGTTTCTACATTTGGTACTTATAAGCCTAAATCTGCTTTGCAAGCAATGAGTAGAGGATTAGGTAAACCAACTGGTCAAGATTCTATTTTAATGAAGAAGATTTCTAAACTACCTGAATTAGTAGATAAAGATAGTGATAGTTGGAATGGTGAACAGCTTATTTCTTATTTTGAAAAAGTAGAAAGAGTTTTACAGGATGAAGAAATTATAACTTGGATTAGAGAGAATAAAGATGTTATTAACTTCTCTGCTAAAATCTTAGGAAATATAACTCAGTTAGGAACTCATGCTGGTGGTATACTTGTTACTAATGGGCCTGCTTATAATTATATACCAATAACAAGAAGTGGTAGTAATATTGTAACTGCATTTAGAGAAGCTGATGGTTCGTCAAAAGATTTATCTGAATTAGGATTACTTAAACTTGATATATTAGGTTTATCTACTTTGAATATTTTTAAAGAATGTGTACAAAGAATAAAAGAAGACAAAGGAATAGACTTAAAAGAAAAGATAAACCATTTACCATTAGATGATAAAAAATTATTAGATTATTTTTCTAAAGGGAAAAATTATGGTATATTTCAAATGGAAAGGTCTTCTATGTTTACTTCAAAAATAGAAGTGGATTCCTTTAAAGATATAATAGCAATTAATGCTATAAATAGACCAGGTCCATTGGAGACTTTTTTGGATAAGTATGGATATTGGAAAAAAATAGATACAGGTAAAATTCAACTTACTGAAAAAGAATTAGAAGAAGTAAATAAAGAGAGATATCCTTTCCCTTTTATGGAGAAGGTTTTAAAAGATAATTATGGTTGTCTTTTATATCAAGAAAATTTCATGTCTCTTGTTTGTGAAGCAGGTGGATTTAATTATGGTGAAGCTGATTCTTTTAGAAGAGTTTTTGGTTGGAAAGAGGACAATCCCAAGTATTATACCATAAAAGATTATTATGATAGGTTAGAGAAAGGAATGGAACAAAAAGGTTACTCAAAAGAAGATACTAAAAAGTTTATTCAGTATTGTAGAGACTTTACTGGATATTCCTTCAATGTTGCTCATAGTTCTTGTTATGCTTATGTAGCTTATCAATGTTTATTTTTTAAAGTTTATTATCCTGCTTATTTTTTTGCTGCTATGATAAATAATGAAAACAGTACTGATAAGTTACCACAAATCATAGAGGATGCTAAACTTAATAACATAACAATTCTTCCTCAGAGTATTACTTCTTCAAAATTTTATACAGTTGTTGAGAATGATAAAACTGTTAGATTGGGTTATGGTATAATAAAAGGTTTTGGTAATAGTACTGAAGAAGAACTAAATTCTTTAAATATAAAAACTTTAGAAGATTTTTTATCTTATGAATTTAAAACTTTGAATAAAACTCAACTTAATAATTTATTAGACCTTGGTGTTTTTGATTTATTTGAAGTAGATAGAAGTTTTTTATTTAATCTAAAAGAACTTTATTCAGATGAAAAAATACCTTTTTGGTTTACAAGAAAGAAGCAAGCTTTGAGGTTAGAGACTTGTCCTGAAAGTTTATTAAAATATGTAGATAAAGAAAAAGCAGTTGTTCTTGCTTTTAAAGCAAAAAAAGAAAATGAAAAAGAACCTCATAAAGAATTAATTAAGTTAGTTTTAGAAAATCTAAAAACAGAAAAACTTATAGAAACTAAGTATACATCTATAACAAAAGAAAAACAGAAAGAACTAATGGATTTTACTTTATCTACTATAGATATAAGTAAGTATGAAGAAACTTTAAGATTCAAAAACTATTTCTCTTTTAAAGAAGAGTTTAAAAATGACGATAAAAGTTATTACTTTATTTTGGATAGTTATAAAAAAGTTTTAACCAAAACAAAAAAAGAATATCTTAAACTTTCCTTTGATGGTATACAAGCTAATTACTGGGGGACTAAAGGGATAGATGAAGGTGGTATATATGTTGCAAACATATCTAAAGATACTTATGGTTATACAGTTAAAAATCTATCTAAAGTAGTTTAAGAAAGTATATGGTTTATTTGTTATTTTTGAAATAAGAATGAAGATAATATCAAAATATAAAGATTACTATGATTATCTCCAAGGTATTTATGGAGTAGATGAAAAACTTATTCTTGATAGGAAAGAGTTTACTTCATTAATGTTTCCACCTTCTAATAAAATAGAAACTTTTTTTATTTGTAATTATAAAGTTCAGGGTATATGGATAGATGGTAAAATTTACTTTGGAGATGACTGTGAACAGTTTGCAAATAAGCCCAAAGAAAAGCCCAAAGAAGTTAAATATAAATATAAGAAATTTAAAAATGATAAGGAATCTAATTATTGGTCTTTTCCAGCATCTTTATTAGGTTATAGACATGAAATTTGGGGTGGTTGTACCATACTAAAAAAACCATTGTTAATAGAAGAAGGAAAATCTCCAAATAAAGAACTTAAATGTCCAATCCTTCGTGTACAAGGAAGAGAATATGAGAAAAATCCAATCTTAAGAGAGTATGAGATTAATAAGGTTTTTACTCCAGAGGAGATATGGATTTTATTATCTACTTGGCTTGGTAGAGAGGTTTCAGATAATGAAAAAGAAGTTCCTATTGGAGATGATAAAGTAAGAATTTTATCTCATGGATTTGATTTAAAAACAAGTTTTAGAAATGTATGAATAAATTTAGAACAGGAAATATAGTTAGATTAAAAGATGGCTTTATTGTTATTATAAATGACTATAGAACTATAAAACTTAAATCAGGTGAAACTTATCAAGTAGTAGATTGGATTTCTTTTGATTCTCAAAACAGTTGTGGTTCAAGTAGTCTTACTACATTAAAGTATGACGTGAATGATAAAGAAACAACAGATGAAACCAAAGTTGTAACTATTGAATACGGTATGGATGAAGCTGAACTTTTAGCAACTAATTGTAAAGATTATATTATAGGATGTTTATTAAAAAACTTTGAATTTTAAAATATGCGACATTTTTATAAAGAAATAGAAGTAGTTCAGTAATACAGTTGCTATTTGCCTTAGCAATTAAAACAGGTATTTCTTATGAAGAGTTAGAAGAAAAATTCTATTTAGAGAACGATGATTATAAAAGTTGGTTAGAAACTAAAAAATAAAAACACATGGAATTAGGAGATAGAATGAAGTGTTACGAAGAAGTAACTAAAACAAAATTACCAAAAAGAACTTATACTATTATTAGACTGGATGGTAAAGCTTTCCATACTTTTACTAAAGGTTTAAAAAGACCTTATGATAAAGAGTTTACAGATGTAATGGATAAAACTGCTTTATATTTATGTAAGAATATCCAAGGTGCTATTTACGCATACGTGCAGTCAGATGAAATTTCTATACTTTTATGTGACTTTAAAGAAAATGAAACTACACCTTGGTTTGGTGGTGAGATACAAAAAATGGCTTCTATTTCTGCATCTATGGCTACTGCTTATTTTAATTCTATATTTAAGCATAGTAATAAATTGGCGATGTTTGATTCTAGAATTTTTTCAATTTCATCTAAATTAGATGCAATGAATTGTTTTATCTGGAGGCAGCAAGATTGTGTTAAAAACTCTATATCTATGGCTGCTCATACTTATTTTTCTACTTCTTATTTACATAAAAAAACTGGTAATGAAAAGCAAGAACTTTTATTTAAAGAAAAAGGGATTAATTGGAATGACTATCCAGTTAGATTTAAAAGAGGAGGATTTATCTTTAAGCAAATTGGATTAAAAGAAATAGATTCTAAATATTCAAACCAAAAAGATATAATAGAAAAAGATGGTAAATATTATGTACCTAGAGAATCTTTTGAAATTATAGAATGTCCACATTTCTCAATAGAAAACTTAGAATTTATAACACCAACATTAAAATAATAAAATGCTAAATAAATTATTAAATCTTTTAGGTATAACTAGTGGTAGAGGTTCATTAGTTAGAGCAGTTCAAAGTTTATTAAAAGTACCTTATATAATCTACCCAGTTGCTTTCCATACAGTAGATATTATTCCATACAGAAAAACTAAAAATGGTTTAGAACTACTTTTAGGTAGAAAGCACAATTCTAATTCATTTCAATTTTGTGGAGGATTTGTTGAACCAATGCAAACTGCAGAAGGTGCTGCTAAAAGAGAATTAGAAGAGGAAAGTTTTATAGTAATAGAAGAAACTGATTTGAAATATATAGGCTCATACTTTATAGATGATAGTAGATATAAAAACTCATGCCATAAAATAACTACTTCTTTATTTATGGTTGATGTAACTAAAAATAAAACTACATTAAATGCAAAAGGTGGAGACGATATTGCAGAAGTAAGATGGTTTAAGTTTTCTGATTTATTACTTAACTATGAAGAAGAATGCCAAACTAAACATAGACTTTTGTTTGATGCTTTTACAAGAAATATTTAAAAATTATGACTACTTTAATAAAAGAACTATTTAATACTAAATTTGGTAAGTTTACCATAATAGAGTGTGGTTGTGCTGCTACTATATCTAATACAATTCTTTCAGAAGAAGGTGCTTCAAATTTTATAGAGGAATGCCACCAATATTATTCAAAAAGAAGTCAAGAAATTGAGTTACTTAAACCTGTTAAAAGGTCAGTATCTAAAGAACTTGTTAGTGATTTTTTATCTCATGTAGGTTCTAATTGTTTAACTGCTTCATTTCAATTAGCGGGAGAAAAAACTATTACACATGGTTGGATAGGAATAATTTTAGAAAAAGAAAAGCATTTTTATCACATCTCTATATTAGAAAAGAAAAGTAGAAAAGCATATTTAGAAGATATTTCAAAAATAGCCATCTCAATTCTTTATAAACACTTAGTAGATAAAAATTATTCTTTAGTAGACTGTAATATAGATGGTGTATATAAGAATGAAGAAATAAACTTTGAAACTATACAAGATATACTTCTTGATAAAAGTAAAGAGAATGTCTTTTGTTTTAATAAAAACCAAGAGTTTATAAAGTTTGAAGACCTTATAAGAGATAATGAAGGAATAATTTTAATGAGAGGTTCTTTTAATCCACCTCATTATGGACATTGGGAGTTATTTAAAAGAAGTATAGAAAAGTTTTCAGATTACTCAAAAGCTTGGCAAGTATCTATTAATAGATATGGTAAGACACCACTCACAAGTGAAGATTTAAAAGAAAGAATAAAATTATTATCAATATACAATCTTCCAATTATATTCACTACAGGAGAGTTATATAGTGATTTCAATACTTATTTAGATAGAAGGTATTTAGGCAAAAAAATAATTTATCCAGTTGGTATGGATACTATTAATAGGTTTGTAGAGTTTGAAATAGAAAAAGAAAGAAGCTCTCTTCATAAAATTTTTTTAGAAAAATTTTTTAATCATACTAGACGTTTATATTTAGTTGAAAACTGGAGAATAAATAAGAAGTTTCTAGTGTTTAATAGAAAAGATAGTATAAAAACTGAACACTTTTCTTTATATTCAGAAATAATTTTAGAAGATAATAGTTATATAGATGATGGAATTTCTTCAACAAAAATAAGAAATAAGACAGAATAGATTATGCAATTAATACAAGAAAGTGACAACTATACAAAAGAAAGATATATAGCCTTTATAGATGAAAATACACAAATAGAGATTTGTAAATACCCAGTTTTATTTGGTTATAGATTAAGAGCGGGTTATACCGAAACTATAAACTCATTAGGGTTTTATGAAATAGATATTTGCTGCGGTCAAAGTAAAGAGATGTTTGATATTCTTTTTAATAAAATAGTTTCAATTATAAAAAATAATCCTAAAGATGATGTTTTTAAAGGTATTCCAGTGTTCTCAAAAATAAAACCTTATTACAACGACCAAGATTTTTTAACTAAAATAGAAAATCTTTTAGAAAAATAAAAAAAGATTTGGAAAGTATAAACTAAACTTTATATATTTGCATTATAAATAAAAAATAATAACTAATATTATATAAAAAGAAAAGAATGAAACGAATTATTATACATATAGATAGACAAGTGGCAGCTATTGCACCGCAAATGGTGGATAGAAGCTTTATACCTTTATGTATAGTAAAAGATTATGATAATTAAATTTTATTAATAACAATATACAAAAAGGTTTAAGCTAAAAAGTTTAAACCTTTTTTTTAGTTTAAAAAGTTCTTTAAATATTGTGCGTTAGGCGATGGGTTAAGCTTCCAAACTGTCACTTTGGAGGAACGGGTTCGAGTCCCGTACGCACAGCAATAAAAACATCCATGTAGTATAATGATTAGTACAACCGTCTTTGAAGCAGTTAGTGGTTTGAGTTTGATTCTCCCCATGGGTACAAAAATGTTCTTTGAAATATAGAGTTTAAAAAATACCTCTTTAACACAGTGGTTTAGTGTGCTTGTTTTACACGCAAGAGACATCAGTTCGATTCTGGTAGGAGGTACTGTGACTATTCCATAATTGGTAGTGGGCTTGATTGTGACTCAAGTATGTACGGGTTCGACTCCCGTTAGTCACCAATAAATAGGGTAGTGAAGTCAATGGAAGACGACTTGCCTTGGGAGCAAGAAAGTAAGTTAGTAACTGAAAATGCGAGTTCGAGTCTCGTCTACCCTACGAATGGTTCCATCGTTTAATGGATAAAGACAATTGCCTTCTAAGCAATACATAGGAGTTCGAATCTCCTTGGAACCTCTAAAAAACTTCTTGTAATTCAACTGTATAGAATACTTAACTACGAATTAAGAGATAAGAGTTAGAATCTCTTCAAGAAGTCAAAGAAATGGCGATATAGTGTAATGGTTATAGCACAAAACACTCATACTGTTTTGGAAAGAGTTCGAATCTCTTTATCGCTACAAAGAAATGGGGCTGATGCGATGGTAGCACTCGACACTTGCAATGTTGTAGTTTTCTGTTCGATTCAGACACGCTCCACAATAAGAAAGGACGTATAACTCAAATGGTTAGAGTAGCACACTCATAATGTGAAGGTTGGGAGTTCAAATCTCTCTATGTCCACAATTCTGCTCAGGTAATTCAATTGGTTAGAGTGCGAAACTGATACTTTCGTGGTTGTGAGTTCGAGTCTCACCTTGAGCACTAATAATTTAAATAAAGCATAATGCAGGAGCAACTGAAACAGCAGGTCGCCAACCTTTTCTAAAAAGAAAAAAGCAAATTACTTTATCTAGTCATGGAAGTAGACATGATAAAAAGATAAAAAAATACTCAGAGAATTTTAACTTAATGTTCTCTTTTTACTTTAAACTTTATAAAAGTAATTTAATTACTTTTTGTGGTAGTGAGATAAAAGTTGAGTTTGACTCTAATGGTATTTCAGCAAAAGAATGTTTTAGAAGATACGATGATGGTTTATACTCAAAAGGTAAACCAATTATAACTAGACATCCAAACATAGTAAAATCAGTTATAGTTGGTAAAAAGGGCTGGGGATTATGGTCAGACCAATGGTCAGATGGTATAGCAGATTGGTCTTTTACTAAAGAAGAAATCCTTTATGAGTTTCAGCAAAAGGAAATTATCATACCAGAATCTTTCTTAAAGGAGTTTGAGAAAAGAATATTTGATAAAAGAAATAAATATTATAAAAACTTAAAATAGTATTTATTTAAAAAGTTAATGAGACAAGAAGAACTTTATTATAATATTGAATCTAGAGTTCCTACTTTAGAAGTCTTAAACCAATTAGAAGGACGTGCTGGTAAAAGAGTTTTGGTAGAAGAACTTGGAAAGTTTTTTTACTGGAATAAAGCAAATAATGTTTGGACAAGAGAGGATACTGTTGGAGATTATAAAAACTATACCTGCCAATTATTTCAGAATGGAACCTCAGATGCCTATGATAATGTTTTAGGTACTCATTCTTTAAGTGGTAATATAACTTGGGAAAGATTGACTTTTGGACTATATAGAGGTACTTTAGTTGGTGCATTTCCAGCGTTAAGAACACAACTTTTTTACACCTCGATTATTGCTCCTACACTTTTAAGTAGTTCACCTCCTGGTAATACTATTTATAGAATAGTAACTGTTCAAAGAATAGATGATGATACAATTTTTGTAAGACAGGTAGAGAATAGTACTTTAAATCCTATAGATGGATTATATGGTTTAGATTTAGAAATAAGAGTTTATCCAACTAATTCTTTAAATGATTAAAATATTTTTTTTATAACTAGAAAGAATATAGGTTAGAGCTTCTCTAACCTATTTACTTTTCCAAAATTTATTACAAATGAATGAAATTTTAAATATAATCCATTTAGAAGATTATGATAATTTTCCTCATAGAAGAATAAGAAAAGAAAGTTTCTTAAAACAAATAGAAGAACAAAGAATTAAAGAATATAAGATTTGGGAAGGAATTTACATTGAAGATAATCCCATAAAAGCTATAAGTCAATCTCATAAAAAGATTGTTTTAGATGCAAAAGAAAAAGGTTTAGAAAGAGTAATTATTGCTGAAGACGACTTCTTATTTACTTCAAAGAATTCTTGGTCTTTTTTTATAAACTCTATACCAAAAGATGGTTATGATATTTTTTTATCTCATCTTTATCATGGTGAATGGAATGAAAACGGTAAAGTTTTAGGTACTTTTGCAGCTTTGACTTTATATTCAGTGCACCAAAGGTTTTATGATATATTTTTAAATAAACCTGAGGATGAGCATTTAGACTTAGTTATGAATAAAGCTTGGAGGCATGAGATTAAAGTTTGTCTACCAATGGTCTGTAAGCAAATGAGTGGTTATTCTGATAATGAGAAAAAAGAAATGGACTGGGAGTTTAAAGAAATAAACAAGCCCTTTTTAAAATAACTATATATTTGTAAATAAAAAAGAAAAAATATGCTATCACTAAAAGAAAAAATTGAAAAAGATTTTGTAATTGCTTTTAAAGAAAGAAGTATTCTTAAAAAAAATACTTTAGGAATGCTTAAAACAAGAATAGTTGAGTTTACTAAGTCAAAAAAGACTGAGGTTACTGATGAAGTTATTTTAGAGATTATCTTTTCTGAGATTAAAAAGAGAAACCAAACTTGTAGTTTAATTGGTAAAGAAACTGAGTTATATAAAAACACTGAGTTAGAAATAGAGTTTTTAAAATCTTATTTACCTTTACAATTAACAAAAACTGAAATGTTAGATATAATTACCTCTTTAGGATTTGATAAAAGTGATAAAACAGTTATGGGCTTAATAATGAAAGAATTTAACTTAAACTATAAAGGTAAATTTGACAACCAAATATTAAAAGAAATAATAGAAGAATGGAAAAGTTAATTTATGATGACTGGTTTAAATTTTCTGATGATAAAGCAAAACTTAACCCAATAGAAGATTTAAAAGAATATATTTTAGGACAAATAGAAAAAAATAAAGATAAAAACTTAACTATATCTATAGGAACTGATGCTTTAATTCATTCAGTTAGTGGTAATAAACTTAAAGGTAAAGAAAAGTTTAAGGAAAGTAAAAAGGAAAGAGTTATAAGTTATCTTACTGTAATAGTTTTTAGTAGTGGTAATAATGGTTCTCATGTTATTATTAGAAGAGAAAAGCAAAAGCATACTGGTTTTGTCCCTACAGTTATTAAATTAAATGGTGAAATAAATTTAACTTCAAAACTTGCTTTATGGATTGAAGAGGTAATTGGTATAAAAGTACAAATACATTTAGACTTAAACCCTAAGAAAAATACTGGTTCTTTTGAGGTATATAGTTATATAAATGGTTATTTTGAGAGTTTAGGTTTTATAACTTTTTATAAACCTAATTCAGGTGCTGCTACAAGTGCTGCGGATTATTTTCTTTAAAGATTTGAAGGTTGATAGTTTTTTAATTAAAATCGTTTTAAATAATTTATTTAAAAAGATAAGATGTATCAATCTTCAAATTTTTTAGGAGCATATTCTATTTTTTCAAAAGTATTAAATATTTATCTTTCTACTGGGAAGATATCTTTTTTACTTTCAGTTTGCAATTACCAAAAATCTACAATATCTGGGAATGAAATTTCTATAGTTTTAGAAAACACAGACATTCCATATAAACTTACATTTAGTACTAGTTCTGATGCGATTGTAGCTTATCAGACTTTAAGACAAGCTATAGATTTACTTAAAATAAATTGTGCCTCAAAAGAGGAACAAGGTTTATCTTCTGATATTTTTGTAACTTTACCTACAAATAATTTACCTATAAGACCTGTAGTAAACTTTATAACTACAAACTCTGCAAGAATTAACTGGACACCAATACCAAATGCTATTGATTATAATATTGAGTATTATGAAGTTGGTAAAAGAGATGACACTTTAACTATTATTGAAAATGTAAGTGGTATTAATTATAATTTAACCAACTTAAATCCTTCTAAACCTTATTATGTTTCTATAACCGCAAATTTTTAAAAATGACAACACAAGAAAACTTAGTTTCTATTAAACTTAAATATCAAAGTGAATATGGTATAAATTTTGCCGATAGAGTTTTTTATATTTTTGGAGAACTTATGTTTGACTTAGGTACTCAGTTAAGATTAAAATTCGATATCTTAGAAACTTGGTATAAAGAAGTTTTAAAGAAAGACATAGAAGATATAACTTTAGATATCTGTTCTCAAGGAGGTGAGATCTACTCAATGACTGCTGCATTAGATTTTTATAATGAATTAAAAGAAAGAGGTATTTTAGTAAATACTAGAGCTCAAGGAATTTGTATGTCCGCTGCAACAGTTGTTTTAAGTGGTGGAACTGGTAAAAGAACAGCTCATAAAAATACTAAGTTTATGCTTCACGATATGCAAATAAGTGGTGTAGATGGTACAGCAAATCAAGTTAAGCATATTGCAAAAGTTTTGACTGATGACCAAATGGAGATGTTTACTTTTTATGCAAAGTTTTCTTCAAAAGAAGAACTTTCAGAAGCTCAACTAAAACTTGAAGGAAAAAAATGGCACAAGAAGTTTACTAAAAATAACGAAGACCATTATATCTCAGCAAAAAAAATGTTAGAAATTGGATTGATAGATATTATTTTATAACTTTGTTTTAATGGAAAAGATTTATAGAATTGAATATTTACAAGAAGTTTATTATTCTAAAAAAAACATAGAGTTAACTGAAGAAGAATTCAGTATAAATAGTGAAGAGGTTTTTCAAAAACAGTTTAAAGTTCTTGACTTAAACTTGTCTACAATTTCAACACCTTATAAAAATGTAATTGAGTCTTTAAAAGGTAGTTTATTAAATGGTGTTAATGTAACATTAGTAGATATAAGAGAAGAAAATTTTGACTGGATTAATCTAAATGAAGAAGAAGCAGAGAAAGAACTAAAAGAAAAAGAGTTAGAGTTTTATAGAGCTTCTTTCCCAGCTTTGTTAGAAGAGATTAAAAAAAGTAAGAATGTTATGCCCACTCAAAACAAAAACCTTTTATTAATTTAATGACTTATAACGAAAAGATATTAGATGATTTAACTTCACGTCTTAAAGATATCTCTTTAACAATACCAACTACTCATCCTTTATACTCTTCAGTTCAATCTAAGATAGTTAAATTAGAATTAAAAAGACAAGCGGATAAACTTGAGTTAGCAAGACAGATTTCTAACTTTAGTAAGATAATAGATAAGTTTTCAGAAATAAAGTTTGATGTTCCTATTAAAACTAAGAAAGATATTTTTGAGAAAATTGAAACTTTTAAAGAGTCAAATATGGATATTTCAGTTCCAAGTAATCTACCTATTAAAAAAGTAAACTAATTATGGTTAAAATAAAAGACCAAGAAGTAAAAGATAATATTCTTTTTTTAATAAAAGAAATAAGAGAAAGACAAAAAGAATTAGAACTAACTAAAGAGGTTTACAAATCTTCTTTATCTCTTTATTTTGCTATTAAAAATAAAATCTTTTTTCCAAATTTAATTCTTCATCCATTATGTTTAGAAAAAGGTGAATACTATACTTATAAAGAAGAAGTTACTACATTAGAAGAATTAGAAGTCTTATTAAAATCCATTATTGAATACGAACTTGATAGTTATACTAAAGATGAACTTACTTCAAAAGAAAGAGATTTAGTTATAAAGAAGTATAGAGCTCTTAAAAAGAAAAGAGAAAAAGTAATTACTTTAAATCAACAAGATTACCAAACCACAAAGCAGGGTTAGAAGTTTGAAATTGTTTTGTAGCACTTCTTTTTAAAGTATCAAAATTAGCTATTGGTAAACATATTTGTTTTCCAGCTTGAGGGTCTATTCTAGGAACAATGTTATTACCAAACTCAAATCCTTGGTCAATTGCAAATCTATTAATTATACTATTATTAGCAAAGTTAACATTATCAAATCTAAACTCAACTGCCATTCCCCAAAAGAAATAAGATTCAATTACAAGTAAACTTTTATAACGATATCTTCCTAAATTACCTGTTAATTCTGTTTTGCCCAAATTAAGTGTACTTCCTTTACTCAAAGTTTCCCATGGTAAGTAAGTATTAAGAATAACTACCTCTTTGCCCATTTCTTTTTCTATACTTTTTACAAGTTTTCTAAATCTATTTTGGACAGCAGGATGTAATTGTAGTAATAAAGGCTCCTGTTGGCTATTTCCTTTAAGTTCTGGTGCAACTTGTACTTTTGTAGGTGTAGTTACATTTACGCTTGTATTGTTAGCTAGTCGCTTCTGTTCATCTTCAAAAGAGGTAGAAGGAAGTGTAGTTGGGAGGACTCCTTTGTAACCAGAAATATCTCCTCTTATTATTGAGTTATTAAACTTACTAGTTGCTTCACGTCCTACTTGCTGAGAAGTTATAAGAGAGTTTTTACTTTTATTACTTTTATTACTTTTTTTAATATCTCCTAAAATAACTCTTGAGGCAGAAATTTCAGTTGTAAACTTTCCTTCTAAAGTTAATTTATGAGTTAATTTTGTTACGATATATTTACCATCCCAAAAACCCATTCCTTTAACATAAATACCTCTACCTAATTTTAACCAAGGATGGCAAATGACAGTGGCATGAAGTGTACCCATTTGAGAATAGATTATTGCTATATTATTTTCTTTATTATTTAAACTTACAGTATCTATTATAGTTTGTGGGTTTTTATTTGAAACATCAGAAGGGTCTGTTGCAGATTTATTACTAGTCATAATTTCTCTAGTCAAACTTTCTTTTGCTTGTTGAGTTTGCTGAGTAACATTACTATTCTTTTCTATATTTATTTCTTCAACAAGAGAGCCTTGAAATCTAAAACCTAAAACATCATCTTGTGTAAGTAATCTATTACCAATAAAAAATTTACTATTTGTATCAGTTTCTGAATAACGTAAAAACTCACCAAAAGTAATATCATTATCCCCTAAGTTTTTATTAGAAGAAGTCAAGTTATCTTCACTTGTAACTATAACAAAACCTGAAGAAACATCTGCGTTACTATTGTTTACATTTTGACCATAAGCACCAGAAGCTATTAAAGACATTTTGTTATGGTTTAAAACTTCAGTTAACCAGGCTATTAATAATGTGGTATCTTTATCAGTAACTTGAGTTATCTTTTCTGCTAAATCAGGTTCAATAGTCATTTTTATATCATCTGGGTTTACACCAAGAGATTCACCTTCATTTACACCACCTATTACCGTCAACCAAGATTGTATATCATTAATTTTATATATAGCTTCAAAATCTTTTTCAGATTCTTTTATTAAATTATTTTTATTATCATTTATAAAAGCAATCATAAGTTCACTTAAAGTAAAGTTTTCTTTCTTTGCTACTTGTCTTGTATTTTCACTAAGAAATAAAGGACAGAGACAATTTGCTACTGCTGCTTTAGTTCTAAAGTTTAACATTGCTGAAACTGAACCATCTTTTCTATCTGTATTAATATCAGAGTTTATTAAAGTTAAAGTATAGTAATTATTGTTTATCGCTCCTAAACCTCTATTTCTTCTTAGTGTACCAGATTCTAAATCTGTCTTAAAACCTGGTGATGTTAAAGAATTAATATCTAAATTTTGTGTAAACGTTAAAGTGTTTGAACCTTTTATAGAACGGTCACTTATATATTTTTTTATTATTTTTGAAGAATCAGATTTATCTTGTTTTTCTCCAACAAGAGAAGCAAAGATATTCCAACCTTCATGCTTCCAAAAAGAACTAGCCATAATATCGTCTTCCCAGATTTCATTTTCATTATAAGTAGGAATCTCTAATTGCCATCCAAATCTAAAAAAGAAATCTGAAGCTTCTTTTCTAGCACCGGAATTTAGAATAAAGCTCCAAGGAGAGTTAGGGTCTAAAAGTTTATTTCCTTGTATATCTTTAATTTCAATATTAACCAAAGACATTCCATAATGTTCCGGTGCACCTATTTGAACTTCAATGTTTTGTAAACCAATAGCTCCTGGTTTAGAGGTGGCAAAATCCATTTCACTAGGATTTAAAACTAATGAACCATAAACTTTATAAGATAAGTTTCTTAAAGATTCTATTGTTTCACCAGCTTCATTTTTTTTATTAAAAGAACTTGTAAATTCTTCAAATGGGTCTATTGTAAGTAAATCTATTCCGTCTTGAGATTTTAATTTTGCTAATTTACTAGCAGTTAAGTTATATCTTGTTTCATTAATTAATGAAGATAATTTAGGCTTTCTTTCTTCTATATTTGTTTGCGTAGTAACATCTCCATTACTATTAATAGTTTTAGTTTTATTCTCATATACTTCGATTTGAGAGTAAATATCTTTAATAGTAAAAAAAGGAATTAACTCAACAAAAGGCACTAATCTTTGTGGATAAAACCTAGTCATAAGATATAGTATATATTGCTTTAAACCAATGAAGTCTGATTCTTCTTGAGCTGAACTTCTATTACCCCAACTAACATCTACATTATCTGATTCTGCATTAAAAATATTCTGAGCTAAGTTAGCAAAGTTTACAGTTAAAGTTTCTCTTTCTAACTCGTCATCATTTACATTACTACTAACATTTTTATTGGAAGAACTTTGTGGTAAATCATTTGAATACAGTTCTTCTCCTAGAGCTTTTAGTGCATAATTATATCTTTGGATAGTTTCATCAATATTATTAATATCACCATTAACTAAACGTCTAACTTGTTCTATATTTTTTTTATTAGCACTATCAAAAATACTAGGCGTACTAAATTCCCAACCAGCACTCCATATATATAATGAGTTGTTATCTGCTATTAAATCAGGGTTTGTAGTTATATTAAAAGTACCTGTTTGGTCTGAAATAAAAAATCTATCAGGTGAAGTGTTTATAAATTTTTCAAATTTAGTATAAGCTTCTCTACCGGTCATTTGAAGAGCTCCTCTTCCTCTAAAACTAAAACCATCTTTGGGTGTATAGTTAACTCCAGATTCTGGTACGAAAATTAAGTCTTGACTTACTTCTCTGTTTCCTAAGCTTTTTCTATTATAGCAAAAATCTAATATCTTTCTTCTATCAGCTGATAAATAACCTAATTGTGTAGAGTTTAAAGAATTAGTTCTATTAGAGATACCGGAAACAAACTTTGCTTCACCAACTCTTGCAGTTAACTTCTCGTCACTATAATTATGGTTTTCAACTGAGATATTAAAGCTATCTGTCTCTACACCAATATTTGCTATAAATGCAGCAAATTTTAGATTGTCTGTAATATTATGAAGATTACAAACCTTTTCTATATATGATTGGTATATAGCATTTTTAGTTAGATTTGGTTTAAAGATAACTTTATTTAATAAATCTAAACTTATTGGGTATTTTATTTGAATTGGCATCTCTTCTATATTTCGTTAAATCTCCAGTAATTAAAAACTCTATCTAATGGGTATGGTATTCTTAATTTAGTTCCTATGGGTATTTCAAACTCATTTTCAAATTCGGGGTTAGCACATAAAATAATCCAAGCAAGTTTATTATTATTATAATATTTTTTTGCTAAATTATCTAATCTTTCTCCTCTTACTAAGAGATGGATTACATCTGAGGTAGAAGGGATAATTTTTCTTTTTGGTTGAGGTATAGTAGAACTATCAGTATATCTATTCATTCTTAACTATTTAAAAAGTTTTTAACTTTATCTAAAAAGTTTACTTTTCTTGCTTCAGAATTTTGTGCAATTTTAAGTTTATCTATTGGGTCAAAATTAAGGTTAGAATCTCTAAAAACATAATTAATCATCTCTTTATCTATTTCTTCTTGAACTGAAGAGTATTTTTTTATTTCTTCCAATGCTTGTAACCTGTCTTTTTCCTCTTGGTCTAAATAAGAGTTATATCTTTCAACAAGTGGGTCTTGTTCTACTTCTACTAAGTCTTGTTTACTTTTAATTTTTTCTAATTCTTTATCTATCTCTTTTTTACTTTCAATAATTTCTTTAAGTTTTTTATTTCTAGCTTTTTCAAATAAATTAAGGCCTTTAAAGTTATTAAAAGCATCGTTTAGTTTACCAATATTATTTTCTAAAGATTCAAAGTTTAAACTTGAGAAGTTTAAGTCTTTAAGATTTTTTAATGCACTAACAAAAGATAAAGGACTATTTTTAGTTGTGGTTTCACGAAAACTATCTGTTTTTAAATTCATTCCTGAACCATTTATTCTTAAATCAGGATTACTATCAAATTTCTTTTTATGAAAGAACCCATAAAAATCTGAAGATGGTTCGTAGTCGTGAATTACCTCTGCTGTTAATAAGATTTTAAAACCCATTGGCTGTTCGCCTAAATCATTAGAAGAGTTATTTAAATCCATCATAGGCCCATCAAAAGTATTCATTTGAAACTGTAAACTTGTAAAGTAACAGATAATATCATAAAAGTCTCCTATTCTAATTCTTACCATTGGTTGTTCTTTCATCTTGCCGTCAGCTCTATAATGAGGATAGCAGCATTGAGCTAAAAAACTTATCTTTTGCCAAGTTGTTTCAGGAGTATCAAAAAGACTTGCTCTATCTGTATTATGTAAATATCCTTGCCCAAAATGTACGAATGGTTCTTTTAAAACTCTTCTTACTTTTTCATCTATATCTAAATCAATACTATTTAGCTTTTCATTTAATTTACTTGCAGCTAAAATAGTTTGAGTAGCATAGTCAGATAAAATCGTAAACTCTAAAGTAAATCTTCTACTTGTATTGGAATAAACTGGTACTCCTTCAGAACGACCTATAAAATCATAAGTAGTAAATTTAGGAGAGAAGTCATCTGAAAAGTTATCTATAAAAGCAGCAAAGACTTTTCTATTAAACATATTTATATCACCATTCCATTCAACTTGGTTATTAATTGAATTTTTTTTATATGGATAAGTAACACTATTTCTACCATGTAGCTTTTCTATAAAAAATTTATAAGAACCAGGAACTGAATTGCCTTTGAGTTTATCTTCAAACACTTTAGAATAAGGCCTATCAATAGTATAAGTTTTACTTAAATCAACTACTTCCTTACCATTTTTATAATCATGGACTCCTTTAAAGAATACTTCTGGTTTATCATTTTTTCTATTTAAATTAGTTTGACTTAAAAAAGTTACTTTGTTTTTATTTATAGCATAAATTAAATCAGAAGTAGTAAAACCTTCATTTAAAACTGGAAGTCCACTTTTCTCATCTATTCTATTAATAAGTTTTTTTCTATCTCTTTCGGATAATAAGTTAATATCCTCAGTGTTTAATCCTTTATTAAAACTCCATCCAAGTTTATATCCAAATAACTCATCTTGATTTTCTTCAAGTTCTTCTTTTCTATCTCCAAGCTCTTTTTTTAAATCTTCATTAAGAATAACATTATTTTTTCTATCTTGAATATAGTCCTTAGTTCTTCTTTTAGAAATATTCTCTTCAAGTTTTTTAGAAAACTCTTCCTCTTCTTTTAGAGATTGCTCTTTATATTCAAAAGTAGTCAAGTTAGAGATAGCATAGTTATTCTCTATTCTTTTATCTACTATTTTCATATCTTTTTTAGCAGCAAGTTTATACCCTAAAGAAATAGCAGTTGTTTGAGCAAAAGACTTTATACTTTCAGTAGATAAGTTGTTTAGTCTATTTATAGTACTTCTTGTAGTTTGAATAAAAGAAAAGGTTGAAAAAATATCCATAATTTAAATTTATATATTTTTAAATAAAAGAATTTCCTTTAGAATTAAAAAGTATAATCCTTAGTACATATATTTGATATATCAAAAACAAATAAAATGAACAAAAGTATTAAAAAAATCACAATTGAACTTTTAAAAGAAAAAGATATTACTATCGGTCAAGTTTATAATGATAAAAGAAATAATAACAGAAGACTTAAAATAAGTTTATGTGGTCTTTTATCAACAAGCATTTTGATTGACTTAGCTGATAGTATTGGAAGAATATTAAACTGCATCTCAGATGTTGAAAAAATTGAAGTAAAAGAAAATAGAAGTACTTATTATAAATATAACTATTTAGCTATCTATTTAAAAAAATAATTTCTAAAAATGTTTAAGTTTTTTAAAACCAAAAAGGAAAAAGAAATTTCTAAACAAGAAATTGTTTCTAAACTTAATGAAGAGAATAAAGAGTATTTACATTCTTTTTGTATGTTTGGAAATATGGTTTTTATTTTTAAAGGATTTGAGTTGGTTGAAGACGATGTAAAAGTTAACATCATAACCAAAGATACACTTAAAAATCATATTAGTCAAATAAGTTATTGGAAGTGGGAGCTTGCCTACGAAGCAGATATAAAAACCTTAAGATATAATTGGATTAAACATATTGACCAATTAAACAAATTAGGCTTAGAAGTAAAACTCAAATAAAAATATGTATAAAAAAATATATATTACTACAAAAGAAGTAGACAAACCATATAATTTAATAAAAAATAAACTTAGAGGTGTAGATTACTCCTATATTAAAGAATCTTCTCTAACTGAGGTACATTTACTTGCCCCAATTAAAAGATTTGTTATCTTTTTAAATGAAACAAAAATAGAAAATTTACAGATTCTAAAAAAATTACTAGATTCAAACAACCATGTATTTATAGTTGATATTTCTCCTGAAAATGATAATAATAGCAGAGACCCTATAAAAGCAAGATGTTTAGAATACCCAGAAGACTGTTTAGAAGAATCACTTGATTTCTTTATAAAAGATATGAGTAAACTAACAATAACAGAAAGAGTATTTGTACCTGTAAGTAGTGTAGATGCTGTATTAGCTATTTCAAATGAAGTTGGTGATTTTATAACATACTGCAAAGAAGAAACAAACAAGTATATTTTTTCCGAAGAAGAATTAAAAGCATTGTTTAAGAAAGTAATATGGGCTGCTGATTGGGATAAAGTTATTCATAATTTTTTTAATAATGATGAAAATTTTTATTGTCACGATGAATGTTGTGCTAATGCTCAAGAAGACTATGACTTTAAGAAATGTTCTACTCAATGTGATAAATGTAAAGAAGATTAATAAATACATTAACTCAATACTATAAAACAAAATAATAATGAAACTAACAGATTTAACTATTGCTGATTTAAAAGCATTGCTTGATTATTTATTATCGCTACAAGAAATGTTTATTGAACAAAATAATGGTAAAGAAGTTGAAAGTATTGAGGATAAAATGTTAAAAATAAAAATAGAATTAAATTATAGAATAAGTAGAATAACTTTTTAAATTTAATACTATAAAATAAACAAAATGAAGTTGTATAAAAAAATAAAACATTATCCTAATTCAAATAGAATACCTGAAATAATTAAACAACAAGATGAGTATTATTATTCAGAACAACCTAATTTATATCCTGAATTTTGGGAAGAATTAAAAATAGGAAAAGTATTATTAAAATCTAAAGATGGTGTAGATATAGAAACTAATACACAAGTGTTTTTAGTAGATGATAAGTTTAATATTCATTCTACTATTATTAATGAAATGTATGCTAATAGTGATGGTATATTTTTTAAAGATTATAATAAAGCAACAGAATATATTAATTCTTTAATTGAAATTCCTATTGTTAATGAGATTATTAAAGGAGAAAATATACCTTTATATAGTTGTTTAATAACAAACAGTTATCAATTAGCAGAAACTACTTCTTTAGCTTTATGGAAAAGAATGAAACAAACTCATTCTAAACCATCAGAAAAATGGAAACATTTTAGAACTAAAGAAGAAAGAGAACAATATATTTATTATAACACAACCATTTATTCAAGAAATACAATTAAAGAATTATTTGGCTGGTGTGAGTATAGAAAAGAAAAATCTGCTAATAGTAGTAAAGCAGCTTGGAATATGATTACCGATAAGTTAAAAGAATTATTATGAAAGAAGAATACTATTTAATACCAAAAGAAGCTTTAGATTTAATCTCAAGACAACTAGAAGTTTTGTCTGAAACAAATAACTGTGGATTAACCAATGATAAAGCAAAAGAGATATTAAGTTTTAAGTTAATAGACTTATCAGATAAAACTATTGAAAGTAAAGCAAAAAAATATGGTGTTGATAGTAATGAAAGTGAAATTACTCCATTAAAATTATATAGAAGTAATTTAGAAGAAAGAAGTCAGTTTGATTACCAACAAGCATTAAAAGATATTAAAAAATAAAAAAGTATTTACTTTTATAATTATATTTGTACTATGACTGTTGAATTAATAAGAGAAGATGAACAACCTTTATTTTATATTCTTTCAGAAGATATTACTGTGTTGAGATAAAAATAGAACTTTAGTAAAATGAAAAATTATAAACTAGAAAAGTTAGAAAAAGGAGAAACTTTTATTACAAGTGAAAAAGGTAACTCAATGATACCTTTAATTAAATCCGGTCAAGAACATAAACTTGCTCCGGTTAAATGGGAAGATTGTAATGAAGGAGACATAGTTTATTGCAAAGTTAAAGGTAGTTGGTATACTCATCTTGTAAAAGGTAAAAACAACGAAAAAGGTTTACTCATTGGAAACAATAAAGGTGGTATAAATGGTTGGACTAAACAAGTTTATGGTAAAGTTATCGAAGTTCTTTAAATTAAAAACAATTAAAAAATAATTTATGTTAAAAACAGCAGAAGATTTATGGGATGAAAACTCAATGTACATTGATGATGGCATTGATAGTTTACAACAAGTAGCTGGAAGTTCTGTAATAAATAGAGCTCAATTCTTAAAAGCATTTGAAGAATTTGAGAAACAAAGTATTGATAAAGTATTAGTAAAAATGATGAAGGAAAATCCTGTAAAGTTTGTACAATATGCTTTAGTAGTAATTGGTAGAGATATACACAACTCAAATGCTACAGATTTCACTTTTAGTAGTGATGCTGATTTAGAAAAAGGCAAAAGATTTGAGATAAAAATCGTAGGTACTATAAAAGAGTTAAAATGAAAACATTAAGAAAAGTACCAGTAGAACTTATTGAACTAAAAGAAGGTGAGTATATACCAGAAGAAATGGAGTTTGGTAAGTTATACTACTCAGAAGAGTTTAAAGGTCTTAGTCATTTATGCGTTTGTGGTTGTGGTCAAAAAACGTTTATACCGATAAAAGAATATGAATGGTCAGTTTTTCCTAATAATGGTAAAGTAACCATTCAGCCTTCTTTACTTCAAAGGGATGGTTGTAAAAGTCACTATATTATAACCAATGGTATTGCTAATATTGTTTAATAAAATCTATGAAAAATTCTGATTTAAGAGTTGGTAACTATGTAGAAGAAGAAGTTTTAGGAAACGTTAAAATTATAGAAATACATAGTAAAAAAGTTGTTATAGAAGCTTTAGTTTTATTGGAGAATAAAGAGATAATTAAAGAAAACTTTACTGTTTCTTTGAGTGATATTTCTCCAATAGAAATAGATAATGATATAATAGAAAATTGGTGGTCAAGAAGGGAAGATAAAAATGACGACTTACAATTTGCTACACCTCTTGATTGTAAAAAACAAAAACATTTAGTTATTGGTAACTATTATATTAAGTGTAACTATCTTCACCAATTACAAAATGCCTATTACAGTATTACTGGTAAAGAGTTAAAAAGTGAGTTAAGTGTTATAATGCCTACTGTCTCTTTTCCTAAACCTAATTGCTGCAGTTTAAAAACTTTATTTACGAATAGAAAATATGAATGTTAGTAAGTTAATAAGAAAACTATTTATAGGTAACACAAAAACTATAGATAATACTGAGAGTGCTTTATATAGAAGAGTAAAAAACTTGAGATATATTTGGGAAAATACACTTCACGAAGATTTAGGTATTGAAAGAATAATAAGATTATTTCTTGCATTATCTCAATTTATTTTTATAGGAACTTATTTAAGACAAATATTTGGTCGCAATACTACTTCAAGAGATTTAAGTATAGATTTCTTAGTAGTTTTTAAAATACTATTTTCATTAATAATTATAAAATATAGTTTATATACTAATTTAATATATTTTTGCATTCTAATTTGGTTTTCATTAGAAACAGTTCTTTATATTCCTACTTTAATTTTTGCTTCTGATTATCTAAGTAGACCTAGAAGTTATAGAAGAGCAATGATATTATTTTTTCTAAACTTTATAGAAATAAATTTTAGTTATGCTAGTATATATGCTAAGTTTGGAATATTAAATAAAGATATTACTCATTGGTTTGATTATATTTATTTTAGTTTTGTAGTTAGTTCTTCAACAGGTTTTGGTGATTTATATCCTATAGATATTTATGGAAAATTAGTATTAGTTTCTCATACAGTTATCTCTATAATGTTTATAGTTTTATTCCTTAATACATTTTCAAGTAAAATGGAAATAGTTGGTTATTTTAAAGATAAGTAAATAAAAAACAAAATATATGGTTTACATTTTAGTCGGTTTAGTTCTTATTGTATTAGTAGTTATTTTTTATAATAAGAGTAAAAAACAAAAAAAAGAAACTAGAATCTATAGTGGTAAAGGAACTTTTACTACTACTAAGAAAAGTAGTGAAAAAGAAAGAAGAGGTTTCGACTCTAGTAGTTTTGAAATTAATAGTCCTCTTAGTTTTAGTCCTCTTAGTTTTAGTCCTCTTAGTTTTAGTTCGGATTATACTACTCAAAGTGAAAATAATTCTTTTGAGTTTTCTGGAGGCGAATCTGGAGGTGCAGGAGCTACAGATAGTTGGGACTCAAGTGACTCTGGAGATTCTGGTGGAGATAGTGGAGGAGGAGATGGTGGCGGTGGTGGAGATTAAAAAAGTATAAATTACTTTTGTTATATTTGATTATGACAAAAGAGCAAGAAGATATTTATTCAGGAAAACTTTGTCCTTATTGTAAAAAAGAGACTGAATATAAAGATAGTTCAATAATTTATGGTAAGAGTTATGGTATGGTTTATATCTGCAGCCCTTGTGATGCCTATGTAGGAGTTCATAAAGGAACAGACAAAGCTCTTGGAAGATTAGCAGATAAAAAATTAAGAGAATTAAAAAAAGAAACTCATAAATATTTTGACTTAATCTGGAAAGATAAATCCAATTCAACTTCAAGGAAAGAAGCTTATGAACATCTATCTAAATATCTAAAAATACCTCTAGCATACACTCATATAGGTATGTTTAAACCAGAAACTTGTGTTGATGTGATAGATTGGTCTAAAATGATACTTAATGACTTGAGACGATTAAATTTAGATTGTGGTTTGCCTTGTGAGAGGGAGCATATAGAAAGATAAAAATATGAACTATAAAGAATTAGAAAAATTATATCCTGAGTTTAAAATACCAGTACAAACTCATGCTGAATACTATATAAACTCTCTTATTTTTGGAGACTATGTATCTATAAAACCATTAGAAGACATGGTTTTATTTGAAAAAAACTCAACAGAAGAACTGGGGTCTTTAAAGCATAAGAAACTTGCAGAGGTAATAGATTTTTTTAAAACTAATGGTTTTGTGGAGTTATTAAACTCATTTGAAGTTCCTAAGCATGATTATACTTGTCTTTCATTTAGTAATTATAAAGATGGTAAGTATTATGTTTCAATTGATTTATCTTCTGCTAATTGGCAAGCTTTTCAATTAGTAACTGGTATAATTGAAGATTATAAATCTTATGTAGAAAGAAATTTTAACTTCCCTGAGATACTTTCTAATTCAAAGTCATTTAGACAATTTATTCTTGGTAATACTAATCCTAAAAAACTAAGTAAAATATCTGAGTACTTAATGTCTAAAATATATTCAAATCTTTCTCTTGAGTTAAGAACCAAAGTTGTTGGTAAGAACTCAGATGAACTTATTTTTGAGTTTGATTCTTTTCCAAGAGTTTTTTTTAATGAGTTATTTTCCTTCGCTAATACTAAAACAAAAATATTCAAATTCTTTTTAGTAAATAATTATAGTGAAACTATAAAAGTTGCTCATTATGTAGATAAAGACTTTAATTTTGAAGAAAATGTAAAACTTAAGGAAGTCCCAGGGAATAGATTTTTTATTCATTACAAAAGTATTGTACTAGAAGAACCAATAGAAGAAAGAGACCTTTTATTTGAGAATGATAAAAAATTAGCAAAATGGATAATTTAAACAAAAATAATATGAACTTAGAAATAAATAGTTACAAAGTAGAAGATGTAGTAAAATCTTTAATAGAGAAACTTATGAGTGAAAATCCAACCTTTACCTATAAAACTATTGCAGAGAAACTTGGTATCTCTGAAAGGTCAGTTTATAGATGGATGAAGTTTTATAATCTTCCATTAAAAAGAGCTGGTGCTATTTATAAGAAAAATACTGAAGAGATGGTTTTATACCTTAACTCTATTGGTTATAAAGTTGAAAAGTTATGAGTTATATAAGAAGTACTTCTAATTCGGAAGGTTTATATATTTGGTCAGATGTAGAAACAGTTTATATCGCAAAAGGTTTTGAACCAGTAAAATCTTTACCAAAAGGATGTATTTGAAGGGCTTATAAGAAAACACAAAAAGTCAAATGATGACTATGTAAAATTTAAAGGTTTTGAAACTAAAGAAGTATGGGAAGTAATAAATGGAGTAAATTGTCCACAAACACAAATTTCTTATAAAGATTGGAAGTGTACTATGTGGTTTGTAACTTGGGAATATATTTGTTCTAATGTAAAAAGCAAAAAATGAAAAAAGAAGATTTAAAACTTAAATTACCATTATACAGTAATAAAGTAGAGTTGTTTATTAAAGGAGATGTAAACGATGGTGATTATATTAGTGAAACTAATATTATTGATTTAGATAGATTTGAAAAAATTGCTCCAGTATTGAAAAAACTAAGTGAACATGGTTCTGTTATGGAAGTAAATGATAACTCAACAGTTACACAAAGAGAGATAGACATGGTGATATATTATTTTCCTTCTCTGGAAAACTACGAAATACATACTATTGAAGAAATTAGTTGTTGGTTCTTATGCGAAGAAACTTCTATAAGGTATGAAATAGAACTTTAAAAAATAAATATGAAAAAAGAAAACTTTAATTGTATTCCTGTTTTTAATTCTAAGTTAGAAACTTTATCTAATACATCTGAAAATAGAGTAGAAACTTTGTTTAAAAATGGCAAGTGTATTTTAACTCCAAGAGGTATAATTCTTTTAGAAGATAAAGAAAGATTAGTTGCAAGTAAGTATATTATTGAAGATACTAATTTTATTTGCTGCTCTTCTTTAAGTTCTAATGATTTAACTAAACATCATATAGTACCACAATTGTTTTTAAAGAATAATCCTTTTAAGATGAGCTATAACCATAATGTTGTAGTTTTATTAAATGAAAAGATACATAATGACTATACAGTAAAAGAAAAAAAAGTGATTGGTAAAATCTTAGAAATTGATTTACAAAAACTTTCAAGTAAAAAGAATCAAAAATCAGATTTAGTAAAATCACTTCTTAAAGAAAAGTTTTCTTCTTATGAGGAAATGGAGTGTTTTTTTCTTAACTTCTTTTTAAGAAATACTGAGATAAAATATTATCCAGGTGTTTTAAAACAACTTATTTTTAAGCATAAACAAGTACCATTTAAAATAGAAAGACCTTCTTATTCTTTTGAAGATTTAGAAGAAAAGCCTTTACAGTTATTTGGTGAAATATATAATAGTGAAAATAGTAGTACTGTCTCTTTATCAAACATAAAAGTTATTTACTCAAACTTAGTAATAGATAAATCTACAATAAAAGGTACTTTAAGTTTTACAGATGAAGATTATTTTGAACTATTCTTCTTAAATAAAATAGATTTTAAAATAAGAGCATGGTGTAGAAAAGAAGAAGAAGTTGTAAAAATACTAGAATTAGTGGCAATAGATTTAGATTGAGAAAAAAGAAGAAAGTATATTAAATTACTGCTATATTTACAGTATCAAAAAGAAAATGATATGACACCAAGAATTCAAAAAGCAATAGACATTTTTTTAGATGCTTTAAACAATAACACACTTGCAAAAGGTACTTGTGTTGCTTGTGCTGTAGGTAACTTAGTAGCTGATGGTTTAAAAACAAAAATATTAGTTTACAATTATAGTTCAGGAAAAGTTGATTTTATTCCTAGTGATGTAAACTTGCCAAATTCAATATGGAGTAAGCTCTTTTATACTACTCAAGATAGTAATGGAATTAGTGAACAGTTTCAAGATTTTGAACTAAAAAGAGCACCAGAAGAATTTAGAACTGAAGTTTTTAGAGCAGTTTCTTCTACTGGTTTTTCTATAGAAGAATTGGCTCAAATAGAATTTGCGTTTGAATCTAATACAAAAATTATATTTAATGAGTATCATCTCTTTTCAAAAGAAGAAGTCAAAAAAGACCAAATAAAAGGACTTGAAGCAGTAGTAAAAGTTATGCTTTCATTTGACCAACAAATAGACAAAGTAGAAGAAGTATTTACTAAAAAAGCCGAAAAGTTAGTTCTTGAGTTAGTTTAAAAATAAATTAAAAATTAAAAATATGAATACCGTAAAATTACCAAAAAGAGTTAATCATAAAACTCCAATGCCATTAATAGCTGATGCCTATACAGTTGGCTCAGAAACTTTTGCCTCTAAAGAAGCAAAAAGAAAATCAATTTACTATATTACCTTTAGAAGGATATTGGAAAAAATAAATCCTGATGTTTATGCCAAAGGTGATAATAGAATTATCTTTCATGGTTTATCAAGAATTCTTGATTACTTATTTTATGATGGTGTAACTAAAGAAGAAGTAGAGGAAAGTGTAGAATTTTTATCTATGGGGCAAGTGACTTCAAAAGGTCTAATGAGATATAATTTTCCTAAGCATTTGTGGGATAAAATTGTAAGTGGATATAATGGAAGACCACCATTAAGAATAAAAGCTTTAAAAGAAGGTTCTGTATGTTATCCTAATGAACCGGTTATGACTATTGAAAATGTGGATGATGCTTTTTCAGAAGGAGAAATGGGAGAGATTGCTGCATGGTTTGAGTCAACTTTATTAAAAGTATGGGCTTCAAGTGAGTTGGTTACTCAATTAGTTCACTGGAAAGAATACTGTGCCTCAATAGTAAGAACAGTTTATGGTAACACTAAGACAGAATCTGAGATTCAATTTTTGGCTGGTTTGATGTTATTTAATTTTGGTTGTAGAGCCGGTATGACACCACAAGAATCGGAATGGCTTGGTGCTGATTTCTTATTAGTATTTGGTGGTTCTGATACTTTATCTGGTGCTTATCAAGCTTGGAAAAATGGTAATAAAGAACCAGGTATTTATACAACTGTACCAGCATTAGCACATAGAAACGTTCAAGCATACGAAAAAGAATCTGATTGCTATAAAACAATGTACGAGACTTCTGACGATGGAGCAATTCTTTCTATGGTTTGTGATTGTTATTCTAGTTACGATGCAGTAGAAAAAGATTTGTTCCCATTAGCAAAACACGCAGCGGAAACAAATAACGGTAAAACTATTATAGGTAGATTTGATTCCGGTAATCCAAATGAGCAAGTATTATGGTTATGTAAGTTTGCTCATAAACACGGTTTATCTACTGTAGAAAAAATTTTAAATAAAGAATGGAGATTTGGTACAACTCTTAAAATGTTTGAAGGAGATGGTATGACTTTTTCAAAGATGAAAGAAATAAATGAAGAATTAATGGCACATGGTTTTCCTCCTTTTGCATGGGGTGCTCCTTATGGTCAAGGTGGTGGAGTAAGAAATGATTTAAAAAGAGATAACTTATCAGCAAAATATGCCTTATGTGCAGTAGGAGAAGAATTAAGACCAGTTTGTAAATTTTCTGAAACAATAGAGAAAACAACTTTACCAGGTCCTTTAAAAGTATTAAGAAGTAAAGAAGCTTTAGAAAGTAAAAGAACTATTGTTTTTATGAATGAACCAGGTGAAGATGCTTTAATTCCATATTTTGATGGAAGCATAAAAGAAGAACCTTTTAGAGAAGGATATGGTGCAACTTTTCAAGAAATAAGAGATAGAATTACTGAACAGTTTAGTTCAATGCCTAAAACATTAACTACGGAAGAAAATCATAACTATCCAATTTCAGAAGCAGTACATGAGAAAAGAATACAACTTTTAAAACAATATGCTCCTAAGAAGTTAGCACAAAACTATTAATACCAAACAATAAAAATGAATATATTTAACTTCTTTAATTTCAAAGAGAAAATTAAAATAAAAAATAAAGATACTAAAGTTTCTATAAATGGTAAAGAGTACACTGCTTCTAAATCTGTAACTATACTTATAGATGATTTAAAAATAGAAACAGAAGATATTATAAAAGGAATAAATATTGTTATCCAAGGAGACTGTGGTGATATAGAAGTAGTTTCTTCAGACATTTCAATAGAAGGAAATGTTTTTGGTAAGACTTCTTCAACTTCTGGTGATATTATATGTAAAGGAAATATTACTGGTAACGTATCTACTGTTTCTGGAGATATTGAAGCAAAAGTTATAAATGCAGGAACTATAAATACAGTTTCAGGAGATATTAATTTATAAATTCTAAGCCATGAATATAAAAACTTGTCCATTTTGTGGTGATGTATGCGAAGTTGTATCTACAACTTTTGGTGATTGGAGTAAGGCAGTTTATACTGTTAGATGCTTAGGAGATAAACAGCATTCTTTAGATAGTTGGAGTGAAACGGAAGAAGAAGCTATACAAGAATGGAATGAAAGAGATACTTTTAACTAAAAAACATTTATAAACATGAACTATTTTTTTATTCATAAAGACGGTGGTAAAGAAGAACTTAGCAAAATACTTTCTTTAAAAGTAAAAGAGCAAACTTTATTAGAGTTATTAGAGTGTAATAGATACTATCACTCCTATACTTATCATATAGAACCAATGCTTAAAGAAATAAGTTTAAGTAATTATAATGAGTATGATAAAACTTCACTTTATTTTTTTGCACTATTCCATGATATAATTATAGAAAAGAACAGTAGTGAGAATGAAGAGAAAAGTGCAGAAGTTTTTCTTTCTCTATGCTCTCATTTTTTACTAGATTCAGTTATAAGAAAAACTTATGAGATGATTTTGGCAACCAAAACTCATTTAATATCTAAAGATGAATTGGTAAATTTTGCTTTAAAACTAGACCTTAGTTCTTTTAAGAAGCCACTTATTGAGATATTAGAAGGAGAGAAACTTATAAGAAAAGAATACTCTTATGTTGACTGGGATTTATATAAAAATGAAAGGATTAAGATTTTAGAAAAATTTAAAGAAAATGAGATAATAAAACTTTTTGGAGAAGAAACTATATATAAAATCTATTTACAAATAGAGTATTTAAAAACACTTGTTCCTAATATTGCTGTATATCCTGGCGCTTTTAATCCTTTTCATAAGGGACATGAAAATATACTTAAAAAAGCAGAAAAGATATTTGATAAAGTAATAATAGCAAGAGGTATTAATACTGATAAAAGTGAAAGTTCTTATTCTCTTTCTGAATTAGAGAAAAGAAATTACCAAATAGATACTTATACTGGTTTACTAACAGATTACTTAAATAGTAAGAATTATCCATTAACAGTAATAAGAGGTTTAAGAAATGGTACGGACCTACAATATGAACTTAATCAGTATAGATGGCTACAAGAGTTAGATAGTGAAGTTAAGGTAATCTCAATCTTCTGTGATAAAGAATATGAGCATGTATCTTCAAGTGCAATAAGAACACTAAGTAAGTTTAATAAAAAGACAAGTTATGAAATCTAATTAGATTTAACTAAAGTTCTGAGGATTAATATTTTCTTCTGAATAATTAGATTCTCCAAAAGGGTTTTCTAATAAAGCTTCATCAGTTTCTTCTATACATTTATAATCTATTGTTACTCTTCCTCGTTTAACAAAAATGCTACCTGGTCCTACATCATTAGTAGTTTTATCTACTATTAAATATAACCTTTTACCTATACCGAAATAGTCACCAAGTTTAGGTTCAACAAAAAGTTCTTTTAGTAAATCTGTATATAGAAAAACAGAAAGTTTAAGAGACTTATTTGGTATTCCTTGAAAAGAAATATTAGAGTCTTGTTCAATTTTATATGCTCCTTTTAATTCTAGTCCTTTAGGATTTTTAAACTTTTTAATAAGTAATTGACCATAAAAGTCAGATTTAGATAAGTTATAATCAACTTCAAAATAAAGTATAGAAATGTTATGGTGGTCTTCAATTGCTTGACGAGAAACTTTCTTAAGGTAATCTATATCTTTATTACCAAAATATAACTTTCCATTATCTGTTTCTTTATGTATAGGCATCATATAATTTTAAATAAAAAAATTTTATTAAGTTATTTTGTATTAATTTTGTATTCTAAATAAATTTTATGAGTGATAACAAAACATTTGCCATTATAGTTATAGCGATATTAATATTTGGTTCTTTAGGAGCATATCTTGAGAATTCTAACTCTACACCTTGTAAATCTTTAGTTGAGCAAAGAAATAGATGTCTTATATTTAATGACTCTAACGAAGTAAAGAGAATAGATTCTTTATTAATTAAATTGAACTGTGGTTCTAATAAATAAAAAAAATAACAATGTATAAAAAAAATGATTTAAGTCAGTTACTTTATTTTGACTGTGAAGCAATCCCTGCTTTTAAATGGGAAGAGTTAAAAGAAAACTTAAAAATCTTATGGCTTGAAAAGTTTCACTATAAGCATTATGCTGAAGAGATTGAATTTAGACAGAAAAAGAAAGCAATTGAGATAAACTCTCCTAGTATACTGGAAAATAAGTTAAGCTTAGAAATTAGTTTTGAAGAAATATATAATAAATATGCTGCTTTGCACCATGAGTTTGCTAAAGTTTGGTGTATAAGTTTTGGGATTGTAAAATTAGATGGCTCATTTGAAATTAATACTATTCAAAATGATAATGAGAAAGAATTACTTACAGATTGGTCTAAGGTTTGTGAGCATTTTTCTAATTTAAATTTATGTGGATATAATATTGGTGGTTATGATATTCCATTAATTCTTAAAAGAATGTGGGTTAATGGTATACTTGAATATTCTAAACAATTTCAACTTAAAGATGCAAAACCATGGACGACTTCATTTGTAGACCTCATGGTAGATTGGAAAAATATTGGTTGGGAAGCTACTTCTTTAGCAGTAATCTGTGAAATTTTAGGAGTTAATACACCAAAGGATAAATTTAATAACTATGAGTTTACTACTTTATTATTAAATGGAAAAATAACAGTAGAAGATGGAATTGAATATTGCGAAAAAGATGTAAGAGCTTTAATGGAGTGTTGTTTTAAGTTATCAAGTCCAAACTCTAATTTTTTACCAGAAACAACTAAAAAGGTATGGAAAAAATAAGTGATTACCTTGAGAGAATACTTGTATTACCAGACGGTCTAGTTTTTTATGCTGAAAAAGAAAAAAGTGGAGTGTCATTTAAAAGTATTCCTGTTAGTAAATCTAATGTAGAAAAACTAGAAGAGTTAAGTAAAAAAGAAAACTTTATGTTTTTCTACGATACAGATGAATGGCATAAGTGGCATGAAGAAAACTTTGACCTTTTTAATCTAAGTATGAAAAACTTTTTATTTGGTAATATGCTTTCAAAATTTGAAGACTAATAATTAAAATTAGAACTATTAAAATAAAAAAAATATCTATATGAATATTAATGATTTAAAGAAAGACTTAGCTGAAGAAAAAAGAGAGTTAAAGAAAAACTGGGGAACTTTATTTGTTTCAGAATTAGAAAAAATATTAGAAAAATGTTTCTTTATTCATAAGAATAGAAAGGAGCATTTTGTTTCTAAGGAATCACTTGAGGTTGAGATAATTAAATTACTTCAATCTCAAAAAAGGTTTTTACCTTCTGATAGTATTAAGGTTAATTTAAAAAACCTTGGATGTTATAGTAAAGAACTTAACTGTATTTGTAAGATAAATAAAATAGATTTTCTTAATAACAAAGTAAATGTATTAACTATCTTTAAAGAAGAAAAAGAACTAGATTTTAGAGATGTAGAGTTTTTTGATTTTACTACTTTGTCTTTAATAATGTTCCATCAAGAACAAAGTAAATACTTTAATGAGTTTTCTTATAATCAGGTTTATAACTTTCTATTTGATATAAAGAAAGAAAAGATTTATGAACCACCAAAATATTTTACTCAACCATGATTTTAGGAATAGACCTTTCAACTATAACTTTAGGCTATACTGTTTTGACTTTAGATTCAAAAATAATAGAGATGGATTATTACTCTTTTAAGTCAAAAGATTTATTGGATAGAGCAATAGAGTTAGAAATACAGTTAAATATTTTAAAAGAAAAATTCCCAGAAGTAACTCATTATTTTATTGAAGAAAGATTAAAAGGTTTTCAATCTGGTGGTACTAATGCTGATGCTTTATTCAACACTACTTCTATAAACTTTCTCTCTCAGTTTCTTGCTAAAAAGCTTAATTGGGTAGTTGAAACTATTAATGTAAATAATGCTAGGAGTTTAGTTTTTCCAACTTTTCATAAAGTAGCAAGAGCATTAAAAGGTGTGAAACATAAAGAAACTATATTTAAATTTGTTTTAAGAGTTTTAGGAGAAGATAGTTTTAAAAAGTATTTAAGAACTATATCAAAAGGTAAAAGAAAAGGTGTGGTAGAATATATTGAACAGGCAAAAGATGTTAGTGATTCTTATGTAATTGCCAGGGCAGGTTTAATAAAATTATCTAATAAGCAAATAAAATAAATGGAAGATAAAATTATAAAAGAAGGTTTTAAGAAAGAATGGTTTCAAGATAAGTCAGGCTTTTGGTTTGAGAAAAAATTAAATAATGGCTTTTATCTATATGCAGACCCAGAAGAAAAGTTTAATGATTTTTTCTTAGGACATATAAATTCTGATAATCCTTTGATAAGTTTTAAAACTTTTGAAGAACTTATAAATTATTCCAAAAACTTTAAAGGATAAAAAGATGCAACTAAAACTATTTGAAATAGCACCTTTAAAAGAAAAGTTTTATGAAGGTGATTTATTTTTAACTCAAAGATTACTTAATAACTTAGAAAACCTTAGTAAAAAAGATATAGAGGTTTCTTTTTTTGATTTAAATTTTTTTGTAAATAATTGCTCTGAACTACATTATGAAGATGCTATATTAGAAGAGAAAGCTTGGAGAGAGAAGTATACTTTCTTCCCAAATGTTAGAACAGAATTAGAAGTAATATTTAAACTTAATAATTACTTTGAAACTTATTACTTTGAAGTTGACACTCTTGAAGATATAGAAGAAGAGGAGATTATAAGTTATTTTGAAGATTATGACTTTGTTTGCTCTAAAGGAATTAATTTAATTAAAAAACTTTTTGAAGAAGTATAAAGATTAACTTCGAAATTTACATTCTAATCAAATAAAATAATCATTATGGTATTTAAAAGATTTAAATTTACACCAGACCCTATATTAAATTTAGAAACAAATGAAGTTTTTGTCTTTGGTGCGAATAGTTTAGGCCACCATGGAGGTGGTTCTGCAAGAGCTGCAAATTTACATTATGGAGCTGTATGGGGAGAAATTCATAGAACCGGTAGAAGTTATGGTTTGGTTACAATGCAATTTCCTTCTTCTGAAACTGGTGAAGTAAAAAGATTAACTTCTGAAGAATTAAACCAAGAGTTTAAAAGATTTTTTGCTCAGGTTGAATTAGAAAAAGATAAACACTTTCTTTTAACTAAAGTGGGGCTTGGTATAGCAGGATGGAGTGTTGAAGAAGTGAAAAAATGCTTCTTAGACAATTATGATGTAATTAGACATCAAAATTTAACTTATCCTATTGAATTTTTTGAAAGTTTCTCAAATACAGATGAAGGAGCAGAATAAAAACTTAAAAATATGTTAGAACTAAAAAATAAAAAAACAGAGTCTCAAATTTTAAAGGAGAAAACTACTCTTCTTTTAGAATCTCCTGAGAAACTAGAGTTGTATAATTTAAGAAATCAAATTTGTCCTGAAAATAGTGAAAACCTATTATTAGTTGAATATGAAAACTTAAAACGTAAAGAACAAAAAGAAGAAGAACTAAAGAATAACTTTAAAAATAAACTTGTGTTTACCGAAGAAGAAATTCTAAGTGAATGTTTAAAGTTTAATCTTACTTTTGTAAACTCTAAAAGTTTTAAAGGAGAGATAGACTTAAACTTAATAAAAAAAATAAAGGATTTTATTACAGAAAATAACCTTATTGTTTCAGAGTATGAGTTTTCAACTAAATTATTTATATTAGGAGAAATAGATTCTTCTACAAGAAGAGAAGATGCTAAGTCTCATAAAGATTTAAGAATTAAAAAAGATAGTAAACCATTATTCTTTTTTAAACTTGAAGAAAAAAATGGTGACACTTATTATCTTTTAATAGATGGTAATAAAAAATATAACTCTTTAAAAAACAGAATTCTTGGTTATAAAAACTATTCTTTTTATAATGAATTTCATTTTAGTTTTAACTTTATAGCTCTTTTTACTGCTATTATAGCTTCATTATTTTTTAATCCTTATATACTTTTAAGTGAAATTATTCCAGCTACTTTAATTTCTTTATTTGTAATACTTCTTGCGTCTTTAATTAGGATTGCATTTAAATCTGATTATGAATCTAAAAACGAAAAGTTATTTGGTTATACTAATAAGTCAGTAATTCTAGAAACTTGCTTTTTATATTTCTTAAATTCTGCTTTGATAGTTTTTTCATTCTTTTTTCTTTTAAATTTAAACATAAAGAATTATGGTGATTTTTCTTTTAATAAAGACAAAACAAAAAGTATAACTATAAAAAAGGCGAAAGAAGAATTAAAAGAAGACTTTAACCCAAATGGTAAAGACTGGGAGGTTAAAGAAGAATATGTTTTAAATATAAAAAGTGGGACTATTTTTCCTTCCTTCACTAAGACAAATATTATTTACAAATACTACTTTAATAACTAATGACTACTATTATAATAATAATAACTTCGCTTATCATAAGTACATATTTTTATCTTAAAAATGATAAAGAGTTAATAATAGACTTATGTGATAGTTTCTTAAAAACTAAAAAAAGAAATAAACTAAGTGAAATAATATTATTTTCTATACTATTTCCAATTACAATAACTTTTTTAATAAAAAACAAAAAAATGAAAGAAACAAAAAAAATAGTTTCCATTGCAATCTTTTATCTAGTTGCAATTTATTTAGTGAAAGTATCAATAGATACTCATAACACTTCCGTAACGATTAAATCTGAATATAAAGTAGTTTTACACAAAAGAGGCATTACTTTTAATAAAATGAAACAAGAGTTAAAAGATAACTTAAACATTGCCTTGATAAATGATAGCTCTTTTCAACAAAAGTTAGAAATTGTTATGAGTAACAAAAAAGATTCTAAAAACTTAGTTTGGAAATGGTTACAAGAAGTTAATCCTAATTCAAATTATAATGAAGTAAGTCAACTATATGTAAATTTAACAAATAGTGTAACTGCTCTAAGAAATGAATTAGAAGTTAGAGAAAGTGAGGTATTAAAATCAACTATGGAATGGGAAAAACTTCATAATTATTTTCCATCAAATATATTTTTGTTTTATCAAGAAAAGGAACTTAAATATACACCAATACTAACTAAAAGTTCTAAACTTACTAATGAAACAGGTTTAGAAGAATAATAGAAAAGTATAAAAAGAATGCTTTATATTTGATTTATCAAAAACAAATCAATATGGCAGTTTATAGAGAGGGCTTTGAATTACTTAAAAATTTACAAAAAGCAAGTAGACAAATCTTTAAAGACGCTTGTGACTATGGTGTATTAGTTACTAAAGATGATATTAACTGGAATTATGCTAAACAGTTAGCAGATTGGTATGGTGATAAAGCAACAAGAAAAGTAGTTAAATATGAAACTGGTTTAACTTTAGATATTATTGTAACTTTGATAGATGAATGGGCAGTTAGTGATGAAATAAAAACTGTAAAACAAGCTACAGAAAATTATAAGCTCTCTTTTGTTAAAACTACTTCGGTAAAAAATCATTATGGTTTTATAACTGTTGAAAGAATTTAATGACTAAGAAGTTAAATAAGAGAAAAGGTCTTTCAACTTTTAAAGTAAAGTATATTTTCTTTAGAATAATAAAAACCACTAAAGTAATAGCTCATAATGACTTTGAAGTTTTAAGTGAAATGAAAAAAAGAGGAATTAAAAAAGAATTAGTAACAAAAATATTAATAGATAATGACTAAAAAACTTTATGGTATAGGAAGTATTGACCAATTTAGAGAAGTTGTAAAACTTGTTCAACTTCAATCTGAATATGAGGGTAAAGATGAAAGAGGAGAACCTATTTATAATCTTTTAAGACAAAAACCAATTATAAATTTCAAAGGTACAGTAAAAATTCATGGTACTAGTGCTGCTATTCTTCTAACTAAAGAAGATTTTTATACTCAATCTAAATCTACTGTACTTTCTACTACAGAGGATAATGCTGGTTTTTGCAACTATATTACTTCAAAAGAACAAGAGATAAAGAAGTGGATTTATGACTGTCTTGAAAGTGAGCAAATTACCTTTAATGAATATATAGGTATTTATGGTGAGTGGTGTGGTAAAGGTATTCAAAAAGGAATGGCTATTAACCAATTAGATAAACAGTTTGCAATTTTTGAAGTTAAAGTTGATGGTAAAGTTATAAATTTTGAATTTGAGAATCCAACACTTTCTATCTATAATGTAAACAAAGCTCTTAAACATAACTTAGCGATTGATTTTAACAATCCAAGTGAGTATCTAGATAAGTTAAATGAAATTGCTTTACAAGCAGAAGAAGAATGTCCTTATGGTAAACTATTTGATATAAAAGGTTTAGGAGAAGGTTATGTTTTTACTGGCTTTTGGGAAAATAGAGTATATCGTTTTAAAGTAAAAGGAGAGAAACATAAGATGAAAACTAAACAAGAAAAACCAGTTGAATTAGATATAGAAATGTTTAACTCAGTTGACACTTTTCTTGACCAAAATTTATCTTTAAATAGATTAGAGCAAGGAATAGAAATTCTTAAAAATGAAAATAACTTTAAAATTGAATCTATTGGTAAATATATAATGTGGTGTAATACTGATATATTAAAAGAGTGCTCACTTGAAATTGAAACTAACAATTTAAATAAAAAAATTATTAATAAAAAAGTTTCTGAAAGAGCTAGAAAATTCTTTTTAGATACTTTTTATAAATTTTAACTATGCTGCAAAACTTAAACTTCTGGCATTACTTGTTTTTTCTCTTGGTTGTAATCAAAGTAATATACTCTTTAAAAAAGCGTATAATAGTTTTTAAAAATGACTCAAAGTTTAAAATAAGTTTTATAAAAAAAAGAAGATGTCTTTTAATAGCATATAAAAAATATCTTTTTTATTCTAACTATTTATTTGTAGAAGAACTCTTATTAGATAGAGAGTTTCAGAAGTTAATGGAAGAAAGTTTAAAAGAAAATAAAAAAGATTAGGTATCTAAGAAAAATCTATTAATTTTGCGTCTGAAATAAGTAATTATTTCTTACGACAAAAAACACAACATTAAATTACGATAATATGAAGTTCTCTTTAACTAAGAATACTATTGCTTTAAGAAAAAGCTTAGTAGTTGCACCAAATGATGGTATGGATAATAGAATCCATGTAGCAACATTAAATGCCAACCTAATGAAATGGGGTTGGATGTTATCAGAAGATGCTTTTATGGCATTATCTAAATCTGATTTATCATTTATCTCTAAATATTACAAAGAAGTTGTTACCTTCTTAAAAGAAGCAACAGGTGGTAAACATGACTTTAAACCTTTATATAAAGGCTTTCCTAAAGAAGTTATGTCTAAATCTGATTCTGAGTTATATTATAATGCACTTAAGCATTATTGGAGTTTAGGTAACTGGAGTCCAACTGAGAATTATACTTTTGAAAAAGAGATAGCTTTTGAACCAATCAAGTATAAAATGCTTGAAGAAGGCACTGAAAGTAGATTTAGTGCTATATTTACTTCATTGGTTTCTATAAATACTTCTTTAACTCCTGAGGATTTAAGTATAATTAAATGGTTTGTAACTAGTGGTGAAAAACTTGTTATGCCTGATGTAATACCTTTTAAAGAAAACTTATGTACTCTTGCAAGTTTAGGTTTAGATGTTCCAGTAAAAACTACAACAGATGTATTAAGAATAGCTGTAGCATTATCAGGAGGAGATATCTCTTTACCTAAAGTGCCAGAAAAATTAGTTAAGTCTAATCGTTGGAGCTCAGTTAAATCTAAAAATCCTGAAAGAGAAAAGTTTAAGTTTAAAAAGTTTAAAAGAGCAGAAAGAAGATATATCTTAAGTTTATTAGAGAAGACTAACTGTGATGTTAGAGAGATGAAACTTAAAGTACAACGTTGGATTAGATTAGGAGAAGTATTACACCCTGGAGAATATAAAGCTAAATTTCCTAAGTCATTTGAAGCTTTCAACAAGTTAAGAAATGAGAAGGTAGAGTCTTGGTATGGTATGGTAAATAAGTCTTTATCAAAAAACTTCATTAAAGGATTAGATGTTTTATCTCAAAGACCTGGTGAGTATGCAAGAAGAATGGATTATTTAGTTAGAAAAAATACTAAAGAAGTGGATGAAATTATGTCTCGTTTTCCTTCTAATAAAGTTTCTAATAAAGTTCTTTTTGAAATTTATTCTCATTTTGAAAAAAGAACTGAAGCAGTTAAAAATAGAACTATTTTTATAAAAGGAGCTAGAAAGAGAACAGTATTGCCTGATTTACCAGCTTTAGACAGTAAAGTTATTACTTCAATAAAAGAAAGAGTTATTGAAAGTTTAAAAGAAAAGTTTTCTACTTTACCAAGTTTAGGAAATGTTTGGATAGATGAAAATTTAAAAAAGATGCCTTTACCTTCTAATATGAGAAGTTTAAATTTTGCTTTAAAACCAACTATAAGAGGAGCAAGAATTCCTTTTGGTAATAAAGAGGCAAAAGTTATAAGAGCATTCTGTCATTGGATGAATGTTTATGGGCAAACTGCTGATTTAGATTTATCTGCAACTTTTGTTGGTAAAAATGTTTCGGTTTTATCTTATTCTACTACAGGTTTAAAAGTAGGAAAATCTTGTCACTCAGGTGATATAACTCATAGACTAGGTGCTTGTGCTGAGTATATTGATGTTGAAATAGAAAATGCTTTAAGTCTTGGTTTTAAATATGTTGTTTTAGATGTAAGAAACTTTAGCGGAAGAAGTTTAAAGTCTGTAGATTCAATGTTTGGTTTAATGGAAAGAAAGCAGCCTCAATCTGGTACTAATTGGTTGCCTGAAACAGTTTCTAATACAAATGGTTTAGAGAGTAGTTCAACTAATACATTAATAGCAATATTAGATTTAGAGTCAAAAGAATATATTATGGTTGATGAAGATATGAATGGTTTACCAATAGCTAAGTCTAATATTTCTCAAACAGTAAAGTTTGTTGAAGATTATATTAAAGGACCTTCATTTTCTGTATATGATTTATTAACTCTTCATGGTGAAACTAGAGGAAAAATTGTAAACTTAAACTCTAATGTAGATACTTATTTTAAGTTTGATGATTTTATTAACTCTTATGAAAAAGTAGGTGAATATATGGGAGTGTAAAAAGTATTCTTAAAAATAATTGATAAAAGGCTATAAACCTCCAGTTACTTCTAAATACTAATCGCAGAAGTAGAAGGCCTAAAAAATGGTTACTGGTATAATTTCCTCAATTTATTTTTAAGCGTTTACTACAAACGTAGGTCTCATTTAAATCTATCTGTGTAGTTGGTAGACTTCTAATTCTATATCACTAAAAAAACAAAGTGGTATAGAATCAAAAAAAGTTCTTTTAAAAAATATTAAGTTGACTATTATGAAAGTTACTTCTATTGGTTCAATTCCAATTAAAGCCCCACAACGGCTTTAAAGGCACTACTTTCTGATTTCCAACTAAATTCATTGTGGCTATAAATCTACTTACTTCTAAAAACTGCAAATTTTATTAGTAATTTAATTTCCACATAAAAAGCGTATATAGCTTAATAGTAGAGCACGTATTTACTTTGTCAATTTCTGTTTATACGGCTATGGTTTAGTTACTTCTATCCATTTGGAGGACGGGGTGCTGGTGCAAGTCCAGCTGTACGCACAAAATATAGAGGCTATTTATATTCTTACTTCTTTTTAAACAAAAAATTAGATGTAAAGTTTCCTCTAAAGTTCTTTAAAATAATTTCTCAAATTAAAATATCTATAAGTAATTATAGAGAAAATTGACTAGACAATTAGGTATAATATTCCTTTTAATCCCTGAGAAATAACTGGAGGTGTGGTGAAACTGGTAAACACGGCGGAGTTAATTATTAGAGTTATTTCCAGTAACTTGGCTATATTTTAATTACTTCTAACACGTCAATCCGCTATGCTGTTGGTTCAAATCCAACCACCTCCACTTTTTTTTATAACAACAAACTGTAGTGTTTCAGTCTAAACACAAAGACAAAAAAATGATAACAAATGAAATGACAAAATTGTCTGATGAAGCAGTAAAGCAACTTTATGTAAAACTTCAAGAAAAGAAATTAGCAGTAGAAAAGGCAGAAAAACCTAATTGGGAAACTAATGGGTCATTTGGTTTTTCTCCAAACTCTCTTTCTGATAGAGTAAACATCCAAGAAGTTACTGACACAAGAAAGTTAATTGAGATTTATGCTTTCTTACTTGAGAGAAAAGAGAAGTATGAAACTGCAGCAACAGCATTAGGTTTGGAAAACAAATTTACTTGGTTAGGATTTACTGTTGAAGAATGGAAGTCAGACCTTCAAGTAAGAGTAAATCAAATTAACCTAACTAAGAAAAGAAAAGAACTTAAAGAATTAGAGGCAAGAGTTAACTCTCTATTATCTGAGGATTTAAAGAAAGAGATGGAATACGCTAATGTGAAAACATTACTAGAAACTCTTTAATTATTATATCTTTTTGTATCTTAACCAAAAGTGTTTAATTTTGAAATATAGATTAAACACTTTTTTATTTAAAACAATTATAATGATAGAATTTAAAGCACCACAAGACACTTCTAAGGTTGATAAAAGTATACCTACTATTTTTTTAGCAGGAAGTATAGAAGAAGGAACTGCTGAGGCATGGCAAAGCAAAGTAACTCAATCACTTGAAGAAGATAAAGTCATCCTCTTTAATCCAAGAAGAGATGACTGGGATTCTACTTGGGAACAAAAGATAGAAAATCTTCAGTTTTTAGAACAAGTTACTTGGGAACTTTCACATATAGAAAAGTCAGATATAATTATTGTTTACTTTGATAAAAACACTAAGTCTCCTATTTCACTTTTAGAACTTGGTTTAGTTTCTCAAACAGACAAAAAGATTATAGTTTTTTGCCCAGATGGTTTTTTTAGAAAAGGAAATGTAGATATAGTTTGCAAAAGATATAATTTAACTCAAGTAGATTCTTTTGAAGAACTTATAAAGAAAGTTAAAGAGTATTTGTCTTCCCTCAATAATTTTGAACTTAAATAAAAATAAATGTTTGCAACTTTAGATATACCTGAAAGAGAGATTAAGTTTGAATTTGAGAACTTAACTTATAATCAATTTAGAATGATTGGTAGAAAGCCTAGTAAAACTATACCAATGTTAGAAGAAAGGTTTCCTATAGGAGAACCTATTACTTTAATAACTTCAAATATGCCTGAAGAGTTAAAGAATACAATAGTTAATCTCATTGAAAAATATTGTAACCACTAAATAAAATAAAATGAATACTGGTTTTAAAGCAGTTAAGTTTGATGTAAAGAGTTTTAAATTTTTCACTAAACCAAAAACTTTTGCTAGGAAAACTTATTTTACTCCTGGTAAATGGAATATACTTAGAAGTGAAGTTTCTCCTAGAGTTTGTTATACTGGTTACCACTATTGTGAAGAACTTTGCAGTTTAAAGTTTTATTCTAAACCAAAGTTGGATGTATTTTATTTTAAGATAGAAAGTAAGGGTTTGGAAAACTGTGATTTTATTAAAACAGCAACTAAAAATATTCGTCTTCTTGAAGAGATAAATTATGATGAAGTACTTAAGAAACTTGGTGACTATCATTTTGATAGAAAGTGTAAACTTAAACTTGAATATAAGGACTCTAATTTTTATTTAAAAAATAAGCTTGTAAATGTAGTTTTTAATAACTCAAAATTATATAAAAACTTTCTCTTGAATAATCCAAATAGGAAGTACTTTACAGTAAAAGTGTTCTTTACTAATGGTTATAACAACCACAAACCAAAGAGCAAAACTATTTTAGTTGTAACTTCATAAAGGGAATTAAGTAAAAGTATAAACTTTTTGCTTTATATTTGATTTATCAAAATAATCAATATGCAAAAGGTAAAAATTAATGTAAGTCAATTATTTGAAGTTCTTAATGAAATCAAAGGGGCTAAGTTTGCTACAATTGTTACTGAAACTGAGCCTAAAATGAAAAAAACTGGTAATCCTTTTTTAAATAGCAATATCATAAAAAAGTCAGAAGTAAATATTACTTTAAACTTTATATATGAAAACTCAGTAAATAATCAAAGAAAAAAAGAAGGTAATACAGAAGAATTCCATGCCAAACCAAGACAATGGGGTTCAAGAATACCAAAAACTTCTTTTGTAATTCATAAAGGTTCTATTTATGTTGAAGCAAAAATTAATGCTAAACCTAAAGAAGTAAGATACTTTTCTAATGGTAAATTAATGAATGAAGCCCAAGTTGAATTATTAAAACCATTCTTACCTACATCTAATAGTAGTTCAAGACAAGAAGTAGAAAAAGAAGTAATAGTAAGAGATTTTAAACTTGAAAATATAGTTGAGTTGAAATTAAATGGTAATCATTATCTTATTTCTTAAAAAACTAATTTCTATGAACCAAGAAGAGCAAAATAAATATAAAAAACTTCAAGAAGAACTACTAGGCTGTAAGACAGAACTTGGACTAGCCCTAATGAACCATAACAAAACTATAGACGATTTCCAAGTTAAATTAGATGAGTTTAATAACTTTCTTACTAAATACAACGAACTATTAGATAGTCATAACAGTATATTACAAAACATTGAAGAAATAAAAGAACAATGTGATGGGTATGGAGTTATCAATCAAGAGTGGCTCAAAGGTTTTTGCCAATCAATATTAAACAAAGCTAAAAACATTAAACAATGATAACATATTTATTAAGATTTATTTGGGCTTTAATATTTCAAATTATTTGGAATTTATTTACTATATGTTGCTGTTTATATTTACTTTTATTTGACTTAAAATCTTTAAAAGAACAAATTAAATATGAATGGAAAGATATTATTTATCATAGAGACTGTGATTTTACTGACTGGTTCACATTTAGTAATGAAGGAGAATGGAAGTCAATATTCCATTGGGCATTTAAAATCCAAAAAAATAAATTATGAGCAAAGTATTATATAGAGTAAAGCAAAACTTTGAAGAGACAAAAGAGAGACTAGGAGTTGAGTTGTTTAATCGACTTTATACAAATGAGACCCCTAAAGAGTTTGATGTTATTGAGGAATATGGAGATGAAATTTGTACTTTACAACCTTTTAGTTTCGGAGATGGTAGTACTAAGTTATTATCCATCTGGTCTAAATCTAGTCAATATACTAAATTATAAATAAAATGAAACAAGTTATTCAAATCTTAGTAAACATACTTTTACTTTCTCAATACATACTTTTATCTATTGCAATGCTTTTATGGCATGGTAAACTTATAAAAGTTAGTCCATATCATGTTTACAATCCAAAGAAAAGAGGTCCTGAAGGAAAAGAGTATATGGATGAGTATTTTCAAAGAGATATTTATCCAGTTTCAGTAAAAAAGAAAAAAGAAGTTGCAAATGAAATTTTACTTAGAAGATGAAACTTTAACTTTAATGGGTAGGTAATTTTTTAACTTAAAAAATAAAATGAAAAACAAAAGTAAACCAATTGAAATTAGTCCTATAAAAGGGCATATTATTCTTTATTGTAAAGGATTTTATAAATATAATAACTTTTTTGAGGGGTTAAAAAGAATCTGGGCAATTAGATGTGGTTATGATTATGAATTAACCTCAAAGGAAACACTATCTTATGTTGCTATGGAGATGTTTGATATTCTTTTAGAAACTAATACACCTGAGAAGATTAAATGGATTATGAAAGAGTTACATAGGGACATAGTTTCTAAATATATAGGAGACTTTGTTGAAACTTTATCTCCTATAGAAGCTATTATTTGGCAGTATAAAAGTCATTTAGCCCAATTGCAAATAAAGGAAAAAGATAAGTTAACTGGTAAATGGTATTCATTAATTAAACTCCCAAAACCTAAAGAAAAAGTATTTAATAGAATTCTTAAAGGGAATGGTAAATATGAGGATTATAAACTAATAAACTCTTAAGTGTTATGAAAAAAATACTTAATAAAAATAGTTATCCTTATTCTTTTTACCACGAGAATGAAGATAGATGTCCTACTTGTTTGGCTAAATTAAATATAGACTTAGATTTAGATGAAAATGATAACTGTAGAAATTGTAGAGAAGAATTTGCAGATGATTCTGAAAATATTTTGAGTAAAGAAACTAATAAAACTTCTTTTTCTATAAATCAAATTAGTAACTATAAATAAAAAACTTCAAAGGTTCACTTGCCAAATTAAGTAAAAGTATAAACTTTTTGTTTTATATTTGATTTATCAAAATAAATAAAAATGAAAAATTTAACAGAATTAAAAGTAGGTGAAAAAATCTTTTTGAATGAAAATTTAATTCACACTCGTAGTACACAATGTGGGAGTTTTAATACACCTGTTTCATTTAATAAAAATGAAAAAGATATCTTACCAGTAAACCCTTTACCATTAAAAACCGATATGTTTGTAGTAACAAAAGTTACTGATAAACATATAAGAGTAAAAGCAGTAGAGAGAAAAGTTACTTACAAAAATGGGTTAGGTAAAGTGGGAATTATTATTCCTAAATATAGTTTTTATTTTGCTAGAAATAAGAATGTTACAATATAAAAGTTATGGCAATATATACAGGACGCTCAGAAAAAGATGGTCATGAAGCTTTAGGTGTTTTTATAAACCCTAACAACTCTAATGAGTGGAGTAATAAACCATATAATAAAGAACAAAGACAGATAGTAAAAGACCATAGAACTTATAGAGAACTAATTGAATATATGGATGGTAAGTTTACTTTGGATGACTGTTATGAGCAAATTAAAAATAAAACCTTTCCATTAGTAAGTAGAATTAAAAAATATGTTCTTAGTTATTATGACGAGAATGGAAAATTTATAAAAGAATAGTTATAAAAAAGATTATGTCTACATTAAAGAAAAAAGTGCAAGTAGTTTTGCTTCCTACAGAAGGAGCAACTAACATATTCTTATCAAAAGGTGAGTTACAATATACTAGTACAGCAGCAGAATATCGTAAACAAAATTTGGTAAAAATGCGGAATAGTGAAGGTTCTCCTGGTAGGCATTTATATTTTATTGTAAACGAAGAAATAAAAGAACCTTGTTATGCTTATTCTAAAAATAGTAATAAAGTGGAATGGTTAACTGAAATACAGGTTAAATGGTTAAGAAAGGAAAGTTGGTTGAAGGTTATTGCTACTACAAATACAGAATTAAAAATAGAAGTTCCTGATAGTTTAAAACAATACTCTCAATTTCAAGATAAGCAATTACCAAAACCATCTAATTCTTTTATTTCTAAATACATTTCTGAATATAATAAAGGTAATATCATTAAAGAAGAAATGGTTGATTATGAAATCACACCTATGGGAGATGTTGTTATTGAATATGGTGCTAAAAAAGAAGGTGTAATGTCATTAAAAATAGACAAAAATAATTGTATTACTATTACTCGTATTAAAGATAGCTGGAGTAGAGAAGAATTACAAAAATTATTTGATAGTTATGGTGATAATTTTGCAGCTAAAATAATTTGGGAAGATATTTTAAAATTATAAACTCTTTTATTTCTTTAGAGTGTATTGTAATAGGCTGAGTCTACTTAACGAACGTTAAGAAAAGATAGTAATTACAATATGCTCTAAGAAATAAATTAAAACTAAATAACAATGAAAGATTTTATAATAGGGTTTATCTTTTGTGCTTGGTTGTTATACCCAATGACACATTTAACTTGTTTTGATAAGAAATTTTAGTGTTACAACTTATGGATTTCTGTATCAGTTTTTATAACATTAATTATGCAATCTTGCCGTAAAATACTTAAAACTAAATAATAATATGAATAACAACGAAATGGATGCAGTAGAGATAACTATCTCTATTAAAGGTAAAAATAAAAATTCAGAATTAAAATCTATTGTTCCATTAGCAATAGCAGAACAAATTAATATTGAATTAATTGATTGGGAGAATAGATATCTTATTACACCAGCTGCCTATGAAACTTTTTTAGAAAATAAGAAAAACTTTTAACAATGAATAATCAACTAATAATTTCTTATAACCCAGAATCAGAATGTTATGGTAATTGTGAAGATTGCCCATTTCCAACACTATGTGGTTCACAAGATAAGTAAATAGTATAAATATTTTAAATTATATTTGCTATATGAAAAATATTTTTATCCTTCCTGCTAATGGAGAAAGTAGATTATGCTACGTAGTAGGTGTAGAGAAATCAACACTTACTTTATTTGAAGATGAAATGGGTAAATCATCAAGATTTTTCCCTCAACATATATACATTACTAATAATGAAGATATAAAAGAAGGATTTAATCAATGGTATATTGATGGTTTTTTAAATAAACCAAGAAATTCAAGTGGTTCTCAATATGGAGAAAAACAAGATGTGGTACTTTTAACTGACGACCCAAAACTAATAGCAGATGGAGTACAAAGTTTGGATGATGATTTTCTTAATTGGTTTTTAAATAACCAAAGTTGTGAGTATGTTGAGGTTAAAAAAGGCAAAATGAGATTAAATTGTGATGGTGAAGAAATAGGATTTCCTGATATGTCTTTATATAAAACCATCATTCCAAAAGAAGAAACTAAGCAAGAATGGTTAAAAAATTCTAAATGGGGGGTTAGATTAAATAAAGATAAACAACCTGACTTTACTTATGTCGACGAATGGTTTGAAGGCAACTTGTTTAAAAGAAATATGTTGCAATTGGTTTACCCAGACAGTCCGTCATTTAGTAATAAATTATGGAAAGTCTTTGAAACAGAACAGTTAGCTAAAGAATGGATTAAAAACCCAATAATTGAAAAAAAAGAAACACTTGAAGAATCTGCTGAAAGAATATTAGCTAACAACATTGATGGGTTAAGAGATGCTATTGGAGACGATGATTTATTTTTATTCTACAAAGGCGTTATTAAATGTTATGGTGAAGCAATGGCTAAATGGCAACAGGAAAAAGTGATAAAATTATTAAAAGAAAACGATTATGCTAACGAAGTAGTTTTTGAGTTTCTAACTGAACAGTTTAAAAAATATAATAATGGATAAAGAAACTAAAATAGAGTCTGAAAACTTTATTTATTATTCAAATAAAGAAAACGGAATTGTTTTAGCGGATATTGATTATTGTCTTCAATCTGATAGAACATTAGATATTCGTTTATTTGACTTAGCCAATAATAAAAAACTTCTTAATAAATTACATTTATACTATATCCATGGTAATTATGGTAAAAAGTTTACTTATGAAAGTAGAGCAAATTGGTTTTGTGGTTATCTTAGTTCTTTAAGTTCAAAAGAAAAAGGTAAATATAAAAAACTTATTACCAATCCAGTCATAAGAGTATTAGTAACAAATAACAACTTACTAACCGAAGTAAAAAAAGTTTTAAAATAAAAAAATATGCCTCCAAAAAATTATATAACATTTGTAAATGGTAATATAGAAATTACCATTGGTATTTATTGTTCTAAACAACACTTAGAGCAAGAAGGTTTAAGAACCTTATTTGAAACAGTACCTAACCCTTTAGATTATAAAATAAAAAAATAAAATGAGAAGTTTAAGATTAGTTTTATATACTTTAATGGTTATAGTTATCTCTGTGGGTTTATTCTTTTTTTCAAAAATACTTATTTATATACCAATAGCGATAATTCTTCTTTTTATTTTAAAGAGAAAGAAATAGAATTATCTTCTGATAAAATATAAAAAGAATGCTTTATATTTGAGTTATGACAATAAAAGAAATATTTAAACTAGATGTTATAACTAACATTCAACTTAATGGTGGAGAATGCTTTTGTGTTGGTGGTATGGTAAGAGATTTATTCTTGAATAAACAACCAAAAGATATAGATATAATTGTAAGGAAACTTCCAGTAAAAAAACTTATTGAAGTTCTTAGCTCTTGTGGTAAAGTTGATTTAGTTGGTGAATCTTTTGGTGTTTTTAAATTTAAAAAAGACGACCTTGAGATTGAGTTTTCTTTACCAAGAACTGATTCTAAAAAAGATGGTAAAGGTCATAAAGCAATTGAAGTCCAAACTGACCCATTCTTACCATTAGAAGTTGACTTAAAAAGAAGGGACCTAACTATAAATTCAATGGCTTTGGATTGTAATGAAGTTCTAATAGACCCATTTAATGGTTTAAGTGATTTAATGAACAAAAAGATTTCTTGTACTGATAAAGAAGCTTTTATTGAAGACCCTTTAAGAATTCTAAGAGCTATACAGTTTGCAATTAGATTTGGTTTTTCTATCGAGAAAGAAACTTTTAAACTTATTAAGCAGCATAAGCACTTATTATTTGAAATTACTCCTGAAAGAAAACTTATTGAATTACAAAAAATAATTAAACAAGAGAAAAGTATTAATGAGGTTTTTTCTTTATTAAGTTTGGTAGATAAAGAAGTTTTTGGAAGAAGTTTTAAAACCATTATTCCTATTCGTTCTACTAAAAAACTTAAAGATGTTGCTGAACTTATTTTTACTTTTGTTCCAATTAATTCAATTCAAGATATAGTTAAACTTAGTAGAGAACTTACATTAGATTTAGATACATCAAGAAAAATAACTGGTTTATTTGAACTTAATAAATTAGGAAGTTCATTACCAAGAAGAATTTTTAACTCTATCAAAGTAGCTAAAAAGAAAGAGCTTATTTTAGAATCTTCTTTTGTAGAAGACTTGGTTATAGTAGAAAAGTTTAAAACTAATATCTTACCAGCAACAATAAATGATTTAGAAGTTTCAGGAGATGAACTTATAAACTTATTTGGTTTACAAGGAATGCAAATAGGCGAAGAAAAGGAAATGCTAATTTCTCTTATTTTTGAAGGTAGATTACTTAATAAAAACAAAGAATTAATAAACTTTTTAAAAATAAAACATGGAACCTTATAACACTTTACCAATTTACCATCTTAGAATAGAAGAGGCAAGAGACTTCTTTTATCATAGGCACGATGTTTACTGCAACCAAAAATATGCAGATACACTTCCTTATTCTTTTCATTTAGATTTAGTGGATAAACAGTGTAATAAATTTCTTTACTTATTAGAATTTACCCAAGATTCTGATTTTTTCAACATAGAAAAGTGTCAAAAACTTTTAAGAATTAAAATAGGTATTTTTGGTCATGACTCTATAGAAGATGCTAGAATGTCTTATAGTGAGTTAAAAGAAAAATATGGTAAGTTAGTAGCGGATATTATTATGCGTTGTACTGAGTATACTGGTGAAACTAGAGATGAAAGAAAACCAGTGGTGTTTTATCAAAAACTAATTACTAATGAAGAAGCAGTGTTTGTTAAACTATGTGATATTATCGCCAATACTAAGTTTTCACTATTAACTAATTCTTCAATGTTTAAAAAATATAAAAAAGAATATTTTGCTAAAGTAAAGCCTTTTTTATATCTTAATAAATATAAGGATATGTTTGATTATTTAGAACAACTTTATTCTATCCAAAATGACTAAAAAAACAAAAAAGAAAATTTATAAAGATTATTTTGAGTTTTTGAAAACAAAAATAGAATCTAGTAATTATAAAAACTCTGTTTCCAAAGAAGAGTTTGAAAAAACTAAGGCAAAATTTGAAAAAGAAAAATTAAAAAGAAAATTATTATAACTTAAAAAAAGAAATATGTTAAATTTTTTATTAGATACTTTAAGTCATTTTCCAGCTTGTTTTCTTGCTTGTATATTTTCACACTATGTACTTGCAAAATTTTCCAAAACTAACACTTGTGGTAATAAACAAGAATCAAATAGGTATGGTAAAATTTTACTTATTGAATTTGAAGGTTCTTATACTGAACAGGAGTTTACTAATGCAGATTTAGTTTTAAAGAAAAACCAATTAACCAATTCTTATGACTTAATAGTAAAAAATCGTTTTGGTAAAAATGGGACAATTAATTAACTTGAGATGATTAACTATAAATTTATATCTGACTCAATTGAGTACTACCAAGATTTTGGATTTAAAAGAATTGAAAGTCCTTGGACAGTATCTAAATATATAGACGACTTAACCAAACCAAAAGATATTACTAGTTTTCAATTAAAACATAATGACAAGTGCTTAGTTGCTAGTGGTGAGCAATCTTTTTTATATCTTTATTTAAAAGAATTTTTGCCATTAGGACAGTTTCAAACTACTACGCCTTGTTTTAGATTTGAGAGTTTTGACTATTATCACTCTAAATATTTTATAAAAAACGAACTTATAAAAACAGATATATTTAACTCTTATGAATTAGAAAAAATAGTTAACTTATGCCTTAATTTCTTTAAAAAATTTATACCTCAAAGTGAAGTAAAGCAGACGAATATAGGTTTTGATATTGTTTATAAAGAGTTTGAGTTAGGTTCTTATGGTGTAAGAGAGTGTGAGTTTTTAAAATGGATATATGCAACAGGTTGTGCTGAACCAAGATTAAGTAAAATAGTAAAAGTAATTGAAAATGGGCTACCATAAAAAACATATAGAAAAAGGAATTAATGGAGAATTTTCCAAAATAAGAGAAGAATATGAAGAGCTAAGAGATGCAGAAACTCAAGAAGATAAAATATTAATAATATGTGAATTGTCTGATTTAATAGGTGCAATTGAGTCATACGCTCTTACCTATTATAATTTAAGTTTAGAAGACTTAAAGAAATTTTCTGATAAAACTAAAGAAGCTTTTAAAGAAGGAAAAAGATAAGTAAACTTGTTAAAGTATAAAAGAAAAACTTTATATTTGAATTATGAAAAAACAAATTTTTTATCAATTAGATACTAAAGGTAAAGTAAGAGAATGGTCAATAGAGGTTGAGGATAACTCAACTTATTCTACTATTATAGTAAATACTGGTTTAAAAGATGGTAAAAAAATTGAAACTCTTACTAATATAACTGTTGGTATGAATATTGGTAAGTCAAATGAAACCACACATTACCAGCAAGCGTGTAAAGATGCTCAATCAGAAATAGATAAGAGAATAAAAAAAGGCTATGTTACTGATATAACTCAAATAAAAAGTAAAGGAGAAACTGCCACTATTAAAGCTCCTATGAAAGGTTATTCTTATCATCCTACAGGCAAAAATAAAGCACTTACTTTGAGCGATTTAAAAATTAGAGATGAAAAAGTTTTGCTCCAAGTCAAATTGGACGGGTTTCGTGGCAGAATTCATGTTACGAAAGATGAAGTTACTTTTTATTCTTCTGGTGGAGATGTTATTCCTTCTTTCCCAAAAATTGAAAAGTCAATACGAAACTCCTTTGATAAAATTTATAGTTATGTAAATTCAAAGTATGGTATAAATGAGTATTATTTAGATGGTGAGTATTATAACCATGATTTAGGCTTTCAAAAAGTAGCTTCTGCTTGCGGTACAAGAGTAAACATAACGCCTGAAAAAGAAGTTTTAAGAAATCAAATTCAATTTTATCTTTTTGATGTTTGTTTAGATGCACCTTATTCTACTAGAAGTAAAGTATTAGAATATTTCTATGATAAAGATATTGTTTTAGAAACGCCTGGCAAATATATAATGGCAAATGAAAAAGAAATAGATAGTTATTTTGAAGAAGTATTAAAGAGAGGTTATGAAGGCTTAATGATTAGAACTTTGCAGACGCCTTATGAGTTCAAAAGAAGTAAACAGTTAACAAAATATAAACCTTTATTAGATTCAGAATATAAAATTATTGGCTTTAAACAGTCAATTACAGGTGAAACTTTAGGTGCGATTGAATTTCAAATGGAAGATGGTAAAACGTTTTACGCTAACCCTAAAGATGAATTTGGTACAGATGAAATGAAACTAACAATTTGGAATAACAAAAAAGATTATTTAGGTAAATATGCAACAGTCGAGTTTTTAAATTTTACTGATGAAGGTTTACCACGTCACCCAAGAGTAAAAGGTTTTAGAAAAGGAAAATCTAAAGATTAGTTAGAAAAAGTAAATGAAGAGTATAACAAATAAAACAACTCTTAAACAAGTAGATAAAACTTCTTATATCACTTAGAAGCAATTCTATTAGTTAGATGAGCATTTTAATATAGAAAGTTTTAAATAATCTACGAATATGTCTAAGCAGATAAAAATAGGAAGTAATATTTATGCTAAACAATAAGATATTGTTTTGTTTAAAATAAATAAATTTATATTAAAATTTATTTATCTTTACTGGTTGTAGCACACAACTCGCTATTGAATTAAAGTTTTCTTTTAAAAACTCATCTCCAATTACTTTTCTAAGAATATTTAAAGCTCCATTAGCATCTGCATTTATATAGATATCACCACTTGCTTTAAATAAACCACGCTTCACTCTTTTACCTAAGTAAACTTCATGTTTTTTAATCTCCTCTAAATCTAAGGCGGAGCATTTAGAAGTATAACTTTCTTCTACTGTTTGAACTTGGATTCCTACCATTTTTGCTTTATACTTAATTTTTTCTATAAGTTGCGTATGCGGTATTGAAACAAAGTTTTGATTTGTTTTAGTTCCTAAGTTTATTTCTTGTTTCCAAGTTTTATTGTTCCCAATTACTATTAAGGAAATATCTTTTTTTAAGGCATTTTGGATTATAAACCTACTTGTTTTATGAATAAAGTCATTTACTTTATTATTTCTTTTTAAAGATATTTTTTGTATTCTTTTACTTGTTTTTTTAGTTTTTAATTTTGATTGTAATTTACTTTTCTTTTTGTTATAAAATTGGTTGATAGATTTTAAACTTCTGCCGTTAATTATCTCTGCTGCTCCTTCTGTAGATACACTGGTAATTAAATTGTTTAAGCCTAAATCTATACCTATTGCTTTTTTATTGAATATTGCCTCTTTAGTTTCTTTTACTTTATAAGTAAACTCAATTATAAAATGGTCAGCACGAGGAATTATTCTACAAAAGTCAATATTATTAGATTTTACTTTAATTGGTTTTAAATTAATTGACTTAGGGAAATGGATAAAATTATTTTTATATCTCAATTGATTTATAGTAAAATAAAGTTCACTCAACTCATTTTTATATTTAGGTATTCTTGGTTTTCCTAAAAAGTTTCTAGGACTTTTTAAAAACTCTTTTTTTGCTTGCTGCCAACTTTTTATATTCTTAAATAAAAACTTTATAGTCTGTTGTGCAGAATCAGAAGGTAGTGCTCTAAAGCTTGGTTCATTAAACTCTCTAAATAAATTTACTAATTCAAGTTCATTAAAATATTCTATATTACCAAAAACACTTTGTCTCCAATAATATAAAGCTTGATTATAAAGTTCTTTAGCTTTAGAGCAAAGAAATATTAACTCTTTATTTGGTTTTACTATATGTCTTTCAGTTAAAACCATTATTCTTTTATTAGCTCTTTAACAATAGAAGATTTTCTGTTCGAGTACATTTTCATAGAATAGCAGTGTAATAAAGTTACTATCTCCTCAAAAATCTCCTCACTATCTAATTTAGTTGAACCTACTTCACTCATAACTTCAATTTCACATCCAAATTTTTTAAACAAAGTAGAAAACAAACTAAATCCTATTCTACTTAATCTATCTTTATAAGTAATAATAACTTTTTCTACTTTATTGTCCAGTATTAAGTCAAGCATTTCATAAAAATCTTTTCTGTTTTCGTAAGAAATACCACCAGCAATATCACTATAAATTCCATCTATTTTTATCCCTTTTGAAAAACAATAGGTTTTCAAGTTTTCTATTTGAGTTTCTAATTGTTTTTTTTGATTAAAAGAAGAAACTCTACCATATATAAAAGTTTTTCTTTCCGTTTTATTAATTATTTTATAAACATCTTTTTTGTCATACCTATATCTTCCATTTGGCATATCTTCTACTTTTATTAAACCTTGCTTAACATAGTTACATAAAGTAGCTCTACTTATCCTTAATGTATTTAAAACTTCTTTTGCTGTCATTACTATTTATATAATATATTTTTACAAAAAAATAAATAGTATAAACATTTTGAATTATTTTTGCTTTATGAATAACACAATTAAAAAGAATAAAGATTTATTCCACACTCATACTTTCACTGGTTATTGTGGTGATGCTCCTTATCTATATAACAAAACCAATAATGGTATTATAGATGGTATTAAAAGAATGCACGTTAACTTATACTGTAAATGTGACTCTTGTGGTAAAGAAGTTTTAATTGCTAAATTACATTGTGACCAAGACGGTAAGTTATATCAAGGAGTATTAGATAAAGAAAAATAAAGAAACTTTGCTTAGTAGTTATAAATTGACTAGTATAAAGTATAACTACTATTTTTGTAATATAAAGAAATATTATGCTACCAGAATATATTTTACATAAACTACCAGAAGGATTTATTATTACTTCTGATGAAGAGATACAAGAAGAAGATTATTTACTAAGTGCTTCAAATAGAATTGGTAAATTAACTAAAAATATAGGTGAAGATATATTTTTATATAATGTTGGGGATTGCGAACCAAAAGGACATCATTCAACATCTAAAAAAGTAATAGCTCAACAAGAGCAAATAGATTTCTCTTTTTTATCAGAAGAAGAACAGAAAGAGATTGGATGGTTTGATATAGGAGCTTTAAAAACTATCTCTTTATTAAGAGATAAAAATTATGATTTGAAAGATAATTATAATGTTTCAGCAGCAAGTGGTTATATATCAGGTTTTGAAAACGGTTTTAAAAAAGCTCAAGAACTTCTATCTGATAGAATGTTTACTTTAGAAGATATATTAAATAAATTAGAATTATATCAGAATTATTGCCAAGAAAATTACTACAAAAGTAACATAATACCAGACCCTAGAGAATGGTATAACATTAATTACCAATCTCTATCCCAACCTAAATCATGGAATATAGAATGTGTTGAAGAAAATGGTAAAGTAAAAATATTAAAACTATTAAACAATGAATAACACAATAGAACAAATATTAATTGAAGCAGAACGTAGAAGAAAAATGTTTCATTGGTTTATTGATGGAATTGGTAGGCTCGGAATAAATTGGGAACAATATAAACATTTAACTCCTGATTGGGTAACTAAATATTATAACGTAAATTTTTAACAATGAACAAACTAACTAAACTAGATAGGGGTATTTGTACCTGTAAGTGTAGAAAATTATCAAATCAATCCATTGCAAAAAGTAATATTTTCAATCCAACAAGGGAATGGGAAATGTGCTAAATATGCTCACGATATTAGTAGTATGGATAAATTTATTTTACAAGAAGAAACAAATAAGTATGTTCTAAGTAAAGAAGAACTTGTGAAAGTAATTAGTGAAGGTTTTGATAAATTAAAATCTTATGTTTCATTTAATGACCTTGAAGATATAAAAGAAGAATACATTAATTTAATACTATAAACAAAATGACACAAGAGTTTACATATCTAGGATTTTTAACAGATGAAGCTGTTAATTTCTTTGAAGGTAAAATGATAAGAGAAGAAAGAGATGGGTGTGCAGTAGTTGGAGCATTTATTAAATTAGAAAATGGAGGTACTTCTGTTTGGGTAGAACTATCTGTGAAATCATCTTTAAAAACAATAGAAGAAGCTGATGATTGCCAAAAATATTATTTGGATAATAGAATAGGTTCAACAACTAAAGGAGAGCTATATGATAAATATCCAAGTGAAAAAGGTGCTTTAGTATTAGATAAAAATAATTTTAACTTTATAAAGACTGAGTTATGATACAACCTAAAATACAAGAAGTATGGTTTCCACCAACAGAAGGAAGAATGGCTTGGTTTGTAGAAGTTGGAGTTGATAGTAAAGTAATATTCAGAGAAAGTTACATACCAAAAGAAAGTGAAGATTTGAAAATCGTAGAAGGTTTTATGATTAGTAAAGTTCTTCGTAACATATTTACGTTTGGTGTTATGTCAAGCAAAAAGTTTATTGATGAACATCAACCTTAAAATTACCGCTAACGTAAAAATATTGGCGATGTGGGGGATTTTTAGCACCACAGCCCAATTTAAAAACTAATGATGAATAAAGTACAATGTTTAATAGAATTACGTCAGCCCCCATATTGCCAATATAGTGTTGTGCGTTCGTTCTTTTTCTCATTGTTAAACCAAAAATTATAAAATGGAAGAAAAAATATTATGTGCCGCAGTTTGGTACAAAGAAATTGAATTAAAAAAAGATATGCCAATAGCAACATATCTACCTAAAAACCTTGATAAAGGGATTGTGTTTTGTGGATTAAGACACGGACAATGTATTTATGCAAAATGTGCAATAACTGGTTTAAGAGATGCAGAAAGTGGCGAAAATGAGCAAGGTTTTTTAACTTCTAAAAACAGATTTGTCAGTCGTGAGGAAGGGTTGCAGATTGCATTAAAACAAAATCAAGTATTAGACTTAAAAGAAATTCGTGGTGATAGATTGTTCAGTGAAGACCTTTATTAGTGTCGTTCTTAGAATGACGCACAACGAACAGGTATTGTTGCAGTTTTGGGATTTGAAAAACTGCTGCTGAATACCGTCAACTAAATAGTATTACAAAAGTTAAAAATTATATTCAAATGTCAAATAGTATTCCGTCCAGCTTAGACAACAGCCCATTAGACGAACAAAAGCACAATGATATTCCGTCAGCCCCAATAACGCCAAACCCTATGTTGGTGGCAGTTTTTGTCCACAGGACAAGACAATAAAATATTATTAACAATAAATAAAAGCAAAATGAAAGAACTATTAAATGAACTTTTAGAAAAAGCAAAGTCAAATAAAAAAGGCTTGATAATGCTAAAAGAATGTGCTGTAAGATGTCAGCAATTTGAATTAGCAGCAAATCTTAGAGAATTAGAAAATAACTTTCCTGAACCAGCAGAAGTCAAAGAAGCGACTAAATATGCAAGTGATATTCAAACAGCTTTAGCAATGGCAGATATAAGACCAATCGATAAAAAAGTTTGTTGGTTAATTGGAAAAGTTGTCGAAAAACATAGCAAAGTCAAAGGTAAATTGTCATTAAAAGATATTGCTGAAATTGTTTCTAAACAAGAAGAATTATTTATCAATGTTACCTAATAGAGTGTTGTCATAAAATTGCCCACAACGAAAAAGTATTGCCGAAGGTGGGGCATTAAAACCACTAAAGTTAAATTGAAAAACAAATGATTGTTAAACCGATGAAGCACCATAGTAGCACTTCTGCCCCACTTTTGGCAATACAGTGTTAGGTGCAGTGCTTTTCACAAATGTAAATTAGAATGACAACAGTAATAGCAATATTTATAATTGCCTTAGTAGTAGAAATTCAGTTAAGCCCACGATTAGGCTTCACCAGAGAAAACAGAATATTGCTATGGTATGGCAAACGAAATCGTAAATATGTAGTGCTTCTTTAGCATTGCACATAACGGCTAACGCTATACGAAGGCAGGGGTTAAGATGTACTCCCTTTCAGCCTTGCAAAAATGATAAACAGATGCACGAATGCTCACTTTAGCAGTACGCCCCTGCTTTTGTATAGCGTATGTTAGTGGTCTGTAATTTTTAAAATAAATAAAAAAAGCGATGGCAAAAAACATTAAAGAATTAACAGAAGATGAAGCAAAACAAATATTAGAATTTGCTTACCCAAAGGACAAAGATAATTGGTTTAGAAAATTATCATTTGAACCAAAGATTACCGATGATGGAAAGCAACAAGTAACATTTGGAATGCGTTCAATTATCGGAATTGAATATCATAACGGACAAGATAATTGCATACTCCATTTTGATAATACAAAGGTTGTGTTATGGCTGTATAAAAATGGATATGATGTTACTGAGTTGCTTGAAGCAAATTCATATTTGAGTGAAATGGAGAAAGATTTTGAAAACTTTGCATTTGAAATTACTTGGATGGCTAAAGGAGAAGAACGATTTAGAGATGGATACAAGCAAAACTGGACACTTGAATATGTTACTAAAAAATGCAAAGAATTAGTTGATAAATATTACTACAAAGATTATGAGTAACGGGGGTGCGGTGGCTTTTATTTATTTTAAAAATTATTGCACCTAACGTTCAAGGCTTTGTGCAGGTTGGAGGCGTTATTCGTCACCCTTGTAACCAAAGCCACATAGAATTACATAAGATTATTAAACATCCAAAAGCAAAATTAAAAAATGAAATCAGGATTTTGTAAATCAAAAATTATAAGTATTAATCCAGATATATATTGGTTAGAACAAGAATTAAGTATACAAGAAGAACCAGAATATATTTGGACAGATAGAGATGGAGTAAGAAATTGTAAAATTGATATTTATTTTGAGGATAATCAAAATAATGTTTTTAAATCAGAAATATATTTAAAAGACAAATTAAAACAAGGTAAGAGTGATAATTTTTGTTATGTAAATCAAGTTGGTGATAATCAATGGGTTACAGATGAAAATCAATTATTTGACAATTTTAAAAATTGGGTTCAAGTAGTTTCTTGGGGAATTAATGGAGAAAAAATAGAAAAATATAGAACAGGAGCTATGCCTTTTGAAAAACAAAATATAGCCAAAAAAGATTATCATATATCAATAGAAGGAGAAGATATATTATTACAATTCTTAAAACAATTTTATAATTATAGTAATTATGATACAGAAGCAAATGTATTTATTGATTTAAACAAATTATTTGAAGGAGATTTTAGTACATTACAAAGAATTATTAGAGATGAAAAAGATTTTCATTTAGTAATTTTTACTTATCTCTCTAAAAAATTAGAACAAAAAGTATTAAATTACTTCTTTCCTTTAGAATTTTTTAGAGATGTATTAAATAATTTTCAAATATCTCAAAAATTTAAAAACCAATATAAAGATTTTAATAAAAAATTAGAATTTATAGAAGGTTATTGGGAAATAGGAAAAATAAAAGATTTTAAACCAGAAATTAAAAATGTACTACCAGAGGATAGTGATTATTAAATTATGGGAAGAAATAGTATTATAACAAATGAATAAAAAGGAAACTGCAATAGAATGGTATTCAAATAAATTAATGGAAATTCTTGGTGATATGCCTAATGAATTTTCAACTAAACAAACATTAGCAAACCATTATGCTCTTAAACAAGCAAAAGAAATGGAAAAAGAGCAAATGATAGACTTCGCTACTATTGCTTATCAAGATGTTTCTACTTTAATGAATGTTCCATTTAATCAAATAAGTGAGAATAAAATAAATTTTGAAACTGTTTATAATAGAATTTATAATGACTAAAACAATAGAAGAAATACTATTTGAAGCAGAGCGTAGAAGAAAGATGTTTCATTGGTTTATAAATGGAGTTATAGGTGGTATAGGACACTTAACGCCTGATAATAAAGTAATGTATGCAAATAGACATGGAATACCTTGGGAATTATATAATGGTTTAACTCCTGACTGGGTAACTGAAAATTATAATGTAAACATTTAACTTATAAGTATAACCATTTTAAATTATATTTGTTCTATGAAGAATCATGACTTTATAAAAACTAATATAGGGTCTGAGGTTTATATTACTGGTGATGGTGATTTAGGTATGAATTATTCTTTAAGACGTTTGATATTTAACAAAGAAGTTCTAGAAATAATTAAGTTAACTAAAAGTGGTATGGCTTACTTAAAAGATAAACAAGGAAATTTTTACTCCGTACCACCAAGAAATGTAAGAGAAATAAACTAATAAAAAATATGAAAGTAAAAATAGTTACTAATAGAAAAACAGAGTATTTATTTGACCAATTAGAATTAGAGTATAAAGAAAAACTTAAGATAGAAGAGTTTTCTGATTCTGAAATATCAGTTTCTTTTTATTCTTCTGTTAGAGGTTATGACTTATATATACTTGCAGATAATAGAACTGAACTAGTAGAACTTTTACAAACTATAGATGCAGCAAAAAGAAATTCTGTTAAAAACATTACAGTTATATTACCATACTTTGGATATGGTCGTCAAGATAAAAAAGAAGGGCATCGAGGGTGTCTTGGAGCTTCAATGATGACCAATGTTCTTGAGAAAATGGGGGTTAATAGAATAGTCTCTATTGATTTACACGCTGAACAAATCCAAGGTTTTTGCTCAATACCTTTTGAGCATATAAAAGGGCACTCAATCTTTCTAAAATATATTCAAGAAAACCTTGACCTATCTAATACTATTTTATGCTCTCCTGATGCTGGTGGAATGGCTAGAGTAGAAAAATATACAAAAAGATTATCTCTACCAATGGTTTCTATTAATAAAAGAAGAGATAAACCAAACTCTATTGCTTCAATGGAATTAATAGGAGAAGTAACAGACAAAGATGTTATTATCATAGATGATATGGTGGACACTTGTGGTACTCTTGCAAAAGCTGTAAACTATTTAAAAGAAAAAGGAGCTAAAACGGTTTCATATATTGCTACACATGGAGTTTTAAGTGGCGACTGGTCATATAAGTTATCAAAGTCAAACTTAGATAGATTAGTTATAAGTGATACTACTTTTTTAGGGACAAAAACGATAAACACTTTTTATGAGAACTTTCCAAAAATAGAAGTTGTAAGTTGTGCTCCAATACTTAGTAAGGTTATAAAAAATCTTATTGAAGAAAATTCTATTTCAGAAATAAATGACTAATTAGTAAAAACTATGACTAAAAAAATGACAAATAAACTTCTAGTTTTCTTATCACTCTGGTTTATATTACTGGGTGATTTTACAGTAAGTTACAATTATAACAAACTTAAAAGAACTATAAAGTTTAATGGGGTTTTGTGGGTAGTATTAGATTACTATTCTATTAAAAACACGAAAAGTAAAGATATACCAAAGAAAATTTTTGACTATAAAAAAGAAAATTATGTTTATAATAAATCACTCTAAAGATGTAGATGGTTGGACATCTGGAGCAATCTGTAAATTAAAATACCCAGAAGCTAAAGTTATTGAATGGGACTATAAAGACGAATTTCCAGATTTTAAACAATTTGAAAATGAAGAAGTAATTATGGTTGATGTTACTTTCCCTTTAAATAAAATAGTTGAGTTAAAAACTATATGTAAAGAACTAACTATTATAGACCACCATATCTCTTTTAAAAAAGAATTTGATAGTTTAGATGTGGAATATATCAACTCTACCAATATTAATTATTTCTATAAAGACAAAACATCTGCAAGTGAATTAGCTTGGGAATATTTATTTCCAGAGAAAGCAATGCCTTATGCAATTACATTAATAGGGAGATATGATACTTGGAGACTATTTGAAGGTGATTGGAAGAATGAAACTTTACCATTCAGTTATTTTACTTATAGTATAATGAGTTCAAGTAGTAATGCTCCTTACTATCTTTTTGATAATACCATAAATATAAAAGATAGTTTAGGAATTGGAAAAACTATTATGGAATACCAAGACCGTTCAAATAAAATAGTAACAAAAAGTAATTCTTTTGAAAGAGAAGTTTTTGGTGGATTAAGAGCTTTATGTATTAACTATTATCCATTTAGTAGTGAGATTTTAAAAAGTAAATATGAAGAATCTAAGCACGATATAATGATAGGTTTTTGTTTTTCCAATAATATGTGGATAGTTTCCTTAAGAACTACAAAAGAAGAAGTAGATTGTAGTGTAATAGCTAGACAAAGAGGTGGTGGTGGACATAGAGCAGCAGCAGGTTTTGAAGTTAAAACATTTGAAGAAATATTTATATAGAAATGAAATACGAAGGGGATTTAAAAGACTTAGAGCTTTTCACTAAGGTTATAGAAATAAATAAATTTTGTTTTATTTATCTAAATAAAAAACCAATACAACTTGGTAATACAGCGTGGTTTAAATCAGAAGTAAGTGCAAAATCTGCTATCAAAAGTCATCTTTATGCTAATTTATGCCAAGGACATTATTGGCATAAAGGAAAAAATAATACCTTCTCTAAAGAAAAAGGATGGGAAAGAAATAATGGTAGTGTTATAAAAACTGCTAAAGAATTTAAAATAATGGCAAAGCAAATGACTGACTACTTATTGAAAGAACAAATATTTGAAATAAAGCAAGTTAATTTAACTTAAAAACTTTAAAAACATGGTATATAAAGACATTACTAAATTAGAAAATCAAATTGCTTTATTTTCTTTAGATGATAGTCAAATTTATAAGTTGGCTTGTATTGATTATAGAGGAGGACGTTTTGATGTCTCAGGGCAAAAAATTACAAGATGGATAAGTTTTGATAATGCAATTCTTTTTAACTATATAACTGAGTTAGATAAATACCATGAATTATATAGTAGACATCATAAAGCAAGTAAAGAGTTTATTTACTTATGGTTGGTAAGAGATGATTTAAGAAGTGGTACGCTTATAAGAAAAAAAGAATTTTAAACTCAAATATTCTTTTTATAAAACTTTAAAAATATCTTATATAGAAATTAAAACAATAGAAATAAAATGAAAAGAACACAAAAAAGTTGGTCAAAATTTGAAGAAGAACTTATCTCTTCTGTTCCTTCTAACGAAGTATTAGCTGAATATCTAAATAGGTCTTTAGATTCAGTTGCTTGTAAAAGAAATGAAATGAGAAAACAAAGTTTTGGTGTAGTTAAAAGTAAACCATATACTGAGAAGAGTAAAAGAGAGATTCTTATACCATTATTTAGAATAATAAAAAGTTCTAATCTACCTCGTAATAAACAATGGACAAAGTTTGAGAATGAACTTATTTCTTTGAATGATTTAAATACTCCTGCTAAAAGTTTTTTGTTAGAAAGAAGTGAAGGAGCAATAACTAAACAAAAATCAAGACTTAAAAAACTTTTAGTAGAAAGAGATACTAGAACTTTAAACGTTTTTGGTGTAAACTTTAAATTTCCAAAAACATTAAGAATAAAAATAGTTAATAAAACTAAAACTATAGAAGTACTTTGAGAATAATCTATATTATGTTTAGATGACACTCACTAAGCATAGTGTAATGGTGTTATTTATTACTCAGTGTATAAAATCAAATATAAAACCAGTTTTCTTTATTAAGAGCACTATAAAACACTTCTTAATTCTTTGAAAACTGGTTTATGTATATAAAAAAGATTTTATAATTCAGTCTCTTCTTTTAAAATTACTTCGTCTTTTATTAAGTCTTCTTCCACTATAACTTTACATTTAGTAATAGCATCAATTTCATTTATAATCGACTTCTTTTTAAGATAAGAGAATAGAATTTCTATATTAGAACCATTAAACAACTCTAATATAGTTTTAGGTTTAGAATCTGCTACTTCTTCAATTGTTTTTACTAACCAAAAAATATCAGAAGTATCTTGTATAGTAATAGAGGAGATGTTGGTTTTCTTAACGTCTTCTACTACTGCTTCTTGATAATTACCAGGACACCAATTGGTAATTTTAAGTTCTGCTTCTGTTACGGAATGAGCATTTACTATAAACTGTTTGCTAACTTTTTTAATTTGGTCAGTACCAGGTTTTAATTCGTTCCATTTTAATTTAACTACAAAGTATTTCATTTATTATATTTTTTTATTTATTCGTCATCGTCTATATGTGAATTGAAACCAATTCCTTTAGAACTTTTACCTTTATCATTTTCATAATCTGCTGAGTTTAACTTATTCTCATTCATTTCTTTTAAAACTTTTATTGTGTATTCAAAAGAATTCTTAAGAACTAAAACAGATTTTATTAGTTCTCCTAAATGAGATATAGAGAATGTTTTAGTTTCTTTAACCCATTGTTCTATATCTATAGTTTTTAAGTCTTCTGGATTTATTTTTTTGGACAAATAAAATCTTCTTGCAGCAGCTTTAGGGTAACTTAATTTATATCTTCTATCAAAACGAGAAGGTCTATTTAATATTCTTTCCTTTAATTGTTCAGGATAATTTGTAGTGGCGATATAAATAATATTATCTAATTGATTTAAACCATCCAAAACATTTAGTAGCATCGTTTCTCCTTCTCTATACGAAGTAATACTTTCTACATCTTCTATTATACATAAAACAAGTTTCTTAGATTCTATTTGTCTAAAGTTTTGCTTCATAAAGTAATAATATGATTCTAACTTCTCAAAGGTATTTATTGAGAAAACTATACCACTATAATCTTTTATAATCATATTAGCTATTAAAGATAGACATGAACTTTTACCATTACCAGGAGGTCCATATAAAAGTATTCCTCTTTTATAAACAAAATTATATTTTTCAAAAGACTCTTTAGAATTACAAAAAGTTTTTATATCTTCTAATATAGAATCAAAAGTTTTATCAGGCAAATTAAATAGTTCGTCTATTAATGGAAAATTCTCAGAAACATAATAAGATTTAAAATCCTGAGAAAACAAAATTTCATAATATCCAGGATGTAACTCCTCTATTTCATCTAACTTATGGTGAGGGAAGTAAGAGTTATTACCTCTTTTAACCCAAAAGGAAAAGTCTTTACTTTCTTTCTCTTTTTCATTTTTAAGTTCTTTATTTTTTGCCACTTCTAATTCTTCTTCATCAAGAAGAGCAGTATTGTCTTCTACTTCAAGCGGTTTAGTTAAGACTGCTGTTCCGTAATTTTCAGTTTCTTTATTCATATTTTAATTAAAATTATTTATTATTTCTTCTAGTTTCTTTTTATCTTTTCTTTTTAACAAAGTTATATAAGTTTCTGCTATTTCTTCGTTACAGTTAAAAAACTTTTTAACACTTTCAATTTCTTTATCAGTTTCTTTTTTTTCACTTTTAATAAATTTATTAAAATATCTTTCTTTAGGAAGAACTTCTAGGTATAATCTCCAAACCATTTCTTTTGGTATGGAATTAGAAAGAAATTGTAATTGGTTTATGACTTCAATAAAATATAAATCCATAGAAAGATATTTATTTATCATAAAAGCCTCAAAGGTTTTTTGTTCTTCTTTAGTAAGCTTTTCCCATGGTTTTTTTTCTTTGGTAAGATAATCTAATAAAAGTAAATAAGGATTTTGTTTTTTTACTGTAGACATTTTAATTCCATTAACTCTAATAATGTAGTTACAAAATTTATTTCTTTATCCGCTAATTGATAGTCATTTTTAATACCATTACCTATAATCATTATACCTTTTATTATTTTTTTCTTATCTAAATAATCATCTATTTTTTCAAATAAAAATTTATATAACGTTATAAAGTTTCTAACTTTAGTATTAGCAACCAATTGTCTTATTTCAGTTACTTTATCATGCAAATTTGCCTCTTTTAAAGAAAGAATTATATCTAAAATTTTCTGCTGATATTTAAAAAGTTTATAAAATTCTTTATCAAGTTTCAACTGTCCATCAACAGAGTTCTGGTCAAGATAATTAATACACTTTCTTATATCTGGATAAAAATTTCTAATTATTAATTCTAAATCTGAGTTATCAAATTCAACTTTTTCATTAACTAAAATTTCTTTACATCTTTCTTCTACTTGTTCTCTTGTGGGAGGGAAGATTGTAAACTCTTGAAATCTACTTCTTAAGGCAGGAATAATTAAATCCACAGAGTTACAAGTCATAATTACTCTAGTGTTATCAAAATTAACTTCTAATAAAGACTTTAGTGCATTTTGAGCAATAGGTGTAAATTCAGAAAACTCTTCTAAAACTAAAACTTTAAAAGGTTTAAAAGAAGAAGTAGTGCAAAAAGATTTTATTCCTTCTCTTACTACATCTATACCTCTTTCTTCTGCAGCATTTATTACTTTTACTTCGCAATCTATATTAGAAACAAGTATATTAGCAAGAGTAGATTTACCAGTCCCAGGCTCTCCTTCAAGAAGTATATTTTTAAGCTTCTGGTGTTTTATAAACTTCTCAAACTTTTCTTTGAAATCAGAAGAAGTTACATAGTCAGATAGTTTTGTTGGTCTATATTTTTCTGACCAAATATCTTCATGGTATCTAAATATTGGTTTACCCATTTTTTAATCTTTAAATTTAATTAAAAGATATTCTGCAAAAGAATCTTCATCTTTAAAACTAATATATGCAAAGCCTTTTGAACAGATGATTAACTCTGCTTCTTCATACTTTTTAGAATTAACTTCAATAATAGATTTAAAGTTAGATAAATCGAAAGTCATACTTTCAAAGTTATCATCTATAATTTCTGCATCAATTTCTAATTCAATTTGGTCATCATTTCCTTCTGAATAGTTATAGATTAAATAAAGTTTAGAATCTCTATTAAGAAAAGTTATCCCTTTAGAATTTATAGCTGAAGAAGCTTTTAAAATATCATTAATAAGATTCTTTTCTAGTTTAATCTTTATGTCTTTATCAAATGTTTTAACCCACTTAACATCACTATCTATAATCTCTAAGTTACAAGTAGCGTATTTAATCTTTTTGTTTAAAACATCTCTTATAACTAAAGTTTTAACTTTATCATCTACACCTTTTATATACTCTACAGTTATATTACCTTCTAATATAGAAAGCATTTTTAATAAAGAGGCAGTAGTATAAATACCAAGTTGATTAGATTCTAATTTAACATCAGACATAGAAATTCTTCCTACTAAGTCTCCCTCAACCGTCTTAAATAAAGTTGAAAGGTTTTTATTCTCTATTGTTAATACTGCTGAGTCAATTTTTCCTTGCAAAGAGTATTTCTCAATAAACCTAACTAGTTTTTCTTTTGAGTTGTTCATTTTTATAATTTATGTATTTATTTATTATTTCTTCGTCTTTGTTTAAAAAACTTTGTGTACTGTTTTTAGGTGCCAAAAAATCTAGGTCATGAACTATCTCTATATTTTCAACCGGTTTTGGTAAAGAAAGTTTTACTGTCCACATGCCATTATTCAGACTCATTCATAATTTCTTTTAACTCTTCATCTATATCTTTTGTTAACTTTTCTTCACTTTCAAAGATATCAGAATTTAATACAGATTTATCAACTAAAGTTTCTAAGTTATTTGAAAGTTTTTTATACAATTTAAGATTCTCATTATAAATTACTAATGCTTTATCAGGGTCTTTAAACATTGCATCTATAGATTTAATCATTGCAATAACCTCTCTATCATAAAACCCAGTTAAGACATCATTACCACTTTCTAATAATTTACCCATATTTTCTATAGATTGAATAAATACAAATAGATTATGCCAACCAACATGAATAGAGTATTCTCCTTGGTTTTTATAATTAGCAATTTCAGTATACTTTATTCTTGAACACACTGGGCAGTTATGTAAAATACAAGGTAACTCTTTTTCTTCTTCATATTTAACCTTTCCTTTATTACCAAAATAAAGATAATTAAAGTTCAATTTCTTATTATTAATAGAGTGAACCCAATTACCATAAACTGGTTGTAATAATGGAGTTGAACTATCTGTAGTTACCTGAATATGTGGATAGTATTTATTAAAATTCTTTTGAATTGCTTGATAAATAAGGAAGTTAAAAGGAGAAGTAGCTCCAAGAAAGTGAATATAGTGGTTATTTAACTTCTCAAACTCTCTATTTTTTAAAAATAAAGCTATAATATAAAGAGCTCTTGAGTGTTGTTTTAAAGTACCACCAATTCCCCAACCATTAAATTGGAAATCTTTTACTTTATCATACCATATACTATATCCTTCATCTGTTTCATTAGTTTGGATGACATTTAAAAACTTGGTTTTACCTGTTTGTTTTTCCTCAAAGTACTTAAAATTATTATAAGATTCTTCTAAACAGTAATCAAACTTTCCTCTATATTTTAAGTTAGGGGGTATATCTAAATTCATAGCTATATCAGAATTATCTTCTAACCAATGAAAAATTCTATCTCTTATATCCATATTCCAAGGAATAGTTCCATTTGCTATTTGGAAACCTCCTGAGTCCCCTAATACAAGAGTACCATTATTCATACCTAACTCTTCTCTTATATTAGTTTTTCTATTATAAAAAGCACCCGCTGTTAAAAGAAAAAACTTATGCTGAAACTCTTTTGGAAATCTATCATCATAAAACCTTACAGTTTGAAGGTCTTTAATTGTAAACTCATCCTTCTTTAGTAAAGAATATTTAGATGAGAAGGAAGGGAAATAAATTAATTTAGACATTTGAGAACAAATTTATGGTAAAATTATATAACTCTTAAATTCATTTTGATTTCTTTTTAAAAAACTTTCAAAAGCTTCTTGTGAGTTATTAAACTCAAATCCTTTCGTCCATTGAGGATTTAAAACACCTGTTGAAATCCATTCAGCAGAGAGGCTCATTGCATTAAAAAAGTTTTTGCTTCTTGGAGAAGGAAAATGATAAGTTAATGCTTTAAATTCTGCTTCATCAGTATTTATAGTTAACTCTTTAGTAGATTGATAATAAACCACATTTCCACCAATTGCTATATTATACTTAGCATTCTTATTTAAAATAAAAACTGAGTTATATTCTTTATCTGAACTTTCTATAGGTATTTCTAAGTCTAATTTTTTAAAAGTAGCATGGTTATTATTTCCTATTACATCATAAGATAAGTTATAATGCTTACAGAATTCTGCTAATATCAATGCCATAAAACCAGTTCCAAATATACCAATTTTGCCTAATTCTTTTATACCAAGAATACCATTAATTGCACAAGCAACCGGTTCTAATATATACTTAGGATTAATTTCAGGCACTCTAAAACATTTCCAATATTTTGCTTTCATATAAGTAGAAAAACCTGGGTCAGAATCATAAGTAGAAACTATTGAACCAATACAAAAGTATTCACCAAAAAGTTCGTTAGCTTTTTCTCCTACTTCTACTACAATGGATAAACTTTCATGCCCAAATCTTAATGGTGGCATAACAAATCCTTTACCAGTATATTGGTTTACATCATTAGTACAAACACCACAAAAAATATTTTTAAGTAAAATTTCATCCGGTTCTAAAGAAGATAATGTACCTTCTTCAAAATTAACTTTGCTATCTCCATAACAGTGAAAGTAATTTATTTTTTGCATTTATAAGTTTTCTATTACTTGGTGAATTAATAAGTCCATTGTATGGTGGTATTCTCTTCTTTCTTCTGAAAGGTTTAAAAACTCTTCAAATTGAAGTTGATAGCAATATTCTGGGCATAAATCAAAGTCGAAATATTCTTTTTTACCATTAGAGTAAAGAATAGTAATTCCTATCTCTTTCTTTTCATTACTTTTCCAATTTCCTGTTAGAGAGAATTTAAGACTATCAAGTTTTAAGTTACAATAGTCATCCACATCATAAGTACCATTTGGATTGGGAACACCATAATCTGTATCCAAAACCTCTTCAAGTTTAAACCTTTGCTCTTTACTATGAGAGAAATTTAAAACATTTGAAGTGTTATTAAGTATAAATAGCAACTCAGATAACAAATGAGGAAAAGAATCTACTGAAGTTCCACCAAAAGCTTTTTCTTTTGTTGTAAACCAAGAACCTGGATGAGGAACTCTACTATAGTTTATCCAATTAATCTCAACTTCTTTTATATCTGGGAAGTTATCTTTAATCTTTTCTTTTATAAGAGGTAATTCCACTCTATAGATATTATTTTTTGTAAGGAAAACATTTTTTCTTATTGAGTATAAATAAGATAACTCTTTTGAAGTTTTAAACCCTGGTTTTTCTACTAAAACATTATTACAAAAAAATAGTATTTTATGTACCTGCTCATAATGTAGATAATTAGGAGTACAAACTATACCTAAATTGAAGTAAGTATCTCCCATACTAATTAATTCTTCTAATGAACTATAAGTGGGATTTTCACTTTCGTCTGTATCCACAGTTACTACTTCATAAAAAGGCTCTAATAACTTTTTATACATAGAACCAATACCTAAACCAATAATTAAAACTCTTTTCTGTTGTTTCATAAATTTTTAAATTTTTCTTGTATATATTCTTTTTCTAACCAAATATTAAATTCGCTTTCTTTCCAGTCATTATACATTATATAACCTTCAATTAAAAGGCCTAATTCAGATAAATTTGGTATTAAAGAAAGTTCTTTTGGATAATAATTATATACTTTATTAGCTTCAAGTAAATCTAATGCAGAATTAATCTCAAAAGGTTTATACATAAAGTTTTCAGAAAAAATCTCTGTAAAGCTTCTAAAGTTTGGAACAACTGGTAAACACTTCATGTGAGTGCTTTCTATAACAGTCCATGAAACATAATCTTGTAAAGAGGAGTTAAAATACAACTTACTTTCCGCTAAAGTGTCATAGTACTTTTCTTTTGTTATATTGGTTATAACTTTAAATCTTGGTTGTTTTTTCACTAATTCAGTAATAGAATCTATAATGAATTGGTCATTACTTCTTATAGTATTAGCACCTGTAGTTATAACCCACTCCCAATCAGTATTTTTTTCAAGAAACTCTTTTGCTACTTTTAACATAAAAAGAGGATTCTTTTCTTTATCAAACCTACTAACAAATATAACTTGGTTCTTTTTGTTGTTTACAAGTTGAGTTCTATCTTTCTTTTTATCTTCTATACTTTTACCATAAGGTAAAGATACTATATAAATTGGTGCCTCAAAACCTGCTTGTCTAAGTTGGTCTTTATGAATTTGGGAACCAACAAATATACCATTCATTTTTTTATCTATACCTAACTCAAAACTTCTCATCCAACTTCTCATCTTATAAGTAAAGTCATACTCATCCACAGATTGAGCATGAAGCATAGAATAGTTCCTTGTTTTTATACTATACATTTCAAGAGCATAAAAAATAGACTCAATACCAGGATGCCAAAAGTCTTGAAAATAAAGTACATCTCCATTTTTTACCTTCCCTTCTCTTAACATTATAAGAAACCTTTCACATTGAGACATAGCATAAATAGAGTGTGAACAAGCATCTAAAACTTGTCCAGTAGATATTTCACTGTCTTGTTCCTTTCCTTTTATATGAACCCATTGCCATTCTTTTGGACAGTTCCTAGTTAAAGAGTAAGGCATCCATTCATTAGAAAGTTGTTCGGTATATCTATTTACAACCGGTTCTAAATCAAAGTAAAATAAAGTATTCATTTGTTATTTCTATCTAGTTATTATTGCAGCATTTTCATTATCCTCACTTACAATACACTTATTAAGTTCAAACTGTTTTAACAAATGTAAAGCAATACTTTCACAACTCATACCTTTAAAGTTTAAAAGATTTAATTCTTCATCATAAAACTCACTATTAAGATGAGATAATATCTCTCTTCTAACTATAAGAAATTCTTTATCTCTTTCTGTATGTGTTACAGGGAAAGTGCATTCTATATAAAACAAATGTCTATGTGGTTCTTCTAAATAACTTACTTCAGGAAATATTTTACTTGCATTAGGAAAGAAGTGTAATCCTTCTACTTGAAGTTTAACTAAAATTTCTATATTCATATTTTAAAATTTATATTGCTCATTACTTTGAGATTCAAGATTTTTTAAAAATAAGACATCAGGACTTTCTGCTGAGTTATCATAATTTTTACTTATACTAAGTAGTATTTTTAACAACTCTCCTTTATTTAAACTATATCCTTTTTCTTTAAGTTTAAATGCTCTTTTTAAGAACATCAAAGCATTATCTTTATTAACTGTATTGTTTATTGTTAAGAAGAAACAAAACATTTTTTCTAAAAGATCTTCTAATACAACTTCTTTTTTTGAAAGATTATAACCTATTTTACAACAAGTGAAGTCAAACCTACTTAAATCCTTTGCTAATTCTCTTATTAATTGAACTTTTACTCTACCAAACGTAAAAGAATAAGCGTACTTAGTCTCAAAAAAATCTCCAGTACCAAGTGAAGTTAAATTGTTAAATGTTTTATCTAATTCTTCTTTTTCTGAGAAAAATAAATCAAAATCACTAATATATGTAGGGTTTCTAGTAATAAGTAAGTCTAATATTGAGCCTCCAGCTATAATAGCATTTGTGGACTCTAAATTTAAAATATCTCCTAGTTTTTGGTTGATGACTACTTCACAATACTTAGAAAATTCCATCTGAGAATAATAAAAATTTCTGTTAATATTAGGAATAAAAAACTCTACAGAATCAGGATAATTTTCTTTAGAATAAAACTTTTTTAAAACTTCAATTCTTCTTTCTTTTGCTAAATTTTTCATACCTCTATATATTGCGGTGGAATTTCTTTACACAAAAATACATTGTTTTCTGATAGATAAAAAACTAAATCTTTTATTTTTTCAGTATTTATTTTTAAGATTACACTTTTTCCTTTTCTTCTATTTGCCACTACTAATGCAGTATCTATATTATCTGAAAGATGAACGTGAGTTCTATTCATACTTTTAAGACCTTCTTTTAAAATAATAGGCAATAAAAACTGTTTAGTTCCATGATAAAGAATCTTTGGTGGAACTACAACTTTATAATCAAGCTCTAAGTTTTTTATTGAATGACCTTGACTTGCTCTTATTTTACCATTTGAGATAAAATATCTTTTCTTTTCGTCAAAGGCAACTATATCTTGGATTTCTTCTATTGAAAAATCTGTATTTGCTATAAGCGTTTTAATATCTACAAAACCTTCTTTATCTAATGTTAGGTTTGCTATTTCCGGTTTATGTCTTAAAATTAAAGACAAATATTTACTTCTGTTACTCATTTATAAGATGTGGTATAAATTTAGACCTATTATTTGTTATAAGAGTACCACTTTCTCTTATCCCCATTCCAGCTGGTTCTTGACCAATTATCCAACTTCCAATTACTGGAAAGTTACCATCAAAGTTAGGTAGTTCAAATAGTTGTTGGTATATATATCCCTCTTTACCGTATTCTCCTAAAGTTTGAGATATAAGCTTATTTTCTTTAAATATTTCTATATTAGCTCCTTCTCTTGAAAATATTGGCTTTTTAACATAATTAGTTAAACCTTTACTTTCAAAAAAAGTTGGTAAAAGATATTCTGAATCTGGAAAAAGTTGAAATAATATTGGAAGTATTGCCTTATTACTTAATATCATTTTCCAAGCTGGTTCTATCCATAAACTTCTACTATGTTCTATATGCTTTCCAAAGTCTTCTGTTATTAAGTTTTCCCAAGGATATAATTTAAAGATGTTTTTTATCTCATTATCTTTTAAATCCCTAAAACTAACACCATCAAACCCTATATCTTCAATAAAAATAAGTTTTGTATCTATACCTGCTTGGATTGCACAATCCCTTAAGTACTCTGTAGTTGTTAGGTCTTCTAAACTATTTTTTACACAAGTAAAATAAAGTGGACTATCTCTATATAAATAATTTTTTAAAAACTCCCAATAGTTAATAAGTTTTTCATGGATAGAATTAAATTGGTCTTTAGAGTTATTAAAATCTTTTAACCAATACCATTGTACTATTCCACATTCAAACAAAGAAGTTGGAGTGTCGGCATTAAATTCAAGAAGTTTTATCTTACCATCTTTATAGCATAAATCAAATCTTCCATAAATAGCTGGAGAGTCCTGACTCCAAGAACTTTCTATTAAAGAAATATATTCTTTAGGGATTTTAAATAAGTCATAAAGTTCTTCATCTATAACATACTGAACTGCTTCAAGACACATTTCATATATCTCCTGAGTTGCTATTTCTATTTTATTTATTTCATCTAAAGAAAAAGAATAGTATTTAGATTCTTCCCAGTATGGAACATTTGTTGTATGAAAGCCAAAACCAAGTTTCTCTACTTCATTTTGCCAATTATTTCTTGGAGTTATTATATGTCTTTGCATAAATTTTAGAAATTTTCGTAATCAGTTAAATCTATTTTTTCATCTTCCCAGTTTGTACCATGAATTATCTCACCTATAGAAGTAAAGATAATTGAAAGTCCAAAATGTCCACCAGTTGCTCCTAGATAAGGAAGTGGTTCAAATGACTTTTGCCATTCCTTAAACTTTTTTATCTGTTTTTCGTTTAAATAATTTTTCATTTTTAAGAACTAAATGAACTTCTTGAAGAAGAACCAAATCCCCCTCTAACAGTATTAGACTTTACAGAATTCCTTCCTGTATTTGAACTTTGAGAAATAGTATTTGAGTAATGACCAGCTCTATGATATAATCCTGAGTTATCATAATAACCATAAGGTCTAAAAGCATAAAACCAAACTCCACTACCATTACCATTATAATATTGTCTTTGGTAATTTGCTGTTGAGTCGCCTCTCATATAAAAATGTTTTTTAACTTCTTTCTTATTTTTACAAGAAGCTAACAATGAGGTTATTAAAACTAATTGAACAACTTTACTTTTTTTCATTTTTAATTAAAGTAACTTTTAATATAATTTTTTATAAAATCAATTTGAATAATTATAGAACAACTAATAAACAAAAGCAAGAGAAGAATAAGTAAAAAAGAATCTACTTATTATAAATTTTAAAAAGAAGTTTACTATTGTATTTACCATTACTTTATAGTTATAAAAATTTCATAATCTTTTGGTATAGATATTTTTTTAACATCGCCAGTATTTTCATCCTCAATCTCTTCTATCGCCTTGCCTAATGAAGGTAAAGTATCAAGATTAATAAAAGTTCTTACTAAATAATTGTCTTTATAAACTTTGCAAGTTCTTTTTAAGACAATAAAAGAATCTTTTATCTCTGTCTCAAAAGAGGCTTCTATGCCTTGACGTTTATTTGAACTTTGTACTAAATCCTCATTTTCTGAACAACTAAGTAAAAAAACACTTAGTATTAAAGTTAAAGTTTTTTTCATTTTTTATTCCCAATTTATTGCTGGGCAATTGTTTTTAATTATTTGAAAAGCTATTTGAAATATAGTTTTAATACCTCTAAACAACCATACTATTGGAAATATAGTATACTTATAAAGTGATACTGCTGTACTTTTAACAATACTTTTTAACCAACATGGCAACTCAATACTTTTTAACCAACATGGCAACTCAATTATTAAAAACGCTATCAATAGTGCTACTAAGATTATTATTAATAAAAGAACTAATATTAAAACTAAATCTCTCCAAACTTTTGAAGTTAATAATGTTAATTTATATAAAATTATTAAAGCAGTAGCAAATAATAAAATCGAACCAAATATTGCTAAAAATCTTCCAAGAGGTTTCCAAATTTTAAGAATATTATTTATTTTATTCTTGTTTTCTAATTGTTTTTCTTTTAGTTTTTTCTCTTGGTTTTCCTCTTTCTTATTTTTTTCATTAATATACTTCGCAACTTCTGGTTGGATTATTTTATCCCACTTACTCCAATCAATAACTATATGGTCTCTTAACCCTTTATATTCTTTTGGTATACATATACCTAACTGGTAATTAAGTTCAATTTTAAGAATATAATCCTTTAATTTATTTTGGTCTTTTTTTATCTCCTCAGCTCTTTTTTTTGCTTTTTCTTGTTCTTTAATTAGTTTCTTAAATTTTTTTTCTTTCTTAAAATGAAAGAAACTTAAACGATATTTATTTATTCTTGCAAAAAGAGGCATAAGGATTAAATTTATAACTGTTTTTACTATAAACAATGGAATAAATAAAATACAATTTAGCCATGTTAAATGAAAATAAGGACAAATATGACTAAAGTCACTATGGTCTAATCCCCATGTATACTTCATTAACTTAGCATGCCAACTGTCTTTCTTAAGTTTGAACACATCTTTTATCATAAATTAAAATTTTAATTTTTCTTTTTTTGTTTTTTTAAAAAATACAACTACTTGAGTTACAAAAAAGTATGGTAACCATACCCACCAACAAAGAAACCAGGATAATGCTGTAAGTTCATCAGCATCAAAACTTTGTTTTCCTTTTACATTTCTATAACCACCAATCACCATGGTAATTATTCCTAGACAAAATACCATCCACTAATACTTTCAATCATTTTATTATTTTTTTATAATCTTGGGTCTAATTCTTTTTCACTTTTTTGCTCATTCATTAAAGAATAAACCAAAGAAAGCCATTCAGAATTTTGCAATGATATAGAATCCATTGGTATTTTCAAAAGTTCTTTTCCTAATTCCCATTCTTTTATAGAAGTTTTAATTTTTCTTGTAATAGATTTGTTTTTTAACAACTCGTCATATTTTCCTGATAATGCCTTATAATCAAAACCATAAGTCATTCTTAAATACTCTTTATTTCTTACTTTAAGATAAGGAGCACAATCTTTTACAAATGCACTTTCAGGTTTTATTACTACTCCTTCAAGTTGTAAATTTTCAGTTAAATATTTATAAAATATATCTGCACCATAATATAAAGGAAAAGAATTTTCTATTTCATTTGAGTTTTTAATATAGCATAACTCTTCCTCAAAATCTAATATACAATAAGGAGAAGAAGAAATAGTTTTAAACACTTCTATATTAGAAATTTCTTTATCTATAAACACCTCCTCTCTTTTATCAGTATAGATATGTTTTAAGATAAAAAATGGTTTGTACTCTAATTCACCTTTATAACCAAAAATATCTACTTGAGTATGTAACTTTTCAACATGAGTCTTAGATATATCTAACGGTAGATAAGAGTCAAGGAAACTACCAATTAAATTTTTATCTTTACCATTAAGCACTAAGTTATCTAATTCTTTTTCAAAGTTATTACCTTTTAAGTAGTTATATTCATTATTAAATGCTTCAATAGGATATCTAAACTCTTCCTCTATTAAGTTTTCACCTATTGAACTCCAAGGAAGTAATTCACCATCAAAAAGAATATACTCTAAATCATTTACAAATAAATGAGCATAAGTGGTTTGGATTTCTTGAAATAATTGCTCTAATTTCTTTTCAGTTTTTAACCAACTGTTTTGAATTAAATAACCATTTCTTGAAAACATTTTACACTTAGTAATTTCAGATTTATGGATTAAAGCATTACATCTTGAGCCCATATACTTAGGTTGAAGTATAACTTTTTTTACTCCTTTATTTCTAAAATAATCTATTCCTTGTGTTAAAGACTCTAAATCAATTTGCTCTTCAGTCATAACTTTATTAGAAGGAGACATTGTTCCGGAAATAAAATTAAGTTTATTTTCTGCAGCCCATTTTAACCTTACTTTATCTTCTATATCTAAATTTTCTAAACTAATTTCTCTTGGTTTTTCTTTAATCAAAGTAAATAATTCTTCTTTTTTTAATTGAAGTGACTTATACTTCTTTATAAAAGGTTTATCTGAATTACTTGAAAAGTGAACACTACTTAAGAAATTACCTGCTACGCAACCAGTGTCTAATCCTATTTTATTTTTATACTTAAAAACACTTGGTAACATAACATGACCAAAAATATGATAAGGAAAATTTAAATCACTATCATTGATTAAAAACTCAAACTCTTTAAATCTTTTTTCTAAAAAAACTTCCTCAGAATCTAATTCTTCTTTCTTATTATAAGAAAAATTCCTTTGGGCTTTTAAAGATTTAGAATCAGATTTACCTAAATATTTATTTTCACAAGGTGCATGAGTGATAATAGCATTACTAGTTTTAATGTAAGGATACATTTCACTATAAATGGCAAAAAATTTATTTTTTAAAACTTCATCTTTTTCTAAAAGTAATACAGTATCAAACCAAGAATTAATTAGTTTACTATTTTCACTTGAAGATTTTAACTTACCAGTCATATATAGATTTACCCAATACTCATGGTTACCTATAACTAAATAAAAATGAGAAAGATTATTATAAATAAACTCAATTGTTTCTTTAATTTTTGGACCTTTGTCTATTAAATCACCAACTAATATTATTTTCTTATTTTCTTTCTTACTTTTATTAGTTATTAAACCATTTTCTATACTATAACCTAAGTCATAAATAACCTCTTTAAGTTCATCTAGACAACCATGAACGTCACCTATTACAGCATAATCAGTTAAAGTAGAAACATCAAGTCCTAAATTCTCTTGCTCATATAAAAATGTTAATTCTGAGAAATCTTGAGTTTTTAACTTAAAGATTGAACTAAAACTTTTAGCATCTAATTCTTTCAAAGTAGTCTTTTTAAACTTTTCAACCATATCTGCTATAACTTTAGTATTAGTATCTTTATCAATATACTTTAAATACTCTTCTTTAGTTTCATAGTCAAAAACTATTGCTGTAAGTTTATAGTTATTTATTTTTGCAGTTTCTAAAAACTTTTCTCTACTATAAGTAGATAAGTTAGTTGCATCAACTATAATAACATTAGAATTGATTGGATAAGAAGTCAGTAAAGATAACTTCTTATTTAATAATTCAAAAGCAAACTTAGTTGCAACATTCATTCTACTATCGTGCTTATGGTAATTAGTTCCTAATAACTCTCTACGAAAATTATCCGAAGATAAATAATGGGAGTTAACGTTATTACTTCTTAAAAAAGGAATTAAATAATTTTCACAGAAAAATGTTTTCCCAGAATTTGACGGACCTATAAGTAGAACTATACTTTTATCCTCAATTAAAATCTCTTTGTTCATTTGATTTTTTGTTTAATTAAAATTACATTAATTTCCTTATACTTTTTAGAAACCTTTGTTCCAAATTTTTGGGTCTAATTTTTTAAGAAAACTATCTCTTAACTTTTTATCTTTTTTTATTAACTTAGAAAAAAGTCTACATATCTTCTTTTTTATTTTTTATTTGCCATTATTTTATAAGTTTAAGTTTAAGGATTCTTTTGTCAGCAGTAATCTCATCTTTAACTATTATTGAATATTTACAACCTTCAAAGTGTCTTTTATAGATAATATTATTTTTACAAGAATAAGTAAAAAAAGAACTACTTGCTTGGTTATAAATAGTAAGATTTACCGAGTTGTTTGGTAGTGTAAAAGTAAGAAACTTTATTCTCCTTACTGTTATTTTAAATTCTATTTCAAAGTTAAATATTCGCATACTCTAGTATTAAAGCGGTAGAAACATTTACATTATTTACAGAATCACCAATACCTATAAAACTTGTTGAACTTGACTTTGCTTGTTCAACTACTGGTTGAACTTCTTTTACAAAGTCCTCAAAAGATAATTCCCATTTATGGTCATAATGTCTAAACTCAGAAGTCATTGCATAGTTTTTATTGAACTCTTTATTAGGAACTGTTATTACTATTTTTTCAAAGTTAAGATTACTATCAATTATTTCTTTAACTAAGCCTTTAGACTCATTTAACTCATTATGTTCTAAAACTTCAGAACAGATAACATAGCATTTTTCTTTTATCCTTTTCTCTTTAAGGAATTTAGTTAAAGAAGGAAAAACTTCTACATTATTTTCAAGTTCTCTTTTTCTTATGCCATGTTTTATTTCTTCTAATGCTTCTTCATCTCTTTCAATTGAGTAATATTTTATATTATTTTTCAATATAAAGTTAGTAAAAGCTTTAATGTATCTATAATCTTTACCGGAACCAATATCTATAATAGTTAAAGGTTGAGTTACATGAGATTTTATAAAATTAATTCTTGCTTCATGAGTATCTCCTTCAACAAAGTTATAACTTTCACCATTTGTATTAGATTCTAATAAAGGTTTTAACTCCTTAAATCTTCTTTCACTTCTTAAAAAGTTAAGCTTCATTAAATATCTTATAAAATATGGTGCATTAACTTCACCTGCTAAGCGTAAATATTTAGCTGCTAAGCCATCTTCAATATAGATATAATCTTTTGAGTTTAACGCACCAAATATCCCTAGTATGTTTATTACTTTTAAAAATTCACTTAAGGTTATTGGTGTTAAATTATTAATATGAACTGTAAAGACATCTGGAATATTTAAACCATTTATTTTATCTTTTAAACTAAGAGTTCTAATAGAAAAATTAGTAAAATATTTCTTGAAAATATCTAAAGTTTTCTCATGTGTTCTAAATGAACTTATTTCTATTGAGTGAAAAAATGGTTGGTCATAATCCTGACCATTTTCGAGATAACTATGTTTATTTTCTCTAGCAGAATGTAAAAGATTTGAAATCGCATCGCAAACAAACCTTGGGTTATCATATTGAGAAGTATTTAAATACTCTCCTTTATCATCTTGATGTTTTCTATAAGAAGGTAAACTATAACCATCTTTAAAATGGATACAATAAGTTTCTTTTCCTTGCTCAGTTGAGTTATACCAACCAAACAAAAAACCACTAAGATTTTTCTTAATAATCATAGGAGAAGAAGGATTCTTTTCTATAACATAAGAAAAGTTAGGATTAGTTGAGGATAATTTTAAAAATGCCATGATATATTTATCTTAATTTAATAATTTTTCAAAAAATTCTTCATGCCCTTCTACTATTTTAAGTTTACCTTCTTTTAAAAGTTCATTGATAGAATAAGCTATAAGTTCACAGGATTTTTCTTTATTTAGATAAGAAAGTAATTCTCCATCTTGTTCTATAAAGATTACTTCTTCAAGTTTATTACTATTTTCCATAAATTTAGTTTTTAAGTTAAGCAGTTTTCATCTAGTTCTATTTTATAAACAACCTCTTTTTCTTCAAGATTAAAACTATCCCACCAGCGTTTTATAACCTTTCTTCTTTCTGTCTTTGAACCAAATCTTACTTTAATTATAGAGCGATTGTTTACAATAAGAGTAATATTTTCTTTTGATTTTTTTGCTTTAATTACTTGTTTCATTTAATTCTACTTTAATTTTCCTTGTGGTTCCTAATTCACTTGTAACCTCTTCAACTTCTAAAGGAAAATTCTTTAAAAGAGAATCTAACTCTTGTTTAAATTCATCTTTAAAAGTAAGTATTCTATCAATTATTTCTTGTAAGTAAAACTTATCTACGAATTTATTATCTTCTTTTTCTTCTTCAAGAAGTTCATTAAAAACTGTTTCGTTATAAGTCCTAGCAGCATGAATGGCTTCTGGTTTAATATAGTCGACATCTAAAGAGGTTATTAATACTTTTGAACCATCAACTGGGAGTTTTACTTCATAATAATTTGATGTCTCTTCTGTTACAGGTATATTAATATTCTCTAATACTTCTTCAACTTTTTGACCTTTTAAAGGAACAATGTACCCATCTTTAACTTCACCGTAAAATCTTAATAAATTACTACTACTCATTTTATAAATTGAAATATGATACAAATAATTATCCAGATAAAAATAAACCAAAAAAGTTTATTACTATTTGTGTTTTTAATAAAAAGAAAACCTTTAAGAAAAATAAGAAACATAGCAATAAAAGTAAAGATACCTGCTAATAAACTTTTATTGTTTTTATTTTCCATAATTCAAATATAGTAAAAATTTTTTATACTTTCTGTTTATTTAAAAAAAAGAACATTTATAATAAATGAAAAAAAAGTTATTAAAGCTCCAGAAACTAATTTAACATTAGAAGAAAAAGTAGATAATAAAAAAGATAAGAAAATAAAACTTCAGTATTTTCTTAAAAAGCTAGAAGAAAACGTAAGATTAAAAGAAAGACAACTAGATTATTCAAAAAAAATAAGAGACAGCGTAATAACTTTTGCTTCTGGGCCTGCGGGTTCTGCAAAAACTTTTTCTGCTTGTTATACATTATTAAAACTTTTGTTTGAAGGTAAAATAGAAAAAATAATTTTTACCAAACCAATAAAAGAAAGTGGAGAGAATTTAGGTTTTTTACCTGGTGGAGTTGAAGATAAAATTGGTCCTTTTATGGAATCCTTTGTAGATAATTGCAAAAAGATGCTTAAAGAAGAATATATAACTTTTCTTATAGAAAATAAATATATAGAAAATAGACCTTTAGCTTATATGAGAGGTTGTACACTTGATAAATCAGGAATTTTTTTAGATGAAGCACAAAACTGTACTTATGAGCAGTTAATTTTATTTATAACTAGACTAGGAGAGAATAGTAAAATGATAATAGCTGGAGATGTAACTCAAAGAGATATAGAAAAGAAAAAAGTTGCTTTACCAGATTTTATCGAAATGTATAAAAATATAGAAGGAGTAGGTGTTCACTTATTTACAAAAGAAGATATAGTAAGAAACCCTTTATTAGTAAAACTTACAGAAATTTATGAAGATTGGAAAGATAAGAAAAATCTATAGTTTTACCATAATACTTATACCATAAAGGTTTTAAAGAAAATTTATCCTCAATTCTATTAATAGATAATCTAATCTCTAATTCAGTTGGTATAAAAGAAAAACTAGAACTTAAATATTCCTCAGTAAAAGAACTACTATAATCTTCTACTTTGAACTTTCTAGTTAAACATTCAAGATAAAGTTCTCTATATCTATTAAAGACAAACTCTCCTTTATTGAGGAAAAAAGTTACATGACCAGTACCAAATAAATAACATTCAGGAATTTTAGTTTTATTTTTAGAACTTAGATACTTGCTATAATTCTTAGGCAATCTTTTAATCTCTCTATGTTCTGCTAATAAGTGTTGGTCTAACAGAAGTTTTGGTGGTATTAAATTTATCCTAGTCAATTTAAAGTTTATTTTCTTTTAAAAAATCATCTAATATATCTGTAATAGTTTTTTTGTTTACTACAAGTTTACTTTCCCAATATGGGTCATCATTACCTTCATTAAAATAATTATAAACCATTTCACCAACATCTTTTGTTTTAGCATTTTCAGCAGCTTTTTCTAATAATTCTCTACCAAATTCTCTTTTGAATTGTTCAAATTCTTCTTCACTAAATACTATTTTTCTTTCTAAATGTAATATTCTTGGTTCGTAAGTGTGATACATTAAATATTTTAAATCTAAATCATCATCTATTGGTGGAAACCATACTTCTTGCATTTTAGGTTGTATCATAACTATTTAATTTTTTATACCCATCATCTGAAATGATATTGTGATTTTCATTATTAAATAAATTTACAACTAAATTTATTATAGATATGTTATATAAATAATTTATAAGTTTTTTCATAATTATTTATTTCGTTGTTTTTTATGATAAGACATAACATAATGTAAAGTTGTTTGAGATGTATAATGTCCCAGTGTTATAACCATTACCACTCCATCAAATATATTTAAAAACCCTAATCCTATTATATACCAAAAAGGAAATGGTGATTTTCTTATTATTTTCATAATTGTTCTATATATAGTTTAAAAAGTTCTTCTGTACTATTAGCTATTTTATTTCCCATACCTTTAAACCAAGTGTCTAATTCACCTGCTCTTGAATACCCATTACGTTCTTTCCAAAGCATAAAACCTACTGAATATTTCTCTATACTTTCAAAACACTTTTTAGCTGCTGCTTCAACATTTAGTTCTCTTATACATTCATCTTTACCGTTAAAAAAGAAGCCGTCAAGATAATTAGATTCTATTGACCATTTTAGTTCATGTTCTATTTTATTCATATCTTTATTTTATTAGAGTGTTTGTTTAGGAATTTTAGTTAAATTTCCTTTCTTATAATGGTGGAAGTAATTAATTATATCTTCTATCTGTGCGATAGTACCTCTGTGGTTTAATTCAAAATGACTATTTCCACACTCATAACATTCAGAACAATATCCTTTATGTTTAATTTTAGGAAAATGAATTAAATTAGTATCTATAAACTGACTTAAATAATCTATATCCAAATGAAAGAATTTTTTCTTGTTCTTATCCTGATAAGAATAACTAAAAGTATTCAATAATTTAGGATAAATATTAGAAACCATATAATCAATACAATAATTATAGTTCTTATTCAAATATAATTGTATTGTATTAATTAAAGTGGATATGTTAATTGTATCTAATTTGTATGTTATAAATAAATCTTTAAAAACATTTTTAGCTGGTTCATCTGAATACCATTGATTGTTTATAGTACAATGATATGTGCCTTTATGTTTTAATAAATCTCCTTTCTTTAAAGATTTTAACTGACCTTTTAGTTTATCTAATGTAATAATTTTTCTATTGTATAATTCACTTAAAATTAATAATGTAACTATTTCATTTTCTAAATACCAGAGAGTTCTATCCCAAGATTGAATTATTAAAATATCCTCTGTTTTAAATTTTAATTGTGTAGGTATTAATTGGTACATAATCTATTCTATTATAGTGCTATTAATGTATCTTCCTTTAGGGTTGTCAAAACATAAACTAAATTCTTTATCTAATATACCAGCATCATAAGCATTTTCTACAATAGGAATTAAAGGTTTAAGTTTTGATTTTAAAATTTCATATTCTGATAAAATAGATTTATGTCTTTCTATTTCTGCTTTTGCCCAAGATATTTCAAAACCATGTTCTTTAGATAAATCTTTCATAATTATATAAGTTTAGTAAGTGTGTATTTAATAGCTTCAAGATAGGCTTGTTCTGGTGTTTTAAATTGTAATAATTCTGTACCATAATAAACTAATCCTTTTTCACCCTCAAGTCTCCATATATCTACATCAAATTGCATATAATTTTTACCTAATTCATCTCTTTCTCTTTTAGGATTTATTGTAATCCAAATATTATGTTTTAAATATAACCATTTAACTACTTGTGGTATTTCTGGTGCGGAACACATTACTTCATAACTATCTGTAGCATCAGAAAAAGCATCTTTTAGACAAATAATATTATCTTCTCCATTAATATCTAAGATATTCCAATTATATTCTCCATCAAAATAAGAACTTAACCTATTACTATAATTATATAAATGCTCATATTTATCATAAGGAATTAGTGAGCACATTCTTTTACTTTTATCATAAAAAGTCTTAATAGGAATATTGAAACTTTTATTTTTAAGTAACATTCCTATTTCAAAATCTACATAATCAGGTGTTATATTTTCCATATTTAATTTTTTAAAAACTTTATGAGGTAGTTAAAGTCGAGCTCAATGGGTATTGATATTTTATCTCAAGGTTTCTTATCTATCCTCCTACTACAAACCTTTTTTCGATATAAAGTTTTATTATTTTATATTAAACTTTCTATTTCTTGAACAATTTCCACACTTTCAATAGTATGGATTCCAGGATAATTATAATCTCCTGAAGGAAGAAATTCAGATAAAAAAGCTTTTTCTTCATTTGTTATGTAATTATAATCTGAATCTTTTTTATCATCACTCCCCATTTCTCTTGTTTCATATCTTATTGAAGATAATTGTTTACCTTTATAATCTTTTTCTTTAGGCATTTTAGCTAAAATTTCTTTTATCTTAATGATTTGGTCATCAGTAATTTCTGCTTTTTCAGTAACATAATCACCATCATTTGTATCTGCCTCTATTACTATATATTTTTTCATAATTTATTATTTTAATTTATAAACATTATCCACTTTTTCATATTGTGGACATTTTTGTTTTAATTGTTTTTTATTTTTTATTTTGATAATTATACCAAATCTTTTTAATAAAATGTTCTATTATTTTATAAATGATTATTACAAGTAATATGTTTTTTAAAGTCATTTATCTTTTTTATTGTAAAATCAAAAATAAAGAATTCTTTTTATACTTATGTCTTATTTTTATAATAAGTAGTAGTCAACTCAGATTGACGTTAAGCCAATTTTTAATATAACTTATATGTTTTATTGAAAAAGGAAAGAAACTAGATTTAAGTGTCATAAGAAACACTTTTCTATATCTCGATAAGTTTATACTTGGTTAAAGGGGAAGAGGTGTTAAGATATTATCAGTTACTTTTTTCTCATCCATAAGTTTCTTTAAACTCTTACTAATTCTATATTCTCGTCAAAAAACCATGAAGGAATTGGATACTCCTCACATTCATATAAATCTTCTTCTGTAATTTCTGGAAAGTCATAGTTATCAAACTTATCTGAATACTTT